>ERZ808246.25-NODE-25-length-131353-cov-6.566193_pt1 | contig 131353 bp, 107 predicted proteins | sample MGYA00521083_ERZ808246 | MGnify/ENA primary metagenome ERZ808246 (study PRJEB31516, sample SAMN03275577) | gut metagenome | biome: mammalia-associated habitat; material: feces | host: Papio cynocephalus | place: Kenya | collected 2012-07-07 ... | reverse complement strand
TGACGGTGACGGTGCTGGTTCTGGATGTCATGTGGATCTGGAATGACTTCCTGCTCCCGCTTTTGATGGTCAATGCGAGCAATACGACGAAGACACTGGTTCTTGCAGCTTATACCTTCATCGGACAAATGAATACGCAGTGGCAGTACGCGATGACCGGCATGGTTCTGGCTGTTTTTCCGTCGATTCTGGTGTTTATTTTCCTCCAGAAATACATTGTGGAAGGCGTGGTGGCAGGAGCCGTCAAGGGGTAAGAGACGGGCTCTGTTCAGAGCGGATGCAATTCAAATCAGGTATGCAGATTCAGATATGTCAGATATGTATGTACAGTAAAAACACCCGAAAAGGGTGATAAGGGGCAAAAGAGAAAGGAGAGGTACCATGAAAAAGAAAGTATTGGCAGCAGTTTTGGCAGGCATCATGGCAGCAGGAATGCTGGCAGGATGCGGATCCTCCGGAGAGAGTGCGCAGGACACTACGGCTCCGGCAGCGGATACAGAGGCGGCAGCGGAAGACACGGCAGCAGAAGAGACGACCGAGGCGGCGGATGCTTCTGCGGATGCAGGAGAAGCGGACTATTCGGCAGACAGCGGTGAGATCTATATTTTCATCTCTTCGCCGGAATATGCCGATGCGCTCAACACTCTGATTGACGAGTACAAGAATGTGGCACCGAATGTCACGATCAACTACGAGACCACACAGAACGATTATCCGACCCTTCTGAAGGCGAAGATCAACTCCGGTGATGTTCCGGATATCTTCTCCTCTACGTCAGGAATGGAAATCGATACCTACCGCGAATATTCCTATGATCTGACCGGACAGCCGATTGTGGACGCGATGGATGACGGCGTCGCGGCAGCAATGACATCGGCAGAGGAAGGCGGCAAGGGCTGCTACGGACTTGCCATCAAGGGCAACTATTTCGGACTGATCTGGAATCAGGACATTCTGGATGACTGCGGAATCACCGCACCGGAAACTCTGGATGATTTCAAGAAGGACTGCGAGATCATCAAGGAGAAAGGCTATCAGCCCTGCACCACCGGATTCATGGAGTGGTGGGTGTACAAGCACAACGTAATGGACTTCCTGAACGCGGCTGCCAAGGCGAACGGAGAATCCACGGCGGACATGGTTGCGAAGTTCCAGGCGGGCGAGGCGAAGATGAAGGATTACTCCGTCCTGTATGACAACTGGTTCGACTACATCGACACTGCAGTGAAGTACGGCGATGACAAGCCGCTTGAAACCGACCTTTCCGGCGAGGAGCAGGCCTTTGCGGCAGGCAACACGGCCTTCATGCTCGGCCAGGGTGCATGGGTGGAGGCAGACCTTCTTGCCATCAACCCGGATCTGAACATCGGCTTCGGCGGATATCCGGTTGATGCGGATCCTGCGGACTGCCAGGTTGTATCCGGCTCGGATCAGGCACTGCACGTCTATAAGGATTCCGAGAATCTTCAGGCGGTTCTTGATTTCGTTAACTGGTGGTACACTTCGGATTACGGCCAGAGCTGGTTCACCGATGTAGCAGGCGTCGTTCCTCCGATTAAGACGGACAAGGCTTCCTCCTACACCATCATTGAGCAGGGCAAGAAGTCCGTGGAAGAGAAGGGCTCCGGAGATCTGTCCATCTGCTACTCGACCGACAGCTTCAACCAGGCGTTCGGCGAGGCAATGCAGTCCTACATCGCGGGAACGGCTGACAAGGATGCAACCTGCGCACAGATTGAGAAGGATTGGCACGAAATCGACGGCGCGGCGAAGTGATGACAATCGGCTGAAAACCGCAAAAAGTAAGGCGCGGCGCGCAGAGCGTGAAATGGCTTTGCGTTTTGCAAAATACCGGTCAGGGAAAATCACCTGAGAATGTGGCGGAGCAGGAGAGCCTTACTCTTTTGCTCCGCTTTTTCAATATCAGGGGGATGTATTTGAATGTGATCGCCTCAGCGAGGGATAAAGATCATCGCTCCATTCCATGAGAAAAAGCTTTATAATGATTATATTCCTGCGCCGGAAAAATCCACGGCATGCGGTATAGCACAGACATAAGACAGGGGAATGCAGGGGAACAGGCATTGTTTTTAACCGGGTGTCTGTTCGATTTACAGGAGGGCGTATGAAATTTACAGATGGCTACTGGCTGCGGAGCGAGAATGTACAGGCTTCGTTTGCAACACAGGCGTTTACCGTGGAGAGGATTCCGCACGGCATGCGGATCGCGGCTCCGGAGCGCCCGATTCTTTCCCGGGCGGATGCCCTGGATATCACGGTTTTATATATTGACATCGTTTCGGCGGGACACAATGACATTGCCATGACGACGACGCATTACATGGCGTACGATTCGAAGGAGCCACGGTTCGAATTGACGGAGAATCCGGACGACGTGGACGTGGAAATCGATGAGAAGGAAGCGGTGCTGAAGGCGGGGGACATGACTGTCCGCGTGGACCGGAAGACCTGTGCTATTTCCTTTGAAGCGGAAGGCAGGAGACTGACCGGCACCAATTTCCGCAACATCGGCTATATGCGGGTGAACAGGAAGCCGTCGAAGCTTCGGATGGATCCCCATTATTTCGAGCAGGACTATGAGCCTTACATGCTGACTGAGCTGTCGGTGAAGCCGGGCGAGACGATTTATGGCTTCGGCGAGCGGTTTACTCCCTTTGTGAAAAACGGCCAGACCGTCAACATCTGGAATGAGGACGGCGGCACGGCGAGTGACATCGGATATAAGAACATTCCCTTCTATATGAGCAGCGAAGGATACGGCGTATTTACGGATCACACCGGACCGGTTTCCTATGAAATCTGCTCGGAGAAGGTTGGCTTTGTCGGAACCTCCGTTCCGGGCGAGCAGCTGCGGATGCATGTCATGTACGGGAAGACTCCGGCGGACATCATTCAGGTCTATACGGCACTGACCGGACGCCCGGCACTCCCGCCCGCATGGAGCTTCGGACTGTGGCTTTCCACGAGCTTCAAGCCAAGCTACGACGAGGACACCACGAACCGGCTGATCGGCGGCATGCAGGAGCGCAAAATTCCGATGCGTGTGTTCCACTTCGACTGCTATTGGCTTCGCGCGCTGCACTGGTGTGATTTTACCTGGGATCCGGCGGTGTTCTCTGACGTGGAGGGCATGATCCACCGCTACCATGAGAAGGGCTTGAAGCTCTGCTGCTGGATCAATCCGTATGTGGCACAGAATACGGAGATGTTCCGTGAGGGAGCAAAGCGCGGCTATTTTCTGATGAGAAGGGACGGCCGCGGTGTCAAGCAGATCGACAACTGGCAGCCGGGCATGGCACTTGTAGATTTCACCAATCCGGAGGCCTGCGAGTGGTTTGCTGGTAAGCTGAAGGGACTTCTGGATGCCGGTATCGACGCGATCAAGACGGACTTCGGCGAGAGAATCCCGATTGACGTGATCTATCATGACGGAAGCGATCCTGTCATGATGCACAACTATTACACCTATCTGTACAATCAGCTGGTGTTCCGGACCCTGGAGAAGGAAAAGGGGGAGGGCAATGCGGTTCTCTTCGCAAGAAGCGCAACTGCGGGCAGCCAGAAGTTCCCGATTCACTGGGGCGGAGACTGCGAGGCAACCTACGGATCCATGGCGGAGACCATGCATGCGGGCTTGTCCTTCATGATGAGCGGTTTCTCCTTCTGGAGCCACGACATCTCCGGCTTCGAGAAGACGGCAACGCCGGATCTGTACAAGAGGTGGGCACAGTTCGGACTGTTCTCCACGCATTCGAGACTTCATGGGTCCGATTCCTACCGTGTGCCGTGGATTTTCGATGAGGAATCCAATGATGTGGTTCGCTTCTTCAGTGAGCTCAAGTGCAGCATGATGCCGTTCTATTATCAGCTGGCGGGCTATGCACACAGGACCGGCGTTCCGGTGATGCGCCCGATGCCGTTTGAGTTCCCGAAGGATCTTGCATGCCGGTATCTCGACCTGGAGTATATGCTGGGCGATTCCGTACTGGTGGCCCCGATTTTCAATGAGAACAGCCTGGGACGCTTCTACCTTCCTGGCGTGCAGGCAGGAGAGAGCACGGCAAGAACCGGCAAATGGGTCGGTCTCATCGACGGCGAAATCCTGGAGGGAGGCCGGTGGTATGAGAAGAAGTATTCTTATATGAATCTTCCGGTGTTCGTCCGGGAGGGATCTCTTCTTGCGTTCGGCGCGCACAAGGATGTTCCGGATTATGATTACACGGATCACACGACGCTCCGCCTGTATCTGCCGGTGGATAGCGAGACTGCGGTCTGCGAAATTCCGGATCTTACGGGAAATGTCGCAACGACGGCGAAGGCAGTCCGCGAAGGCAACCGGATCGTGCTTTCCGTGGAAGGCACTCTGAAGGATGCTGTGCTGGAGGTCATCACGGAGGACGGCCGCACGCGGAAGGCTTCTGTAGAGGACGGAAGGGCAGAGATTACACTCTGAGCGATCGGATCCTCTGTACATAAAATCTGTCAAAACAGGTGAAATTCCTTGCCGGGATGTCCACGGACAGGGAAACAGATACCCATGAGGGGCCGGAAACAGCGAAAAACCTTGCAAAAACGGCTCTTCATGGGTATACTTTTTGATTGTGTGACTGTTTTGCGCTCATCTTGGATTTCCGGCGGAATTTCGGATGGGGCCAGCCGAACAGAAACGAAAGTCTGTTTCTGACGAAGTAAAAGTACCATCAGGAGGAATGAATCAATGAGCGTTAGTGTTGAAAAGCTCGAGAACAGCATGGCCAAGCTTACCATCGAGGTAAGTGCCGAGGATTTCGGCAAGGCAATTGAGAAGGCTTATCAGAAGGAGAAGAACAGAATTTCCATTCCCGGCTTCCGCAAGGGAAAGGCACCCCGCAAGATTGTTGAGAAGATGTACGGCGCAGGAATCTTCTATGAAGAGGCTGCCAATACCTGCATCAACGAGTCCTATGAGAATGCGGTGAAGGAGTCCGGTGAGGACGTTGTTTCCAATCCGAAGATTGATGTAACCCAGATCGAGGAGGGAAAGAGCTTCATCTATACCGCAGAGGTTGCTCTGAAGCCTCCGGTATCTCTTGGCAAGTATAAGGGAGTTTCGATTACCAAGCAGGCACCGGTTGAGGTGACGGACGAGGAAGTCGAGAAGGAGCTTAAGCGTCAGCAGGACGCAAACGGCAAGATTCAGGATGTAACGGACCGCCCGGTTGCAGACGGCGACATGATCAAGCTTGATTTTGCAGGCACGGTTGACGGTGAGGCATTCGACGGCGGCACTGCAGAGAACTATGATCTGACGGTCGGCTCTCACTCCTTTATTCCCGGCTTCGAGGAGCAGCTGGTCGGCATGAACATCGGCGAGGAGAAGGACGTAGAGGTTACCTTCCCGGAGAATTATCACGAGAAGAAGCTTGCCGGAAAGCCTGCTGTTTTCCACTGCAAGGTGAACTCCATCAAGACCAAGGTTCTTCCGGAGCTCAACGATGCATTTGCGGATGAGGTTTCCGAGTTCTCCACTCTGGACGAGTACAAGGCGGATATCCGCAAGAACCTTGAGGTCCGCAAGGAAGAAGAGCAGAAGAACGCGAAGCAGAATGAGGCAGTTGCTGCTGCAGTTGAGGATGCGAAGATCGACATCCCGGAGGCAATGCTCCGCACGCAGCAGGAGAACATCGCCAATGAGTTCGCTCAGAATATGCAGTATCAGGGCATGAGACTGGAAACCTATCTGCAGTACACCGGTCAGACGAAGGAGCAGTTCCTTGAGCAGCTCAAGCCCCAGGCAGAGCAGAGAATCCGCAACAGCCTGGTTCTCGAGGCTGTCGCAGAGGCAGAGAACATCGAAGTAACCGATGAGGATCTTAAGGACGAATACAAGAAGATGGCTGACCAGTATCACATGCCGGTTGAGAACGTCGAGAAGGTATTCGAGTCCGAGCAGATGAAGGATGACCTGAAGAAGGATGTCCGCATCCGCAAGGCTGCTGACTTCATCACCGAGAATGCGAAGGAGACGAAGAAGGCTAAGGCTGTGAAGGAAGAGACTGCTGGCGATGCAGCGGAGGAGAAGCCGAAGAAGGCCAGAAAGACTGCTTCCAAGAAGAAGGAAGAAGAGGCTCCCGCTGAGAGCGCAGAGTAAGCTTCGTTCATGAAAAATCTCTTAATTTAAAACAAAGGCCTTGCGGCAGGCAAGGCCTTTGTTTTATTATGGGCGTTATGAGTGGCATTTTGCCCAAGATCCTGCCGGTAAGCGGGCAGGATCCTTTCTGTTGTCAGGGAATCCGTTCTGGCAGAGATTTTTTGAAGGAGGTTTTTATGGCAAATCTGGTACCTTATGTCATTGAGCAGACCGGAAGCGGTGAGCGCTCCTATGACATTTTTTCAAGGCTTCTGAAGGAACGCATCATCATGCTGGGTGATCAGGTGACGGATCAGTCTGCAGAATTGATCGTTGCACAGCTTCTGTTCCTGGAGGGAGAAGATCCGGAGAAGGATATTCAGTTCTACATTAACAGCCCGGGAGGATCGGTAACCGCAGGCCTTGCAATTTACGATACCATGCAGTTCATCAAGTGCGATGTGTCGACCATCTGCGTCGGCATGGCGGCCAGCATGGGGTCTTTTCTTCTGGCGGGCGGCACCAAGGGCAAGCGATATTCCCTTCCGAATTCGGAGATCCTGATTCATCAGCCCTCCGGCGGAACGGAAGGCCAGGCCAGCGATATGCTGATCGCGGCGGAGCACATTAAGAACACCAGGGAAAAGCTCAATCACATCCTTGCACAGAACACGGGAAAGACCTATGAGGACCTGTGCCGCGATACAGACCGCGACAACTGGATGTCCGCACAGGAGGCTCTGGATTATGGTCTGATTGATCATATTTACACCACCCGCAAGGAAATTGAGGACGCACTGAAGAACGCATAAAGGGGAGAGCCGTCATGGCGAATAACAACAAAAGAATGGTTCCGCCGCGCCGCTGCTCATTCTGCGGAAGATCAGAGAACGAGGTTCGCAAGCTGATCGCGGGACCGAACGGCGTCTACATCTGCGATGAGTGCATTGCAATCTGCGGCGACATCATTGACGAGGATGACACCAAGGAGGAAGCAGGAGAGTTCGGAGAGGCCGGCGTGACGCAGCAGGACATCAATCTGATGAAGCCTGCACAGATCAAGGCTTTTCTGGATCAGTACGTCATCGGACAGGATGAGGCGAAGAAGGTTCTGGCTGTTTCCGTCTACAATCATTATAAGCGTGTGCTGGCGGGAACCGGGCAGATGACGGACGAGGATGCTCAGATTGAGCTTCAGAAATCCAACATTCTGCTTCTGGGGCCGACCGGTTCCGGCAAGACATACCTTGCCCAGACGCTTGCCAAGCTCCTGAATGTTCCATTTGCGATTGCGGATGCCACGACGCTGACTGAGGCAGGCTATGTCGGCGAGGATGTCGAGAATATTCTTCTGAAGCTGATTCAGGCGGCCGATTACAATGTGGAGCGTGCCCAGCTGGGAATTATCTACATTGATGAGATTGACAAGATTTCAAAGAAGGGCGAGAACGTTTCTATCACCAGAGATGTCTCCGGCGAGGGCGTTCAGCAGGCTCTTTTGAAAATTGTGGAAGGCACGAGGGCTTCCGTTCCTCCGCAGGGCGGAAGAAAGCATCCGCAGCAGGAGCTGATTGAGATTGACACGTCCAATATTCTGTTCATCTGCGGCGGTGCGTTTGACGGACTGGATAAGATCATCCATGAGAGAACCGATTACCGTTCCATGGGCTTCAACGCGTCGGTCGCAGAGAAGGAAGAGAAGAATCCGGGGGCAATTCTGAAAGAGGTGGTTCCGCAGGATCTTGTGAAGTTCGGACTGATTCCGGAGTTCATCGGCCGTGTGCCGGTTGTGGTAACGCTGGACGGACTGGACCGGGATGCGCTGATCCGGATCCTGAAGGAGCCGAAGAATGCGCTGATCAAGCAGTACCGCAAGCTCTTCCATTATGATGGCGTGGAGCTTTCCTTTGAGGACGATGCCATTGAGGCGATCGCGGATATGGCAGTGGAGAGAAAGACAGGGGCCCGCGGCCTTCGTTCGATCATGGAGCGCGTGATGATGGATGTGATGTATACCATTCCGTCGGATGATACGGTGCGCCAGTGCATTGTCACGAAGGCGTCCGTGCTGGGCGGGGAACAGCCGATTCTGATTCATGCGGACGGCACGCGTACGGAAGGCACAAGACTTTTGCAGGAAGAGCCGCTGAAAAAGACAAGTTAAGGAATGGCAGAGGGCGTGCGGCACGACGGTGCCGCACGCCTTTGCTGAATGGGTGAAATGATGATTATCAAAAATGTCAATCTGGAAACGGTCTGCGGCATTACCAGCAAGCTTCCCGTGCATTCCTGGCCGGAATTTGCCTTTGCCGGAAAGAGCAACGTGGGAAAATCCACGCTGATCAATGCACTGATGAACCGGAAGAGCTACGCCAGAACGAGCTCTAAGCCGGGCAAGACGCAGACGATCAACTATTATAATATCAACGATGAGCTGTACCTGGTGGATCTGCCGGGATATGGCTATGCAACGGCGGGCGTGGAGGTCAAGGCGCAGTGGGGAACCATGATCGAGAACTATCTTCATACGAGCCGTTCCCTGAAGGCGGTGTTCCTTCTGATTGATATCCGCCACGATCCGTCGGACGACGATGTCCTGATGTTCGACTGGGTGGTTCACAACGGTTTTATCCCGGTCATCGTGGCGACCAAGGCGGATAAGCTCAAGAGAAGCCAGCTGCAGCGGGCGATCACGAATGTAGAAAGGGTTCTTCACGAGAAGAGTGCGGTTGGCCAGGAGGTATCACTGGAGGTCATTCCGTTCTCAGGCCTTACGAAGCAGGGAAGAGAAGAGATCCTAAATCGCATTGAGGCCTTGAGATAAAATGGAAAATCTGACTGCATTGAGGCTTCTGATACGAATTGTTCTGCGTGCAGGCAATGCTCGCTGAAAATCTGCAGGTGTGGAACCGCTGCAAATTTTGAGCGGAATCCGAACGGATGCATACGTATGGGATCGTGGTATGATGAATAGGGGAAAGATCAAAACGGATTTGGCAAAACCGCTTTCGCGGATTTTGCCTCAGTGAGGTACAATTATGAAGAAAAAAGAACGCGTGGAGCAGGAAATCAAGGGAGCGTTTCGTATTGCAAAGACCAACAAGCTGATCGAGGCAGCTTGTCTGGTGGCACTCGGCCTGGTGCTGCTGATCTGGTCCGGCACAGCGCTGATTGTCATTTGCAAGGCGATCGCCGCGATCATCGCGATTGCCGGTATCGTGACAGTGGTCACATTTTTCTACCGCAGCAGCAGGGTGTACGGAAGCTCTTTCGGCCTGTTCGGCGGTGTGGTTGCCCTGGTCATTGGAATGTATCTGTTCTTCAATCCGGAGATTCTGGCGTCGCTCGGACCGACCATCATCGGGCTGATTGTTCTGGTAACGGGCATTGTGGATCTGTCAGAGAGCATCCGGATCGTGCGCCAGAAGTCAGGCGGTGTTGCCGCGGCTCTTGCGATCGCCGTGGCGGAGATTGTTCTGGGTGTGATTTTCATCATTCACCCGGTTGCGATCAACAAAATCCTGATGAAATTCATGGCGATTGCCTTGATTGCGGACGGCATTGCAGATATCTGGATCATGCTTCAGATTGGTAAGGCAGAGAAGCCGGTGGAGGCGATTGCGGCAGTGGCGGCAGGAGACGTGATCGACGCCGAGGTTACTCCTCTTCAGCAGGAGGAGGCGGAATCGAAGACTTTCTGGAACGAGAAGCCGGTGCAGAATGAAGCTGCTGCCGCGCCGCAGGGAAATGAGACGATGGAGGGATATACCACAATCTCGCACCATCATGAGGAGCCTTCCGCAGAGGAGAAGAAATCTGCAGATGTCAACGGCGTGGAGCAGGACGCAGCAGCAGCGGGCGTTCTGGCGAATCAGGAGCCGTTTGGAGCAGAAAATGCGGAGGGTGAAGTTTGAATGTGATCGCCGATGTGATCGCATTCAAACACGAATTGGTGCCGCAAAAAAACGCGGCACAGAAAGGTAAGTAAAAAAATAATGTGACGGCAATTCTTCCGCAGCTGCTGAATTACAGTTTACATAATGTTTAGAATTAAAAGATCCTGTCGGCATTGACAGGGTCTTTTTTAATGTTATAGTAGTTATAGAACAAAGAAAACAAAGAACCGCCTGAAGGAACCGGGACTTTTCCAGGCCCGGCAGATACCGAAAGAGCGGTTTCTATCATAGCTTCCAAGAGGAGGTACCGGTTATGAACATTCAGAAATTCACACAGAAATCCGTTGAGGCCATCCAGAACTGTGAATCGATGGCAAATGAATACGGCAATCCGCAGGTGGAACAGGAGCATCTTCTGTATTGCCTTTTGACGGTCGACGAGAGTCTGATTGCGAAGCTCGTTGAGAAAATGGGCATAGATGCGCAGTCCTTTACGACCCGCTGTAAGAATGCAGTGGAGGTCCTGCCGCGCGTGTCCGGCTCAAACACACAGATTTATGTGAGCGGCAGTTTGAATAAGGTTTTGATCGGTGCAGAGGATGAGGCGAAGAAGCTCGGGGATGAATATGTTTCCGTGGAGCACCTTTTCCTTGCAATGATCAAGAATGCGAATGATCATGTTCAGCAGATTTTCAGAGACTATGGCATCAGCAGAGAGTCCTTCCTGCAGGCGCTGCAGACGGTCCGTGGCAATCAGAAGGTAACCTCGGACAATCCGGAGGATACGTATGATACGCTGGAGAAGTACGGCGAGGAGCTGGTCGCGAAGGCGAGGGATCAGAAGATGGATCCTGTCATCGGACGTGACGATGAGATCCGCAATGTCATCCGCATTCTTTCCCGCAAGACGAAGAACAATCCGGTCATCATCGGTGAGCCGGGCGTCGGTAAAACGGCGATTGTAGAGGGCCTTGCCCAGAGAATCGCGAAGAAGGATGTGCCGGATTCGCTGAAGGACAAGAAGATTTTCTCGCTGAACATGGGATCCCTGATTGCAGGTGCGAAGTACCGCGGCGAGTTCGAGGAGCGTCTGAAGGCGGTCCTCGACGATGTAAAGGCATCGGACGGCAATATCATTCTGTTCATTGATGAGCTCCATACGATTGTCGGGGCGGGCAAGACGGACGGTGCGATGGATGCCGGCAATATGTTAAAGCCTATGCTGGCAAGAGGCGAGCTGCACTGCATCGGTGCGACGACGCTGAACGAATACCGTGAGTATATTGAGAAGGACGCGGCACTGGAGCGTCGTTTCCAGCCGGTTATGGCGAGCGAGCCGACCGTGGAGGATACGATTTCCATTCTCCGCGGCCTGAAGGAGCGGTATGAGGTCTATCATGGTGTGAAGATTGAGGATAACGCGCTGGTTGCGGCAGCGGTCCTTTCGAACCGCTACATTACGGACCGCTTCCTTCCCGACAAGGCCATTGACCTTGTGGATGAGGCGTGCGCGTTGATCAAGACCGAGATGGATTCCATGCCGACGGAGCTGGATGAGATGAATCGTAAGCTTCAGCAGATGGAGATCGAGGAGATCCAGCTGAAGAAGGAGGATGACAACCTGTCGAAGGAGCGGCTTGCCGACCTGCAGAAGGAGATGGCAGAGCTCCGCGACAAGTTCAGTGCGGCCAAGGCTCAGTGGCAGAACGAGAAGAGCAAGATTGATTCTCTGTCCAAACTCCGCGAGGAAAAGGATGCCGTGAATTCGGAGATCGAGCTGGCAAAGCAGAGCGGTGATCTGGAGAAGGCGGCGGAGCTGCAGTACGGAAAGCTTCCGGAAATCGAGGCAAAGATCAAGGAAGGAGAAGAGGCGGCGTCGAAGTCTTCTGCAGAAGGAGACGGAGAGACTCTGGTGCACGAAAAGGTGACGGAGGATGAAATCGGAAGAATCGTGTCCAAGTGGACCGGCATTCCGGTGTCCAAGCTGACGGAATCCGAGCGCAGCAAAACATTGCACCTTCCGGAAGAGCTGCATCGGAGCGTCGTTGGTCAGGACGAAGCCGTGACCAAGGTTTCGGAAGCCATTATGCGCTCCAAGGCGGGCATTAAGGATCCGACGAAGCCGATCGGCTCGTTCCTGTTCCTCGGCCCCACCGGTGTCGGCAAGACGGAGCTTGCGAAGGCTCTGGCAAGGGCACTTTTTGACGATGAGAAGAACATGGTCCGGATTGATATGTCCGAATACATGGAGAAATACAGCGTTTCCCGTCTGATCGGTGCAGCACCCGGTTATGTCGGTTATGAGGAAGGCGGCCAGCTGACGGAAGCCGTCCGCAGAAAACCATACTCGGTGGTTCTGTTCGATGAGGTGGAGAAGGCCCATCCGGATGTGTTCAATATTCTGCTTCAGGTACTGGATGACGGCCGCATCACGGATTCGCAGGGCAGAACGGTGGATTTCAAGAACACCATCATCATTCTGACCTCGAACCTCGGCGCACAGGAAATCCTTGCGGATATTGAGAAGCAGGAAAAGAACAACGCCTACGGCGAGGCGCAGCAAGAAAACGGCAGTGCAGCCGGACAGGGGAGCATTGAAATTTCGGAGAGCTGCAGAACAGCGGTGGACGCAATCCTGCATCAACACTTCCGTCCGGAGTTCCTGAACCGTCTGGACGAGATCATCATGTTCCGTCCTCTGACGAAGGAGAACATCAGCGGAATCATTGATCTGATCATGAAGGATCTGAATGAACGTCTTGCAGACCGTGAGATTTCTGTCCGTCTGACTGATGAGGCAAAGAAGTTCGTCGCAGATGCCGCATACGATCCGAGCTACGGCGCACGTCCGCTGAAGAGATACATCCAGAAAAACGTGGAGACGATGTCGGCAAAGCTGATCCTGGAGGATAAGGTCAGTGAGGGCGATACCATCGAAATCGGTGTGAAGGATGGCAGCCTTTTGGCAGAAGTGGTAAAGGCATAATCAGTGTAAAGGAAATACAGCAGCACATCGCGGATCACTCCGCAGATGCGCTGCTGTATTTTTTCATGATTATCCGGTGACAGCTTTACTTTCAGAAAGAAATATAGGGGCTGGCGGGCTTGAAGAGGCAGTCCTTTGTGATTTCCTTCAGAGAAGAAACACCGCACATCTTCATGGTGGAGGAAAGCTCTCCGGCAAGCTTGTCGGTCAGAAGCTTCACACCCTCCGCACCGCCGCCGTAAACTGCGGTGACATAGGGACGGGCGATGAGAACACCGTCTGCACCAAGAGCCAGAGCCTTGAAAACATCCACGCCGGTGCGGATGCCACCGTCCACGAGAATCATCATACGGCCCTCTACGGCCTTGACGATTTCTTCCAGAACCTCTGCAGTGGAAGGGGTTTGGTCCTGAACACGGCCGCCGTGGTTGGAAACAATGATGGCGGAGGCTCCGGCCTCTGCTGCGTCAAGAGCACCCTTTACCGTCATGACGCCCTTGATGATGAACGGCTTTCCGGCCTTCTCAATGACCTCACGGAGCTGTTCCACGGTTTTACTGCCTGCCGGAGGCGTGAGGCCCTGAAGGAACGGAAGGCCTGCCGCATCGACATCCATGGCAACGGCAAAGGAACCGGATTCCTCTACCATGCGGAATTTCTCCTGAAGCGTATCAATGTCCCAGGGCTTGATGGTGGGAACACCGATGCCGTGATTGGCCTTGATGGAAGCGGTTGCCGCCCTGACGACGTTGGGATCGGTGCCGTCGCCGGTGAAGGCGATGATGCCGGCCTCTGCCGCTGCGGGCACCAGAATGTCGTTGTATTCGACATCATTGAATTTGTCGCCGTAGTGAAGCTTGACTGCGCCGACAGGACCTGCCATCACCGGAATACGCAGATCCTTTCCAAAGAAATGGAAGGTGGTGTCAGGCTCCTTGTTCTCGGCGATGGTGTTCATGTTGATGCGGACCTTCTGCCAGGCCTCGTAATTGCGGATGGCAACATCACCGACACCCTTGGCGCCGGGGCCGGGCATCTGGCTGCCGCAGGCACGTCCGTTGCAGACGGGACAGGCCTTGCAGAAGGGACCACTGCAGGTCCTTGCGTTTTCAAGTACTTCTTGATAAGTCATGGAATTTTCCTCCTGAAATGATTGCGTTAAGTCGTTTCGCAGAGCGCATCTCAAAATCCTTTGGATTTTTCGATGTGGGCGTTCCGCCCAATGTATCCGTATCCGCACGCATCCTTGCAAGTTTACTTGCAGGATGCGTGCGTTCACGGATACGCTCTGTGAAACTTTATAAACAAAGTATAAAACAAAATATTGCTTATTGCATTCTATCTGTGTCAGTACTATTATAACTAATGTGAATTAGCACTCAATAAGAATGAGTGCTAACAACATATGAAGAGGTTCATCATTCTGAGAGCAGCGGTTTGTTGTTCCCAATATTTTAAGGAGGCAGTTATCATGAAGTTAGTTCCGTTGGAAGACAGAGTTGTTCTGAAGGCACTGGAAGCGGAGAAGACTACCGCATCCGGAATCGTAATTCCCGGCGCAGAGAAGGAGAAGCCTCAGCAGGCTGAGGTCATCGCTGTCGGACCTGGAAAGACTGCAGATGACGGCAAGGTCATCCCGATGCAGGTGAAGGCCGGTGATAAGGTTGTTTATTCCAAGTATTCCGGAACCGAAGTGAAGCTGAGCGACGACGAGACATACACGATTGTCCGCCAGAGCGATATTCTTGCAGTGATGGAATAAGACACTCGGAAGCGGCCAATGCCGCTTCCTCCTGTTAGGAGCGAACACACTGCGTGTGTTTGCTCCCGCATCGGAGAAACCGCCTTCGCGGATTTCTCCTCGCGGACACTCGGAAGCGGCCAATGCCGTTTCCACTGCGGACACTCGGAAATGCCAAAGAGCATTTCTCCTGTCAGGAGTAGGACATTTATTAAAAATTATTTTGAAAACAAGGAAATGATTAGGAGGCTGTGAATCATGGCTAAGGATTTGAAGATGGGAACAGATGCAAGAGTTGCTCTTGCAGAAGGCGTTAACAAGCTTGCAGATACCGTTAAGATTACGCTGGGACCGAAGGGACGCAACGTTGTTCTGGATAAGAGCTACGGTGCTCCGACCATTACCAATGATGGCGTTACCATTGCAAAGGAGATTGAGCTGGAAGATGAGTTCGAGAACATGGGTGCTCAGCTGATCCGTGAGGCTGCTTCCAAGACCAATGATGTTGCCGGTGACGGCACGACAACCGCTACGGTTCTCGCTCAGGCAATGATCAATGAAGGCATGAAGAACCTGGCAGCAGGTGCCAACCCGATCGTGCTCCGCAAAGGTATGAAGAAGGCTATGGATGCGGCCGTTGACTCCATCAAGAAGATGAGCACCAAGGTCAAGGGTAAGGAAGACATTGAGAAGGTTGCTACCATTTCTTCCGGCGATCCGGAAGTCGGCAAGATGATTGCCGATGCCATGGAGAAGGTTTCCAAGGATGGTGTTATCACCATTGAGGAGTCCAAGACCATGCAGACCGAGCTGGATCTGGTAGAAGGAATGCAGTTCGACCGCGGCTATGTCAGCGCATATATGTGCAACGATACCGAGAAGATGGTTGCAAATCTGGAGGATCCCTACATCCTCATTACCGATAAGAAGATCTCCAACATTCAGGATATCCTTCCTCTGCTGGAGCAGATCGTAAAGATGGGCGCAAAGCTTCTCATCATCGCTGAGGATGTTGAGGGCGAGGCTCTGACGACTCTGATCGTCAACAAGCTGCGCGGAACCTTTGATGTTGTTGCTGTCAAGGCTCCCGGATATGGCGATCGCAGAAAGGCTATGCTGCAGGATATCGCAATCCTGACCGGCGGCCAGGTAATTTCTTCTGATCTTGGTCTGGAGCTGAAGGATACTACTCTGGAGCAGCTCGGCCGTGCAAAGAGCGTCAAGGTTGAGAAAGAAAACACCACCATCGTTGACGGCGAGGGCAACAAGGATGACCTGCACGACAGAATCGAGCAGATCAAGAAGCAGATTGCGGATACGAAGTCTGACTTCGACCGCGAGAAGCTTCAGGAGCGTCTTGCAAAGCTCAGCGGCGGCGTAGGCGTCATCCGTGTCGGTGCCGCTACCGAGACCGAGATGAAGGAAGCAAAGTACCGCATGGAGGATGCACTGAATGCAACCAAGGCTGCAGTAGAAGAGGGCGTTATCTTCGGCGGCGGCTCTGCATACATTCACTCCCAGAAGGCTGTTGAGGAAGAGATCAAGGATCTGTCCGGCGATGAAAAGACCGGTGCGAGAATCGTTCTGAAGGCTCTGGAGGCTCCGCTGTACAACATCGCAGCCAACGCAGGACTGGACGGCTCTGTTATCGTCAACAAGGTAAAGGAGTCCAAGGAGGGCATCGGCTTTGATGCTTATACCGAGGAGTATGTGGATATGATGGAAGACGGTGTTCTGGATCCTGTTAAGGTTACCAGAAGCGCACTGCAGAATGCTACTTCCGTAGCTTCTACCTTCCTGACCACAGAGGCAGCGGTCGCGAATATCAAAGAGCCTGCAAACACTTCGACACAGCCCCAGGGCGCAGGTATGGGATACTAAAAAAACCCGGAAATACAAGGAAAAACAAGATTTGCGCCAGCGCAAGTCCATAACAAAAGAGGAGACGGATAACACCGTCTCCTCTTTTGTTTTGAAATGCTGAAAGTTACCAAAGACCGTTGCAAAGAATGAAAATATATGTTATAAGAAATGTGCGCACAGCGTAAACCAGAAATGGTTGTTAATAGTACCTCGGCAGTAAGTCTCCCACGATAAGGGCAAGACCGACCCCGAGGTTTTTAGTATATTGGGGGAAAGATGAAAACTGCAATTCTTGTCGATGGGGGATTTTACAGAAGACGTGCACAGGCAAAAATAGGTGAATTGCCCCCGAAAGAGCGGGCAGATGAACTGGTAAGTTATTGTCACAGGCATTTACGCGAAAGACATGGTGATTCTAAGGTCGAGCATGACTTATATCGCATTTTCTATTATGACTGTCCGCCAATGAGTAAAAAGGTTTTTCATCCGTATCTGAAGCGAACAGTTGACTTTGGAAAGTCGGACTTATATACATGGATGACAGACTTCCTGAATGAATTAAAAAAGAAAAGGAAAGTCGCATTGAGAATGGGAAAATTGGCGGATGCGCAGGCACTGTATACATTGCGACCTGATATCGTAAAGAAATTGTTCAATGGGAGTATGCAAATTTCGGATGTCGGTGAAAAAGATTTTATGATACAAGTGGATCAAAAAGGCGTAGATATGAAAATTGGCCTTGATATTGCATCACTGGCATATAAGAAGCAGGTGGATCAGATTGTACTGATTTCTGGAGATAGTGATTTTGTGTCGGCGGCGAAGCTGGCAAGGAGAGAAGGAATAGATGTTGTACTTGACCCGCTGGGAGCAAATATAAAAGAAGATCTTTTTGAACACATTGATGGCTTAAGAACATGTGATAATTGCTATAAATAAGCAGAGAGGAGACGGATAACACCGTCTCCTCTTTTTATGCCGTGAAGGTCCAATGAATATCTATGTGGTCTGGATAGATCACGATCTTATCAATCAGTGTCAGGAGAATCTGCCGTTTCTCCTGCAAAGAGCCGGAGGAGAAGACAGACGGGAAGGACGCCAGGGCATCGATGGCGTCATCCGCAGAGAGCGCCGCGCGGGAAGAGGATTCTTCCGTAAGGCTTGCGGACAGCTTCTCCTGCTCCTGATGCAGATCGTCCATCCGGCTCTTGATCATCTGCAGATCGATGCCGCCGATCTGGTACAGATCCACCAGCTTGCTTTCCTGTCTGCGCAGATCGGCAAGGCGTGACCGGATTGCATCGATGGCTTCGGAAGAAGAGGCAGAAGCGGCAGCAGGAACAGCAGCACGGCGGATCAGCTCCGGATCCATGGAGAGCTTTTGCACCTCTGCGGTGACAAGCCGGTCCAGATCCTGCACAGGAATCCGGATGCCGTCGCCATGAGAGCAGCGGTATACCCTTTTCATGGGAGCGTCAGGGGCCGCGTGCTTGCCGTGGTTACGCCATGACTTCGTGTGACAGTGAGCCCCGCACTGACCGCAGAAAACCATACCTGTAAGCAGCTGTGATCCCTTGAAATTCTGCGAGAAGGTCCCCGCAGTGGTGCCGAGATACAGGTCGTATTTCCTTTGCACACGGTCGAAGGTATCCTGATCGATGATAGGCTCATGCGTGCCGCGGTACCACTTGCCGGAGAAGCTGACCTCGCCGATATAGATCCGGTCCCGCAGGATTCGTGAAACCGTAGACACGTGGGACCAGTCACCGTATCGGGTCTTATAGTGATTGTGCATATAGCGGCAGATCTCTTTCAGTGTGAAACCATCAAGAAACATGGCGAAGACCCTGCGAACCTGCACAGCTTCGTAATCATCGATGACAAGGATCTGCTTGTCCGATCCGGGGGCCTTGGCGTAGGTGTAGCCGATCGGCGGACGTGATCCGCCGGAGAAATAACCGGCCTTGGCACGGCCGATCCGGCCCATTGTCATGCGCTCCGTGATCTGGTCACGCTCCAGCTGCGCAAAGACGGACAGAATGCCGATCATCGCCCGGCCGAAAGGACTTTGCGTGTCGAAATTCTCACACATCGATACAAGACCGACGTGGTTGGCGTTGAAAATGTCCTCGATGAGATACAGGGTATCCTTCTGGGAGCGGGAGAGACGGTCCAGCTTATATACAAGGACAGCATCAAAAAGACCATAGGAGCAGTCACGGATGAGCTGCTGGATGGCCGGACGCTGCAATTTGGCACCGGAATAGCCGGGATCCGAGTAGACATGCGCGACCTTCCAGTCGTGCGCCTCGCAAAATTTCGTAAGCCGGGACTGCTGTTCTCCGATGGAGTAGCCTTCTGCGGCCTGCTCCTGTGTGGAGACGCGGCAGTAAATCGCAACGGATTTCATGGTTCACCTCCGAAAAATGGGTGCAAAATAGCGCCGGTGTTTGAAACGGCGCTCCGAAGATGGTACCATGTAGAAGATTCTTGCAGGAATCACATAGTACTCTTCGGAGTGCAGGCCGCTCTGGTGCTGGTAACACCGGAGCGGTTTTGTTTATGATTTGTTACTTTTTACAGCACCTCTTGCAGGGGGTGTATTTTTTGAGTTCCGGACTATCAATAGAAATTTGAACTGGATCTGTAAGGCCGCTGCAAGTTGGATTGACGTGAAAAATATGTCCATTTCTGGACACCCACACAACACGATTTACATTGATTTTCGTCTGAATTAGCGATTCCAAAACATCTTTGTCATCTGGGAAAAAGGATAGATGGCGGCTTATTTGTACATTGACAGACTCTTCAAGAATCGAGGCAGCATTGCTATTGGTAAACATTGCAAGTATGGCAAGGAGCCGTCCTATTCCAGACAGAGATTGGATGAATGAAAAATTTGGAAAAATATTATAAAATTCGTTATCTTTTTCAAAGTATTCGGCATGATCAGAATCAAAATCATAAATTCGTCCGCCGTGGGCAGCACGATTGCGGTAATCTAGGCAAACAAACAAGGCAGAGCTGAAAAAAGTTTTGGTGCATTGCATAGAAGCATTCTGGTCGTTGATATTATACATTTTCTGGATAAGAGCAGATTTTTCGTTTGGTTTTAATATGCGGATATAGTTGATCAAAGTGCTGAAGTATGTTCCCTTCAGGAGAATCCATGGCGGAATAATTCCGTACTTATCAGAGTAATATCGAATGGGATCTTTCCCGGATCTGGCATTCACTGAAAGTGTACGGAGGATGCCATCTGTTGAAAACTTCTCAATGCGGGAAGGCCGATCCTGATAATGATTTTTTTGCAGATACTCATGATGATCTGTAGAAATAAATTTCCCAATAACATCTGCGGTTGAGGCACGAAGACTTTCTTCGAGATCCAGCATAGCGGCCATGATGGAATTTCGAATACTATGATCCAGAAGAAACAGGGAGTGAATTTGCTCAAAGGTTACTCCGACATTATATACCCGTTCGCCATCGGCCATATGCGTATAAGGCCTCTTATAGCCATTGATAATATTGTAATAGCCATAAACAGAAAGCTCGTGAACCGCGTAATCAGCGTTATTAATGATCAGTCCCTTGCTTTTCAGCTTTTTTACCTGATCCTGAGGAGAAGAGTACCGCACAGCATCCATTAAATTAGCCATATTAAACCCTCATGAAATAATATAAATACAAAAAGGAGCTACAGGAAAACCCGTAGCCCCTTCTGTGACCGATCAACAGTCATTCGCTATAAAAACATATCCTATTATAGCAGAAAAATAAGAAAAAACAACAGGTAAATTATTCTTCGAGTGTGATTCGCGTGATTGTCGTGGGTAGTTCAATATTTCGCAAAACCTTGAACCATTACAATGGATAGTACAATAAATCAGCAAAAATTGAACTATCGAGATCTTTAAATCTGACATCTTTATAGAAGAAAAAGACCCCCTTACAAACTATTATCATTTTGCCGACATCAGCAAAATGGTAGGTACTTTTTGCAGGGACGATCATATTGTTGATGTCAACAAAATGATCAGGACAGTTCAGTATCATTTTTCCAACGTGGGAAAAATGTTCTAAGCCTCAAGTCTTGAATCTGATAATTCTGCATCCTGATGTGCATGAACTTCAATCAGATCTGCGCTGCACGTCTTCTCGTAATCACCCCGGCAGAGATGTGCGATCTCATGGGAGTATGCTCTGAGAAGCTGCTCCCGGCACAGCCTTGCATTGAGCACGACGGTATAACTGCCGTCGCGGTTGGAGACTACATAGGATCGGATAGTGGTAGGGAGATCCAGACAGATGGTCTGGATGTCATCATCAATCACTGGAATCACTTCCCCTCATACGGTCCATCATTTCCTTTACAAAGCCGATGTCTTCGGGCTTCACCTTCCGGGAGGCATCGAAGAGAACCTTATACTCCGGATTTTTGAAAAGAAACTCGGCCATCTCCCTGGCCTCAGCATTCATGTAGTACTTCTCTTCGGGATCATGTTTTGCTGTTTCAAGGAGATCCGACTTTTCTATACCGAACCAATTACAGAGACTTTGAATTTTATCTATTCTAGGCATGGTCTTGCCCGTGCACCACTGTGCTGCGGTTGCGGTCGAAACATGCATATACCGTGCCATGTCTGCCTGAGAAAAATTATTTATGTTCAGGTAGTAATTAAGATTATCAGCAAATATCCTTCTCAATTCTGTATCACTCATATGTCCCTCCTGACACTGATCATACTTTATAAACTAGCAAAAGTAAAACAAAAAATATCGAAAGAACTAAGTTTTGATTGACATACTAAGAAAGACTTAGTATTATGAGCATGTTCAAATAAATCCGAAAGGAGGTTAACCGGATGAGCATGTCATTAAAAGCGGCACGGATAAACGCAGGAATGACCCAAGAAGAAGTCCACAAAAAGACTGGGTTTGCAACAAGTACGATTGTAAGCTGGGAAAGTAACCGTACCTTTCCTAGAACGCAGCAGTTTATTAGGCTCTGCAATCTGTACGGATGTGCAATGAGCGATATTTTTGTGCCTGAAACGCTAAGTAAAAATTAGTTTTGTGGTAGATATCTACCACAAAGAAGAAAGACCTTGACGGTCTTTCTTAAAAAGACACCACGAAAGGAGAAGAGGATGAGAGCCAGATATTACGCAGAAAAAGCTGATCCTTCCATTATCACAAGAATTGCAGAAGATGACGGGGAACTGACGGCTTACTCGTTTTCAACTGCGTTCCAGCTGGATCAGTACGCCAGTGAATACAAGCTGATGAATAGAGAGATCAGCCAGGAAGAGCTTGAAAAGATAAAAAAGCACACGACAGAGCTTCCGGAAAGCTGGGATCCGATAGATTACCTGAGGCTGGAAGCAGATAGCAGACAGAAATCAGAAAAAGCAAGAGATCAGGAAAAGAGCATAAAAGCAAAAGCAGGAATTCTGTACGGATTAACTGCGAGCCTGATTTCGGTAGAAATCATTTCAAAGATAGTAGAGGTAATAAAGGTCATCAGCGGGTGATTGCAGCACCCGCTGACGAATCAAAGAGAAAAAAGAATGTCGATGATGTGTTTGACGGTCTGCTCGATGGCAGCGCGGCAAGCGGAGCTGATGAGCTTGTTAAACGCATCGGAATGTACAAAACCGTGTAGAACGGTGACGAATTCACCGATGGTTTTGACATTTTCAAAAGATCCGTAGGTTTCCACGAGGGAATCAGCAGAAGCAGATAAATCTTGTGGGACTTGATCTGCGGAATCTTTCAACAGGGAATACACCTCGTCTGTTGTTTTCTGGAGATCTCCATAAGTAAGAGCTGAACCAGACAGGTCATTCCAATGGAGAGATGAAGCATCAGACCATTTAAAATGCGAAGATTTCAATTCTTCCATGACATATACCTCCTTCCTTAGATACTCGGCTCTGGCAGGAGCCTGTGAAGAAAGTATATAGCACGGAGGAGGCACCACGAAAGGAGAAGGGGAAATGAGTGTGCGAAACATTCTCTCTGACGGATCCGTCAGAGAGTCCATGGAAGGAATCATGATTCCGGCCGGAAGCGAGTTTTATTCGGTTCTGATGGCCATCTTGAGGGAGAGGGAGAAAGCGGCATGAAGGACATTTTATCGTTTGGCGGGCTGATCTGTCTGCTGGAGTCAACGGTCATGAGTGCTTTTTTTGACAAGACCGGAGCGGCAATCGCATTCTTCGCGATTGGCGCAGCACTGATCATCCTGTCTGTCTGGCTGGAAGACCGGAAAGAACGGAGGCAGCGCGAGGAGGAACGGATGGAAAGACTGCGGGGAAAGTACCAAAGGAGATACCAGGGCGAGGACCTGGACGATGCGGGGTGAGGGCGTATGAGAACGATCGTCGTCTTGTTATGGACGAGGTGAAAAAGGGCAATGGGAATACTGCGAAAGAAGAACAAGCCGACGGAATACCGGCGCATCGGAAAAATTTCCGATGCTGGACTGGACAGGTTGGAAAGGCATGCTGATGAGATCGGGAATGTGAATGTCATTCTGATGGTGATGATCATCCGGGAAATCAGAGAGCTGAAGTTAATGCTTCAGCAGAGCAGCAACGGATGCGATGGAAGCGATGACACCAGCAATAGCGCTGATGATGGAAATGCATAAGGTGATGTTCTCACGACGTTTGTGCTTTTCTTCAAGCATATCCATATAACGAATAATTCTCTGATCAGGATCATCGAGAATATCACCGAAATCGGGGATTTCCATATCAGACATGAGGGACCTACCAAAAAAGTGTATAGCGAAATTATAGCACGTAGAAAAGGGAAAAGACGATGCAGGCAAGAGTAAGGAAGGTGGCGCTTCCGGAGACGAAACTCCCGGCGACGCACGAGTATAGAGCGAAGCCGGAGCTTCCGGAAGGCTGGACAGAGCAGAAAGCGGTGCAGAGAAGACGGAAGGCCGCGGCGCAGGTGATGCAGCAGAAACGGAAAGCTGGAGCAGCGGCGAAGAAGGCCGCAAAGCCCTGTGTAAGAAAGGGCTTCCATGTATGGACGGATGAAGAAAGAGCCTATTTGCGTCAGCAGAACGCCGCCGGGAGAAGCTGGACAGAGCTGGGAGCCGAGTTCGGCGTGAGCCGGGGAGCCGTGCGGATTCAGGCAACCCGCGGGGTAACAGGATGATTATTAACTGCATGTTCGGAATCAGGACAAGAGAAGAGGTCACCAGAGCGAAGGGAAAGGACTACTGCAGCCGGATCTGCGGAGATCTGAGGCGGGAGCATCTGACTCGGGACGAAATGGACCATCAAATAGCCCGGACGGACTGCGCGGCGGTCTGGGGAAGTCTGGAAAGAAAATGAGGAGACGGTTCTGAGAAAACCGCCTCCCCGGGAAATGCGCCATACGGCACCACAACATTTAGTATAGCGCATTTTCCGAAAACCACAAGAAAAATGACAGGAGGAAGCGGGGCGGATCCGCTTTCGCGACGCGGTAAAGTAATCCAACTTACGACCGTGTTCATCCGGAAAGGCAGGGAAATGCGAGGGATAGAGAAGATCATCCGTGCGGGGAAGGTGCTGGAGGTTCAGAGGCTCATCGCTCCCCGTTATGGGATGAGAGGAAGGGGCGGACCTCCGGAGAAGGAATCACCGGAGAGTACGAAGAGGGCACACCTGAAAAGAGCAGAGGCAAGGCTTCGGTGGAAGCTCAATGCGAATTTCGAAGACGGGAAGGATGCTCTGGTGACGCTCTCATGGAAGAAAGCACAGGCACCGGAGAATTCCGAAGAGATGAAAAGGCGGTTCAGCAATTTCCGCCGGCGAATGAAGGCCAGGTATCAGAAGGCCGGGAAGGAGATGAAATATGTGGCCACCATGGAGGTCGGGCCGAGAGGTTCCAGGCATATCCACATGGTCCTGTCCGATGCGGATCTGAAGGAAATCCGTGAGTGCTGGGAAGAAGGCCAGATCGTGAACGTGGTGCCGCTGAACTCCGGCGGGCAGTATGCGGACATCGCGAGCTACTTCGTGAAGTACGCATTACGGACCGCGGAGACGGAAGGGAAGAAGATCGGACAGCTTTACACACCTTCACGGAATCTGAAGGAGCCGCAGATTACCATTCGGGTAATTTCCAGAAGAGCAGGCTTCCGGGATCCGCGGGAGCGGAAGGGCTACGCGATCGACAAGGACCATACGGTGTGTGGCACCTATGAGGACGGGACGGCGTTTCAGGAGATCAGCTATATCCGCCTGGAAGAGCCGGAGAAGAGAAAGCGCGGAAGAGCAGCACCGGAAAGGGGGTGAGGAAGGTGGAAGTAAAGATCTACGCGGAAACATCCTGGGCAACGCCGGGAAAGTCCTGCGGCATCGGCATGTGGCTGGTAGAAGCCGGAGAGCAGAAGGCACAGCGCCGCGGATTTGTGCGACTCATTGATGTCACGAAGGAACAGGCACAGCTCCGGACCTTGACGGCCGCACTGGATATCCTGATCCGGCCCTGCAGTGTGCAGATCATTATGTCGGATCCTGTCATCGGGGCCTTAAATGCCGGGTGGCCGTGGCAGTGGAAGGAAAACGGATGGAGAAAAAAGAACGGCGAAGAGGTGAAGAACAGCGGGGACTGGGAAAGTCTTCTGTGCGGGCTGGAGCCGCATAAGTTCGCAGGGCTGCACACGGAAGATCATGAGAAGAAGGAAGCGATGATGCTGCAGATCTGCGATGAGCTGAAAAAATGGAAAGGTGAAGTGATGAACACCGCGTTTTACGTGGAGAAAGAGGAATCATGGAAGAGTTGAACAGGGAAGAGACAGAAGAAAGGACGGAAGAAAGAGAACTGCATTCCGGAACAGAGATGGGAACCTGCCGTTTCTGTGGACAGCGGAGACTGGTCCGGTTCGCCGGAGGCATGTCACAGGAGGAGCTGGACAGGATCGCGACGGATGAGTGCAACTGCGACAGCGCAATCCGGGAGCGCAATATCCGCTATGAAGCCAGCAAGGCGAGGACCGCGGCGGCAAAGGTGATTGCACCGCGGTTCCCGGATGCGGCGAAGATCCTGAGTGATGCGGCGGACGCAACGGCTCATGGAATCTTTCACGGGGTCAGCATCGGACTGGGAAACGGCGCGAAGGCGTCCATGACATTGACGAAGAGCGGCGCGGTCAGTGTGAAGCTCTCCGAGACGATTGTCACCACGGTGGAGGACGCCGTGGAGATGGAGCAGGTACAGGATGAGTAAATCCATCATGGAGCCGAAGGGCAGCAGGGTGTGTTTCCTCTGCGCCCTGCTGGACGGCGATGATATGGAAAAACGGGCACTGCACAAGCACCATATTTTCCCAGGGAAGAACCGGAAGCTGTCAGAACACTACGGTTTGTGGGTTCACCTGTGCGTGAAGCATCACGAAGGCGATATAGAAGGCTGCCGGGAGGCGGTCCATCATCCGGAGTTCAACGGATATCAGCGGATGCTGCAGGAAATGGCACAGGAGAAGTGGGAGAGCCTGCCAGGGCATACGCATGAGGAGTGGATGGAGATCTTCGGGGAGAATTTCATAGGGAGGAATAGCCATAATCTGCGCGAAAAGAGCACAGAGAAAATGGAAGTCTGCACGTGAATTTCACGTGCGCGATGGCATTTTAGAGAAAGGGCGGAAAATGGCAGAAAATCAGCCATAATCTGCGCAGAAAAGACAGAAATGGACAAAAGCGGAACGGACAGGCCGGACAGATTCGGACAAATCCGGACCGCTGGGAAAAGATGAAAGGAGACGGGCCCCGGCCGGGTAATAGATATATCGGCTCCTTTTATGAGATGACGTATCAGGAATTTTTGCAGTCGAAAGTAGAGCTTGCACCATCGTCCGGGTTCGAGGTGGCAGCAGGAGAGATCAACCCGGCATTGAAGCCACACCAGAAGGATGCCGTGCGCTGGGCACTGCGGGGAGGAAGAAGAGCGCTGTTCGAGAGCTTCGGCCTTGGCAAGACGGTGCAGGAGATTGAGTTCTGCCATCAGGCAGCCAGGCACGAAGGCGGGCAGGCGCTGATTGTCCTTCCCCTTGGCGTGAAGCAGGAATTTACACGGGACGCCGTGCAGGTTCTGGGGTATGAGAAGCCCCGTTATGTGAAGACCATGGAAGAGGTAAAGGCAGCAGGCGAAGAAATCCTTCTGACGAACTACGAAAGAGTGCGGGACGGGGACATTGATCCGGCGTTCTTCGCGGCGACGAGTCTGGATGAAGCCTCAGTGCTGCGAAGCTTCGGCAGTAAGACCTATCAGACGTTCCTTGACAAGTTCAAGGGCGTGAAATATAAGCTTGTCGCCACGGCGACGCCTTCCCCGAACCGGTACAAGGAGCTGATCCATTATGCTGGGTATCTGGAAATCATGGACACCGGACAGGCCCTGACGAGGTTTTTCCAGAGGGACAGCACGAAGGCGAACAACCTGACACTGTACCCGACGCAGGAGGATGAATTCTGGACGTGGCTGGGAAGCTGGGCACTCTTCGTTACGAAGCCGTCCGACCTGAATCCGGAGTATTCGGACGAAGGCTATGACCTGCCGCCGCTTACGGTCAACTGGATTGAACTCCCCGTGGAGTACGGCAAGACACAGGACCGGAACGGCCAGATGCAGCTGTTCGAGGATGCGGCGCTGGATCTGAAATCGGCGGCAGACGTGAAGCGGACCAGCATCGGGCAGAGAGTGGAGAAGGCAAAAGAGATTGTCACGGCAAGCCCGGACGATCACTTCATCATCTGGCACGATCTGGAAGCAGAGCGGCACGCGATCAAAGCAGCCATTCCGGAAACCGTGGATATCTACGGCTCCATGGACTACGACAAGCGGGAACAGCGGGTGATTGACTTCTCGGAAGGCAACTTCCGGATCTTCGCAACGAAGAAGGAGCTGTCCGGATCCGGCTGCAATTTTCAGAGGCACTGCCACCGTGCGATCTTTCTTGGCATTGATTATGAGTTCAACGATTTTATCCAGGCAATTCACCGTATTTACCGGTTCCTTCAGGATCAGCCGGTTGTGATCGACATTATCTACATGGAGTCGGAACGGGAGATCAAGGACACGCTCCTGCGGAAGTGGAAGGATCACAACCACATGGTGGAGAAGATGGTGGAGATAGTGAAGAAATACGGGCTGAACAATGCAGAAGTTCCGGAGCTGATCCGCCGGAAGATGGGAGTGAAGACAGTGAGAGTAACGGGAGAACACTATGAAGCAGTCAATGACGACTGTGTAGAAGAGACCAGAAGGATGCCGGACAACAGCGTGGGGTTGATCCATACATCCATCCCCTTCGGCAATCACTACGAATACAGCGCGAATTATAACGATTTCGGGCATAACGAGAATACCGAACGCTTTTTTGAACAGATGGACTTTCTGACGCCGGAGCTGCTGCGCGTTCTGAAGCCGGGAAGAGTGGCCGCCATCCACGTCAAGGACCGCGTATTGTTCGGGAATGCGACGGGCACCGGGATGCCGACGATTGAGCCGTTCCATGCGCTGTGCATTGAGCACTACATGAAGCATGGGTTCCAGTACATGGGAATGATTACCGTCGTGACGGATGTAGTCCGGGAGAATAACCAGACCTACCGCCTCGGATGGTCCGAACAGTGCAAGGACGGCTCGAAGATGGGCGTAGGCTGCCCGGAATACATTCTTCTGTTCCGGAAGCTTCCGACGGACCGGTCGAACGCCTACGCGGATGAGCCGGTGACCAAGACGAAGGAAGAATATACCAGGGCGCAGTGGCAGATTGACGCACACGGCTATTGGCGATCCTCCGGCGACCGGCTGGTGAGCAAGGAGGAACTGAAGGATATCAGCACGAAGAACCTTCAGAAGGTGTACCGGGAATACAGCCGCGGGACGGTGTACAGCTATGAGGATCATGTGAAGCTTGCAGAAGAGTTGGACAAAGACGGACGGCTTCCGGCGACCTTCATGGTGGTGGCACCCGGTTCCTGGAATCTTTCCGAGGTCTGGGACGATATCAACCGCATGAAGACGCTGAACACGAACCAGTCCAGGAGAAAGCTCCAGATGCACGTCTGCCCGCTTCAGATCGACATCGTGGAGAGGATCATCAACCGGTACAGCAACAAGGGCGATCTTGTCTATGATCCGTTCGGCGGCCTGATGACGGTCCCGATGGTTGCGGTGAAGATGGGACGCAAGGGGAAAGGCTGCGAGCTGAACTGTGATTATTTCCGCGACGGTGTGGGCTATCTGCAGGCGGCAGAGAGCGAGATTGATATGCCGACGCTGTTTGATTTCATGGATGAAGGGAAGGATGAGCAGGATGTGGAGAACAGAAAGAACGAAGCCTGCTGAGAGAATTGCAGGGAGGAGAATCAGGGCGGCAGCAGGAACCGCCCTGAAGGTGGCAGCGGGTGTTTCTCTGGTCATTGTGGCAGTCATGGCCATAGCACTGGCGCAGGGAACGAAGATGGAAGATTTCCGGATCGGAGGAGAGGATGAATAATACCAGGGCAAGAGCACTGCGGAAAATGGAGATGGAAGGCCGCAAATGGGTCCGGATCATGCTGGCAGCGGCCTGCATCGCTCTTCACAGGGGATGGAGGTTCGGAACGAAGCGCCTTCATGACCTGCTCATGGAGACACAAAGGGTTTGGAATGAATGCGCGCAGCAGGAAAACGTATCCATCCTGATGATGCTGGAAGAGGAAACCGGAATAGAGCTGAAACCGACGGAGGACAGTCCATCCTGGCACGATCTTGTTTATCTGAACGGGACGCCGAAGGAAGAGGTGGAGCTTACAACGCCGGAATTCTGCTATATGCGGGTGCAGCAGGCGAAATGGATGGGAACCATGATGGAGGCGGCGCTGTTCCTTGCCCTGTACCGCTGTATGGACTATGGATTCTCCGCCGATATGCTGGTGAAGCTGGTCACACTGGTACAGGAGATCCGCGGAGAATACCGGGACGATTACAAAAAGCTGTGGAAAGCCTGCCGGGAGGAAGCAGGCATCAATCTGTATGAGCTGGCAAAGGAGGGGATCATAGAATGAAACGTCAGACCATGGAAGAGTACGTGCGGGAAATACTCCGTAGGAAGGAGAAGGAATGCAGACAGTAGAACTTGAATTTGATGATGAGGTTATTGCAAAGGTGATTGAGCTTTTTCCAAAGAATCTCATTCTGGATGTTGCCAGGGAAGAACCGGCGGAGCTGATTCAGGCAATCTGCAAGGTCTGCCGGTATGGGCTGGATTCGTACCGTAAGGCCCATCTGGTAGAGGAGATGGCGGATACGCTGATTGTGATCCGTGAGCTGCAGAAGCTCTTTGATATTTCGGAGGAAGATCTGCAGGAGTTTATCAGATCAAAGCAGATCCGCACGAAGGAGAGAATTGGAGAATTGGGGGTAGAGAAATGAACAGAGTAGTGCTGATGGGACGCCTGACCAAGGATCCGGACATAAGACAGTCACAGGCCGCGGAGCCTGTGACAATCGCGAGGTACACGCTGGCCGTGGACCGGAGGCGCGGGAAAGGCGAAGAGCAGTCGGCAGACTTTATTTCCTGCGTCGCCTTCGGCAAGGCGGGAGAATTCGCGCAGAAGTATCTGCACAAGGGAAGCAAGATTTGCGTTTCTGGCAGGATCCAGACCGGAAGCTATACCAGACAGGACGGAACGAAGGCCTACACAACGGATGTGGTTGTGGATGGTCAGGAATTTGCAGAGAGCAGGCAGGATGCCGGCCGGAACGCGGTGGATGATCAGATGGCGGCGCAGTACAGCCAGGGAAGCTCTCAGGCAGCAGGATCCGGACAGCCGCAGGGGCAGCAGGAAGGCAAACCGGGGCAGCAGGATGCTGGCGGCGGATCGTGGCAGCAGGGAGCCTTGGATGGCTTCATGAACATCTCGGAAGGCATCGACGAAGAGCTGCCGTTCAACTGAGAGAAAGACACAAATGGAACTAGGAAAAATTTTAAAAGAAACACGCATCAGGAAAGGCATGACGCAGGCAGAATTGGCAAAGAAGGCAGGCGTTACGATTCGCTCAATTACTTATTGGGAGAATGGAAAGAAAAAAATGACGGTGGAAAGTGCTGATAAGGTGTTTTGTGCGCTGGAGAAAAAGCTCGTTATAGGTGTAGAAAACACTGGAAAAGCAAATAAATGATCGCTTTAACGGCAGATTTTCCCCTGAGAAGATTTCCGTCTTCTCAGGGAATTTGTGCGTGATAGGGGACAGGGGATGAATGGAGAAAAGTACAGCGATCCGACCGCGGATCATGCGGTGCACAATGCCATGCGGACGCCGGATCATGTGATAAAGGTCATCAACATGATGAAAAGCATCGCGGAGTTTGCAGGGTTTGAGGTTGTCGGCCACATACATCTGAAGGACCGAGCATCAGGGAGAGAATGGAAGTGAGGAACAGAATTTTGAGTGAGAAAAACGAATTCTATCTGCCGAAAGAGGAGTTTCTGACGGTGCTGCACTTTGCTCTGCAATATCCGAACTGGGTGCAGGAGCTTCGCACGGAGCCGGACACCAGCAAGGCCATCACCTACGACGGGGAGAAGGTACAGACCTCCGGAGACTATGACGCCGCGGCAGAAACGGCAATGCGCCGGTATACGCTGGAGAAGAAAAAGAAGCTTGTAGAAAACACGGCGCGGGAGGCTGCACCGGAGATCTATGATTATCTGCTTCTCGGCGTGGCGTATGGCTGGACCTTCTGGCAGTTGCAGGCGAAAGGAATGCCGTGCGGGAAAAGGCAGTTCTATGAGAAGCGCAGACGTTTTTATTATGAGTTGAGCAGGAAACTGTAATCCTTCTTTACAATACGTACAATACGTACTAATATAATAAACGTAAGGAGCAGAAGAAAATGAGATTCAGAGAACTGGAAAAAATGCTGAAAGCTGATGGATGGTATGAGGTGGCGCAGGTCGGAAGCCACCACCAATACAAGCACCCGAGCAAGAAAGGAAAGGTAACCATACCGGAACATCACGGAGACATCAATATCAAAACAGCTAAGACGATATTGAAGCAGGCGGGGCTGTGAAGCTCTGTTTGCATCTGAATCTTTTGAACGATAAAAGGAGGAATTCAACATGAAACTTGCATATCCTGCAGTGTTTACACCGTTTGATGACGAAGAAGGATATATGGTGGAATTTCCGGATCTTCCGGGATGCATTACGGAAGGGGACGCGGTAGCGGATGCTCTCTTTATGGCAGAAGACGCGGCAAGCGGATGGATCCTTACGGATCTGGAAGATGGGAAGAAAGCCCCGAAGGCGTCTGATCCGGGGAGTATCCAGGCACCGACCGGCGGATTTGTCAGCATGGTCGCGCTGGATATGGACGCATATGCAGAGAAATACGGAAAGAAGGCCGTGAAGAAGACACTTACCATTCCGGCGTGGCTGAACACTTATGTGGAATCGAATGGGATCAGCTGTTCTAAGGTGCTGCAGGACGCGCTGGGCAAGATGATCTCAGCGTAATCGAGGCGTAGATATGCATAAATACGAGAGAATCGTTTATTGGTCTCCTGCAGATAATGCTTTCATTGCTGAAGTTCCGGAACTTCCGGGATGCATGGCGGATGGAGCAACGGCTGCAGGGGCTATGGAGAATGCGGAACAGGTTATTTCGGAGTGGCTGGAGATTGCGAGGAAACGCGGGCAGAAAGTTCCAGAACCGCGCGAGAACCTGATGTAGGTGTAAGTATTTTATAAAAGGGATACTCAGGGGACAAGAACCCGTGATAATATGTTAGAAAGCGAAAGGACGAAGAGAGATCTCCGTCCTTTTTTGCTGCTATTTTCCCCCTATATGATTGTGCAGGCGCGAAGCACAGGAAAAACACCGCTGCGGCGTTCCCGAAAAGGGCGCCGCTTTTTATGCATTCAGAAGGTCATAAGCAGGGAGGTGATGCTCATTGACCGAAAAGCAGAGGATTTTCGTTGATGAGTATCTGATTGATCTGAACGCAACAAGAGCATACCGGAAAGCGTACCCGAACTGTAAGTCTGATAATTCGGCGGCCGCATCCGGCCTAAAATTGCTCAGAAATGCTCAGATTGAAAAGTATTTGCAAAAGCGCCTGAAGGACCGTGAAAAGCGCACGGAAATCACGCAGGACAGGGTGCTGCGTGAGCTTGCAGACATCGCATTCTCCAATGTGACGGATTATGTCCGTGTGATACAGAAGCCGGATATGAAGAAAGGGCCGGACGGGGACCTGATTCCGGTCGTGGATGAGAGCGGACAGACGGTGCTGCGTGTGACCGTGGAATGCGTTCCTACGGATCAACTGACCGAAGATCAGAAACGGGCACTGGCAGAGATCAAAGACGGAAAATACGGAATTGAGATAAGAACCTATGACAAGACGAAGGCGCTGGAGCTTCTGGGCCGTCATCTTGGCATGTGGAATGACAAGATGGACGTGAACGTTGGGAACCGTGAAGAAGCCATTCAAAAGCTGGATGAGCTGTTTCACGGTATGACCGCGGAGAAGAACGATGATGAGGAATGTACACAAGAGAGCAATGGGCCAACCTGATACACACAGAGCCGCACAGAATCGGCCACCTGATCGGATTTAAGGACCTGACACCGCTGCACAGCGAATGGATGAAGAGCATGCTGTTCGCGCGGGAGGATCAGACACTCCAGGGACACCGCGGATCCTATAAGACAACGGTGCTGTCCCTTACGGAAGCCCTGCTCCTTGTGTGGCAGCCGAACAACAATATTCTTTTCTTCCGAAAGACCGATACGGACGTTGGCGAGGTAATCACACAGACGTCCAAGATCCTGCAGGGGCCGGTATTTCAGATCATGGTGAATGATCTGTACGGCTGCAGTCTGGTCCTTCCGACCGATACGAAGAGCGAAATCACGACGAATCTGACGACATCGCCCCGCGGCGTTTCCCAGCTGATCGGACTTGGTATCGGGACCAGCATCACCGGCAAGCACGCCGATATTGTCATCACCGACGATATCGTAAACGTGAAGGACCGCATCAGTCAGGCGGAGCGGGAGCATACGAAGCTTGCCTATCAGGAGCTTCAGAACATCAAGAACAGGGGCGGGCGGTTCATCAATACCGGGACGCCCTGGCACAAAGAGGATGCGTTCTCTTTGATGCCGAACATAAAGAAATACGACTGTTATCACACGGGGCTGATTTCTCCCGAAGAGCTGCAGAGGCTTCGGGAGAGTATGAGCCCTTCTTTGTTTGCGGCGAACTACGAACTGCGGCATATCGCGGACGCGGATGCGCTCTTCTCAGAGCCGAGGTTCTGCCAGGATGAAAGCCTGATTCATGGCGGACAGGCACACGTGGACGCGGCCTATGGCGGCGGAGATTACACCGCCTATACCGTCATGCACCAGCTGGCAGATGGCAGAGTGATTGCCTACGGCCGCCTGTGGCAGAAGCACGTGGACAGCTGCCTTGCAGAGATGAAAGAGCTGCATCAGAGGATGCAGGCCGGATCAATCGCATGTGAAACGAACGGCGATAAGGGATATCTTGCGAAAGAGATGAAATCTCTCGGGTGGCGGGTCGAGCAGTACGCGGAGCACATGAACAAGTATCTGAAGATCAGCACCTATCTGCGGTCGAAGTGGAAGAGCATCGAATGGCTGCCTTCCACGGATCCGGACTATCTGGCGCAGATCCTCGACTATACAGAGAATGCGGAACACGATGATGCGCCGGATTCCGCGGCGTCACTGATAAGGCGCCTTGGAAGGAAGACATTTTCCTTTGATTGAGAAGAGAAGGAAGAGCAGACAGACCGGAAGAGATAACCGGGAAAAGGAACAGACGAAGCAATGTTTGATTTCAGCATGATTGACAATATCAACCGGATCATCCGTGAGGGTGCACAGAGCTGCATGACGGAACGGGAATTCATGGAGAAGGAAATCAGCCTTTTCCTCTCGTCACCGGAGCGGCGGATGATGGTCGACGGATACCGGTACTACACCGGAGAACAGGAAATCCTGCAGAAGAAGCGGACGGCGATCGGAGAGGATGGAAAGCCGGTTGTGCTTCATAATCTGCCGAACAGCCGTCTGGAAGACAACCAGTACCGGAAGATGGTCATTCAGAAGACCAACTATCTGGTGGGAAAGCCGATTACCTTCCGAAGCGACAACAAGGCATATGCGAAAGCGCTTGGAAAGGTATTCAACAAAGCCTTTGCCAGAAAGATCAAGTCTGTGGCGAAGCACAGCCTGAATGAGGGGATCTGCTGGATTTTCCCGACCTACAACGACAACGGAACGCTGGACTTCCGGGTATTCCCCGGCTATGAAGTCTGTCCAGGTTGGAAGGATGCCGAACACAGCGTTCTGGAATATGCCTATCGCATTTATCCGATCCGGCTCTTCGAAGGGAAGAATCTGGAGCGGATTCTGTGGAAGGTGGAAGTATACACGGAACACGGCATTGATTATTTCGAGTCACCGACGGGCGGAATCAGCCTGACGCCGTGCGAGCCGTATCATCAGGACTATCTGATGGTATCGGATGAGGAAGGGAACGAGACCGGATACAACTGGTCGAAGATTCCGCTGATCCCGTTCAAGAGTAACGATGATGAGATTCCGCTGATCAAGAGCGCGAAGAGCCTGCAGGATGCCATCAACACCATTCTGTCGAACTTCTGCGACAACATGCGCGAAGATTCCCGCAACACGATTCTGGTCCTTCTGAACTATGACGGGCAGGATCTGGGAGAGTTCCGCGAGAATCTTGCCACCTACGGCGCTGTGAAGGTAAACAGCGACAACGGCACAGAAGGAGGCGTATCCACGCTTCAGGTCTCTGTGAATGCGGAGAATTACAAGGCCATCATCGAGATTCTGAAGAAGGCCATCATTGAGAATTGCATGGGCTACGATGCGAAGGATGACCGTCTGGCCGGATCCCCGAACCAGATGAACATTCAGTCCATGTACAACGACATCGATCTGGATGCCAACAACATGGAGACGGAGTTCCAGGCATCCATGGAACAGCTCCTGTGGTTCGTGAATGCGCACCTTGCCAATACCGGGGCCGGAGACTTCACCGGGGAGACGGTCGAGGTGATCTTCAACCGCGACATGATGATGAATGAGACGGATGTGATCAACAACATCCGGAATTCGGAGGGCATCCTGTCGGATGAAACACTGATTGCACAGCATCCGTGGGTGACGGATCCACAGGCGGAGATGAAGCGTCTGGAGAAGCAGAAGCAGGAAAACATGGAGCAGTACGGATTCTATGACGATCTGCATCAGAAGGCAGCAGGCGGCAAGGATCCGGACGATGATCCGGAAGGCGGAGACGGCAGCAGGACGGGAAAAGAGGATAAATCCGGCGTAAAGGATGGAAAACAGTAGCTATTGGAAAAAGCGGATGCGTCAGATCGAGGCATCCGGCCATAAAACCGGGGAGGAAGCCTATAAAGAGGCAGAAGCAGCCTTCTCTGATGCGCAGCGGGAGCTGAACAAGCAGATCGAGAAATGGCTGAACCGGATTGCAGATGAAAATGGCGTCAGCTACGAGAAAGCCCGGCAGATGCTGCGGAAGGGTGAGCTGGACGAATTCCGATGGGATGTGCAGCAGTACATAGAAAAGGGACGGGAGAATGCGAACACCGGAGAATGGAATCATGAGCTGGAGAACGCATCCGCCCGGGCACATATCACCAGACTGGACGCGATGAAGCTGCAGCTCCGGAACTTTGTCGAAGAGGCCTACGGCGTGGAGCTGGCGGCAACCGGCAGGGCACTCACGAAGATCTACGAGGACAGCTACTACCATACTGCCTATGAAGTACAGAAGGGCGTCGGTGTCGGCTGGCAGGTCGGAGGCGTGAACCAGAAGGCCATGGACATCGCGGTAAGGAATCCGTGGGCCCCGGACGGCAAGAACTTCTCGGATCGGATCTGGGAGAACAAGACGAAGATGGTGGGAGAGCTTCACCGGGAGCTGACAAGGCAGATTGCAACCGGCGATTCTCCGGATCGTGCCATCAAGGCCATGGAGAAGTACGTGGACAGCAGCGTGAAGAACGCGAAGATGAAAGCTGGTACACTGGTCATGACGGAATCGGCTGCCATCGGAAACATTGCGCAGAAGGAAAGCTTCGAGGAGCTGGGCGTTGAGGAATACGAAATCGTGGAAACACTGGACGGCCTTACCTGTGACTTCTGCGGTGATATGGACAGCAGACACTATCCGATGGAACAATTCGAGATCGGTGTGACGGCCCCGCCCTTTCATCCCAGATGCCGAGGCTGTACATGCCCCTATCTGGGAGAAGAATTCCGGGCGTCGGTACGTGCTGCAAGGGATCCGGAGACCGGCAAGACGATCACGGTCCGGAATATGAGCTATAAGGAGTGGAAAAACGAATTTCTCCCGCCATCGACAACGGGAAAATCTTTATCAGAGCCGTTGGAATTTGAGTATAATAAAGAGAGCGGATATATTCCGAAGAATGCATCAATCACAAATGCAAAAGTTATTGCAGGCAGAGGATCAGAAACAGAATTCCGCCATGCAGAGGATTTTTCGAGAGACTTGGGAGGAAAGCCGGAAGAGTGGTCCAAGTTTGTCGGGAAAATCACCAGTGATAAATACGTTTTTGATGTGCATTGGTACGAGCGAGAGGGTAAAATGTACCGTCCAAAAATAAAATCACAAAAAGAGAGAAAATGAAACTCAGATATGTAGGAGAGTCGTTCGGAGTAGAGGGACTCACCAATGGGAAAATATACGACGCGAAAGAGGAAAACGGTTGGTATCATGTGATCGATGACAGCGGCGAAGATTACCTGTATTCGATGACACGACCGGCCCCGCTTTTCCGGTCAGAAGGGAAAGGCGGAAGATGGGAAATCGTTGAGGAAGATCCGAAATGAAAGAATATTGTCCCTGTTGCGGAAAAGAGAAAGTAAGAGAATATGATATTTGTTCCGTCTGTTCATGGGAAAATGATCCTATTCAGGAAGAACATCCTGACATGAGAGGTGGAGCCAATATCATGAGCCTCAATGAAGCCAGGCGGGCGTATAAAGACGGATCAAAGGTAATATAAAGCATCACGAGGAAGAGGTGAAATGAAACTCAGATATGTAGGGGAGTCGTTCGGGCCGGATGGGCTTACCGATGGGAAAATATACGACGCGAAAGAGGAAAACGGCTGGTATCGTGTGATCGATGACAGCGGCGAAGATTATCTGTATTCGATGACACGACCGGCCCCGCTCTTCCGATCGGAAGGGAAAGGCGGCAAGTGGGAAATCGTTGAGGAATAACCGATGTCCAAAGATGATTATTTTGTTATTATCTGCAGGGTGCTTGCCTATCTGTATGAGTGCCTGAAAAGAGGAGAGGATCCTTCACAGGGATATCTGACATACGGGACGGACGCTTTCCCGGTCAATCAGAAGTATTGGACCTATATCATGAAGAACCTGCAGCGCAGTGGATATGTGGACGGTGTGGCAATCGTCAGTATTGCGGGCGCGGCGAAGGGCGTGAAGCTCACGGAGAATCTGGAAATCACGCCGGCGGGTATTGAATATCTGCAGAACAATTCCACCATTGAAAAAGCAAAGAAGTTCCTGGAAACCTTGAAAGAGATTTGCCCGGGACTTTGAGAAAGACCACCAGTCAGAAATGACCGGTGGATTTTTTATGCAATGAATGCGAAGGGGGAAAACAATGATCCTGAAAGAATTGAGAATCAGCGACGGAAAGCTGAGTGCCATTTCGGCGGGGAGACGGTTTCAGATTGCGGATTTCAGCGGAAAAGTAGAAATCACGGAAAGAATCTCTTATGTGAATATTCTCGGAAAGCGGTACCGGCAGGAGAAACGGATTTATGCTTCCTTCATTGTGGGGGAGGAGATGGAATACTGGACGGACCAGCCGTTTACGGAAGCGGCTGTTTATGAAGCAGAGGGGACAGTAGAAGGAGAAAAGCAAAGCCAGAGGTTCATTTTCTCAGGTCTCAGATATGTGGATTCCAATCCGGTGACCGGAGAAGTGAAATTTGAAATTCCGGATCAGCTTCTGATTCAGAAGATGCTGAGTATGTAGAAATCATATAGAGAATAACCAATTCGTTTATATACAGGCCGCCCTGAAGAAATCCGGGCGGTTTTCTTATGCCGTCATAGCTCAGAAGGAGAGCGGTACCCGGAAGGGTGACAAGCGCAGGTTCAATTCCTGCTGGCGGCTTTGCCGGTCCGGGCGTAAAGCGGGCAAAACCAACCAACACAGGAGAGCGCACTCGTTAAAAGCGTAGAGAGGATGGAAGCATGAACAGAAAAATGCTGGAAGACATGGGACTTACCAAGGAGCAGGTCGATGCGATCATGAAGGAGAACGGCGAGAACATCGAACACGCCAAAGAGGGATTGAACGCGCAGATCGAAGAGCTGACGAAGGAGCGTGACGGCTACAAGGATCAGATCACGGAGCGTGACAAGCAGCTGAACGATCTGAAGAAGGCAGCGAAGGACCAGAAGGAGCTTCAGGAACAGATCACACAGCTCCAGGAAGACAACAAGGCGGCTGTGGAGGCACACAAAGCGGAGATGAAGCAGCTCCGGATTGACAATGCGGTAGAGAAGGCACTGACGGAATCCGGTGCGAGAAACGCGAAGGCGGTCCGCGCATTGCTTGACCTGGACAAAGCCGAGCTTGCGGATGACGGAACCGTGAAGGGACTGGATGCACAGCTGAAGGCTCTGAAGGGTGCGGAGGATTCAAGGTTTCTGTTCAGCGAGAAGAAGGCAACAATCAAGGGCGCAAAGCCGGGAGAATCGGGGGATATTGATCCGTCCGGAAGAGAGACGGACCCTGCGAAGATGTCCTATGAAGACTTTGTTGCTCAGGCAAAGGAAAACCCGGAAGGGTAAGAAAGGATGAACAATGGGTAAATTTGACGCAAAGAGTTTCAATGAGCAGGCATTCGGCAAGTATATGAGTGCAGTCCCGAATGTCCGGCTGAATAAGCTGCGCTCTTCCCGCGCGATCACGGGAGACGCAAGGCTCCGGGAGGCATTCAAGGACAATTCCCAGACGGGAAGTGTCTATGCGGTGCTGCCTTACTTCGGACTTCTCGGCGGAGAGCCGCAGAACTATGACGGCCAGACGGACGTGAAGACCGATCGGACGAAGACCTTCGAGCAGGGTGTGTTTACCTACGGCCGCATGCACGGATGGACCGAGGCGGACTTCTCCTATGATGTGACCGGCGGCGTGGATTTCATGGCCAATGTCCGTGCACAGCTGGTGGAGTACTGGAACACGGTGGATCAGAATACGCTTCTGGCGATTCTGGATGGCATTTTTGCAATGTCGGCAACCGGAACCGGTGACATCAAGAAGGCGAACGCAGAGTTCGTGGACAAGCACACGCTGGATGTATCCGCGACGGATCACAACGTGATGGAGGCAACCACCCTGAACAAGGCGGTTCAGAAGGCCTGCGGCGATCACAAGCAGAAGTTCAGCCTGGTGTTCGTGCACTCCGCGATTTCCACCAATCTGGAGAACTTAAAGCTTCTGACCTACCTGAAGTACACGGATCCGCAGGGAATTGAGAGAGATCTTTCCCTCGGCACCTGGAACGGCAAGCTGGTAGTGGTCGATGATAGCATGCCGACCGAAGATGCAGCGGCAACCTATGTGCGGACGGTGAGATCTGCAGAGGGTGCGCTGGAAGTCATTGAGGACGGCACTCCGACCGGTGCGCAGGTCCTGAAGGCAACGGTAGCGAAGAGCATCAAGGACATTGCAGCGGGTGAATATGTTCTGTCCCTGGCAGCAGGAACGAAATATACCTCCTACATCCTTGGTGACGGCGCAATCGGCTTCGAGGATCTGGGAGCGAAGGTACCCTATGAGATGGTGCGTGATGCCAAGACGGCGGGCGGCGAGGATACGCTGATCAGCCGCAAGAGAAACGCGGTCAGCGTAGCGGGAATTTCTTACACGAAGAGTTCTCAGGCAACGAACAGCCCGACCGATGCAGAGCTGAAGACCGGCGCGAACTGGTCCCTGGTGAATGATGGTGAGAATGCGATTTCCCACAAGGCAATTCCGATTGCCCGCATTATTTCCAGAGGATAAGACGGGAGGCAGATGTGGATATGTATGAAATGCTCCGCCTCACAAAGCGGACCCTGAAGCAGAAAGGCTTTACAGTCGATGACAGCGAAGAGACGAAGGAAGCACTGGAAGACGCGCTCCTTCGGGCAGATCAGTATATCCGCAATTTCTGCCACCTGCCGGATGTTCCGGACGGCCTTCGCTATGTCATGGCAGATATGGCGTGCGGGCATTTCCTGAAGGATCTGTATAACACCGGGAAGCTGGATGAACTCTTTGGCATTGAGTCGGGAGTATCGTCCCTGAAGATCGGAGATACGCAGATCAGCTATAACGCAGGAGATGCCAGCAGTCCGGCGGTCCGGGTGAAAGCGATGATTGAGGATCTTCTGAGCGGAAGAAAGGATGAGCTGTTACGATACCGAAAAATGTGCTGGTGAGAAACCAGAAGGCGGTGAACAGTCTGTTCGAAGACACCTGTACGGTATACGAACAGACCGACACTGCGGATGAAATGACACACAGAACGAAAAAGACGGTGCGGGAGGTCTACACGGACATTCCCTGCCGTCTTTCCTTTTCCAGCATTGCGCAGTCGGCAGAAGGATCGGGAAACGATACGGTCACGCAGTCGGTAAAACTCTTTACTGCCCCGGATGTGAGGATCCGTCCGGGCAGCAGGGTCCATGTGGTACGGGCAACCGGTGCCGTGAGCGACTGGAAGCGGTCCGGAATCCCGGCATCCTATCAGACGCACTGCGAGTACATGCTGGAGCCTTTGGAGGATTACGCATGAGCCTTGGAGAAGCAGACGCGGGAGATCTGAAACGGCTGCAGAAGCAGCTTCATGATCTGACGGATGGGCAGGGAATGGAGCTGGAGAAGTTCTATGAATCCTGTGCGAAGAATATCGCGGCGCTCCTTCTGGAGCAGGTAATTCCGCGTACACCAAAAGGCGTGTATCCGCCCAAATCTCCAAAGACGGGAGGAACGCTTGTCCGCGGCTGGACGGGGGGAAAAGATGTCAAGAACATTGCGGCCTATGCAAACAAGCTCCATGTGCGGAAAGAAGGCAGCTGCTATGTGATTGAGATCACCAATCCGGTTTACTATGGCCCCTATGTGGAATACGGACACAGGGCGGTCAATGGGAGATGGGTGGAAGGAAGAATGATGCTGCAGGAGGCGGAGCTGGAAACACAGAACAAGACGCCGGCCCTTCTGGAGAAGAAGATTGAACAGTTTCTGAAGAGGCATATCGGATGACGACAGAACAGTTGATAAACGGCATGGTCAATGCCATTTATGAAGAATTCGGTGAGGGATATCCCATCCGGACGGAGAACAGCGAGCAGGGCTTTCAAGGACCCTGCTTCTATATCCGCTGCGTGACACCAGGGAAGAATCTCTATTTCTGGAGAAGGTACCGCAGAACATGGCTGATGAATATCTGCTATTTTCCCAGGGAAAGTGAAGTCAGCAGCCCGTCGGAACCGAATGCGGAAATGAATGACGCGGCGGAGAGGCTGTTCGACTGTCTGGAAATCTTCCGGGCCGGGGACCGCCTGGTAAGGACAACGGACAAGCAGACGGCGGTTTCAGACGGTGTGCTTGTCATGACGGCCAGAGTTCAGGCGGATGAGATCCGGACCGCTCCGGAAGCCGTGATGATGGAGAAGCAGAAAACAGAATTGGAGGTGGAAGGATGGCGGTCAGAAAAAGAAAGACCGAAGTGGACGCCCCGCAGCGCTTCACCGGTGCTCAGCTGATGGATTCCAAGCGGTTTGAGGCGCACAGGGACATCGTTGCGGCGGTACTGGACAGGAACAGGAAATACACCCTGCAGGAAGCCGATGAGGCTGTGCAGGAGTACAGGAAAGGTAAGGTGAAATGATATGGCATTGGGTGGAGGCACGTTTACAACGCAGAACAAGCCGCTTCCGGGCACATACATCAATTTTGTTTCGGTAAAGGCAGCAGGAAACAGTCTTTCCGGGCGCGGCGTTGCGACGATGCCGCTTCTCCTCGACTGGGGACCGGAAGGTGTGTTCAAGGTGACGCAGGATGATTTCCTGAAGAATTCCAGGCAGATCTTCGGGTATGACTACACGTCGGAGAAGCTCCGGCCTGTCCGGGAGCTGTTCCTGCATATTACGACGCTGTATGCGTACAACCTGCAGAGCGGCGGAGGAAAGGCAACCTCGGACAATGCGACGGCGAAGTATTCCGGTATCCGCGGCAATGATCTGAAATATGTGATTGCGGCGAATGCGGACAATCCTTCCCTGTTCGATGTCACGCTGTACCTCGGCACGGTGAAGGTGGACATGCAGACCGTAGGGAAGGCGGCCGACCTGAAGGATAACGATTATGTGACCTGGAAGACGGGCGTGGATCTGGAAGAGACGGCAGGGAAGAGCCTTGAAGGCGGAACGAATGCCAGTGTAACCGGAGACAGCTATCAGGCTTATCTGGACGCGATTGAGAGCTATTCCTTCAACGTGATGGGCGTTGCGACGACGGACGATACCACGAAGAAGCTGGTAGCGAATTTCACCAGGCGCATGCGCGATGACATCGGCGTGAAGTTCCAGACGGTTCTGTACCACTACGAGGGAGACTATGAAGGCATCATTGACGTAGAGAACAAGGTGAAGGACACCGGCGCGGATGAGGCTTCTCTGGTGTACTGGGTGACCGGTGCAGAAGCAGGATGCGCCGTCGAGGATTCGCTGATGAATTCCCTGTACGATGGAGAATATACCGTTGATGTGTCCTATACGCAGTCGGGACTGAAGAACGCGCTGGATGCCGGAAAGCTGATTTTCCACAATGTGGCTGGAGATGTCCGTGTCCTTCGGGATATCAATTCCCTTGTTACCTTCACGGATGAGAAGGGCGAGATCTTCCAGGATAACAAGACGGTGCGCGTCTGTGATCAGGTCGGAAACGACATCGCCACGCTGTTCAATACGAAGTACCTGGGCAAGGTTCCGAACGATGAATCCGGTCGCGTGTCGCTCTGGAATGATGTGGTTGACTTGCACAACAGTCTGGAGCGCAGACGTGCGATTGAGAACTTTGAGTCGGAGAACATCACTGTTGCACAGGGCGAGAGCAAGAACGCGGTTGTCATTACAGATGCCATTACCGTAACAGGAACGATGGAACAGCTGTATATGACGGTCAAGGTCGCATAAGGAGACGGATATGAGCAATATCAACACGATTATGGAAGGCGGGGACACCATTTCGGGGTCCCTTGCGGAATGCTATTACACACTGAACGGACGCAGGTACAACGGAATGCAGTTCGTCAGCGTGGAGGCGAAGGTAACCAAGACGAAGAAGGAAGTTCCGATTCTGGGAAAGACCGGCAAGGCCAACAAGGGAACCGGCTGGAAGGGAACCGGGTCCGGAAAGATGCACTATTGCTCTTCCGAGTTCCGCGCCGCAATGCTGAACTACATGAAGAACGGTCAGGACTTCTATTTCGATATGCAGATTACCAACGAGGATCCGACCTCGAAGGCGGGACGCCAGACGGTCATCCTGAAGAACTGCAACCTGGATTCCCTGATCATCACGAAGTTTGATGCAGATTCGGACATCATTGACGAGGATTTCGACTTCACGTTTGATGATGTGGAGATGCCGGAGACCTTCACAGAATTGGCAGGAATGTAAGAAGCTGCGGGCAGATAGGCAGATGCCGAAAAGGTGCATCCTCCTCACCCTTCTGCCCGTTTTTGGGAGGAATCAAGGAGAACAAGATGGATTTTCACGCATTTTTGAAGCAGAACAAGAAAGCAGGAGAGACAGAAGAGCTCTATGTGGTGTCGAAGGCGTTTGTGGATGAAAGCGGCGAACCGATTCCGTGGAAGTTCCGCGCGATCAGTTCGGAAGAGTTCAACCGGATCCGGAAGCGCTGCACGAAGATGGTACAGGTCCCTGGCAAGAATCAGCTCCGTCAGGAAGTGGACACGGACCTTCTGAACAACGCCATGATTGCGGAATGTGTCGTAGAGCCGGACCTTCACAACGATGAGCTGTTAAGATCCTACGGCGCGGCGTCTCCGGAGAAGCTGATTCCGGAAATGGTCAACCTGCCGGGCGAGTATTTCGACCTTCTGCAGTTCGTGAACAAGCTGTGCGGCTTCGATGTCGGACTTCAGGATAAAGTGGATCAGGCAAAAAACTGATTGAGGGTCCGGACATGGACCCGATGGCAACCTATGCGTATTTCTGCTTCCGCAGACTGGGGATCCTGCCGGGCAAGTTTGATGCTCTCGACAGCAACGAGAAGGCAATGGTGATTGCCTTTGTCCAGAAGTGGAGCAGGGAAGCCAGGAAGAGGGAAAAAGAGCTGAAACATGCGGATAAGTAGGTGAGATATGGCAACATTAGATTCTTCCATCCGGCTGAATGACGATATGACCGCCAAGCTAAAAAGCGCGGCGGAGGCAGCGGACCGGCTGATTGCGAACTTCGAACATCTGAATACAACGCTGAATGCTGCATCCGGATCCGGATTGACAGCGATGGTGGATAAGCTCAGCAAAGTGCCGGATCAGGCGGAAAAGGCATCCGATGAACAGGAGAAGCACAATGAAGCCATCCGGAGCGGTGCATCGGCAGCAGAGGGGCTTCTCGGCAAGCTGAAAGGGATTGCGGCTACTTATCTTTCCATGCAGGCGGTCAAGAATGTGGTGGAGGCATCCGATGAGCTGGTACAGAACACTTCCCGCATTCAGATGATGGTCAGCAACTTCAATTCCGGAGCTTCGGATGCGGTGATCGGACAGAAAACAGACGATGCGATGCAGAAGATCTATGCTTCTGCAAACAATGCCCGCGGATCGGTCAATGACCTGATGAGCGTTGTGGCGAGATTCGGAAACAATGCGCGGGATGCATTTTCGAGCTCCGATGAGGTCATCCGCTTTGCGGAGATTGTACAGAAGCAGATGGTCATTGCAGGAGCAAGCGCACAGGAAGCCGCAAACGCGGAGGTCCAGCTGTCACAGGGCCTTGGCGCCGGCGTCCTTCGCGGACAGGATCTGAACTCCGTGTTCGAACAGGCCCCGAACCTTGTGAGATCCATTGCGGATTATCTGAATGTCCCGATTGGCAAGATTAAGGAGATGGCAGCGGATGGAGAGCTCACGGCGGATGTGGTCAAGAATGCCATTATGGCATCGGCAGATGAAGTAGATGCGAAGTTCGCGCAGATGCCGATGACCTTCGGGCAGGCCGCTGAAGTCATGAAGAACAATGCAATTCAGGCGTTCTCTCCGGTACTGACCCAGTTGAATAATTATCTGAACAGCTCCGGCGGTCAGGCGGTGATGCAGCAGGCAATCAACCTGATGTATGCTGGCGCGAATCTTGCCAGTGCGGCATTGACTGGACTGGGCGCAGCAGTCAGCTGGGTGTCGGAGAACTGGGCGGCACTGGAACCGGTTGTGGCGATCGCTGCCGGTGCACTGACGGCGTATGCTGCGATTGCAACCGTGGTGAATGCAATCAACTTGGCTTCGGCGGCATCCGAAACGGTGCACGTTGCTGCGAAAGCGATGGCAACAGGGGCAACGTTTGCGGAGACGGCAGCACAGTATGGCCTGAATGCCGCACTGGCTGCTTGCCCGATTACTTGGATTGTAGCCGGGATCCTTGCGGCAGCTGCGGTTCTTCTGTATTTCGGCACGCAGGCAGCGGTATCGGCAGGAATGGCGAACTCTGCACTTGGAACCGTGGCCGGGGCTGTTATGACGGTGGTGGCCGTGATTCAGAACCTTCTGATCGGACTGTACAACTATAGCGTGACGAACGTAGTGAATTTTTATAATCTGTTCGCAAATTTTGCCGATGCATTTGGAACGCTGTTCAACAACCCCGTAAAGACCATTGAAGCGCTCATTCTGTCACTGTTCAACTTCATTGTATCGGTTGTCGGTGCAGCAGCGAAGGTTCTGGATGCGGTATTCGGATCCAACCTTGCCGGGGCGGTATCAGGCTTTCAGACAAAGATTCAGGCGAAAATCGATACGACCATAGAGGAATCCGGCGGTCAGAAAACGAAAAAGCTGAATGCTGCAGACTACATGAAGGATCGTGTCAGCTATTCCGACGCGTTTGCCAAGGGCGCAGACTGGGGCGATGGCGTTAACAGCAAGATCAAGAACTTCTTCTCGGCAAAGAATGCATCGTCCGGCCTTGGCAATACGCTGTCATGGGACAACACGGCAGCCAATACGGCCAAGACGGCGGACAACACCGGAAAGGTCAAGGATAAGCTGGACGACACGGAAGAGGACATCAAGTATCTGTGCGATATTGCGGAACGGGATGCCATCAACCGGTTCACCACGGCGAAGATCCAGGTGGATATGGTCAACAACAATAATGTGAACAGCGGCATGGATCTGGACGGAATCGTGGACGGATTCGCTTCCAGACTGAACACAGCCCTGGACGATGTTGCGGAAGGAGATCATGCGGCATGAGCTATGAATTCTATCTGAACGGTGTCCAGATGCCGATTGCCCCGGGCAAACTGAAGCTGAAGATTGCGAACAACAATAAGACGGTGAACCTGATCAATGAAGGAGATGTGAATATCCTGAAGAAGGCGGGACTGACAGAAATTTCATTCGATCTTCTTCTGCCGAATCAGGAATATCCCTTTGCAGAAGGTTCCTTCATGCCGGCAGCCTATTATCTGGAGCTGTTCGAGGAGCTGAAGATTTCAAGGGAGCCGTTCGCCTTTACCGTGGCGAGGCCCATTCCTTCCGGCGGAAGCCTGTTCGGGACGTCCATGCTGGTCTCCATGGAAACGTATGAGATCACAGAGGATCATGATGAGTATGGCCTTGACTGCGGTGTGTCCATAAATCTGAAGCAGTACCGGGCATATGGGACCAGAAACGTCAGGATTGCCAATGCAAAGGCTGCTGCGGAGAAGAAACGGGCCACGGCAGCAGGGAACAAGCCGTCTGCATCACAGTACACCGTAAAGAGCGGCGACAACCTCATTACGATCTCGAAGAAGTACTACAACAGCGCGGACGCCTGGAAGGATGTGTACAACGCCAATGTGAAGACGATTGGTTCCAATCCGAACAAGATCTATCCGGGGCAGGTTCTGACGCTTCCGGAGAGAAAGGCGAAAAATGGCGGATGAATCTTATACGCTGATGACCGTTCATGAAGGGAAGAGCTATCTTCCGGTTGTGGAGAGCAAAATACAGTGGGAAACGCAGAGATCCGGCTCCGCCGGGTCTCTTTCCTTCAGCATTGTCAACGATGGGAACATTACGATTGCCAACGGCGATGTGGTGTATTTCAAGGACGGAAAGATCGGCGTTTTCTACGGCTTTGTTTTCACGATCAAGCAGAAGAAGGACCACATTCTGACCATTACGGCCTACGATCAGCTCCGGTATTTCAAGAACAAGGCAACCTACAACTACGTGAAGAAGGAAACGGGGGAGATCCTTCAGATGATTGCGAAGGACTTCCGTCTGAACTGCGGCAGCCTGGCATCAACCGGGTGTCCCATTACCAGAACGGAGAAGGATAAAACACTGTTCGATATCGTTGGGAATTCCATTGACCGGACGGTAAAGGAAACCGGACAGCTCTTCGTTCTGTTCGATGATTTCGGGAGTCTTACGCTCAAGAACATCGGGGATATGCAGTACAACCTCCTGATTGACGAGGAAACGGCGCAGGATTTCGAGTATTCACGTTCGATCGATAAAGAGACCTATAACAAGGTAAAACTCATCTACGAGGATTCTGAGGCGGGTGGAAGGCAGGCATATATTGCGCAGTCCGGTGAGAACATCAACAAATGGGGAGTGCTGCAATATACGGACAAGCTGGACAAGGGAGAGGACGGACCAGCGAAAGCGAAGGCTCTTCTGAACCTTTACAATGCGGAGACCAGAAATCTGACCATTTCGAATGCCTTCGGGGATTCGCACATCCGGGCGGGGTCTCTTCTTGCGGTCCGGCTGGAATTTGATGATGTCAGTATCAGCAATCTGATGCTGGTGGAAAAGGCAAAACACACCTACTCGGAAAGTGAGCACTATATGGATCTGACGGTACGGGGCGGTGAGTTTGTGGCATAGGAGGTGATTTTCTTGCTGGATGCGAAGGATATCCTTGCGGCCATCAAGCGGGCAGCAAGGGAAGCCGTGGAAGAGAGCGATCCGACGCGCGTCATGTACGGAGAGATCACGGAAGCGGACAAAGAGACGGGGAAGGTGCTGGGGGTAAAGATTGACCAGCAGCTGGAGTTTGACGAAGAGCAGACGGACCTGAAGTTTGACACGCCGGCAGAATACCGGGAGCGCAAGGTGAAGATCCGGCACCCGATGATCGCCGAACTCCGGAAGCTCTTCCGCGAGATCAACGAATCTGAGAAATGCCGGGAAGTATTCACAGAGACTTATGACCTGTGTGAGGACGATGGATGCGCGGAGGATGAGCTGATCATCAGCATGAAGGATTTCCTGAAGAAAGGGGATAAGGTGATTATCACTCAGGCGCAGGGCGGACAGAAGTTTGCTATCTCAGGGAGGCTGGACAGTGATACCGGAAACGAATGATCATAAGGCTCTTCAGGAACTGGATTTTGAAACGGATCCGTCTTTTACATATCATATGCTGCCGGAGAATCAGAGAATCATCGGGACGACAGACGGGCAGGAGGCTATGCTGCAGGCCATATGGAAGGTCCTGAATACGGAGAGGTATGAATATCCGATTTATTCCTGGAACTATGGGATCGAATTGAAAGACCTGTACGGAAAGAACATGACCTATATCTGCCCGGAGCTGGAGAGAAGAATCCGCGAGGCGCTGTCAGCGGATGACAGAATTGCTTCACTGGACAGCTTTTCTTTTTCATATCCGCGGAAAAATGCCATTTATGTGCAGTTCGTGGCGCATACGATCTTCGGCGATGCCGAAATCGGAAAGGAGTTTGAGAATGTCACTGTTTGATACGTCTTTCTCCGGTATTTTGCAGAGAATGATGGATAAGGTGCCTGCGAAATTCGACAAGCGGGAAGGATCCGTGATTCATGATGCGCTGGCCCCGACCGCGATTGAGCACCAGCTCCTGTATATGGACATGGAGACGCTGGAGAAGGAAATGTTTGCCGATACGGCATCCAGAGAATATCTGGTCAAAAGAGCGGCAGAGCGTGGAATCACGCCGAAGGAGGCAACGCCGGCGAGATGGAAGGCGGTGTTCGTTCCGGAGCAGCTGAATATTCCGATCGGTGAGCGGTTCAACAATGATGAAATGAATCTGGCGGTAACGGCAAAGCTTTCACCGGGTGTCTATGAGCTGGAATGTGAGACTGCTGGGGCAGCAGGAAACGCACTGGCAGGATACCTGATCCCGATGGAATATATCAACGGATTAAGGTCCGCGACCCTTACGGAGCTGCTGGACGCCGGAACAGATGAGGAAGATACCGAGGCGTTCCGGACCAGATATCTGGAGCTGCTGCGCAAGCCTGCGGCAAGTGGAAATGCACAGGATTATTATAACTGGGCGATGTCTGTGACCGGAGTCGGAGCAGCAAAGATTTATCCGCTGGCCAGCGGGCCGGGCACGGTCAAGGTTGTGATTGCCAGCACGGAAAAGAAGGCGGCATCCGCAGAGCTGGTCCGGGAGACGCAGGAATATATTGATTCTGTCCGGCCGGTTGGTGCAGCCGTGACCGTTGCATCAGCGGCAGAGCTTCCGGTTAATGTCACAGCGAAGATTTCGATCGGAAAAGGCGAGAACAGCGCGAGCGTCAGCAGTAAGTTCCAGTTGGCACTCATACGCTATCTGGCAGCAAACGCCTATGAGGCCGGAAGCGTCAATCTCTCCATGATTGGAAAGATTCTGCTGGAGACAGAAGGCGTTACGGATTATTCGGAGCTGAAGCTGAACGGAAAGGCTGAGAACGTGGAGCTTACAGAGGAACAGATTGCGGTTGCCGGGACCGTGACGCTGGAGGTGGTGACCTGATGGAAGTCAGAAAGTTCATTGAGAAAAAGAATAAAACGCAGGGAAGCGCCTACATCATTGAGGAAACGGTAGAAATGCCGGAAGGCGGTGTGTATGAGGGCGAGCTGATTCATGACAATGTGGATGATGATACGCTGACCGTCTGCACAGGGCCGAAGCAGTCTGGAACAGAACTGCCATTTACGGCAGCTGCGCCGCCCGGCAGACCATGGGCGAGGCAGATCCATGTGGAATCTTCGGAGCCTTATATCTACATCAGCTATGAGTACCAGGGCGATGAGGTGGAGGCGGATGACATCAATGATGTGCAGAATGAGCTGGTGAAGGTCGAAAAGGAGATCAATGCCATCAACGTGGAGATCAAGGGAGATCCGACAGCGTTTACATGGAACCGGCTCATGGGAGTGACGGAAACGGAGGAGTAGCAGATGCAGGGCGAAATCCTCTATGGTGAAAAGATGTACGGGCAGGACGAGGCTGAAAAGAAGGCTTTCGAACTGCCCGTTCGATTTGTGGATCTGACGAAGTATGTGCCGCCGTATCTTCCGGAGTTCGAAGAGATGGCGGCCATTTATGAGGCACAGGGCTATGAAATCGGACGTGCGCATGCACTGATGGACAGCCTGATGGAGCAGGGAATCCCAAGCCTTGCAACGTGGGATCTGGAACACTGGGAGAAGCTGCTGGCGCTGGAAATCAGCGAGGAAGCAACGGATGAAGCCAGACGTGCGCTGATCATGGCCAGGCTGTCCGGCACAGAGATGCTGACACCGGCAAGAATCGCCCAGATTGCGCAGAGCGTCACCGGAACAGAGGCGATGGTGGAAGAGACTGCGGCAGAATATAAGTTCACGGTGATTTTTGTCGGAGGATATGGAATTCCCAATCATATCAAGCTGTTCCGCAGGCTCCTGGATGAGCTGAAACCGGCGCATCTTGCTTATGAAATCACGTATCGGTATGTGATCTGGGATGAACTGGCAGGAAAGATCTGGAATGATCTGACCGCATACACATGGGATGGCCTTCGGATCAATCAGAAGATTCCGTATGTGTCCTGGGATTCTCTGGCAGCTGTTCAGCCGAGCTGGCGCAGTCTGAAGCAGAACAGTTGGAATACAGTAACGCAGATCAAGGAAGCAAAGAACTGAATCAGGGTATTGTGAGAAAACGCTATGCGAGGGGAGAACCTTCTGCACAGCGTTTTCTTTGCACAGCGCCGCGAATGCGGCAGAAAGGTGGAAGGAATGAAACTGACGGATTTACTGCGGATGAAGCTGCCGGAAGGAAAGGATCCGGTCAATGTGGAGGACTTCAACGACAATTTCAAGGCCATCGACAAGGAGTTGCAGACCATGCAGACTGCAGCCGGAGATGCCAGCAAGAACACGGTGACGTTCGCAGCGGCAGCGGAGAGGACCAATGTGGCCAGCACCGAAACGCTGGGAACGCTCATGGGAAAGATTGCAAAGTGGTTCACGGATATGAAGTCTGCCGCATTTGCGGCAATCGCCAACAACGAGACGACGAATGCAGAAGGCTATGTTCTGGATGCCAGGATCGGCAAAAAGCATTCCGATCAGCTGAATGGGCTGTATTTCGGGACAGATGCAGATGGAAAATGGGGATTCAAGACCTCTCAGGGTGGAACTGTAACCCCTTTTAGAAATCCCACCGGGAATGCGGCAGCAGCGGACGTCCTGAGTGGGAAAACCTTCTCGTCCGCGGAACAGGAGAATGTGACCGGCACAATGCCGAACAACGGCGCATGGACCGGAGAGACAACGGGAAACGGTAATGTTGCGATTCCTGCAGGGTATCATAGCGGTGGGGGATATGTTTCCGGCGCAGGGGCATACAATGCGGGCGTGAGCGACGCGGACGGCCGGGTGAACACGGAGAGCGCTTCGTATAAGTCGGGTTATGCGAACAAAAAGCTACACAGAGTTGCCATCGGAACCGGCGGAAGCGGTACATACTCAGCTGCATCTATTCCAGGATTCCAGAGTTTCACAATTGAAAACTTTGCTTTTGTACCCTCACGGGTTTCGCGAACGGATAACCATTGGGGCAATCCAGAGACGTATTACAAAGGTACAGAGGCAAACAGTTCAGTAACCTGCTCGATGTCATACAACAGTTCAAATGGAATTCTGACTGTCAAGAATCTTCAGTGCAATAACGCAATCGGTGAGTCTGGTGGCGCCGGTTCCGTTACCGGAACGTTCTATTGCTACTACGCAGCGTAATATCGTTGCATTACTGGAAAATGAGAACGTAATTGCAGATATTGGCAACAGCCCCGTTCTGATAATGCGAAACAGTAATAGAAGTGCCGCTATTCCTCACTCGACCGCACAACGACGTATGTTCCTTACCATCATAAACATAATAGCCAGACCCGCTGTCGGTTCCACCGTTAAGGCGAAATCCGGCTACGGCAACAATTGCATGCTTCAAAAATTCTTCATATGTGCTGAAATATTTTCCAAAATCATACGTCGCGATATTGTTGCTTGAGCCAGAAACGCTGAATGACTCCACAATGTACTTTCTACCATTCGCATAACCCGACGTTATCGAAGGGTGTCAGTTCGATCAGAACGTAAAATAGTGTATCCGAAAGCTCAGCTCCCGCTTGTCAGTGCCATATGTGAACAGCAGATACCCACTCAGTTTGACGATGACCTGTCTGGTAGAGCTGTTATAGGAGAACCTTATATCTGCACCACGATCCATTGACGTGTTCCAGTTGTTAAATTGCAGACCAGAGAGCATTTCACAAGAGATAGATTCATACATGACATATCTATCGCAGTTCGGAAGATCGGATACATCTATTGCAACTTGAGTTGCATATATTGGTGGCGTGACTTTGTATATTTTTGACGCAAATCCAACGCTTTCTTTCCCATTCGTATATCCCGACTTATACGAATGCTGATACATCCCTTATAATAGTTGTGGAAAGTGAGGCCGGAAATCATGGAGGATCGTGAAGAAGGCGGTTATGTTGTGTCGTTTCCGGATCTTCTGGGATGCATTACGTGCGGAGAGACTATGGAGACAGCGCTTTCCAATGCGGAAGACGCGAAAAAAGAGTGGATAGAGGCAGCAATAGAAGAGGGTATCAAAATACATGAGCCGGATGATTTGAAAGACGATTCGGGACAGAAATGACGCAGGTTATTCCAAGCGGCAGATCCAGTAACACATGAAAAAAATTGAAAATCAGAGTAGAGAGCGTAGATGGGGAAAAACCGGAACGCTCTCTTTTCTTATGCACAAAACTACAGCAGAAAAGTGCCACTGTGATTTATGGAGGTAACAATGGAAACGACAGATACAATTTCACTTTTGGACGGAACGAAATATGAGCTTCTTCCGCAGTCATCAATGTCGCGGCTGGGGCTGAAGCTTCCGCAGGCGAAAGCACTGGCGGCAGTAAAGAAGTTCGCAGATGAGAATCTGGTGCACATTGTGATCCGGACGAATGGCGGCGTGTCAGGAGAGTATGACCATATGCGGCTTGCTGCGGTCATGTTTCTTCCGGAAGATCCGGAACACTGCTATTTCCGTTTGGAGAGAAAAGAGGACTAAATGATTCCATACACAACGCCGAAGATCATTCTCCGGCTGAATCAGGCATACCGGTCATGGCTTACACATACCGTGAACATGCGCGCGGATCTGCGGCAGGGAAGCACACTGCTTCAGAAACGGATGGAGGATGTGAAGATCAAACCGGAATCCATGCTGATCATTATTGATCTGGATCAGAAGGAATCGGGGCTCTTTTCTCCGGGATGGATGGAAATCCAGCTGCACGGCCTGACGGATGACGGTCGGGCTTGGAAAACACCGGTTGTAAAACGGTATGTAGCGAGAAGTCTGACGGAGGAGGTGATTTCACCATGAATGAGGGAGACTTTTTCGGAAGTGAAGCCATCATTCCGGTAGAAGAGGTACAGGAAACCATTACAGACGCAATTTCGCCGAAAGCCACGGTAGAGCAGGTAGAAGGCGGCGCGAAACTCAAGGTTACGGATGTAAATGGAACGACAGAGGCCTATCTGGAAGGCGGCACGAAGGACTATGAAGAGCTGCGGAATATCCCGAAGCTCAATGGTGTTGTAATCAAAGGTGAGAAAACACTGGAAGATTATGGCGAAAAAACGATTACAAATTCAGAAATCAAGGAACTTGTGGACAAACAGTTTAAAGAGATTTTCGGAGGTGAATGACAATGGCGGAGCAGGAATACAAGAGAATTGATTATGACCAGCTGATTTATCTGGTCAATTACCTTTTCCAGAAACTGAAGGGGAGCACCCTGAATGACAATACAACCTATGTACTGTCGCAAGATTCCAAGGATAAGCATAAGCTGATTTTAACCCCGTCCGTGGGTGATCCGATGGAAATCACGATTCCGGACAATGATACGAAATATGGAGCAGCGACGGAAACGGCGGATGGCCTTCTGACTGCAGCGAAGTATAAGCAGATCGGAGACAATGCTACGGCAATCGGGAAACTGTCCGGAGCGGAGAAGAATGTAATTGTCGGGGTGACAGTCAACGGAACGGATCTGGTTCCGGATTCTGGCAGGAAGGTCAGCATCACCATTCCAACAAAGGTGTCCGGACTTACAAATGATAGTAAGTTCCAGACGGCGGATGAGGTGAAGACGGCAATCAACAATGCGATGGCAGGAAAGGCGGGAGTGGATATTATCGTATCCTCGGCGGTTCCCACTGCGGCGCCGTCCAATCCGGACACAATGCTGCATATCCGGTATGTGGCGCACACACATTCTGATGCGAATGACAGCTTTGATGAGTATATCTGGCTGAATGCAGAAAAGAAGTGGGAGAAGATCGGCAATACAGACATTGACCTCAGCGGGTATGTAAAGACATCCGACATGAAGACAATGACCAATACGGAGATCCAGACTGCCGTGGACGATGCCTATACCGCAGTCTTCGGCTAAGGAGGCGGACATGGCAAAGGAAGTATTGGACAGCTCCGGACATAAGGCGCTGGCCACGGATATCTTTAAGAAAGTCAAAACGCTTCTTGCCGGGTATCGGAAAACAACGGATTATCCGGCACTGACATGGAATCAGCTGATGGGTGTGACAGACGAGGAGAAATGAAAGCAGCCGCGGACTATACCGTGGCTGTTTTCTTCCATTCAATGTGAAGTTCACGCTTCTGCTGGGCACAATCAGTCAGATACAGGTTGATCAGTGTCTGATAAGGAATGCCGGATTCTTCTGACTGATGTTTGAAATAATCAATCGTATCAGCATTGATATTTATGGTAATTTGCTTTTTGAGATTCTTGGTATAAGGATTCTTCCGGGCATTCGTGAAATCATATTCGTTTCTCATACATATCACCTCCAGTATTGTTCGGATTCGGTGGAAGTTGCTTTTCTTGCGGAGATAATCCGAATGACGGAATCAGATTCACGGTAGCAGTGGCAGACGATGAGGAGCTTTCCGGAGCTGCTGTTTCCGAGAATAATGAAACGATCTTCCTCAATAGAATGATCCGGGTCATCTATGACAAGAGCATTGTCATCATAGAACACGGAAGAAGCTTCTTCGAAGGAAACTCCGTGTTTCTTTTTGTTTATGGAGTTTTTGTTTTCATCCCACTCAAAACGAAGCATATTCATAATTACATTGTAATTATAAACGAGATTCAGTCAAGCGAGTGGCCAAGAAAGGACAATCAGAAAAATGAACACAGTAATAACGGTAATACTGGGAATCTTCGGGTCCGGAACCTTCTGCAGCCTGCTCACGCTGGGATTAAACCGGCACTGGCAGCAGAAGGACCAGAAGGCCGCAAGATCCACGGCAGAGAGCAGGATGATCCTCGGTCTGGGACATGACAAGATCTTGTATCTCACAGACCGCTTCGTGAAGCGAGGAGCAATCACGCTGAAGGAAAAGCGGAATCTGGAATATCTTTATGTCCCCTATAAGGATCTGGGCGGGAACGGCGACTGCAAGATCGGATACGATGCCTGCCAGAAGCTCCGGATCGCCTCAGAAGATGAAGCGGAGGTGCTGGACTGGGAACTCCGCAAGAAGAACGGCGAGGCATCATGAAAAACAGAATATGCGGTACAGATATCGTCCTTGCGTTGATCGGTGTGGGGACGATTCTTTTTATCCGAAAAGTCTTTGAGGTCTTTGTCATGACCGGGATGGAACCGGATGCTCTGGTGACCGGCTTCTTTGCGTTTGCCACGGCGGAGGCGGCCATCTGCTGGCGAATTCATACGGACAAGAAGAAGCGGCAGAGCCGGGCGGAGACTGCGGATGAGGTGGATCTGGATATTGAAGCGGATCCGAATGAATACGATGAACGGAATGATGAAAGGAACGGTGAAGGGTAATGAGTGAGAATGTATTTCGAGTGGTAGAGCTTGCGGTCCGGCTGAGTGTCGGGCTTCTTGCCATCTATGTGATTCCGGTAGTGTCGAGAGCAATCAGGCAGAAGCTGGCACAGAGCGAGGCCGGGAAGGCTGTCCTTGCGGCGCAGCAGACGCTGTGGGAGAAGTCAGGAGAAGAGCGGAAAGAGTTCGCGATGAAGGCCGCCCGCGCTGCCCTCGATGAATTACATATCAGTATGTCTGATGAGCAGCTCTCTTTATTAATTGAAGCAGCCGTGCAGGAGATGCACATCAGCAAGGGGGATTATCCGGAGGACAAGAGCGATGACAGCAAAACAGACGATTGAAAAGGCAGTCACCTGGGCGGTACAGATCGCGCAGGATTCGTCCCACGGATACGATCAGGTGCACCGGTGGGGACCGGACTATGACTGCAGCGCCTTACTTATCACAGCCTGGCAGCAGGCTGGAGTCGGCGTAAAGGCAGCAGGCGCGACATATACCGGCAACATGCTTCAGGCTTTCCTCAGATGCGGCTTTGAAGATGTCACAGCAGAGGTAAACCTGAACACCGGCGCGGGGCTGCAGCGAGGTGATGTGCTGCTGAACACACAGCACCACACGGCCATGAGCATCGGATCCGGTCAGATTGTCCACGCTTCGATCAATGAAAACGGTCGGGCGACCGGAGGCCGAACCGGTGATCAGACAGGCCGTGAAATCTGCGTGAGGAGCTACTACAAGTACCCGAAGGGATGGAACAAGGTCCTTCGATATGTAGGATTCGGGGAGGAGCATGAAAAGCAGACAGCAGGAAGCCAGGCAGGAGGAAAAGCCGTGAAGCAATATGCAGGAGTGGTCAATGTCAGCTCATATCTAAATGTCCGGGCCGGTGCAGGAACACAATATCCGGTCGCCAAAATCAGCGGAGCGGATTTCCGCCTGCCGGCCGGGATGGTGGTTTCGATTGAGCAGGAACAGGCTGGATGGGGCAAGCTTACCGGCGTAGCAGGATGGGTGAGCCTGGCCTATATCAAAAAGTGAATTGCGCTGGCGCAATCAGGAGGAAATAATGGGCGTGATTGTAACCGCGGTAGCGGCTGTTGTGTTTGGGAGCCTGTGGATGATCGGCATGGCTGTCTTTGTAGCAGCAGGCAGCATGATGCTGGATTGAGTATAGAAAAGCAGAACGAAATGTCATATACTAAATACTACTTATCGCACTATAGCGTACGTTAAGGAGGTGAGGTTATGCGTTTCAGCAAGAGTTTTATTTCTGGAATGGCGAGGTCTGCAGATCTTTTCCCGTCTCACGAGGAGAGAAAAGAGCCGGATGCATACACCGGAATGAGGAAGGATTACCAGGCATTAAGGGGAGATTGGATCAATGTCGGAAATGACCTCAGAAAAGGAATTGAACGCTTCTCCAGAGAAGAATATAGATAAGTCAGCGGAAAGCGATCAGCAAAGCGAACTTATTGATTCTGTAAAGAAAAGCGATATTCCGGAAGAAAACAAAAATGCCATCGTTCAGCAGATGGAAATGTTCTACAGCGGCCCATTACCAGCACCATCAGCATTCGGACAATATGAAAAGGTGCTTCCGGGAGCCGCCGAACGCATTCTGCAAATGGCTGAACAGGAACAAAATCATCGACATGAGATGGATAATAAACAATTGCATATGTGTTCCAGAGATAGCCTTATCGGAATTTTGGCAGGGCTTGGACTAGGAGTAGTCGCTCTTGTAGCGGGAATCGTGGTGGCTTTGAATGTTCCAAACATAGGAGGAACGGTCCTAGGAGGGGTGTTCGGAGTATCCGGAGTTGGGACCATTGCAGTGTCTATCGTAAAGGGAACAAGATCAAAATAAATGGTTTATTGGGCCGTCGCCTTCGGGTGACGGTCTTTTTTTATTTTCGGAAAGAATAATGTTGACATGAAAAGGGATATCACGGACCACTTTGCGGATGCCTGCCGGGAGCGTGGCGAGAGTCAGGCTGCAGTCATCACAAGGCTGATGGAAAGCTATATTGCCGGTGAAAAATGAGTCAGTTTCTACTTAATTATATGCACCTGTGTCTAGGTGTTTGCAGGTATCAAAGAGCCTGCAAACACTTCGACACAGCCCCAGGGCGCAGGTATGGGATACTAAAAAAACCCGGAAATACAAGGAAAAACAAGATTTGCGCCAGCGCAAGTCCATAACAAAAGAGGAGACGGATAACACCGTCTCCTCTTTTGTTTTGAAATGCTGAAAGTTACCAAAGACCGTTGCAAAGAATGAAAATATATGTTATAAGAAATGTGCGCACAGCGTAAACCAGAAATGGTTGTTAATAGTACCTCGGCAGTAAGTCTCCCACGATAAGGGCAAGACCGACCCCGAGGTTTTTAGTATATTGGGGGAAAGATGAAAACTGCAATTCTTGTCGATGGGGGATTTTACAGAAGACGTGCACAGGCAAAAATAGGTGAATTGCCCCCGAAAGAGCGGGCAGATGAACTGGTAAGTTATTGTCACAGGCATTTACGCGAAAGACATGGTGATTCTAAGGTCGAGCATGACTTATATCGCATTTTCTATTATGACTGTCCGCCAATGAGTAAAAAGGTTTTTCATCCGTATCTGAAGCGAACAGTTGACTTTGGAAAGTCGGACTTATATACATGGATGACAGACTTCCTGAATGAATTAAAAAAGAAAAGGAAAGTCGCATTGAGAATGGGAAAATTGGCGGATGCGCAGGCACTGTATACATTGCGACCTGATATCGTAAAGAAATTGTTCAATGGGAGTATGCAAATTTCGGATGTCGGTGAAAAAGATTTTATGATACAAGTGGATCAAAAAGGCGTAGATATGAAAATTGGCCTTGATATTGCATCACTGGCATATAAGAAGCAGGTGGATCAGATTGTACTGATTTCTGGAGATAGTGATTTTGTGTCGGCGGCGAAGCTGGCAAGGAGAGAAGGAATAGATGTTGTACTTGACCCGCTGGGAGCAAATATAAAAGAAGATCTTTTTGAACACATTGATGGCTTAAGAACATGTGATAATTGCTATAAATAAGCAGAGAGGAGACGGATAACACCGTCTCCTCTTTTTATGCCGTGAAGGTCCAATGAATATCTATGTGGTCTGGATAGATCACGATCTTATCAATCAGTGTCAGGAGAATCTGCCGTTTCTCCTGCAAAGAGCCGGAGGAGAAGACAGACGGGAAGGACGCCAGGGCATCGATGGCGTCATCCGCAGAGAGCGCCGCGCGGGAAGAGGATTCTTCCGTAAGGCTTGCGGACAGCTTCTCCTGCTCCTGATGCAGATCGTCCATCCGGCTCTTGATCATCTGCAGATCGATGCCGCCGATCTGGTACAGATCCACCAGCTTGCTTTCCTGTCTGCGCAGATCGGCAAGGCGTGACCGGATTGCATCGATGGCTTCGGAAGAAGAGGCAGAAGCGGCAGCAGGAACAGCAGCACGGCGGATCAGCTCCGGATCCATGGAGAGCTTTTGCACCTCTGCGGTGACAAGCCGGTCCAGATCCTGCACAGGAATCCGGATGCCGTCGCCATGAGAGCAGCGGTATACCCTTTTCATGGGAGCGTCAGGGGCCGCGTGCTTGCCGTGGTTACGCCATGACTTCGTGTGACAGTGAGCCCCGCACTGACCGCAGAAAACCATACCTGTAAGCAGCTGTGATCCCTTGAAATTCTGCGAGAAGGTCCCCGCAGTGGTGCCGAGATACAGGTCGTATTTCCTTTGCACACGGTCGAAGGTATCCTGATCGATGATAGGCTCATGCGTGCCGCGGTACCACTTGCCGGAGAAGCTGACCTCGCCGATATAGATCCGGTCCCGCAGGATTCGTGAAACCGTAGACACGTGGGACCAGTCACCGTATCGGGTCTTATAGTGATTGTGCATATAGCGGCAGATCTCTTTCAGTGTGAAACCATCAAGAAACATGGCGAAGACCCTGCGAACCTGCACAGCTTCGTAATCATCGATGACAAGGATCTGCTTGTCCGATCCGGGGGCCTTGGCGTAGGTGTAGCCGATCGGCGGACGTGATCCGCCGGAGAAATAACCGGCCTTGGCACGGCCGATCCGGCCCATTGTCATGCGCTCCGTGATCTGGTCACGCTCCAGCTGCGCAAAGACGGACAGAATGCCGATCATCGCCCGGCCGAAAGGACTTTGCGTGTCGAAATTCTCACACATCGATACAAGACCGACGTGGTTGGCGTTGAAAATGTCCTCGATGAGATACAGGGTATCCTTCTGGGAGCGGGAGAGACGGTCCAGCTTATATACAAGGACAGCATCAAAAAGACCATAGGAGCAGTCACGGATGAGCTGCTGGATGGCCGGACGCTGCAATTTGGCACCGGAATAGCCGGGATCCGAGTAGACATGCGCGACCTTCCAGTCGTGCGCCTCGCAAAATTTCGTAAGCCGGGACTGCTGTTCTCCGATGGAGTAGCCTTCTGCGGCCTGCTCCTGTGTGGAGACGCGGCAGTAAATCGCAACGGATTTCATGGTTCACCTCCGAAAAATGGGTGCAAAATAGCGCCGGTGTTTGAAACGGCGCTCCGAAGATGGTACCATGTAGAAGATTCTTGCAGGAATCACATAGTACTCTTCGGAGTGCAGGCCGCTCTGGTGCTGGTAACACCGGAGCGGTTTTGTTTATGATTTGTTACTTTTTACAGCACCTCTTGCAGGGGGTGTATTTTTTGAGTTCCGGACTATCAATAGAAATTTGAACTGGATCTGTAAGGCCGCTGCAAGTTGGATTGACGTGAAAAATATGTCCATTTCTGGACACCCACACAACACGATTTACATTGATTTTCGTCTGAATTAGCGATTCCAAAACATCTTTGTCATCTGGGAAAAAGGATAGATGGCGGCTTATTTGTACATTGACAGACTCTTCAAGAATCGAGGCAGCATTGCTATTGGTAAACATTGCAAGTATGGCAAGGAGCCGTCCTATTCCAGACAGAGATTGGATGAATGAAAAATTTGGAAAAATATTATAAAATTCGTTATCTTTTTCAAAGTATTCGGCATGATCAGAATCAAAATCATAAATTCGTCCGCCGTGGGCAGCACGATTGCGGTAATCTAGGCAAACAAACAAGGCAGAGCTGAAAAAAGTTTTGGTGCATTGCATAGAAGCATTCTGGTCGTTGATATTATACATTTTCTGGATAAGAGCAGATTTTTCGTTTGGTTTTAATATGCGGATATAGTTGATCAAAGTGCTGAAGTATGTTCCCTTCAGGAGAATCCATGGCGGAATAATTCCGTACTTATCAGAGTAATATCGAATGGGATCTTTCCCGGATCTGGCATTCACTGAAAGTGTACGGAGGATGCCATCTGTTGAAAACTTCTCAATGCGGGAAGGCCGATCCTGATAATGATTTTTTTGCAGATACTCATGATGATCTGTAGAAATAAATTTCCCAATAACATCTGCGGTTGAGGCACGAAGACTTTCTTCGAGATCCAGCATAGCGGCCATGATGGAATTTCGAATACTATGATCCAGAAGAAACAGGGAGTGAATTTGCTCAAAGGTTACTCCGACATTATATACCCGTTCGCCATCGGCCATATGCGTATAAGGCCTCTTATAGCCATTGATAATATTGTAATAGCCATAAACAGAAAGCTCGTGAACCGCGTAATCAGCGTTATTAATGATCAGTCCCTTGCTTTTCAGCTTTTTTACCTGATCCTGAGGAGAAGAGTACCGCACAGCATCCATTAAATTAGCCATATTAAACCCTCATGAAATAATATAAATACAAAAAGGAGCTACAGGAAAACCCGTAGCCCCTTCTGTGACCGATCAACAGTCATTCGCTATAAAAACATATCCTATTATAGCAGAAAAATAAGAAAAAACAACAGGTAAATTATTCTTCGAGTGTGATTCGCGTGATTGTCGTGGGTAGTTCAATATTTCGCAAAACCTTGAACCATTACAATGGATAGTACAATAAATCAGCAAAAATTGAACTATCGAGATCTTTAAATCTGACATCTTTATAGAAGAAAAAGACCCCCTTACAAACTATTATCATTTTGCCGACATCAGCAAAATGGTAGGTACTTTTTGCAGGGACGATCATATTGTTGATGTCAACAAAATGATCAGGACAGTTCAGTATCATTTTTCCAACGTGGGAAAAATGTTCTAAGCCTCAAGTCTTGAATCTGATAATTCTGCATCCTGATGTGCATGAACTTCAATCAGATCTGCGCTGCACGTCTTCTCGTAATCACCCCGGCAGAGATGTGCGATCTCATGGGAGTATGCTCTGAGAAGCTGCTCCCGGCACAGCCTTGCATTGAGCACGACGGTATAACTGCCGTCGCGGTTGGAGACTACATAGGATCGGATAGTGGTAGGGAGATCCAGACAGATGGTCTGGATGTCATCATCAATCACTGGAATCACTTCCCCTCATACGGTCCATCATTTCCTTTACAAAGCCGATGTCTTCGGGCTTCACCTTCCGGGAGGCATCGAAGAGAACCTTATACTCCGGATTTTTGAAAAGAAACTCGGCCATCTCCCTGGCCTCAGCATTCATGTAGTACTTCTCTTCGGGATCATGTTTTGCTGTTTCAAGGAGATCCGACTTTTCTATACCGAACCAATTACAGAGACTTTGAATTTTATCTATTCTAGGCATGGTCTTGCCCGTGCACCACTGTGCTGCGGTTGCGGTCGAAACATGCATATACCGTGCCATGTCTGCCTGAGAAAAATTATTTATGTTCAGGTAGTAATTAAGATTATCAGCAAATATCCTTCTCAATTCTGTATCACTCATATGTCCCTCCTGACACTGATCATACTTTATAAACTAGCAAAAGTAAAACAAAAAATATCGAAAGAACTAAGTTTTGATTGACATACTAAGAAAGACTTAGTATTATGAGCATGTTCAAATAAATCCGAAAGGAGGTTAACCGGATGAGCATGTCATTAAAAGCGGCACGGATAAACGCAGGAATGACCCAAGAAGAAGTCCACAAAAAGACTGGGTTTGCAACAAGTACGATTGTAAGCTGGGAAAGTAACCGTACCTTTCCTAGAACGCAGCAGTTTATTAGGCTCTGCAATCTGTACGGATGTGCAATGAGCGATATTTTTGTGCCTGAAACGCTAAGTAAAAATTAGTTTTGTGGTAGATATCTACCACAAAGAAGAAAGACCTTGACGGTCTTTCTTAAAAAGACACCACGAAAGGAGAAGAGGATGAGAGCCAGATATTACGCAGAAAAAGCTGATCCTTCCATTATCACAAGAATTGCAGAAGATGACGGGGAACTGACGGCTTACTCGTTTTCAACTGCGTTCCAGCTGGATCAGTACGCCAGTGAATACAAGCTGATGAATAGAGAGATCAGCCAGGAAGAGCTTGAAAAGATAAAAAAGCACACGACAGAGCTTCCGGAAAGCTGGGATCCGATAGATTACCTGAGGCTGGAAGCAGATAGCAGACAGAAATCAGAAAAAGCAAGAGATCAGGAAAAGAGCATAAAAGCAAAAGCAGGAATTCTGTACGGATTAACTGCGAGCCTGATTTCGGTAGAAATCATTTCAAAGATAGTAGAGGTAATAAAGGTCATCAGCGGGTGATTGCAGCACCCGCTGACGAATCAAAGAGAAAAAAGAATGTCGATGATGTGTTTGACGGTCTGCTCGATGGCAGCGCGGCAAGCGGAGCTGATGAGCTTGTTAAACGCATCGGAATGTACAAAACCGTGTAGAACGGTGACGAATTCACCGATGGTTTTGACATTTTCAAAAGATCCGTAGGTTTCCACGAGGGAATCAGCAGAAGCAGATAAATCTTGTGGGACTTGATCTGCGGAATCTTTCAACAGGGAATACACCTCGTCTGTTGTTTTCTGGAGATCTCCATAAGTAAGAGCTGAACCAGACAGGTCATTCCAATGGAGAGATGAAGCATCAGACCATTTAAAATGCGAAGATTTCAATTCTTCCATGACATATACCTCCTTCCTTAGATACTCGGCTCTGGCAGGAGCCTGTGAAGAAAGTATATAGCACGGAGGAGGCACCACGAAAGGAGAAGGGGAAATGAGTGTGCGAAACATTCTCTCTGACGGATCCGTCAGAGAGTCCATGGAAGGAATCATGATTCCGGCCGGAAGCGAGTTTTATTCGGTTCTGATGGCCATCTTGAGGGAGAGGGAGAAAGCGGCATGAAGGACATTTTATCGTTTGGCGGGCTGATCTGTCTGCTGGAGTCAACGGTCATGAGTGCTTTTTTTGACAAGACCGGAGCGGCAATCGCATTCTTCGCGATTGGCGCAGCACTGATCATCCTGTCTGTCTGGCTGGAAGACCGGAAAGAACGGAGGCAGCGCGAGGAGGAACGGATGGAAAGACTGCGGGGAAAGTACCAAAGGAGATACCAGGGCGAGGACCTGGACGATGCGGGGTGAGGGCGTATGAGAACGATCGTCGTCTTGTTATGGACGAGGTGAAAAAGGGCAATGGGAATACTGCGAAAGAAGAACAAGCCGACGGAATACCGGCGCATCGGAAAAATTTCCGATGCTGGACTGGACAGGTTGGAAAGGCATGCTGATGAGATCGGGAATGTGAATGTCATTCTGATGGTGATGATCATCCGGGAAATCAGAGAGCTGAAGTTAATGCTTCAGCAGAGCAGCAACGGATGCGATGGAAGCGATGACACCAGCAATAGCGCTGATGATGGAAATGCATAAGGTGATGTTCTCACGACGTTTGTGCTTTTCTTCAAGCATATCCATATAACGAATAATTCTCTGATCAGGATCATCGAGAATATCACCGAAATCGGGGATTTCCATATCAGACATGAGGGACCTACCAAAAAAGTGTATAGCGAAATTATAGCACGTAGAAAAGGGAAAAGACGATGCAGGCAAGAGTAAGGAAGGTGGCGCTTCCGGAGACGAAACTCCCGGCGACGCACGAGTATAGAGCGAAGCCGGAGCTTCCGGAAGGCTGGACAGAGCAGAAAGCGGTGCAGAGAAGACGGAAGGCCGCGGCGCAGGTGATGCAGCAGAAACGGAAAGCTGGAGCAGCGGCGAAGAAGGCCGCAAAGCCCTGTGTAAGAAAGGGCTTCCATGTATGGACGGATGAAGAAAGAGCCTATTTGCGTCAGCAGAACGCCGCCGGGAGAAGCTGGACAGAGCTGGGAGCCGAGTTCGGCGTGAGCCGGGGAGCCGTGCGGATTCAGGCAACCCGCGGGGTAACAGGATGATTATTAACTGCATGTTCGGAATCAGGACAAGAGAAGAGGTCACCAGAGCGAAGGGAAAGGACTACTGCAGCCGGATCTGCGGAGATCTGAGGCGGGAGCATCTGACTCGGGACGAAATGGACCATCAAATAGCCCGGACGGACTGCGCGGCGGTCTGGGGAAGTCTGGAAAGAAAATGAGGAGACGGTTCTGAGAAAACCGCCTCCCCGGGAAATGCGCCATACGGCACCACAACATTTAGTATAGCGCATTTTCCGAAAACCACAAGAAAAATGACAGGAGGAAGCGGGGCGGATCCGCTTTCGCGACGCGGTAAAGTAATCCAACTTACGACCGTGTTCATCCGGAAAGGCAGGGAAATGCGAGGGATAGAGAAGATCATCCGTGCGGGGAAGGTGCTGGAGGTTCAGAGGCTCATCGCTCCCCGTTATGGGATGAGAGGAAGGGGCGGACCTCCGGAGAAGGAATCACCGGAGAGTACGAAGAGGGCACACCTGAAAAGAGCAGAGGCAAGGCTTCGGTGGAAGCTCAATGCGAATTTCGAAGACGGGAAGGATGCTCTGGTGACGCTCTCATGGAAGAAAGCACAGGCACCGGAGAATTCCGAAGAGATGAAAAGGCGGTTCAGCAATTTCCGCCGGCGAATGAAGGCCAGGTATCAGAAGGCCGGGAAGGAGATGAAATATGTGGCCACCATGGAGGTCGGGCCGAGAGGTTCCAGGCATATCCACATGGTCCTGTCCGATGCGGATCTGAAGGAAATCCGTGAGTGCTGGGAAGAAGGCCAGATCGTGAACGTGGTGCCGCTGAACTCCGGCGGGCAGTATGCGGACATCGCGAGCTACTTCGTGAAGTACGCATTACGGACCGCGGAGACGGAAGGGAAGAAGATCGGACAGCTTTACACACCTTCACGGAATCTGAAGGAGCCGCAGATTACCATTCGGGTAATTTCCAGAAGAGCAGGCTTCCGGGATCCGCGGGAGCGGAAGGGCTACGCGATCGACAAGGACCATACGGTGTGTGGCACCTATGAGGACGGGACGGCGTTTCAGGAGATCAGCTATATCCGCCTGGAAGAGCCGGAGAAGAGAAAGCGCGGAAGAGCAGCACCGGAAAGGGGGTGAGGAAGGTGGAAGTAAAGATCTACGCGGAAACATCCTGGGCAACGCCGGGAAAGTCCTGCGGCATCGGCATGTGGCTGGTAGAAGCCGGAGAGCAGAAGGCACAGCGCCGCGGATTTGTGCGACTCATTGATGTCACGAAGGAACAGGCACAGCTCCGGACCTTGACGGCCGCACTGGATATCCTGATCCGGCCCTGCAGTGTGCAGATCATTATGTCGGATCCTGTCATCGGGGCCTTAAATGCCGGGTGGCCGTGGCAGTGGAAGGAAAACGGATGGAGAAAAAAGAACGGCGAAGAGGTGAAGAACAGCGGGGACTGGGAAAGTCTTCTGTGCGGGCTGGAGCCGCATAAGTTCGCAGGGCTGCACACGGAAGATCATGAGAAGAAGGAAGCGATGATGCTGCAGATCTGCGATGAGCTGAAAAAATGGAAAGGTGAAGTGATGAACACCGCGTTTTACGTGGAGAAAGAGGAATCATGGAAGAGTTGAACAGGGAAGAGACAGAAGAAAGGACGGAAGAAAGAGAACTGCATTCCGGAACAGAGATGGGAACCTGCCGTTTCTGTGGACAGCGGAGACTGGTCCGGTTCGCCGGAGGCATGTCACAGGAGGAGCTGGACAGGATCGCGACGGATGAGTGCAACTGCGACAGCGCAATCCGGGAGCGCAATATCCGCTATGAAGCCAGCAAGGCGAGGACCGCGGCGGCAAAGGTGATTGCACCGCGGTTCCCGGATGCGGCGAAGATCCTGAGTGATGCGGCGGACGCAACGGCTCATGGAATCTTTCACGGGGTCAGCATCGGACTGGGAAACGGCGCGAAGGCGTCCATGACATTGACGAAGAGCGGCGCGGTCAGTGTGAAGCTCTCCGAGACGATTGTCACCACGGTGGAGGACGCCGTGGAGATGGAGCAGGTACAGGATGAGTAAATCCATCATGGAGCCGAAGGGCAGCAGGGTGTGTTTCCTCTGCGCCCTGCTGGACGGCGATGATATGGAAAAACGGGCACTGCACAAGCACCATATTTTCCCAGGGAAGAACCGGAAGCTGTCAGAACACTACGGTTTGTGGGTTCACCTGTGCGTGAAGCATCACGAAGGCGATATAGAAGGCTGCCGGGAGGCGGTCCATCATCCGGAGTTCAACGGATATCAGCGGATGCTGCAGGAAATGGCACAGGAGAAGTGGGAGAGCCTGCCAGGGCATACGCATGAGGAGTGGATGGAGATCTTCGGGGAGAATTTCATAGGGAGGAATAGCCATAATCTGCGCGAAAAGAGCACAGAGAAAATGGAAGTCTGCACGTGAATTTCACGTGCGCGATGGCATTTTAGAGAAAGGGCGGAAAATGGCAGAAAATCAGCCATAATCTGCGCAGAAAAGACAGAAATGGACAAAAGCGGAACGGACAGGCCGGACAGATTCGGACAAATCCGGACCGCTGGGAAAAGATGAAAGGAGACGGGCCCCGGCCGGGTAATAGATATATCGGCTCCTTTTATGAGATGACGTATCAGGAATTTTTGCAGTCGAAAGTAGAGCTTGCACCATCGTCCGGGTTCGAGGTGGCAGCAGGAGAGATCAACCCGGCATTGAAGCCACACCAGAAGGATGCCGTGCGCTGGGCACTGCGGGGAGGAAGAAGAGCGCTGTTCGAGAGCTTCGGCCTTGGCAAGACGGTGCAGGAGATTGAGTTCTGCCATCAGGCAGCCAGGCACGAAGGCGGGCAGGCGCTGATTGTCCTTCCCCTTGGCGTGAAGCAGGAATTTACACGGGACGCCGTGCAGGTTCTGGGGTATGAGAAGCCCCGTTATGTGAAGACCATGGAAGAGGTAAAGGCAGCAGGCGAAGAAATCCTTCTGACGAACTACGAAAGAGTGCGGGACGGGGACATTGATCCGGCGTTCTTCGCGGCGACGAGTCTGGATGAAGCCTCAGTGCTGCGAAGCTTCGGCAGTAAGACCTATCAGACGTTCCTTGACAAGTTCAAGGGCGTGAAATATAAGCTTGTCGCCACGGCGACGCCTTCCCCGAACCGGTACAAGGAGCTGATCCATTATGCTGGGTATCTGGAAATCATGGACACCGGACAGGCCCTGACGAGGTTTTTCCAGAGGGACAGCACGAAGGCGAACAACCTGACACTGTACCCGACGCAGGAGGATGAATTCTGGACGTGGCTGGGAAGCTGGGCACTCTTCGTTACGAAGCCGTCCGACCTGAATCCGGAGTATTCGGACGAAGGCTATGACCTGCCGCCGCTTACGGTCAACTGGATTGAACTCCCCGTGGAGTACGGCAAGACACAGGACCGGAACGGCCAGATGCAGCTGTTCGAGGATGCGGCGCTGGATCTGAAATCGGCGGCAGACGTGAAGCGGACCAGCATCGGGCAGAGAGTGGAGAAGGCAAAAGAGATTGTCACGGCAAGCCCGGACGATCACTTCATCATCTGGCACGATCTGGAAGCAGAGCGGCACGCGATCAAAGCAGCCATTCCGGAAACCGTGGATATCTACGGCTCCATGGACTACGACAAGCGGGAACAGCGGGTGATTGACTTCTCGGAAGGCAACTTCCGGATCTTCGCAACGAAGAAGGAGCTGTCCGGATCCGGCTGCAATTTTCAGAGGCACTGCCACCGTGCGATCTTTCTTGGCATTGATTATGAGTTCAACGATTTTATCCAGGCAATTCACCGTATTTACCGGTTCCTTCAGGATCAGCCGGTTGTGATCGACATTATCTACATGGAGTCGGAACGGGAGATCAAGGACACGCTCCTGCGGAAGTGGAAGGATCACAACCACATGGTGGAGAAGATGGTGGAGATAGTGAAGAAATACGGGCTGAACAATGCAGAAGTTCCGGAGCTGATCCGCCGGAAGATGGGAGTGAAGACAGTGAGAGTAACGGGAGAACACTATGAAGCAGTCAATGACGACTGTGTAGAAGAGACCAGAAGGATGCCGGACAACAGCGTGGGGTTGATCCATACATCCATCCCCTTCGGCAATCACTACGAATACAGCGCGAATTATAACGATTTCGGGCATAACGAGAATACCGAACGCTTTTTTGAACAGATGGACTTTCTGACGCCGGAGCTGCTGCGCGTTCTGAAGCCGGGAAGAGTGGCCGCCATCCACGTCAAGGACCGCGTATTGTTCGGGAATGCGACGGGCACCGGGATGCCGACGATTGAGCCGTTCCATGCGCTGTGCATTGAGCACTACATGAAGCATGGGTTCCAGTACATGGGAATGATTACCGTCGTGACGGATGTAGTCCGGGAGAATAACCAGACCTACCGCCTCGGATGGTCCGAACAGTGCAAGGACGGCTCGAAGATGGGCGTAGGCTGCCCGGAATACATTCTTCTGTTCCGGAAGCTTCCGACGGACCGGTCGAACGCCTACGCGGATGAGCCGGTGACCAAGACGAAGGAAGAATATACCAGGGCGCAGTGGCAGATTGACGCACACGGCTATTGGCGATCCTCCGGCGACCGGCTGGTGAGCAAGGAGGAACTGAAGGATATCAGCACGAAGAACCTTCAGAAGGTGTACCGGGAATACAGCCGCGGGACGGTGTACAGCTATGAGGATCATGTGAAGCTTGCAGAAGAGTTGGACAAAGACGGACGGCTTCCGGCGACCTTCATGGTGGTGGCACCCGGTTCCTGGAATCTTTCCGAGGTCTGGGACGATATCAACCGCATGAAGACGCTGAACACGAACCAGTCCAGGAGAAAGCTCCAGATGCACGTCTGCCCGCTTCAGATCGACATCGTGGAGAGGATCATCAACCGGTACAGCAACAAGGGCGATCTTGTCTATGATCCGTTCGGCGGCCTGATGACGGTCCCGATGGTTGCGGTGAAGATGGGACGCAAGGGGAAAGGCTGCGAGCTGAACTGTGATTATTTCCGCGACGGTGTGGGCTATCTGCAGGCGGCAGAGAGCGAGATTGATATGCCGACGCTGTTTGATTTCATGGATGAAGGGAAGGATGAGCAGGATGTGGAGAACAGAAAGAACGAAGCCTGCTGAGAGAATTGCAGGGAGGAGAATCAGGGCGGCAGCAGGAACCGCCCTGAAGGTGGCAGCGGGTGTTTCTCTGGTCATTGTGGCAGTCATGGCCATAGCACTGGCGCAGGGAACGAAGATGGAAGATTTCCGGATCGGAGGAGAGGATGAATAATACCAGGGCAAGAGCACTGCGGAAAATGGAGATGGAAGGCCGCAAATGGGTCCGGATCATGCTGGCAGCGGCCTGCATCGCTCTTCACAGGGGATGGAGGTTCGGAACGAAGCGCCTTCATGACCTGCTCATGGAGACACAAAGGGTTTGGAATGAATGCGCGCAGCAGGAAAACGTATCCATCCTGATGATGCTGGAAGAGGAAACCGGAATAGAGCTGAAACCGACGGAGGACAGTCCATCCTGGCACGATCTTGTTTATCTGAACGGGACGCCGAAGGAAGAGGTGGAGCTTACAACGCCGGAATTCTGCTATATGCGGGTGCAGCAGGCGAAATGGATGGGAACCATGATGGAGGCGGCGCTGTTCCTTGCCCTGTACCGCTGTATGGACTATGGATTCTCCGCCGATATGCTGGTGAAGCTGGTCACACTGGTACAGGAGATCCGCGGAGAATACCGGGACGATTACAAAAAGCTGTGGAAAGCCTGCCGGGAGGAAGCAGGCATCAATCTGTATGAGCTGGCAAAGGAGGGGATCATAGAATGAAACGTCAGACCATGGAAGAGTACGTGCGGGAAATACTCCGTAGGAAGGAGAAGGAATGCAGACAGTAGAACTTGAATTTGATGATGAGGTTATTGCAAAGGTGATTGAGCTTTTTCCAAAGAATCTCATTCTGGATGTTGCCAGGGAAGAACCGGCGGAGCTGATTCAGGCAATCTGCAAGGTCTGCCGGTATGGGCTGGATTCGTACCGTAAGGCCCATCTGGTAGAGGAGATGGCGGATACGCTGATTGTGATCCGTGAGCTGCAGAAGCTCTTTGATATTTCGGAGGAAGATCTGCAGGAGTTTATCAGATCAAAGCAGATCCGCACGAAGGAGAGAATTGGAGAATTGGGGGTAGAGAAATGAACAGAGTAGTGCTGATGGGACGCCTGACCAAGGATCCGGACATAAGACAGTCACAGGCCGCGGAGCCTGTGACAATCGCGAGGTACACGCTGGCCGTGGACCGGAGGCGCGGGAAAGGCGAAGAGCAGTCGGCAGACTTTATTTCCTGCGTCGCCTTCGGCAAGGCGGGAGAATTCGCGCAGAAGTATCTGCACAAGGGAAGCAAGATTTGCGTTTCTGGCAGGATCCAGACCGGAAGCTATACCAGACAGGACGGAACGAAGGCCTACACAACGGATGTGGTTGTGGATGGTCAGGAATTTGCAGAGAGCAGGCAGGATGCCGGCCGGAACGCGGTGGATGATCAGATGGCGGCGCAGTACAGCCAGGGAAGCTCTCAGGCAGCAGGATCCGGACAGCCGCAGGGGCAGCAGGAAGGCAAACCGGGGCAGCAGGATGCTGGCGGCGGATCGTGGCAGCAGGGAGCCTTGGATGGCTTCATGAACATCTCGGAAGGCATCGACGAAGAGCTGCCGTTCAACTGAGAGAAAGACACAAATGGAACTAGGAAAAATTTTAAAAGAAACACGCATCAGGAAAGGCATGACGCAGGCAGAATTGGCAAAGAAGGCAGGCGTTACGATTCGCTCAATTACTTATTGGGAGAATGGAAAGAAAAAAATGACGGTGGAAAGTGCTGATAAGGTGTTTTGTGCGCTGGAGAAAAAGCTCGTTATAGGTGTAGAAAACACTGGAAAAGCAAATAAATGATCGCTTTAACGGCAGATTTTCCCCTGAGAAGATTTCCGTCTTCTCAGGGAATTTGTGCGTGATAGGGGACAGGGGATGAATGGAGAAAAGTACAGCGATCCGACCGCGGATCATGCGGTGCACAATGCCATGCGGACGCCGGATCATGTGATAAAGGTCATCAACATGATGAAAAGCATCGCGGAGTTTGCAGGGTTTGAGGTTGTCGGCCACATACATCTGAAGGACCGAGCATCAGGGAGAGAATGGAAGTGAGGAACAGAATTTTGAGTGAGAAAAACGAATTCTATCTGCCGAAAGAGGAGTTTCTGACGGTGCTGCACTTTGCTCTGCAATATCCGAACTGGGTGCAGGAGCTTCGCACGGAGCCGGACACCAGCAAGGCCATCACCTACGACGGGGAGAAGGTACAGACCTCCGGAGACTATGACGCCGCGGCAGAAACGGCAATGCGCCGGTATACGCTGGAGAAGAAAAAGAAGCTTGTAGAAAACACGGCGCGGGAGGCTGCACCGGAGATCTATGATTATCTGCTTCTCGGCGTGGCGTATGGCTGGACCTTCTGGCAGTTGCAGGCGAAAGGAATGCCGTGCGGGAAAAGGCAGTTCTATGAGAAGCGCAGACGTTTTTATTATGAGTTGAGCAGGAAACTGTAATCCTTCTTTACAATACGTACAATACGTACTAATATAATAAACGTAAGGAGCAGAAGAAAATGAGATTCAGAGAACTGGAAAAAATGCTGAAAGCTGATGGATGGTATGAGGTGGCGCAGGTCGGAAGCCACCACCAATACAAGCACCCGAGCAAGAAAGGAAAGGTAACCATACCGGAACATCACGGAGACATCAATATCAAAACAGCTAAGACGATATTGAAGCAGGCGGGGCTGTGAAGCTCTGTTTGCATCTGAATCTTTTGAACGATAAAAGGAGGAATTCAACATGAAACTTGCATATCCTGCAGTGTTTACACCGTTTGATGACGAAGAAGGATATATGGTGGAATTTCCGGATCTTCCGGGATGCATTACGGAAGGGGACGCGGTAGCGGATGCTCTCTTTATGGCAGAAGACGCGGCAAGCGGATGGATCCTTACGGATCTGGAAGATGGGAAGAAAGCCCCGAAGGCGTCTGATCCGGGGAGTATCCAGGCACCGACCGGCGGATTTGTCAGCATGGTCGCGCTGGATATGGACGCATATGCAGAGAAATACGGAAAGAAGGCCGTGAAGAAGACACTTACCATTCCGGCGTGGCTGAACACTTATGTGGAATCGAATGGGATCAGCTGTTCTAAGGTGCTGCAGGACGCGCTGGGCAAGATGATCTCAGCGTAATCGAGGCGTAGATATGCATAAATACGAGAGAATCGTTTATTGGTCTCCTGCAGATAATGCTTTCATTGCTGAAGTTCCGGAACTTCCGGGATGCATGGCGGATGGAGCAACGGCTGCAGGGGCTATGGAGAATGCGGAACAGGTTATTTCGGAGTGGCTGGAGATTGCGAGGAAACGCGGGCAGAAAGTTCCAGAACCGCGCGAGAACCTGATGTAGGTGTAAGTATTTTATAAAAGGGATACTCAGGGGACAAGAACCCGTGATAATATGTTAGAAAGCGAAAGGACGAAGAGAGATCTCCGTCCTTTTTTGCTGCTATTTTCCCCCTATATGATTGTGCAGGCGCGAAGCACAGGAAAAACACCGCTGCGGCGTTCCCGAAAAGGGCGCCGCTTTTTATGCATTCAGAAGGTCATAAGCAGGGAGGTGATGCTCATTGACCGAAAAGCAGAGGATTTTCGTTGATGAGTATCTGATTGATCTGAACGCAACAAGAGCATACCGGAAAGCGTACCCGAACTGTAAGTCTGATAATTCGGCGGCCGCATCCGGCCTAAAATTGCTCAGAAATGCTCAGATTGAAAAGTATTTGCAAAAGCGCCTGAAGGACCGTGAAAAGCGCACGGAAATCACGCAGGACAGGGTGCTGCGTGAGCTTGCAGACATCGCATTCTCCAATGTGACGGATTATGTCCGTGTGATACAGAAGCCGGATATGAAGAAAGGGCCGGACGGGGACCTGATTCCGGTCGTGGATGAGAGCGGACAGACGGTGCTGCGTGTGACCGTGGAATGCGTTCCTACGGATCAACTGACCGAAGATCAGAAACGGGCACTGGCAGAGATCAAAGACGGAAAATACGGAATTGAGATAAGAACCTATGACAAGACGAAGGCGCTGGAGCTTCTGGGCCGTCATCTTGGCATGTGGAATGACAAGATGGACGTGAACGTTGGGAACCGTGAAGAAGCCATTCAAAAGCTGGATGAGCTGTTTCACGGTATGACCGCGGAGAAGAACGATGATGAGGAATGTACACAAGAGAGCAATGGGCCAACCTGATACACACAGAGCCGCACAGAATCGGCCACCTGATCGGATTTAAGGACCTGACACCGCTGCACAGCGAATGGATGAAGAGCATGCTGTTCGCGCGGGAGGATCAGACACTCCAGGGACACCGCGGATCCTATAAGACAACGGTGCTGTCCCTTACGGAAGCCCTGCTCCTTGTGTGGCAGCCGAACAACAATATTCTTTTCTTCCGAAAGACCGATACGGACGTTGGCGAGGTAATCACACAGACGTCCAAGATCCTGCAGGGGCCGGTATTTCAGATCATGGTGAATGATCTGTACGGCTGCAGTCTGGTCCTTCCGACCGATACGAAGAGCGAAATCACGACGAATCTGACGACATCGCCCCGCGGCGTTTCCCAGCTGATCGGACTTGGTATCGGGACCAGCATCACCGGCAAGCACGCCGATATTGTCATCACCGACGATATCGTAAACGTGAAGGACCGCATCAGTCAGGCGGAGCGGGAGCATACGAAGCTTGCCTATCAGGAGCTTCAGAACATCAAGAACAGGGGCGGGCGGTTCATCAATACCGGGACGCCCTGGCACAAAGAGGATGCGTTCTCTTTGATGCCGAACATAAAGAAATACGACTGTTATCACACGGGGCTGATTTCTCCCGAAGAGCTGCAGAGGCTTCGGGAGAGTATGAGCCCTTCTTTGTTTGCGGCGAACTACGAACTGCGGCATATCGCGGACGCGGATGCGCTCTTCTCAGAGCCGAGGTTCTGCCAGGATGAAAGCCTGATTCATGGCGGACAGGCACACGTGGACGCGGCCTATGGCGGCGGAGATTACACCGCCTATACCGTCATGCACCAGCTGGCAGATGGCAGAGTGATTGCCTACGGCCGCCTGTGGCAGAAGCACGTGGACAGCTGCCTTGCAGAGATGAAAGAGCTGCATCAGAGGATGCAGGCCGGATCAATCGCATGTGAAACGAACGGCGATAAGGGATATCTTGCGAAAGAGATGAAATCTCTCGGGTGGCGGGTCGAGCAGTACGCGGAGCACATGAACAAGTATCTGAAGATCAGCACCTATCTGCGGTCGAAGTGGAAGAGCATCGAATGGCTGCCTTCCACGGATCCGGACTATCTGGCGCAGATCCTCGACTATACAGAGAATGCGGAACACGATGATGCGCCGGATTCCGCGGCGTCACTGATAAGGCGCCTTGGAAGGAAGACATTTTCCTTTGATTGAGAAGAGAAGGAAGAGCAGACAGACCGGAAGAGATAACCGGGAAAAGGAACAGACGAAGCAATGTTTGATTTCAGCATGATTGACAATATCAACCGGATCATCCGTGAGGGTGCACAGAGCTGCATGACGGAACGGGAATTCATGGAGAAGGAAATCAGCCTTTTCCTCTCGTCACCGGAGCGGCGGATGATGGTCGACGGATACCGGTACTACACCGGAGAACAGGAAATCCTGCAGAAGAAGCGGACGGCGATCGGAGAGGATGGAAAGCCGGTTGTGCTTCATAATCTGCCGAACAGCCGTCTGGAAGACAACCAGTACCGGAAGATGGTCATTCAGAAGACCAACTATCTGGTGGGAAAGCCGATTACCTTCCGAAGCGACAACAAGGCATATGCGAAAGCGCTTGGAAAGGTATTCAACAAAGCCTTTGCCAGAAAGATCAAGTCTGTGGCGAAGCACAGCCTGAATGAGGGGATCTGCTGGATTTTCCCGACCTACAACGACAACGGAACGCTGGACTTCCGGGTATTCCCCGGCTATGAAGTCTGTCCAGGTTGGAAGGATGCCGAACACAGCGTTCTGGAATATGCCTATCGCATTTATCCGATCCGGCTCTTCGAAGGGAAGAATCTGGAGCGGATTCTGTGGAAGGTGGAAGTATACACGGAACACGGCATTGATTATTTCGAGTCACCGACGGGCGGAATCAGCCTGACGCCGTGCGAGCCGTATCATCAGGACTATCTGATGGTATCGGATGAGGAAGGGAACGAGACCGGATACAACTGGTCGAAGATTCCGCTGATCCCGTTCAAGAGTAACGATGATGAGATTCCGCTGATCAAGAGCGCGAAGAGCCTGCAGGATGCCATCAACACCATTCTGTCGAACTTCTGCGACAACATGCGCGAAGATTCCCGCAACACGATTCTGGTCCTTCTGAACTATGACGGGCAGGATCTGGGAGAGTTCCGCGAGAATCTTGCCACCTACGGCGCTGTGAAGGTAAACAGCGACAACGGCACAGAAGGAGGCGTATCCACGCTTCAGGTCTCTGTGAATGCGGAGAATTACAAGGCCATCATCGAGATTCTGAAGAAGGCCATCATTGAGAATTGCATGGGCTACGATGCGAAGGATGACCGTCTGGCCGGATCCCCGAACCAGATGAACATTCAGTCCATGTACAACGACATCGATCTGGATGCCAACAACATGGAGACGGAGTTCCAGGCATCCATGGAACAGCTCCTGTGGTTCGTGAATGCGCACCTTGCCAATACCGGGGCCGGAGACTTCACCGGGGAGACGGTCGAGGTGATCTTCAACCGCGACATGATGATGAATGAGACGGATGTGATCAACAACATCCGGAATTCGGAGGGCATCCTGTCGGATGAAACACTGATTGCACAGCATCCGTGGGTGACGGATCCACAGGCGGAGATGAAGCGTCTGGAGAAGCAGAAGCAGGAAAACATGGAGCAGTACGGATTCTATGACGATCTGCATCAGAAGGCAGCAGGCGGCAAGGATCCGGACGATGATCCGGAAGGCGGAGACGGCAGCAGGACGGGAAAAGAGGATAAATCCGGCGTAAAGGATGGAAAACAGTAGCTATTGGAAAAAGCGGATGCGTCAGATCGAGGCATCCGGCCATAAAACCGGGGAGGAAGCCTATAAAGAGGCAGAAGCAGCCTTCTCTGATGCGCAGCGGGAGCTGAACAAGCAGATCGAGAAATGGCTGAACCGGATTGCAGATGAAAATGGCGTCAGCTACGAGAAAGCCCGGCAGATGCTGCGGAAGGGTGAGCTGGACGAATTCCGATGGGATGTGCAGCAGTACATAGAAAAGGGACGGGAGAATGCGAACACCGGAGAATGGAATCATGAGCTGGAGAACGCATCCGCCCGGGCACATATCACCAGACTGGACGCGATGAAGCTGCAGCTCCGGAACTTTGTCGAAGAGGCCTACGGCGTGGAGCTGGCGGCAACCGGCAGGGCACTCACGAAGATCTACGAGGACAGCTACTACCATACTGCCTATGAAGTACAGAAGGGCGTCGGTGTCGGCTGGCAGGTCGGAGGCGTGAACCAGAAGGCCATGGACATCGCGGTAAGGAATCCGTGGGCCCCGGACGGCAAGAACTTCTCGGATCGGATCTGGGAGAACAAGACGAAGATGGTGGGAGAGCTTCACCGGGAGCTGACAAGGCAGATTGCAACCGGCGATTCTCCGGATCGTGCCATCAAGGCCATGGAGAAGTACGTGGACAGCAGCGTGAAGAACGCGAAGATGAAAGCTGGTACACTGGTCATGACGGAATCGGCTGCCATCGGAAACATTGCGCAGAAGGAAAGCTTCGAGGAGCTGGGCGTTGAGGAATACGAAATCGTGGAAACACTGGACGGCCTTACCTGTGACTTCTGCGGTGATATGGACAGCAGACACTATCCGATGGAACAATTCGAGATCGGTGTGACGGCCCCGCCCTTTCATCCCAGATGCCGAGGCTGTACATGCCCCTATCTGGGAGAAGAATTCCGGGCGTCGGTACGTGCTGCAAGGGATCCGGAGACCGGCAAGACGATCACGGTCCGGAATATGAGCTATAAGGAGTGGAAAAACGAATTTCTCCCGCCATCGACAACGGGAAAATCTTTATCAGAGCCGTTGGAATTTGAGTATAATAAAGAGAGCGGATATATTCCGAAGAATGCATCAATCACAAATGCAAAAGTTATTGCAGGCAGAGGATCAGAAACAGAATTCCGCCATGCAGAGGATTTTTCGAGAGACTTGGGAGGAAAGCCGGAAGAGTGGTCCAAGTTTGTCGGGAAAATCACCAGTGATAAATACGTTTTTGATGTGCATTGGTACGAGCGAGAGGGTAAAATGTACCGTCCAAAAATAAAATCACAAAAAGAGAGAAAATGAAACTCAGATATGTAGGAGAGTCGTTCGGAGTAGAGGGACTCACCAATGGGAAAATATACGACGCGAAAGAGGAAAACGGTTGGTATCATGTGATCGATGACAGCGGCGAAGATTACCTGTATTCGATGACACGACCGGCCCCGCTTTTCCGGTCAGAAGGGAAAGGCGGAAGATGGGAAATCGTTGAGGAAGATCCGAAATGAAAGAATATTGTCCCTGTTGCGGAAAAGAGAAAGTAAGAGAATATGATATTTGTTCCGTCTGTTCATGGGAAAATGATCCTATTCAGGAAGAACATCCTGACATGAGAGGTGGAGCCAATATCATGAGCCTCAATGAAGCCAGGCGGGCGTATAAAGACGGATCAAAGGTAATATAAAGCATCACGAGGAAGAGGTGAAATGAAACTCAGATATGTAGGGGAGTCGTTCGGGCCGGATGGGCTTACCGATGGGAAAATATACGACGCGAAAGAGGAAAACGGCTGGTATCGTGTGATCGATGACAGCGGCGAAGATTATCTGTATTCGATGACACGACCGGCCCCGCTCTTCCGATCGGAAGGGAAAGGCGGCAAGTGGGAAATCGTTGAGGAATAACCGATGTCCAAAGATGATTATTTTGTTATTATCTGCAGGGTGCTTGCCTATCTGTATGAGTGCCTGAAAAGAGGAGAGGATCCTTCACAGGGATATCTGACATACGGGACGGACGCTTTCCCGGTCAATCAGAAGTATTGGACCTATATCATGAAGAACCTGCAGCGCAGTGGATATGTGGACGGTGTGGCAATCGTCAGTATTGCGGGCGCGGCGAAGGGCGTGAAGCTCACGGAGAATCTGGAAATCACGCCGGCGGGTATTGAATATCTGCAGAACAATTCCACCATTGAAAAAGCAAAGAAGTTCCTGGAAACCTTGAAAGAGATTTGCCCGGGACTTTGAGAAAGACCACCAGTCAGAAATGACCGGTGGATTTTTTATGCAATGAATGCGAAGGGGGAAAACAATGATCCTGAAAGAATTGAGAATCAGCGACGGAAAGCTGAGTGCCATTTCGGCGGGGAGACGGTTTCAGATTGCGGATTTCAGCGGAAAAGTAGAAATCACGGAAAGAATCTCTTATGTGAATATTCTCGGAAAGCGGTACCGGCAGGAGAAACGGATTTATGCTTCCTTCATTGTGGGGGAGGAGATGGAATACTGGACGGACCAGCCGTTTACGGAAGCGGCTGTTTATGAAGCAGAGGGGACAGTAGAAGGAGAAAAGCAAAGCCAGAGGTTCATTTTCTCAGGTCTCAGATATGTGGATTCCAATCCGGTGACCGGAGAAGTGAAATTTGAAATTCCGGATCAGCTTCTGATTCAGAAGATGCTGAGTATGTAGAAATCATATAGAGAATAACCAATTCGTTTATATACAGGCCGCCCTGAAGAAATCCGGGCGGTTTTCTTATGCCGTCATAGCTCAGAAGGAGAGCGGTACCCGGAAGGGTGACAAGCGCAGGTTCAATTCCTGCTGGCGGCTTTGCCGGTCCGGGCGTAAAGCGGGCAAAACCAACCAACACAGGAGAGCGCACTCGTTAAAAGCGTAGAGAGGATGGAAGCATGAACAGAAAAATGCTGGAAGACATGGGACTTACCAAGGAGCAGGTCGATGCGATCATGAAGGAGAACGGCGAGAACATCGAACACGCCAAAGAGGGATTGAACGCGCAGATCGAAGAGCTGACGAAGGAGCGTGACGGCTACAAGGATCAGATCACGGAGCGTGACAAGCAGCTGAACGATCTGAAGAAGGCAGCGAAGGACCAGAAGGAGCTTCAGGAACAGATCACACAGCTCCAGGAAGACAACAAGGCGGCTGTGGAGGCACACAAAGCGGAGATGAAGCAGCTCCGGATTGACAATGCGGTAGAGAAGGCACTGACGGAATCCGGTGCGAGAAACGCGAAGGCGGTCCGCGCATTGCTTGACCTGGACAAAGCCGAGCTTGCGGATGACGGAACCGTGAAGGGACTGGATGCACAGCTGAAGGCTCTGAAGGGTGCGGAGGATTCAAGGTTTCTGTTCAGCGAGAAGAAGGCAACAATCAAGGGCGCAAAGCCGGGAGAATCGGGGGATATTGATCCGTCCGGAAGAGAGACGGACCCTGCGAAGATGTCCTATGAAGACTTTGTTGCTCAGGCAAAGGAAAACCCGGAAGGGTAAGAAAGGATGAACAATGGGTAAATTTGACGCAAAGAGTTTCAATGAGCAGGCATTCGGCAAGTATATGAGTGCAGTCCCGAATGTCCGGCTGAATAAGCTGCGCTCTTCCCGCGCGATCACGGGAGACGCAAGGCTCCGGGAGGCATTCAAGGACAATTCCCAGACGGGAAGTGTCTATGCGGTGCTGCCTTACTTCGGACTTCTCGGCGGAGAGCCGCAGAACTATGACGGCCAGACGGACGTGAAGACCGATCGGACGAAGACCTTCGAGCAGGGTGTGTTTACCTACGGCCGCATGCACGGATGGACCGAGGCGGACTTCTCCTATGATGTGACCGGCGGCGTGGATTTCATGGCCAATGTCCGTGCACAGCTGGTGGAGTACTGGAACACGGTGGATCAGAATACGCTTCTGGCGATTCTGGATGGCATTTTTGCAATGTCGGCAACCGGAACCGGTGACATCAAGAAGGCGAACGCAGAGTTCGTGGACAAGCACACGCTGGATGTATCCGCGACGGATCACAACGTGATGGAGGCAACCACCCTGAACAAGGCGGTTCAGAAGGCCTGCGGCGATCACAAGCAGAAGTTCAGCCTGGTGTTCGTGCACTCCGCGATTTCCACCAATCTGGAGAACTTAAAGCTTCTGACCTACCTGAAGTACACGGATCCGCAGGGAATTGAGAGAGATCTTTCCCTCGGCACCTGGAACGGCAAGCTGGTAGTGGTCGATGATAGCATGCCGACCGAAGATGCAGCGGCAACCTATGTGCGGACGGTGAGATCTGCAGAGGGTGCGCTGGAAGTCATTGAGGACGGCACTCCGACCGGTGCGCAGGTCCTGAAGGCAACGGTAGCGAAGAGCATCAAGGACATTGCAGCGGGTGAATATGTTCTGTCCCTGGCAGCAGGAACGAAATATACCTCCTACATCCTTGGTGACGGCGCAATCGGCTTCGAGGATCTGGGAGCGAAGGTACCCTATGAGATGGTGCGTGATGCCAAGACGGCGGGCGGCGAGGATACGCTGATCAGCCGCAAGAGAAACGCGGTCAGCGTAGCGGGAATTTCTTACACGAAGAGTTCTCAGGCAACGAACAGCCCGACCGATGCAGAGCTGAAGACCGGCGCGAACTGGTCCCTGGTGAATGATGGTGAGAATGCGATTTCCCACAAGGCAATTCCGATTGCCCGCATTATTTCCAGAGGATAAGACGGGAGGCAGATGTGGATATGTATGAAATGCTCCGCCTCACAAAGCGGACCCTGAAGCAGAAAGGCTTTACAGTCGATGACAGCGAAGAGACGAAGGAAGCACTGGAAGACGCGCTCCTTCGGGCAGATCAGTATATCCGCAATTTCTGCCACCTGCCGGATGTTCCGGACGGCCTTCGCTATGTCATGGCAGATATGGCGTGCGGGCATTTCCTGAAGGATCTGTATAACACCGGGAAGCTGGATGAACTCTTTGGCATTGAGTCGGGAGTATCGTCCCTGAAGATCGGAGATACGCAGATCAGCTATAACGCAGGAGATGCCAGCAGTCCGGCGGTCCGGGTGAAAGCGATGATTGAGGATCTTCTGAGCGGAAGAAAGGATGAGCTGTTACGATACCGAAAAATGTGCTGGTGAGAAACCAGAAGGCGGTGAACAGTCTGTTCGAAGACACCTGTACGGTATACGAACAGACCGACACTGCGGATGAAATGACACACAGAACGAAAAAGACGGTGCGGGAGGTCTACACGGACATTCCCTGCCGTCTTTCCTTTTCCAGCATTGCGCAGTCGGCAGAAGGATCGGGAAACGATACGGTCACGCAGTCGGTAAAACTCTTTACTGCCCCGGATGTGAGGATCCGTCCGGGCAGCAGGGTCCATGTGGTACGGGCAACCGGTGCCGTGAGCGACTGGAAGCGGTCCGGAATCCCGGCATCCTATCAGACGCACTGCGAGTACATGCTGGAGCCTTTGGAGGATTACGCATGAGCCTTGGAGAAGCAGACGCGGGAGATCTGAAACGGCTGCAGAAGCAGCTTCATGATCTGACGGATGGGCAGGGAATGGAGCTGGAGAAGTTCTATGAATCCTGTGCGAAGAATATCGCGGCGCTCCTTCTGGAGCAGGTAATTCCGCGTACACCAAAAGGCGTGTATCCGCCCAAATCTCCAAAGACGGGAGGAACGCTTGTCCGCGGCTGGACGGGGGGAAAAGATGTCAAGAACATTGCGGCCTATGCAAACAAGCTCCATGTGCGGAAAGAAGGCAGCTGCTATGTGATTGAGATCACCAATCCGGTTTACTATGGCCCCTATGTGGAATACGGACACAGGGCGGTCAATGGGAGATGGGTGGAAGGAAGAATGATGCTGCAGGAGGCGGAGCTGGAAACACAGAACAAGACGCCGGCCCTTCTGGAGAAGAAGATTGAACAGTTTCTGAAGAGGCATATCGGATGACGACAGAACAGTTGATAAACGGCATGGTCAATGCCATTTATGAAGAATTCGGTGAGGGATATCCCATCCGGACGGAGAACAGCGAGCAGGGCTTTCAAGGACCCTGCTTCTATATCCGCTGCGTGACACCAGGGAAGAATCTCTATTTCTGGAGAAGGTACCGCAGAACATGGCTGATGAATATCTGCTATTTTCCCAGGGAAAGTGAAGTCAGCAGCCCGTCGGAACCGAATGCGGAAATGAATGACGCGGCGGAGAGGCTGTTCGACTGTCTGGAAATCTTCCGGGCCGGGGACCGCCTGGTAAGGACAACGGACAAGCAGACGGCGGTTTCAGACGGTGTGCTTGTCATGACGGCCAGAGTTCAGGCGGATGAGATCCGGACCGCTCCGGAAGCCGTGATGATGGAGAAGCAGAAAACAGAATTGGAGGTGGAAGGATGGCGGTCAGAAAAAGAAAGACCGAAGTGGACGCCCCGCAGCGCTTCACCGGTGCTCAGCTGATGGATTCCAAGCGGTTTGAGGCGCACAGGGACATCGTTGCGGCGGTACTGGACAGGAACAGGAAATACACCCTGCAGGAAGCCGATGAGGCTGTGCAGGAGTACAGGAAAGGTAAGGTGAAATGATATGGCATTGGGTGGAGGCACGTTTACAACGCAGAACAAGCCGCTTCCGGGCACATACATCAATTTTGTTTCGGTAAAGGCAGCAGGAAACAGTCTTTCCGGGCGCGGCGTTGCGACGATGCCGCTTCTCCTCGACTGGGGACCGGAAGGTGTGTTCAAGGTGACGCAGGATGATTTCCTGAAGAATTCCAGGCAGATCTTCGGGTATGACTACACGTCGGAGAAGCTCCGGCCTGTCCGGGAGCTGTTCCTGCATATTACGACGCTGTATGCGTACAACCTGCAGAGCGGCGGAGGAAAGGCAACCTCGGACAATGCGACGGCGAAGTATTCCGGTATCCGCGGCAATGATCTGAAATATGTGATTGCGGCGAATGCGGACAATCCTTCCCTGTTCGATGTCACGCTGTACCTCGGCACGGTGAAGGTGGACATGCAGACCGTAGGGAAGGCGGCCGACCTGAAGGATAACGATTATGTGACCTGGAAGACGGGCGTGGATCTGGAAGAGACGGCAGGGAAGAGCCTTGAAGGCGGAACGAATGCCAGTGTAACCGGAGACAGCTATCAGGCTTATCTGGACGCGATTGAGAGCTATTCCTTCAACGTGATGGGCGTTGCGACGACGGACGATACCACGAAGAAGCTGGTAGCGAATTTCACCAGGCGCATGCGCGATGACATCGGCGTGAAGTTCCAGACGGTTCTGTACCACTACGAGGGAGACTATGAAGGCATCATTGACGTAGAGAACAAGGTGAAGGACACCGGCGCGGATGAGGCTTCTCTGGTGTACTGGGTGACCGGTGCAGAAGCAGGATGCGCCGTCGAGGATTCGCTGATGAATTCCCTGTACGATGGAGAATATACCGTTGATGTGTCCTATACGCAGTCGGGACTGAAGAACGCGCTGGATGCCGGAAAGCTGATTTTCCACAATGTGGCTGGAGATGTCCGTGTCCTTCGGGATATCAATTCCCTTGTTACCTTCACGGATGAGAAGGGCGAGATCTTCCAGGATAACAAGACGGTGCGCGTCTGTGATCAGGTCGGAAACGACATCGCCACGCTGTTCAATACGAAGTACCTGGGCAAGGTTCCGAACGATGAATCCGGTCGCGTGTCGCTCTGGAATGATGTGGTTGACTTGCACAACAGTCTGGAGCGCAGACGTGCGATTGAGAACTTTGAGTCGGAGAACATCACTGTTGCACAGGGCGAGAGCAAGAACGCGGTTGTCATTACAGATGCCATTACCGTAACAGGAACGATGGAACAGCTGTATATGACGGTCAAGGTCGCATAAGGAGACGGATATGAGCAATATCAACACGATTATGGAAGGCGGGGACACCATTTCGGGGTCCCTTGCGGAATGCTATTACACACTGAACGGACGCAGGTACAACGGAATGCAGTTCGTCAGCGTGGAGGCGAAGGTAACCAAGACGAAGAAGGAAGTTCCGATTCTGGGAAAGACCGGCAAGGCCAACAAGGGAACCGGCTGGAAGGGAACCGGGTCCGGAAAGATGCACTATTGCTCTTCCGAGTTCCGCGCCGCAATGCTGAACTACATGAAGAACGGTCAGGACTTCTATTTCGATATGCAGATTACCAACGAGGATCCGACCTCGAAGGCGGGACGCCAGACGGTCATCCTGAAGAACTGCAACCTGGATTCCCTGATCATCACGAAGTTTGATGCAGATTCGGACATCATTGACGAGGATTTCGACTTCACGTTTGATGATGTGGAGATGCCGGAGACCTTCACAGAATTGGCAGGAATGTAAGAAGCTGCGGGCAGATAGGCAGATGCCGAAAAGGTGCATCCTCCTCACCCTTCTGCCCGTTTTTGGGAGGAATCAAGGAGAACAAGATGGATTTTCACGCATTTTTGAAGCAGAACAAGAAAGCAGGAGAGACAGAAGAGCTCTATGTGGTGTCGAAGGCGTTTGTGGATGAAAGCGGCGAACCGATTCCGTGGAAGTTCCGCGCGATCAGTTCGGAAGAGTTCAACCGGATCCGGAAGCGCTGCACGAAGATGGTACAGGTCCCTGGCAAGAATCAGCTCCGTCAGGAAGTGGACACGGACCTTCTGAACAACGCCATGATTGCGGAATGTGTCGTAGAGCCGGACCTTCACAACGATGAGCTGTTAAGATCCTACGGCGCGGCGTCTCCGGAGAAGCTGATTCCGGAAATGGTCAACCTGCCGGGCGAGTATTTCGACCTTCTGCAGTTCGTGAACAAGCTGTGCGGCTTCGATGTCGGACTTCAGGATAAAGTGGATCAGGCAAAAAACTGATTGAGGGTCCGGACATGGACCCGATGGCAACCTATGCGTATTTCTGCTTCCGCAGACTGGGGATCCTGCCGGGCAAGTTTGATGCTCTCGACAGCAACGAGAAGGCAATGGTGATTGCCTTTGTCCAGAAGTGGAGCAGGGAAGCCAGGAAGAGGGAAAAAGAGCTGAAACATGCGGATAAGTAGGTGAGATATGGCAACATTAGATTCTTCCATCCGGCTGAATGACGATATGACCGCCAAGCTAAAAAGCGCGGCGGAGGCAGCGGACCGGCTGATTGCGAACTTCGAACATCTGAATACAACGCTGAATGCTGCATCCGGATCCGGATTGACAGCGATGGTGGATAAGCTCAGCAAAGTGCCGGATCAGGCGGAAAAGGCATCCGATGAACAGGAGAAGCACAATGAAGCCATCCGGAGCGGTGCATCGGCAGCAGAGGGGCTTCTCGGCAAGCTGAAAGGGATTGCGGCTACTTATCTTTCCATGCAGGCGGTCAAGAATGTGGTGGAGGCATCCGATGAGCTGGTACAGAACACTTCCCGCATTCAGATGATGGTCAGCAACTTCAATTCCGGAGCTTCGGATGCGGTGATCGGACAGAAAACAGACGATGCGATGCAGAAGATCTATGCTTCTGCAAACAATGCCCGCGGATCGGTCAATGACCTGATGAGCGTTGTGGCGAGATTCGGAAACAATGCGCGGGATGCATTTTCGAGCTCCGATGAGGTCATCCGCTTTGCGGAGATTGTACAGAAGCAGATGGTCATTGCAGGAGCAAGCGCACAGGAAGCCGCAAACGCGGAGGTCCAGCTGTCACAGGGCCTTGGCGCCGGCGTCCTTCGCGGACAGGATCTGAACTCCGTGTTCGAACAGGCCCCGAACCTTGTGAGATCCATTGCGGATTATCTGAATGTCCCGATTGGCAAGATTAAGGAGATGGCAGCGGATGGAGAGCTCACGGCGGATGTGGTCAAGAATGCCATTATGGCATCGGCAGATGAAGTAGATGCGAAGTTCGCGCAGATGCCGATGACCTTCGGGCAGGCCGCTGAAGTCATGAAGAACAATGCAATTCAGGCGTTCTCTCCGGTACTGACCCAGTTGAATAATTATCTGAACAGCTCCGGCGGTCAGGCGGTGATGCAGCAGGCAATCAACCTGATGTATGCTGGCGCGAATCTTGCCAGTGCGGCATTGACTGGACTGGGCGCAGCAGTCAGCTGGGTGTCGGAGAACTGGGCGGCACTGGAACCGGTTGTGGCGATCGCTGCCGGTGCACTGACGGCGTATGCTGCGATTGCAACCGTGGTGAATGCAATCAACTTGGCTTCGGCGGCATCCGAAACGGTGCACGTTGCTGCGAAAGCGATGGCAACAGGGGCAACGTTTGCGGAGACGGCAGCACAGTATGGCCTGAATGCCGCACTGGCTGCTTGCCCGATTACTTGGATTGTAGCCGGGATCCTTGCGGCAGCTGCGGTTCTTCTGTATTTCGGCACGCAGGCAGCGGTATCGGCAGGAATGGCGAACTCTGCACTTGGAACCGTGGCCGGGGCTGTTATGACGGTGGTGGCCGTGATTCAGAACCTTCTGATCGGACTGTACAACTATAGCGTGACGAACGTAGTGAATTTTTATAATCTGTTCGCAAATTTTGCCGATGCATTTGGAACGCTGTTCAACAACCCCGTAAAGACCATTGAAGCGCTCATTCTGTCACTGTTCAACTTCATTGTATCGGTTGTCGGTGCAGCAGCGAAGGTTCTGGATGCGGTATTCGGATCCAACCTTGCCGGGGCGGTATCAGGCTTTCAGACAAAGATTCAGGCGAAAATCGATACGACCATAGAGGAATCCGGCGGTCAGAAAACGAAAAAGCTGAATGCTGCAGACTACATGAAGGATCGTGTCAGCTATTCCGACGCGTTTGCCAAGGGCGCAGACTGGGGCGATGGCGTTAACAGCAAGATCAAGAACTTCTTCTCGGCAAAGAATGCATCGTCCGGCCTTGGCAATACGCTGTCATGGGACAACACGGCAGCCAATACGGCCAAGACGGCGGACAACACCGGAAAGGTCAAGGATAAGCTGGACGACACGGAAGAGGACATCAAGTATCTGTGCGATATTGCGGAACGGGATGCCATCAACCGGTTCACCACGGCGAAGATCCAGGTGGATATGGTCAACAACAATAATGTGAACAGCGGCATGGATCTGGACGGAATCGTGGACGGATTCGCTTCCAGACTGAACACAGCCCTGGACGATGTTGCGGAAGGAGATCATGCGGCATGAGCTATGAATTCTATCTGAACGGTGTCCAGATGCCGATTGCCCCGGGCAAACTGAAGCTGAAGATTGCGAACAACAATAAGACGGTGAACCTGATCAATGAAGGAGATGTGAATATCCTGAAGAAGGCGGGACTGACAGAAATTTCATTCGATCTTCTTCTGCCGAATCAGGAATATCCCTTTGCAGAAGGTTCCTTCATGCCGGCAGCCTATTATCTGGAGCTGTTCGAGGAGCTGAAGATTTCAAGGGAGCCGTTCGCCTTTACCGTGGCGAGGCCCATTCCTTCCGGCGGAAGCCTGTTCGGGACGTCCATGCTGGTCTCCATGGAAACGTATGAGATCACAGAGGATCATGATGAGTATGGCCTTGACTGCGGTGTGTCCATAAATCTGAAGCAGTACCGGGCATATGGGACCAGAAACGTCAGGATTGCCAATGCAAAGGCTGCTGCGGAGAAGAAACGGGCCACGGCAGCAGGGAACAAGCCGTCTGCATCACAGTACACCGTAAAGAGCGGCGACAACCTCATTACGATCTCGAAGAAGTACTACAACAGCGCGGACGCCTGGAAGGATGTGTACAACGCCAATGTGAAGACGATTGGTTCCAATCCGAACAAGATCTATCCGGGGCAGGTTCTGACGCTTCCGGAGAGAAAGGCGAAAAATGGCGGATGAATCTTATACGCTGATGACCGTTCATGAAGGGAAGAGCTATCTTCCGGTTGTGGAGAGCAAAATACAGTGGGAAACGCAGAGATCCGGCTCCGCCGGGTCTCTTTCCTTCAGCATTGTCAACGATGGGAACATTACGATTGCCAACGGCGATGTGGTGTATTTCAAGGACGGAAAGATCGGCGTTTTCTACGGCTTTGTTTTCACGATCAAGCAGAAGAAGGACCACATTCTGACCATTACGGCCTACGATCAGCTCCGGTATTTCAAGAACAAGGCAACCTACAACTACGTGAAGAAGGAAACGGGGGAGATCCTTCAGATGATTGCGAAGGACTTCCGTCTGAACTGCGGCAGCCTGGCATCAACCGGGTGTCCCATTACCAGAACGGAGAAGGATAAAACACTGTTCGATATCGTTGGGAATTCCATTGACCGGACGGTAAAGGAAACCGGACAGCTCTTCGTTCTGTTCGATGATTTCGGGAGTCTTACGCTCAAGAACATCGGGGATATGCAGTACAACCTCCTGATTGACGAGGAAACGGCGCAGGATTTCGAGTATTCACGTTCGATCGATAAAGAGACCTATAACAAGGTAAAACTCATCTACGAGGATTCTGAGGCGGGTGGAAGGCAGGCATATATTGCGCAGTCCGGTGAGAACATCAACAAATGGGGAGTGCTGCAATATACGGACAAGCTGGACAAGGGAGAGGACGGACCAGCGAAAGCGAAGGCTCTTCTGAACCTTTACAATGCGGAGACCAGAAATCTGACCATTTCGAATGCCTTCGGGGATTCGCACATCCGGGCGGGGTCTCTTCTTGCGGTCCGGCTGGAATTTGATGATGTCAGTATCAGCAATCTGATGCTGGTGGAAAAGGCAAAACACACCTACTCGGAAAGTGAGCACTATATGGATCTGACGGTACGGGGCGGTGAGTTTGTGGCATAGGAGGTGATTTTCTTGCTGGATGCGAAGGATATCCTTGCGGCCATCAAGCGGGCAGCAAGGGAAGCCGTGGAAGAGAGCGATCCGACGCGCGTCATGTACGGAGAGATCACGGAAGCGGACAAAGAGACGGGGAAGGTGCTGGGGGTAAAGATTGACCAGCAGCTGGAGTTTGACGAAGAGCAGACGGACCTGAAGTTTGACACGCCGGCAGAATACCGGGAGCGCAAGGTGAAGATCCGGCACCCGATGATCGCCGAACTCCGGAAGCTCTTCCGCGAGATCAACGAATCTGAGAAATGCCGGGAAGTATTCACAGAGACTTATGACCTGTGTGAGGACGATGGATGCGCGGAGGATGAGCTGATCATCAGCATGAAGGATTTCCTGAAGAAAGGGGATAAGGTGATTATCACTCAGGCGCAGGGCGGACAGAAGTTTGCTATCTCAGGGAGGCTGGACAGTGATACCGGAAACGAATGATCATAAGGCTCTTCAGGAACTGGATTTTGAAACGGATCCGTCTTTTACATATCATATGCTGCCGGAGAATCAGAGAATCATCGGGACGACAGACGGGCAGGAGGCTATGCTGCAGGCCATATGGAAGGTCCTGAATACGGAGAGGTATGAATATCCGATTTATTCCTGGAACTATGGGATCGAATTGAAAGACCTGTACGGAAAGAACATGACCTATATCTGCCCGGAGCTGGAGAGAAGAATCCGCGAGGCGCTGTCAGCGGATGACAGAATTGCTTCACTGGACAGCTTTTCTTTTTCATATCCGCGGAAAAATGCCATTTATGTGCAGTTCGTGGCGCATACGATCTTCGGCGATGCCGAAATCGGAAAGGAGTTTGAGAATGTCACTGTTTGATACGTCTTTCTCCGGTATTTTGCAGAGAATGATGGATAAGGTGCCTGCGAAATTCGACAAGCGGGAAGGATCCGTGATTCATGATGCGCTGGCCCCGACCGCGATTGAGCACCAGCTCCTGTATATGGACATGGAGACGCTGGAGAAGGAAATGTTTGCCGATACGGCATCCAGAGAATATCTGGTCAAAAGAGCGGCAGAGCGTGGAATCACGCCGAAGGAGGCAACGCCGGCGAGATGGAAGGCGGTGTTCGTTCCGGAGCAGCTGAATATTCCGATCGGTGAGCGGTTCAACAATGATGAAATGAATCTGGCGGTAACGGCAAAGCTTTCACCGGGTGTCTATGAGCTGGAATGTGAGACTGCTGGGGCAGCAGGAAACGCACTGGCAGGATACCTGATCCCGATGGAATATATCAACGGATTAAGGTCCGCGACCCTTACGGAGCTGCTGGACGCCGGAACAGATGAGGAAGATACCGAGGCGTTCCGGACCAGATATCTGGAGCTGCTGCGCAAGCCTGCGGCAAGTGGAAATGCACAGGATTATTATAACTGGGCGATGTCTGTGACCGGAGTCGGAGCAGCAAAGATTTATCCGCTGGCCAGCGGGCCGGGCACGGTCAAGGTTGTGATTGCCAGCACGGAAAAGAAGGCGGCATCCGCAGAGCTGGTCCGGGAGACGCAGGAATATATTGATTCTGTCCGGCCGGTTGGTGCAGCCGTGACCGTTGCATCAGCGGCAGAGCTTCCGGTTAATGTCACAGCGAAGATTTCGATCGGAAAAGGCGAGAACAGCGCGAGCGTCAGCAGTAAGTTCCAGTTGGCACTCATACGCTATCTGGCAGCAAACGCCTATGAGGCCGGAAGCGTCAATCTCTCCATGATTGGAAAGATTCTGCTGGAGACAGAAGGCGTTACGGATTATTCGGAGCTGAAGCTGAACGGAAAGGCTGAGAACGTGGAGCTTACAGAGGAACAGATTGCGGTTGCCGGGACCGTGACGCTGGAGGTGGTGACCTGATGGAAGTCAGAAAGTTCATTGAGAAAAAGAATAAAACGCAGGGAAGCGCCTACATCATTGAGGAAACGGTAGAAATGCCGGAAGGCGGTGTGTATGAGGGCGAGCTGATTCATGACAATGTGGATGATGATACGCTGACCGTCTGCACAGGGCCGAAGCAGTCTGGAACAGAACTGCCATTTACGGCAGCTGCGCCGCCCGGCAGACCATGGGCGAGGCAGATCCATGTGGAATCTTCGGAGCCTTATATCTACATCAGCTATGAGTACCAGGGCGATGAGGTGGAGGCGGATGACATCAATGATGTGCAGAATGAGCTGGTGAAGGTCGAAAAGGAGATCAATGCCATCAACGTGGAGATCAAGGGAGATCCGACAGCGTTTACATGGAACCGGCTCATGGGAGTGACGGAAACGGAGGAGTAGCAGATGCAGGGCGAAATCCTCTATGGTGAAAAGATGTACGGGCAGGACGAGGCTGAAAAGAAGGCTTTCGAACTGCCCGTTCGATTTGTGGATCTGACGAAGTATGTGCCGCCGTATCTTCCGGAGTTCGAAGAGATGGCGGCCATTTATGAGGCACAGGGCTATGAAATCGGACGTGCGCATGCACTGATGGACAGCCTGATGGAGCAGGGAATCCCAAGCCTTGCAACGTGGGATCTGGAACACTGGGAGAAGCTGCTGGCGCTGGAAATCAGCGAGGAAGCAACGGATGAAGCCAGACGTGCGCTGATCATGGCCAGGCTGTCCGGCACAGAGATGCTGACACCGGCAAGAATCGCCCAGATTGCGCAGAGCGTCACCGGAACAGAGGCGATGGTGGAAGAGACTGCGGCAGAATATAAGTTCACGGTGATTTTTGTCGGAGGATATGGAATTCCCAATCATATCAAGCTGTTCCGCAGGCTCCTGGATGAGCTGAAACCGGCGCATCTTGCTTATGAAATCACGTATCGGTATGTGATCTGGGATGAACTGGCAGGAAAGATCTGGAATGATCTGACCGCATACACATGGGATGGCCTTCGGATCAATCAGAAGATTCCGTATGTGTCCTGGGATTCTCTGGCAGCTGTTCAGCCGAGCTGGCGCAGTCTGAAGCAGAACAGTTGGAATACAGTAACGCAGATCAAGGAAGCAAAGAACTGAATCAGGGTATTGTGAGAAAACGCTATGCGAGGGGAGAACCTTCTGCACAGCGTTTTCTTTGCACAGCGCCGCGAATGCGGCAGAAAGGTGGAAGGAATGAAACTGACGGATTTACTGCGGATGAAGCTGCCGGAAGGAAAGGATCCGGTCAATGTGGAGGACTTCAACGACAATTTCAAGGCCATCGACAAGGAGTTGCAGACCATGCAGACTGCAGCCGGAGATGCCAGCAAGAACACGGTGACGTTCGCAGCGGCAGCGGAGAGGACCAATGTGGCCAGCACCGAAACGCTGGGAACGCTCATGGGAAAGATTGCAAAGTGGTTCACGGATATGAAGTCTGCCGCATTTGCGGCAATCGCCAACAACGAGACGACGAATGCAGAAGGCTATGTTCTGGATGCCAGGATCGGCAAAAAGCATTCCGATCAGCTGAATGGGCTGTATTTCGGGACAGATGCAGATGGAAAATGGGGATTCAAGACCTCTCAGGGTGGAACTGTAACCCCTTTTAGAAATCCCACCGGGAATGCGGCAGCAGCGGACGTCCTGAGTGGGAAAACCTTCTCGTCCGCGGAACAGGAGAATGTGACCGGCACAATGCCGAACAACGGCGCATGGACCGGAGAGACAACGGGAAACGGTAATGTTGCGATTCCTGCAGGGTATCATAGCGGTGGGGGATATGTTTCCGGCGCAGGGGCATACAATGCGGGCGTGAGCGACGCGGACGGCCGGGTGAACACGGAGAGCGCTTCGTATAAGTCGGGTTATGCGAACAAAAAGCTACACAGAGTTGCCATCGGAACCGGCGGAAGCGGTACATACTCAGCTGCATCTATTCCAGGATTCCAGAGTTTCACAATTGAAAACTTTGCTTTTGTACCCTCACGGGTTTCGCGAACGGATAACCATTGGGGCAATCCAGAGACGTATTACAAAGGTACAGAGGCAAACAGTTCAGTAACCTGCTCGATGTCATACAACAGTTCAAATGGAATTCTGACTGTCAAGAATCTTCAGTGCAATAACGCAATCGGTGAGTCTGGTGGCGCCGGTTCCGTTACCGGAACGTTCTATTGCTACTACGCAGCGTAATATCGTTGCATTACTGGAAAATGAGAACGTAATTGCAGATATTGGCAACAGCCCCGTTCTGATAATGCGAAACAGTAATAGAAGTGCCGCTATTCCTCACTCGACCGCACAACGACGTATGTTCCTTACCATCATAAACATAATAGCCAGACCCGCTGTCGGTTCCACCGTTAAGGCGAAATCCGGCTACGGCAACAATTGCATGCTTCAAAAATTCTTCATATGTGCTGAAATATTTTCCAAAATCATACGTCGCGATATTGTTGCTTGAGCCAGAAACGCTGAATGACTCCACAATGTACTTTCTACCATTCGCATAACCCGACGTTATCGAAGGGTGTCAGTTCGATCAGAACGTAAAATAGTGTATCCGAAAGCTCAGCTCCCGCTTGTCAGTGCCATATGTGAACAGCAGATACCCACTCAGTTTGACGATGACCTGTCTGGTAGAGCTGTTATAGGAGAACCTTATATCTGCACCACGATCCATTGACGTGTTCCAGTTGTTAAATTGCAGACCAGAGAGCATTTCACAAGAGATAGATTCATACATGACATATCTATCGCAGTTCGGAAGATCGGATACATCTATTGCAACTTGAGTTGCATATATTGGTGGCGTGACTTTGTATATTTTTGACGCAAATCCAACGCTTTCTTTCCCATTCGTATATCCCGACTTATACGAATGCTGATACATCCCTTATAATAGTTGTGGAAAGTGAGGCCGGAAATCATGGAGGATCGTGAAGAAGGCGGTTATGTTGTGTCGTTTCCGGATCTTCTGGGATGCATTACGTGCGGAGAGACTATGGAGACAGCGCTTTCCAATGCGGAAGACGCGAAAAAAGAGTGGATAGAGGCAGCAATAGAAGAGGGTATCAAAATACATGAGCCGGATGATTTGAAAGACGATTCGGGACAGAAATGACGCAGGTTATTCCAAGCGGCAGATCCAGTAACACATGAAAAAAATTGAAAATCAGAGTAGAGAGCGTAGATGGGGAAAAACCGGAACGCTCTCTTTTCTTATGCACAAAACTACAGCAGAAAAGTGCCACTGTGATTTATGGAGGTAACAATGGAAACGACAGATACAATTTCACTTTTGGACGGAACGAAATATGAGCTTCTTCCGCAGTCATCAATGTCGCGGCTGGGGCTGAAGCTTCCGCAGGCGAAAGCACTGGCGGCAGTAAAGAAGTTCGCAGATGAGAATCTGGTGCACATTGTGATCCGGACGAATGGCGGCGTGTCAGGAGAGTATGACCATATGCGGCTTGCTGCGGTCATGTTTCTTCCGGAAGATCCGGAACACTGCTATTTCCGTTTGGAGAGAAAAGAGGACTAAATGATTCCATACACAACGCCGAAGATCATTCTCCGGCTGAATCAGGCATACCGGTCATGGCTTACACATACCGTGAACATGCGCGCGGATCTGCGGCAGGGAAGCACACTGCTTCAGAAACGGATGGAGGATGTGAAGATCAAACCGGAATCCATGCTGATCATTATTGATCTGGATCAGAAGGAATCGGGGCTCTTTTCTCCGGGATGGATGGAAATCCAGCTGCACGGCCTGACGGATGACGGTCGGGCTTGGAAAACACCGGTTGTAAAACGGTATGTAGCGAGAAGTCTGACGGAGGAGGTGATTTCACCATGAATGAGGGAGACTTTTTCGGAAGTGAAGCCATCATTCCGGTAGAAGAGGTACAGGAAACCATTACAGACGCAATTTCGCCGAAAGCCACGGTAGAGCAGGTAGAAGGCGGCGCGAAACTCAAGGTTACGGATGTAAATGGAACGACAGAGGCCTATCTGGAAGGCGGCACGAAGGACTATGAAGAGCTGCGGAATATCCCGAAGCTCAATGGTGTTGTAATCAAAGGTGAGAAAACACTGGAAGATTATGGCGAAAAAACGATTACAAATTCAGAAATCAAGGAACTTGTGGACAAACAGTTTAAAGAGATTTTCGGAGGTGAATGACAATGGCGGAGCAGGAATACAAGAGAATTGATTATGACCAGCTGATTTATCTGGTCAATTACCTTTTCCAGAAACTGAAGGGGAGCACCCTGAATGACAATACAACCTATGTACTGTCGCAAGATTCCAAGGATAAGCATAAGCTGATTTTAACCCCGTCCGTGGGTGATCCGATGGAAATCACGATTCCGGACAATGATACGAAATATGGAGCAGCGACGGAAACGGCGGATGGCCTTCTGACTGCAGCGAAGTATAAGCAGATCGGAGACAATGCTACGGCAATCGGGAAACTGTCCGGAGCGGAGAAGAATGTAATTGTCGGGGTGACAGTCAACGGAACGGATCTGGTTCCGGATTCTGGCAGGAAGGTCAGCATCACCATTCCAACAAAGGTGTCCGGACTTACAAATGATAGTAAGTTCCAGACGGCGGATGAGGTGAAGACGGCAATCAACAATGCGATGGCAGGAAAGGCGGGAGTGGATATTATCGTATCCTCGGCGGTTCCCACTGCGGCGCCGTCCAATCCGGACACAATGCTGCATATCCGGTATGTGGCGCACACACATTCTGATGCGAATGACAGCTTTGATGAGTATATCTGGCTGAATGCAGAAAAGAAGTGGGAGAAGATCGGCAATACAGACATTGACCTCAGCGGGTATGTAAAGACATCCGACATGAAGACAATGACCAATACGGAGATCCAGACTGCCGTGGACGATGCCTATACCGCAGTCTTCGGCTAAGGAGGCGGACATGGCAAAGGAAGTATTGGACAGCTCCGGACATAAGGCGCTGGCCACGGATATCTTTAAGAAAGTCAAAACGCTTCTTGCCGGGTATCGGAAAACAACGGATTATCCGGCACTGACATGGAATCAGCTGATGGGTGTGACAGACGAGGAGAAATGAAAGCAGCCGCGGACTATACCGTGGCTGTTTTCTTCCATTCAATGTGAAGTTCACGCTTCTGCTGGGCACAATCAGTCAGATACAGGTTGATCAGTGTCTGATAAGGAATGCCGGATTCTTCTGACTGATGTTTGAAATAATCAATCGTATCAGCATTGATATTTATGGTAATTTGCTTTTTGAGATTCTTGGTATAAGGATTCTTCCGGGCATTCGTGAAATCATATTCGTTTCTCATACATATCACCTCCAGTATTGTTCGGATTCGGTGGAAGTTGCTTTTCTTGCGGAGATAATCCGAATGACGGAATCAGATTCACGGTAGCAGTGGCAGACGATGAGGAGCTTTCCGGAGCTGCTGTTTCCGAGAATAATGAAACGATCTTCCTCAATAGAATGATCCGGGTCATCTATGACAAGAGCATTGTCATCATAGAACACGGAAGAAGCTTCTTCGAAGGAAACTCCGTGTTTCTTTTTGTTTATGGAGTTTTTGTTTTCATCCCACTCAAAACGAAGCATATTCATAATTACATTGTAATTATAAACGAGATTCAGTCAAGCGAGTGGCCAAGAAAGGACAATCAGAAAAATGAACACAGTAATAACGGTAATACTGGGAATCTTCGGGTCCGGAACCTTCTGCAGCCTGCTCACGCTGGGATTAAACCGGCACTGGCAGCAGAAGGACCAGAAGGCCGCAAGATCCACGGCAGAGAGCAGGATGATCCTCGGTCTGGGACATGACAAGATCTTGTATCTCACAGACCGCTTCGTGAAGCGAGGAGCAATCACGCTGAAGGAAAAGCGGAATCTGGAATATCTTTATGTCCCCTATAAGGATCTGGGCGGGAACGGCGACTGCAAGATCGGATACGATGCCTGCCAGAAGCTCCGGATCGCCTCAGAAGATGAAGCGGAGGTGCTGGACTGGGAACTCCGCAAGAAGAACGGCGAGGCATCATGAAAAACAGAATATGCGGTACAGATATCGTCCTTGCGTTGATCGGTGTGGGGACGATTCTTTTTATCCGAAAAGTCTTTGAGGTCTTTGTCATGACCGGGATGGAACCGGATGCTCTGGTGACCGGCTTCTTTGCGTTTGCCACGGCGGAGGCGGCCATCTGCTGGCGAATTCATACGGACAAGAAGAAGCGGCAGAGCCGGGCGGAGACTGCGGATGAGGTGGATCTGGATATTGAAGCGGATCCGAATGAATACGATGAACGGAATGATGAAAGGAACGGTGAAGGGTAATGAGTGAGAATGTATTTCGAGTGGTAGAGCTTGCGGTCCGGCTGAGTGTCGGGCTTCTTGCCATCTATGTGATTCCGGTAGTGTCGAGAGCAATCAGGCAGAAGCTGGCACAGAGCGAGGCCGGGAAGGCTGTCCTTGCGGCGCAGCAGACGCTGTGGGAGAAGTCAGGAGAAGAGCGGAAAGAGTTCGCGATGAAGGCCGCCCGCGCTGCCCTCGATGAATTACATATCAGTATGTCTGATGAGCAGCTCTCTTTATTAATTGAAGCAGCCGTGCAGGAGATGCACATCAGCAAGGGGGATTATCCGGAGGACAAGAGCGATGACAGCAAAACAGACGATTGAAAAGGCAGTCACCTGGGCGGTACAGATCGCGCAGGATTCGTCCCACGGATACGATCAGGTGCACCGGTGGGGACCGGACTATGACTGCAGCGCCTTACTTATCACAGCCTGGCAGCAGGCTGGAGTCGGCGTAAAGGCAGCAGGCGCGACATATACCGGCAACATGCTTCAGGCTTTCCTCAGATGCGGCTTTGAAGATGTCACAGCAGAGGTAAACCTGAACACCGGCGCGGGGCTGCAGCGAGGTGATGTGCTGCTGAACACACAGCACCACACGGCCATGAGCATCGGATCCGGTCAGATTGTCCACGCTTCGATCAATGAAAACGGTCGGGCGACCGGAGGCCGAACCGGTGATCAGACAGGCCGTGAAATCTGCGTGAGGAGCTACTACAAGTACCCGAAGGGATGGAACAAGGTCCTTCGATATGTAGGATTCGGGGAGGAGCATGAAAAGCAGACAGCAGGAAGCCAGGCAGGAGGAAAAGCCGTGAAGCAATATGCAGGAGTGGTCAATGTCAGCTCATATCTAAATGTCCGGGCCGGTGCAGGAACACAATATCCGGTCGCCAAAATCAGCGGAGCGGATTTCCGCCTGCCGGCCGGGATGGTGGTTTCGATTGAGCAGGAACAGGCTGGATGGGGCAAGCTTACCGGCGTAGCAGGATGGGTGAGCCTGGCCTATATCAAAAAGTGAATTGCGCTGGCGCAATCAGGAGGAAATAATGGGCGTGATTGTAACCGCGGTAGCGGCTGTTGTGTTTGGGAGCCTGTGGATGATCGGCATGGCTGTCTTTGTAGCAGCAGGCAGCATGATGCTGGATTGAGTATAGAAAAGCAGAACGAAATGTCATATACTAAATACTACTTATCGCACTATAGCGTACGTTAAGGAGGTGAGGTTATGCGTTTCAGCAAGAGTTTTATTTCTGGAATGGCGAGGTCTGCAGATCTTTTCCCGTCTCACGAGGAGAGAAAAGAGCCGGATGCATACACCGGAATGAGGAAGGATTACCAGGCATTAAGGGGAGATTGGATCAATGTCGGAAATGACCTCAGAAAAGGAATTGAACGCTTCTCCAGAGAAGAATATAGATAAGTCAGCGGAAAGCGATCAGCAAAGCGAACTTATTGATTCTGTAAAGAAAAGCGATATTCCGGAAGAAAACAAAAATGCCATCGTTCAGCAGATGGAAATGTTCTACAGCGGCCCATTACCAGCACCATCAGCATTCGGACAATATGAAAAGGTGCTTCCGGGAGCCGCCGAACGCATTCTGCAAATGGCTGAACAGGAACAAAATCATCGACATGAGATGGATAATAAACAATTGCATATGTGTTCCAGAGATAGCCTTATCGGAATTTTGGCAGGGCTTGGACTAGGAGTAGTCGCTCTTGTAGCGGGAATCGTGGTGGCTTTGAATGTTCCAAACATAGGAGGAACGGTCCTAGGAGGGGTGTTCGGAGTATCCGGAGTTGGGACCATTGCAGTGTCTATCGTAAAGGGAACAAGATCAAAATAAATGGTTTATTGGGCCGTCGCCTTCGGGTGACGGTCTTTTTTTATTTTCGGAAAGAATAATGTTGACATGAAAAGGGATATCACGGACCACTTTGCGGATGCCTGCCGGGAGCGTGGCGAGAGTCAGGCTGCAGTCATCACAAGGCTGATGGAAAGCTATATTGCCGGTGAAAAATGAGTCAGTTTCTACTTAATTATATGCACCTGTGTCTAGGTGTTTGCAGGTATCAAAGAGCCTGCCCCTGCCGCACCGGCACAGGGCGGCGCTGGAATGGGATACTGATTCATTCCGAAGCAAATAAAAGAAAATGAGTCTTGCGCCAGCGCAAGACCATGAAGAGAGGAGACGGATTACACCGTCTCCTCTCTTTTTGCACTGTGAAGGCCGGTAAATATTTGTTCCGATCGTTGAAAGCAGAAGAGAGTCCGGTGCTATAATATGTCCACAAACGAATTGAGAACACATCAGTGCTGATGCACTGGCTGCCTTAGCGAGGTATAGAAATGGCACGTAGAAGATACCGCAAATCACATCCATTCCGGAATTTCATCATAACACTGCTGGTGGTTCTGGCGGCAGGCACAGCGTTCCTGTGGCAGGCAGGGCCGCTGAAGCAGAAAGTGGCGCAGAAGGTGGGCACACAGATTATGGAAACAGCGGCAGACAGCGTTGCGGGCAAGATTGCAGAGGCGTCCGGAGGTGCGATTTCGAAAGAGGCGGCGAAGCAGGAAATTCAGCAGGGTCTGGACACCATGTCTTCGGAAGACAAGGAGACTCTGACTGGGATTGTGGAGAATCACATGGACAGTAAAGCTGTTTCAGAAATTACCGGACAGGTGCTGCAGGGGAATGTACAGGAAGCAGCCAGGTCTGCGGCAGAGGAATTGACACCGGAGGAATACCAAAAGCTGCAGGGACTTGCTCAGAAATACCTTGGCCAGAGTCTTCCGGCTGGAGAGTAAGAAAAGGCCATTTCGCCAGAAGGAGAAAGCCAATGATACGTAAGGCTGTTTTACAGGATGAAAATGAGATTGCCCGGATTTATGAGAAGGCGAGAGCCTATATGGCCCAGCACGGAAATCCGGGCCAGTGGGGAACTTCATTTCCGCCGAGCGAGCTGACCCATGAGGACATCCTGAAGGGAATTCTTTATGTCCGCGAGGAAGAAGGGAGAATCAATGGGGTTTTTATGTTCGAAATCGCAGACGATCCGACTTATCACGTAATTTCGGATGGGGCCTGGAAATCGGAAGAACCCTATGGCGTGATTCACCGTGTTGCAAGTGACGGCACCGGCCACGGACTGATGAGGGAAATCGTCTCGTTCTGCGGGGCACAGATTTCTCATCTTCGAATGGATACACATGAGAAAAATCTTACCATGCAGCATCAGCTGGCCCGAAATGGATTTGAGTATTGCGGGATCATTCTGACGCACGACAATACGCCAAGACTCGCTTATGAGAGAGGCTGGGACACTGCGGATACGGCCTCTTCGAACGTTAAAAAATAAAGCGTAGAAGCTTTGAGAACTTCTGTACATCGAAAACGAGCATCTGTCGCATTCGGTAAAGCCACCTTCGTGGCTTTAGCCTCAGCGAGGTATCAATATTTGCTATGGTGATTACAACTTTGTGCTATATCGAGAAGAACGGACAATATCTCATGCTGCACCGCGTGAAGAAGCAGCAGGACATCAACGCCGGAAAATGGATTGGAGTGGGCGGACATGCGCAAAAGGAAGAAATGCCGGAGGAGTGCCTTCTGCGTGAAGTGAAGGAAGAAACCGGATTGACGCTTACTTCCTGGCGGTTTCGCGGCATCGTGACGTTCGTAAATACTGTGTGTGAGCCGGAGCTGATGTGTGTATTTACGGCAGATGCTTTTGAAGGGAGCCTGATTCCATGCGACGAGGGAGATCTTTGCTGGGTGGATAAGGCGAAGGTGCCTTCACTGCCCACCTGGGAGGGAGACCGGATTTTTCTGGAACGGCTCTTATCTGACGATGATCGCTTCTTTTCCATCAAACTTTGCTATGAGGAAGACCGTCTGGTGAAGCATACGGTGGAACTTTATGGAAGCGAAAAAGGAGAATATCCGGAAAATCGAACGGAAAAGGCTATCGCACGTGAAAAGAAGTGAAAATGTGTGCCAGACGCTGGCTGATCCAGAGTAGCAGATAGAGGAGCAGAATGACGGAAAGAACAAGAAGCGCGTAGCCGATTCTCCAGTATGTGCCCATCAGGGAGTAAAGCAGTTCGAGCGGCGTATCCTTAAGCGGGGTCATGATGAAAAGATAGTTGCAGCCGGTGAAATGATTGAAGACCGCAGTCGGCGGCACGAGAATGCAAAGGTACAGAATAGGATACCAAAGGTGCCGGATGGTGGGCCGGATCCTGCGGGACATAAAAAGGGCAAGCGGATAGAATACAAGCACTGCGTGCCAGAGGAAGCTGTGAAGACACATGAAATTCCACAAGGGATAGGCCGTCCAGTCCGGGAAGATCAGTGCGCAAATGGTTCCGGGCATCAGGAGCACAAAACCGATTTCCCCGAGAGCTCTGCGAAGGGGCAGGAACCGCTCCGGCAGAAATGCCTGCAGCAGATAGACAAAAATGGCGAAGCTGCACAGGTGAAGCGGCAGATAAGCAAGACTCATCCGGTGCACGGCAAGAAGAAATAAATCACGGAGAAGATTTCCGGCAAGGAGAGACAGGGCGGCTGCTTTTAAGAAGACATCCTGTCTCTTTTTGCTGCATTTCAGAAAAAGCCGCAGCTCCGCTGCGATTCCGAGTGCGCAGCAAAACAAGACGACAAAATGCTGACAGGAAAATAAGTCAAAGCCGATTCCGGCAGGAAGATCATGAATCTCTTTCCAGAAGTACGATGAAGGATTCATAAAAACGCCTCTCTGAAGAAGGATAATACGTGCGATATGGAAACCGCCTCTGGCTGTGAGTGTAATACCATCATGGGAAATTGCAACCAGGTCCTTGGGTCAATTAATGGTGCAGGAGGCAATCGTATATTTGTATGTAGATGTGATAGAAAACATATTCCCGCCTTTACGGTGGCAGCAGAGAAGATATGGATGAAGACGTTGTATCCCTTCGTGCTGACGAACGCTCATCCATTCAGGAGCAATCAAATTTTATTGCATACGAAACTGCGAGTGTTGCCACGATTGGATGGCAATATTATGCAGCAGGAAAATTACAGAGTGGTAACAGATTCATATACAGAGATGGGTGATTCACTGCATCAACGTTTTGTGAGGCCTAACTATAAACAGTCTATCTGATGTCACATTAATGCGGCACAATAAGCAAGAAGTCAGAATATATATTTCGGCGGACAATTCGCTGCTTTGTAAAACATGAGGAAGAATCAGGAAAAATTACAGATGCCTATATCAACTCCGCAGGATAACGGACGAAATGGTAAGTGTTTCGGGTTCTCTTGTATGTCTGGCGGCCCGTGTGATAGAATCTTCATTAATTATGGGGTGTCTTGGGTACAGGAGCAGTTGAGTCGGGATGGATGATTCTGTTAAAACACAGGAAAATACCGGAAGTATTTTCCGTAAAAGAGAGCGTATCGGGAATGCTTCACAGGTGCCGGCAGAGAGGCCGATTGTAGGCAGCGATAAGCCGGAAGGCTTTGACAATGGCACCATTGAGAAGATCAATGAATTTTTGAGCCCTGAGGAATTGTATCAGGACCTTCTTGTCCGTGTGCGGAAATATCATCCGAGTGATGATATTTCCATGATTGAGAAGGCATATGAGCTTGCACGTAAGGCACACGAGGGCCAGAAACGCAAGAGCGGAGAGCCGTACATCATTCATCCGCTGGATGTGGCCATCATTCTGGCTGATTTGGAAATGGACCAGGAAACCATTGCGGCAGGACTTCTGCACGATGTGGTTGAGGACACCATTTACACCAAGGATGAAATTGAGAAGGAGTTTGGAACCGACGTTGCCAACCTTGTGGACGGCGTAACCAAGCTGAAGAAGATCAAGCTTTCCGGGGATTATGCGGATAAGACACAGGCGCAGCAGGAAATGCAGGCGGAGAACCTTCGCAAGATGTTCCTTGCGATGGTTAAGGACATCCGTGTCATCCTGATCAAGCTTGCGGATCGTCTCCATAACATGCGTACGCTCCAGTATCAGCCTCCGGAGAAGCAGAAGCGCATTGCGCAGGAGACCCTTGATATCTATTCGCCGATTGCATCGCGTCTTGGCATCAGCAGGATCAAGGTAGAGCTGGATGATCTTTCGCTTCGTTATCTGAAGCCGGAGGTGTATCAGGATCTTGTGCAGAAGGTCAATGAGCGCAAGATGGAGCGCGAGCAGTACGTCGAGGAGATCGCAGCCAACGTGGCAAAAGCCATGAAGGAGGCCGGGATTGATGCGAGAGTCGACGGGCGAGTGAAGCACTTCTTCAGTATCTACAAGAAGATGGTGAATCATCACAAATCGCTGGACGAGATTTACGATCTTTTCGCGGTCCGCATCATCGTGAATACGGTGAAGGACTGCTATGCGGCGCTTGGCGTCATCCATGAAATGTACAAGCCGATTCCGGGGCGCTTCAAGGATTACATTGCGATGCCCAAGCCCAATGGGTATCAGTCGCTCCATACGACACTGATCGGTACGACCGGCCAGCCGTTTGAAATCCAGATCCGGACCTTTGAGATGCACCGCGAGGCGGAATACGGTATCGCGGCGCACTGGAAATACAAGGTTTCCAGTGATGGCAGGAAGGTGGATGAATCCGAACAGGAGAAGCTCACCTGGCTCCGTCAGATTCTGGAGTGGCAGCAGTCCATGTCGGACAACAAGGAGTTCATGCAGCTCTTAAAGAGCGATCTGGATCTCTTCTCCGACAGCGTGTACTGTTTTACCCCGAACGGAGAGGTCAAGAACCTGCCGGCGGGGTCTACACCGATTGATTTTGCCTATTCCATTCATTCTGCTGTCGGCAACAAGATGGTGGGAGCACGGGTCAACGGCAAGCTCGTTAACATCGATTATCAGATTCAGAACGGTGACCGCATTGAGGTGATGACCTCGCAGAATTCGCGGGGACCGAGTCTGGACTGGCTCAGCATCTGCAAGAGTGCTTCGGCGAAGAATAAGATCAACCAGTGGTTCAAGAAGAACCAGAAGGAAGAGAACATTGTCCGCGGCGGAGATGCGTTCGACAATTACTGCAGGACCAAGGGACTGAAGGAAGACCAGCTTCTGAAGCCGGAGTATATGAATGCCGTTCTGAAGAAGTACGGCTTTCGGGAGTGGGATGCGGTCCTTGCGGCAATCGGACACGGCGGTCTGAAGGAGGGCCAGGTTGCCAACAAGCTGGTCGAACTCTATGAGAAGGATCACCTTGCTCATCTTACCGACGAAGAAATTCTGAAGCAGGTTGAGGACAATGCAGCTGCGGTCAGGCCGAGCGGGCGCAGAGGCTCCGGCATTACGGTAAAGGGAATTCATGATGTGGCCGTGCATTTTGCCCGCTGCTGCAGTCCGGTTCCGGGAGATGAGATTGTCGGTTATGTCACAAGAGGCCGCGGTGTTACCATTCACCGGACAGATTGCATCAACATGATGAATCTTCCGGAAATTGACCGCGCAAGACTGATCGATGCAGACTGGGAGAACGGTGCACAGACCGTGGAGGACAGTGCGTTCGAAGCAGAGATCAATATCTATGCGTCAGACCGCGCAGGACTTCTTTCGGATGTGTCCAAGGCCTTCACGGAACGTAATATTTCGATCATCGGCGTGAACACCAGGACTAACCGGCAGGGCTTCGCGAGCATGAATGTGACATTCCATGTCAGCGGAAAGGCAGAGCTGGCGACGATCATCGAGAAGCTGCGCCAGATTCCGAATGTGATAGATATCAAGCGTGTATAGAGGAAGACAAAGAGGCCAGGATCTGTATTTTCCTGGTGTGCAGGAGAGGGTGATGGATGTCATCTTCTTCTGCATTTTTACCTTTCTGTGCCGCTTTTTTGCTAAATGCGATTCAAAGTGAAAGGGCATTGTGATGGCAGCAAAGGTTGTTGTAAATGGATACGTGGTCGGAATGATCCAGACCAATGTATATTTTCTTCATCGGGAAGGGGAGAGGGAAGCGGTCCTCGTGGACCCCGCAGATCACGGGAGTGCGCTTACGGATGAAGCAGAAAGGCTCGGACTGAAGATCACCTCGATTCTCCTTACGCATGCGCATTTTGACCATATCGGCGGCGTGAAGGAGATGGTGCAGCGGACCGGCGCGAAGGTTTATATCAGTGAGCTGGAGCAGAGACTGATTCATGATACCGATGCCAATTTGTCTGCGGAATACCGGAATCCGAAGACTGTGGAGCCGGACGTGTTGCTTCGGGACGGCGAGACGGTCACGCTGGCAGGGATGAACATCCGATGCATTTCAACGCCCGGACACACAGAGGGGAGCTGCTGCTATTATATAGAAGAGACAGGGAGAAATTCAGGAAAACCCTGTCCGCCGATTCTCCTGTCCGGCGACACTTTATTTGAAGAATCGGTTGGAAGAACGGATTTTCCGACGGGCTCCATGAGTGCTCTTGTGCGGTCCGTGCGGGAGAAGCTTTTTACCCTGCCGGATGACACGCTGGTTTATCCGGGACACGGCGGAATGACGCAGATCGGACATGAGAAGCAGTTTAATGCAATGGTATAAGAACGAAAGTCTGCTTTCCTGGGACAACAAGTGTGAGTGCTTCTTCAACAGAATATTCACGTGCTGCCCCCAAGAGCAAGGAGGAGAGAAACAGCATGCTGCTGATTGAGGAAAATATTGATTTGTACCGCTATGAAATTCATTCGCTGGTCAAGGCATTTTATCCGGCACAGGATGTGAAGGTCCTGGTGGAGAACGATCCGAATAGTGAGAAAATCCGCAGGGACTATCCGGAAATTTTCATGAAGGTGACGATGCTTCCGGAGAAAATGGCACTGCAGATTCTGTCGGAAGAAAAGGCGCTTTCCGAAGAGCTTCCTGCCCCGTCCGGCGCGGACTTCTCAGCCAAGGGAAAGAAAACCAAGGATGCGCTGAAGACGTTTCTGTATGAGACGCTCTCGCATTATACGGGGCAAAGGCTTCCCTGGGGAGACCTCATTGGCATACGGCCGACGAAGATTGCCATGACAAAGATGGAAGAGGGCCTGAAAGAAGAGGAAACCATCACCTTCCTCAAAAAGGAGCATCAGGTCTCGGAGGAGAAGGCAAGACTCGCTGTGGATATCGCGGAGCGCGAGAAAAGGATCCTCTCCGGCATCCATTATGAAAACGGCTACAGCCTGTACATCGGAATTCCGTTCTGTCCGACGACCTGTCTGTACTGCTCGTTTCCGTCATTCAACATTGCACTTTGGAAGGAACGGATCGGTGAGTACTTAAGTGCACTGGAGCGGGAACTGGAAGAGACGGCAGCAATCATGAAGGACCGGATTCTGGATACGGTCTACATCGGCGGAGGGACGCCGACCTCACTGGAAGCAGACGAGCTGGACCGGCTCTGCAGTGCGATTGAGAAGAATTTTGACATGAGTACGGTTCAGGAATTCACGGTTGAGGCGGGGAGACCGGACAGTATTACGAAGGAAAAGCTTCAGGCGCTTCACAGGCATCCCATCACGAGAATCAGTGTGAATCCGCAGACGATGAAGGAGGAAACGCTTCGGATCATCGGCCGTCACCACACGGTGCAGCAGGTGGTGGACACCTTCCTTCTGGCCAGAGAGTGCGGCTTTGACAACATCAACATGGATCTGATTCTGGGACTTCCGGGGGAGGATGCGGAGGATGTCCGCCGTACGGCCAGGAAGGTTTGTGAGTTGAATCCGGATTCTCTGACGGTGCACTCGCTTGCGATCAAGCGTGCCTCGCGCCTTCGCCGCGTCATTGATGAGAAGGGATATCCGGTTCTTATCAACACGGACGAGACAATGGAAATTGCAAGACAGGCGGCATTAAGCATGGACATGAAGCCGTATTATCTGTACCGGCAGAAGAATATGTCCGGAAATTTTGAGAATGTGGGTTACGCCCGCGAGGGAAAATACGGCATCTATAACATCCTGATTATGGAGGAGAAGCAGACCATCGTGGCGCTGGGAGCAGGAGCGATCACGAAGCGTGTGTTCCCGGATGGAAGAATCGAGCGCTGTGACAATGCCAAGGAGGTTTCGGTTTATCTCGACAATCTGGACGAGATGCTGGAGCGGAAGAGAAAGCTTTTCGCAACCTGAGCGGAAAAGAGGCGTGCTCTCCGGTACAATAGAAGGAGATGAAAGCTGCATGCAGGAGACAAAGCCCGGAAAATCAGAACTGCGGCAGAAAACGATACGGCGAAATGGGGAAGCAGGAACAAAGTAAGCTGAAAAAGAACACGGAAGGGGACATCCATGGAACAGGGAATCCGCAGGACGGAATTTACGTATTTGTCATCCGATGGACAAACACAGATTCACGCGGTGAAGTACATCCCGGAGGGGAAACCTTCGGGAATCGTGCAGATCACACACGGCATGGTGGAGCATATCGGGCGCTATGACGGTTTTGCAAGGTATCTGTGCCGGAACGGCTTCGTTGTTGCCGGGCAGGATCACCTGGGGCATGGCGAGTCTGTCACCGGGAAGGAGAAGTGGGGTCACTTCGGAGAGTCGGAGCATCCCGGAGACCTTCTGGTTGCGGATATGCATGCACTCCGCGGACTTCTTCAGAAGGAATTTCCGGGACTTCCGTATATGATGCTGGGCCACAGCATGGGCTCCTACCTGCTGCGCAAATATCTCGCCCTTCACGGGGAGGGCGTTGATAAGGCCGTTGTCATGGGAACCGGTGATGTTCCGCAGGGACAGTCGGAGATGGGGCTTCTGGTCATCCGCATTCTGACGGCTTTCCACGGTGAAGAGTACCGGAGCAGACTGGTGCAGCAGCTGACGTACAACAGGTTTTACCGAAAATTCGATCTGACGGGGAAGGACCCGGCAAACAGCTGGCTGACGAAGGATACAGAGATTGTGCGCAGGTATTACGAGGATCCCAGGTGCACCTTTTTGTTCACGCTCAATGCATACAAGGGGCTGGTGGAGACTGCGCTTTATGACGCAAGGCCCAAGAGCATCCGGAAGATCCCGAAGAGCATCCGGATTCTTTTGGCAAGCGGAGCGGATGACCCGGTCGGGGATTTGTCGGCGGGAGTGCAGAGAACCTATGAAAAGTTCCGGGCAGCAGGCCTTAACGTGCAGATAAAGCTCTATCCCGGTGACCGCCATGAGATTCTGAATGAGACGGACCGGGGGCAGGTGTGGAAGGATATGCTGGCGTTTTTCAAGGCATGATAGTATGTCAGCGCAGAGCAGCCTTTTTGATCAGTACAGCAGGAGAGACAGAATGAAAATCATCAGCGATCAGTATTACATCAATGTGCATTCGGACAGCAACAAGCCCGCGGAGCATGCCGCAGACGGAGAAATTGTCGTTTTTGAGACAAGAGACTGCTACAACCGGCTGGTGCAGACAGAGGAAAAAACGCTGGAGGAGCAGGTAGGAGATGAGCCGGATAATCCGTCTACCGGTCCCTTGTATGTGGACGGTGCGGAGCCTGGAGATGTGATTGCCGTGGATATTCTGGACATTTCCGTGGCGGATCACGGCGTTGTCGCGATTGGTTGCGGGCCGTTTCAGAACAAGAAAGAAAAGGAGCCGTTTCACATTCTCCCGGTGAAGGACGGGAGAGTGAGGTTCCAGGATGTCGAGTGGGACATTGATCCCATGGTGGGCGTTGTCGGAACCGCAATGCCGGGCCGTGAAATCGGAACGATCAATGCCTTCGAGGGCGGCGGCAACATGGACAGCCGGATCATCCGCAAGGGAGCGACGGTATGGCTTCCGGTCCGTGTTCCGGGGGCACTGCTTGTGATGGGCGATATTCATGCGACGATGGGCGATGGCGAGGTCTGCGGAACCGGACTGGAAATTGACGGTGAGATCACAACTCGCGTCCGGCTTCTGAAGAATTTTGAGCTGAACTGGCCGGTGACAGAGACGAAGGATGCATGGTATGTCAATAGCTGCGGTGACACCTGCGACGAGGCAATTCATGCGGGCTACATGGAAATGCGGCGGCTGATTGCAAACGCCTACGGGTGGTCTTTGGAGGATGCTGCGTTCTATATGACGCTGCGCGGCTATCTGGAATCCAATCAGGCCTGCCTTGTTCCGCATGATACCTTCCGCATTGGAACGCCGAAGGTGAACGGGAAGCCGCGGCTTGTGGGATAAAGCTTGTGCCCTCGCCGTCAGAAAGTCAGAGGAGGGATGCTCATATTGCCCTGCTGACTTTCCTTGGCTGAAGTTCATGATAGAAGTGATATTCCTTCATTTGTCTGCAGGAGCTTCATCCGGGAGAACGGCACTTGTTATCCCATACTGCTGGTACATGGCTTTACGATATGCAGGATCGGTCGAAACCCTTGCCAGTGCGTCCATGGATTCTCCGGCGTTCATCATGGCCGTGATCAAGAGCCCCAGTTTTTCTTCGCCTCTGTTCTCGGCTCTGGCTTCGCCGATTTTGATTCCCCGCCTTTCACCCCGCTTCTCGCCTCTGGCTTCGCCCTTTGCCTCAGCATCCTTCGCAATGGCCTGCATGACGGCCTGTTCATCATATTCGGTTAACAGCATATCAACGACCTCACTTCTCTGTGAACAGAGATAATCCTTGACTCTTCCGTCCGGAAGCGCAGAAAGCGCTTCATCTGCCGCCTGACCGGGTCCTACAGCAGAGACCTTGCTGCGGTAGGTATCAACGAAGAGGGAATACTCCTCCAGTGGACGACATTCTCTTGGGAGCCGGTGGCCAGCCGTGATGTTATAAACGTGCACGGTGGCTTCCAGGTCACCGCCCGGCTTCTCGAAGCAATCGGACAGACGAAGAATCATGTCATCTATTTCCTGAATTCCATTATACAGCACAACGAGCTTCGGCGTGGGGACTTTCACCAGCGTGCTCAGGAACATCTGGGCCGACAGGCCCGTATTGTGGATGTACTTCTCCAACGCATGGGCAGAATAGAGCAGACAGCGAAGAGGCATGTTGGGGTTCCAGGTGCTCTGCTGCTCGTACATATTTAGATCGCTGGCGAGCAGATGCTGGTTCAGATGATTGCGGCATAGATACCTCCTGATAGGGACGTTAGAACGCAGAACTCGATGGGGGATGGAGATGTGAATGATTGAAAATTGAAAAAAGAAAAGAACCGGTGAAGACGATGATCCTGAATATTGGAAAAGTTTCATGAATTCCAGTCGAAGAGTTTTGTGGATAACGCATGAATCGCAGTTTGTGTATCTGCTCTGTATGTAACCCTCGTCGCCGTCCTGCAAAGGAGGCAGTGCTGCGCAGCTGTTCTCGTCGCAGGGATTTTCTATGCGCTTCGTTTCTGCACCCCTTCGTCCGATTCGCGCAAAACTCGTCCGTCCGCGGGCCTTCTTACGAAGCCCCACGTCTTGGACTCAGACAGATTGCGCTCTGCCGGACGGGTGAAGCTTTCCTGCATGTATGGGCGAGTTCAGACTTTTCGTGCCTGTTCTGCAGAAGCGATCGAGCCTTAGAGCTTCCCTGCACGGACAATATGAGCATCCCGCCTCTGACTTTCCGATGGCGTGGGGAATCGTGAGCAGTGATACAAACCGCAATTTATTGAACCGCCTCTGCACCGCCGAGCTTGACGACCAGAACTCCGTAGATGTTCTGCACAGATCCTGCCGCAGGATAGGAAGGCATTGCTGCGACCTCGGGAAGCGAGGCAATCGTGGCTTCTGTGTCTCCTGCCGCGAAGGAAACATTGATACGCAGGTAGTTGGAATAGAACTTCGTCCAGGAGACGCGGGAGAAGGAGACATCACTGGACCATCTTCCGTACTGCGCGTAGGCATTGGCCTTTTCAAAAAGCGGTGCCGTATAAAAGGTCTTTGAGGATGCCGGAGCCCCGGTGATCAGAAGCTGACCATCTATGTAGTCATAGCCCTGCCGGTTAGCCTCTGTGAGGATGCTTTCTGCAAGCGTCTGGGTTGCCCTCCGGCCTGCATACATCGCATATTGATCCATTTCACATTGAAGAATATTCCCATAAATCAGAATAACAGCATCAAGAACCAGGAGAATCGTCGGGAGCTTCCGAATATTGGAAGATGCTTTGGAAAATGCACAGCCAGCCGGAGTCAAATCACCGGCAAAACCAAGAAGAAGCGGCAGAATAAGGCCCATAGAGACCACCATCTGCATATGCGTTTCTGTCTCCGGAGCGGCAAGGTAGAAGCAGTTTGCGGCAGCCGGAATGAGGAAAAGCACGATCAGGAAAAGAAAGGCCTCTGCCCTGTTTTTTCGAAAAATCCGGATAAATACAAGAAGGCACACAAGAAGCACCGGAAGATAGAAAACAGGGAACCATAAGTGCCGCTCCAGAGCATTCGAGAGGAAGGTTCCGTTTACGAAGTAACCGAGTGCCGTCTGGTAGCAGTGACAGAGCGCGCCGGGAATGCCGGCCAGAATATAGCGCGGTGAGATGCTGGAAAAGCCCTGATAATCGCTTGCCTGCGTGCCGGTCTGCCACAGGCGGAGCTTCAGAAGGAGTACGTAAAGAATGCCGCCGAAGAAAACAGAGAGAACGAGCTTCGCGGCGAACCGAAGGCGGGAAGAGAAATTCGCCGGGAGAAAGGAAGAGTCACGGCGAGGCATCGCGAAGGAGTACAGGAGAACGAACAGAGAGACAAGCGCTGTTGTCCCGATTCCTGCCTGATAGCAGCCCATCATGAGTGCGATGCAGACGGAGGACAGAAGGATCCGGAGAATGGAAGAAGTCTTTGCAGGAACCAGAAGAGCCCACACGGCGAGCACCGCAAGGAAAAAGGAAACGGCGAAGGTGATCGCCATGTAGCCGAAGGACATCTGGCAGACGATGCCGACGGAGCTAAGGAACAGGAATCCGCCCAGAATCGTCAGGGCGGACGGCGCAAGATCCAGAAGACGCAGGATCAGAAGGAAGGACAGCACGTAGAGAGCGAGGGAGAACACGGCAGGAAGCGGGTCCAGCGAGACGCCGAAGCGTGCCTTGTCGAGAAAAGGCCAGAACCACCGGCCGATGGAAAGCTCCCAGGCACCTGCCATGTAGTCATCCTGATTCCAAAGGCCGTCCAGATCGTTGGTCAGACGCAGTACAAGGAGCGGAAGGTGGACGAGAAGAGCATAAATCCATAGAATCAGAAACGGTCTGCAGTAAGGACGAAGTTTTGTCCTTATGCTGTTCGGAAAAGTGACATCAGTAGACTGCATGAAAACCTCCGGTGAAAATTCAGTGATAAATGATCTGCCTGCCGCGGTATGCAGGAACAGAATGCAGTGGTTTTACGGAACAGATATATAGTAAGACATTGACATGATGTTCTTCAAGCGGTATAAATATTTAAAACATACAAAACATATAAACTTAGTATGATTACAAGATGGCGGATGCCTGATCTCAAAGAAAAATGTGATAGAGACTAAAGGCGTGGACGAAAGGAGAAAAGAAAAGAGAAAAACATACAAAAACGAAAACACGAAACTGTGAAATTGTACAGAAAATAATGATATATGCACCATATGGTTGACAAAATAAATAATGAACAGCATACTGAACATATCAGCAGACATAACAATGAGCCGGTCACCTGAAACCGCGTGATCCGGGATGGAGGCGAGAGATGGATAAGCGTACAAGAGTGTTAAATGCAATGAACAGGAAGGAAGTGGATCATGTTCCGGTGGGATTCTGGTTCCACTTTAGCGGAGAGGAAGCAAGTGGAGAGGCGTGCATTCAGGCACACCTGAAATATTATCGTGAAACAGATCTGGATGTGGTCAAGATCATGTGTGACAGCTTTTTTCCTTATCCGCTTCCGGAAATTAAGTGTGCAGAGGACTGGACGAAGCTGCAGCCGCTTACAGCGGAGAATCCGTTTATCAAGGATCAGGTTTACCGTGCAAAGCGCATTGTAGAAGAAATCGGATCCGAGCGGTGCGTGTTCTATAACGTATTTGCGCCTTTCTCTTCGCTGCGTTTTGGATGTGGAGAAATTGGTATCAGCGAAGAGGAGCTGAACGCCTATGTGAAGGAACACCGGAACGAAGTGATGAAGGCACTGGACGTAATCGCTCAGACCAATGCCCTTCTGGCAGAGCTTCTGATTACAGAGGCCGGCTGCGATGGAATCTACTACTGCGTACAGAGTGCGGAGTATGACCGCTTCCTTCCAGAGGAATATCGCAAGGCAATCCGCCCGAGTGATCTGTATGTTCTGGAGCATGCGAACCGCTTCTCTGACAACAACATTCTTCACATGTGCGGATGGGCAGGAAACCGCAATCAGCTGGAGCTGTGGAAGGATTATCCGGCCAAGGTTGTCAACTGGGCGGTGCATGTCGAGGGCCTGAGTCTTCAGGATGGCAGGTATTTCCTGAATGGAAGGACATCCATGGGCGGCTTTGAAACACATTGGAATGAACACGAGCAGCGAGGAATCATTTACACGGGAACCAAGGAAGAGCTGCAGGAGTATACCAGGAATATCATCCTTGAGCATGGCAAGCAGGAACTGATTCTGGGTGGCGACTGTACGATCGATTCTAAGCTTGACTGGGAGAGAATCCGCTGGATTGTAGAAGCGGCAAGAAGCGTCTGACGCGAAGAAAACTGCAGCAAAAGCACGGACAGTTCCTGCGAAACCTGCAGGAAGAAGCCGGAAGAAATCGCCGGCAGGCGTTCTCTTCAATGGTGTGAGAGTCGGAAACGATGATCATACGGAATATATGGCGGGAGTCCGACGGAATATGGACCGGACGGATTCCTCACATGCCGCGGAAAGCGGCGGGAAGGAGATATATGAAAAAACGAGTCGTAGCAATTGTGTTGGCAGCAATGACTGCAGCAAGTTTGGCAGCATGCGGAGGTTCCGGAAGCAGTTCGGCAACGGATCAAACAGGAGCCTCAACGGATCAGGCAGAGGCTTCTGCAGATAAGGCAGAGGCTTCCGGAGAACCGATTACACTTTCTTTCTGGAACGGCTTTACCAGTGGTGATGGAGAGGTCCTTCAGCAGATCGTCGATGATTTTAATGCATCCAATGACAAGAACATTACCATCGAGATGGACGTAATGCCCTGGGATTCCTTCAACGAGAAGCTTCCGGCAGCCATCACGGCAGGGAACGCACCTGATTTCGTTCTGTGCTCCTCCGGATATTATCCGCCCTATGTGAAGGAGAACAGCTTCCAGGACGTTTCGGATTTCTATGAGATGGACGGCGTCAATGCCGACGATTTTGAAGAGAATGTCAAGGATCTTCTGTATTATGACGGCAAATGCATTGGTATTCCGATGCAGATGGTATCGCACTATTTCTTCTGGGATAAGGATCTCTATGAAGCAGCAGGGCTGGATGCAGAGAACGGCCCGTCTACCTGGGAAGAGATTGTAGAGAACGCGAAGATTCTGACGGATAAGAGCAAGAACCAGTACGGATTTAACGTAGATCCGGCTGATAATGTTGTTCTCCAGTACGCTCTGTTCGCGCAGGGAGGAGATCTTTGTAATGCGGATGAAACCGAGGCAACTTTGAACACAGATGCAGCGGTGGCGGCGATTTCTTCATTGAAGGAGCTTTCTAATTATTCGCCGAAGGATATGGATGACAACACCTTCATTAGTGGACAGATGGGCCAGTTCATCAACGGGCCCTGGATCATCAGCGGCCTTCGTGAGAATGACATTAACTTCGGCGTCAAGGCAGTTCCTGCAGCAGAAGGAAAGGACCCGGGCGCAGTCGTCATTCCGGTAGGATTTTCCATCCCTGTGACGACTTCGGAGGAGCATAAGCAGGCAGTTTATGAATTTGTAAAGTACTGGAACACCACGGACAATTGCACACGCTGGACCAAGGAATGTGGAACTCCTGCATATCTGAAGTCTGCAGAAGAGAACTTCAAGGATGATCCGCTCACCAGTGCATTGTCTGTTCCGCTGCAGTATGGTCATGTTGCCTGCAAGAAGAATGGCGTCAGCAGCTTCAAGACGGATGTTCTTCAGCCGATGATGGAAGCTGTCATCAATGATAATGCGGATATTCCGTCCACGCTGGATAAGTACAATGCCATCCTTCAGGAGAAGCTTGATAAGGCGGCGCAGTAATTTATCAGACAGGAAACGCTTCCATAAGCGTTTCGGAAAATAATTTTGGTCAATGCCGTTGAAAAAACGGCATTGACTGCCTATTTGAGGGACAGCCATGGAAAGCAAAATAAAGTTCAGCAAGCTGTTTGATAAGGATCACGTGGGATATTTCTTTATTCTTCCGTCCTTACTGATTATATTCATCTTTACCATTATGCCGTTGTTTGAGGCTTTTGGAATCGCGGCAACGGACATGAATATCTTTATGTCGAAGTGGAATTTTACCGGAATGGAAAATTTCATTCGCTCCTTTCAGGATGAGCGTCTCCTGAATTCGTTTAAAAACACAGCAATTTTTGTCCTTTTCAATGTACCGATTCAGATCGCAATTTCTCTGGTTTTGGCCTTCTGGCTGTACCAGTCCACCTGGTTTGGCAAATTCTGCCGGTCTGTATATTACATTCCGGTTTTATGTTCTTCTACCGCGGTCGGCATCATTTTTAACCTGATGCTGAATTCGACGGTTGGATATATTCCATATATTATTAGTAAATTTACCGGCGAACCGATTGCATTGTTTGCGGAAGAGAAATACGCAATGGCCGTGATTATCTTCCTTGCCATTTGGAAATCCTTTGGCAAAACGGTCATCATCCTGGTGTCGGGAATCAACAATATTTCGTCCACTTATTTCGAGGCGTCTGAAATTGACGGCGCGAATAAATTTCAGCAGTTCATATATATTACAATTCCCAATCTTCTGCCGACACTGAATTTCATTCTGCTGACCTCGATCATCGGTGCTTTCCAGGTATTTGATATTGTTTACGTGACGACGGGAGGCGGGCCGAACTTTACGACGGAGACGATTGTACAGTACATTTACAACCGCGGCTTCTCGGCACCGTATGAGGTGGGATATGCATCTGCGATGGCAGTAGAGCTGTTCATTATCATTGCCGTTATCATTCTGTTCTTTAAGGGATTTATGGAACGGAAGATTGAGAAGACGTTTTGAGGAGGTGCGCGATGAGAAAAAAGAAAATCAATGCGTATCAGATCATAAAGGTGATTGTCTGCATCCTGATTCTGGCTGTTGTAGTCTTTCCTTTTATCTGGATGATTTTGAGCACCTTCAAGCTGCAGAAGGATATCATCAAATGGCCGCCGAGCATCTGGCCGAAGGCGTGGACACTGCAGAACTACACAAAGGTGTTCAAGCGGATCCCGCTTGCCATATATATTCGCAACACCGTTATTTTTGCAGGGGGTGTTTCAATCTGCTCGGCATTCCTGGATTCTCTGGCAGGATATGCCTTTGCCAGATTGAATTTCAAGGGCAAAAAGTGGCTGTTCAATCTGATTATTCTTACGATGCTGATTCCGTTCCAGATCATTATGATTCCGTTGTATATGGAACTGAATGACATGAATCTTTTGAATACATTTTTCGGCCTGATCATCACAAGAGCAACATCGGCGTATGGAATTTTCTTCATGTGCTCCTCATATACAGGCCTTCCGGAGAGCCTGGAGGAGGCGGCAAGAATTGATGGACTGAATGAATTCGGCATTTTTGCCAGAATCATGTTTCCGCTGAATAAGCCGACCTTTATTACGTTCTTTATTTTCTGCCTGACATCGAACTGGAATGATCTGATTTATCCGCTCATGATGACGAATTCCACGAATATGAGAACGCTTCCCGCGGGACTTGCCATGTTCGTCGGGGAGGGCGTACGCGAGACCGGACCTGCGCTGGCAGGAGCACTGATTTCCATTCTGCCGCTGTTTGTTTTGTACTGCTTCGCACAGAAGTATTTCGTCGAGGGCATTGCAGTTTCAGGAATGAAGGAGTGATTAGAGTGCCGCCAAGCGGCACTCTGTACACAGAGAGAATTCGCCTTCGCGCAATTCTTTCTGGTATCGCGAATTTTGTTTCAGCGAGGTATCAATATGTTTGAAAGAATTGGAGAGACCATTTCCGCAATGGTTGCAATTCCGACGGTGAGCGGAAAGGGAAATGAAGTGCAATATCATATGAAGGAATACCGCGAGTGCCTTCGGCAGAATTTCCCGGAGCTGTTTGCAAATGCAGAGGTGATTCCGGTCGGAGAAGCTCTTTTGTGTCATCTGGAGGGAACCGGAGAAAAAGAAAAACCTCCCGTTCTGTTCAGCGGACACATGGATGTTGTGCCGGCGGATCCTTCGGGCTGGTCACATGATCCTTTTTCCGGTGAAATCGAAGGAAACCGGGTCTGGGGAAGAGGCTCTCAGGATATGAAGGGACCGCATTGTGCGTTTCTTTCTGCAATCAATGAACTTCTGAAGGAAGAGTGGAGACCAGGAGGGGATCTTTGGATGTATCTGTCCTGCGACGAAGAGGTGGGGGGACAGACAACAGCCCTGGCCGCTGACCTTCTGAAAGAAAAGAACCTGCATTTTTCCACGGTTTTCGATGAAGGCGGAACGATCTGTGAGAATTTCATGGGGCTTGTGGACGGGAAAGCGGCCATGATCGGCATCTCGGAAAAGGGCTCGCTTTGCTACAAGGTTACGGCGAAGGGGCATGGCGGCCACGCGGCCAATCCGCCCAGAAATTCCGCCATTGTCCGCCTGGCCGAATTTATCACGGAACTGGAGCACGGGAACTTTTTCATCCGCGAGATGAGTGAGGGAAACCGGGCGATGCTCCGTGCAATGAGCCGGTATGCGGAAGGAGAGCGGAAACAGGAACTTCAGGCGGCAGCAGAGGATTCCGGAGATTATGAGATTCTGCACCGTGTCTGCGGGGAAGCAGATTCCATGCTGGGAGCAACGACCGCCTTTACGATGATTTCCGGAGGAACGGCATTCAATGTCATGCCCAAGGAGGCCGTTCTGACCGTGAACGCCCGCGTCACCGCCGTTCAGGGAAAGGACCAGATCACAGAAATTCTGGAGAAATGTGCAAAAAAGCACGATCTTCTCTGCACGCTGGAGAGTGGGGAGAACGCTGCACCGGAAGGAAACGAGGAAATGCCCGGCTACCGCATGTGGAGGGAAAGCGTTGAAAAGGTATATCCGGGACTTCCTGTCGTACCGTTTGTGCTGGGCGGCGGAACGGATTCCAAGCATTTTCTGAAATTGACTGATGAGGTGGTCAGGTTCTCCCCTCTGTATGCGGCGCCGGAGCAGGGAAGAGGCGTTCATGGCGATGACGAATCGGTATTTATTGATGCAATGCAGGATGCGGCCGTCTGTTATCTGGAGCTGCTGAAGAAACTTTAGAAAGTGACAGACCGGCTGTGTGCCGACAGACAGAGTGCTCTGGGCGGAGAGCGGCGATCTGCTGCTTAGGACAATCAAATTCGTACTGGAGAAGCAATTGGGAAGGAGCAAGATGGATCATATTCGTAAAATTCAAAGCCATATGCCGGAAGGAATGCAGGCGGCAGTATTTACGGATCCGGCAAACCGTTTCTGGCTGACCGGGATGCATTCCTCTGCAGGAGCAGTCGTGATCACCAGAAATCGTGCAAGGCTTCTGATAGATTTTCGCTATTATGAAGCAGCCTGCAGTAAAGTGCGCAACTGCGAAGTCGTGGAAGAGAGGGATCGCTGCGCACAGATTTTGGCATTTCTTCAGGAAGAAAAGATCCATTCCGTCAGCATTCACACTGGGTATGTGACGATGGCGGAATATCAGGCATTCTGCGGGAAGCTGACTGGAATGGAGGTGGACGCTTCGGGGCAGCTGGCGCAGCTCATCGAGGAGCTTCGGGCAAAAGAGGATGAAGAAGAAATTGCCTGCCACAGAAAGGCACAGGAGATTACGGATCATACGTTTTCTCATATTCTGAATTACATCCGGCCGGGCGTGACCGAAACGGATATTTCACATGAAATCGGATATACGCTGACAAGACTTGGCAGTGACGACAAGAACTTCAACTTTATCGTTGCGTCCGGGCCGAACAGCTCTCTGCCGCATGGCTTTGCAGGAAATCGGATGATTCAGAACGGCGATTTCGTCACCATGGATTTTGGTGCGGTTTATCACGGATACCTTGCAGATATGACAAGAACCGTGGCGGTCGGGAAGATTTCTGATGAGCAGAAAAAGGTGTATGAGACCGTCTACGAGGCACAGGAGCGTGCGTTTTCCATCATCCGTCCTGGCGCCGTGTGCTGCGAGGTTGACCGCGCGGCAAGAGACTATATTTACGGGAAAGGCTACCGGGGATGCTTTTCTCACGGTCTGGGACACAGCGTCGGTGTGGAAGTTCATGAGAATCCTCGCTTCAATGAGACCTGCACGGATCTTTTGCACAGCAACACGGTGATTACGGTGGAACCCGGAATTTACCTCGCCGGACGATTCGGCGTCCGGATTGAAGATATGATTGTTGTCCGGGAAGGCGGATTTGAGGATCTTGCGCACAGCCCGAGAGAATTGATTGTTCTGTGAGGCCGTGAATCCGGCCCCTGCGGCGTTCTGATGGAACCGGAAAACAACGAATGTGTGTTATAATACATTTACTGAAGAAAATTATAGACTGCGGCGATGCTGATGCACCGGCTGCCGCATTCGGCAAAACTGCTGCACTCGAAGCTGTCTGATGACGTCTTTTCCTGCTTAGAGTGCCACCAGGCGGCACTCTGCACACAGAGAGAATTCGCCTTCACGAAATTCTCTCCGGTATCGCGGATTTTGCCTCAGCGGGGTAGAAAAATGGACGTGAAACAGTCGGCATTTTGCCCGATGAAAACAGATTCGCTGAAGGACAGAGTACATGATCAGATTCTGGAGATGATTATCAAGAATGCATCGACAGAGGATCTGGTCATGAATGAGAAGAGATTGGCAGAGCTTCTGAATGTCAGTAAGCTGACAGTACGGGAAGCTTTGATTATGCTCTGCAGTGAGGGAGTTTTAAAAAGTGTCCCGCGCTATGGGTATCTGGTCATTCAGGTGCAGGAGAGTGAACGGCAGGAGGCAATCTGGGTAAGAAGACTTCTGGAAACGGAAGCACTGAAATGCTCGTTTCCATTGCTTGGGGAGGAGCAGCTGAGTGCTCTTAAGGAGCAGATTCAAAGTGCAGCTTCCAAAAAGAACGTAGATGTCTGGAGAGTCTGGGAAGATAATGAAGAGTTTCATCTTCTGCTTGCTTCCTTTGCAAATAATCGCGTCTTGAATAACTGTTTGAAGAACTGCCTTGACAGGCTAAAACGGTTTTACGCACAGAATTATTGGAAAAGTAAAAATACAATGGTTGCTTCGGTGGAATCAGGGGCGCATTTGGAGATTTATGAGCAGATTTTGAAGGGGAATTTGAAAGAAAGTCTGGAGCTTTTGGAACGGGACATTGACAGCGGCAGAATATAGACGGAGTCTGCGCCGCTGAAAGGAAGCAGGAGCGTTATGCTCCATCATTTATTTGTGCAGCCGGCTGGTGATACCGGATAAAAAACCAGCCGGAATTTTTTAAAACAAAGCTGAACATAACAGAAAACATATCAAAAGCAAAAACCAGAAGGGCTTTCGAAAGAGAGGGGCATATGGACAGATCGGACCAGAGATATCAGGCGTACATCAGCATATTACGGGAAGAACTGATTCCGGCTATGGGCTGCACGGAACCGATTGCAATTGCATATTGTGCAGCAAGAGCCAGAGAAATTCTGCAGGAGCTTCCGGAGCGCGTGGTGGTAGGTGCCAGCGGCAGCATGATCAAGAACGTGAAATCGGTCATCGTGCCGCATACGGGTCATAGAAAGGGAATTGAGGTTGCAGCGGCCGCGGGCATTGTGGCTGGGCGGGCAGAGCTTGGATTGGAAGTGATTTCCAGGGTAAGTGAGAAAGAGCTGGAAGAAATCGGAACATATGTGGAACGGACTCCGATTGCGGTGCAGCATATTGACAACGGACCGGTGTTTGATATCTGCGTTACGGTGTCTGCGGGGGAACACTCTGCAATGGTCCGGATTGCCAACTATCATACCAACATTGTCCATGAGGAGAAGGACGGGAAGGCATTGCTGGATATTCCGGTTGAGGAGGACTGTGAAGAGGGCCTGACAGACCGCAGCTGCCTGACGATGGAGGGAATCTGGGATTTTATCCAGACCGTAGATGTAAATGAGATTCGGCCGATTCTGGAGCCTCAGGTGAGAATGAACATGGCAATTGCCAATGAAGGAATGCATGGTGATTACGGAGCGAACATCGGAAAGGTCATGGAGAAGCTGTACGGAGATGACGATATCCGGATCCTGGCAAGGGCTTATGCGGCAGCAGGGTCGGATGCCCGGATGAATGGCTGTGAACTTCCGGTCGTCATCAATTCAGGAAGTGGGAATCAGGGAATCACGGCGTGTGTTCCGGTTGTGATCTATGCAAAGAAGCTTTCCTGCACGGAAGAGAAAATGTATCGCGCCCTGGCACTGTCCAATCTGACGGCGATTCACCAGAAAACAAAAATCGGACGATTGTCAGCCTATTGCGGCGCAGTCAATGCCGGAGCAGGAGCCGGGGCAGGAATCGCATATCTTTGCGGGGGCGGCTATGAAGAGATTATTCATACCGTGGTCAATGCACTTGCAGTAGTATCGGGAATCGTGTGCGACGGCGCGAAGGCCTCCTGCGCAGCGAAGATCGCATCTGCGGTAGAGGCAGGAATCTTTGGGTATGAAATGTACCGGAATGGACAGGAATTTCACGGCGGCGAAGGAATTGTCACAAAAGGCGTGGAGGAAACCATTGCCAACGTGGGGAAGCTTGCTCATGACGGTATGAAGGAAACAAATGAGGAAATCATTAAAATTATGGTAGGAGGAACAAGCAAATGAAGTATCGCAGCGTAGGAAAATCGGGACTGAAGGTAAGCACGATTGCACTGGGAAGCTGGATGACGCAGCTGACGAATCCGGAGCAGCTGGAAACCGCAGAGAAGACGATTCGTCTCGCCTATGAAAAGGGTGTGAATTTCTTCGATTGTGCAGATGCATACAGTGGCGGTGAGGCAGAGAAATTTCTTGGCAAAGTGCTGCGGGATTATCCGCGCAGTTCTTATGTGGTATCAAGCAAAGTCTTTTTTCCGACAGGAGAGGGTGTGAACGAACGGGGGCTTTCCAGAAAGCACATTTTTGAAAATGTGGATCGTTCGCTGAAGAATCTGGGGGTGGATTACATCGACCTGTATTACTGCCACCGCTTTGACACGACAACGCCGCTTGAGGAGACACTTCGCGCGCTGAGTGATCTGGTAGCCCAGGGTAAGATCCTCTATTACGGTGTCAGCGAGGAATGGGGCGGCGCAAGGCTGGAGGAAGCGCAGAAGATCATTGAGGAATATCATCTTTATCCTTTGACCAGCGTTCAGCCGGAGTACAACATGATGGATCGCTACATTGAACATGAAATCATGGGAATCTGTGAGAAGTATGGCTATGGCATCACTCCGTTCTCGCCGCTTGCACAGGGACTTCTTACCGGCAAATACAAAAAAGGACAGCCTTATCCGGAGGGATCCAGGGCAACCTTCCAGGCTGATCGCCAGATCAACAATCTGCTGACGGATGAGAACCTGGATAAGGTGGAGGCACTTTCGGAAATTGCGAAAGAGCTTGGAATCAAAATGCCGGTGCTCGCATTGGCATGGATTCTCCGAAAGAATATTGTGAGCAGTGTGATTACCGGAGCAAGTAAGGCATCGCAGCTGGAAAGCAATCTGGAGGCGGCAGAGGTAGAGCTGACACCGGATGTCCTCCGGAGGATTGATGACATTCTCGGATTTGTGCCGTTTGAACGTCATGTAGGATAAGCTTTATACGTGGGAACAGGCTTAGATCAGGGCCGCTTTGACATTTTCAAAATGCCGAAGCGGCCCTTTGGTATTATACAGATTTAAGAAAAAATTACGAAAATTGTCTGTAATTCTGCCTTGTCAATCCTACAAAATTGCGTTATATTCATTCGCAGTCCCGCCACGGGACATGCAGTGATCCGTCTGATCCTGATGATTATCTCAGAATGAATGGGCTGAATGGATACAATCTGCATTCTGTAAGCAGGAGAATCAATCGGAATGTCACAGAGTCTGGTAATTGTAGAGTCACCTGCCAAGGTGAAAACCATCAAGAAGTTTCTGGGGAAGAAGTACGACGTCGCTGCCAGTCAGGGACATGTCAGGGATCTTCCCAGAAGCCAGATGGGCATTGATATTGAACATGATTTTGAACCGAAATACATCACCATCCGCGGAAAGGGCGATCTTCTGGCTGATCTCAGAAAGCGCGTGAAGAAGGCAGATCAGGTTTATCTGGCAACGGACCCTGACCGCGAGGGAGAAGCAATTTCCTGGCACCTGATGGCGGCATTGAAGCTGGAGGACAAGAAGGTTGCGCGAATCACCTTCAACGAGATCACGAAGAGTGCTGTCACCGAGTCCTTCAAGCATCCGCGGGAGATCGATATGAATCTTGTGGATGCGCAGCAGGCACGACGGGTTCTCGACCGCATTGTCGGCTATGAGATTTCACCGCTTTTGTGGGCGAAGGTCAAAAGAGGCCTGTCCGCGGGCCGTGTGCAGTCGGTTGCCCTCCGGATGATCGGCGACCGCGAGGATGAGATCAATTCCTTTATTCCGGAAGAGTACTGGAGCCTGGATGCAGTGCTGAAGGTGAAGGGTGAGAAAAAGCCTCTCATTGCGCATTATTACGGGCCGGACGGGAGCACGAAGAAGGCAGAGATTGCAAACGGCGCGGAAGCGGCCGCGCTGAAGAAGGCACTGGAAAAGGCAAGCTATCAGATTACGGAGATCAAGACCTCCATCCGTGAGCGAAGGGCTCCTCTTCCGTTCACGACCTCGACATTGCAGCAGGAAGCATCCAAGGCCCTGAATTTCTCCACCCAGAAGACGATGCGCATCGCACAGCAGCTCTACGAGGGCGTGGAGATCAAGGGAAGCGGCTCCGTCGGCATTATCACGTATCTTCGAACGGATTCCACGAGAATTTCGGAAGAGGCGATGGCGGCATCCGAGGCGTATATCCGCAAGGAATACGGAGAAGAGTATCTGGCGGAAGGTGCGCAGAAGAAGGCGGACGGCAAGATTCAGGATGCGCATGAAGCCATCCGCCCGACGGACATTACGAGGACTCCGGCCAGCATCAAGGATTCGCTGACAAGGGAACAGTTCCGCCTGTATCAGCTGATCTGGAACCGCTTCATGGCCTGCCGGATGGCAGGAGCGAAGATCGAGCAGACGAGAGTCATCGTGACTGCAGAGGGACAAAAGACGCAAGGCTCGGAGAACGTACTTTCTCCGGATGGAAAATACTTGTTTACCATGCCGTTTTCCCGGATCGCATTCGAGGGCTTCCTGAAGGTATACAAGCCGACGGATGACGACAAGGCGGAGGGCGCGCTCATGAAGGGCGTGGACGAGAGCTCAGAGCTTTCTCTCGAAGAGCTTGACGCGGAGCAGCATTTTACGCAGCCGGTTCCGCATTACACGGAGGCATCGCTGGTGCATGCGCTGGAGGAACAGGGGATCGGGCGTCCGTCCACCTACGCACCGACCATCACCACCATTCTGGCAAGACGCTATGTCACGAAGGAGAACAAGAACCTTTACATGACAGAGCTCGGTGAGGCGGTCAACAATATCATGAAGACCTCCTTCCCGGAGATTGTGGATCCTGCATTCACCGCCAATCTGGAATCTCTTCTGGATGGTGTTGCGGAAGGACAGGTTCGCTGGAAGACCATTATTGAGAATTTCTATCCGGATCTGGACGAAGCCGTGAAGAAGGCGAATGAAGAGCTGGAGAAGGTGGAGATCAAGGATGAGGAGTCCGATGAGATCTGCGAGAAATGCGGCCGCCGCATGGTGATCAAGTACGGCCCGCACGGCAGGTTCCTTGCCTGCCCCGGATTCCCGGAGTGCCGGAATACCAAGCCATATTTTGAAAAAATCGGTGTGGCCTGCCCCAAGTGCGGCAAGGACATCGTGATCAAGATGACGAAGAAGGGGAGAAAGTACTACGGGTGCCTTGGCAATCCGGAGTGTGACTTCATGACCTGGAACCGTCCGTCCAGTGAGAAATGCCCGCGCTGCGGCAGCATTCTTCTGGAAAAAGGAAACAAGCTCGTCTGCTACAACGAAGAGTGCGGCTATGTGACAGATAAGAAGGAAGGAACGACAAAATGAGCAAGAATGTGAACAATGTACAGCTTCTGGACAAGACAAGAAAGATCGAACGGCTCCTGCACAACAACAGCACGGGGAAAGTCGTTTTCAATGACATCTGCGCTGTGATGAGTGAAATCATGAACAGCGATGTTCTCGTTCTTTCTCATAAGGGGAAGGTGCTCGGTGTAGCGGAAAAGCCGGAGAGCGAAATCCAGCCGATCAAGAGCCTTGTGAAGGACAGCCTCGGCGAGTTCATCGACGGGAGCCTTAACGAGCGGCTTCTCGGGATTCTTTCCACCAATGAGAATGTGATGCTTTCGACGCTCGGCTTTGACTCGGAGGATTCGGAGCACAACGCCATCATCGTTCCGATTGAAATCGCCGGCGAACGCCTTGGAACCGTGTTTATTTACAATCAGGGACACGCCTATGACATTGATGACATCATCATCTGTGAGTACGGCACCACGGTGGTCGGCCTGGAAATGCTGCGCGCGGTTTCCGAGGAATCCGCGGAAGAAAACCGCAGAACCGCCATTGTAAAGTCGGCGTTCTCCACCCTGTCCTATACGGAGATTCAGGCAATCCTTCACATCTTTGAGGAGATGGAAGGAAAGCGGGAGGGAATCCTCGTTGCCTCCAAGATCGCGGACAAGGCGGGCATCACCCGTTCGGTCATTGTCAATGCACTGCGTAAGTTCGAGTCTGCGGGCGTCATTGAGTCCCGGTCCTCCGGAATGAAGGGAACCTACATCAAGGTCCTGAACGACGCGGTTTATAAGGAGCTGGATCATATGAGAAGCCGGCTGGAGGAATAGGATACTCGGAGCTGTCTGATGACAGCTCCTCCTATTTCGAGCATCCACACTGCGTGTGTCTGCTCCCGCATCGGAGTAGGAGAATTCTTATACATGGCCCGGAACGGTCTGCAAGATAGTACTTGCGGGCAGCTCCGGGCCATGCTATACTCTGAATGCTGTGCGGAGATTTTATGCCGTGCAGTGAAGGACTATAGAACACGCATTTCCAGCAGATGCCGGTGGCCGAAAGGCTGGCATGGGTCCTGGAGGACGGCACGGAGTGTCTGTCTTCTCTGCGAAAGAGATGCGGAAGGCCGGTTGCTCCCGGCACACTAACCAAATAAACGGAGGAAATTAAAATGAGCGTAGTATCCATGAAAGAACTGCTTGAGGCAGGCGTACACTTTGGCCACCAGACCCGTCGCTGGAATCCTAAGATGGCTCCTTACATCTTCACCGAGCGCAACGGAATCCACATCATCGATCTTCAGAAGTCTGTTGTAAAGGTTGACGAGGCTTACAAGGCAGTATTTGAGATCGCAGAGCAGGGCGGCACCATTCTGTTTGTCGGCACCAAGAAGCAGGCACAGGATTCCGTGAAGGCTGAGGCTGAGCGCTGCGGCATGTATTATGTCAATCACAGATGGCTCGGCGGCATGCTGACCAACTTCAAGACCATCCAGACCAGAATCGAGCGTCTGAACAAGATCAACGAGATGGAGAATGACGGAACCTTCGATGTACTTCCCAAGAAGGAAGTTGCTGCTCTTAAGAAGGAGCAGGAGAAGCTGGAAGCCAACATCGGCGGCATCAAGACCATGGCTCACATCCCGGATGCAATCTTCGTTGTAGATCCCAAGAAGGAGAAGATCTGCGTCAACGAGGCACACAGCCTTGGAATTACTCTGATCGGTATTGCAGATACCAACTGCGATCCGGATGAGCTCGATTACATCATCCCCGGCAATGACGACGCAATCCGTGCGGTCAAGCTTCTCTGCTCCAAGATGGCAGACGCTGTGATCGAGGCTCGTCAGGGCGAAGAGAACGTAGCAGCAGATGCAGAGGGACAGGATGCACTTGCAGCTGAGTCCGCAGCAAGCGAGGCTGAGCAGGCAGCAGAGGGAACACTCTGATTCCACAGGAAGATGAATCGGCACGGGGAATGCTCTTGAACGGCATTCTCCGGAAGGTGCCGCACATGGTGCGGCAGAAAGGAAAAAGCTATGGCAATTACAGCAGCTCAGGTTAAGGAACTCAGAGAAATGACCGGTGCCGGCATCATGGAATGCAAGAAGGCGCTGACTGAGACGAACGGCAACATCGACGAGGCGGTAGAGCTTCTCCGCAAGGCTGGCGCAGCCAAGGCTGAGAAGAAGGCAAACCGCATTGCAGCAGAGGGCCTTTGCTATGTTGCACAGAAGGAAGACAACAAGGCGGCCGTCGTAGAGGTGAACTCCGAGACTGACTTCGTAGCAAGCAACGCTACCTTCAAGGCATATGTTCAGAAGGTTGCAGATGCAGCTCTGGAGACCAAGGCAGCTGATCTGGAAGGCTTCCTGGCAGACAAGTGGCCGGAGGATCCGTCCAAGACTGTCAGCGAGAGCCTGGTAGACATGATTGCAGTGATCTCCGAGAAGCTCTCCATTCGCCGCTTCGAGCAGGTTGAGGCAGCAAATGGAATCGTTGCTTCCTATGTACACGGCGGCGGACGTATCGCTGTTCTGGTCGAGGCTGACACGGATGTTGTGAACGACGAGATCCGCGAGGCAGTCCGCAACGTAGCAATGCAGGTTGCAGCCCTGTCCCCGAAGTATGTCGGCGAAGAGGATATCCCGGAAGAGGTTCGTGCACATGAGAAGGAGATCCTTCTGGCACAGGCTGTTGCCGAGAACGATGCTCTCCCGGAGAACAAGAGAAAGCCTCAGCAGATCCTCGAGAAGATGCTGATCGGCCGTCTCAACAAGGAGTTCAAGGAAATCTGCCTGAACGATCAGGTCTATGTCAAGGCTGAGGATGGCAAGCAGTCTGTTGCTGCATACCTTGCAGAGGTAGGCAAGAAGAACGGTGCGAAGATCGCTGTCAAGAGATTCGTCCGTTACGAGACCGGTGAGGGAATGGAGCATAAGGAAGAGAACTTTGCCAAGGAAGTTATGGAGCAGGTTGGTAAGGCCTGAGCCCGATTGTGCAAGGATTTTCAAGTGCAGAATGACGTGCATTTTGCCGGAGGGCCAGCCACAGGCTGCCTTCCGGCTTTTTATTATCAGGG
>ERZ808246.24-NODE-24-length-132930-cov-4.929475_pt1 | contig 132930 bp, 119 predicted proteins | sample MGYA00521083_ERZ808246 | MGnify/ENA primary metagenome ERZ808246 (study PRJEB31516, sample SAMN03275577) | gut metagenome | biome: mammalia-associated habitat; material: feces | host: Papio cynocephalus | place: Kenya | collected 2012-07-07 ... | reverse complement strand
ATACTTTGACTTTATTTTTTGGCTAAAATGGGTCACATCTATTTACAACGCAGATTCATAAGTGTGCACCGTCCTATTTTTTTGTTGACAAGTTCGCTTTGATGTTATAAAATAATATGAATTATTATTTTATCTTATGACTTTAAGGGAGGAATCAAAATGCCCACATATATCTCACCGATTCCTAACGAAGCGCTTGCCCCCCTTTGCAGGGAGCTTGAAAAATACAGCGCAATTTCCCAGGATTATTTTGAAAGATTTGATGTAAAACGCGGGCTTCGCAATCGCGACGGCAGCGGCGTTATGGCAGGACTTACAAAGGTTTGCTCGGTCGAGGGCTATTATATAGAAGACGGCGAAAGAATGCCCATAGAAGGCAGACTTACATACCGCGGAATGAACGTCAGCGAGATTGTTGACGGCTGCCGCAAAGAGGACCGTTTCGGCTTTGAAGAGGTCGTGTGGCTTCTTTTGTTCGGCTCGCTTCCGACGGCAGAACAGCTTTCGGGGTTCAGGCGGCTTATCGCAGACTCAAGAGAGCTTCCCGAGGACTTTATCGAAGATATGATAATGAAAGCGCCCTCGCCCGATATTATGAACAAGCTTCAGCGCTCGGTGCTTTCGCTTTATTCTTACGATATGAATCCCGACGATATTTCAATCGAGAATGTTTTGCGCCAAAGCATTCAGCTTATAGCACAGCTCCCCACGATAATGACATATGCTTATCAGGTAAAAAGACGTCATTATTATAAGAAGAGTATGTATATCCACCCGATTGTACCGGGTCAGTCCACAGCCGAAACAATACTTTACACAACGCGCTCAAACCGCGAATTTACAGACGCCGAAGCAAAGCTTCTTGACATTTGCCTTATGCTTCACGCCGACCACGGCGGCGGCAACAACTCGGCTTTTGCAACGCGCGTGGTCACTTCAAGCGGAACCGACACATATGCCGCAATTTCTGCCGGCATAGGCTCGCTTAAAGGCCCCAGGCACGGCGGCGCAAACTTAAAGGTTGCCGAAATGATGCGCTATTTGAAAGAGGACGTAAGCGACATTACAAACGAAGGGCAGGTTGCCGACTTTTTAAGAAGAGTAATAAATAAAGAAGCGGGCGACAGAAGCGGCCTTGTTTACGGAATGGGTCATGCGGTTTATACGCTTTCGGACCCGCGCCAGAAGATACTTAAAAGCGAGGCTCAAAAAATAGCCGATGAAAAGGGCTTTAGCGCAGAGCTCAGAGCGCTTGAGCTTATAGAAAAGCTCACGCCCGAAATTTTTGCCGAAGAAAAACACAACACAAAAAAGATTTGTGCCAACGTTGACCTTTATTCGGGGCTTATTTACGAAATGCTTAAAATACCGATGGACCTTTACACGCCGCTGTTTGCAATTGCGCGTGTTGCGGGTTGGTCGGCGCACCGCATAGAGGAGCTTATAAGCGGCAACAGGGTGATAAGACCCGCTTATAAGAACGTGGGAACGCCCAAACAGTACATTCCTTTGGGCGAAAGAAAAGAGGGGGCAAGCACCTTCCTGCACGAGTATGTTCCGCTTGAAGAAAGATAACCGAAAGGCTTGACGATTATGAAAAAATTAAAGGGTTCATTAAAGTCCGTAAAGATGAAATACCTTTTGTTTATGTATGCGGCGTCGCTTTTTATCCTTTTGCCGCTCAGGGTGTATCAGCTTCTTGCCGCTACAGAACGCCTTACGGGCTTCTTTGTAATCGGCGATAAAACGGGCTATGTTATTTACGGGCTGATTTTGCTGTTTGTTGTGTTGTTTTTGGCACTTAGCTTTTTAAGCCGCGAAGTGCCTTCGCCGAGGCTTAAAAGCGGCAAAAATATGCCGCTCGGCATTGCGGCACTCATATTTGCCGCAGGTCTTTTATATGACGTTTCAAGGTTTGTTGTCAAGGTGTATCCAGCAGGGGCCTCGGGAAGTGTGTTTTTCAGCGCTTTGAAGATGAATATTATAAACAGCACCCCGATTTTCAACATTCCCAAAATGCTTCTTGCCGTCATAACAATTATATGGCTTGCGCTTTTTGCCGTCGGCAATTTCGGCGGTAAGTTTGATTATAAAAGATACAAGATTATTGCTCTTGCACCTGTCTTTTGGGCTGTAATAAGAACAATGTCATATCTTACGGACCCAATCAATTATTTCAACGTATCCGAAATTTTGTTTGAAATAGCGGCAAATGCATTTTTGGTGCTTTTCTTTTTGGCAGAGGCGCGCATATCAACGGGCGTGTTCTCGGTCGATTCAATGTGGGGCATATACGGCTACGGCTTTTCGGCGGCTGTTTTTATATCGCTTATTACCGTTCCGCGTATAGTTGTTACGGTGTTAAACCGCCGCAATCCGCTCTCGTTTTCGTTTGAACCGGTCGATTTCGGCGCGCTTGTGTTTGTTCTTACATACATTTTCGCTTCGTTCGGCATCGGGTTTGACGGCAGTGCAAAAGAGCGAAAGCTCATTTCCGAAATAGCCCTCCCCGAGGACGGCGCCGTTGTAAGAAAGGGCGACAACAGAAGACTTTCCGAGACGGTTGAAAATTCTGCCGCCGTTGTCGAAGCGCCCGAAACACACGGCATTTTTAAGGTCGAAGAAGAAATGTTTGAAATTGCCCGCGAAGAAGAGCCGAATGAAGCTGTGACTTTAGAAACGGGCGCAGAACCTGATGATTTCGGCGAGCTTTCCGAGAACGAAATACCCGAAGAAACGGAAGAAATAACTGCAGAAGCCGAAGAAGATGTTTCGGACGACGAAAGCGGCTTTGAAGAAAGCGGCTCGGCAGACGAGCTAGAAGAAGCAGAAGAAGCAAAAGAAACCGAAGCTTCAATAACAGACGAAGAAGTCGATGCCGAAAATGAGGACGGGGAAGAAGGCGTTTCTCTCATTTCCGACGAAGATGTTGACGGCGAAGAAGAAAATGCCGTATCTAAAAGCTTTGACGGTGCAGACGACTTTGACGAAGAATACAGCGACGTTGAATCGTCCGACGAAAAAGCCGACATAACCGACGAGCCGAATTTAAGCGGCGACAGCGCCGATGAAACAGACGGTGAGTTTTTGGGTGACGGCGAAAGCTTTTTTGCCGACAGCGGCGAGGACGAAGAAGAGTCCGGCGAAGCGGACGAGTCCGAGGAATCTGAAGACCCTGAAGTCCCCGACGATATTTCGGAAGAAGCCGACGGCAGCTTTGACGAAGAGACCGACGAAGAAGTGAAAGCGGAGGAATACGGCTCTGCTTTAGAAGAGACGGCTCAGACAGAAGCCGATAAAGAATACGAATCCGAAAATGCTTTTGAAGAAACCGAAATTACCGATTTCGGCGGCGACTCGGAAGAAATGCCCGAAAACAGGAAAAAGCGCAAAAAAAGAGGCGGCTTTTTCAAAAGGAAAAAAGAAGACGACGACAGCGACGAAGAGCAGATTTCTGCCGTTTCTCTTAAAGATATGAAGGCAAAAAAGAAACAGTAAACCGAGGGTCGCCTATGTTTTTTGATAATATGTGGATTGCCGCGCGGCAGGTCCTTGTGCTTTATCTGATTGTGGCGGTCGGCTTTGCGGTCGACCGTCTCGGCGTTTTTAAACAAAAAACGGCACAGCATTCAAACGATTTGCTGTTTTTCATAACAACCCCCGCAACAATCATCAAGTCGTTTATTCTTATGGATTTCACAAAAGACTCGGCGGGTGCTCTTTTAAAGGCGTTTTTGCTTATGAGCCTTACAATAATTGTGGGAATCATAATCGCACTGCCGTTTTTTAACAAAAATAAAAACAGCGCCGTTTATAAATACGCCGTAAGCTACGGCAATATGGGGTATATGGCGCTGCCGCTTTGCGAAGCGCTTTTGGGCGAGCGGGGCGTTTTTTACTGCTCTGCCGGTGTTGCCGCGTTTAATATTATTTCGTTTACGCACGGCGTGTGGCTTATGACCCGCGACAAAAAAGAAAAGTTTTTCAGCCCGAAAAAGCTTATTTTAAATCCGGGAATGATTTCGCTTATTATCGGCCTGCCGCTGTTCTTTTTCGGCATAAAACCGCCCGAAACGGTAATGACGGCGCTTTCTCACATAGCAAACCTAAACACACCGCTTGCAATGCTGTACCTCGGAACTTATATTGCAAATACTGATATAAAAAATATGTTTTCGTCCTACGAAAATTATCTCGCCTCGTTTTTAAAGCTTGCCGCTCTGCCGCTTTTAATGCTTTTGATTTTTAAACTTATGGGTGTTTCGGGCGAGCTTCTTACGGCTCTTATAATATCGGCTTCTGCGCCGAGCGCAAACAACACCGTAATGTTTTCGGCAAAATACGGCAAGGATATAGGCGCCGCTTCAAAAGAGGTTGCGTTCTGTTCGCTTGTTTCAGTTATTACAATACCTGTTATGATTGCTTTGAGCATATAAATAACCGAATGAAAATGTTGTCAAACTTGCAATATTGTATTGTAAAGACAGAAAAAATATTTTATAATATAAAAGGAAAATTTGCGGCGCAAAGCCGCCGCATAAAAGGAGAAATATATATGAAGCTTATAATCGGTATCGTAAACAGTGACGATTCGTCATATCTTATTTCGGAAATAACAAGAGCGTCGTTTCAGGCGACAAAGCTTTCAACCTCGGGCGGCTTTTTAAAGGCGGGCAACGTTACCGTGCTTGTCGGCGTAGAAGACGACAAGGTTGACGATGTTATTTCTATTTTCAGCGATTGCTGTTCAAGAAGAACGCAGATGGTTCCCACAACGCCTCCGTTTATAGGCGAGGGCTTTGTAAGCACCGCTCCCGTTGAAATTACAATAGGCGGCGCAACCATATTTGTCGTTGACGTTGATAAGTTTGTTAAATTATGAGTTTTGAAGGCTTCGGCGGCGCGCCCGATAAAGAAAAAGCCGCGCTGTCCGCAGGGCTTTCTCACGCGGTGCTTATTTGCGGCGGAACGGAAGAGGAGCGCAATAAAAAAGCGCTTTATATTGCAAAAACCGCCGTTTGCAGTGATAAAAAAGACGCTCCGTGCGGCGTGTGCCGCTCGTGCAGAAAAGCAGACGAGGGCGTTCACCCCGATATTATCATTGTGAAAAGGCCCAAAGATAAAAAGTTTTTTCAAAAAGATGCAATAAAGGCGGTTGTCGAAAACGCCTACATAACGCCCAACGAAGCGGACGTAAAAGTATTTGTGATAGAAGAAATGCAGTATATGACCGAAGAGTGTCAGAACGTTCTTTTAAAAATACTTGAAGAGCCGCCGTCATACACATCGTTTGTGCTCACTTCGTCAAATGCAAACGCGGTTATAAAAACCGTGCTTTCAAGAGTTACAAAAATAAAGCTTTCTGCGTCATACGAGGCAGACGCTTTTTCGGACAAAGCAACCGAAATTGTGAAAAATACGCTTTCGGCGCTGACGTCGACTTTTGAATTTGACGTTATTGCGGCACTCTCGCCGACGGACGGCGACAAAACGCTTATGTCAGAGGTGCTTTCGCTTTTGTGCATTGCTTTAAGAGACGCGCTTTCTTTAAAATACGGCGCAAAGCCCCTTGAAAAAAGGCTTGAAAACGAAACGCATGCATTAAGCGCTCTGCCCGCAGAACGGCTTCTTTCTATGTATGACGTTTCAAGCGAGCTTTTAAAGCTTTGCGAAAGCTATCCGAATTACACGCTTCTTTCGGCAGTGCTTTCGGCGCGCTTAAAAGCATGCGGGGAGGCAAAATAATTGCCGATTTAAAAAATCGGCGGTTATTCGGCGCGGAAAATTAACGAATCGGAGGATTAAAATATATGGCAGAGGTTGTCGGAGTAAGGTTTAAAGAGGTCGGAAAGATATATTATTTCGACCCCGACCTTAAAAAGTTGAAAAAAGGCGACCGCGTTATTGTTGAGACCGCAAGGGGAATCGAATGCGGCGAGGTTGCGCTTGAAAACCGCGACGTCTCGGAAGATGAAATAATGCACCCCTTAAAGCCGATAATAAGGCTTGCCTGCGAAGACGATATTAAAATCGCCGAGCAGAACAGAAAAAAAGAAGCCGAGGCTTTTTCGGTTTGCGAAAAGAAAATAGAAGAGCTGGGGCTTGATATGAAGCTTGTCGGCGTTGAGTGCACGTTTGACGGCAGTAAAATGCTTTTCTATTTCACTGCCGACGGCAGGGTCGATTTCAGAGAGCTTGTTAAAAATCTCGCGTACGTTTACCGTACCAGAATCGAAATGCGCCAGATAGGCGTCCGCGACGAGTCAAAAATGCTCGGCGGTTTCGGAATATGCGGCAGACCGTTTTGTTGTTCTCAGTTTTTGGGCGATTTTCACCCCGTCTCAATAAAAATGGCAAAAGAGCAGGGTTTGTCGCTCAACCCCGGAAAAATCAGCGGAACATGCGGCAGACTTATGTGCTGCTTAAAATACGAGCAGGATTCTTACGAGCATCTTTTAAGAGTTACGCCCAAGGTCGGCGCAATAGTAAAGACGCCCGAGGGCAACGGCACGGTTATAGAAAACAACCTGCTTACGGGTATGCTCAAGGTTACGCTTGAACGCCGCCCCGAAGCCGCGCCCGCTACATATCACAGGCACGACGTCAAGCTCATAAGAGACGGCAAAATCACCATAAACAAGAGCGAGCTTGACGCTCTTAAGGGAATGGAATAAAAAATTCAAAATTTTCTATTGAATTTTTGATTATATGTGTTACAATAAAGCAAAATCCAAAAGGAGGTTAAGAACATGGCATACAAAATTTCAGACGCTTGCATTTCTTGCGGCGCTTGTGCAGCAGAGTGCCCCGTAGAGGCTATCTCCGCAGGTGACTCTCAGTACGTTATCGACGCAGACACCTGCATCGAGTGCGGCGCATGCGCATCTGTTTGCCCCGTAGAAGCTCCTGCTCAGGACTGATTAAAGCCCAAGGCATTTTGGAATGCGTTTTTAACAGCAACGGCTGTAAGGTCAAGGCTTGTGCCTTTGACTTTGCAGCCGTTTTTCCTTTTTAAGGACCTTTTTCCGCTTTTTAAATATTAAAAAATTTAAAAATTTAAGCCGATACTATTTGTTTTTGCTGTAAGGTATGTTATAATTCTTATAACTATGGATTAGTATGAAGTTTAATCAGCGGTTAATGGGAAAAACAGGTGGTGCGCCGTGGAAAAACAAAAGTTGCTCGTTATTGAGGCTTCAAAAAGAGAAGAAAGCTTCTCTTTAGAGCTCTCGCGGTATGCGCTTTCGCTTTTTGGAGGCTTTGACACGTCGGTGTTCAATGTTTTCACAAATTCGTTTGCACCGTGCGACGGCTGTAATTTCTGCGAAAAGGCGGGCAAGTGCCGCCACCGCGACCTTGACGCGTTTTTTAAAGAGTTTGAAACCGCCGATGTTCTTTTGATTTTTTCACCTGTTTATAACGAGTCGTTTCCCGCGCCGATGAAAGCTCTTTTAGACCGCTTTCAGGTGTATTACACAAGCTTTTATGCAAATAAAAAGCGCCAGCCCATAAAAAAGAGGCGAAAAGCTGTTCTTACGGTCTGCTCGGGGCGCGGCGGCGAATTTGCGCTTTCTGTTATGGAGCGCCAGTTAAAAAATGTATTTTCAATTACGAATATTGAGTTCTCGGGAAGCGTGCTTTGCAATTTTACAGACACAAAGCCCGCGCTTGAAAATGCAAAAAGAGAACTTTGCGCTTTGCTTTTTTGAAAGGATGTTTTGCGAATGAAAAAGCCATCTTCAGGGTTTATAAAAACGGTTGCCGTGCTTCTTGCGGTTTTTGCCGTTTTTTCCTGCGCTGTTTGGGCGTTTGAGTCCTTAACCAACGACACCTTCAAATTCAATACGCCCACTTACATTAAGCCTAACAGCGAAACCGACGGCGTTATCAAAAATAAAAACGACTATGAGGCTTATATTTTTGAAGTGCCCGAAAACGGCGTTCTCAGCGTCAGCCTTGACCACGACAATTTTGCCGACACTTTAAAAGACGGCTGGATTATTACGCTCTATAAAATTTCAAAGGTCGACGGCAAAGAGCAGTATGACGAAATAACATATTTTAAATCATTTTGGAGCGACGTAACCGCAAGCTGGGGCGAAACGGGCGTTGCACCGGGCGAATACCTTATACTTGTTGAACCGGGCGAGTTTATTCTCGACGTTAATTTCACGCTTGTTTTAAGATATGTCAAAACAAACGCCTATGAAAGAGAGTTCAACGACACAAAAGAAACGGCAATGCCGGTCGAAAGCAGCTGCGAAATATTCGGTTCATCGTCACAAAGAAAAGACGGCAACGATATTGACTGGTTCAAGCTCACCTTAAAGCACGACGGTTTTGTCAATATAACCTTCTCGCACGAGGATAAATCGCTTCCCGTTGTTGCGTGGCTTGTTACGCTTACCTCCGAAGACGGCACTGTGCTTTCGGACTTTTCGTCAAAGCTCAGCGAGCCGACTGTTACAAGCGGCGACGTTTCGCTTAAAGCGGGCGTGTATTACGTCTGCGTTGAGTCGCAGGTCGTTTACGGCAACACCTACAGCCTTAAATTCGAAATGGGCTCTGTCTCGGGCGGCGAATACGAGCCGAACGACTCCCCCGAAGAAGCAACGCTTATAGATGAAAACGAATATATCACGGGCGCTCTTGCGCCGAGGCTTCTCGGTCTTGACAAGGATTATTATAAAATAAACGTTCCGAAAGACGGCGCTGTCGGCATAAGCTTTAAACACAGCGCTTCACAGGAGGATTACGCCGGTTGGAACGTGCGCCTTTTGAAAAAAGAGAGCGACGGCAGCTATTCCGAGATTATCAGAAAAATTTCTCATTGGAACGAAGAAGAGCTTAAAATTACGGGAATAGGATTAGGCGCAGGCGAATATTATATCGCGATTGACGCCGACTCCATGAAATACAATTCCGCTCAGTATAATCTGAAGTGGACTTTCACCCCGCACAGCACTTACGAAAAAGAGCTTAACAACACCCGCGATACGGCGAACCCCGTAACATTTAATACCTATTGGTACGGCAAGCTTATCACAAAGGACGTTGACTTTGATAACGACTATTTCAGTTTTGAAACGACAGGACCGAAAAACGTCTGCGTTCAGCTTTGGCACGGCGTCGGCTCCGACAGCTCCGTTGCGTGGACCGTAAGCATAATTTCAGAAAGCGGCGAAGTTATTGCAAGCGTTATGTCGTCAAAGAGCGACGATGTTGTTTCAACCGGCGTTGTAGAGCTTGAAAATGCAGGCAAGTATTATGTCCTTGTGGAAACGGGTCTTGTTGAGTCCGAAGAAGAATACAACTTTATTATAATCACCTGACGGGGGCTTTGACGTTGAAAAAGTTAATTGCACTGCTTTTATGTGCGGCTTTACTGTCGCTTTGCGCCTGCACAGCGAATGTTCAAAGCGGCAAAACCGTTATAGCGGCGTCGTTTTACCCGATATATATATTCACTTTGAACCTTGTTGACGGCATAGACGGCATAGAGCTTAAATGTATGGCTGAAGAAAACGTAGGCTGTCTTCACGATTATCAGCTTTTAGCAAAAGACGCGCGCCTTCTTGCCGACGCCAAGATACTTGTGATAAACGGCGCCGGAATGGAAAGCTTTATTGAGGACGCCTATGAAAATAACGACTCGCTTTGCGTTATAGACTCGTCCGAGGGCGTTGAGCTTTTATTGGGCGGGTGCGGCGATGAAGAGTCGCACGCGCACTCTCACGCCCACGAAAGCGAAGCTAACGCGCATATATGGATGTCGGTCGAAAACGCCGAAAAGCAGGTAGAAAACATATCTTCGGCGCTTTGCCGTGAGTTGCCCGCATATTCGGAAAAAATTTCAGAAAATTGCGAGAGCTATATTTCAAGGCTTAAAGCGCTTAAAGACGAGCTTTTAAAAGAATGCGGTGCCATCGGGGATATTCCCGTAATAACCTTTCACGAGGCTTATGACTACACCGCAAAAGAATTGGGTCTTTCAATCGAAGCTTCCGTTGAAAGCGACGAGGGCGGCGAGCCGACTGCAAAGGAGCTTGCTTCTCTTTCAAAAATTATAAAAGAAAAACGCGTTAAGGCGCTGTTTACAGAGCCGTATTACAAAGGCTCTGCGGCAAATATTCTTGAGCGCGAAACGGGCGTTTCGGTTTATGTTTTAAACCCCGTTACAAGCGGCGAAAAAACGCTTACTGCGTATGAAGACATTATGCGCGAAAATATTAAAACGGTTTTAAAGGCGGTGAAGGCTTAAATGGCGTCGGAAAACGGCTGCGGACTTTGCAGAATATCTGTTGATAATATCGGCGTAAAGCGCGGCGGCGACGTGCTTTTGCACGATGTCAGCTTTGAGCTTCACTGCGGCGAATTAACTGCCCTAATCGGTGAAAACGGCGCGGGCAAAACGACTCTTTTGAAGTCAATTTTGGGCGAAATTAAGCATACGGGTACAGTGAGCTTTACGTCGCACGGCGGCAAAAAGCTTGACAAAATAACAATCGGCTATGTGCCTCAGCATCTTGATTTTGACCGATTTGCACCCGTAAGCGTGCTTGACTTTTTAAGCGTCGGCAGAACGGATGCACCCGTGTGCTTTGTGAAGCCGCGAAAATATATTAAGCAGATTGAAGAAGCGCTTGAAAGCGTCGGCTGTGCAGAGCTTAAAAACAGGCGGCTCGGCGCGCTTTCGGGCGGCGAGCTTCAGCGCGTAATGCTTGCGAATGCGCTTTACCCTTTGCCCGAGCTTTTAATACTTGACGAGCCTGTTTCGGGCGTTGACAAAAAGGGCAGTGAAAAATTCTACGAGGTAATTTCGGACCTTAAAAAGAATTATCATATGGCAATTGCCATTGTGTCGCACGACCTCGGTATAGTCGAGGAATATGCCGACAAGGTAATTCTTATAAACAAAACGGTGCTTAAATGCGGCAGCGCTTATGAGGTGTTTAATTCGGACGAATTTAAGCGCAGTTTTTATTTCGGTCAAAAGGCGGCGGGCGAATGAGTGTAATATACGAGGCGTTCCATGCTATAATGCCGTTTTCGTGGGCAGGCTATAAATTTATGGTCAACGCATTTTTAGCGGTGCTTTTTATAGCTCCGCTTATGGGCGTTTTGGGAACGATGGCGGTCAATAACAAAATGGCGTTTTTTTCGGACGCTTTGGGGCACAGCGCATTAACGGGCGTGGCGCTCGGCGTTTTGCTCGGCGTAAAAAACGAAATGGTTGCGCTTATAGCCTTCGGCGTGCTTTTGGCGCTTGTTATAACAAAGGTTAAAAACGCGGGCGTTTCTTCTGCGGATACCGTCATAAGCGTGTTTTCTTCGGCTTCGATAGCCGTGGGGCTTTTGGTGCTTTCATACGGCGGCGGATTCCAAAAATACAACGCCTATTTAGTCGGCGACATTTTAAGTATAACCCCGTCGGAGCTTTTGGCGCTTCTGTTTGTTTTTGCCGCCGTTATCGTAATTTGGTGCTTTATTTATAACAAGCTTCTTATAATTTCAATAAACCGCGAGCTTGCGGCAAGCAGGGGAATAAAAACGGCGCTTTATGAGAATATATTCGTCGTTGTTGTTGCGGTAGTCGTAATGTTCTCAATAAAATGGATAGGAATTTTACTTATCAATTCGCTTTTGATATTGCCGGCGGCATCTGCAAGAAATCTTGCTTCGGATTCGCGGCGTTATCTCGGGCTTTCGGTTTTAATATCGCTTATCGGCAGTATCGCGGGGCTTTTGCTTTCGTTCTATTTCGGAATTTCGGCGGGCGCGGCGATAGTCACTTTGCTTGCGGCGGTGTTTTTCGTTACATATTTGTTCAGAAGAAAATGATTGGTTGAAAGGACTGTGTATATAAATGTTGTTTTCGCAGGATATAGGCGTTGACCTCGGCACTGCCAACACGCTTGTTTTTGTTAAGGGAAAGGGTATTGTTATAAGAGAGCCTTCGGTTGTTGCCGTTGACGAAAGAACAAACCCGAAAACCGTTGTTGCAGTCGGCGCGGACGCAAAAAGAATGATAGGCAGAACACCCGGCTCCATTACCGCCGTAAGACCGCTTAAAGACGGCGTTATTGCCGATTTTGATATGACCTCCGATATGCTCAAGGAGTTTATAAGAAGGGCAATAAGCGGTTCGCCTTTTAACAGGGCGCGCGTTATGATATGCATTCCCTCGGGCGTTACCGAGGTTGAAAGGCGCGCCGTTCACGACGCCGCAAAAAGTGCGGGCGCGCGTTATGTCAGCCTTATTGAAGAACCTATGGCGGCGGCAATCGGCGCGGGGCTTCCCGTGCTTGAAGCAACGGGCAGTATGATTGTTGACATCGGCGGCGGCACATCCGAGGTTGCGGTTATATCGCTCGGTGATATAGTCACGGCTAAATCCGTAAGGGTCGCGGGCGACAATTTTGACGAAGCGATTATTTCATATGTAAAAAGAACGTTCAACCTTCTTATAGGCGAACGCTCGGCAGAGGATATAAAAATAAAACTCGGCTCAGCTTACCCGTATGAGGGCGAGGCGGCAATGGAAATAAAGGGCAGAAACCTTCTTGACGGACTTCCCAAATCGGTTGAGATAACAAGCGAACAGGTGCGTGAAGCGCTTGCAGACCCTGTTGACCAGATACTCGATTCCATTCGCTATACCCTTGACAGAACCCCGCCGGAGCTTTCGGCCGATATTATGGAGCGCGGCATAATGCTTACGGGCGGCGGCGCGCTTTTAAGAGGGCTTGATAAGCTTATTTCGGCTGAGACGGGTATGCCCGTAAAGGTTGCAAACGACCCGCTTGACTGCGTTGTTAACGGAACGGGCATTTGCCTTGAAAAGGATTTTCTCGGCTTTAACAAGAAGGGCTGATGATGAAAAGATTTTTTAAAAGCGACAGCTTTAAAATTTTAGTCGTTACGGCGGCGGTGGCGTTTATAGGCGTTTTGTGCGCGGCGTTTTCTCACAATGCTTCGTCGCCCGCAACGTCGGTTATGAGCTTTGTTTTTTCGCCGCTTCAAAAGCTTTCTTCGGCAATTTCACATCAAATGAAGAATGTGTCGTCGGCTTTTGCTTCGTCGTCTTATTATAAAGACGAAAACGAAAAGCTTAAAACCGAATTGGAAGAATACCGCGAAAGGCTTGCCGATTACGACGAGCTTAAAACAAAGGTTGACGCATACGAGAAATTTTACGATATAAAAAAATCCAATCCCGATTACAAGTTCAGCTACGGAACGGTCATTTCAAGAGACGCGGCGGACGCTTATAATTCGTTTGTTTTAAACACAGGCTCAAAAGACGGCGTTAAGGTGAACGACCCCGTTATTTACGGCAGTTATGTCGTCGGGCTTGTGTGCAAGGTCAACACATCGACCTGCGTTGTCAGAACGGTGCTTGACCCGCGCGTCAACATAGGCGCTTTTGAGTCGGGCACGCGCGAATACGGTTATGTTTCAGGCTCCGACGCACTTTTCGGGGACGGACTTTGCAGGCTTTCGGGGCTTGACAGCTCCACTTCGATAGTCAGCGGCGGAATTGTCTGCACATCGGGCGCGGGCGGCGTGTTCCCGAACGGGCTTATAATCGGCGAAGTGGTTTCGGTTGAAGCAGACGATGTTTCGGCTTCATATTATGCCGAAGTTAAGCCGTTTTACGAGCCAGGCGAAATTACCGATGTTTTTGTAATAACATCGTTTGAGGGTCAGGGCGAGGGCGAAATTACCGACTGACTGTTAAAATTTTGAAAGGGGGCGTGTGCCTTGCAATATGACGACAGCAGAAAAAAGACTGCGAGACGGATAATTTTTGCGCTTGTTACGGTCTTTACGGTGCTTTTGCAAAACAGTGCAAGCGCCGTCCTCGGAAGCTTTTCGGTGCGCCCGCTTGCGGTTATACCGCTTGTTATTTGCATTGCGATGTTTGAACGCGAAATTGCGGCGGCGCTTTTCGGCGCGTTTGCGGGCGTTTTGCTTGATGTATCTTCTGCAAAAGACGGATTCAACACGCTTTTGCTTATTATACTGTGCGCCGTGTGCAGCGTTCTTATAAGCCATCTTATGCGAAATAACATTATCACGGGAATGGTTTTGTGCGCGGCGTCGCTTCTTGTGTATCAGATAATTTATACATTGGTGTTTGTGGGAGCGGGCGGCGTTGTCGGAATAAGAGCCGCGGCTTTGTTTTATATTCCGTCGTTTGCCGCTTCACTGCCGGCAATTCCGATTTTTTATTACCTTGTTAAGGCGGTTTTTAAGCGTTTTCCGTCAGAAACGTATTGAGCCGCCGTGCGATTGTGAGAGTTAAAGATGTCTATTGAGCAAAGAAGAAAAAGAAGAATAACGGGCGTTGTTGCAGTCGTCCTTGTTTTCGCTCTTTTAACGTCGGTTCTTGTGAAAATTCAGATTATCGACGGCAAAAAGTATAAAGCGGCGGGCGCGTCGCTTTCGGTGTCGCAAATGACCGTAAAGGCGGCGCGCGGCGAAATTCTCGACACAAACGGCGAAGCGCTTGTTACAAACAGACAGGGCTATTCCGTGGTGTTTAAATACGCCGAATTTCCCTCTTACAAAAAGCAAAGCGAAAGAAACGAGCTTATTTATGCGCTTATAAACCTTTTTGAAAAAGACGGTGCAAAATGGCTCGACAGATTGCCCGTGATAAAAAAGGACGGCGCATTTTATATTGACGAAACAAAAAAGGAAGAGCTTCAATATCTCACTTCCGAAAATATGCTCGACCTTGAAAAAGGCGTAAATTCCACCGCCGACGAATGCCTTGACGGGCTTATTGAACGTTACGGACTCAATAAATATGAAAGAAGCGACGCAAGAGATATTGCGTCAGTTTGCTTCGGAATGAAATATCTCGGCTTTTCGGAGTCCAACGAGTATACATTCGCCGAGGATATTTCAAGCGAGCTTGTTTCAAAGATAAAAGAAAACAGCTCTGTTTTTAGGGGCGTTGACGCCGAAGCGGTAAGCTATCGCGAATATGACGATACGCTTGATTTTACACACATTCTCGGCGTTGTCGGCGCAATAAGCTCCGAAGAATACGACGCCGAAAAACAAAAGCTTGACGAAGAGCTTTCAAATGACAGCTTAACAAGGCTTCAAAGAACGGCTTTAAAAACAAACGCATATTCTCTTAACGATACTTACGGAAAAAGCGGAATAGAAGCGCTTATGGAGCACGAGCTGCGCGGCAAAAACGGAATTAAAACGGTAACAACCACTTCAGACGGCACGCCGGAAGAAAGCTATCTTATAAAACCGTCTCAGGGCAACACCGTTGTAACGACGGTTGACAAGGGGCTTCAAAAGGTTGCGTATGCGGCGCTTGAAAAAATGCTTACCACAAACAGGCAGTCGCAGTATTTTGAGTGCGCGGGCGCAATACTTGTGCAGAACGTCAAAACAGGCGAGCTTCTTGTGTGCGCTTCGTATCCGTCGTATGACATAACGAAATATTTCAGCGATTATGAGGAGCTTGCAAACGACAGCGCAAGCCCGCTTTGGAACAGAGCGCTTCAAAGCGCATATGCACCCGGCTCCACCATGAAGCCCGCAATGGCGATTGCGGGGCTTGAAGAGGGCGTAATAACAAAGGACAGCACATATTATTGCGGCAAGTATTTCACCATTGAGGATATTACGCTTCAGTGCCTCGGCTATCACAAGTATCTTAACATCGGCACGGCGCTTGAACAGTCGTGCAACGTTTATTTTTACGAATTGGGCAGAGACCTCGGCATTGACAAAATGAACAAGTATTCAAGCCTTTTGGGGCTCGGTCAAAAAACGGGCATAGAGCTTCCCGAGACCGAGGGTACTCTTGCGAGTATTGCAAACCGCGAAGCGAGCGGCGGCGTGTGGAACCCCGGCGACACGGTTCAGGCGGCAATCGGTCAGTCAGATAACCTTTTTTCACCCATACAGCTTGTGAACTATTGCTCGATAATAGCAAACGGCGGCTACAGAATGAAACCTTACATAATAAAATCGGTGCTCTCGTCGGATATGTCAGAGGTTATATCAAAGACCGAGCCCGAGGTTTTAAACAAGCTTAATTTAAAAGATGACACGCTTGACATAGTGCGCGACGGTATGAGAAGAGTTGTTTTAAACGGCGGCTGCTCTTACTACTTTAAAGACTGCATAGTAGACGCGGCGGGCAAAACGGGTACTTCTCAGCTTAAAAGAACAACGGCTTCGGGCGTTACGATGGACTGCAACAACGGCTTTTTCATCTCTTACGCGCCGTATGACGACCCCGAAATTGCAATTGCCGTAGTTGCCGAAAACGTCGGCAGCGGCAGCGGAATTTCAAAGGCGGCGGTTGACGTCTATAATTATTATTTCAGCCAAAAAACAAATTTCGAGCAGACCGGCAAAACGGGTACGCTTATTCCGTAAAGGGGTGTAAAAGTATGAGCACGGCGGTGGTTTCCGCAAAAGGCGGCGTCGGAAAATCCTCGTTCTGCGTATTTGCGGGGCGCACGCTCTCACAGCACGGCAGAGAAACACTGCTTATTGATATGGATGTAGGCGTAAGAAGCCTTGACCTGCTTTTGGGCGTTGCCGAAAAAACAATGTATAATTGGGGCGACGTTTTAAGCGGAAATTGCGACGTAAAAAAAGCCGTAATAAACGTTGCGCCGCACCTTTATCTTTTGGCGGCTCCGCTTTCGTACCCAGAAAACTGCACGAAAGAGGATTTTAAAAGTCTTGTTTTAAGCCTTGAAAAGGATTTTGAGTTTATTTTGCTTGACTCCCCGGCGGGGATAGAGCGCGGCTTTACGTTTTCGGCGTTCTCGTGCGAAAGCTGTATTGTCGTTTCTACGCAGGACCCGATTAGCATAAGGGCTGCGGGGAACGCCGCCGCCCTTGTGAGAACGTTCGGCATTAAAAACATAAGGCTTGTTTTAAACAGATTTGACAAAAAAAGCAAAACGGGAATTTGCATAGACGACCTTGTGGATGAGGTCGGCGCGCGGCTTTTGGGCGTTGTTCCAGAGGACAGAAATATTCGCGCCGCGTCGTTCGGAAAAGAATTGCCGTATGACAGCAAGGCAAGCCTTGCATTTGTAAGAATTGCGGGCAGAATGTGCGGCGAAAATATCCCGTTCAGAATAAAAAATCTTTAAAAAGCTATATTGACAATCATAAAAACAGGTGTATAATTGTCGTATAAAATAAAAAACAGGGGTGCTTGCGGACGCAGGCTGAGATTGAAAACATTCCTTTTCTGACCCTATAAACCTGATGCGGGTAATGCCGCCGTAGGAAGAAAAGCTTTCGATTTCCCCCGCGGCAAAAGCCGCGGGGTTTTTTTGGAGGTAATATTATGACAAAACAGCAAAAAGTCAGACGTCTTGTCGAAAGCGCGCTTATGGTCGCTTTGTCCGTGGTGCTTTCGGCATTGCCGGTATTTGAGCTTCCCTTCGGCGGAAGCGTAACGCTTTTCAGCCAGGTTCCCATTATCCTCATAGGTTTTCGCTACGGTATGCTGTGGGGTATGGAAACAGGTCTTGTTTTCGGCGTAATTCAAATGATGTTCGGCTTTAACAACTTCTCTTATGTAAGCGGCATTGCGGCTTACCTTATTCTCATTTTTGCCGACTACATAGTGGCGTTCTCGTGCTTAGGCCTCGGCGGAATGTTTAAAAAGGTTATTAAAAACCAAACCGTTGCAATAGCTCTCGGCGCGGCTGTTGTTTCGCTTATCAGATACCTTTGCCATTTCATAAGCGGCGCAACAATCTGGAAAGAGTATGCAGGCGATATGCCCGTTTGGAAATATTCGCTTGAATACAACGGCAGCTATATGTTGCCCGAGCTTGTAATATCCGTTGTGGGCGTTGTCGTTCTCAGCTTGATTTTTGACCTTTCGAGCGAGAAGCTTATAAGGCACAAAAAGCAAAAGTAATTTAAAATTATCGGTGGGGCTGTAAAAAACTTTTTACAGCCCCACGCAATTTTATTCGTAAAATGGGCTAGGAAAAATGTTCAGAATGAATTAATCGAATGCTAAACGCCGTTTTCGGCGTTTAGTACTTGCCCGACGGCGTACAAAGGTACTCCGAGGGTGAGATTAATTTATAGCAAAAAGCATTAAGTTGTCATTTCTTTGCTTTTTGCGGTCTGGACTTTTTTACAGCCCATTTTTATATCCACTTGTGATTGTAAAAAAAATGTGAACCCCGTAAAATTATTTCTGTTTTATTTGAAATTCACCGTGAATGATGATAGAATGTATATATTACCATAGAAAGGACGGTTTTCTTTGGATAACGAAAAAGATTTAGACGCTAAAACGGCGAAGAATGCAGAAAACACGCCTGCCGAAGAAAAGAACGAAAACGCCGCGGCGGACGACGCGCTTCAAAAAGAGCTTTCAGAGCTTGCTTCGCTTTTTGAAGAGGAATTAAAAAAAGCAAAAAAAGAAGCCGAAGAACACGAAAACGACGAGGAGCTTCCGCCGATTCAGGAGCTTGACCCGGTTGAAGAGTGCGAAGAAAACGAAGAAGAAATACCCGAAGAGGAGCTCTGCCTTTGCTGCGGAGAAAGACGGCGCGACAAGAGTATCTCCGAAAATTACGAATATTGCGCCGAGTGCCGCGAAGCGATGAAAAAATTCCCGATAGGAATACAGCATTTTATCACAGCCGCGGTTATCGTGATTTGCGCCGTTATGGCTATAACGCTCTTTACTAAGGATTATTCCGCTTATAAAAACGTCAGCCTTGCAAAAAAGAGCGATACCGAGGGCAAAAAAACAAGCGCAATCGAATATTATGACAACGCAATATCTTATTTTGACAAAAACAGCACGCAGTGCAAAACGCTCAATTTAAAAAGCGCAGAAGATATTTACAACACGCTTCCGTCGGGTGCAAAATCGCTTTCGGAAGCCGCTTCAAGAATTGAAGACTCGCTCACATCGTTTGAAGTGAAGCTTCCGATGTATAAAAAGTATGTAAAAATGCGCGACAGCGCCGTCGTTATGTACGGAACTCTTCAGGAGTTTTATAACATTATGGGCGACGAAAAGTATGCGGGCTTTGACGGAACCGACGAAAAGCTTTATTCACAGCTTATGAGCGAGCTTGACGCGCTTATCGGCAAAACGTTTGAAATTAACGAAATAAAGAATTCGGGTAACGGCGTCGAAAAGGAATATGACGAGGGCATAGTTCGCTTTTCGCAATATATGCTGGCGTATTCCTGCAAAAAAGACAGCGACGCATATAAATACATTTCTTTAATGGAAAAAGCAAAGCCCGAATATGTTTGCCTTTACGGCTATGAGCTTTCTGTAGGGGAGATTAAAAACGGCGATTTTGATAAAGCGCTTAAGCTTTCAAAGGAAATGCTCAAAAACAACGCCGAGGACACAAGCGCATATGTGATAAAAGCATATGTCGCAAGGCTCAAGGGCGATTTTGACGGCTCTTTGAAAGAAGCGGACGCGGGTCTTGAGCTTGACGAAACAAATGCCGACCTTTACAGGCAAAAAGCTATGGCGTATATTCTTAAAGGCGATTTTGACGGTGCGCTCGAAGAAACCGAAAAAGGGCTTAGCTATTCCGAATACGGCGCAATGTATTACGTTTATCTTGTTGCCGCAACCGAAAAGGGCGACTCGGCGCTTGTTAAAACCGCGAAGGAAAAAATAGAGGCTCTCGGCATAGGCTATACCGAAAGAATGAGCGAATACCTTTCGGGCAAGCTTTCTTCAAAACAGCTCTTTACTGAAGGGACGGGTGATGTCGAATGAACGGACTTTATTTTGCAACAAGAGTAATTACATATTTCGGCACAGAGCTGAGGGTGTTTTTTGAGCATGTCATATGCCGTATTTTCAAAATCCCCGTTGAGGACGAGCGCGTTTTTAAACCGTCGGAGCTTTGCGGGCATATCGAGCACGAGCTGATTAAAAGCACGGGTCAGTCGTTTGTAATGTGCTTTGTGCCGTTCTTTCTGAATTTGTTCTTAGGCTCGTGTATGCTGCTCACAGGCTCTTTCAAGCTGTTTTATATCGGCGATTTTAAGTCGCCCATAGCCTATATAATGCTTTATCTCGGCATTTCGCTTGTCGCGAACTGCGCGCCGTCGTTTGAAGACGCGCTTTCGTTTAAAGACAATCTTTACACAAAAAGCAATATGTTTTTAAAGATAATTCTTTCTCCGTTTTTTGCGGTCGCTTACGCATCTGCGTTTCTTGAAAGATTTTCTTTGACGTTTTTGCTTTCGATAGCATATGCGGTGGTCTTTCCGTATATTGCTTCTGTTATTTTGTTCTGATATAATTAAAAAGCTATAATCCGCATTGCATCTTTGTAAGGTGCATTCGGGATTATAGCTTTTTTGTTATAATAATTTCTACGTTATGTTTACGCTTTTAACTGTGTTAATTTTTATTTGAAGGAATGGGCTGCGGCAGTTCTGTCGGTCCGTAAATCGAGAGAACATCTGCTTTGCCGTCCGTTTTTACGAATTTGGCTCTGTCTATGCACAGGTTTCTCGGATGAACCTGTGTGTTTGAATAGTGCCTGTGGTAAACAATAAACATTTCACTGCCGTCAGGCGACATTGCAAAGCAATGGTGTCCCGGGCCTTTGGCATTCGGGGTCATTGAAAGAATAGGGTTTTGCTTGTGTTTTGTGAACTTTCCAAGCGGAGAATCCGATGTTGCATATCCGACGCTGTATGTTGCTTCGGCATATCCGTTTCCGCTGTAAGTAAGGTAGTATGTTCCGTTGTGTTTCATAACAAACGGTCCTTCGTTGGTTCTGCCCTCCCAGCCTTCGGGTGAGGTGAGGTGCGTCAATGTTGTTCGGTCTACAGAAAGCAGGTCGCCGCTCAGCTTGCAGCCCCAAAGCTGCTGACCGTCGCCGTCTGTGAGTTTTGAAAAATAAAGATAAATATTGCCGTCGTCATCAAACAGAATATTGCCGTCTATAGCTCTGTAATCGGCAAACAAATAGCTGTCCGATGTTTTTGTGAACGGACCTGTCGGGGAAGTCGATACTGCAAGAGCGAGAAATTCATCTGCTGTATAAAGCATATAAAATTTGCCGTTTCTTTCATAAACTTCAGGAGCCCAAAAGCCTCCGTTGCCGACAATATCGCCTTTTAAAGCGCACATACCGCCGGATTTCCAGTTAACAAGGTCGGACGAAGTGTAGACTTCAAATCCGTTATCGGGGTGGTTTGTGCCATAGCAATAATAAACGCCGTTATATGTCAAAACGTATGGGTCGGGCATATTGAGAGCAACGGGATTTATGTATGTTTCGCCGTTTGAAGATAAGTATGCAACGCCTGTTTTTACCGCCGAGAAACCGCCGTTAAATGCCCGCACGCCATAGCAGTCACCGAACGGACTTATTTCAAAATCAAAGAGCGGATACGGTTCCGAATCGTTCGGGTTATTGTACAAAAACGCTCTTACGCGGGTCTCGTTGTATTCGACTCTCAGTTTGCAGCTTTGCTTGTCTGAAACATTTACAGGCTTTAAAGCCATATTTTCGTATGCTCCGCCCGTGTTTTTCAAAAGAAAAGCCTTTTTATTTGCGGCGTCTATTCCGAAAAGGTAACCGCTTTTATTGCCTTCGGTTGCAGCAAAAACAATCCCGGTCAAATCATTTTTTGAAAATGTAACATCGGCTTCTATGAATGAGCTCTTGCCGGCTTTGCCGAGCATATGTGTTTCGGATTTGGTACTCTCCTGAAGCTTTTGATAGCTGACTCTGAATCCGACTTCGCACTCTTTGCCGTCATACAACACGGTTACAGCGCCTAAGTCCTTTGATTCGCGAATCGCGTTCAGCTTGGAGATGTTGTCAGCAAAAGAGGATGATGAGCCGGTGAAAATCATCGAAATTATCATATAAATCGCGGCAAGAGGGTAGTATTGACGAACTATAAAAGCAAATGCCGTGAAAAGCACCGATGAGACGGCGGCAAGTACGGCGCCGATTTTAAGGATTCTATCCTCCTCCTGAATGCTTATAAAAATCTGTTCGTTGTCGCCGGGCACAACTGTTTGAATATCGCAATTGTGCATACCGCCTGTATAAAGCCCGTCATTTTTTGGGACGGCTTCAAGCAATACGTTACTGTAGCTGTTTGTCGAGGTGTTTTTCAAGTCAACATTAAATGAGATTTCGTCGCCCTTTTGATATTCTTGTTTTGTTGAAGTTATTTCGGCTGAAAGTCCGTTGTCATCTGCGGCAAATGCCGTGGAAACAAAGAGGCAGACAAAAAGTGAAAAAGCCAAAAGTGCGAGAAGAGCATTTTTTAAATGTGTTTTCATAAACGATTTCCTTTCCGTTGGTTTCACAAGGCTAAGAGGGTTTAACTATTATGCCGTGATATAAAGCTTAATTTGATTATATTCGATACAGCAAAGGATTGCAACAAATATTTGTCTTTTTCGATTTTTGGCAGAACTGCCGCGAAGTTGAGATTAATAAAAACGGCTCCGTTTTAAGCGAAGCCGTTTTTTGTATTAACGAAGTATTATTATTTCAGATTTTTTGTGCTTAACGCGCGCATTGCGTTGAGTATTGCAATAATCGCAACGCCGACGTCCGCGAAAACGGCAAGCCACATCGAAGCTATGCCGAGCGCGCCGAGTATGAGTACAATTGCCTTTACGCCGAGGGCGAAAACGATGTTCGTTTTTACTATACGCATTGTTTTGTGCGCGATTTTAACGGCAAGCGGGAGCTTTAAAAGGTTATCGTCAACGATAACAATGTCTGCCGCTTCAATAGCGGCGTCGGAGCCTATTGCGCCCATCGCAACGCCCACATCGGCGCGCATAAGAACGGGCGCGTCGTTTATTCCGTCGCCGACAAACGCAAGCTTTTCTTTTGCGCTTTCGCTTTTTAAGAGAGCTTCAACCTCTTCAACCTTGTTCTCGGGAAGAAGGCCTGCGTGTACTTCGTCTATGCCGGCTTTTTTTGCTATTGCTTCGGCTGCCGACTTTTTGTCGCCCGTAAGCATAACCGTCTTTTTAACGCCGGCTTTTTTAAGTTCCGAAATAGCTTTAGGGGAGGTTTCTTTTATTTCGTCGCTTATAAGAACGGAGCCTAAGTATTTGCCGCTTTTTGCAACATAAACAACCGTGCAGTCGCTGTTTTCGTTTTCGGGGGCGTCAATGCCGTTGTCAATAAGAAGCGACCTGTTGCCCGCAAAAACCTGCTCGTTATTAAATATTGCCGAAATGCCTTTGCCGGCAATCTCTTTAATATCGGTGACAGATGATGCGTCAGGCTCTTCTTTGCAGGCTTTTCTTATTGAAACGGCAATCGGGTGAGTTGAAGCGCATTCCGCCGCCGCGGCAACAAGAAGAACACTGTCTTTATCTTCGCCTTCGCTTGTCAGCACGTCTGTTACGGCAAAGCTGCCTTTTGTAATTGTACCTGTTTTATCAAACGCCGCTGTTTTAAGCTGTGCAAGATTTTCTATTACAAAGCTGCCTTTTATAAGAATGCCGTTTCTCGAAGCGCCGCCGATTCCGCCGAAAAAGCCCATCGGTATTGAGATTACAAGCGCGCACGGGCACGAAATAACAAGGAATGTGCAGGCACGTTTAATCCACTCTGCAAAATTTCCGACGAAAATAGGGGGAACAACCGCAAGAATTAAAGCGGCGATAACGACCGTGGGGGTATAGTATTTTGCAAACTTTGTAATAAAGTTTTCGGTGGGGGCTTTCTTTTCACTTGCATTTTCGACAAGCTCAAGTATTTTTGTTACGGCGCTGTCCTCAAACTCTTTAAGAACCTCGGCATATAAAACGCCGTCGCCGTTTATCGAGCCGCTTAAAAGCTCACTGCCTTCGCTCACAAATACCGGCGCCGATTCGCCCGTAAGCGCCGCCGTGTTGATGTTTGAAGAGCCTTTAATTACCTTGCAGTCAAGCGGAACTTTTTCGCCGGCTTTTATAACGATTGTGTCGCCCCCGCTTACATCATCGGGGTCAACAGCGGTAATTTCGCCGTCTTTTTCAATGTTGGCGTATTCGGGGCAAATATCCATAAGGTCCGAAATTGAACTGCGCGAGCGCTCAACCGCAACGCTCTGGAACAATTCGCCGACCTGATAAAACAAAATAACCGCAACCGCCTCGGCGCACTCCTGCGTTGCAAAAGCGCCGACAGAGGCTATTAACATAAGCTGGTTTTCATCGAAAAGCTCTTTTGATTTTATTGACTTGAATGACTTTATAACGATGTCGTAGCCTGCAATTGCATACGGCACAAGGAAAAGAACGAGTTCAAGCCAAATATTGATTTCAAATTTTTTGCTTATAACGTAAAGAGGAATATAAATTATCAGCGCCGCAATAATGCGGGCAAGCATTGTTTTTTGCTTTTTGTTCATAATCGGTTACCTCGTTTTCGGGCTTTTAAAATTTTTGTCAGTCAAGCACCGTGCAGTCGGGCTCAACAGCCTTTATAACGCTTTTAGCTTCGTTTACAACTCTGTCCATAACGCTTTCGTCGGCTTCTATAACAAGCTTTTGCATCATAAAGCTTACGGACGCATTGTCAACACCGTCGATGTGTTTAACTTTTTCTTCGATTTTTGCGGCGCAGTTGGCGCAGTCAAGGTTTTCGAGTTTGAATTTCTTTTTCATAATAATACCTCTTTCAAAAATTTATTCTGTGATGTGGTCCATACCCTGTTTAAGAATCGCTTCAACGTGCGAGTCAGCAAGGGAATAATAGGTGTTTTTGCCGACTTTTCTGAACTGAACAAGCTTGCTGTTGCGAAGAAGCCTTAAATGGTTTGAAACAGCCGACTGATTAATGTCCATAAGCTTTGTTATGTCGCAAACGCAAAGCTCGCGGTCAAGCAGAAGATATAAAAGCTTTACTCTTGAAAAATCCGAAAAAAGCTTATAAAGCTCTGCCAAATCAAGAAGCAGCTGGTCCTCGGGAAGCTCTTTTTCAACTTCTTTAATCGCGTCCTCGTGAAGCTCTTCTTTTTCACAGCAATAGATGTTTTTGCCTTCCATATCATAACCTCCGTTCAGGTAATCGCCGAATGATTTTAGTACAACGTCTTTAAATGTTTCCGCTTTTAATTAATCGCGTTTACTCAATAATCAACATATCATCACTTGATGATATGTTGATTATAGCCTCGCGTTTCCTGTTTGTCAATAGGTTTTTTGAAAAAATACAGAAATTTTTAAAAATTTCGGGCGAAAAAAAGAGAGCGCCGCGCTCTGCGGTGCTCTCGGTACAATTATGTATATTACATTATATATTAAGCTTACATAATATTTTCGGTCAGGACAATCCGTCCGTCGTCTGTGAAGGCCGCAATAATGCCGTTTCTGTTCACGCACGAATATATCGGCGTTTTGGCGACAACGGTAAGATTCCATTTTACATTCGGATATATTTTTCCGAGATAATTTGTCACTATTGCAATTTTCGGCTTGAGCTTTTTTAAAAAGCTTTGCGACGAAGAACCGAAATACCCGTGATGCCCGATTTTTAAAAGGTCAACTTCGCCTATTTCGTCGCCGTAAACCTGTTCGAGCCCCGAATCACTTGTAAAGTCGGCGGCAAGAAAAGCCGTTTTTCCGTCTTTTTCAAGTCTTACGCCCACGCTTGAAGCGTTTTCGCCGTTGCCTTTAAGCTCTTCGGGCGTTTTCGAGTTGATAAACAGTATTTTAAAATCGCCGAAAAGAAATTCCCAATCTGGCAGATTTTTAATTACGGTAACGTCTCTGTCTTTGAGCGCCGCCATAATTTTTCTATATGTTTCGGCGTTGCCCCAATCCTCGCTTTCAAGGTTTGTGCCGACCGTTGCGTCAAATTCCTTGAAATAAGCCCTGCCTATTGTAATATCTTCATCCTTTATTATATCTTCAAAGTTTCCGATATGGTCATAGTGGCAGTGGGTGCCCAAAATAAAGTCGAGATAGACCTTGCCGTTTTCGTCGCCCGCAACTTTTTTTAGATAGTTTATCACATCGTCGCGAAAACCGTGGTATTCCGTCTTTTTTCGCGGATTTGCGTTGCCCTCGCCCGAATCTATAAGCGCGAAATGACCGCTGCTTTCAAGCAAAATGCAGTCAGAGTTTGCGGTATTGAGAAAGTGTATTCTGTCGTCGCCGAAGCGATAGTCAAACGTCTCTTCAGTAATGTCAAAGTTTTTTTCGTATTTGTTGCAAAGGGCGTATGTGAAAATATCAAGAACAAAAACCGAGGTCATAATGAACGTTATTACCCACGTTGCGATTTTCCGCACAAGTCTCGGATTTTTAACACGGGCTTTTTTTGAAGCTTGCGATTTTTTGCTCATTTTCTCACCGCCTTGACAATAACCGTAAAAACAATGCATATTAAAAGCGCCCAAAATGAATTAAAAAACAGGAATGACGCAAAAATCCCGATAACGGCGGCAATTTCGAGAATGCCTTTTTCTTTAAAAGAAGCCGCAACCGCCGAAAACGGAACATTTTGCCAAGCCGAAACTATAAGCACGACCGCGAGCGAATGAACGGGAACCCTTGAAAGAAGCGACGGAAACAAAAGCACAACAGCCGTCAAAGCAATAACGGCGGTTATTGCCGAAACGGGCGTGTAGCGCCTTACGCTGTACCCGCGAGAGGGCAGTGCTCCGACGGCGCCCGAAAGCGCATTGCACGAAGTGAAAACAGCCGTATCTTTTAATCCCGAGCATTTGTAGGCAAGAAGAATAAGCGCAACAGAAAACGCGCTTTGCAAAGAGGGGATAAGCCCTTTCGCACTTTCGATACCTAAAAACGGCAAAAAGCCTTTTACGCCCGAAAGCGAAAATACGTCTGAAAGTGCGCCGACCTCAAGTATCGGCGTGGTTTCTTTGTCGGGGTTAAGAAAAAGGTTAAGAACAAAAGGTATTGCAACCGAAAAAACTTCGGCAGGCAGATATTTTGAAAGCTTTTTGAACTTGAAAGGGTATGTAATCATGGCAAAAAGCGTTATTGTGCCGTAAAAAACACCGCGCCAATTCGGGTGAAAGCCCAAATATCTGTAATTCTTTAAAATTTCAAAGGTATAAGAGCCGCTCGCTCCTATGCCGAAATAATATGTTGTAAAAAGCGCCGTGGCTGAAAACGCAAGCCCGAGCGCCGCGCCCGCTATAATGCAGTCGGGGATTTTGATTTTTTTGAGTAAAGGCTTTAATAAAACAAAAAGCAAAGCGCCGCCGAAAACCGAAACGGGCAGATAACAAAGACCTGCGGCAGTCACCGTGAAAACAACGGGCACAAGAAGAAACGAATCCGGGGCGAGAACCTCGTCTTTTAAGGCGGCTGAAAGAATAAGGCAAATTACTGCGCCCGAAAGAGCATAATATATGTTAAGCCCAAGGCACGAAAACGCCGCAAAAGTATATGAAAAGACAATACCCGCCGCAGTAAGCCCGCCTACAGCCGGGGAAAGCGCGTTTAAAAAGCCTTTTTTCACAGATTTCACCCCTTTTTTCAATACAGATTATAATACTATACTTGCAAGAATTTAACAAGCCTTTTTTTGCAATTATTGCTTTGCGGTTTCTGAGATTGCTTCTGAATGATTTGAGCTGTTTATATTGCGATATTCTTTCGGCGTTTGCCCGGTTTCGTTTTTAAAAGCGCGGTTAAAATTCCGTATGGTAGAGAACCCGCATTTCATTGCAATTTGTGTTACACTGTCACCTGTGTTTTCCAATAGCTCACAAGCGAACTGAACGCGGTATTTGTTGACAAACGAGGCGAAGTCCATATCAAAACTTTTGTTGAAGAAAGAAGAAAGATAGCTGTAGTCGTAGCCAAAATCCCTTGCTATATCCTGAAGCCTAAGCTTTTTGGTAAAATTATTTTGAATATACATTGAAAGAGAGTTGGTGAGTGCGAAATATGACTCATCGATTTTTTCAGTTTTGCTTTGCTCAAACACCGCAGCGCAAAGTCTGTAAAGGACAGCCTGCTTTGCAAAAATACTTCTGTTTTCGTCCGTAAGAATATCGATGTCATTTCTGTTGTCAAACGAGAACCTTGTGTCGGAAAGTGACTTCATTTTTGTTTTCTCGTAGAACAAAGAAACAAGGTCGGTCGAAAAAACGCAAAGATAATCTTCGCTTTCTTCGGGCGTGCGGTAAGAGTGAATATATCCGGGAAGAATAAGCATTCCGTCGCCTTTGTGCAGCTCGTATTTTGTGTTGCCAACCTCGCACACTAAACATCCGCTCAGGCAGAAAACAATTTCATAGTTGAAATGCGTATGCTTTTGAAAGTTCAGGTTCTTGTCCGTTTGATTATAAAGATATTCACCTTTTACACTCCTGTGTCCTTCATGAATAACCATAAGCCAGTCACCGTACAAATATATTTCCATTATTGTAAAACATAATTCTTTTTTTTGCAAGTTTTATTTTATATAATGTAAATGATAATACGCAAAAATATGTCTGAAAAGGAGCGCGATTATGGACTATAATGAAGCTGTAAGGGTATATCAAAAATCCCCGACAATCGAAACGCTGAGAGCGGTTTGCAAACAACTTTGCAGCGAAATGACTTTAAAAGAAAAGCTGAAAATGCTTTCCGGCAGGCAATTTGCTCTGCGAAATTGTTATGATTTGATGACCAAGGGCAGAAAATATAATTACCGGCCGTGTATTGCCGGCGGAATTAAGCGTCTGGGGATTCCGGCTGTCGCTTTTTCGGACGGTCCCCGCGGAGTTGTTATGGGTAAAAGCACCTGTTTCCCCGTTTCAATGGCAAGAGGTGCTTCGTTTAATGATGAACTTGAATATGAGGTCGGCACAGCCATTGCAAAAGAAGCAATAGCGGGCGGTGCCAACTATTTTGCGGGTATATGCATTAACCTCTTGCGCAATCCCCGCTGGGGCAGAGCGCAGGAAACATACGGCGAGGATACGTTTTTACTCGGAAAAATGGGTGCCGCGCTGACAAAGGCTGTGCAGGATAACGGTGTTATTGCTTGCCCGAAGCACTTTGCGTGCAACAGCATTGAAAATATCAGATTTTCGGTGGATGTTCACGCGGACGAGAAAACCCTGCAGGAGGTTTATTTTCCTCATTTCAAGAAGTGCATTGATGCCGGCGCGATGTCGATTATGGGTGCCTATAATCTTTTAAGAGGCGAGCATTGCTGTGAAAGCAAGTATCTGTTTACGGAAGTTTTACGCAATCAATGGCATTTTGAAGGCTTTGCAATTACCGACTTTTTGTTTGCTCTGAGAAACGGAGAAAGAGCTGTCAAGGCGGGTATGGATGTCGAGATGCCGATGAAGATTTTGTATACAATGCTGCCGATATATTTGAGAAACGGTAGAATATCGCAAAAAGATATCGACACGGCAGTTCAAAATGTTTTGGCAGGCTTAATTAAGATAACTCCCAAAATTAAGCATCAGACCAAAGATGTTATTGCCTGCAAGTCACATGTCTTGCTTGCAAAAAAAGTAGCGTGCGAGGGCACGGTTTTGCTTAAAAACGACGGTGTGCTTCCGCTTGACAATATCAAAAAAATCGCCGTTGTCGGACGTTATGCCAATAAAACAAATGTCGGCGACCACGGGTCGAGCAGTGTTGCAAGTCCTTATACGATAACGCCGTATAAAGGCCTTTGCAACACATTCGGAAAAGAAAACGTCGTGCTTTGCGAGAGCCTTGATATATCGTCAAAACTTGATGAAATCAAAGCCTGCTCCTGTGTTTTGGTTTGTGTTGGCAGCGACTATAAGCAGGAGGGCGAAAACCTTGCAAACTTTTCAAGCAAGGACAACACGGCAGAAAAAGCACACGGCGGCGACCGATATTCACTGCGTATTCCGTCAAATGAGGTGGAACTTATCCACTGCATCTGCGCCAATTGCAAAAACACAATTGTCGATATTGTCGGCGGGAGCGCATATGTTATTGAAGAATGGAAAAATGAACCGTCAGCTATTCTTCATTCATTTTACAGCGGAATGGAGGGTGGGAACGCTCTTGCGGATATATTGACGGGCAAGGCGGTTCCGAGCGGACATTTGCCGTTTACAATCGCAAAAGACGAAAACGATTATCCGAAATTTCTGTTTCCGGGAGATAAAAACAGGGTTATCGAATACGGGTACTATCACGGTTATACATTGCTTGACAAAGAAGGCAAAGAACCTGCTTTTCCGTTCGGCTTCGGTCTTTCATATACAGAATTTGAATATTCGGATATATATGCCGAAAATAAGAACGGCAGCATAGAGGTTTCGCTGAAAATCAAAAATATCGGAAGCTTCGACGGGAAAACGGTTGTCCAGGTTTATGCGGGAGCAAACGGAGACCATCCGATAAAGCAGCTCAAAGGCTTTAAAAAAATCAATGTTCCGGCAGGAGAGACAATTGAAGCCACCGTAACTGTCTGCAAGGACGACCTTAAATTCTATGATGAAAAGACCGGAGAATGGTATTTGGAAAACGAATATACATTCTATATAGGCAGGGACAGTGCGGACGCAATGAACAATAAACTTGTTGTCACTATTTGATTTAATATATTTGGTATATAAGAAAGGCAAATTGATATTATGAAATATTTTGATTTTGTAAAGAGCGTAAACTATGAAGGCGAGCAAAGCACCAATCCCCTTGCTTTCAAATTCTATAATCCCGACAGAGTAATCCTCGGCAAAAAAATGAGCGAGCACCTGCCTTTTGCTATGGCGTGGTGGCACAATTTGGGCGCGACAGGTACGGATATGTTTGGCATCGGTACCGCTGATAAGTCTTTCGGAGCAACACCGGGTACAATGGAGCACGCAAAGGCAAAGGTTGACGCGGGTTTTGAATTCATGCGGAAGCTCGGGATTAAATACTTTTGCTTTCACGATGTCGATTTAGTTCCCGAGGATAAAGATATTAATGTTACCAATGCTCGTCTTGATGAGATTTCAGACTATATTCTTGAAAAGATGGGCGGAACCGATATAAAGTGCCTTTGGGGTACTGCGAATATGTTCGGAAATCCGAGATTTATGAACGGTGCAGGCAGCACAAACGATGTCGATGTTTATTGCTTTGCCGCGGCGCAAATAAAAAAAGCTCTTGATATTACCGTTAAGCTCGGCGGTCGAGGCTACGTGTTTTGGGGTGGCAGAGAGGGCTACGAAACTTTGCTGAACACAGATGTAAAGTTTGAACAGGAAAATATTGCTTCTCTTATGCGTATGGCTGTTGATTACGGCAGAAGCATCGGCTTTAAAGGGGATTTTTACATTGAACCGAAGCCGAAGGAGCCAATGACTCATCAGTATGATTTCGATGCCGCAACAGCAATAGGGTTTTTAAGACAGTATGGACTTGACAAGGATTTCAAGCTGAATATCGAAGCAAATCACGCAACGCTTGCCGGGCACACGTTTCAGCATGAGTTGAGAATTTCCGCAATCAACGGAATGCTTGGTTCTATTGATGCAAATCAAGGCGATATGCTTTTGGGGTGGGACACCGATGAGTTTCCGTTTGACGCATACAGTGCAACAATGTGTATGTATGAAGTGCTCAAAAACGGCGGACTTACCGGCGGATTCAATTTTGATGCCAAAAACCGCAGAGCGAGCAACACTGCAGAGGATATGTTCTATGGTTATATTCTCGGTATGGACACGTTCGCGCTCGGTCTTATCAAGGCAGCCGAAATTATAGAAAACGGTACAATCGATGAGTTTATTGAGAAAAAATATTCTTCGTTCAGCTCCGAATTGGGTCGGAAAATCAGAAACGGAGATGCAACTCTTTTGCAGCTGTCCGAGATAGCCTGCGAAAAAAAGATATGCAAAATCCCCGACTCCGGCAGACAGGAAAAGATTCAAAGCGAGATAAATCGGATTCTGTTCAAATGAGGTGAGGCAAGTGAATTTTTTCATAGGGCTTGATATAGGAACATCATCTGTAAAAGGAATGCTGCTGAGCGAAAAGGCGATTGTCAAAACGGCGTCAAGAGAGTATTCCCTCTATTATCCCAAAGACGGTTGGAGCGAACAAAATCCCCGGGATTGGTATGACGGCAGCATTTCCGTAATAAAAGAGCTTGTGTCCGATATTGACAAAAGCAGCGTTGCTGTCGTCAGCTTTTCGGGGCAGATGCACGGCCTTGTTGTGCTTGATGAAAATGACAATGTGATCCGTCCCGCCATTTTGTGGAACGACAGCCGAAGCTCGCTTGAGACCGAATATCTTAATAATATTATCGGCAAAAAGACGCTTCAGCAAAATACCGGCAATATCGCATTTTCCGGCTTTACCGCGCCGAAAATACTTTGGCTGAAAAACAATGAGCCGGAGAATTTCAAAAGAATTAAAAAAATAATGCTGCCGAAGGACTATGTCGCATACAGGCTCAGCGGTGTGTTTGCGACGGATTGTTCGGACGCTGCGGGCACATTGTATTTCGACACAAAAAATCGTCGCTGGTCCGAGCCTATGCTGTCGGTGCTCGGCATAAGTGAAAATAATTTGCCCAAAGTATATGAGAGCTATCAGACGGTAGGGACGCTCAAAAAGTTCGTTGCCGATGAGCTTGGATTGAACGAAAATGTTAAAGTCGTTATCGGAGCAGGCGATAACGCGGCGTCTGCAATCGGAACAGATACATCGAAAAACGGCAATTGCAATATTTCGCTCGGAACCTCGGGCACAATTTTTGTTGCAAGCGACGAGTTCAATTATGTGCCGAACGGAGCTATACATACATTCTGCTCTGCGACGGGCAAATATCATTATCTTGCCTGCATTTTATCGGCGGCAAGCTGCCAGAAATGGTGGGTTGAAAATATAACGGAATCGTCGTATGACGGAGGATTCACGGATTATATCGGTAAAAGTCAGGTTATGTTTTTGCCATATCTTATGGGCGAACGGTCTCCGATTAACGATTCAAGCATTCGCGGTGCATTTTTCGGCTTGTCGCTGAGCACAACAAAGGATGAAATGACGCTTGCCGTGTTAGAGGGCGTTGCATTTGCAATAAAACAAAATTTCGATATTATTCAAGCTCTCGGAATGCACATCGGGACTTCAAAAATCTGCGGCGGCGGTACAAGAAATAAAGAGTGGGTAAGAATTATCTCATCAGTATTGAACATCAAACTTTTGCTCCCAGATACCGAACACGGAGCCGTATTGGGTGCTGCGCTATTAGGAGCAAAAGCCTGCCTGTCCGATGACGGCTGTAAACAGTTGAAGGATGGCGTTAAATCAAATTATACCGAGTTTCTTCCGGATGATAAGCTTGTGAAATACTACGAGGAAAAATATTCAAAATGGTTAGAGCTGTATCCGAAAATCAAAATGTGATTTAAACGCGCAAGAATTTAATAAAGACGCAAAACAGTTTAGCGTATAATTCGGGGCCTGTGTTAAAGCAAGCCCCGAATATTGCTTTATATATGCTGCGTCTGAATAGCAAGCGGATTGCAGCAAAACGGCACGGAAGAACGGCAGAACAAAAAGGCTTACAAAACTCATTGCCTTTATTTTTACTGAAACGGGTCACATTTGAATGCAACTCAGAATAACAGCCTTTTTTACAATTATTGATATTGACAATTCGCGAAATATATCATATAATTGAGACGATTTAAAAGAATGGAGTGGAATGCATGGGAAACATAACCGCAAAAAAGGTAGTTCTCGTATTGGCGGCGCTTTGCGTTGCCTTGGCACTTATTACTACAAATAACGCCGCAACCATTTTGGTTGTCCGCGCTCAAAGAAACAGAAATCAAACAACAGTTATTTCCGATAACAACGGAAATTCTCAGGGCGGCTCACAGAATAATAACGGCGGCTCTCAGGATAACAACACCCCCGCAGACAATAACGGCGGCTCTCAGGATAACAATACTCCTGCCGACAATAATCAGAATAACACCCCTGCCGATAACAACAACGGCGGCAATTCGGGCAACAACAGCACCCCCGCCGACAACGGCAATAAGCCTGCCGACAACAATAACAGCGGCGGCAATTCGGTTCAGGATATTATCAATTATTATAAAACCGCTCATAACAAAGCCACATCAAGCGCCAAAAAGGTTGTTCTTACAAACGACGGCGCAACAAACTACAACGGCGTTTTTGAAGCGGGCAAGCTTTCGAGCATAGGCAAAGGCCTTGTTGACCAGTTTATGGGTATGAAACAGCCCAACGAAGAAAAAAGCCCGTCAGACCTTCCTCCTAAGGGTGGCTTAAACGGTCTTAACGCGGCAGACGTTAAATCCGCAACCAAAAAAGACGCAGGCAACTATTACGAAGTAACCATAGTTATGAAAGACGATAAAGATCCCGTTGCGGGCAAAGGCAGCGGCGCGCTTGTTCCCGTTATCGAAACAAGCCAGATAACAGGCGCTATCTCCTCTGTTCCCGGACTTTCTCTTAACAACATAAGCCTTCAGTACTACGGCTCAAACATAACAGCCAAAATTGAAAAGAGCACCGGCAATATGGTCTATCTTAAAACGGACGCTCCCTGCGTGCTCAGCCTTGACGCAAAGGCTCCTATCGTCGGCTCTATAAACGGCGCTCAGGTAGGTATTGAGTGCGTTTCGGAATACACAATTTCCTATTAATCCGATACATACAAAAATTTCGGGGACCGCGCAGAAAGCGCGGTCCTTTTTTCAGTTGATTATAACAATATAACAAAAAATTTGTGTTAACATTGTAACTTAATTTTTTAATCAGTCTATTGCAATTGGTTTTGTTTTATGTTAAAATTCCATTGTATAAACTGTGGTGTACTGTGTTGCGGTGCGCCCAAAGTAACAGCCGATTAACCGAGGTGAAATTCCGGTCAGGTGTTTCGTCCGTTTTTCACACTCAATTAACCTGCGGTTACTTAAATGGTACATATTTTTTAGGAGGACTAATAATGAAAGCTTTCAGAAAAGTTATGTGCATTGTGCTTGCTGTTATGCTTGCGGCACTTGCAGTCGTAATCCCCGTTTCGGCGGCTAAAGCTGTTCCCCTTGTTGTGGTTAAAGGTCTTGCGGGCTTCCCCCTTGTAAAGGACCTCGGAACCGCCGACGAAAAACAGCTCTTCCCCTATGCCGAAGAGGATGTTCAGCCTATGGTTACAAATATCCTTACCGCGCTTGTTAAGGCGTATATTGCATACGGCATAACAAATGACAATTGGGAAGTTTACTGCGATGAGCTTCTTCCGGTCATCAACAAGTACATTGACCCCATCGCCTACAATCCCGACGGCACTCCCAAATATGACAACGTAACCGAAAAGTCTTATGATACATCTATGGCGGCTTTCCCGGTTGACGGCGAAACCGACGAAGAAAAACAGGCTCAGAACGAAGAGCGCGAAGAGATTTTCACAGTTTTCGGCGTTGAATATGCAAAGCAGTACGGCGACAAGAACGTTTACAGCTTCGGCTACGACTGGAGAAGAAGCCCCATTGACTGCGCAAAAGAGCTTGACGAGTTCATTGCAAAGGTTAAAAAGGAGACGGGTTCTTCAAAGGTAAACGTCGTTGCAATAAGCGAAGGCGCGGCTGTTACGCTTGCTTATATGGACGGCTACAACTGCAAAAACCTTAACAACGTTGTATTCGCTTCTCCCGCATGGCAGGGCACAAGCCTTATGGGCTGGCTCTTCACGGGCGACATCGAGCTTGACATTTTCACCATGGAAAACTATCTTGTTCAGCTCGGCAACGGCAGCTTTGTTACACACTTTGCTTCTGTTCTTATTTCTTCAATAGCAAGCTACGAGGGACTTTCTCACGAGTATTTTGCTAAATTCAACTATATTCTTCAGAAGATGCTTCCGAGAATATACAGCGACACAATCTATCCGCTTCTTTGCGGTATGCCCGGACTTTGGTGCCTTGTTCCCGGCGAGTATTATGAAGCCGCAAAGGCTTATATGTATCCCGACGGAATGGACGCCGACTTTGAAGCTAAGATTGACGCATATTACAACATTCAGTCAAACGCAAAGGCAATTGTCGAAGCCGCCGAAAAGAAAGGCGTAAGATTCGGCATAGTTTGCGGTTACAACTGCCAGATAGCTCCCGTTAACGAGTACTATCCCACAAGTGACGCTGTTGTTGATACAAAGTATGCAAGCGGCGGCGCAACCTGCGCAGATTATCTTAAAGCATTCTCTGACTGGGGCACCGAATACACTCAGGTTATCAAGGACGACCACGACCACGTTTCGTGGGACCAGAAGGTTGACGCTTCAACATGTATGTTCCCCGAGCAGGTTTGGTTTATAAAGAACCTCCAGCATGTAGCTTACAATGCGGCATACGGTACAACCGACATAGTTATGTGGCTTCTTTCGGCAGATAAGCAGTACACCGTCCATACCGACGAAGAAAATTATCCGCAGTTCAGCCTTTATAACACCTACACAAGAACAACAAAGCCCTGCCCCACAACGGGCGTTCTCGGCGACGTTGACCTTAGCACGGCTGTTACCGTTTCCGATGCAAGACTTGCGCTTCTCTTCGCTCTTGAAATTGAAACTCCCACAGATGAGCAGGTAATTCTCGGCGATATTGACGAGGACGGCAAGATTTCAACAAGCGATGCAAGAGCTATTCTTTGCATGGCTCTCGGCATTGAAGTTCCCGACTGATTGCCGAAAAACCGCTGAAATAAAAATCCGCCGTATCCGTTTATCGGATGCGGCGGTAATTTTTTTGCGCTTTTTATAGTTGCTATAGAGAGGTTACAGCTCAATAAAAGTGTCGCAAAGCGCGTTTGCGTCATCTTTTGAATGTGTAATTAAAATAAGCGTTTTTTCTGCGGTTTCTTCTTTAATGAGTTTTATAAGACGGTCTTTTTGCGCTTCGTCCTGCCCCGTGAACGGCTCATCTAAAATAAGTGCTGTGAAGCTTTTAAAGCTGAGCGCCCTTGCAAGCGCGGCGCGGCGCTTCATTCCTCCGCTTAAAGACGCGGGGTAAGAGTTGTATTCGCTTTCAAGCCCGACTTTTTTTAAATATTCTTTTGCGGAAGCTTCGTCAGTGCCGACAAATTTAAGGTTTTGAAGAATGGTCTTAGAGGGCAGCAATCTGTCCTCCTGAAAAAGAGCCGAAAAGACTTCACCGTCTGTTTCAACAGCGCCGCTGTCGGGCTTTAAAAGCCCCATAAGTATTTTAACAAGAGTGGTTTTCCCTCTGCCGGAGTCACCGAGCACGGCAACGTGGGAGCCTTTTTTTATTTCAAGCGAAAAATTTTCAAAAACACGTTTTTCGCCGAAATTTTTTGAAATGTTTTCAAGCTTCATCTTTAGCCCCCCGTTTATCTTTTATAAGCTTCAAAAGAAGCTTTTCTATCAGCACGCTTACAATTATTACTACCGCCGTCCACGCAAAAAGCTCCGGCGTTTCAAGGTATACTTTGGCAGAGTATATGCCGCCGCCTATTGAGTTTTTCGGACTGCAAATAACTTCGGCGGCAACGCCCGCTTTCCAGGCAAGACCCAAAGCCGTTGCGGCAGAAGCGCGCACCGTAGAAAATGCCGACGGAATGTATATCCCGAAAAGCTTTTTTGAGGGCGATACTTTAAAAAGCCGAGCCATTTCAAGAAGCTCTTTGTCGGCGGATGAAAACGCAGTGAACGTACTGCTCCATATTATCGGCAGAACTATCAGCATAGATGTAATTGCAGCGACCGTTCCGTTTGAAAACCAAACAAAAAGAAGAACGATAAACGACGCGACGGGCGTTGATTTGATTATGCCCGCAATCGGCGCGAGCAGAGCGTTTAAAAGCTTTGAATAAAATGTCAGACCGCCCAAAAGAAGCCCCAAAAGAAGCCCTGAAACATAGCCTGCCGAAATTCGCAGCACGGTGAAGGCCACCGAAAGGTAAAATTCTTTTTTTGATGCAAGCGATAAAAGCGCCCTTAAAACCGAAAGGGGAGTCGGCAAAAGTATTTGAGAAGCGACAAGAACAGCGGTGAGTTGCCACACCGCTGCCCAAAAAAGAATTATAAAGCAGGTTTTTAAAAGCTTTTTAATCTTCATTTTCCGATATAATAAAAGCTGTCCTCGGGGAGCGCGCCGCCGACTGCGGAAGCGTCAAAATCATAAATGATTGAGAGGAACTGCGAAGCGTCTTTTTTCATATCTTCGCCCGTTATCAGTACGATGTTGCAGTTGGGAAGCGCCTTTTTTGCAACTGCGGCTTTTGCAATATCGTATTTTTCAATAAGCGCCGCCGCGCCTTCTACATCCGAATTTACAAAATCAACCGAAGTTTTGTAATCTTTAAGGAAGTTTTCAACTGCTTCGGGATTTTCTTTAAGGAAGTCCGTTCTTACGGCAACACAGCCCATGGTAAGCTCTGCGTTTGCAACCTTTTTCCATTCCTCGGTTAAATTAAGCTTCACTTTAAAGTCGGAGCTTTGAAGAAGAGTTGAAGTAACAAACGGCTCGGGGAGCATAACTATGTCATATTTGCCCGAAATAGCCTGCGAAGCGGCTTCGGCGTGCTCTGCGGCATATTCAACGGTTACGTCGGTGCCGACTTTAAGACCGTTCTTTTCAAGAATAAAGTTAAGAACATATTCTGCGGTACTGCTTTTGCCCGAAGCAAGAATTGTTTTGCCTTTGAGGTCCGCGACGCTTGAAACAGAGTCGCCCTTTTCAAGGATATAAAGAACGCCGAGTGTGTTAATTGCGATAAGCGTAACGTTGCCTTTTGTTTTGTTATAAAGCGCCGAAGCGGCGTTTGTGGGTATCGAGGCAATGTCAAGCTCCTTTGAAACAAGCTTGCCCGTTATCTGGTCGGGAGCGGTTGCAACGGTGAAGTTGTAGTTGTTCAAAGCTTCGTTGTTTTCGTTCATTTCCATAAGCTTTGCCGCGCCCATGCCCGTGGGGCCTTTTAAGACGGCAATGTTTACGTCCTTCTTTACTGCGGGCGCAGTGCTTTCTGTGGGTAATGCGGTTGTGTCATCGCCCGCGTTCCCCGAGCATGCGGCAAAAGTGCCGACAACAAGAAGCGCTGCGAGCAATAAGCATAAAAATTTTTTCATAATTTTTCCTCCCTTAATATTGTAAAGGTTTTTCCTTCCTTTTTAATGAATCCGTTTTTTGAAAGCTCCTCAAGCTCGCGGTAAATTGTCGTCCTGCCTATTCCGAGAAGCTTTGAAAGCTCCGACATATTGTATTCGGGCGTTACTTTACCGTTTTCGCCGTGCTTAGAGTATTCTTCAAGAAGATACGAATACAGCTTATATGAGCCGCCGCGCGACGAAAGCGTTTCTATTTTTTTGTTCAGAAAATGTATTTTCTGCGAAAGCAGGCAAATATAGTTTTCAACAAGCTTGGGCTCTTTTTTAAAAGCAGCTTTAAGCGCGTCTTTTGCAATAAACGCGACAGCCGTTTGCGAAGCGGCTGTTATCGCCGTCGGGTAAACGTCTTTTTCATAAAAAATTGCCGCCATACCGAAAGTGCCGCCTGCTTCAAGCGTGCTCATAATAACGGTTTTTTCGGGGCTTCTTTTTTCGACAACGGCGTCGCCCTTTAAGATTATTCCCAAAGAGCGTGAAAAATCGTTTTCGGTAAAAACTGCGTCGCCCTTTTTAAGAGTTTTTACGGTTACTGTGCCGTCGGGGAAAAGCTCGCCGAGCTCATGTTTATCTATTCCCGAAAAAAGCGGCGAAAGCATTAAAGCGCATTTTTGCGATTCGGTCAAAAAACCACCCCATAAGTGTTCCGTTCGGAACATAATATACAGAATTCGGGGCTTTATGTCAAGCGGTTTCCCAAAAACGGAACACAATATTTTTTATTTGTTACAATTGCAAAAAAAGATGCGCTGTGATATACTCTTTTTATTGAATAATGGGGTGATGTTTATGCAAGAAAAGCTTACAAAAAAGGAAAATGCGCTTCAGGCAATAAAATTTGTTCTGTTTTCGGCGTCCGCAGGAATAATTCAGGCGGTGTCTTTTACACTGCTCGACCTTCTTTTTAAGAACGTTGAAACAGAAAGTGAAATTATGCAGCAGCTTTTCCGCTCGGAATACGGCGTGCAGTATCTTGTTGCGCTTATTCTTTCCGTTTTGTGGAATTTCACGTTCAACAGAAAATTCACTTTCAAATCGGCAACCAACATTCCTAAAGCCATGCTCAAGGTGTTCGGCTATTACTGCGTGTTTACGCCGCTTTCAACGTGGCTCGGGTCGCTTGCAACCGCGCATTTCAATTTGGGCGAGAGACTTGGAAAATACATAGTCCTTGCAGTTACCATGATTACAAATATGGTCACCGAGTTCCTTTTCTGCAGGTTTGTTGTGTATAGGGATTCTATAAACACAGCGGAAAGTGCAAAAAAATGAGTAATACCGAAATTAAAGAAAAATGCCCGCACTCAAAAAAGTGCGGCGGCTGTCAGCTTTGGAACTTAAGCTATGAAGAACAGCTTAAATACAAACAGGCAAAGGTGCGGCGGCTTTTGTCGTGCTTTCACGCCGTTTCGCCGATAATCGGAATGAAAGAGCCGTTTCATTACAGAAACAAGGTTCAGGCGGCGTTCGGCAGAACGCGGCGCGGCGAAATTATTTCGGGAATTTATCAGTCGAGCACGCACAAAATAGTTAAAACCGACTTCTGCCTTATCGAAAACAAAAAGGCGGACGAAATAATAAATACCGTAAGGGCGCTTGTAAAAAGCTTTAACCTTACCGTGTACGACGAAAACACGAAAAAAGGCTTTTTAAGGCACGTTCTTGTAAAATACGGCTTTAACACAGGCGAAATTATGGTGGTTCTTGTAACGGGAACGCCGATTTTTCCATCAAAAAACGCCTTTTTGGCAGAGCTTTTGAAAAAGCACCCGGATATTACAACCGTGGTGCAGAATATCAACAACAAATTTACAAGTATGGTTTTGGGCGAGCGCGAAACGGTGCTTTACGGCAAGGGCTATATTGAGGATATTCTGTGCGGCTGCCGTTTCAGAATTTCGGCGGCTTCGTTTTATCAGATTAACCCCGTGCAGACCGAGGTTTTGTATTCTGCCGCGCTTAAATTTGCAGACCTTAAAAGCACCGACGCCGTGATTGACGCCTATTGCGGAATAGGCACGATAGGGCTTTGCGCGTCAAAGCATGCAAAAACCGTTGTCGGGTGCGAAATAAACCCCGACGCTGTGCGCGACGCGAAGGTCAACGCGCGTCTTAATTCTGCCGAAAATGCGGAATTTATATGCTGCGACGCAGGCGATTTTATGGCTGAAATGAAAGATTGCGGCGAAAAATTCGACGTTGTTTTTTTGGACCCGCCGCGCGCGGGCAGTGACAGAAAATTTTTGTCGTCGTTAGTCCACGCTTCGCCCGAAAGAGTTGTTTATATATCCTGCAACCCCGAAACACAGCGGCGCGACCTTTTCTTTCTTACAAAAAACGGCTACAGCGTAAAGAAAATTCAGCCTGTCGATATGTTCCCGTATACAAATCATGTTGAGTGCGTAGTTTTGTTGACTAAAGCGAAAACCAAAAACGGTTAGGCTCTCTTATGCCTATGCCTAAACAGATTAAAAAAAGGAGGCAATTCATTTGAAAAATAAAAAAAATGAAATAACCGTTCGTTCAAGTGCTGCGGAATACCTTACCTATGTTGCCTCTGCGGGAAATCAGGCGGACAGCATTGAAATGCGTTATGAGGACGAAAATATATGGCTTACGCAAAAAATGATGGCTACACTGTATGATGTTTCTGTACCTGCAATCAACCAACATCTGAAAAGAATTTTTGATGATGGCGAATTAGTCGAGAATTCAGTTGTTAAGAAATACTTAATAACTGCCGCCGACGGGAAGAATTATCAAACAAATCATTATAATCTTCAGGCTATTATTGCTGTTGGATTTAAGGTGAATAACGAACGTGCAGTGCAGTTTTGCAAAGCAAAATCGGAAAAAGAATAACACTGAGGTTTTAAAGGAGGAAAAGAACGTGTGTAAAATCGCAATTTGCGACGACTGTGAAGCCGACAGAATATATATATCCGCCGAGGTTTCAAAATGGGCAAAGGCTTCGCACAAAAATGTAAATATCCGCACGTTTTCTTCAGCCGAAAGCTTTTTGTTTTGCTATTCAGCCGAAAAGGATTTTGACATTTTGCTTCTTGATGTTGAAATGGGCGATATGGACGGCGTAACGCTTGCAAAAACCCTCAGAAAAGAAAACGACAGCGTTCAGATTGTGTTTATAACGGGCTATTCCGACTATATTTCGGAAGGGTACGATGTTGCGGCGCTTCACTATCTTATGAAGCCCATTAAAGAAGAAAAGCTTTTTTCCGTTCTTGACAGAGCTTTAAAAAAACTTTCCGATAACGAAAAAACAATAACCCTTGAAACGGGCGGCGAGACCGTGCGCGTGCCGCTTTACAAAATCAGATACGTCGATGTTTTCGGCAATTATGTAACGGTTCACGCCGATAAAGACGTTACCGTCAAAATGACGCTCGGCGCTATGGAAAAAGAGCTTGACGGGAGATTTTTCAGGGTCGGACGAAGCGCCGTTGTCAATCTTTCGCAGATAAGCCGTGTTTCAAAAACAGAAATAAAGCTTTCGGACGGCACTTCGGTTTTTCTTCCGAGGGGCGCTTATGAAAGCGTTAACAGGGCAATAATCGGCAGAGGTATTGAAAAATGAAGCATTTTTTTAAAAGAGCCGACAAAAAAATCGACTCGTATCAGCGTGAGCTTATAGAGACGCATTACCGCGAGGTTGACAATATGTACAGGCAGATTCGCGGTTGGCGCCACGACTATAAAAACCATATTCAGGTTATGAAGGCATACGCTTCGCAGGGCGACTTAGAGTCGCTTAAGCGTTACCTTGATTTGCTTGATAACGACCTTGCAACGGTTGACACGGTTATTAAAACGGGCAACCCCATGACCGACGCAATTTTAAATTCAAAAATTTCGCTCGCAAAGTCAAAGGGGATAAAAGTCGAAGCCGACGCACACATACCGCTTCGCCTTGAAACCTCTGAAATTGACCTTTGCTGTATTGTGGGCAATCTTTTCGATAACGCTATAGAAGCCGTTGAAAACCTGCCGCAGGAAAAGCGCGTTATTCGCATATATATGGATATGATAAATACCCAGCTTTATATTTCATTTACCAATTTCACCGCGGGAAAAAAGCTTGAAAAAAGCGGAAATATTTTTAAAAGCACAAAAGGCGATGGTCACGGATTCGGGCTTGTCAGAATAGACGCAATAGTCGAAAGGCTGGGCGGCTATCTCAGCCGAAACAGCGAGGACGGGGCTTTTACCACCGAGGTGCTTTTGCCGCAGGTTTGATAAATCGGCATTTTTGCGTTTCGTCACCGAAAAAAGACGTTTCGTCCCCGAATTTGCACGGGGACGTTTTTTTGTGTTAATCTTAAAGCATAAGAGAGTCGCAATTGACTGTATTGTACCTGAAAAAGAAGAAAGGGGCTTTAAAATGAAAAGCACAAAAACGGCAAAAGAAAAAAAGCCAAAGCCCAAATATAACGCAGCGCAAAACACTTGGTTTATGCTAAAGCTTGCGTGGACCTCGGGCGAAAAAAAGGTAATATTTTTAAGTCTCGGCGTTGCGCTTTCGGCAGTGGCAACAAATCTTGTTGAGCTTTTTATATCGCCCATGATTCTTTCCGTGCTTGAAGCTCACGGCACGCTGTCACGGCTTTTGATTACAATTGCCGTCTTTGCGGGGGCGCTGGCGCTTTGCTATGCGGTTTCGGGCTATTTAAACGAGAACACTATTTACGGCCGAATCACCGTGCGCGCCGAAATTGTTAATATGCTCAACAGAAAAGCGGCAACAACGTCTTATCCCAACATGTTTGACGACGGCTTTCTAAAACTGCTGTCAAAATCGAGTATGTGCGTTGAGGGTAACAGCGAAGCGACCGAGGCTATATGGACTACGCTTACAACACTTCTTCAAAATGTTGTGGGATTTTTAATATACATTGTGCTTCTTTCGTCGGTACAGCCCGTTTTGGTGCTTATAATAGGCGGCACAACGCTCGTAAGCTTTTTTGTCGGCAACTATGTTAACGGCTACGGCTACCGCCACCGCGATGAGGACGCCGAATATCAAAAGCAAATCGGCTACATTATCGAAAAATCAAAAAGCCTTGAGGCCGCAAAGGATATTAAAATTTTCGGAATGCGCCCGTGGATTTCGGAGCTTTATAAAAAAGGCTGCGCGTCTTTTGCCGCATTTCATAAAAAAGCCCAAACCATATACCTTATTGCGGGCGTTGTCGATGTTTTGCTTACATTTTTGCGAAACGCCGCGGCGTATGCTTATCTTTTAACGCTTTTTATGAAAAACGGACTTTCGGTTTCGGAGTTTCTTTTATATTTCAGCGCGGTCGAGGGCTTTGCTTCGTGGGTCACGGGCATTCTTAATACGCTAAGCACGCTTCACAAGCAGTCGCTTGATATTTCTACCGTGCGCGAGTGCGTGGATTTTAAAGAGCCTTTTAAATTTGAAGACGGAGAACCTTTAAAAATCGAAAAGGATAAGGCGTATGAAATAACGCTTAAAAACGTTTCGCTTTTATATGACGGCGCAAAAGATTTTACGTTAAAAAATATAAATCTTACGCTTAAAAGCGGTGAAAAGCTTGCCGTTGTCGGTCTTAACGGCGCGGGAAAAAGCACGCTTGTTAAGCTTATCTGCGGCTTTCTTGACCCGACTAAGGGCGAAGTGCTTCTTAACGGAAAAGACATAAGAGAATATAACCGCGCCGATTATTACAGACTGTTTTCTGCGGTGTTTCAGGATTTTTCGCTTATTGCGGGCACTGTAGAAACAAACGTAGCCCAAAAAGAAGAGGGCGCAAATGAAGCGCGCGTTAAAGAGTGCATTCGTTTAGCGGGGCTTGAAGAAAAAATCGCCTCTTTAAAGGACGGAATTAAAACGTATGTAAACCGCAAGGTTTACGACGACGCGGCAGAGCTTTCGGGCGGCGAAACACAGCGGCTTATGCTTGCAAGAGCGCTTTATAAAAACGCGCCCGTCGTTGTGCTCGACGAGCCCACGGCGGCGCTTGACCCGATAGCCGAATCGGAGCTTTATTTAAAATACAACGAAATGACAAAAGGCAAGTCGTCCGTTTACATTTCGCACAGGCTTGCAAGCACGCGCTTTTGCGACCGCATTATTCTTATTGACGGCGGCGTTATAAAAGAAGAGGGCACGCACGAAGAGCTTTTGGCTTTAGGCGGAAAATACGCCGAGCTTTTTGAAATTCAAAGCAAATATTACAGGGAAGGAGACGGCGAAAATGAAAAATTATAAAAAAACCTCGTGGCGCGAAGCGGCAAGGCTTAATAACAGAGCGATAAAACTGATTTTTAAAGAATATCCGCAGTTTGTTTTGTCGCGGTTTTTCTCAATTGCCGCAAAGTCTCTTTCGCCTTATGTCGGAATATATATTTCGGCTCTTCTTATAAACGAGCTCACGGGTGCAAAAAACCCCGAAAAAATAAAGCTCTATGTTTTTGCGGCGCTTTTTTCGGCTGCTGTTCTTTCACTTTTAATTGCACTTTTAAACAGGTGGAAAGAAACGCAAAACGCCTGCGATTATTATAATTACGAGGGAATTATAATAAGAAAAATTCTTGATATGGATTATGAAATATGCGACGACACAAAAACCTCGGACCTTATTAATACTGTAAGAGAAAATATGAACGGCGGCGGTTGGGGTTTTTACAGGGTAATGATGCAGCTTGACGAGCTGTATGAATCCGTTTTTACCTGCTTCGGCGGAATTGCTCTTACGGTTTCGCTTTTTATAAAAAAAGTGCCCGAAGGGCAGGGTGCGCTTGAAGTGCTCAACAAACCGTTTTCGGCTGTGCTAATAGTTGTTTTGATGATTGCCGTGTGCATTGCGGCCCCCGCTTTAGAGGGTAAAGGTCAAAGCTATTATGCAAAATATGCCGATATGCACAACCTCGGAAACCGTCTTTTCGGATTTTTCGGCTGGCTCGGCCACAAAAAAGAGATTGCTTCCGATGTCAGAATTTACAGGCAGGACATAATATGCGAGAGCCATAACCACTCAAAGACCGATACCTTTGCGTCGGGCGGGCTTTTTGCCCGCTTGGCACGCGGACCAATCGGCTTGTGCAGTGCCGCAGGAAGCGCCGTTTCGGTTGTCTTTACGTTCATTATTTACGCCTTTGTGTGCTTAAAGGCGTGGGCGGGCGCTTTCGGCCTCGGTGCCGTGACGCAGTATGTAGCTTCTGTAACAAAAACGGCAAGCGGCGTGTCGGGGCTTGTAAGGGCTGTCGGCGGTATGAAAAACAACGCTCCGTTTTTGGCGCTCATATTTGAGCTTCTTGACATTCAAAACAAAATGTACCGCGGCACGCTCACCGTTGAAAAGCGCCGCGACAGAAAATATCAAATAGAATTTAAAGATGTTTCCTTTAAATATCCGGGCAGTGAAACCTATGCCTTAAAGCACATCAATATGAAGTTTGAAATAGGCAAACGCCTTGCCGTTGTCGGAATGAACGGAAGCGGCAAAAGCACGTTTATTAAGCTTTTGTGCCGCCTTTATGACCCGACCGAGGGCGAAATACTTTTAAACGGTATAGACATCAGAAAATACGACTACAAAGAATATATGAATATTTTTTCTGTCGTGTTTCAGGATTTTAACCTTTTTGCATTAAAGCTCGGCGAAAACGTCGCGGCAAAAAGCGATTATGACAAAAAGGCGGTAGAAGAGGCGCTCACTAAAGCGGGATTCCTCGAAAGATTAAATGATTTGCCCGAAGGTGTTGAAACTTATCTTTATAAGGATTATAATAAGGACGGTGTGAACGTCTCAGGCGGTGAAGCGCAAAAAATCGCTATTGCCCGCGCACTTTATAAAGACGCGCCGTTTTTGATTCTTGACGAACCCACGGCGGCGCTTGACCCTGTTGCCGAAGCGCAGATATATTCAAAGCTCAACGATATTGTGGGCGATAAAACGGCGATATATATAAGCCACCGTCTTTCGTCCTGCAAGTTCTGCGACGAAATTCTCGTTTTTGCGGGCGGCACGGTTATACAACAGGGTACGCACAATTCACTTGTTTCTGAAACAAACGGAAAATACTATGAGCTTTGGCATGCTCAGGCGCAGTATTATACCTGATAAATTAAGCGGTCGCACATTTTCGGAGGAAATATGAAAAATAATTCAAAAAAGAAAAAATTAAGCGGTACCGTAATTACGGCGGCAATAATAATTGTATTAATCGCAGTCGTGTTTATAAGCGGCATTCGCCCGTGCGTGGTGCTTTCAGGCTCAATGGAGCCCGCCATACCGACGTGGAGCCTTTGCTTTGTTGACACAAGGGTTTCTTATGATGACATAGTTTTGGGCGACGTTGTTGTGTATGACAGGCGCGCCGACGACCGCCGAATAATTCACAGGGTTGTAAAAATTGAGGACGAAGGCATAACGACAAAGGGCGACGCAAACCTTATTACCGACGGCGTCAGCGTCGGGCGCGACAACCTCTACGGCAAGGAGCTTTTTCATATTCCGTATATCGGCTATATCTGCCGCTTTGCAAAAAATCCGTTTGTGCTTATTGCTCTTGCGGTGATAATCGTACTTTTGAATGTAACAGACCTTAAAGGCAAAAAGAAAAAGAAGCAGGATTCTGAAATTTCTTCGGAAGCCGAAGCCGCCGCATTAAATGAACCGACTCCCGAAAACGAAAATACACGGCAAGAGGAAAAGACAGAATAAAACATAGGCATAAGAGAGTCGAAACGACACGCCCTAAAAGCTTTATTTTCCGCATCCTCAGGCGTTTTTCTCCTTGCAATACGGGCAGTATTGACGCGTCGAAGAAACACCCGACTTTTGGGAAACTAAAGCTTCCCCAGTGCTTCGCAGTTTTAAAATGTCATATTTTTGTCGGTACAAGGAAAAAAACGAAGCAATGCTTTCGCCTTGCGAGGCTTTTTGACGAAGTAACGGCGAAAAGAGGGCGTTTTAAAACCGTACCGGTTCGGCTCTCTTATGCCTAACATAACAAAATAAAATACAGCACAAAAAAGCTCCCCGTTTCGTATTCAGCGAAGCGGGGAGTGCTTTATGTAATAAGTGAAATTATTATATTTGAGTTTTACAGCCCATAGCAGTGACAGAGAATATCTAAAATTTTATTTTTGTCGGTAACTCTTGCACCGATTGAAACTAAGTCAACATCCTCATCTTTCATAGCTGAAATAAACAGCGCCATATCATCGGCAATGTCTTTTGAGAGCGGTTGAACCGTGTCTGCGGTAATTACTTGAGCAAGCCGAAAGACGTCGTTTTTGTGCTTTTTAATATTTTTGCTGTCAACGTGTTCGCCTTGGGTTTTGCGTTCCCGCAAATCAAGCCACGCTTTGGCTTTAAACGGTATAAGGCAGGTCGGCTTTAAAACTGGTATTCCCTCAATAATCATCTGACCGCTTTTAAGTAAATTATAATAAGCTTCATTCAATAAGATTGCAGACAGGCTTGATATTTCATCGTCTATCGGTAACGGCGTGAGCACTGCATTGCTTTCAAGATGTATAAAGTCGGGATTCCTTGAAAACAATTCTATCATATATGGATAGTCCTTGGTTTTAGGAGAGGCGAAACGATAAAACTGCGCCGCGCCTGTACTTTTATTCTGATGGGTATATCCGGCTTCTTTTACATAGCTCCAAAACCGATTGCCAAACTCTGCCGTCAATGCTTCAACTATTAAAACAATATCAATATCCTTGGTTGCTCTGAATGGCAGTCCCTCATTTTCCATAATCAAATCGCACGCTGTGCCGCCGATTATTATATATTGATTTTCAAACCCCTTAAAGCAGTCTTTGAATTTCGTGAAACCCGTAACCATTAGTTTCGTAACTCCTTTCGTATCATTTCTTCAATTGATTTTTCAATTCTTTCATCATTGTTTTCGCTTAATGATAAGCAAACCGAAATGCTATCGGCAATGTTGCCGTTTGCAAATTGTTTCGGATTGTATGCCCACATTTCAAGCCGCACTTGCTCGTGCGCATCGATAAGCTCATTTGTCAGCATTTTTTTATCGAATAATTTATCGAATACAGCATATGTGAATGTTTCGTTTGGATTAAGCATCGTTTTTTCCGCTAATGCAGATTCGCCTGCAAGAACCATATTGTTTGTGATTTGATGCTTAAAAATGTATCCGACATTACGGACCGGCGATGTCATATACCGTTTTGTTTTTTCAAACAATTCAAACCGCCCGAAACTTGACTCAATTACGTTATTTACGCCGTCTTTTGTAACGGTAAAGAAGCCTGTTGCCTCAAGCTGCCTTGCGGCTCTTGATAAAGTCATTGCCGAATAGTTTAGTTTTTTTGCGGCTTCGGAAATATATAATCTTTTTTTGTTGCCGTAAAAATACAGTAATAAAAGCTGTTGAGTTGAATAATGAATTTTTGAAACGACTTTTTCGGGCTTCGTTTCGTTTGTCAGCATTGCTCCTATAAAAGGTAAAAATGCCTGTTTTTTTGTAACAAACGATATTTTGTTTTCCATAAAGCTTTTTCTTCGATAAAATGAAATCGAGGGAAGCTCAAATACAATAGGAACATTATCTGCCGCTTGTATTTTTGCTATTTGCTTTTTTAAAGCCGACAGCGTGTCAAGCTCTCCCTTAGGGGTGAGAATCAAACAGCGGACATCATAAATATATGCCAAACGGAATTGGTAACTTTCGGAAATGTATAATGGTAAAGAATCTTTTTTTTCCCACTCTTTGTATTCAACGGGAATGCCGAAGAACTCAAAAAACATATTGTTCACACTCGTTTTAACTTAATTAATTTCATTTTAACTTATTATATGTTAAATGTCAAGTTTTTATGTTAATTAACAAAAACGCCCCCGTTTCGTATTCAGCCGAAGCGGGGAGCGCGTGTTTTATTCTGTAATTATTCGCCTATATATTTTTCGCAAAAGGCGTTAAGCTTTTTTTCGTACTCTTCGGAGTTTGTCTGATAGCTTTCGGCGTGATATGCGCCGTCTACCAAAAGAAGGTCCTTTTCAGATGTGCAGGCGTCATAAAGCTCTGTTGCCATATATGTGGGAACAAAGTCGTCGTCTTTTCCGTGAACGAAAAGAATGGGCGCTTTTGCTGTTTTAACTGCGTTTATTGCGCTTGTATCGCGAATGTCATAGCCTGCCTTTTTCTTTGTAAGAAAATCGACTGCCGTAAAAAGCGGCTCTTTGGGAATGTGAAAATGCTTTAAGCAATAGTTAAACTCGTCATATGCCGAGGTGTAACCGCAATCGGCAACCGTAAATTTAACGTTTTCGGGCAAAGAGCTGTCACCCGTCATAAGCATAACCGTTGCACTGCCCATTGAAACGCCGTGAAGAATTATTTTTATATCTTCGCCGAAGGTCTCTTTAAGAAACGAAAGCCATTTAAGGCAGTCGCGCTTTTCAAAATATCCGAAGCCTATGTATTCGCCTTCGCTTTCGCCCGAGGCGGTGTGGTCAACAATAAAAACGTTGTAGCCCTTGTCGTGCCAGAACTTTGAAAAAAGCCTGAATTCGCGCTTTGCAAAGCATCTGTAGCCGTGCGAGCCGAAAACATAAACGTCGGAAGGCTTGTCGGCTTTTAAAAGATAGCCTTTAAGCTTGTTGCCGTCGTCGTTTGTTATTGTGTATTCTGTAAATTCCTGCGAAAGAAACCACTCTTCGCGCGGGTCGGTGCTTTGCGGCTCGCCCTGCATTTTTGCGGTTACTGCGTCTGCGACAAGCTTAAAAAGCTTTCCGCTTCGCTCAATTATTTCGTGATATACAAAAGCACTTGCCGCGCCTGCGGTAAGCGCCGCGCCCGCTGTAAGTGCGGCGGCTTTTTTTAATTTCATAACAAAACCTCCGAATAAGTTTATACTACAATTTTACAACACTTTTTAAAAATGTCAACAGCGCATTGGCGGCGGGTAATGTTTCGGCGCTTTTCTTAATACTTTATACAGAAGAAAATTTAAGGAGTGATTTTTACGGAGAAAATAAAACTCGGGCTTTACGGCTTCGGAAACGTCGCAAAAGGCGTGCTTTTTGCCGCAAAAGGAAGCGGCGATTTGACGGTTACTTCGGTTTTTACAAAAAGAAATCCGAATGAAGTCTCTTTGCCGTTTAAAGACATAAACGTATATTCAAAAGACGAGCTTTTAAATCACAAAAACGACATTGACGTGCTTGTTATGTGCGGCGGAAGCTTTAAAGATTTGCCGAAAGAAACGCCCTATGCCGCCCGGTATTTTAATACTGTCGACTCGTTTGATACCCATTCAAAAATAAAAGAGCATTTTGAAAATACAGACCGCGCCGCAAAAAGCGGCAAAAAAACGGCGATAATATCTGTCGGCTGGGACCCGGGCCTTTTTTCGCTTTTCAGAGCATATTCAAAAAGCGTTTTAAACAATGCAAAAACATATACCTTTTGGGGGCGCGGCGTAAGTCAAGGCCACACAGAGGCGCTAAAAAAAACAGACGGGGTTTTATACGCCGTTCAATACACCGTTCCTAAAGAAAGCGCAAAAAACGCGGTTAAAAGCGGCGCCGCCGAAGAGCTTTTGCCGCGGGAAATGCATGAAAGAGTGTGCTATATTGTGCCGAAAGAGGGGGCAGACAAAGAAAAAATCGAAAAAGAGATTAAATCTATGAAAAATTACTTTGACGAATACGACACTAAGGTGTATTATATTTCAGAAGAGGAGTTTTTTAAAAATCACACAAAAATGATGCACGGCGGAACTGTTTTTTCAAGCGGCAAAACAGGCGAGTGCTTAAAAAACCGCGAAACGGCAGAGCTTTCTTTAAAGCTCGATTCAAACCCCGAGTTTACGGGGTGCGTGCTCGCTTCATATGCGCGAGCCGCGTCAAGGCTTTCAAAAGAGGGATTTTTCGGCTGCAAGACGGTTTTTGACGTCGCCCCGTCGTATCTTTTTGAAAATACCGATTATTTAGATGATAATATTCTTTAGGAGAGGATTATCTTGTCGGACTTAACAAGAAAGGTATCTTATGTCTTAGCTGCCGCAAAAGAACGTATAAAAAATAACTTCAGTGAAGGTGAAAATATGTCGGACCTTTTTAACTCTGTTTGCATTACTTCTGTAGCGCCGACCGTTTCTTCGGCATTCGGAATGAACGCCGTCGGCACGGAAAGTGAAAATCCCGTGTTAAGCGCGCTTATCGAAAAAAAGCTTTCGGGCAGAAAGCCCGACAGGGCGTTCCTTTATAATCCCGACGCGGTTGCGCTTTGGCTTTTTCAAAAATATACGCCTAAGTTTAAAGACGCGCTTTTGTGTTCCGATATAGCTCTTCCGATGCTTTCGGTTATGCCGAGCGTAACGCCCGTTTGTTTTGCTTCGATGTACACCGGCGTAATGCCCGAGGTTCACGGAATACGCGCTTATAAAAAGCCTGTTTTAAAACAGTATACGCTTTTTGACGAGTTTATTAAAAACAACAAAAAATGCGCGATAGTTTCTACAGAGGGCGACAGTATTTCGAAAATATTCCTTGAAAGAAAAATGAACTATTTTATTTATGACACGCCCGAAGAAGTCAACGAAAAAGCCGCGGAGCTTATTGAAAAGGACGAATACGACCTTATTGTCGTTTACAACGGCGATTACGACGGCACCATGCACAAATACGGTCCCGAAAGCGCCGAGGCGTTAGAGGTTCTTTCGCGCAATATCGCGGTTTATAAGGGCTTTGTCGAAAAAATACAGGCGCAATGGAAAAACCACGACGTTATCTACGGCTTTATGCCCGACCACGGCTGTCACGAAATAGACGGCGGGTGCGGCTCTCACGGGCTTTATATGGAAGAGGATATGAACATAATCCACTTTTACGGCGCTTTTTCGCGCTCATAAGACCAGAAACCCGAAAATTTTATTTGCTTTTGACGCGGCTTTTCAGGTCTTTAGGGTATTCGACCTCTTTTCTTAAAACAACCAAAGAAAAAAGGTTCGGAACAGCCATAAGCCCGTTAAAAATATCAGCCGCCGCCCAAATGATTTTGGGAGCGCTTATGCCGCCGAAGAACGAAAGCATAAGAAAAACAGTTTTATAAACACCTTTAGCGCGCTTGCCGAACAGGTATTGCGCGCTTTTTTCGCCGTAAAACGAGCATCCCGCAAGCGAAGCAAAGGCAAAAACGGCAGTAAGCAGGGCAATTCCCTTTTTGCCGATTTCGCCGAGGCACGAATATGCCGCTATAGAAAGCTTTGCGCCGTAAAGCTCTGCGGGCGCTTTGCTTACAAGAATTACAAGCGCCATTACCGTGCAAAGAAAAACCGTGTCGCAAAAAACCTCAAACATAGCCCACATTCCCTGCTCTTCGGGCGAGGAGTTTTCGGTTTCGCTGTGAATAAGGGTCGATGAGCCAAGCCCCGCTTCGTTTGAAAACACCCCGCGCGATATGCCGTAGCGCATCGCTTTGAACATTCCGAACCCGCCGAGAGCCTTTAAAGAAAACGCTTCTTTAAAAATAAGCGCAAATGATGCGGGTATTTCGGCGCGGTTTATAAAAAGCACCGCCCCCGAAAGCAGAAGATATGCCGCCGACATAAACGGAACGGTTATTTCGCTGAATTTTGAAATACGCTTTACGCCGCCCTTAATAACAAGAAAGCAAAGCACGGTCATAAAAGCGCCGGTTATGTATTTTGAAACGCCGAATTCGCTTTCCAACGAGCTTGTGACAGAGTTTGCCTGCGCCATATCGCCCATTCCGAGCGTTGAAAAAAGGCATAGCACGGCATAGGCCTTTGCCATACCGCCCATTTTAACGCCGTTTTCCATATATCTGAACGCCCCGCCCGCTGTTTCGCCGAATTTGTTTCGGCTTTTATATTTAATGCCGAGCCAGTTTTCGGCGTATGCCGTCATCATCGAAAAAACAGCCGAAATCCACATCCAGAACACCGCGCCCGCGCCGCCCGAATAAATTGCGGTTGCAACGCCCACAATGTTCCCCGTGCCGATGCACGCGGCAAGCACCGAGCAAAAAGCCCCGAAACGGCTGATGCCTTTTTCCTGCTTTTTTTCGGCGGATTTTGAAAAAAAGCTTCCGACGGTAGCGCCCGCCCAAACCTTTATGCCGCGTATCTGAAAAAAGCTGCTTTTAAATGTGAAGTACGCCGCCACACCCGAAAAAAACAAAAGCATGGGCGCGCCCCACACCACAGAGCCTATTGCGTTGAGAATTTCGGCCATAAAAACACCCCCGCTAATTACTATTTAAGCGGAGGCGGATTTATGAAAAAGTCAAAAGTCAATCAGAGCGTTGTTTTTCGTCTTTTTTTATGTCTTCGGTTTTAATTTCGTTGTGCGTGCGCGGCTTTTTATATATGCCCATTCGTGAAAACAGCGCGGGGAATACGGCTGAAATTGCCATTGCGGGAACGGCAATATATCTTACGCTGTCGGCAAATAAAAGGTAATACATATAAGACGGCGCGTTGATTATCGAATACGCCTTTAAATACTGCGGGAAGAACAGCGCAACAACCGCAAACACGGCAATCGCCCCGAAAATTACCCAGGTGGTTATTACATAAAACTTCTTGTTTGCCTTTTTTGAAAAAAGCCTGCCCGAAATATAGTAAAGAAGCGGCGAAGCAAGAAAGAAAACGATAAGCAAAGCATAGTGCTTAAAGCCGCTGTAGCCGTCGGTAACGCCGTTATAATACGTCACACAGTATACGGCGCATAAAAGCGCGTGCACAAGAAGCAAAAAGAGAACCGAAAATATATTGTAAAGAATTTTTTTCATAAGGGAAGCTCCTTTATAAGAGTGTTATAATACTAACATATTAGCTTCTCATATTCAAGGCTTGCGAAAAAATGAAATAAAAATTTAATAATTAAGAAATTTTGAGTTTAAATTTGTTGTGAGTATAAAAATGCCCCTTCAAACCGCGTTGAAGGGGTGAAAAATAATTTTTATTTTGCCTTTTTTAAGATTTTCGTCTTAATAAACGGAATAACCTTCGGATAAAGCACCTTGTCTATAAGAAGCGTTGCGATAAGTCCGCCGACTATACCGACGATTATGCCGCCGATTATATCCGTGGGATAGTGAACGTGAACGTAAATTCTCGAAATGCCGATTAAAAGAGCAAGAATCACAGCTGGAATGCCGTATTTCTTTTTCGCTCTTAAAAGAAGCGGGAACGCCGCACCGAACGACGAAGATGTGTGACCCGAGGGGAACGACCAGCTTGACGGCTTTTTAACGATGTCCGGGTAATTGAACGCTTCGGGCCAGCCGTCAAAGTTGAAAGGACGGGGGCGCTGAATAAGCTCTTTTAAGCAGATATTGTTAATAAAGCCCGCAACCGCAAGACCTCCGAGAACATAAACGCCGAATCTGCGCGTTTTTTTCGGAATGAGCAGGCACACGCCGAGAATTATCCAAAAAATGCCGTCGTCGCCGAGATATGTAATAACAGACATAATTACGTCGAGCACGGGATTCCAAAGCTTTTCAAAAAACTTAAAGACAGCCCAGTCGAAGTTGACTATAAAATCCATAACAGAACTCCTTTACCGATGATTACTTATTGTACTATCTGAAAAGCGAAAAGTCAACAACGGGTTAAAGTTTTTGATACAAAACGGGTTAAAGTTTTTGATATAATATAGCTTGAAAAAAAGCATATACTATGATATATTAATTATCTGCAAAAAGACGGAGGAGATGTTAATATGCTAAATATGACAAACGAACAAAGACTTTCGGTTATAAACAAGCTTATCGAAAACGGCGTTAAAATCCCTTGTTATGACGGCGTTATTATCGAAGAGAGCGTTACAATCGGCAAGGGCACGCTCATTTTGCCGAACACTTTAATTCTCGGCTCATCCGTTATAGGCGAAAATGCCGTGATAGGCCCCAATTCATATATATGCGACACAACGGTCGGCAACGACACGTCTCTTAACAACACGCAAAGCTTTTCGTCAAAAATAGGGGCGGGCGTTACGGCAGGCCCGTTTGTTCACATAAGACCCGGCTCTTCAATTGCCGACAGGGTTCACATAGGCAATTTTGTCGAGGTTAAAAATTCAACCGTTGACGAGGGCAGCAAATTGCCGCATCTGCTTTATGTGGGCGACAGCGACGTCGGCAAAGACGTTAACTTCGGCTGCGGGTGCGTTACCGTCAATTACGACGGCAGAAACAAATCGCGCACAACGGTTAAAGACGGTGCGTTTATCGGCTGCAACACAAATCTTATAGCGCCCGTAACGGTCGGCGAAAACGCCTTCACCGCGGCAGGCTCGACAATAACAAAGGATGTTCCCGATAACGCTCTTGCAATAGCGCGCGAACGCGAGGTTATAAAAGAAGATTGGGTCAACATTAAAAAGCCGTATAAACGCCAGCACACAGCGGAGAATAAATAATGTTCGGCAAAAAGAAAGAAGCGGGCGGCTCAACCTATGAATATCTCATAGCAGGTTTGGGCAACCCCGGTGCAAAATACGAAACAACACGCCATAACGCGGGCTTTTTGTGCGTAACAAGGCTTGAAGACAAATATAATTTCAAGGCGAAAAAGCTCAAATTTCACGCGCTTATCGGCGATACATATATCGGCACTCATCGCTGTATCGTTATGAAGCCGCAAACCATGATGAACAATTCGGGCGAGGCGATTAAAGAATGTGCCGCATTCTATAAAATTCCGCCTGAAAATATTGTCGTTATTTTTGACGATATTTCGCTTGAACCCGGGCGCATTCGCATAAGGCGCAAGGGCTCTGCGGGCGGCCACAACGGAATTAAAAGCATAATAGCGCATTTAGGAAGCGAAAATTTTCCGAGAATAAAGCTCGGCGTGGGTGCAAAGCCTTCCGAAGACAGCGACCTTGCCGATTGGGTGCTCGGCAATTTTCCGAAAGCGGATGTGCCGAAAATGCGCGGCGCAATAGAAAAAGCCTGCGACGCATTGCCGCTTATTCTCGACGGCGACATTGACGGCGCAATGTCAAAATATAATTCATAAAACAAAAATATGTCATGTTATTCTAAGCTTTTAAAAGACTGTCAGGAATACCTTGATGTTCTTCGGTATATAAATTCAGGCGTGGCGCCCTCGGGTATTACGGGGCTTCCGCCTACGCCGAAGGCGCATCTTATACATTCGCTTTGCGAGGATACTCTTCGCAGAGCTATTGTCATTTTGCCCTCGGAGGGCGCGGCGACAAAATTCGTTAACGATATTAACGAGTTTTGCGGCAATAAAGAAAAAGCGTTTCTTTTCCCCGCAAGGGATTATTCTTTTAACAGCCTTGAGAACCGCTCAAAGGAATTTGAGCATATGAGACTTAAAACGCTCTCGAAAATTGTTGACGGCAGCTATTCCGTTATTGCGTGCAGCGCCGAGGCGGCAATGCAGTTGCCCTTGCCTAAAGAAAGCCTTATAAAACGCACGCTTAAAATAACCGCCGATTATGAAATTACGCCCGAAAAGCTTGTGGATGTGCTTTTAAAAGCGGGCTTTTCGCGCGCCGATACCGTAGAGGGTGCGGGGCAGTTTGCACGCCGCGGCGGAATTGTGGACTTTTTCCCGATTAACGCCGAAAATCCCGTAAGAATAGAGCTTTGGGGCGACTGTGTAGACACTGTTTCGGAGTTTGACCCGTCAAGCCAGCGCCGCACGGATATTATTGACGAATGCAGAATTTCGCCGTCGTCTGAAATTCTTTTTGACAGCGACGAAGAGTTTAAAGAAAAGCTTGAAGCCTTTATAAAGGGGCTTTCGGGCAAAGGCTCCAAAAAAGCAAAAGAGACGCTTTTAAAAGACCTTGAGCTTTTAAAAAACGGCGTTAAAATCACAAATACCGACAAATATCTTTCGCTCGCCTACAAAAAGCCCGAGTCAATATTTGACTATTGCAAAGACGATATGCTTTTTGTTATTGAAAGCTCGGCGGTAAAAGACAGCATAAAAAACAACTCAAAGCTTTTAAACGAAGAAATAAAGGCGCAGTTTGAAAACGGCGTGCTCGCTTCGGGGCTTGATAAATTTGCGCTGACGCAAAGCGAAATATTTGCCCTTTATGAAGAAAGAAAGGCATTTTATGTGGACTCTCTCCCGCGCGGGAGCTTTGACACGCCCGTAAAATCGCTTACAACCTTTAACGCACAGCAGCTTCCGACGTGGAACGGAACGCTCCAGGTGCTTCTTGACGATATAAGACCCGCAATTTCAAGGGGCGTAAAATGCATAATAAACGCCGGCACCGAAAAGGCGGCAAAGTCGCTTTGCGAAGCGCTTGAAAACGAAGATATAAAAGCGCTTTATTTCGGCGTGCTCCCGGCGGAGTTCCCGCAAAAAACAGTGTCCGTCACGGCGGGCGGCGTCAGCGGCGGCTTTACTTATCCGAAAGAAAAGTTTGAAATAATAACATACGGCAAAGCAAATTCCGTTTCAAACTCAAAAAGGCGCAAGGCTTTTAAAGCGGCTGACGCGGTGCAAAGTCTTGAAGAGCTTACGCGCGGCGACTATGTTGTGCACGCCGTTCACGGTATAGGCGTTTTTGAAGGCATTCAGAAGATGGAAGTCGGCGGGCTTATTAAAGACTACATCAAAATAAAATACGACAAGGGCGACGCGCTTTATGTTCCCGTAACACAGCTTGACCTTGTTTCAAAATATATAGGCCCGGGCGAAGAGCGCAAAACACTTAAACTGTCGCGGCTCGGCGGCAAGGATTGGGAAAAAGCAAAGGCGCGCGTAAAAGCCTCGGCAAAAAGTATGGCAAAAGAGCTTATTGCGCTTTATTCAAAGCGCCTTAAAACCGACGGCTTTGCTTTTTCGCCCGATATTGATATGCAAAGCGATTTTGAGCGCCGCTTTGAGTTTGAAGAGACCGATGACCAGCTTCGCACGGCGGACGAAATAAAGCACGATATGGAAAAGCCGCATCCTATGGACCGCCTCCTTTGCGGCGACGTCGGCTTCGGCAAAACCGAGGTTGCTTTAAGAGCGGCGTTTAAGTGCATAGCCGACGGCAAACAGTGCGCAATACTTGTACCGACAACGATACTTGCGCTTCAGCACTATAACACGATAATGCGCCGTTTTGAGGGCTTCCCCGTGAATATAGAAATGCTTTCGCGTTTTCGCTCGCAAAAGCAGGCGCAAAATATAGTCAAAAAGCTCAAACGCGGCTCAATAGATATAATTGTCGGCACGCACAGGCTTATTTCAAAGGATATAAGCTTTAAGGATTTGGGGCTTATAATAATCGACGAAGAACAGCGCTTCGGCGTGGGTCAAAAAGAGCGCTTAAAAGAGCTTTATCCAACGGTCGATTGCCTTACGCTTTCGGCAACGCCCATACCGAGAACCATGAATATGGCTATGTCAGGCATACGCGATATGTCGGTTATCGAAGAAGCACCGCTTGACCGCTTCCCGGTGCAGACCTATGTGCTTGAACACGACTGGGGGATTCTCTCGGAGGCTATGAAAAAAGAGCTTAGGCGCGGCGGCCAGGTATATTATCTCCACAACAAGGTCGAAACGATAGAAAAGACGGCGGCAACCGTCAAAGAGCTTATTCCGGAGGCGAATGTAAGCGTAGCGCACGGCAAAATGAGCGAAGAGGAGCTTTCTCAGGTGTGGCGCTCGCTTCTTGACGGCGAAACGGATATACTCGTTTGCACAACGATAATCGAAACGGGTGTAGACGTTCCCAATGCCAACACGCTGATAATAGAAAACGCCGAAAATCTGGGGCTTGCACAGCTTCACCAGATTCGCGGCAGAGTGGGGCGTTCGTCACGGCGCGGATTTGCATATTTTACGTTCAGGCGCGACAAAAGCCTTTCAGAAATCGCCACAAAGCGGCTTGAAGCGATAAAGGAATATACAGAGTTCGGCTCTGGCTTCAAAATCGCCATGCGCGACCTTGAGATAAGGGGCGCGGGCGACCTTCTCGGCGCTCAGCAGCACGGCCATATGGAAAGCGTCGGTTATGATATGTATATGCGCCTTTTAAGCGAAGCCGTAAGCGAAGAAAAGGGCGAAATACCGCCCGAATCTCAAAAGGATTGCCTTATAGACATACGCGTTGACGCGCACATTCCCGAAAGCTATATCGAAAGCCTGCCGCAAAGGCTTGCTATATATAAACGGATTGCCGATATAAGAACCGAGGAGGACGCCTCGGATTGCTTAGACGAGCTTATTGACAGATACGGCGACCCGCCGAAATCCGTTGAGGGACTTATAAAAATTTCACTCTTAAGAAACACCGCTTCAAAGCTCGGCATATACGAAATAGGTCAAAAATCCGACTCTCTGCTTTTGTATTCGCAGTTAATAGATATGAAAGCAGTGGCGCTTCTCGGCAAAATGCTCAGAGGGCGAATAATGGTTTCGGCAGGCAACAAGCCGTATATTGCGGTTAAAAAGCTCCCGAAACAAACGCCCATAGACGCTATTGAAGAGGCGTTTGCGGTGATGCTCAAAGCAGTTGAAAATAATGATAAAAACAGCGAAAGCGAGGAATTATAATGCATTACGATTACAAAACACAGGGAACGTGTTCAAGAACCATCAGCTTTGATATTGAGGACGGCACGGTTAAAAACGTTAAATTCGAGGGCGGCTGCAACGGCAACCTTAAAGGTATTTCGGCTCTTGCCGAGGGCAAAAAGCCCGAAGAGCTTATAAAATGCCTTGAAGGTATAAAATGCGGATTTAAGCAGACCTCGTGCCCCGACCAGCTCTCACGCGCGCTCAAATCGGCTCTGGAGGAGAAATAATATGAAGCTTCTTTTGATGATAGCCGATATAGATGAGTTTGTGCCGTTCAAAAAATGTGTTGAACGGCGCATTACCGAAGAATTTATTTTCAGGGGAATGCCCGCCTTTAAGTTTTCGCATAAGGGGATTGAGGTCACCGCGCTTTGCTTCGGCATAGGCAAGGTGAACGCCGCAACAGGCGCGGCGCTTGCTTTGAGCGAGCTTAAATTCGACGGCGTGATAAACACCGGCTGGAGCGGTGCTGTTTCGGGCGTTGCAAAGGGCGACGTGATTGTCGCAACGTCGTTTGTCGAGTGCGATTTTGATATGACGGCTATCGGCAAGCTGCCCGCACAAAAGCCCGGACAGGATGTTTATGTTTATAACGCCTGCGGTTTTATTTATGACGCAGTGGTTAAAGCGAACGAAAAGTCGGAGGACGCCCATGCAAAATTCAAATTCGGCGCTCTCGGCACAGGCGATATATTCCTTTCGGATAAAAAACTTGCACAGTATTATAAAGAGACTTTCGGCATTAAGGCGTTTGATATGGAAAGCGCCGCGGTGGCTTCGGTGTGCCGCGTTATGAATACGCCGCTTCTTTGCGCACGGAAAATATCCGACAGCGCGAACGACGCCGCACCGTCGGACTACCGCGAGAGCCTTTTCAGCGATGAAAACGCGAATGTGTTTTACGACATTGTTTTCAAGGTTCTCGGCGCTTTATGTGAACCGTAAGCATTAAAGCGTTTTGCAGATTGAAAAGCTTTTGGTGCTTAAATCTGCGCGCTTTTTTCGGCGGTTATTCAAGGGCAAAAGCCGCCGCCCGATATGCTTCGGGAATATTCAATACCATATTATGCGAAATTCACGCGAGTGTGTTGAATAAAAAATCGGGCTGTAATTTTTACAGTCCGATTTTTTGTGATGAAATGTATTTTAGTTGAAAGTTCGTTTTCTGGGGCATTTTTTACCGCCGCGTTTAGATTTCACCGTTAAAAAACGCATCTTTAAACCACACGTTTTCCACTTCAAATTCTTTTTTGTTAAGATAATTAAGAATGCCTGCGTCGGTTTTAAAGTCGAAAATAAGCTTATACGAATAAAGAAATTGCTTTTTATATCCGCCGAAGCGCTTGTTTTCGGCGTTTGTGCCGTATTTTCCGTCGCCGAGAAGCGGGTGGCCGTAAAAGGCAAAGTGCGCTCTTATCTGGTGGGTTCTTCCTGTAAGAAGCTCCACTTCAATAAGCGAAAGTCCGTTTTTATAACCGAGCACCCTGTATTTTGTCGAAATGCTTTTGGCGTTTGCGGAAGCACCCTTTGAAACGTAAACCTTGTTTTGCTTTTCGTTTTTTTGAAGACTGTCTTTAAGAACGCCGCTTTCTTTTTGAAGCTTTCCTATTACAACGCAAAGATAAAGCTTGTGAAGCTCGCGGTTTTTAAGCTTTTCGTTCAAAATTCTTAAAGCTTCGGCATTTTTTGCGGCAATTATTATTCCCGCGGTGTTTCGGTCTATTCTGTTCACAAGTGCCGGTGCAAACGACATTTCGTTTTCGGGGCAATACTCGTGCTTTTCATAAAGATAGCGCTTTATTCTTGTTATTGCGGTGTCGTTATATTCGTCGGCGTCGGGGTGCGAAAGAAGCCCGACGGGTTTGTCGGCAAGCAAAATATTTTCGTCCTCATAAACAATAGAAAGGTTTTTGCCCGCACCCATAAAGTCGTATTTAGGGGCTTTCGGAGCAAAAAATTCGTCGTTTATATAAAGAGATACGACGTCGCCCTTTTGAAGCTTAAAGCCTATATCGCATTTTTTAGAGTTGACCTTTATTCTTTTGCTTCTTATGTATTTATACATAAGCGACTTCGGTATAAGCGGAAAAGCCTTTGAGATATATTTGTCGAGCCGCTGATTTGCGTCGTTTTCACCTATAACAAATTCTCTCATCTGTTTTCGACTTCCTTTTTAATATCCCTGAGCTTTTTAAAACGTCTGCTCACGGCGGAGCGCGACATGGGCGGGTTCATAAGCTTTCCCAATGCGTCAAGCGAAAGGTCGGGGTTGTCAAGCCGCAATAAAGAAAGCTGGGCTAAGTCCTCGGTCATATCGTCAAGGCTTATTTTTTTAAGCACGTCGTTTATTAAATCAATTTGATTCATACCCGTTTCAATCGTTCTTGAAAGGTTTGCCGCTTCAAAATTCATTCGCCTGTTAATTCGGTTTTTTACGGTTTTGAACGCGCGCGTTTCCATCATAACAAAAAACGCGCCGTTTGCACCCATGGCGCCGATAAAATCTTCAATTCCGTCGGCGTCCTTGCAATAAAGCAAATAGCCGTTGCTTCGCCTGAGCTTTTTAACTTTAAGCCCCGCTTCTTCTATTACCGTCATAAGGTCGTCGCAAAGCTTTGATTTTGCAACGCTGAATTCAAGGTGATAATCCTTTTCGGGGTTAGAGACGCTTCCGCAGGCGAGAAACGCGCCGCGTATAAACGATTTAAAGCAGCATTCTTCGTCGTTGTTTTCAAAGTTTGAAAAATTCACTCTGAGCGCAAGCTCTTTGCCTGTATAGCCGAAAAAGAGAAGCAGTTTTTTTCTGTCCTCGGGGGACTCTATTCTTATTTTGTAGTTGCCCGCCTTTGAACATGAAATAACGGGTATAACTCCCGTAAGCGTTCTTACGGTGTCGCAATAGCGCATGGCAACGCTTTTTTGCTCTGTCATAAAAGAAATTTCGTTTAAACTAAAGCTTCTTCCGAAAAGCAAAAGCCCGAAAGCCTCCGCTTTCAGGCAACATTGCGTAGGTGTTACGCCGCAAAGTTCATTTTTTATATCTGCTGAAAAAGACATATTATTCCAAATTCCTGACTTCCGCTTCAAGAAGAACGCCTGTTTCTTTAAAAACAGTTTCTTTCACAAGCTCAATTAACGCTTTTATATCGTTTGACGTTGCGTTATTTTTGTTGATTATGAATCCCGCGTGCTTTTCGCTCACTTCGGCGCCGCCCACGCTTTTTCCTTTTAATCCGCACTGCTCTATAAGCGCGCCCGCAAAATAACCTTCGGGGCGCTTAAAGGTACTGCCCGCACTCGGATATTCAAGCGGCTGTTTTTCAACGCGCCTTGAAGCAAGGTCGTCCATCTTTGCTTTTATTTCTTCTTTCGGCGCTTTTTTAAGCTCAAAAACCGCGCCTGTTATAATATATTTGCCGCTTTCGTAAACGGAGCTTCTGTAAGAAAATTTAAGCTCACCGCCTGAAAATGCGCCTTCGTTCCCGTCAAGGTCGAGGTGGCGCGCTTCTCTAACAACATCTTTCATTTCACCGCCGTAAGCGCCCGCGTTCATAAATACCGCGCCGCCGACGGTGCCGGGGATTCCGTAAGCAAATTCAAGCCCCGAAAGCGAATTTTCAAGGGCAAATCTGCAAAGCGAAGAAAGCCTTACGCCCGCTTCGCAGAAAACCCTGTTACCGTCAAGAAGCTTTATTTCGGTGAGTCCGTCGGCAATTTTTATTACGGCTTTTTTAACGCCCTCGTCGGGGGCTAAAACGTTACTGCCGTTGCCGAGAACGACAAACGGAACCGAAAGGCTTTTTGCCGCCTTTAAAACCGCAGACAGAGCGTCTTTAGACTTGGGCGTTATAAGAAGCGGGCATTCGCCGCCCGTTTTAAACGACGTGTAGTTTTTTAAAAGCGCGTTTCCTTTAACGTCGCACAGATTGTTGATTGCAGCCTCTTTCAAGCCGCAAAAATTGAAGTCAGCTATGTTTATCACCGTCACTCGTTAAGTAAAGCCGCGCCGATTATGCCTGCGTCGTTAGCAAGCACCGCGGGAACAATCTGCGTCTGCTTTTTTGAATGTATGCTGTAGCGCTCGGTTGCAACATACGCTCTTATAGGACGAAGAATTTTTTCGCCCTGCGCGCTTATGCCGCCGCCGACGCATATCATATCGGGCTGAAGAGCGTTAATTATGTTTGCTATGCCGACAGCCACATAATAAAGGTATCTGTCGATAACAGCCTTTGCGGTTTCGTCGCCGAGGTCAAGAGCTTCAAAAATGGTTTTGCCCTCGACTTTGTTAAGGTCGTTGTCGCAGGTCTGCCAAAGAAGGCTTTCTTTGTTTGTCTGCATGGCTTCAACCGCCTGCGAAACAAGCGCGGGGGCAGAGGCGTATTTTTCCCAGCAGCCGCGTCTGCCGCAGTTGCACTGTATTCCGTCAACGTTTATAACCATATGACCCATTTCGCCGCCGCAGTAGTTTACGCCGCGAACAAGCTTTCCGTCGATTATAATGCCGCTTCCGACGCCCGTGCCGAGCGTTACGGCGACAAAATCCTTAACGCCGTTGCCGCAGCCCGCAACCGCTTCGCCGAGAGCGGCGCAGTTTGCGTCGTTTTCAAGATAAACGGGCTTTTGAAGCCTTAATTCAAGCATCTCTTTTGCGGGGACGTTGTTAAAATTGAGGTTGTTTGCAAACTCTATTTCGCCCGTTTCTTTGTTGACCGAGCCGGGCGTGCCGATGCCTATTGAAAGAACGTCGGAATAATCAATGCCGGCGTCTTTAACGGCAAGCTCAACGGCTTCTTTAATTGAATCGAAAATTTCTGCCGCGGGGCGGGGAGCGCGTGTTTTAACAGTGCCGCGCCCGATGATTTTGTTGTTTTCGTCTACGACGCCGGTGGCTATGTTTGTGCCGCCGAGGTCTACGCCTATTCTGTACATAATATTGACCTCCGATGACGATATATTACTTATTTAATGCCAAATTTCAAGCTCTTTTGAAACAGGCTCGGGTTCGTCCATTCCGAGCTGCTGCATAAGCTCGCGCGCGGCGTTATAGCCGAGCTTTTTCTGGCGGTTGTTCATTGAAGCGATTTCAATAATAATTGCAAGGTTTCTGCCGGGTTTTACGGGAACGACCGTTGCGGGGACTTTAATTCCGAGAATGGTCGTGTATTCGTCCTCTATGCCGAGCCTGTCATAAGCCTTTGTGGGGTCCCACTGCTCAAGCTGAACGACAAGGTCTATCTTTTCCGTAAGCTTTACAGCGCCCACGCCGAAAATATTGCGCGCATTCACAATGCCTATTCCGCGAAGCTCAATAAAGTGGCGGATGTTGTCTGGCGCAGAGCCGACAAGCGTTTTTGAAGATACTTTGCGAATTTCTACGGCGTCGTCCGCAATAAGGCGGTGGCCGCGCTTTATAAGCTCAACCGCGGTTTCGCTTTTTCCTACGCCGCTGTCGCCGAGAATAAGAATACCTTCGCCGTAAACTTCGACTAAAACGCCGTGACGAGTAATGCGTTCGGCAAGCTCTATGCCGAGGTAAGCGATAATTGTCGCCATAATAAGGGACGTCGGCTCCGATGTTCTTAAAAGCGGAACACCGTATTCTTTTGCCGTCGAAAGGAAATAATCGGGCGCTTCAAGGTTTCTTGTAAGCACAACGCACGAGGGTTTAAGCCCGAAAAATCTGTGAAGCCTTTCGCTTGCGGTTTTTCTGTCGAGCGTTTTTAAATAGCCCATTTCGGCAAGGCCGACAAATTCGACGCGCTCTTTGTCAAAATAGCCGTCGTAGCCTGCAAAAAGAAGCCCGGGTCTGTTAACATCCTGCGAGCGAATGACGATTTCGCTGTCGGGAATGTCGGGCATATAAATTGTTTCAAGCGAGTTGTCGCGCGCCACCTTTGAAACGGTGACGGAGTATTTTCCGCTCATTTTAAGTCCTCCGCTTGCTTTTATGGAGTTCGGGCGATTGCCCGTGAATATTATACACAAAGCCCTTTTACAAATCAACACTCAAAAGAGCTTTTAAAAGGATTTTTTACGACGGAGCACGTTTTTATTCCGTAGTATTTAAAGCATTCGATTACGTTTTCGTCAATCACTTCGCCCGACACCGCTATCGGTACTGCGGGCGGGCAGCTTACAGACGAAACTGCGCATACTCTCCCGAGAGAGTCGCTTATGTCAACAGTTTGCGATGGCGAAAGAAGTGCGTCTCTTATAGGCAAGGCGCGTTTTAACTTGTGAAGCGGCGGCGAAAACGTGCTTTTCGGCGCGCGCCTTTTTATTGAAATAAGCACCGCAACAAGGCGCGAAAGCTCTTCGTCCGTGTTAAAAGGCGTCGGCATAAGCACCGTGAAATCGGGGTCGTGAAATTCGGGGTATATTCCGTTATTTTCAAGAATTTCCGCAATTTCGTCGCCAGTGTAGCCAAAGCTTTTCGGCGAAAGCGTTATTTTAAGCGGTTCGTCTCCCGCAAGAGAAAATCCGTGGGTATAAACGGCGCGTTTTAAACTGTCGATTTTTTCTATGAATTCCGAAAGCGTTTTTTTGTATGTCAGAAGCAATGGGTTTGCTTTGTCGAGCGATTGCATAATAAGGTATGACGGACTGCTTGTCGAAAAAAGCGCCATTGCGTGTTTTACGTTTTTAAAAAGAAAATCGGGCGCGTTTTTTGAAATGTGAAGATAAGCTCCGCCCGTCAGCACGGGAAGCGTTTTGTGAGCAGAGTCACAGCACATATCTGCCCCGAGGGCGATTGGGTGCAAATCGTCTTTTAAAAATTTAAGATAAGCCCCGTGGGCGTTGTCAACAAGAAGCAAAACGCCGTGCTTTTTGCAGATTTTTGAAATGCCTTTTATATCGGAAATATTGCCTATATAGTCGGGGCTTGTGATATAAACCGCAGATACAGAGCTGTCGGACGATAAAGCCCGCTCAACGTCGCTTTTTTTAATGGGGCAGGAATAATAAGAAGCGGCGCTTTTGGGATAGATAAAATCCACGTCTATATTAAGAAGCGCGGCGGCGTTTATAAACGCTTTATGTACGTTTCGCGCGGCAAGAATTTTAGGCGGTACATTGCGCTCTTTTGAATAAAGCAAAAAGAGCCTTAACATAGTCTGTATTGCAAGCGTAGAGCCGCCCGCCGAATAAAACGTGTGCGCACCGAAAATTTCGGAGGCGTTTTTTTCGCTTTTTTCAATTATGCCGTCGGGGCAAAAAAGGTCGTCAGCCCCGTCAAACTCGGTTATATCAAGCGCTTCGCACCCCAAAAACGGCGCGCCCTTGTGGCCGGGCATATGAAGTCTTACGGGCGATTTTTCATTATAAGCGCGCACAAAGTCGCAAATCGGCGTATCCATCATTCTTTAAGCTCACGCGCGACTGCAACGGCAATGGCGCATTCCATACGCTTTTTGAAAAGGTCGCAGCCGTATTTGTATATTCCTTTTACAGAGCCTGTTGCGTGATAGGCGTTTGCGGCGCACCCGCCCGAGCAATAAAGCCTTGCCCAGCAGTCGCGGCATTCTTCTCTCGCATAAACGTTGCAGGAATAAAATTCGTTCTGAATTTCTTTGTTATCCACGCCGTGATAAATGTCGCCGAGTTTAAATTTTTCGTCGCCGACAAATTGGTGGCAGGGGTAAAGGTCGCCCTGCGGCGTAACCGCCATATATTCTGTGCCCGAGCCGCAGCCCGAAATGCGCTTGTAAATGCACGGGCCGCCCTTTATGTCGAGCATATAGTGATAAAATGTAAACGGCTTGCCCTCTTTGTCGCGCCTAAGCATAAGCTTTGCAAGCTTTTCATACTGCTCAAAAACTATCGGCTTGTCGCTTTCGGTTAAAGCGGAGGGGCTTTCGGGCGACGTCACGACAGGCTCCATGCTGAGCTCCGTAAACCCAAGGTCGAGCATCGCTTTTATGTCTTCAAGGAAATCGGGGTTATAATGCGTAAAAGTGCCGCGCATATAGTAGTTTTTGCCGCCGCGTGCTTTTACAAGCTTTTGAAACTTCGGCACAATCGCGTCGAAGCTGCCGCGTCCCGAATAGTCAACGCGAAAGCGGTCGTGAACCTCGCGCCTGCCGTCAAGGCTTAAAACAACGTTGCTCATTTCGCGGTTTGCAAAGTCTATAACGTCGTCGTCTATAAGTACGCCGTTTGTTGTGAGCGTAAAACGGAAGTTTTTGTTTTTTTCTTTTTCAATGCTTCGCGCGTATTCGACAAGCTTTTTTACAACATCAAAATTCATAAGCGGCTCGCCGCCGAAAAAGTCAACCTCAAGGTTGCGGCGCGTTCCCGAATTTTCAATAAGAAAATCAAGCGCACGCTTTCCCGTTTCATAGCTCATAAGCGCTCTTTCGCCGTGATAGCGCCCCTGGCTTGCAAAGCAGTAAGAGCAGTTTAAATTGCACGAGTGCGCAATGTGAAGACAAAGCGCTTTAAGGACGCCCGAGGTTCGCGCTTTAAGCTCGCCCGCCATAGGCGAAAATGTGTCTTTTGAAAAAAGCTTGCCGCGCTCTTTTAATTCCGTTATCTGGTCGTAGCACTCGTATACTTCGTCTTTTGTAACGTCGGATTTGTATTTATCGTAAACGCGTGAAACAAGCGCGTCTTTTTCTTCGCTTTCGTAAGACGCTATAATGTCATAGGCAATGTCGTCTACCGCGTGAATTGAGCCTGAGCACACGTCAAGAACTATGTTGAGGTTTTGAAATTTGAATTGATGAATCATTTTAAAATATCTCCGTAAAAAAGAGACTGCCGTTTCCGAAGCGAAAAATACAACTCACAAATTGAAATGCATTTTATGCCTAAGAACACGACAGCCCGAATGTCAGATTTTTATTTGCTTTCCTTGTTTTCGCAAGACTGGTTAGCTATTCCGCAGCTTGTTTTGCAAGCGGACTGGCAAGAAGTCTGGCACTCGCCGCAACCGCCGTTTTTTGCGCTTTCGCAAAGGTCGCGTGTTTCAATGGTGTTGATGTGCTTCATTCAAAAAACCTCCGAATCACTGATTTGGGGCTATTATATCACACGCAAAAAAGCTTGTCAATGAAGAACGCCGATTTTTCGCGGTTAATATATGTAATAGATTTTTTAAATATTACAAATAGGCTTTGGCTCTTTACAATTTTTCTTTGATAATATATAATTGGATTGCAAACCAATTACGATAGAAGAGGGTGTTTTAATTGAAAAAAATCAACAGAATACTGTGCGCTTTGCTTTGCATTGTTCTTATGGCGGCTTCGGTGCCGTTTTCATATGCCGAAGAAAGCGACGGCGTTTCGGTTGTGAGCTTTTCGGCTGCAGCAAAAAGAAAAATTGTCGAAGAGCTTGAGGGGCGTTATAAAACCGGCACCGACAGCGACGGCAACACTGTTGGGTATTATTACTATTATTACAGCAGCTGTATCGAATACACCGCCGTGCTTTCAAACGGCGAAACGCTTGTGGGCGATGAGATGGATTTGGCGCTCTATTTCAACTACTCGGATTGGGTAAGAGTGAGCGACACGCAAGGTCCTTCTTCGCCGTGGGGCTTGGGCAAACACGACGTTACCGCCGAGCTTATGGGTAAAACCGCCACTGTTCAGGTTGAGGTTGTGAAAAACCCCGTCGAAAGCATTTCGGCGCGTCAGGTTTCAAGATTTGTCGAGGGTATTGACGGATATATCGAACACGATTATTCTTCACCCGACGGCAAAAGCTATCTTAAATATAATCTTTACGGCGCGTTTACATATACCGTTACTTACGACGGCGGCAAGGTTGCCGAAGGTCCTGCCGAGGATATATGCGAGATAATCGGAATGGGCACTTCAAACCAGACCTTTGACGACGGTCAAAGCGCCGACACGCCGTGGGGCGTCGGTATGCACGAGGTTACCGTAGGCTTTATGGGGCACACCTGCAAGGTGAATGTTTCGGTTGTAAGAAACCCGATTGAAAAAGTTACGGCGACCGCCACAAGAAAGCTTATTGAAAATGTTGACGGCTACGAAGAAAATGAGTGGATAAACGACGAAAGCGTTCAATATTTTAAATATAACCCCAGAAGCGTGCTTGTATATACCGTTACATATGACGGCGGCAAGGTTTTCAAGGGCACGGAGCTTGAAATTTCAAGATTTTTCGGCTATGAAAGCGCATTCCCCGAGGTTGAAACAAACGAAACCTATGATACAAGATGGGGCTTGGGCGTTCACGAAGTAACGGTAAAATATTTCGGGTATACGTTTACAGCCGAAGTTGAAGTGGCAAAAAGCACCGTTAAAAGCATTTCGGCAAAAGCCGTAAGACCGCTTTACTCGGGGCTTGACACCGTTTCAGGAAACGAATGGCTTTATGACGACGCCGAGTCCGACTATCAAAAATTCAATTTGTCGCCCGATATGTTTGAATATACCGTTACCGCAGAAAACGGCGAAGTTTTTAAAGGCGATTATGAAGCACTCTCGGAAAAATTCGGCTCTTTTGCCGAGATAACTTCCGAGCAGTCCGCCGACGTTAAGTGGGGCGCGGGCAAACACACCGCCGAAGTATATTTTATGGGCATTACGGGCACTGCCGAGGTTGAGGTCTCAAAAACGGCGTACACGGCGCTCTCGATTGACGAAAACGACGGCTTTACAATAACCCTTACGGATTCCGATGGGAATGTTACAAAGCATACGCCCGAAAGCTTTTCGGCTTCAATGATAAGCAGCGATTCAAGGGGCGGCTCTTTAAAAACGGATATAGGAACGCTTAATGCGGTTTTTTATCACAAATTTATAAAAAGAAGCCCCGCATATGACAGGGAAGTTTCGCTTCAGATAGGCACTCTTAAAAGTAATACTCTTGAAAGATGCCTGTGGTTTAAAGCGGCTATGTGCAGTATAGAACTGCAGACAATGCCGTTTACTTCCGATTTTACTTGGCGCGGCGCCGTTACGAGAAAAAATATAGATACACTTGTAAACTGCGCTTTTTATGCCGACGAAGCTTTTGAAAGCGTTGATATGATAGCCGTTTATATCGGTGACACAATGTATTATAAAGTATCGCTCGAAGATGCAAAGAAGATTATTGAAAAGAATTTTGACGTTACAAAATTCGACTTTACAAAATCAAAATATTACAACGAAGAAGACGGCACGTTCCTTTTAATGAAAAGAGCACACAGCGGCGAAAGCTGTGAAAGCACCGTTGTTTATAACAAGGCAAGAAAAAGCTATACCGTATCTGTTATAAATTACGACAAAACGTATAACGCTAAAGTCACCTGGAACAACGACGGAATAATAACGGCGATTTCGCGCACGCATGTGCACACGCCGCGCAAATTTGACGCGGTTTTAAGCGGATGCGAAAAAGACGGCTCGTGCGAGTTCTACCGCTGCACTTCGTGCGGAAAGCTGTTTTCTGACGAAGCGTGCACACACGGGATTTCGTGGGAGGATACTGTTGTTTTGGGCGGTCACAGCTTTAATTCAAACGGAACCTGCACGGTATGCGGAATAAACTGCCTGCTTTTACCGGTCGGAAGTGCGGGGATTTTTGAAACGGACTCCGTTATATACGACAGGGCACACTCTGTTTCGGAGCTTACCGCCCTCGTGAAGTCCGTTGGCGGCTCAAAGCTCAGCGGCACAAAAAGCTATAACGGCGTTTTCGGAAGCGGAGCGACAATAACAGCCGAAAGCGCAAACGGCGAAATTAAAAAAACATATACGGTTGCACTCTCGGGCGACCTTAACGGCGACGGCGTGTGCGACGTTTTAGACGCAATGCTTTGCGAAAAAATGCTCAGCGGTCATATGACGGCGGAAGTATATCAGAAATACGCCGCGAACGGCGGCAGTGCAGACGATATTGACATTTCGTCTTATCAGCGCACCGTAAACGAAGCGCTGAAATAAAAAGCAATGAAAAGGGTGGTTCCGATGAAAAAACGTGACAGGGTTGTGTGCTTTTTGCTGTCGCTTGTTATTGCGATTGTGTCCGTTCCGCTTTTCGGCGGCGCGGCGTTTGCCGAGACCGACGCTCACACAGTGCAAAGCTTTTCTGTCACGTTGGGGCGGCCGCTTTATATTGATTATGACAGTATGTGGGTAACCCAAAGGTATGACGACGGCACCTACAGTGACAGCTACAGATATTATTACACAAAAAATCTGGCTTTTTTCACAGTTGTTTATGACGGCGGTAAGGTGTTCGAGGGCATTGCTTCGGACGTTGAAAAAATGTTTGGGGAATCCCCGAAGTTTATTGACACACAGGGCTATAATTCACAGTGGACAGTGGGCAGACACTCGCAGGATATTATATTCAAAAATATAACCTATACCCTTGACGTCGAAGTTGCGGCTTTTCCTTATAAAAGCTTTAAAATAGATAACAGGGACGGCCTTACCGTGAGCTTTGAAGAGCATGACGGCACCGTGAAAAGCGGCAAGGTCACAGCGTTCAGAAACTGGTCTTATACAGGCTCTTCGGGTTATCTGCAAACAGAATTGGGCGCATTTTTTGTTAAATTCACTTACGGAAGCTACAAAAACGGCAATCCCGCATACGAAAAGAACCTCAAAGCTACTTTGGGGGAGCTTGAAAGCAACACCTTTACAATTGAGCCGATATATCTTTTCAGAGTTCACAACGTCGGAAAACGCATCAACGAATTGGATTTGTTTGAGAATTTTGACGGAAGGGTAAATATAACAAACTTAGACAATGTGGTGCTCGCTTCTTTCAATTTAATAAGAGAGTATCATAACTATGACGGATTCTTTGACGCAAAGCTTCTTGAAACGGTTTATTCTGTGCCTGTCAATGATGTAAAAGAAGCGATTGAAGAGAATTTCATACTCGGAAAGCTCGACATTACACAGTCGAAATATTATGACAGACAAAGCGGTATGATGCACATACCCCAAAAAAGCGACACAGTCGCTTCTCAGCGTGCTTCGTTTAAGTATTACAGCGAAAGCGGCGAGTTCGACACAGTTTATGAAAACTTCACAAACGACATAAAAACGGTTATACATTGGTCGAGCGACGGCAAAATTCTTTCAATTGTAAAAACGCACACACATATCGGTGAAAAGTGCGACGCCGTTCAGGCTTCGTGCGAGAAAAACGGCAGCTTTGAATACTATAAATGCACCGTTTGTTCAAGGCTCTTTTCGGATTCGTTGTGCGAGCATGAAACAACGCTTGAAAAGGTGTTTATAAGGGGCAGACACAATTTTTCTTCTGACGGCGTTTGCAAAGCTTGCGGCAAACAATGCTCTGTCATTCCGACCCAAAACGCAACGCTTTTTTATGACGACTCGATAATTTTTACCGAAAAAGCCGCAGTTGAAGATATTTCGGAGCTTGTAACACCCGCAAACGGCAAAAGCATAAAAAGCATTTACAGCGGCAGTGCTTACGTTGGCGTTTTCGGAAGCGGGTCGGTAATCTGCGCTTTTTATGACGGCGTGCTTGACGGCGTTTATACCATTGCGCTTTCGGGCGACCTTAACGGCGACGGCGTGTGCGACGTTTTAGACGCAATGCTTTGCGAAAAGGCTGTTAACGGTCACACCGAGCTTAAAACATATCAGAAATACGCCGCCAACGGCGGCAGTGCAGACGGTATTGACATTTCGTCATATCAGCGCACCGTAAACGAAGCGCTGAAATGAATCACACAGAATAAACACAATACCTTAAATTAATACCTTACCGCGCCCTTTTCGGGGCGCGGTTTTATTTTTTGAAGATATTAACGGCGCGGTTATGTGGATTTAAAAAAATGAATTTTTACATAGTGATTGCAGATAATAAAATATATAGTATGAAATATTGACATATTGTGTAAAATATTATATAATTACAACGTCAAAGGAGGCGATTAAATGAATGTATTTGACAAACTGTCATTGAGTTTCGGTGCGGACGAGCCCATATTTATTGAGGACATTGAAAAGCTGTATCAGGAACGGTCACGCCCGTGGGTTGACAAGGCTGTTAAAACAATGGTTGACAAAAAACAACTCAAGCGGTTTTCACAGGGGGTCTATTATATTCCGAGAAAAACCGTCCTCGGCGATTCCGTTCTGAATCCGAAAAAAGTTATTGTGAAAAAATACATTCAAAATTCGCAGGAAGTATACGGTTATCTCGGCGGGGCTTCGCTTTTGAACTCATTTGGACTTACAACACAGGTTCCGAATGTAATTACCGTAATATCAAATAACGAGTCAACTCGCGGCAGAAAAGTTGAGGTCGGAAAACAGCCTGTCTATTTGTGCAAACCGCCTGCAACGGTTACAAAATCCAATTTTAAGATATTGCAGTTTTGCGAAATGGTAAGGCTTATTGATTTTGAAAGTTTGGATAACACTGAGATTAAAAATTTGGAAAGATATATTGAGGAAAATAATATATCATTATCATCTGTCAGCAAATATTGCAATGTGTTTCCGGATTCGGTATCAAGAAAAATATTGGGGGGACCTTTAATTGAAAAGCTTGCACAGTGAAAGAGAAGTGTTTAATGATATTATTATTGCCGCCTCTTCAAAGTTAGGTATTGAAACGGCGATAGTTGAAAAAGATTATTATGTGTCATTGCTTCTTAAAGAAATTAATAAAAACTATCCGGATATCATTTTCAAAGGCGGAACATCTTTATCAAAGTGCTATAAAATCATAAACAGATTTTCCGAGGATATTGATATCGGCATAAATGCCGATAAAGCAACCGAGGGAATGAGAAGAAATCTAAAATCCGCAATTAAAAAGTCTATTTATGATTTGGGCTTTTTGCTTGATAATGCAGAAGAAATTATGACAAGAACATATTTCAATAAGTATCAGATAACCTACCCGGTAACGGTTGACGGCTTTATGCCGATAAAACCTTATCTGTATGTAGAAACGGCAGTTTTTATGAAACCGTTTCCGTATGAGATTAAAAAAGCCGATACATATATTTACCGCTTTTTAAATCAACACGGTTCAGGCGATATTATTGAAAGATACGGTTTAGAGCCTTTTGAAATCAAAGTACAAACATTAACAAGAACATTTATTGATAAAATATTTGCTGTTGGTGACTGCTATTTGAAATCTGACAAGGAACGCACATCAAGGCATTTATATGACTTGTATAAATTGATGCCGCAAATTGTTTTTGACAGCGATTTTTACTCCCTGTTTGACGAAGTCAGGCAAATCAGGGCAAACGATTCCGCTTGCCCATCGGCAAAAGCAGATGTGAACATTAAAAATATAATCGGTAAAATCATAACGGAAGATTATTTTAAAAAAGACTATTACGAAGTAACATCGAAATTGCTGTTTGAATATGTAAGTTACGAGTCGGCAAAAGCCAATTTAGAAAAAATTTATGAATTAATCAAAATTTCTTAAACAATTCTTACGGAATAATATTCACACTTACCGCGCTCCTTTTGGGGCGCGGTTTTATCTTTCGGGCTCGTATTTATGCATTATTAAAACCGAAGCCGTATTTATTAAATTTAAAAACTCTGTTGAATTTACGGGCGGCGTATAGTATTATTATTCGGCAGGCAGGTGTTACCATGGTAATTTATCCCGAAATGTTCAGCATAAAGCCCGAAAGCGAAGTTACAAAGGGCTTTAAAAATCTTTTTAATACAGTGAGCGAGGCGGGCGCTAAAAAAACGCTTCTTCTTCCTAAGGGGAACTATGTTTTTCAAAGCAAAAACGCAGAGCCGCGCAAAATTTATATTACAAATACCATCGGCGAGAACGAGTATAAAAACGGCGAAGAGCCGAATATGCGCAAGGTGGCGCTTGATATGCGCAATATAAACGACCTTGAAATAGACGGCAACGGCTCGCGGATTATAATAGACGGCAAAATGACAAATATGGTTATTGAAAACTGCAATAACATAACCGTAAAAAATCTTACGATAGACGCCGTTTCGCCGAACGTTCACAAGGTGACGGTTACAAAGGCTTCGCCGTTTTATATTAATTTTGAGGTTGACGGCGGCAGTAAATATATTGAAGAGAACGGCAATTATTATTGGGTCGGGCCGGATTACAAGCTCGGCTTTCTCGATTTTCGCCTTTCGGGCGGGTGGATGCTCACGGCAAAGCCCGAAAATTACAATCATTTAACGCGCAACGGCGTTCACCCGTTTCAGGGCGCGTCGTCGCTTAAAGAGACGGCGCCCGGCGTGTTCAGCGTAAGATTTCTTGTGCCGAAAAACTATGAAAAGGGGCAGGTGTTTTACTTCTACCCCTGCAAAAGAGAAGAAGTCGGCATACTTATAAACAACTCAAAAAATATAAAGCTTCAAAACGTTACACAGCGTTTTAATTATTCGCTTGCCGTTGTTGCGCAGAACAGTGAAAATATAACTGTCGAAGACTGCGACTTTTCGCCAGGTAAAGAGCGCGAGGCCGACTTTTGCTCGTTTGCCGATTTTTTGCAGATATGTATGTGCCGCGGCAAGGTTGCGGTGAAAAACTGCAATTTCGATGCGGCGGGCGACGATACGGTTAACGTCCACGGCTTTTATTTTAAAATAACCGAAAGCAATAAAGACAAAATGACCGTTAAATTTTGCCACCCGCAAAGCTACGGCTTTGAGTGCATAAGAAGCGGCGATATTATTTCGTTTGTCGACCCGAAAACGCTTCTTACGGTCGGCCGCACAAAGGTGCTTGAAGCAACGCTTCGCGACGAATATTACTATGACCTTGTTTTAATGACATACGACCCGCCCGTCGGCGTCGGCGGTTTTATCGAGAATTATTCGGCAAATCCCGATTTTGAGTTTTCGGGCAACACCGTGAACAGAATCCCCACAAGGGGAATGCTTGTCACGACCGCCGGCAAGGTCGTTATAGAGAATAACCGCTTTTTAAATACGGGTATGAGCGGAATTTATATTTCGGGCGACGCTTCAAGCTGGTTTGAAAGCGGCGCGGTGAGCGACGTTACAATAAGGGGCAACGCCTTTATGAATTGCGACGACAACGCCGTTCTTATAGCGCCCGAAATAAAAAAATACGGCGGCGCCGTTCACAAAAGCTTTCTTATTGAAAACAATTTCTTTTTGCTCAACAACACCCACGCGGTAAATGCCCTCGCTTGCGAAAGCATTGTTTTAAAGAATAACGTATATAAAGGAAAAGCAAAGTATAACAAGCCCGTCATTACAAAAAATGTAAATAATCTTGTTTCTGACACATAATACTTTCTGTTAAATTACCGGGAGCTGTAAAAACGACTTTTACAGCTCCCGTGCTTTTTTAATAACTTGACTTCATTTCAAACGATTGACAGCAGGTACTTTCCGAAGAATCTGCGTGGCAGTTGCAAGCGCCGACCTCAATGCCGTTTCTTGAACAGCAGTTGCTGTCTGTGCAATGGTATTTGCAGGTGTCAACCGTGCAGCCGATGCTCTCGTTCTTATTGTTTTTCATAATAAAACAACTCCTTTGGTGTGACAGCCGATTAACCGACAAGCACTCGGGCGCTTTTCAGTGCCGTTGCTTTTCGATTAATCGGCAGCTTTTGATTTTGGGCGGATTTCTCCGTCAAAATAATTATTCCCGAAACGGGCGCTTAAATTCACGCGCCGATTTATTGAAACTTTTCCCGCAAAAAACACTCAAAAAATATTTTGAAAAATTTTAAAAAAAGTGTTGACAAATACAAAAGCCCGTGATATTATAATAACAGTAATTGTTACTGTTATCGCGAAAGAGAGGTGCGGCGATGAGGAGTTCAAAACAGCGTGATGCGATTCTTAATGTTTTAAAAGAATCTTATGACCACCCAACGGCAGATGTAATACACGAGCGCGTTAAGGAAACAATACCTAACATAAGCCTCGGCACAGTCTACCGCGATTTAAAACAGCTTGAAGAAAGCGGGCTTATAACCGTCGTTGAAAGCTCCGACGCAAAGGTTCATTACGAGGGCCATCTTGAAGAACACCTTCATTTTCTTTGCGAGTGCTGCGGCGGAATAACCGATGTTTTTTGCAAGCCGGTTCTTCCCGAAGAGTTTTCGTCTCTTCGCTCGCGCGGGTATATTATTCACGCGCAAAAAACGGTTTATTACGGTATTTGCGATAAATGCCGAAATAAAATAGATGAAAAAAATAAGAATTAAAAAAACTGATTATTTTAAGGAGTTGTTTTATTATGAAAAAATGGATTTGCCCCGTATGCGGTTATGTTCACGAAGGTCCCGAAGCCCCCGAAAAATGCCCCCAGTGCGGCGTTCCCGGCTCAAAGTTTACAGAAGTTAAAGAAGAGTCCAAAACCTGGGCTGCCGAGCATGTCGTCGGCGTTGCAAAGGGCGTAAGCGAAGAAATTCTTGAAGGTTTAAGAGCAAACTTCTCGGGCGAATGCTCAGAAGTCGGTATGTACCTTGCAATGGCAAGGGTAGCCCACAGAGAAGGATATCCCGAAATCGGTCTTTATTGGGAAAAGGCCGCTTACGAAGAGGCGGAGCACGCCGCAAAGTTTGCAGAGCTTCTCGGTGAGGTTGTTACGGATTCCACAAAGAAAAATCTTGAAATGCGCGTAGAAGCCGAAAACGGCGCTACTCTCGGCAAATTTGAGCTTGCAAAGCTTGCAAAAGAAGCGGGTCTTGACGCAATCCACGACACCGTTCACGAAATGGCAAGAGACGAAGCGAGGCACGGAAAAGCCTTTGAAGGATTGCTTAACCGTTATTTCAAGTAATCCCACATACCGAAAACCCTTATAAATAGCGGATTTGCGGTATTTTTCAAAAAATCAAGCAAAAAGAGATATGCGGTTTTTCCGCATATCTTTTTTTCGATTTTGTGCAAACTTTGTGCTAACCAGTCTTGCAAACCTCTTGCATTGTGCTAACACTTTGTGCTATAATATCATAAACATAGACAACACAAGGAGAGATTATTATGAGCAAGCAGAGCAAAGATACACCCAATACCCCTAAAAGCGATTTTAAGGGGGCTACAAGCGATTTTGAGGGCATATTAGAGGAAATACCCACAAATCCCCAAAATGTCATATATGACCCCCTGGACGGCACAGAGACGGTTATATACCCCATAAGCAAACCAACAACCGAAGAAATACCCACAACAGAAGAACCGAAGCACTACGACCTAAAACGGAACGGGAAAGAACTTTATAAAACCGATATTCCTTATGTCTATAGACTGGCGGACGGAACGGGTTTTGTCTGCCGTATCTATTGCAAGAGGCCGAAAGTAGATACTTTCGTAATGACCGACCCGGAAACACGGGGCAAGGGAAAACGAAGCAAACCATTTGCAACGAAAAAGGCAGCTGCAGAGTATCTTTTCAAGCAAAAAGAGATTATCATAAATGACAGCACATACAAAAACCGAAACATTACCTACGGCGAGGTATGGGAAATGTTTCTATCTTCACCGCACGGAAGAGCAAACGAAACGATACGGCGGTATAATTCCATATACGAACACCACATGAAAAAGGATTTCGGCGAAAGGGCGATTAATTCCATACCGACCGCCGACTATAACGAGTTTTTCGTCAAGATGTATCATGTGGGCGATGGGAACGGGAAAAAGTTAAACGGCTACTCTTTTCAGTATGTAGAAAGTATCTTAAAGTTTGTTTTCTTGGTGGTTAATTATGCCTACCAGAAGCACATAATCACAACCGACAACTTCATGCGATTTAAGGAAGAACTTAAAATGCCGGGCAAGAAGAAAGCAAGCGACAAAAAGAAGATAAGAGTATTGACAACCAAGCAGATTATAGAAATAAAAGAACTTCTTAAATATACCGATTTCTACATACCGTTTTTGATTTCACTAACCGGGGGACTAAGACCAGCCGAGACATTCGCCCTTTGCTTTGATGATATTGATTATGATAACTGCACCGTATCCGTCAATAAGCAGATAGTAGAGGAAACCACGGGAAAGCGGATTATAAAGCAACCTAAGACGGAGAAAAGCACCCGTATAGTAGAACTACCCCCCGAAACAATTAAAGCGATACAGGCGAAGCAGAGGGCATTATATGATGCGAGAGAGGTAAACCCCCTACTCTTTGAACAGAACGAGAGCCGTTTTATTGACGGGCGGAACTACACGGAGACAGTCATAGACCAGCCCGACTTCATAAACATAGACAACAGAGGGCGATTTGTTAATCCGCACTCATTCTCATATTACAAGAAAATCATAAAACGGGACATTTGCCCCAACCTACCCGACACGGAAGACTTCAGTTTTTACACATTCCGCAAAACTCATCTTTCACTGATGGCAGCGAACAACTGCCCGATAGGCGAGTTAATGAAACGGGCAGGACACGGCAAGATAGACACCCTTTATGAGTATTACTACAACACGACAGCAGCAAGCCACAAGGCACTTGAAAAGGCACTTGACAATGCAACCTCAATTCTCTTTTAAGAGACAAAAAAGAAAGCACGGCGAGAAACCGTGCTTTCTTTTTTCTTATAAACTTCCACATAACTTTTTTAGAACAAAATAGTTATGTGGTAATTTTGTAAAATTACACTTTTCACATCTTATAAAATTATAAAAATCTAAGATTACAAAATTATAAGATTACAACTTTATGAAAGAGAGTTAAAGAGGTCATCCCCTAATTCTTTTGGTTTTGCCGTGCTTTCCGGGACGTCTGCAAAGAGATTATCTATCTCTTTCTTATTTGCGGTCAGTTTCTCATCTATCACTTTCTCGGTCTGTGCTAACTCTTTTGCTTTGTTTTGTATTCTCACGGCATCCTCTTTCAACATCTCTATATTCTGCTCTATCTGCTTATTTGCCTTTTGTAAGTATTCCGTGCTTTTAATGTGCTTTGCCTTTGTCTGCTCTTTTGATACACCCCTTATAAGCCCGTAAGGTTTCATTGCTTCCGCATAAGTGGTCTGGTAGCCCTCTAACATCTTCTTTTTTGCGAAAAAATGAGTGCCGTTAAACATTCCTTTTTCGTCTGTCGTTAAAACAAAAGCATGAATATGAGGTGTGGTTTCGTCCATGTGCAAGTCCCATCTAAACAACTCTGCCCCCTTACTGCCGAACTCTTTTTCAATCCATTGAAGATTTGATTTAATCCATTCGTCTTTTTGCTTCATGATGTTTTCCGTCTGTTCCGGCGAAAAGGTTAAGACAAACTCTGCAACAACAACACGGTTCTTAGCGGTAGTTTTCCCGGTCCTCTGCTTAATCTCTGCTATCTTGTCATTGACAATTTGCAGAGTGGTTTTACCCGGATATTTGCGAAAAGTCATATTCTCATTCTGTCTGTCTGCATTCTTACGACCGCTAAGATGTTCTCTGTTATTGTTATGTCTATCTATCTTCGGGCAGCCGTTCTTCTGGTATTTTTGAAATCTCATAACACAAAAATTATTCATGTCAAGCCCTCCTGTTTTTTGTTTTATTCGATTGTAATTTTATAATTTTGTAAAATTATAAAATTACAAACTCAACGGATAAGGGCAAAAATGAGAAGTGATTTTGCCCTTTCCGTTTCGGCAATCCTCAACGATAAAAAACCTCTTTGTAAGTGCAAGAAGTTTTTTACCGTTTCGGAAATGTCCTTAAAAAAATTATGAAAGATATGTTATGCTTTCAAATGTTTTTTTAAGAACATTGACTTACTACGGGTTCTAACGAACCCAGTAAGGCAGGGCTTCGCCCTACAACCCACAGGGGGCAAGCCCCTTGACCCCCTTTCCCACAAAAAACAAAGTCATTATTTTGTGTGTGCAAAAAAGATATGTGGAAAAAATATCTTAGCATTTTTTTCGTCATTCTTTTGATTGTAAAATTATAATCTTATAAAATTATAATTTTATCATTTGTATGAAAAACATATCTTTCATACTTATTATGTAAAACAAAAAGAGGCACACAAAAAATAAAAAAGACCCATAAAGACCTCATGGGCAAGGAGAGATTTTATGACGATTGAAGAACAGATGTATGATGAGATAATGCACAAAATGCCGCACCGTATAGCCGAACTGGTAAAGACGATTGACACGATACACAAAATGCTTGAAGCCAAGGGATACGGAAAACTAAATGATAACCTCGACCAACTGAAAAAGGCACTTGAACAAATGGAACATGAATATAGCGACATCTACGGTTCAATTTATGTAAATAACGACTTTGAAGCACTCTTACCCGAAACGACCGAAGCGATGAAAGACTGGTTAAAAAATGATGTTATTGATTACCCGAATACTTCCGTCGGCAGTATGCAAGGTATGTTAAATTACAACGACCGTATAACCGACAAAAACCAACTAACGACATTCAATGACTATGATTTAATTTCTTTTAGAGATAACGAATTTAAGGAATGCAAATGGTTAGATGGTTTTGAACAGAGCGAAGAGTTCAAGACACTTTGCGAATACTACTATAACGAAGAATACGACACAAAAGAAAGCGGCACCTTTGAGGACAACTACATAAAAGAAAACGGCGATTTTGATTTTTACAAGTTTGAAAGTGAAACCAATTTTACAGAAGATATAGCCAACCCATATTTTGAACAGATGATAAACGACCCGGACATCAGCGAAAAGATAGAGCAGACCAACGAAAAAATATATAATGCTTTTGACGAGAGAATGAAAGCACAAACCCAAGAGCAAGATATAGACACTTTCATTAAAAGTTATGATGACATCCAAGCAACCATTCTTTATACGAACGGGGACGGAAACCATATTAACGAAATTAAATGTATCAGCGACGGGAAACTGCTAACACTTGACGTCAGCAAGATGAACCTTGCAAACGACACACCCCCGGAAAAGATAGAACAGATAGCAAAAAACATTATCGCTTCAACAAAAGCAAAAGACCCCATTATTAAACCCGAACCGATAAAACAAAACAACGATTTTGAAAGATAAAAAATAAAACAAGGAGATTAAAGCATATGGAAAGAATAACATTTTTATTGACAGCTCAAGAGAAAAGAAATCTAAAAATAAAAGCCCTCGAAAAGGACACAACCCTTTCAGGACTTTTAAGACAAGCACTGGAATTAACCCCACAGACAAAACAAACCACACAGGACAGAATAAACGAGATAAACGACATCTTAGCAAAAAACGGAATGAACATGACAGCCGACGAAAGAAAAGCCTTGAAGATTGAGAGAGAACAACTAAAAGCCCTTTGATTATAAAATTATAAAATGCTAAAGGGGGAAAATTACAAAATGATAAAATTAACAAATGAGCAGATTATAAAGCAACTGCAAGAAGAGAACGAAGACTTGAGAGAACAAAAAGAACAACTACGAAACAGTATCAAAATATTATTTTGGGACTACGAAGAGGAAACACAAAAACTAAAAGACCGTATCGAACTTCTGGAAAACACGCTTGATGATAATTACATACTCATTGAAATCTTGCAGAGCCAGATTGACCGATACGAACGAAAACTAAATCTTAAAAAAATAATTTATTTAGACAAAGGAGATAAAAAGATATGGACAGAAACACATTAAGCCATTATGGATGGATTGTAATAGTAATAATTATATTATCTTGCATGATAATCATGAGCACACCTCTTGGGAAGTTTTGGGCGAGAGGTTTTGAAGCGACATGGGCAGGTTTCGGACAGACAAGCAATAATGCAATGGACGTCATAAAACCGAACCCCGACACAAACCCGGACACACCGGACCCGACACCGACACCAGATGAACCAGACCCAACACCAGACCCGGACACACCACCAGAGGACGGCGAAATATACATGGACAACGATTATATTTACACATATCATGCAGAAACAAGTTATACATATGACGGATGGCACGTCCAATGTATCAACAATACCAAAACAGAGTATAGCCCAATTCTTACAGAAATTAAGGGCAAGCCGATAGTAGATATGAGAGAAACATTCACCGGTTGCAATGATATGATTAAATCACCGACAATTCCAGACACCGTAAAGACAATGACAAGAACATATAATAACTGCACTTCTCTTAAAACATACCCCATAATACCTGATACCGTGGAAAAAATGATATATACCTTTGAGGGATGCACATCCTTAACAAGTGCCACAATGCCACGAAATGTAAAATGCTTTAACGGCACTTTCAAGGACTGCACATCTCTTAAAACCATTTACCCGGACGGAGGTTCAAGTGCAGAACAAATGAACAACACCTTTGAAAACTGCACATCTTTGAAAGACCTAAACGGTTTCGCCATTCCAGAAACAGTAATAGGACTGAACAGCACATTTAAGAACTGCACATCACTAACAGGTAGAATAACGATTAATGCAAACCCGACAATAGAAGCAGGACTAAACCAAACTAGTTGGTTTACCGATATTTTCAAAGGAACAACACAATCAATATACTTGACAGGAAATAATAAAAACAACTACTTAACCAACATGGCAAAGACAAGCAGCAACGGAAACATCCATGTTATGTAATCAATAAAGCAAAAAGCACGGTCTAAAAACCGTGCTTTCTTTTATGCCCCGAAAAGTCATATTTATATTGTCCATCCAAGCAATAAGCCCCCTTAACAACATCTAAATTCTTTTTTTCTGGGACGGGGACTTCATGAGACGGTTTCTTATCTTCCGCCTTGTCTTTTGCTTGCCCATCTTTTATATCTCTCTTAAAGAAATAACCGCCTTGCAAGCGCAAGGCGGTTATTTTCTTATCGTCCATAAAATGACTTCATATACCCATTAACAACATTATAGGCGGTAATCTCTCTGCTTATATTCGACACCTTAACGGACTTAAAGAACTCGCCGCTTTTGTAATCTGCTAATAAGTCCTCATCTTCTCGCCAGTTATAGTTATTCATTATCTCGTCAATCAATAATGCTTCTTCCTCTTCCGTCTCACAATCTGAACCGTGCAACCAATAAGCCCCCTTATTGACCCCTAAATTCTTTTTTTCTGGGACGGGAACTTCATGGGACGGTTTCACGGCTGCGGGCTTGTCTTCCGCTTGTGCTGTCTTTTCTGTCAAGTAATCTTGCAAGTCATTGAATGACTGCCTACTCTTTTTTGTCTGTCCTCTTATGCTTAAATATGCTTGAAGCACAAGAGGGTTTTTCTTTGCCAACATATCAAACTCATTTAACCACTTTTTCTCATAACTCTGATATGTGCTTTTCAAGTCATCGTCAATATCAATATATCTTTTATTATTGACATCATCAACAATCATTGCCTTTCTAATCACCGCTGCGAACTCTTCACCATTCAAAAACATGGTATTTGCTAACTGATAACTCTTTATGCAAGTATCGTTCTTTTCTCTCATAACTCTTTTGTTCTCATTCTTGCTCATTCTTTATGCCCCCCTTTCTTTTGTTCTGCTTTCTTTTTCTCTCACGTAATACGACCCTTAATTCCTTTTCAAGATATATCTTGAAGAAAGCGACGTCTTCCGTGTCTGCCTTTAATTCTTCGCCTGCAAGATACTGCAGGGCAAGTTTAACCATAGCCCCGTATCTTCTATCGTCTAAGAAATTATAATGTCTTAAAACTCTTTCCATAATCAATACCTCACTTTATATTTTTATAAGATAAAAAAGCAATTACCGCTTTATCTTCTAAGGTAATTATGAAAGATACATTTTGCAAAAGCGGAAAATCCGCTTTTTCCTACAAGTACAAATACAAGTACAAGTACAAGTGCAAGCACTTGTACTTGTACTTATTCCTAGAAAAACAAAAAGGGGAAATACTTAAAGCATTAATAATAATTAATAGCATGAGAACAAAGAAAGAGAGGTTTCGAAGAAAACTCTTCTTTCTTTGTCTTTTGGCCCTTTAAGAATAAAGGGCATGGATGGGGGGTCTGGGGGGAAACCAAAAACAACAAAAAAACCGCCCCGAAAAAGGGCGATTTTCCCACATATCTTTTTTTCGATTTAGTGCAAACTTTGTGCTAAACCCGAAAAAACCGCCAGAACCCCTTGAAAATCAATGATTTTGATTTTCAATCCGTGACGAAGCCCGACACGGCAGAGCCTTCGAGGGACTTCTTAACAGATATTTTAAATAAGATACAAAGCAGAAAATATAAAAACGCGCTTCTCCGTTTTGCGGGGAAGCGCAGTTTTTTTAAAAAGAATTACTTATGATGCGCACTTTTTACAAGGTGTCAAGCCTGCGTTTTTTGCCTCTTTTAATGTTACCTCATAGCTGTTTTTGCCGCCGCAATCGGGGTCTAAATGATAGCGTTTGCCCGATGGCGTTCTGTACACCTTTTGACCGCTTACTTCTTTTTGGGTGGTATTGTCGGTTGCGGGTTTGTTTGTAGTGCTGTTGTTCTTATTGCTGTTATTATTCTTGTTACTGCTACTGTTACTGTTATTGTTGCTATTGTTCTTATTGTTGTTTTTAGTGGTGTCGGTGGTTCCGCCCGAGGACGGTCCCGTGTTTTTTCCCGTGGCATAATCTATTGTTATTTGGGGCTGAACATTATAACAGAACACGTTAAACTGTATTCCCTCGCCATTATCTTCAACAGAATACGCTTCTATTTGAACACCGTCGGCAAGAAGATTGTTGCCGTCATAAATGGGCGTAACTCTGTACGCCACATGATTGCCTGTTTCTTTTATGTAGTCGGCAACCATATTTTCAAACGGCAGCATACCGCTTACGTTAAGATACTTTGTTCCCGTAATAAGATTTTTTTCGTTTGCGTTTTCGGCGGATAATTGCCAACCGATTAAATGACAGCGATTATATAGCCAACCGCCGCTGATACAATCATATTTTCCCTGAACCCAGCCTGTCGGCTTGATGGTGCTGATATCGCCTCTTTTTTCGCCGTCTTTGGGCATTGTATCCTTGCCGACGGAGGCTACAGCAACACCTGTCCGCCCGAGTTTATCTAATTGACTGTAGCTTTCGTAACCGGTTGTTTTGAGCTCTGCCGCAGAAAAATTAGGAACATTATTGTTAACTGTAACATAAGGTTTCCCCGAATATGCAGGTACGGAAGAATGCGAAACGGGTTTTGCAGAACCTGTTCCGACGGGGTTTTGAGAGTTTGCGTTTTTGTTGCTTGTATTGACAGAACCGCTTGTCGGTTCGCCTGCGGCGTCTAATGAGCTGTTTGTTGAAACATTCGGTGAGCCTGTCGCAGAATCGGTCGGGGAGTAGTCGGTTGTTTTATCCTTTGACGTATCTTTAGATATTGTGTCGGTAATGCCGCCGCTGTTATTATTGTCGGTTTTTACATCGGAAGAGGGGAATGCAAATGCTCCCGCAAACAAAAGGACAACCGCCAGGACAATTGAAATCGTCTTGTTAAGTCTCAACTTGCTTCGCAGCTTCGTAACGGGCGCCAAAGGCGCTATGATTGCGCCGCCCAAAAGAAAGAGCGGAGCAGCCAAAAAGCCGCCCATTATCAAAGAAGACAACGCCATTAGTGCAAATACGGCTACACCAATCCACCTGAATACCGTTAAACCTTTTTTCATTCTGTTTAACTCCTTTTCTTGTAGATTTCAAGAGTTATCTTTTCGTGGGAGGAACCCGCAAAATCTTCGGTTTTTATTTTTTTGAACCCATTCTTTAAATCAACGTTAAAGTACATATCCGCAGGATAATCTCTGTTCCATTTGAACAAATACACCTCATCTATGCAATCAACGGGTATTTGCACGTTTTCCGCAAAGCAAAAATCGCCGCTTGCCGCCTTTGAAACAAAGTCGTCGCATACAATCAATTTATCGGTATTTTCAAATTGCTTTGCACTGTATTCATTAATATACAATTTGCTGTCGCCGATAAGAGAAAGTATTTTTTCTCTCAGCGTTCTGTCCTGACTTTGCCGCCTGTTGTTAAAGAGCATTCCGTTTGACTTATCAACACAAACAATGAGTTTCAAATCTTACACCGCCTTAAATATATTGTTTTCGTCAGATGTTTACATTATTGTATCATAAAATGAATAATTTGGCAATTCATTGCTTTAGGCTTGTACGCAGGGACTTTTTTCACAGCCCCAGATTGACAAAAAATGAACAATCTTATATAATCTTGCTGTGAAATTACACGCTTTGCCGCGTATTTAAAAGCAGAGCGCAAGATATTTTTGGAGGCTTTTTTATGTCATTCGATTTACCGTTTACCGCCGCCGATTTAAAGGCGGGCGTTGAAAAAATGAACTCTTTCGGCATAAGGACGACGGGTTCGCCCGCGCACAACGCCTTTGTCGGCTATATTAAAGAGCAAATAGAAGAAATGGGCTTTGTGCCCGAAAGCGATTATAAGCTTTTTGACCGCTGGGAGGCGCGAAACGCGTCAATTACAATTCATTCGGAAGAGGGCGATATTCCCGTTCACGTTTCATCGCCGTTCCCGTATTCGGGCGAAACCGATGAAAACGGCGTTACCGCAAAATGCGAGCTTGTTTTAGGAAAGCATATCAACTATTTAAAAGCCAAAGATAAAATTGCGGTTGTAAAGGTCAAAGACTTTAAAAGCGTTTATTCGGGCGTTGCCTTTAACCAGAAAAAGGCATTCCCGAAGGATTTAAAAATTCCGCGCTATTACAAAGGGCCTGTGGCTTCGGCTTTTGTTAAATTTCCGTTTCTTGAGGTTGCGGCGAATATGGGCGTTAAGGGCGTAATCTGCATTTGGGAGGATATGAGCGACGCCATGGTTGAGGGGCAGTATCTCAACTTCATTCTCGGTTATCAGGGCGTGCCCGCGCTTTGGGTGAACGAGCACGACGGAAAGCTTATTCTTGAAGCGTGCAGACGAAACGACAGCGTAACGCTGACGCTTGAAGCCGAAAAAGAGAAAAACGCCGTCGGCGAAACGGTTTATACCGTTTGCGAGGGCGAAAATAAAGACGAGTGCATAATAATAAATACACACACCGACGGCGTAAACTGCGTTGAAGAAAACGGACCTATAGCGCTTCTTAATATGCTCAAATTCTTTAAAGAGCACAAGCCCGCAAGAACGCTTGTTTTTGTGTTTACCGCAGGTCACTTCAGATTGCCCGAGTTTAAAGCGCCTAACGCCGTTAACGACCAGGCGACTTCTTTGTGGATTTACAATCACAAAGAGCTGTGGGACGGAAAAGACGGCCATATGAAAGCCGTTGCGGGGCTTACCGCAGAGCACCTCGGCTGCCGCGAGTGGAAAGACTTTTACGGTGAGTACAAGTGCACAGACCCCGTTGATATTGAAGTCGTTTACACCGGCAACCGCGAAATGGATAAAATCTATTTTGAAAGCATAAAGGACAGAAAAATGGTTCGCACGGTTACGCTTCGCGGGCACAACTTTTTGCATTTCGGCGAGGGTCAGTCGCTCTTTAACGTCGGAATCCCCGAAATCGCTCTCGTTACTTCGCCCGATTACCTTTGCGTTGAAAGCGAAAATCACGAAATGGACAAATTCGACGAAGAGCTTATGTTTGAGCAGACCGATTCGTTTATAAAAATGGTCAGTCTTATAAACGAGCGCAGTGCGGAAAAGCTCGGCAGAGCGGATATTTATTCGTTCGGTTTGGGTAAAATATAAATAAAGCCGTATTATAAACAAAAATCGGAGCTGTAATTAACAGCCCCGGTTTTTTTGCAAAAAATTTATTAATATTTCAGCGCAAGAACCGTTTTAAGCACATTTTTCGCCGTTCTTTGCAATTCGCCCAAAGTAATGCCGTCGGGCTTGTTATATGTTTTTAAAAGCGTGCCGTCGGGCTTTCTTTTGCCGACTCTTTCGCCGCCCGGCATAAGAACGTCTACCTGCGCTCTTACGCGGTACGCATTGTCGCGCATCTCGGGAAATTCGGGGCTTTTGCTTTTCTGCATCCACCAGTCGGTTATGACGTTGCCTTCATAGTGCCATTCGTTTCTTAAAATCTGCGTGCAAAGGTCATAGTTATAGTGGCTCCAAACGCCGTTCACCTTGTTATAAGACGTCATAATGTTAAGCGGCGAGCTTTCTTTAATGCATATTTCAAAGTTTTTAAGATAAATTTCTCTTAACGCTCTTTCGCTTACGCGCGAATCGTTTTTGGTGCGGTTCGTCTCTTGGTTGTTGCAGGCAAAGTGCTTGGGGCATGCCGAAACGCCCGCGCTTTGAAGTCCTCTTACAACCGCCGCCGCAGATTTGCCCGAAAGAAGCGGGTCTTCGGAAAAATATTCAAAGTTTCTGCCGCAAAGCGGGTTTCTGTGAATATTCATTCCGGGGGCAAGCAAAACGTCCGAGCCGCGGTCTTTCATTTCTTCACCGACTTTTTTATAAACCTCGCTCAAAAGCGCTTCGTTCCAGGTGCTCGAAAGAAGCGAGCCGATAGGCAAAAGCGAGCACGACGCTTTAAGGCGTATTCCCGAAGGGCCGTCGGTTGTGACAATCGGTTTTACACCCTTGTCTCTTAACGATTGCAAAACGCCGCCGAAAACGCCCGCGTTACCCTCTGCGCCGAGGGGAGAACTCATTATATAGTCGCCGCGGCTTATCGCTTCAAGCTCTGTTAATGAAAGCTGCGCCGTAAATTCGTCAAGAGTGCACTTTTTGTCTTTTACATCAGAAAGCTTAAGGCCGCGGTCTCCCGTGAGCGGCACTGCGTGCGGCAGTGCTTTTGAAATTTTTGCTTTAAGGCTTCCGGCGTCAAGCGGAACGCTTTCACTGCCTTTTTTTATTTCACCGTCTTTTTTTACGGCTGTAAGGCGCATAAAGCTCTCTTTCGGCGCCATACACTGAGAAAGCTTTTCTAAAACAAGCGTTTCCTGCAATGTAAATCCAAAAACTTTTTTTGCGCTTCTTACGTCGCTTCCGACAAAAATTTCATATTCGCCCGCTTCAAGCACAAAGCACGATTTGTTGCCCGAAACGCCCGGGTCGTCAAAAGAAGCAAGACGTGAAAGCGGGAAGGAAAGGGAATATTCTTTTTCTTCACCCGGAAGAATCTCATCTGTTTTTAAAAACGCGCAAAGCACTCTTTCGGGCTTTGACAAAGCACCCTGCGGCGCTTTGCCGTACACTTCGACAACCTCTTTCCCCGAGAATTTTTCGGAGGTGTTTTTGACTTTGAAAGAAATTTTAACGGAGTTTTCGTTCTTTTGCGCCGAAGTTATTTCGGTCGAAAATTCGGCGTAAGAAAGCCCGAAGCCGAACGGGAAAATAACAGCGTCCTTTGCAAAGGTTTCAAAATATCTGTAGCCTACAAAAATATCCTCTTCATAGTTATTAAAGTCGCGGTTTCCGAAAGCGCGCGCCGACGGATAGTCCTCATAGCGCTTTGCGACCGTAGAAATCATTTTGCCCGAGGGCGTTTTGTCGCCGAAAATAAGGTCGGCAACGGCATTGCCGCTTTCCATGCCGCCTTGCCACGCAAGAAGAAGCGCAACGTCGTTTTTGCAAAGCGAAAGTATTTCGTTAAAGTCCGTCACGTTTCCCGTGTTAAGAATTACGGTGGTCTTTTTGAATTTTTCGGTAACGCCCGAAAGAAGGGCTTTTTCTTCTTCGGTCAAATAAAAACTGCCCTCTTCAAGCGTGTTTTCGCGGTCCTCGCCCGCGGCTCTGCCGATTATTACAATTGCCGCGCCGCTTGTTTCGGCGGCTTTTTCAATCTGCGCTTTTTCTATGGGCGCTTCGGGGTAAAAACGCGGCCAGTGACCCCAAAAGCCGTGCTCGGGCGCGTTATTTTCGCACCATTCTTTATAATATCTGTCTAATTCTTCGTTTATTGTGCCGCCAACGTTTTTAATGCCGTCAACAAGATTTACGGCATACGGTTTTACGACATCGCCGCCCGAGCCGTACCCGACAAAAAACCAGTCTCTTTGGCATCTGCCGAAAACGGCAACGCTCTTTTCCTTTTTAAAAGGCAAAACGCTGTCATTTTTCAAAAGCACGGCGCCCTCTGCCGCCGCTTCGCGCAAAAGCCGGGGCATACCGTCGGTAATTTTAACCTCGCAAGGTGCGCTTTTAGCGCGGTTTTCGCCCTGCGAAATGGTGTTTACAAGACGGCTGAAGCCTTTAAAGGCTGTGTTTTTAACGGATTTTATAAGATTCATTTTATGCACCTTCCGTAACCGTTTGAAACGGCTTTTTATACGTTTAATTATATATTGTAAAAAGATTTTAGTCAACGGAAATATACCGAGTAAATTTTCTTGCTTTTTTTATAGACCTATGATAGAATATGAAAAAAATGTGGGGTGACACTAATGGTAGGAAAAGGATTAAAAGACCTTTGCAATGAATATCCGCTTAAAAGTTCAAACGGCGTTGTGTACGGTGTGATTGGCGGCTATATGTGCACGTTTTCAGAGGGCGCGGGCTTCAAAACGCTTGCTGTTTCGGGCTTTGTAAGCGACGAAGCCGCAGGCAGACTCAATTCTTCGCTTGACAGAAAACAGCTTTTAAAGCAGTACAGAATTAACGATATTTCCGTAATTCGCGAGGGCATTACGTTTGTGTTTACGGATACGGTGGGCACGTTAAAGCTTATAAAAGCATTTTTGGGCGAAATGCCTGCGATGCTTTCTTCTGCGGGCGTTCTCGGCGACGGCGTTTGCACTTCGTGCGGACAGCCTATAAGCGATTTATCCGACACAAACGTGCTTCTTATAGACGGCGTGGCTCACCGGGTTCACAAAAGCTGCTCTGAAGGACTTCTTTTAAGGTCTCAAAGCGAACAGGCTGTTTATAAGGAAGAAGATAAAAAGCTGGGCTTAGGCATTTTGGGTGCGGCGCTCGGCGGCATTGTCGGCGCAATACCGTGGGCTGTTGCGTATTATTTCAATTGGTTCTTTGCTGTCATAGGCGTGCTTATAGGCTTTTGCGCCAAAAAGGGCTATGAAATTTTGGGCGGCAAGGTCTGCAAGGCAAAAACCGTTGTAATATGCGTTGTAACGGTGCTTTCGGCGTGCCTCGGTCAATTCCTGGGCGAAGCTATGACGCTTGCTTCTTTAATAAAAGAAGGCGAGCTTGCAATATCCTATGCCGATATTCCGTATTCGATTATCTATCTTCTTTCTAACAACTCGGAATACCTTTCTATAGTCGTTAAAAACCTCGGACTCGGCATTATGTTTGCGCTTCTCGGTGTTTGGGGAATACTCAGAGCCTCCAGAAAAGAGCACAAGGACGCAGCGCTTAACGCAATTGTTCTTGAATAGAACCAGTTTTTTATCAGTTTCCGCATTCTTTGTGAATGCGGAAATTTTTTTGTTGACAAAACCGTCTTTGAGTGATATTATAACAATAGTTATATAACGCAAGATATTTAAAGTGAGGTGTTTTAATGCCGCCGAAACTCAAAATAAAAAAAGAAGATATAATAACTGCCGCCGCCGACGTAATAAGAGAAAGCGGCGCTTCGGGACTTAATGCGCGCGCCGTTGCAAAAAAACTCGGCTGCTCAACACAGCCGGTGTTTTCTAACTTTTCATCAATGAAAGAGCTTGAAAACGCCGTTACAGACCTTGCGAACCGCGACTTTTTTATGCGTATCACAGGCAGTAAGGATGAAAACAAATACCCCCATTACAAGGTTATAGGTATGGAATATATTCGCTTTGCGATAGAAGAACCCGAGATTTACAAGTTTTTGTTTATGCGCGACAGAATAGGCGACAACGACAGAAAAGACGCTTTTTCGGACGTAATGCCCGAGGTGATTTCAACTATACAAAATGCGCTTAACATAAGTAAAGCCGATGCCGAAAGACTGCATTTTGAAATGTGGGTGTTTGTTCACGGCATTGCTTCAATGTGCGTAACGTCGTATTTAAAACTTTCGGATGAGCAAATAAGCGGGCTTTTAACCGACGTTTATGACGGGCTTAAGTTCAAATATTGCAATAAGGAGTGAGTTTTTTGAAAAATATTATAGAAATTAAAGGCTTGTGCAAATCGTTCGGCGATATTAAAGCCGTAAATGATTTAAGCTTTTCGGTGGGCGAGGGTCAGCTGTTTGCGTTTCTCGGCGTGAACGGCGCGGGCAAAAGCACAACAATCTCAATGATTTGTTCTCTTTTGAAAAAAGACGCCGGCAGTATTGTGATTGACGGCGTGAATACCGACGAAAACAGCGGCGAAATAAAGTCGAAGCTCGGCGTTGTTTTCCAAAACAGCGTGCTCGACAAACAGCTTTCCGTGCGCGACAATCTTGAAAGCCGCGCCGCGCTTTACGGAATATGCGGCGGCGATTTTGAAAAAAGACTTTCGGAGCTTTCAGGGCTTTTGGACCTCGGCGGGCTTTTAAAGCGCAAGACAGGCAAGCTTTCGGGCGGTCAGCTCAGAAGAATAGATATTGCAAGAGCGCTTTTAAGCGAGCCTGAAATTCTTATTCTTGACGAGCCGACGACGGGTCTTGACCCGCAAACGAGAAAGCATATATGGAGCGTAATTTATAAGCTTCGCCGCGAAAACGGACTTACGGTGCTTCTTACAACGCATTATATGGAGGAGGCGGCAGAGGCCGACAACGTTGTTATAATCGACGGCGGCAAAAAGGTTGCCGAAGGCTCTCCGCTTGAACTCAAAAACGAATATACGGGCGACTTTATAACGCTTTACGGCGTGAAAGAGGACGAAGTAAAGGGCATGGGCGAAAGCACCGAAGCCGTTGCCGACGGCGTAAGAATAAAGGTCAAAAACACCGAGGAAGCGGCGGCTCTTATAATTAAGCACCCCGCGCTTTTCAAGGATTTTGAAATAGTGAAAGGCAAAATGGACGATGTGTTCTTAGCTGTTACGGGTAAAAAAGGCGAAGGAGATGACAATAAATGAAAACGTTTAACGTTCTTTTAAAAAGAAATATCAAAATGTTTTTTAACGATAAGGCAATGTTCTTTACTTCTCTTATAACGCCCGTAATACTGCTTGTGCTGTATGCAACGTTTTTGGGAAACGTCTATCGCGACTCGTTTCTTTCATCATTGCCCGAGGGCTTTTCGCTTGACGGAAAAATTATAGACGGCTTTGTCGGCGGTCAGCTTGTTTCGTCGCTTCTTGCGGTGTGCTGTGTGACGGTTTCGTTTTGCTCAAATATGCTTATGGTTCAGGATAAGGTGAGCAGGGCGCGCACCGATTTTGAAATTACGCCCGTTAAAAAAAGCGTGCTGTCGCTTAGCTATTTTACCGCCACGTTTATAAGTACGCTCATAATAAGCATTGCCGCTTCTGCGGTGTGCCTTCTTTATATACTTAAATGCGGCTGGTATTTAAGCCTTTCGGACATACTTTTAATGGCGCTTGATATAGTCCTTCTTGTGCTTTTCGGTACGGCGATTTCGTCGCTCATAAATTCATTTTTGAAAACGCAGGGTCAGATTTCGACTGTCGGTACTATTGTAAGCTCGGGCTACGGCTTCATAAGCGGCGCATATATGCCGATTTCGCAGTTTTCCGAGGGGCTTCGCAATGTTATTTCGCTTCTTCCGGGAACATACGGCACGTCGCTTTTAAGAAACCACGCGCTCGGCGGCGTTTTAAGAGAAATGAAAGCTTCGGGCGTGCCCGAAGAGATGCTTTCCGGGATACGCGATTCTGTTGACTGCAACCTGTATTTCTTTAAAAATGAGGTAAGCGTTCCCGCAATGTATGCGGTGCTCGGCGTTTCTACAATAGTTCTTATTGCCGCTTTTGTGACAATAACCTATAAGAGCGCAAAAAAAGCAAAATAATAATTTAATATAATAACCGGGGCTTCGGTAAGACCTTTTTGTCTTGCCAAAGTCCCGGTTTATTTAAATGATTTTCAGTCGGCAGACTTTAAAAGATTAGAAGTCGAATATAATCAATTAAAAAAGCATTGCCACATTCGCTTTGACAGTGTAAAATATATGTGATAAAAAGCGCCGCGGCGCAAAACCGGGAGGAACCGTTATGACACACATAGCAAAACCCACAAAACAGCAGCTTTTATGGCAGGATATGGAGCTTGGTGTTATTATCCATTACTGTATGGAGATATATAACCCCGATTTTAAAGAGTATAAAACCGCAAAGGTCAGAACAGAGCTTTCGCCCGATATAATAAATCCGAAAAAGCTCTCGGTTGAGCAATGGGTGCGCTCGGCTTATGAAGTCGGCGCAAAATACGCCGTTCTTGTTGCAAATCATTGCACGGGCTTTTCGCTTTGGCAAACCGATGAAAACGACTATTGTACGCGCTCTTTGAAGTGGAAAGACCATAAAGGCGATATATGCGCCGATTTTATAGAGGCGTGCAAAAAATACGGTATAAAGCCCGGTTTTTATTATTCAACGGGCTGTAACGGCTATTACGATATCGACGACGGCAAAAAGCAGGATTATTTTTCAAAAAAATACCGCGATTATGTAAAGCACGTCGAGGCGCAGGTAACAGAGCTTTGGACGCGCTACGGCGAGCTGTTTGAAGTATGGTTTGACGGCGGCATTATCCCGAAAGAAAAGGGCGGACCCGATATTTTGCCGCTTCTTGAAAAATATCAACCGAACGCCGTCAGCTTTCAGGGGCCGAAAGGCCGCCCGTCGAATCTCAGGTGGGTCGGCAACGAAGACGGCCTTGCGCCCGAAAACTGTTGGGCGACGACAAACGCAGGCGAAGCGAGCTTTGACGGAACGGTTAAAAATGAAGAAGCGGGCGTCGGCGACCCCAACGGCAAATATTACTGCCCCGCAGAAACCGACACGCCTAACAGAAGCTTAAGCGCTTTCGGCGGCGGCTGGGCGTGGCGTGCGGGCGAAGAGGATAAGGTGCGTTCAAAAGAAGAGCTACTTGACTGCTACATTCGCTCTGTCGGGCGCAACTCAAATCTTCTTTTGGGTATGGCGATTTCAACCGACGGCGATTTTCAGGACGAAGAGCAGTTTAAAGAGTTCGGCGCGCTTTTAAAAGAGACGTTTTCCAATCCGAAAGCCTTCGCCGAAAATATAAGCGAAAGCGAAGTAACTCTTTTTTCACAGGGCTTCAAAAAGTATTTTGTCGTGCGCGAGGATATAACCGACGGTCAGCACATTCGCGAATTTGTACTTTATGCCGATAAAAAAGAAATTTACAGAAGCAACTGCGTCGGCCATAAAAGAATAATTCCGCTTGAAAGCCTTAACGCGTCAAAAGCAAAGGAGTTTACGTTTAAAATAACCGAAACCGCAGGAGACGCCAAAATACGCGACGCCGCAATATACTAAAATCCCGTAAAAGTCCGAAAAAACGCGCAGTACCGCGGATTTTCGGGCTTTTTTTGCCTTTTTTGTCTGTCGAAACAGGAAGATATATGTATTGACATTAAAAATATATTGTGCTAAAATTTTAAAAGTCAGTGAATTGCGGGAGTGTGTCGGAATGACTGCTGAAAATCTCAAAACTCAAAGAGAGCGCTGCGGTTTCACACGCGGCGAAACAGAAGAGCTTCTTTGCCTTAAACGCGGTACCGTTGAAAAGTGGGAAACGGGTAAAAAGAAGCTTGACAAAAATGATGCTCAAATGCTTTCGGCATTTTTTATGCGCCCCCTTTGCAACCTGACCGAAAATGAAGAAGAATAAAGGACAGACTTAAAATGCAGGCAAACGAAGGAAAATCGCTTGAAATAAAAACAAGCACAGGCACATACGAAAGATATGCCGTTAAAACCCATTTTGTTCAGATAGGCGAAAATTATTGCGACCTTTTTGAAAAATACGTCGTTCCGGTATATAAAGAGGGCGACATTGTTTCGTCGAGCGAAAAGGTAATCGCACTTTGCCAAAAGCGCGTTGTTAAAAGAGAAGATATTAAAATCGGCGTTCTTGCAAAGGCTCTTTCGTCTTTTGCCGACAAGAAAAACCACGGCGGCTACGGCGTGGGTATGCCGATTAATATGCAGTATGCAATCGACAAATGCGGCGCTCTTAAAGTTATTTACGCTTCCGTAATGGCGGGCTTCGGCAAGCTCGTCGGCAAAAAAGGCGTTTTCTATGAAATTGTCGGCCGCGAAGTCAGCGGTCTTGACGGCTTTTATGACGGCTCGTGGGACGAATACAGAGACCTCGGCGTTGAAATTCCTTCGGAGCCCGATAAAGTCTGCAACGAAATAAAAGAAAAATTCGGCATAAGCATTATGATTGTCGATGCCAACGACCTCGGTCAGGAGATGCTCGGAAAGTCAAACGATATTACGCTTTCGGACGAACAGCTTCTTGAAATCATCAAAGACAACCCCGCGGGTCAGGGCAGAGAGTGCACGCCGTTTATCATCATCAGAAAAAAAGACTGATATTCACTGTGTTTTGCAAAGACATTTGTTTTTGCAAGGCACAGTCTTTTTTATATTTTTGTTTTGTGGGATATTTTTGCCAATACCGGGTTTTGCCGCGGCGCATTTTTTGTAATAAAAACTGATTGAATTTGAAATAATGTTATGATAGTATTAATTCGTGATAATTCGGATTATAGTTTAACGGCGGAAGAAGTGCCGTGAGGGAGTAAAAAATGACAATTTATAATGTTTTGGAGATGGCGGCGGGCCTTGCCTTTTTCCTGTTCGGAATGAACGTTATGTCGTCAAGCCTTGAAAGAATGGCGGGCGGCAAGCTTGAGCTTATTTTAAAAAAGATGACGGCAAACCCGTTAGTCAGCATATTTTTGGGCGCGTTAATAACAATTGCCGTTCAGTCGTCGTCCGCAACGACCGTTATGCTTGTCGGTCTTGTAAACTCGGGGCTTATGACGTTCGCATCTACCATAAGCGTAATTTTCGGCGCTAATATCGGCACAACGCTCACCGCGTGGATAACCGCTTTTTCGGTTGCCGAAACGGAAAACTTTTTTGTAAGTATGCTAAAGCCCGAAAACTTTTCGCCCATACTCGCAATAATCGGCATAGCGTTTATAATGGTTTCAAAAAGCGACAAGAAAAAGGCTGTCGGCTCTGTTTTTGTCGGCTTTACCGTGCTTATTTACGGAATGAAATTTATGGCAGGCTCGGTTTCGGGTCTTGAAGGCTCCGAAGAGTTTTCAAAAATTCTTGTTACCTTTAACAATCCATTTGTCGGCGTGCTTATAGGTACTGCCGTTACCGCCGTAATACAAAGCTCTGCGGCGTCAATCTCGGTTTTGCAGGCGCTTTCTTTAACGGGCGGCATAACATACACCATGGCAATTCCGATAGTTCTCGGTCAGAACATCGGCACATGCGCCACAGGCCTTATTTCGTGCATAGGCACAAATGCAAAAGCAAAGCGCGTCGCCGTGGTGCATACGCTCATAAAAATAATCGGTACTGCTGTGCTTTTGCCGCTGTTTTATCTTGTAATGCATTTCTTTAATTCCGCATTTCTCGACAAAGCGGTTGACCCCGTTGAAATTGCAATAATCCACACGGTTTTCAATATATTGAATGTGGCGGTGCTTTTCCCGTTTAAAAAGCCGCTTGTAAAGCTTACCGAGAAGCTTATACCCGACAAAAAGAAAGGCAAAGAGAAAGAAAAACGCGCCTTTTATCTCGACGAAAGACTTTTGCGTTCGCCGTCGGTTGCAATTTCGGAGTGCGACAACTTTACTTTTAAAATGGCGGAGCTTGCAAAAGTTACCGTGCTTAATTCAATGCAGCTTATTTTCGGCTATGACAAGGCTCTTTCAAAAACCGTTCACGAAAGCGAAGATATGCTTGACCTTTACGAGGACGAATTGGGAACATATCTTGTAAAGCTTTCGGCAGAAGCTCTTTCAAAATACGACAGCCAAAAAATATCGCGTATGCTTCACACGATAGGCGATTTTGAACGTCTCGGCGACCACGCGCTCAACCTTGACAAATGCGCTAAAGAAATTCACGACAAGGAAATAGTTTTTTCAAACGAAGCAAAGGCTGAAATTAATACGCTGATTAAGGCTGTGACCGAGATTATCGAAATGGCGTCTTCGGCATACCGCGAAAACGACGTGAAAAAAGCCGTTCGCGTTGAGCCGCTTGAACAGGTCATAGACAAAATGATATACAATATCAAGTCGAATCATATAGAAAGGCTTCAGCACGGCAACTGCACCATTGAAATGGGCTTTGTGCTTTCGGACCTTTTAACAAACTGCGAAAGAATATCCGACCACTGCTCAAACATTGCCGTCGCCGTTATCGAGGTCGGTCACGACACGTTTGACACCCATAAATATCTTAACGGCGTAAAATACGGCAACAGTGAATTTAACGCGGTTTATGATGAGTTCGAGAAGAAATATGCTATCTGAAAATATTAAAATTTTTTACGAGAACAAGGACGTCTGCATTGCAGAAAAGCCCGTCGGTATTCCGTGCGAGGGCGACGGGGAAACTTTGCCGCAGATTTTAAAGGGGCAGCTTAAAAGCGATGTTTATCTTGTTCACCGCCTTGACAGAAACGTCGGCGGAGTAATGATTTTTGCAAAAAACAAAAACAGCGCGGCGTTTTTGTCAAAAGAAATGCAAAAGGAAAACGGCGTTTTTGAAAAAGAATATATTTTGGTGACCGACGGCGTTCCGAAAGAACGCGAGGGCGTTTATAAGGATTTTCTTTTTAAAGATTCAAAAAAAGGACGCTCTTTTGTCGTTAAAAGCCAAAGAAAAGGCGTAAAAGAAGCTTCGCTTGAATACAGGGTTTTAAAAGAAAACGAAAATCACGCGCTCGTTTCAGTGAAGCTTCACACGGGGCGAACGCATCAGATACGGGTTCAGTTTTCTTCGCGCAAAACGCCGCTTTGCGGCGACGGAAAGTACGGCAGCCGCGACAACCGCGCAAAATCACCGGCGCTGAGGGCGGTAAAACTTACGGTTAAATTGCCCTGCGGCGAGATTAAATCCGTCTTTTCGCCGCCCGATTTTTCACAATACCCCTGGAGCGAATTTGACGGCTCGGCTGTCTTATACTGACCTGGTTGCCGAAAGCAAATAAATAAAATGAAACGGAAGTGGGATTATGGGAAAAAACATTAACGCACAAAATGCCGAAAGATGCGCAAAAATGACCGACGCCGAGCTTTCAAAAAAGCTCGGGAGCTATCAAAAGCAGGCGCGCATTTGGATTCTTGTCGGCTTAGCAGGCGCAATCGGCGGTATGGTTTCGTATTTTGCCGTGCAAAATACCGCGCTTAAAGCCGTGCTTACAGCCGTTCTCTTTTTCGGCGGCGTCGGCTGTGCCGTGTTTTTGGGCGGCGGCGCGCAAAAAAAGATAAAACAGCTTATGCAAAGCGAAATGGGCGATTTTTTCAAAGCCGAATTTACAAAGGCGTTCGGCGAAGAAGCCCATAACGCAAAAATGAATATTGACGAAAAGCTTATGAAAAAGCTTTCTTTGTTTGAAGGTCAGTGGGAAGAAATAGAAACCGAAAGCTTCCACGAGGGCGAATACAGAAAAGTGCGCTTTTCTGCCGCTAACGTCCGCCTTAACCATGTTTATGAGCGCGGCAATGTTCGCGAAGGATTAGAAACGTGCCGCCATATGGTGTTCAAGGGTATTGTAATTCGCTGTGAAACACGCCCCTTTGCCGTTTCGACCGTTTGTGCAAACGCAAGAACGGAAGAGTCAAAGGGCGGTATTCTTACAGGCGACGGCGCGCTTGACCGCTGTTATGTTTTTACGTCCGATTCAGATGGCAGTGTGCATATGCTTGCAACGCCGCGTTTTTCCGAAATGATACAGGACTTTTTAAAAGAAGTCGAAGGCAATCTTATCGGATTTTTGTTTGAGGGCGACACTTTAACGCTCGCAATCGAAACGGATTACGGCTTTGCTTCGGTTGCAAGCGACGTTGACTTGCGCGATATTGAAGCCGTTCGCCGCAGTTACATAAAATCGCTTTCGGAAATGAAAGGAACGCTTGATATACTTTTCAAAAATAATGAAATGTTTTCTTGTGAATAAGTTTAGATCCGCGCGCTTCAAACAAAAAAACGCGCGGATTCTCCTAAATAAGTGTTCTGTAATATATTCCGCTCGTTTTAGCTCCCGGCAGGGGGGCTTTTTCCTTTATTCTCATAACCGTTTCGGCGCATTCGCGCGGCGTTTCTTTTGTGAAATAAAGAATTTCAAAATCGGTGTCAAAGCTTTTTTTGTCGCCCAAGTAAAGCGGAACGGAATTTAAAAGGCAAGAGTATTTTCTGTCGCGGCACAAAAGCGTAAAATCTATGTTTTTTCGGTCTTTCAAAGCCTGAATTCCGTCACAGCCGCCGCAGCCGTTTTCGCCCTTTTGCGGGCAGACCCTGAAAAGCATCAGCGGTAAAAAGCCGTATGAAATGTATCCTCGGGGAATGTTTCCCGAAAGGGCGTTTATGCTGTCAATGCTCATTTCAAACGAAACCGTTGCCGACGAAAGCCCAAGCTTTTCATAGGAGATAAGAGAAAGCGAGTTTGTTATGTTGAGCCTGTGACCGCCGTGAAGCGTGAATCCGAGCTCTTTTGCAAGATAAAGCGTGCCGAAGTTTCCGACGGCGGCATCAAAAATGCCCAAGGCTTTTATTTCAAGAAGCTGTGAGCGCAGTGCGTCTGTTTCACCGGGGTACAAAAGCTCCGGCAGCTCTGCGATGATTTTAGGTGCCAAACCCGAAATTCCCTCTTTGTTTTTAAGAATCTCCCCGACAGGCAGACTGATATATTCAAAATCCGAAAAGCAGTCGGAATATTGCGAAAATTTTTCAAGCCGCGCGCGCATTTTGTGAGAAGCGCTTTTGTGCAAAGGCAACTCCTGCGGCACAACATCATTTACAGCGACATCTCTTTTTGTGTATTCTTCAATAAGCGCGTTTACGCCGTCGCGCCTTAACGCGTTTAAAGCGGACATGGACATTGTAAGCGAGTCGCAGTTGCAGAATTTAAAATCGGCAAGATAAAACGGCGTTCCGCCGAGCTTTTTAATGCTTTTTTCGGCAATTTCATATTCGAGCGGCTTTTTTTGCGGCTCCTGCGGCATTTCGCCGAAAACCGTTTTTGCGTGCCCTTCAAAAGAAAGAGAAAGAACCGACCTTTCGCCGCGCTTTAAAGAAAGCGACGCGTCAATAGGAAAGCGCGGAACTTCGTCTTTATAAAGAAGCGAAAGAGTGGGAAGTACGGGCGAAGCCGCGACAACGTCTTCTTTTTGCCTGAAACCGAACATATCGGCTGTTCTTTTTCCTTTTAAATATCCGTCCGTAAAACCGCTTCTTGAAAAAACGCTTTTTAAAAGCTCTTTGTCATAGCGCTCGCCTGAAAGCGCTTTTTTTGCGCTCTCTACAGCGGCGGCAACATATTCGGGGCGCTTCATTCTGCCCTCAATTTTAAAAGAAGAAACGCCCGCGTCCTTCAATTCGCCGAGAGAATCAAGATACGACATATCCTTTAAAGAAAGCGCCGCATTGCGGCAGCTGCTTTTCCAGTCAAGCCTGCAAACCTGGGCGCATTTTCCGCGGTTGCCGCTTCTTTCGCCGAACATTGCGGAAATATAGCAGTTGCCCGAAACTGACATACAGTGCGCCCCGTGAACGAACACCTCTGTTTCAAGAGGAGCGTTTTTTGCAACCGCCTTTATTTCTTCGAGCGACATTTCTCTAGCAAGCACCGCGCGCGAAAAGCCGAGCGACGAAAGAAGAAGCGCTCCTTCAAGATTATGAACCGCCATTTGAGTAGAGGCGTGCAAATGAAGCGACGGACAAACGTCTTTTACGGCTTTTATTGCGGCAAAGTCCTGAACAATAACGGCGTCAGCGCCGCTTTTTGCAATATCGGCAACGGTTTTGTAAAGCGCGGGACACTCTTTGTCAAAAACAAGAGTGTTTAACGCAACATAAACCTTAACGCCGAACGAGTGACAGTATTTTACGGCTTCAAACAGCGCGCTGCCCGAAAAATTTTCGGCGTTGCGCCTTGCGTTGAAGTCGCCCGTGCCCAAATACACGGCGTTTGCGCCGCACCTTACGGCGGCTTTAAGCTGTTCTTTTCCGCCTGCGGGGGCAAGAATTTCGGGGAGTTCTTTTTTCATACCTTTTCCTTACAGCGCGCCCTTAAAATATCGTCTTTTTTAACGTCAACGGGGCAGTTTATATAAAGCGTTTCAAGCGGATGGCACGCAGACTGCACGTCCTCGCCGCTTTCGTTTGTTATTTTTTCGACTTTAAAAGAAAGTCCGAGCGACGACGGCGAAAGTACCTCAAGCGTGTCGCCGACTTCAAAATAGTTACGCTGACGAATTTTCAGCACGCCGTCTTTTACATCGTTAAGCGCCGTACCTGCAAATGTGCACGAGTAGTGATAAAGTCCGTCGTTAAAGTGGTTGTGCACAAGCTCACCGAAATAAAAGCCGCTGTTATACGGCCTGTGGCTTACGGCTTCAAGCTCGTTTTCGAGAAGCTCAAGCGGTACATCGCCGTCTATTCCGTGGCGATAGGCGTTGACGACGTGCGCGACGTAGTATTCGGTTTTCATTCTGCCCTCTATTTTAAAAGAGTCAACGCCCGCATTTTCAAGCTCTTTAAGAAACTCTATTGATTTCATATCGTTCGAGCTTAAAATTGCCGAGTGGTCGCCGTATTCTTCAACCTGCAAATATTCCTGCGGTCTGTTTTGCTCAACAAGATAATATTCCCAGCGGCACGGCTGCGTGCATTCGCCGCGGTTGCCGCTTCTGCCGTTCATATAAGACGAAATAAGGCATCTGCCCGAATACGCCATACACATAGCCCCGTGCACAAACGCTTCGAGTTCAAGGTCAGATGGGATATGCGCGTGAAGCTCGGCGATTTCAGGGATTGTCATTTCGCGCGCGAGCACTATTCTTGAAGCACCCATTTCATAATAAGCCAAAGCCGCTTCGTAGTTACAGCAGTTTGCCTGCGTGCTTATGTGAACGTCAAGACGGCTTTCGGCGCTTTTTATAGCTCTTACCGCGCCGAGGTCCGCGACTATTACGGCATCTGCGCCTATGGAATAAAGAAATTTCGCATAATCTTTTAAAGCGTCTATTTCCGAATTTTTTGTGAAGCTGTTAACGGTAACATAAAGCTTCTTTTTGTTTTCGTGGGCAAAGCTTACGGCGCTTTCAAGCTCCTCTTTTGAAAAGCCCGCTTTTTCGGCTCTGAGCTGCAAAAGCGGCCCTCCGCAATAAACGGCGTCCGCACCGAAACGGATTGCTGTTTTAAGACAGTCTGAATTGCCCGCAGGGGCTAAAAGCTCTGGTTTTTTCATAAAATAACGTACCTTCCGTCGCGAAAGAGTGTTTCTGATATTGAATTTTACAACATTTCGCATACAAATACAAGTGTAAATGTTGAGCCGCTTTATTGACAGCGGCTTTAATAAAGAATATAATATATACAGACTTTAAACTGTGTAAAGGAGTTTTTTATAATGTCAAGAGTTTATAATTTTTCGGCAGGTCCGTCAATGCTTCCCGAATCCGTTCTTAAAAAAGCGGCTGAGGAAATGCTCGATTATCACGGCTGCGGTCAGTCGGTTATGGAGATGAGCCACCGTTCAAAGGTGTTCCAGTCAATAATCGACGAGGCAGAGGCCCTTGTAAGAGAGCTTATGAACGTGCCCGACAACTACAAGGTTCTGTTTTTACAGGGCGGCGCTTCAACGCAGTTTGCGGCAATTCCGCTCAATTTTATGAACAAAAACGGCAAGGCCGACTACATTGTAACCGGTCAGTGGGCAAAAAAGGCATATCAGGAGGCACTTAAATACGGCGACGCAAAAGTAGCGGCTTCTTCTGCCGACAAAACCTTCTCATACATTCCCAAAACCACAAACGCCGATTTCAGAAAAGACGCCGACTATGTTTACTATTGCATGAACAACACAATTTACGGCACGCTTTTCAACTATATTCCCGATACGGGTGATGTTCCGCTTATATGCGACATTTCAAGCTGCTTTATGTCAGAGCCGCTTGACGTTTCAAAATTTGCCGTTCTTTACGGCGGCGCACAGAAAAATATTGCGCCCGCAGGCCTTGTTATAGCAATCGTCCGCGAAGATATGCTCGGCAATGCGCGCGACATTACGCCCACCATGCTCGACTATAAAGTTCAGGCCGACAACGGCTCAATGTACAACACACCGCCGTGCTATATAATTTATATGTGCAAGCTTGTTCTTGAATGGATAAAGTCAAAAGGCGGAATTGCAGAAATAGGCAAGCTCAACCGTGAAAAAGCGGCTGTTCTTTACGACTTCCTTGACAGCAGTAAAATGTTCAAGGGCACCGTTGTTAAAGAGGACCGCTCTCTTATGAACGTTCCGTTTGTAACCGGCAGCGACGAGCTTAACGCAAAGTTCATTAAAGAAGCCGAAGAAAACGGCTTTGTCAACCTCAAGGGTCATCGCTCCGTCGGCGGAATGAGAGCTTCTATTTATAACGCAATGCCTATTGAGGGCGTTAAAAAACTCGTTGAGTTTATGAAAAAGTTTGAAGAAGAAAATTCCTGAGGTAAAAGATTTATGTTTGACATTTTAACGCTTAACAAAATTTCAAAAACGGGACTTAACGAGCTTAACGAAAACTACTCGGTTTCGGATTCGTGCGAGTCGCCCGACGCAATTTTAGTCCGCTCGGCAAATATGCACGAATACGCCTTTTCCGATAAAACCCTTGCCGTTGCAAGGGCGGGCGCAGGCGTAAACAATATTCCGATTGAAAAATGCACCGAAAAAGGCATTGCCGTTTTCAATACGCCCGGCGCAAACGCAAACGCCGTTAAAGAGCTTACCGTGTGCGGGCTTTTGCTTGTGTCAAGGCGCGTTGCCGCGGCATACGATTGGTGCAAGACTCTTAAAGGCGAGGGCGAAAACGTGGGCAAGCTTGTCGAAAAAGGCAAGTCGCAGTTTGCGGGACCCGAAATTCTCGGCAAAACCCTCGGCGTTGTCGGTCTCGGCGCTATAGGCAGACTTGTTGCGAACGCCGCTTTTGACCTCGGAATGAAGATTGTCGGCTACGACCCGTTTTTAAACGACGGCATTAAAGCCATGCTCCCCGAAAGCACAGAGTATGTAAGTAAGCTCAGCGAGCTTTACGCCGCTTCCGATTACATCACGCTTCACCTTCCGTGCGTTGCCGACACAAAAAATATGATTAACGCTTCGTCAATCGCAGAAATGAAAGACGGCGTCAGAATACTTAACTTTGCAAGAGGCGAGCTTGTTAATTCCGCAGACCTTAAAGCGGCGCTTTCAAGCGGAAAAGTCGCGGCGTATATTACGGATTTCCCGAGTGACGAGCTAATAGGCACCGAAAATGTAACGGCACTGCCGCATCTCGGCGCTTCAACGCCCGAATCGGAAGAGAACTGTGCGTTTATGGCGGCAACGGAGCTTAGAGAATACCTTGAAAAGGGCAACATCAAAAATTCCGTCAACCTCCCGAATGCAGAGCTTGAAAAAAACGGCGACAGACTTTGCGTTATTCACCGCAACACGCTCGGCGCGGTAAACGATATTCTTGCGGCGTTCTCGTCGGCAAATATTGAAACAAACGGCTTCGTTTCAAAATCAAAAGGCGATGTTTCTTATACTATAGTTTCGGCTGAGAGTATTCCCGAATCCGTAAAAACCGCCGTTGAGTCAAGCGACGAAGTTATAAAAGTAAGACTGATTAAGTAATAATCTGTAATTAAATGAAAAAAGCGCCTGCCGACGTCAAAAGCGGGCGCTTTTTGTGTTAGGCAAACAAAAACTTCGGCTAAAATAGGACGGTTTCTGATTTCAGCCGAGATTTTTGCAGGTGCTTGAAGCTGAATTTGCCGAAACGGCGGTTGAAAATGTTCGGAAGGCGACCGCATATTTTTTTGAAAAAATCTTAGAATAATGTATGTTTTAAAGTATACTTAGAATGTTTCCCACAAAATATCATAAGTATACTTTAAATGTTTGCTGATAAATATTATAAGTATACTTTAAATCTTGCTTGACAGCTTTGAAAATTAAGGGTATACTAAATGCGAAGAGGTGGTATTGTGCCTATTATAAGTAAAGAACAGATACTAAAAGTTTTAAGTGCATATAACCCTTGGTGGAAAGTCGGGGCAGTTAATCCGAATCTTACCAAAAAATATAAACGGTTTGCATTTTATGAAGCTATGAAGCGCCTGGAAAATACAGAGATTAAAAGAACTGTTGTTTTAACGGGAACGAGAAGAGTTGGAAAAACCACAATTCAATATCAGATGATAGAATCCTTGCTGAAAAAAGGTGTTAACCCACAACAGATAGTTTTTATTTCTTTGGACCACCCAATGCTGAAATTAAGCGCTTTCAACGAAATACTTGAATGCTATCATGAAAATATTTATCCAAATCAAGATGTATATTACTTTTTTGATGAGATTCAATATGCTCAGGATTGGGACAAATGGCTGAAAACAATATATGATATTCAGCCTGAAACGCAAATTGTTGCAACAGGTTCTGCGAGTCCGGCATTGATAAAGGGCAGCACTGAAAGCGGCGCAGGGCGGTGGTCTGTAATCAGCGTGCCGACTTTGTCTTTTTATGAATATTGCGAATTGATTGGGATTCCTGCACCGAATTTTGAAAAAAACTTGAAAATCAGCTCTTTTTTGAGCCTTAGCAGGGTAGAGCAAACGGAAATAATTTTAAAGCTTTCGGATATTCAAAAACATTTTACAAGATATTTGCAAGTCGGCGGATTCCCCGAGTTGGCTCTTTCAAATGATGATATAATGGCGCAACAAATTATGAGGGAAGATGTTGTTGATAAGGTACTGAAAAGAGATTTACCGTCTTTGTATAAAATTCGCAACTCTACAGAGCTTGAAAGAATATTTTTATATTTGTGTAATGTGTCTTCGGAAATTGTATCATTGGAAGCTCTGGCGAAAGAGCTGCAGGGTGTTTCAAGACCTACGGTAGAAAACTATATTAAATATTTAGAAAGTGCAAATTTGATTTATCAAAGCTGGCCTGTTGATATGGACGGCAAAAAGCCCTTGAAAGCAAGTCCCAAAATATATATAGCAGACGCAGCAATAAGAAATGCGGTTTTAATGAACAGCGATGTTTTGAGCGATGCAACCGAAATGGGTAAAATTGTTGAAACCGCAGTATATAAACATGTGGCAGCTTTTTATTATCAAAAGGCGACTTCAGTAGGCTATTATCGCGGAGGAAAAAAGGATAAGGAAATAGATGTTGTTGTCGAATATCCTAAGGCAAAGAATATTTTAATAGAGGTTAAATACAGAGAAAAAGCACCCGTGTCTGATGACAGTGCTATTTGTCAACTTGCCAAGGATGCTTCGGCAGCGATAATTGTTACAAAGACTTCAGATGATTTTGGAATACACAGTGCGCCCGACGGAACAAAGCTCATCAGAATGCCGGCTTATGCCTTTTTGTACCTTTTGGGACACGCTGAGAAAAATGGTTATAAAGGCGTTGAATGAAGAGTTATTATCCACCTTACTTCTTTAAATACAGAAAGTACTAAACATACCGCACCCTCTCATATAATCTAACAAGGATTATTTGGGAGGGTCTCATTTGCTATATGATTATGAAGAGCGTGCAACGCTTCTCGGCGGATATATAATTGAAACCGGCGCAACGGTGCGCGAAGCGGCAAAAAAATTCGGCGTAAGTAAATCCACTGTACACAGCGACGTTACGGTTCGTCTTAAAAAAATCAATCCCGTGCTTTTTAAAGAGGTGCGAAAGGTGCTCGACATCAACAAAGAAGAGCGCCACATAAGAGGCGGAATTGCAACGCGTGAAAAGTACAGGCACAAAAACGGCGAAACGGCTAATGTGTAAGTATTATAAATGTTATATGTAAATTTAAAGAGCGAAGCTGCGGTTGAAGGCCTAAGCCTTTGAGCGTTGCTTTGCTTTTTTGCGGTTAGGCGTTAAGAGCGTAAGGCGCGGTACGGTTTTAAAACATTCTCTTTTCTTCGCTGTGCTCTTTTTTTTACTATACAGGATTTTATGCATTCAAAAGTGAAAATATGCATAAAATATGCAGTGTGTGACGACGCACCCGAAAATGAAAATATGCAAAAATTTGTGCATAAAATGGGCGAATATGCATATTTTGTGAAAATTATATGAAAATATCGGCGTATTTCGCGCGATGTTTGCATATATTTTTTGCAAAAAACTATTGCAATTTTCAAAATGCGGTTGTATAATTATGCCATACCGAACGGAAGATTATACATTTTGTTCGAGACGTAAACAAGAGAGGTTTTAGAAATGAAAAAATTATTTAAGGTTAGCGCGATACTTCTTGTTATCGCAATGCTCGCGGCGTTTGCTTCATGCGGCGGCAATAACGATTCAAAAGGCGACGTTGTAAAGGTTGTAGACATAGCCCTTACCGATGAAAATTACGCTTTCGGCGTAGCAAAAGATGACGCGGCGCTTCAGGAATCCGTCAACTCGTTCATTAAAGAAATCAAAGAGAACGGCGAGCTTGACAAGATTGTTGAAAAATACTTCGGCAAAGGCACTCCCGAGGCGGTTGTTTCCGCTAAAGAGGATTCTTCAAAAGACCAGCTTGTAGTTGTTACAAACGCGGCTTTCCCGCCGTTTGAGTATGTAGAAGGCGACTCTTTCTACGGCATTGATATGGAAATGGCAAAGCTTCTTGCAGACAAGCTCGGCAAAGAGCTCGTAATTAAGAATGTTGATTTTGACGCAGTTTGCACAACGGTTGACAGCGGCTATGCAGATGTTGCCGCGGCAGGTCTTACGGTTAACGAGGACAGAAAAGAGTTTGTTACCTTCTCGGAGCCTTATTACAAAGCGTCTCAGATGGTAATTGCAAAAGCGGACGATACAACTTTTGACGGCTGCAAAACAGTTGAAGATGTTGAAAAAATTCTTAGCGGACTTGATTCTTCAAAGAAAATCGGTTATCAGACGGGCACAACCGGTGAGTATTATGTTACAGGTGACGAAAGCTGGGGCTTTGCAGGCTTTGACGCTCTCGGCGTAGGCTATTCAACAGGCGCACTTGCAGTGCAGGACCTTATCAACGGCAACCTTGATTATGTTGTAATTGACGAAGCTCCCGCAAAAATGATAGTTTCCTCTTACAATGCACAAAATGCATAAATAAGATAAATTGCACACCGATGTGGGGCTGTAAAAATATTTTTACAGCCCCATTTGGGGAATTTAGCGCAAAATAAAGACTTCGGTGGTTTTTATTTGCTTTTTCGGCAGGACTTTTTTGTGTTATTAAAAAGCTTGTATAATGCGGCAAATTGTTGTATTATGTAATCAATTTCGCAACGGACGGTAAATTTATGAGTAATTTTTCGACAAAATGGGACTTTTTTGTTAAGGTTCTTATTGAAAAGGGCGCTTACAAACAGGTGCTCGACGGACTTAAATGCACGCTTATCATAGCGGTTTGCGGCCTTCTTATAGGTGTTGCGATAGGCACCTTGATAGCGGTGGTGAAAATACTGCCCGAAAAAATAAAGGTTGCCGCGGTGTTAAAAAAAGCGGCTGATATTTATGTCGCTTTTTTCAGAGGAACACCGATGGTTGTTCAGCTTCTTCTCGGCTATTATGTTCTCTTGCCGCTTCTTGAAATAAGAACAACACCGCTTGTCGCATGCGTAGTTATATTCGGCCTTAACAGCGGCGCATATGTTTCGGAAATAATGCGCTCGGGGCTTTTGTCGGTAGATTACGGTCAGACCGAGGCGGGCAGGGCGCTCGGGCTTTCGTATCCGTTAACTCTTATGCGCATTGTCGTGCCCCAGGCAATAAAAAATATTTTGCCGACCTTAGGCAACGAGTTTATAACTCTTGTAAAAGAAACGTCTATAGTCAGCTTCGTCGGTGCGGTTGACCTTTGCACGGCGTTTAAAAACATCGGCAACAGCAACTACGAATATATGGTGCCTTATACGGTAATGGCGCTTGTTTATATAGTTTTGGTTCTTATTATTACCGTGGCAATCAGACTGATGGAAAAGAGGTTGAGAGCAAGTGACAAACGCTGAACCCATAATTTACGCAAAAAATATTTATAAAAACTTCGGCGACGTCAAGGTGCTCAAGGGCGTTTCGCTTGACATCGAAAAAGGCGAGCGCATAGTTATAATCGGCGCTTCGGGAAGCGGCAAAAGCACATTTTTGCGCTGTCTTAACCTGCTTGAAGAGCCGACCTTCGGTGAGGTCTGGTGCGAGGGCAAGCTTGTAACGCCCGTTGACCCCTACCTTCATAAGGACGTCATAGAGCTTTCAGATACATATAAAAAGCTTTTTAATGAGTTTAAGGCTCAAAACGCAGGGCTTTCCGATGAAGAGGTTAAAGAAAAGCTGATTCAAAAAATTAAAAAAGAGGACCTTTTAAACGAAAAACACGAGGGCAAAGCGTATAAATCGCTAATGAAGCAGATTTACCGCGAGAATTATATCAACATAAACCTCGCAAGGCAAAAAATAGGTATGGTTTTTCAGCAGTTCAACCTGTTCAATAACCTGTCTATTATCGACAATATCACATTAGCCCCCATGAAGCTTTTGGGGCTTGACAAGACTTCCGCCGAAAAAAGGGCGATAGAGCTTTTAGAGAGAATCGGCCTTGCCGATAAAGCAAACGCATATCCCCAACAGCTTTCGGGCGGTCAGAAACAGCGCATAGCAATTGTGCGCGCGCTTGCCATGAACCCCGACGTTATGCTGTTTGACGAGCCAACCTCGGCTTTGGACCCCGAAATGGTCGGCGAGGTTTTGGACGTTATGAAAGAGCTTGCCGAAAGCGGTATGACAATGGTTGTCGTAACGCACGAAATGGGCTTTGCAAAAGAGGTTGCCACGCGCGTTCTTTTCATCGACAACGGCATTATCGCAGAACAGGGCACGCCCGAAGAAATTTTTAAAGAGCCGAAGTGCGAACGCCTTAAAACTTTTTTGGGAAAGGTTCTTATCTGAAATGAAAAGGAGCTTTAAAAGCCGCATTTTCAAATCCGTTCTTTGCGCGGTGCTTGCCGCGTCAATACTTTGTTTTACAGCCTGCAACGAAAAAGCCGTTGCGGGCGAAGCTGTTTTTGTTGAAAAAACTGTGGGCGCGCCTGTCAATACCGATGAATATGACGTTGCAAAAAGCTATGAAACCGCAGGCGCGAAAACTGTCGGCTTCAAGACGCTTGACGACGCGTTTTTCGCTCTCGAAAACAAAAAGGTAGACCTTGTTCTTACAGATGAAATTGAGGCTTCAAAAAGAGTTCGCGAAAATAAACGCTTTGAAATTAAAACCGAATGCAGTGCAAAAGAGAGCTTTTGCGTGTATTTTGAAAAGTCAAGCCCGCTTTTGGGCGAATTTAATGCCGCAATAAAGGCGCTTAAAAATGACGGAACGCTCGATAATATAAGAAAGGCATATGTTTCGGGTGAAGAATACAAGCCGCGCTATTTAAAGACGGACGGCAAAAAGCTTGTTATGGCAACCGAAGGCACGGTTTCGCCGTTTTCAGTCAAGAGTGCCGACGGTGTTTTTTCGGGGATAGATGTTGACAGTGCAAAAGAAATTTGCGGCTATCTCGGCTATTCGCTTGAAATACGCTCGTTTTCATTTGAAGAATTGCAGGACGCGCTTATTGAAGGCAGTGCCGATTTTTATATGTCGGCGGCGCTCCCGACAGAAGAAAGAGCGGAGACTCTTGAATTTTCGGAGCCTTATTATACGTTGTATTATGTCGCTGTGGGCTATTAAGTATGTTAAATTCCATAAAATATGACCCTTAAATTTGACAGTTTACACAAGAATATATTTAATGCGGTTTAGTTATTGCAAACATTTTTGCGCTGTGATATAATCTTAAAGATTTAGTAACCGTGGAGGTGTCTTTTTTGGCTAACAATAAGGCAGAAGTCAAGGAAGAAATCGTTGATAACCCGGGTGAACTTGATGCCGCATCAAGAGAATACGTTTATGAAAACCGTCGCTATGTAGGTATGAAAGAGACGGTCTGGTATGTAATTTACGATATGTGCCAGAGCTTTAACATAGACAGCTTCTCATCCCGATTTGTTACGAATATTCTTCAGGTCGATCTCGACTATCAGACAATAATCAACCTGGTAAACGGTATTTGGGACGTCGTTAACGACGTGTTTACCGCCGCCATCGTTGAAAAAACCCGTACCCGTTGGGGCAAATTCAAGCCGTATCTTGTTGCGCTCGGTATTCCCGGAACGCTCGGTACATGCTTATATTGGCTCCTCCCGATGTTCTTTAAAGGCAAAGGACCGAGGGACCTTTCAAAATTCATTACATATTTCATTCTTGCCATTGTCCGTGAGGGCGCGGGCACGTTCCGTGCCATTGCAAAGACAGGTATGCTTGCGACAATTACGCCGCACCCTGTCGACAGAACGCGTCTTATAACCCAGGCCGAGTTCTGGTCGGGCTTTTTGGGCGAGAAGCTTCCGTCGCAGATAACAACGGTTCTTCTTGACCTTATCGGCAACAAGGTTATCAATCTTACCTACACGTCAACGTTTATGTTTATGGGTAACTTTACCGCTATCATAAGCGGTGTTGCGGCACTTGTATTCTGCGTTATGACGCGTGAGCGTGTTCTTCAGTCAATCGAAACGCCGAGCGTTATGCAGGGCGTTAAGTCAATCATCAACAACAAGCCCATTCTTTTGCTTACGCTTTCCGAAACGCTTTCAAGCTTCGGCGTAGGCGGCAGTGACAACGACTATTTCATAGACGTTCTTAACTTTGCTTCAATGACGCTTGTTAAAGGTATTCCCGGCGCAATAATTAACCCGTTCGCCTTCTATCTCGTTCCGTGGTTCAGAAGAAAGTTCTCAACGCGCTTCCTTTATATTATGGGTCGCTATATAGGCAGCTTCCTTAACATTCCCGTTTATTTACTCGGCTCAATCGGCGGCAAGCACAACGGTGTTTACAAACGCGTTTTGCCGATGTTCTTCATTCTCGCCGCACAGGAGTCGCTGTTTATGGTATTCTACGGCGTTCGCCGCGTTATACCGAGCGAAATGTTCAACGAAGCTATGGACTACTGCGAGTGGAAAAACGGCTACAGAACAGAGGCTATGACTTCTGTTGCAAAGGGTCTTGCTTCAAAGCTTGCAAACGTTTTCAGCGGACTTATTTCGCTTCAGCTTAAAAAGATTATCGGTTACGACATTACCTCTTACACAAGGGGAGAAGCTCAGACCGACGCCACAAAGTTCGGACTTTTCCAGATGTGCACAATCGTTCCCGCGGTTACGGGCCTTTTGGGTATCATTCCGATATTATTCTATGACCTTGTCGGCGAAAAGAGAGAGCGTATGTATGCAGAGCTTCTCAAACGCCGTGAGGACGCTTCGAGAAAAGCGGCTTCGGGCGACAAAGAGGCTATGGCGACTCTTGCAAAAGAACAGCTTGAAATCGGCTCTCACAAATAAAATCTCATATTTAAACATATTTCGGCTTCCCGTTTTTTGCGGGGAGCCGAATTGTTTTTTTAAATATGTATTGAATAGCCGGTAAAAAAATGATAATATAAAAATATCTATAGGTTAAAAGACGGCAAAAACGCTCTTTTAATCAAGCGGAAACAAAAATGTCTTGAATTGGAGTAACTGCATTGAGATATACATATTATTCAAAATCGTCACAGCTGTTTTTAATAGGCTCAATAGCGCTGTTTGTGACTAAAGGTCTTTCTTTTGCAATATCGTTTTTCCCCGATGTTTCATCTTCGGGTACAAAGTTTTTTACAAATATAACCGAAATTGCATATTACGGTTTTTTGGTACTTGCCTTTCTTGCGCTCAACGGCGAGGGCGTTTGTTACAAGCGCAAGCGCGAGTTTGTCAGCAAAAAAACTGTTTCGCGGCTTAAAAGGCTTGTTGTGTTCTGTTTTTTGGGCGCGTTTGCAAAGGCTTTGGCAAACGCAACCGTAATGAATGTTCCGAAATCCGGCTTTTTCGCTGTTGTTGTAAGAATACTTTGCGCTTTTGTTCTCGGCGCCGCTTCTTTAAGCTTTGTGTTGCTTTCGGTGAGTGCGCATTGCTTTAAAAGAGATTCGCAGTTTAAAAAACTGCGTATATTTGAAGCTGTTGCCGTAGCGGCTGCGGGTCTGTATTTTGCTTTGCGCTATATTTCGCTTCTTAAAGGCTATGGCGTATCGGTGCTTCCGTCAGAAGTTTATAAAACGGTTTGCTCTTCAAATGTGCTAAATGCATTTTGCTTAATTCAGTATTTTGCCGACGCGCTGATGTTCGCCGCCGCCTATAAGACCTTCGGCGAAATGGCGGTCACAGAAGAAAAAGAAGTTGAAAAGAACAACGAATCGTCAAGAAAATGCGAAACGCTGTTTTTGGAAAGCGGCCGCGGAATAGATACTTTTGACGACCTCTACACACCGCACAGCGCCGCCCCCGAAGAGAATACCGAGGGTTAAATCTGCATATATTTTAAGCATAAGAGGGTCGAACCCGGTACGGTTTTAAAACGCCCTCTTTTCGCCGCTACTGCGTCAAAAAGCCTCGCAAGGCGAAAGCATTGCTTCGTTTTTTTCCTTGTACCGACAAAAATATGACATTTTAAAACTGCGAAGCACCCTAAAAGCTTTAGTTTTTACATAATCGGGTGTTTCTTCGACAAAGCAATACTTTCGTATTGCAAGGAGAAAAACGCCCGAGGATACGGAAAATAAAGCTTTTAGGGCGACCGGGTTCAACCATCTTATGCTTAACGGCGGTGTTTGTATGAATAAAAAATTTTTTGCGGTTATATGCGTTATAGCGCTTTTGGCATCGGGCTTTGCCGTGTATTTCGGCGTTAGAAACGGCGGCAAAGGCGATTTAAACAATGCAGGCGAAAGCGGCGAGGCGAAAGAGAGCGCGGTTTTTATTAACAGGAACACGCGTGAGCTTCGCGGCGCGTGGCTTACATATTATGAAATTTCAAAGCTTTGCTCGGGAAAAAGCGAAAGCGAATACCGTGCGTCTTTAACGGCGCTTCTTGCGGCGTTGGATAAATACAGTGTGAACACGGTGTTTTATCAGGCGCGCGCGTTTTCCGATTCTCTCTATTTTTCGGACAACTTTCCCGTTTCAAAATACATAGTCGGCAGTGACGGTCAAAAGCCCGACTTTGACCCGCTTAAAGTTTTTATTGAGTGCGCCAAAGAATTTAACATTGACGTGCACGCATGGGTAAACCCGTTTCGCATTTCATACGGAAAAGATATAACGGATATTTCTTCTGACCACCCCGCGCAAAAGCTTTATTCGGAAGATAAATCGGCGCTTATAATATGCGAAAGCGGCATATATTACAATCCCGCAAGCGACAGAGTCGTAAAGCTTTTGCTTGACGGAATAAGAGAGTTAGTTTCAAACTATGACATAAAAGGCGTTCAGTTTGACGATTATTTTTATCCGCCGTGCGATTTTTCGGACGATAAAGATATGTATGAAACTTATGTAAAATCGGGTGGAACGCTGACTTTAGAGCAATACAGACGAAATAACGTTTCAGAGTTTGTCTCCTCCGTTTATTCGCTTATAAAGTCTTACGACGAGTCGCTTTCTTTCGGAATAAGCCCGTCGGCAAAGCTCGATTACAACGAAAACACGGTGTATGCGGATGTTTCTTTGTGGTGTAAGGACGACGGCTATATCGACTACATAATGCCGCAGATATATTACGGCTTTGAAAACAGTACTATGCCGTTTGAAAAAACAGCCGAAGAATGGGCGAAAATTGCCGAAAATAAGAACGTTGCGCTTTATTGCGGCCTTGCTTTATATAAATCCGCGAAGCCCGACGATAACGCGGGCGGCGGCAAAAGCGAATGGGTAGAAAACAGCGATATTCTTTCAAGGCAGTATAAAATCCTGCAAAAAAACGGCTATAAAGGCTACGCTTTGTTCTCGTGCTCATATATATTCGGCGAAAACTCGAATGAAAATTCCAAAAAAGAAATTACAGCCTTGTGTGATGTGATAAAATAAAATGTGTCAAAAAAAGCCGAAAAGGAGTTGTCGGTGTGAAAAGAGCAGTTAAAACAGTAATTTCATTAATATTGGCGTGCGTTATTTGCGTCGGCGTCTCAATGCCGGTTTTTGCCGCAACAAAGGCGGGCGACATTGACGGCGACGGCACGGTAACGCTTGACGACGCACTTCTTGCTTTGCGCGCCGCCATCGGATTAGACGTTTTAAGCGCCGCAAAAATCAAAATTGCGGATATGGACGGCGATGGTAAGGTAACAACCTCGGACGCGCGAAAAATTCTTCTTGTTGCGCTTGAAATAGAGCCTGAAATTGATATGAGACAGCATTATCTTGACATAGGCTTTCCCGAATCGTATGTGGACAAGCTTGTTGCACTTAACGAAAAATACCCCGAGTGGGAATTTGTTCCGTTTGACACGGGACTTAAGTGGAGCGACGCCGTAACGGGCGAGCGCACACCGCATAAAAAACAGCTTATAGAAAAAAGCGTTGCTTCGGATATGAAGTGCACCTGCTCAACGTGCAACGGCGTTATTTTTGAAGCGCCCGTTTGGATGGCGGCTTCGCAAAAAGCGGTTGAGTATTTCCTTGACCCGCGCAACTTCCTTGACGAAGAGCATATCTTCCAGTTTGAAAGCACCGCATATTCCGATTCGCAAACGCAAGACGGCGTAGAAGCCATTCTTAAAAGCACTTGGATGGCAAACGCTTATATTACATATCTCGATGCCGACGGCAACACAAAAACCTTTACCTTAAACGGCAGCAAAATGAAATATTCCGAAGCGATTATGAAAGCTGCAAAAGAGAATAACCTGAGCGCATATTATATTGCTTCAAAGATTGTGCAGGAGGTCGGCTCGACAAAGGCGTCAAACGCGGGCGGCTCAAGCGGTACGCTTTATCCTTATAAAGGTATTTACAATTACTACAACATCGGCGCTTATACGGGCGCTACCGACGGGCTTGAGTGGGCAAACGGCTATATGTGCGTTTCAGGCAGTAAAACTCTTTATAAAACCGCCTCGACTTCAACAAAGCTTGTAACAATTCCCTCGGGAACAGAGCTTTATTACATCGGCACAAGCGGCGATTATTATAAAGTCAGAACGGTTGTCGGCTCAACAAGCTATACAGGCTATATCAAAAAGAGCGACGCGTCGCTTTCCTCCTCCTACGGCAGACCGTGGGACAACCCCTATAAATCAATTTATTACGGTGCAAAGTATATTTACGACGGCTTTTCGGAGTATCAGTTTACAGGTTATCTTCAAAAGTTCAATGTAAATAAAAACTCGGGCAACCTTTATTGGCACGAATATATGGGCAACGTCAGAGCGGCGGCTTTTGAAGCCGAAAAAACATATGACGCATATGTTGACGGAAATATTCTTGAAAATGCAAAGGTATTTTCTATCCCCGTATTTTACGGTATGCCGAACGAGGACCTTAGTTTTGACAAGTATTTTGCAACTCAAAGCGTAAGTGTTACGGTAAGCTCGGCTTCATCCTCGGGCGTTAAGCTCACTTGGGGCGCGCTGTCTGGTGCAGACGGCTACACCGTATACAAATATAATTCGTCGCAGTCAAAATACACGGCTTTAAAAAGCGTTACGGCAACGACATATACAGATACCTCGGTAACAAAAGGCGCGACCGAAAAATATTATGTAACGGCTTATTATAAAGACAGCACCGGGACGCATTATTCAAAACAAAGCAACACCGTCAGTGCAAAAATACCCACAACCGCTTCGGGCGTTGTTTACAATACCGACGGCGAGGGCTTAAGGCTCAGAAGCCAGCCGACAACAAGCAGCTCTATTCTTGTTACCATGCCCGAGGGCACAACCGTTACGCTTCTTGAGAAAACAGGCAGCTGGTATAAGGTGACGGTTACGGTAAGCTCAAAGACCTATACGGGCTATTGCTCGGCGGATTATATTAAAACGAGCGACACTGTTAAAGAAACGACCGCCACGGGCGTTGTTTACAACACCGACGGCGAGGGCTTGAATATGCGCGCTTCCGCTTCTACATCGGGCGCTTTCATAGTGACTATCCCCGAAGGGACAAGCGTTACCGTTTACGGCAAGACCGGCAATTGGTACAAGGTCTCTGCAAAAGTGGGTTCAAAAACATATACGGGCTACTGCTACTATGAATATATTAAAGTAAGCGGCACTGTCCCGTCGCTTTAAAAATGGGACAGTAAAAAAGTTCAGACCGCAAAAAGCAAAAATATACGAGGAACCGTAGATTTATTTTTACGGTTCCTCGTTTTAGGTTATATTCCGAATTTCACGTCGCCGTTTACCACGGCGGCTTTTACATTTATATTTTCGTCAAACAAAATAAGGTCGGCGTCATAGCCTTTTTCTATTTTACCCTTTGTTTTTCCGAAGCCGAGAACCTCGGCAGGGGTTAAAGAAGCCATTCTTACTGCGCTGTAAAGCGGTACGCCGACAGACTGCATATTTTTTACGCACACCGACTGCGTTGCAACAGAGCCCGCAAGAGCAGAGCGGTCAGCAAGCTTCATAACGCCGTCTTCATAAATAACGCTCACACCGTTTTCCTGAGGGTAAACGGTGTTTTCTTTTACATCGCTTGCCGAAAATTCAAGTCCGTCGGTTATAAGATACATTTTTTCGGGGCCTTTTGATTTATAGATAAGCTTTAAAACGCCGCGCGGCAGGTGCTTTAAATCGGCAATTGCCTGCGTTGTAAATTCATCCATAACAAGTCCCGCTTCAACAACGCCCGCGACCCTGAAAAGGTTCACTTTAAAGCACGAAGAGCAGGCGGAATAAATATGCGTTATATCGCAATAGCCGTGCTTTGCGGCTTCTTCAACCGTTTCAAAGCTTGCCGCAGAGTGCGCAACAGAGGGGACAATGCCGCGCTTTTTAAGCTCGTCGCCCAAAGAAAGGCAGCCTTTTGTTTCGGGCGCCGCGCCCATCATAAGAATTTTATCCCATGCGTCAAGCACTTCTTCGGGCGGGTCGTCTATGGGGTTAAGAATATTTTCGGCACTTTGAGCGCCTTTATATTTAAGCGAAAGATAAGGCCCTTCAAGATGTGCGCCGAGTATGTTCGCATTTTTTGAGAGTGCGCTCGCTTCTTTTATTGAAAGAACGGCTTCTTTAAGCCGTTTTATCGGTGCGGCAAGCGTTGTGGGCACAATTGAAGTTGTGCCGAATTTCAAATGAGCCTCTGCCATCTTTACAATGTCGTCGGGGTTTTTGCTCATAGCGCTGAAATTTCCGCCGCCGTGCACGTGGGCGTCTATAAATCCCGGCGACAGATAAAGTCCGTTGCCGTCAACGGCTTTAATTTCGTTTTCATCAAAGCGGTCGCATATATCGGCAATTTTTCCGTCCGAAACAACAACGCAGGTGTTGCGTATTCTGTCGGGAAAAACTACGTTTACATTTTTAAAACCAATCACGAAAGCTCACCTCTGAATGTATTTTAAACCCCGAAAAGAAGTGTGTCAATCAAAACTTTTCATAGGGCGCTTTTTGCGACGTTATGCGACAGGGTTTAGAGGTATAATATTGTTAGGAAAGCTAAAAAGGGGGGCGTGCCATAAAGACCGTAATATATGCCGACGTGCTTGTTGCACTTAATATTTACGTTACATATTTTCTTCTTGTATCAACGCGGTTTGTAATAAAGCGCACTACAAAGGGCGTCTTTATCGCGGCGGCGTCGATAATAGGCGGCTTTTCTTCGCTGACTGTTCTTGCGGAAAATCTCGGCGTGCTCGGGTTTCCAGTAAAGCTTCTTTTCGGCGCGGTTATTGTCGCAATTGCGTTTTTGCCGAAAAAGCTCGGGCTTTTTTTAAAAGAATACGCCGCCTTTCTTGCCGTAAGCTTTGTTTTCGGCGGAATAATGCTGTTTTTTGAATATGTTCTTCACCCGAAAAAAATGGTTTTTATAAACGGAACGTTGTATTTTGACGTCAGCGTCACGTTTATTGCGGTTATGAGCCTTGTTTGCTACGGTGCGGTTATAGCGGTTGACAGAATTTTTAAAAAGCGCGCCGCCGAAAAAACTCTTTATAAGGTAAAGGTCGTTTTCAGAGAAAAAAGCGTTGTTTTTACGGCGCTTTACGACACAGGCAACACGCTTACAGACGGTATAGAGGGCAAACCCGTTATTATAGCCGAGAAAAAATCGGTAATGCCGCTTTTTTCGGGTGAAGAAATTAAGTTTTTTTCTGAAACGGCGTTTTCTTCTTCGCCGCCCGAAAGCCTTGCGCGGTTTATAAGGGCGGTGCCGGGCAAAAGCGTGTGCGGCGACGGAATTTTAGCGGCGTTTATTCCGCAAAAAATTTTAATAAGCGACGGAAAAACCGTTTGCAAAACAACAGACGCGCTGATAGCCTTATCCGATGTAAGGCTTTCGAGCGATTACGAGGGACTTCTTAACGGCGCAATATTTGAAAGGAGCGAAAAGACAGATGAAATATTTTGATTTTTCAAGGCTTCGCGGCTTTTTTAATAAAATCAGGCTGAAGCTTTTTTATAATACGGTGTACTATGTAAACAGCCCGCAAACACTGCCGCCGCCGTTAAAGAAGGCGGAGGAGGAAAAATACATAGCCGAATTTATGAACGGCAGCGACCGCGCACGGGAAAAGCTTATCGTCCACAATTTAAGGCTTGTCGTTTATATTGCAAAAAAATTTGAAAATTCGGGCGTTAATATAGAGGACCTTGTTTCAATAGGTACAATAGGGCTTATAAAGTCGGTAAATACTTTCAGACCCGACAAAAACATAAAGCTCGCAACATATTCTTCGCGGTGCATAGAAAACGAAATTCTTATGCATTTAAGAAAGGTAAATCAGCAAAAAAACGACATTTCGCTTGACGAGCCGCTTAACGTCGATTGGGACGGCAACGAGCTTCTTTTGTCGGACGTTCTCGGAAGCGACGGGCTTGAAATAAATTATAATGTCGAGGACGAGGACGAAAAGCGCATTCTTTTGCTTTGTATGGAGTCGCTTTCAGAGCGCGAAAGGCTTATTATGAATATGCGCTTCGGTTTGGGCGGGCAAAAAGAGCACACGCAAAAAGAGGTTGCGGATATTCTCGGAATATCTCAAAGCTATATATCGCGGCTTGAAAAGCGGATAATTTTAAGACTTAAAAAGGATATAGAAAAAATAACCGTAGAAAACTGAATAATTCTTAAAAAGTATTGAACCAGCGCCTTTTCTGATATAAAATATTAAAAAAGATGTTGGAGGCGCTTATGAACAGGTCGGAATTTGTATTTAAAGCTATTGACGTTTTGGGCTATCTGCCGCAAAACTCAGAAAAGTTTTCAGGCATAACATCTGTTAAAGATATTAAATATTCAAATAAAGGCAACGGCAGTTTAACCTCGGGCGACCTTTATTTTAAAACCGATTTTATCGGCGACGGCAGAAAACGTCCCGTAATCGTTTATATTCACGGCGGCGGCTTTATAAAGGGCGACAAAAATTACAGGGTCAGCATAAGCGAGTATTACGCAAGTCTCGGCTATTATGTTTTTTGCATAGACCACCGTATGCCGCCCGAAGCGCCGTTCCCGGAGAATATTGCGGACTGCGTTGACGCACTGAATTTTCTTCCGACGCTTTCTGAAAAATATCCGTTGGACCTCGACAATATTGTGCTTACGGGCGATTCGTCGGGCGGATATATGTGCGCGTATCTTGCGGCGCTCAAGTTTAACGAGGGGCTTAGTGAAAAAATATCCTGCCCCGAAGTGCGCGTAAACATAAAGGGTCTTATGCTTATGTGCGGCATCTATGATGTTGATGTTCTTATGAGCGGCAAAAAAATGTTCGGCGTAATACCGCAGACCGCAAGTATGCTTTTGGGGTTTGAGCTTAAAAGCGATTTTTCAAATCTCTCGGAATATAAATATGCAAAATATATTTCCCCCTCGGAGTTTGTAAACGAAAATTGGTGCCCGAGCTTTATTGCGTGGGCAGACGACGACATAGTGTGCGTCGGTCAGGGCGAGCCCATGGCAAAGCGCCTTGAAAAAGCCTGCCCGTTCTGTGAAACATATCACTGCAAGGGCATAATAAATAACCATTGCTATCACCTTATGCCGAAATATAACAAGTACGCGCGCGAGTGCTTAAAAGCTTCGGCAGATTATCTTGAAAGACTGTTTTCTTGAAAGACATTTTAACTGATAAAAAATCCCCGCAGCCCAAAATGCTGCGGGGATTTTTTAGAAATAATTTCAAAATATAAACAAACACGTTGCCAAAAATGCCGTTATAATACTTAAAACGGTGTATTTATTGAGCTTTTCTTTAAAGAAAAGGTACGCAAGCAACGCCGAAAATACAATCGAGCCGCCCGTAAGAATCGGGAACTGCACCGACGCGTTGACGTGCGCCGCGCTGAAAAACTGCAAAAAGCTCGAAAGACCGTTTACAATGCCGAAGCCCGCGCAAAAAAGCAAGGGCTTTTTCTTTTTGATTATTTCAAGCGGACGGTTGTCTTTCTTTGTTGCGGCAACGGCCGCGAATGAAATGACAGTCTGGAAAAAGGCAATCCAAAATAAAAACTCAAAGGAATTTACGGCGTTTTTCCCGATTTGGTGCGTTTTAATAACCGAAGAAACCGTACCGTTGACTAAAAACAGCACAAAGCAAAGAAGATAAAACTTTTTAGAGCCTGTTATTTTATCGCCCGCTTTTTCAAACGAGGGTATCAGAAGCGCCAAAATGATAAGCGCAACCGAAAGAACGCCCAAAGGCTTTAACGTCTCTTTCAAAAACAGTATGCCGTAAAAGAAGGGGACGACCATTCCGCCCGACATCAAAAACAGCGTGTATATTGAAATTTTTCCCATCTTCATAACCTTTACGCCGAAGATGTTGTTGCATATTACAAGCGCCGCCATAATAAAGGCGCAGATTATTGAGAAAAGAGAAACGCTCATTTTAAAGCCGTTCACAACAAACGCAAAAATCATTTGCGTTATGCCGACGAACGCCGAGAAAAACGATGCGCTGAAAACGCTTTCACCCTGCTCTTTTTGAAAGAGTTTTAAAAATATGAATTGACCCGCCGTGAAAAGTGCGGCTGCTATCAGAAAAATATAATACATAAATTACAGCTTTCCGAGCACTTTTTTCAAAAGCTCATATACTCTTTGTACCGAAGAGACCGAAAGCCTTTCGTCGGGGGTGTGAATATCATAAATATTCGGACCAAACGAAACGCAGTCAAGCCCCGGGATTTTGTCGTAAAATATGCCGCATTCAAGTCCTGCGTGAATTGCCCTGACTTCGCATTTTTCGTTTCTTAAAGCTTCGTATTCTTTTGAAATAACGTCGCGCACGCGCGAAACCTCGTTATATTCCCACGCGGGGTATTCGCCGTGAAGCGAAAAACTGCCGCCGTGCCGAACGGTGCAGGCGCGAAGCGAGTCGCAAAGCGCTTCTTTTGCAGAGTTTTTGGAGCTTCTTAACGAGAACGAAACAAGAAGCTTTGTTTCTTCAAGCTTCATAATTCCGAGGTTTAAAGAGGTCTCGACAAGTCCTTTAATGCTTTGGCTCATTGCGATAACGCCGTTTTGAGAGTCGTTTATAAACCCTAAAACATTGTCTTTGCATTCATCTGTAAGCGGAAGCGCAGAGCATTCTGTTGGCTCTATTGTAAGAGTCAGCGCACTGTCGTCTTTTGACGAGGCTTTAAGCTCTTTTGAGAATGAACAGAGTTGAGCTTCGATTTCGTCCTTTTCGTCGGCTTTTATAACAGCCGACGCTTCGCGCGGAATGGCGTTGTCCATAAGACCGCCCGAAAATTCGCAAAGCTCTGTTTTATTAAGTGCCGAAAGGATTTTTGAAAGCGCTTTAACGGCGTTTATTCTGCCCTTGTCTATTTCTGTGCCGGAGTGGCCGCCGCAAAGCCCCGAAAGCTTTACACAATATGCATTTTTGAATTTGCTTTCTGTGCGCTCAACGGGAATTTCAATATTAGCCCTTGCACCGCCCGCGCACGATACCCAAAGCGTGTTTTCATCTTCGGAATCAAGGTTAATAAGCGTTTTGCCTTTAAGGCGCGAACAGTCAAGCGCCCTTGCTCCGTCCATACCCGTTTCTTCGTCGGTTGTAAAAACCGCTTCGATTGGCGGGTGCGAAAGCGTTTCATCGGAAAGAAGCGCAAGAATCATCGCAACCGCAATTCCGTCGTCGCCGCCGAGAGTTGTTCTGTCGGCAAAAATAAAGTCGCCGTCCGAAAAAAGCTCCAAACCGTCTTTTTTAAAGTCAATCACTTTGTCGGCTGTTTTTTCGCACACCATATCAAGGTGCCCCTGAAGAATAAGCGTCGGGTGAGATGTAAAGCCCTTTGAGCCGTCTTTTCTTATAATGACGTTGCCCGCGCCGTCGGTTTCGCAAGAAAGCCCATGCTTTTTTGCAAAATCAACGCAAAAAGCGGTTGCGCCCGCCGTATTGCCCGAGCCGTGCGGAATTTTTGCATATTCCGAAAATATGCCGAATACGGCTTTCGGTTCAGGCAGATTTACAAGCCTTTCCATAAAAAACGCTCCTTATCTGTAGTTGTTTGTGTTGTTTGTTGATTTAAGAATAACATCGTGCGAGCCGCCCTCAACAATGCTTGTTGCCGAAACAAGCGTAAGCTTTGCGTCGCGCTGAAGCTGCGGGATTGTTGTAACGCCGCAGTTGCACATTGTGGATTTAACCTTATAAAGGCTCTTTGTAACGTTGTCGTGAAGGGAGCCCGCATAGGTGACATACGAGTCAACGCCCTCTTCAAACGAAAGCTTTGTGCTGCCGCCGAGGTCATAGCGCTGCCAGTTTCTTGCACGGTTAGAGCCTTCGCCCCAATACTCTTTAACGTATGTGCCGTTTATGTTGAGCTTTGTCGTGGGGCTTTCGTCAAAGCGCGCAAAATATCTGCCAAGCATTATAAAATCGGCGCCCATGGCAAGCGCAAGTGTCATATGGTGGTCGTGAACTATGCCGCCGTCGGAGCAAATCGGAACATAAACGCCCGTTTCTTTGAAATATTCGTCGCGCGCCGCCGCAACCTCAATAAGCGCGGTTGCCTGACCTCTGCCTATACCCTTTGTTTCGCGAGTTATGCATATCGAGCCGCCGCCGATGCCGACCTTTACAAAGTCTGCGCCGCTTTGAGCAAGAAAACGGAAGCCTTCGCGGTCAACAACGTTGCCTGCGCCGATTTTAACAGTATCGCCGTATTTTTCGCGGACAAAAGCAATCGTTCTTCTTTGCCATTCGGTGTAGCCTTCGGAAGAGTCGATGCAAAGCGCGTCTGCACCTGCGGCTATAAGTGCGGGCACGCGTTCTTCATAATCGCGCGTGTTTATGCCTGCGCCGACCATATAGCGCTTTTCGGAGTCAAGAATTTCCTGGGGATTTTCTTTGTGCTGGGCGTAGTCCTTGCGGAAAACGAAATAAAGCAGACGGTTGTTTTTGTCGATTATCGGGAGCGAGTTTAATTTGTTTTCCCAAATAATGTCGTTGGCTTCTTTAAGAGTTGTTTCTGCGGGAGCGGTCACAAGCTTTGAAAACGGAGTCATAAATTCGCTTACTTTAAGCTCTTCGGACATACGGCTTACTCTGTAATCGCGCGAGGTAACAACGCCGAGAAGCACGCCGTTTTGTGTGCCGTCGTCGGTTACAGCCATTGTGTTGTGACCCTTCTTTTCAAAAAGCTCAATAACGTCTTTAAGCGTGTTGTCGGGTTTAAGGTTTGAGTCGCTTATAACAAAGCCCGCCTTGTGGCTTTTTACCCTTGCGACCATTTTGGCTTCGTCCTCTATGCTCTGCGAGCCGTAAATAAAAGACATTCCGCCTTCTTTTGCAAGCGCCACGGCAAGCTTATCGTCCGAAACGGACTGCATTATTGCAGAAACAAGCGGAATATTAAGTGTTATCGGGGGCTGCTCACCCTTTTTGAACTTGCAAAGAGGTGTTTTAAGGTCAACGTTCGCGGGAATACAGTCGGGGCCCGTGTAGCCGGGGATGAGCAGGTATTCGCTGAAGGTTCTTGAGGGTTCGTTACAATAATGCGCCATGTTTTTGCTCCTTTATTTTGTTTCGGCGGCAATAGCAAAAGCTTCCTTTGCCGAAGCGCCGTTATTTATATATTTTATCTATTCTATATGTTTTGAAGAATAAAGTCAAGATTATGAAAAGTAAATAATGGGGCGCAAAAAAGCAGTTTTTTTGTATGCATCGGCAAATTTCAAAAAACGTCGAAAAACTTTAATTAAAGATGAGTTTGGGATTGTAAAATTCACCTTTGTGTGATAACATAATATTCACAAATTTCCTTTTAAGGAGAGTGCATATGGGCCATTTTGATGTCAGCAGATTTTATGACAAAAACAGCGAGCGCTTTATGTTCAGCAAACGTATAAAGCAGCTTATGAGCGCCGTCAGAAGCGATTTTTTTGTTATCGACAGTGAAAGCACCGGCGATTTCTTCTTCCGTGACGGTCAGTATTATTTTGACGACCGCGAAAAAGGCGAGTGGACGCCGTTTGCCGCTAATAAAGATTATTGGGGCTACCCCGAGTGCTATGCGTGGTTTAAACAGACCGTGAAAATCCCCGAGCGTTTTAAGGGCTGCCATGTTATTTACCGCGTTGTGCCGTTTTCGCACGACAAATGGGACAGCGTTAACCCGCAGCTTATAGTTTACATAAACGGCAAACAGGTTCAGGGTATGGACAGCAACCATCAGTATATAAGCATTTCCGACTGCGCTTTGGGCGGCGAAACGCTTGAAATATATATAAACGCCCACACCGACGCAAAAGAATTCAAGGGCGAAGTGCAGATGGGCGCCGTTTTGCAGACGATTGACGACGACGCAATAAGGGTTTATTACGATATAATGACTCCGCTTGAGGTCGCAAACAATTATGATTGCGACGATACACAGCGCGTTAACAACATAAAACTTCTTAACGAGGCGTGCAATATGCTTGACATTGATTCGGGCGACCGCGAAAGCTTCAGAAAAAGCGCCGCAAAGGCAAGCGCTTTTCTTAACGAAAATCTTTACGGCAAGGCAGACGAGCCCACGGCGTGGTGCATAGGCCACACGCATATTGACGTTGCGTGGCTTTGGCGGCTTCGTCAGACGCGCGAAAAAGCTTCAAGAACGTTTTCGACGATGCTTAAATATATGGATATGTATCCCGATTTTAAGTTTATGTCGTCGCAGGCTCAGCTTTATGACTTTGTAAAGCAGGATTACCCCGAGCTTTACAGCCGCATTAAAGAAAAAATCAAGTCCGGTCAGTGGGAGGCAGAGGGCAGTATGTGGCTCGAAGCCGACACCAATATAGCATCGGGCGAGGCTCTTGTAAGGCAGTTCCTTGTCGGCAAGCGCTTTTTCAAAAAAGAGTTCGGCGTTGACAACAAAATTATGTGGCTGCCCGACGTTTTCGGTTATTCGGCGGCAATTCCGCAGATAATTAAAAAATGCGGCTGCGAATATTTTATGACCACAAAAATCAGCTGGAGCGAATATAACAAATTCCCCTATGACACATTTATGTGGCGCGGAATAGACGGCACCGAGGTGCTTTCGCACTTTTCGCCCAGCACCGACAGGCAGTCTAACCCCGCCGACAATTTCATTACGACCTATAACGCCTATCTTTGCCCCGGCCATATAATCGGCGGCTATGACAGATTTTCGCAGAAGGATATAAGCAAAAACTACCTTTGCACCTTCGGCTACGGCGACGGCGGCGGCGGACCCACAATAGATATGATTGAACAGGGCAAGCGTATGGAAAAGGGCATCGAGGGCTGCCCGAGCGTTAAAATTTCGCCTGCTATAGATTTCTTCCGCCATATAGACAAAGAGGTTTCGGGTGAAAAGCATCTTCCCACATGGTGCGGCGAGCTTTACCTTGAATATCACCGCGGTACGCTTACTTCCCAGGCGCGCAACAAAAAGTATAACAGAAAGTCCGAGTGCCTTTATTCGGATGTTGAGCTGCTTTCGGGTATGGCAATGAAAAAAACGGGCTTTTCATACCCCTCTGAAAAGCTTCTTGAAAACTGGAAAACAATTCTTCTTAACCAGTTCCACGATATTCTTCCCGGCTCTTCAATCAAAGCCGTTTATGACGACAGCAAGCTTCAGTATGAAGAGGTGCTTAAAAACGGCTGTGAAATGGCGTCCGAAGCAGAGGCGGCAATCGTTTCAAAAATCGACCTTGAAAGCGACAGCATTGTACTTTTCAATACAACGGGCTTTTTAAGAAAAGACGCAGTCGTTACAGAAGCGCCCTCTGACGGCGAATTTTCGCTTTATGACGTTGACGGAAGCGAGATTGCCTTCCAAAAAACTTATGACGGCAAAATTGTTTTCGTAACCGAAATACCCGCAAAGGGCTATAAAACCGTTTCGGTTAAATACGAAAAGGGCAAGGATTTTAAAGAGATTTCTGCCGACAGCACACATGCCGACACAAAGTATTTTGATGTTGAATTTAACGGCGAATATAACATTTCAAAGCTTCTTCACAAAAAGAGCGGACGAAACGTTGCTCCCGAGGGCGAAACGCTCGGCAAGCTCACAGCATATCAGGACCGCCCCCATCACTATGATGCGTGGGATGTCAAATGCTATTACAAAGAGCTTTCGTGGGACTTTGACTTTATCGGCGCAGAGCTTATAGAAAAAGGCGCTGTAAGATGCGTTTATAAGGTTGACAGGCGTTTCAGAAATTCCGTAATTTCCGAATATTACATCATCTATTCCGAGCTTGAAAGAATAGATATAGAATATAAGACCGACTGGAAAGAAAAGAATGCGATAGTTAAAGCCGACTATCCTGTGGACGTAAACGCAACAAGGGCGACTTTTGATATTCAGTTCGGCAATATCGAGCGCGCCACGACCGAAAACACCACTTGGGATTTTGCCCAGTTTGAGGTTTCAATGCACAAATGGGTTGACCTTTCCGATAACTCGTTCGGACTTTCCGTGCTCAACGACTGCAAATACGGCTGCTCCGTAAAAGACGGCCACATAAGACCGACTCTTTTAAGATGCGCGACAAAGCCCAATCAGGACCAGGACAGAGAGTATCACGAATTTACTTTCTCGCTCTATCCGCACGGCGGCACGGTTGCTTCAAGCGATGTTTATAACGAGGCATACAGTCTTAACTACCCCGTATATGCCGTTCATTCAAATGCTCACAAGGGCGTTCTTAAAAGCGAATATTCGTTTATAAGCACAGATAAGAGCAACATAATTATTGATACCGTCAAAAAGGCCGAGGACAGCGACAGCATCATAATCCGCGCGTTTGAGTCGAAAAACGCAAAAACGCGCTGCACGATTAAAACGGGCGATGCTCTTAAAGGCGTTTTTGAGTGCAATATGCTCGAAGAAGCGGATGTATCTGTGAATTTCTTCAAAGATTCGTTTGAAACAGAGTTTAAGCCGTTTGAGATTAAAACCTTTAAGCTTGATTTTTAAAAGGAACATAAAAAATGAGCTACAGTTTTTTTGCAATGCTCTCGCGAATGAAATATATAGACCGCTGGGCATTGATGCGAAACACACAAAAAGAGAGCCTTGACAGTCACTCAAAAGAGGTGGCTGTCATAGCTCACGCGCTTGCGGTTATCGGCAACAGGCGGTTTAATAAGTCCTACAATCCCGAAAGAGCCGCCGTTTTGGGGCTTTATCACGACGCGCACGAAATAATAACCGGCGATATGCCCACGCCCGTGAAATATCAGAACGCAGAAATTCTTGAAGCGTTCAAGGGCGTTGAAGAAAAGGCGACAAAAAAGCTTGTCGAAATGCTTCCCGAGGACCTTAAAGAGGATTTCTTTTCGGCACTTACCGGGTGCGGTGATTCGGAAATTTTGCCGCTTGTAAAAGCCGCCGACACATTAAGCGCGATTATTAAATGCATTGAAGAACGTAAGGCGGGCAATTCCGAGTTTAAAAAAGCGGAAAGCTCTTTAAGAAAAAAGCTTCAGAAGATGAATCTTAAAGAGGTCGAGGTTTTTGTCGACGAGTTTTTGCCGGCGTATGAATTGACGCTTGACCAGTTGTCGTAAGAGCCGGTAGCTGTTAGCTATTAGCTATTAGCTGTTAGCTTTTAGGGCGCGGCAGAGCCGCGATTGTAACCGCGCAAATGCGCGGTGAAATCAAGGGGAACGCTTCGCGTTCCCACGGCACCCGCGCAGTACAGTGTACCCTTTGTCAAGTACAATTTTGAATTTTAGTGTTTAAAAAATTAAT
>ERZ808246.23-NODE-23-length-134053-cov-10.905894_pt1 | contig 134053 bp, 103 predicted proteins | sample MGYA00521083_ERZ808246 | MGnify/ENA primary metagenome ERZ808246 (study PRJEB31516, sample SAMN03275577) | gut metagenome | biome: mammalia-associated habitat; material: feces | host: Papio cynocephalus | place: Kenya | collected 2012-07-07 ... | reverse complement strand
TGACGTCGAAGCCGTTGCGGGCGAGCTCGCCGGCGCAGGTGATGCCGGACGGGCCAGAGCCCACGACGGCGACCTTCTTGCCATTCTTGGGCGCCATCTTGGGCTTGGAGGCCAGCTCGGGCTGGTCGCCGACAAAGCGCTCGAGCTGGCCGATGGCCACGGGCTCGGCCTTCTTGCCACGGACGCACTTGCCCTCGCACTGGTTCTCCTGCGGGCATACGCGGCCGCAGATGGCCGGCAGCATGGACTCCTCGCGAATGGTATCGAGGGCGCCGCCGTAGTTCTTCTCGCGGATCTGCTCGATGAACTTGGGGATGTTGATGTTGACCGGGCAACCCTGGACACACAGCGGCTTCTTGCAGTTGAGGCAGCGCTCGGCCTCAGCCAGAGCCATATCCTCGGTGAAGCCCTTGTCGACGGGGCGGAAATCGCAGGCGCGCTCTGCCGCCGGCTCCTCGTTATCCGGGGTGCGCGGGGACTTCATGTCGGGCATCCATTTACCTTTTACTTGTGGCATGCGCAGCTCTTTTCCTCATAGGCCTTGAGGGACGCGCCCTCTTCGGAACGATAGGCGGCCTGACGGGCACGCAGGTCATCCCAGTCGACCTTGGTGGCGTCAAAATCCGGGCCGTCGACACAGGCGAACTTGGTCTCGCCGCCGACCTCGACACGGCAGCAGCCGCACATACCGGTGCCGTCAACCATGATGGGGTTGAGCGATGCGGTGATGGGGGTGTCGTACTTCTCGGCGGTGAGCGTCGAGAACTTCATCATCGGAACGGGGCCGACGCAGAAGACCTGGCTGACGGCCTTGTCCTGGAGCAGGCGCTCGAGCGGTGCGGTGACAACGCCCTTCTCGCCGTAGGAGCCATCGTCGGTGGTGATGTGGATATGGTCCTCATCGAGCAGCTCGCGGAACTGGTCCTCCATGAGCAGCAGCTCCTTGGTGCGGGCGCCCATGATGGCGTGGACCTCGTGACCGGTCTCGACCAGGTGCTTGGCGACCGGGTAGGCGATAGCCAAGCCGACGCCGCCGCCGATGACGGCACAGGAGCCCGGGCCCATCTCGGTGGGAACGCCCAGCGGACCAACGACGTCCTGCAGGGACTCGCCGGCCTCGTAGGTGGAGAGCATCTCGGTGGTCTTGCCGATCACCATGAAGATGAACTCGACCCAGCCCTCGTCGCCGTTCCAACCGGCCAGGGTGAACGGCACACGCTCGCCCGTCTCGTTGGCGCGGACCATGAGGAACTGTCCAGCGTGCGCATGCTTGGCCATAGCGGGAGCCTCGATGCGGAACTTGAACACCTTCTCAGAGAACTGCGTCTTTTCAAGGATCTTATACATAGAACCCCTCTCTTATAAAGGGCGACCGGACCGTGCCTCCACGGGTGCGCTCGGTGCCCCGAATAAAACCGCAGGCGTGCAGGCGATGAGCACGCATACAGCACCAATTATACCCTCGTAAACTGCTGGCTATCGGTATATATCGGTGAGTGTTGACGATCGCGGGGGCGTCTAGTGTTTGCCGTTGCTGGCGGCGCTTCCGTTGACGTGGTCGCGCGCGAAGATGACGCCATGCACGAGCGCGAGTCCCGCGGCGTCGGCGGCGCGGGCGCAGGTGGCGTCGAAGTCCTCGGCCTCGCGGTTGCGCAGCTGCTTGAGCACAAAGTCCGCCACGGCCATCTTGCCGGGAGGGTTGCCGATGCCGGTGCGGATGCGGCTGAAATCACGGCTGCCCATCTTGTCGATGATGGAACGCAGGCCGTTGTGTCCGGCGTGGCCGCCGCCGACCTTGACCCGCACGTCGCCGGCGGGGATGTCGAGCTCGTCGTGGATCACGAGCAGCTCCTCGGCGCGGATCTTGTATTCGCGGCAGAGCTTGGAGATGGGACCGCCCGAGGTATTCATATAGGACTGGGGCTTGACGAGCACGATCTGGCGCTTGCCGCCCTCTTCCTCGGGATCGTTGATGTTGATGAGCGCGACCTCGGCCCCGGCCTGGTTTTTCCAGTACGTGACGCCCGCCTGGCGGGCGAGCTCGTCGATGGCTTTGAATCCGGCGTTATGGCGGGTATTGGCGTACTCGTCACCAGGGTTGCCGAGCCCCGCGACCATTCGAATCTTCATAGGCTGAGCAGCTGCCATGTGCTTCCTTTCGTAGTTTTATCGCCTGCTATGGTGAGCGAGCCCGTTCCCGGTGTCAAATCAGGCGGTTGGCGCCTCCTTGAGGGGGTGTACTGCTGCTGTGGTTGCGGGGGGGCGAAGCTGTTTGGCCAATTAGTTCAGATACGTATAAATCAACAGACGGAGAACACTTGAAACGACTGACCTTCGGACCGTTGGATCCTTTAGTGGATTGAAATTAGTCGAAATGGGGACGTTGACGTCCTTCGGAGGGCAGTCGGTGGCTTTTGGCCGGCTGGAATCACCTTGACTTGCAGCGTGATTTCATACATATCTGAACTAATTGGCCAAAGGCGTCGCCGTCATTGATCTGTTAGACCGGCGCAAGGCCGATTCCGGCTCTCAAACCGTTGAACCAGCCAGCCTGGCGGTTTCGATAGCCTTTGATACGACAGCGGTACCGAACGCCCGCGAGGCGATACATGGTTTGCGCAAAGGCCTCGAGTGCGACAAGGTCCTTCATCTGATCTCGGTTGATGACAAGAACGTGGATACCCATGGCCTTAAGGCCGTTGTTGCGGTTGCCGTCGTGGATGCGCGCATTTTGCAGCTCATGACCGATCCCGTTGTACTCGTTGTCAACGCGGGCGGCAGGGCAGTATAAGTCGCAGATGGCGTAGGGGATTCCCGATGACATGTTGATTGCAAGCGTGTCGAAATCGATTCGATGGTTGAGCAATAAGCCGCCCATGGGAAGGCTGCAGCAGCCGAAACCTCCGAAGCGCGCGGGCGCTCCGAGCACGGCGAACATCAGCGATTCTGCCGGAGAGGCCGAACCCGCCCGCGCGAGCTTTACCGCTGCGCGAAACGAGGCGTAGACGCTGCTTTTCGCATATCGGGCGATGCTCTCGAGATCTTCTATGGTCGTTGCCGGCTCGCATCCGTAATGTGCCTGCTCACAGCGGATCTCTTGTTGCTGGCTGTTTGCCTCGTCCGTTCCCAAGCAGTCGAGATCTCCGTCTTCTTGGGGGACTTCGGGGTCGGGCCAGATGTCGTCATGGGCGATGGGATAGGTCGCCTCGGGAGGAAGCGAGTATGTTCCAAGCAGTTCCATGATGAGCATCAATATCTTTGCGACGGGCTCGTTCTTGGAGCAAAGCATAGCCGTGAGCGCGGGAGAGGTGGCGTAGATATCGGCTTCGATATGCATGATTGTCCCCTCGGGGAGCGGGCTGGACATGATGTGATGTCGTAGCTTTTCATGGGGGCGCCGGTGGTTTGGGCTTGAAACGATGAGATCGAGCTGCTCGGCGTCTGTATCGTCCCACGCATCGAGGATCGAGAGCGCGTCGAAATCTATGCCATCCTTGTTGGGGATGCATTGTGCGAGAGCTTCTGATTGCCGGGAGGCATCAAGAGGGGTCCATGGAAGCGCGGAGTACGCCCGTCGGGCGCGGCGAATCGCGCGGAGGGCCGAGAAGTGTGAAACTATGGTAGTCATAGGCATAAGGTACAGGGTGTGACGCTAAAACATCGCGTGCAGCTTGTGCTTTTCGCTCAAAGGGGCGCCGGGCGCCATGGGCGGTCGTGTGGTTGCCGGAGATGGATGCCATAAAGCTCTCCCGCAAGGGGCTGTAATTCAAAGAGATAAATACCTAGCTGGTCAATTAATTCAGATATGTAGGACTGGGCACATCTGTCGATTCGGTTTTTGGGGTGTTAGAGGCCCTTGGCGGTCCTTAGAGCGCAAAATGGCGAGATGGGGCAGATGATGGGGCGAGATCTGACGTTAAAAACAGCGATCTGGGGCCCAGAATGATTGACTTAGATAGTCACGGGGATACATATCTGAACTAACTGTCCAGAAGGGTTATGGGCTAACGAAAAGGGGGCCGGAAGCATTCGCTTCCGGCCCCCCTGCAAGGCATTGACGATGGTACGCGTATTGGCTTACAGCGCGAAGTCGCCGCCGACGAGCGTTGAGACGGGCTCCTCGTGGTAAACGGCAGCGATGGCCTGGGCAAACTCCTCAGCCACGGAGATGGTCTTGATCTTGCCGCCGACCTCGACGGGGATGGCGTCGGTGACGACGCACTCGACGATGGGGGCGTCGTTCAGGCGCTCGATGGCCTGGCCGGAGAAGATGCCGTGGGTGGCGCATACGTAGATGTCGCCGGCGCCCATGGCCTTGAGCTCTTTGACGTTGGCGCACAGGGTGCCCGCGGTATCGATCATGTCGTCGTTGATGACGCAGGTCTTGCCCTTGATGTCACCGATGATGCCCATGACCTCGGCGGCGTTGTGACGCGGACGGCCCTTGTGGGCGATGGCGAGGTCGCAGCCGAGCATGTCGGACAGCTTCTTGGCGGCCTTGGCGCGGCCCACGTCAGGCGACACGACGACGAGGTTCTCGGTGTCGAAGTGCATGTCGTTGTAGTACTGGCCAAAGAGCGGCAGCGCGGAGAGGTGGTTGACCGGGATATCGAAGAAGCCCTGGATCTGGCCCTGGTGCAGGTCGAGGGTGATGATGCGGTTGACGCCGGCGCGCTCGAGCAGGTTGGCGACGAGGCGGGCGGTGATGGGCTCGCGCGGGCCGGCCTTGCGGTCCTGGCGGGCATAGCCGTAGTGGGTGATGACGGCGGTGATGGAGCGGGCGGATGCGCGCTTGGCGGCGTCGGTGGCGATGAGCAGCTCCATGAGCATGTCGTTGACGTTGCCGCCGGCCACGGACTGGATCAGGAAGACGTCGGCGCCGCGGACGGTCTCGTCGTAGCGGGCGTAGATCTCGCCGTTGGCGAACTGCTTCAGCGTAAGGCCCGAAAGCTCGACCCCCAGGTAGTCAGCGATCTTCTGAGCGAGGGGACGGTTGGAGGAACCGGAATACACGCGGATGATCTTGCGCATATTCTCCGACTTCTCGGGATCAATAATCGGCATTACCCTTCTCCTTTATGTCGAATGCCATATAGATGCCTTGTTGCATTGTAACCGCGTGGGGCGTCTAATCGAGTCCTGATAATACCTTTACCGTTAACGGACACGAACCGACCACGCGCAGGTCAACGCTAAAAAAGGAGCCACCCTGCGCGGGTCGGCTCCTTTGATGTTGGTAAAACGTTATAGCGTCTCGTTTTCGTGCAGGCGGCGACGATAGTCGGCGGCCCATCCCTCGATGTTGACCTGGCGCGCGCGACCCAGGCCGAGGGCGTCGGCCGGCACGGGCTCGGTGATGACGGAGCCCGCGGCCACCAGCGCGCCGTCGCCGATCTGGGCGGGAGCGACCATCATGGTGTCCGAGCCGATGAAGGCATCGTCGCCGATGGTGGTCTTGTGTTTGTGGACGCCGTCGTAGTTGCAGGTGATCGAGCCCGCGCCCACGTTGACGCCCGAGCCCATGGTGGTGTCGCCGATGTAGGACAGGTGCGGCACCTTGGAGCCCTCACCGATCGTGGATTTCTTGATCTCGACGTGCGTGCCGGCCTTGGAGCCGTCGAGCATATGCGTGCCGGGGCGCAGGTAGGCGCGCGGGCCGCAGTCGACGCCGTTTTCGATCGTGGCTTCGATGGCAACGGTCTCGTCGATCACGCAGGCGTCGCCCACGGTGGTGTCGGTCAGACGGCTGTTGGGGCCGAGCTGACACTCCTGGCCCACGGTGACGTGGCCGATCAGATGGGTCTGCGGCCAGACCACCGTGTCGCGGCCGATCGTTGCGTCCGGTCCGATCCACGCCTGGGTGGGGTCGATGAACGTGACGCCTTCGGCCATCCAATGCTCATTGATGCGGTCGCGGGCGATGGCGTTGAGCTGGGCAAGCTGGCTGCGGCTATTGACACCCAGGCCGTCGCGGTAGTCGTCGCAATGGAAAATAGAGACGGCCTTGCCGTGGCCCTTGAGGATCTCGAGCATGTCGGGCAGGTAGTACTCGGCCTGCGCGTTGTCGTTGCCGATCTCATCGATGTGTGCGGCGAGCTCGGCGCCGTCGAATGCGTAGCAGCCGGCGTTGCACTCCAACAGGGTTGCGGCCTGCTCGGGCGTGCAGTCCTTCTGCTCGATGATGCGGGCGATCTGCCCCTGGGCGTCGAGTTCGATGCGCCCGTAGCCAAACGGATCGGGCGGCGTCATGGTCATAACGGTGCAGGCGAGCTCGCCGGTCGAGACGGTTTCGGCGAACTTGGCGACGGTCTGCGGCTGGATGAGGGGCAGATCGCCGTTGAGCACGACGACCGGACCATGGTCGATGCCGCAGGCGGTAAGGGCGACCTTGACGGCGTGACCGGTGCCCAGGCGCTCGGCCTGCTCGACGCACTCGACCTTGAACGGGGCGGATGCGTAGGCGCCGTCGATCAGCGCGCGCATCTCGTCGGCATGGCTACCGATCACCACGACGATGCGGCCGCAGCCGGCTTTGGCCGTGGCGTCCACGATCCACTGGATCATCGGCTTGCCGAGGATCTTGTGCGAAACCTTGCAATGGTTCGACTTCATGCGGGTTCCCTCGCCGGCGGCGAGGATGATTGCGGTTGCGTCCATTCGATCTCCCAGGTAGGTTATAGAGACTTGGCTGCTAAAGTGCGATACACGGTTGCCTATGATAGCGCAGGCATATGATGCCTTTGCAGGTTTGATTGATGAAGGGCGGGTAATGCGCATGGGTGAAGCCTCGCGTGAGCGGATCGCAGCGTTCTCGACGGCGCATCCTGCGGTGCCGGCGCTCTATATCGTGGTGACCCTGGGGCTCACGATGTTTTCGATGCAGCCGGTGCTGCTCGCGCTGTCGCTTGTGGGCGGCCTTGCCTACGGGTTCGCCTCGCGCGGTCCGGCGGCGACGCTCGGTGCCTTGCGTTGGCAGCTGCCGCTGATCTTGATTGTCGCCGTGTTCAACCCACTGTTTTCGGCTTCGGGATCGACGGAGCTCTTTCGGCTAGGCGAGCGTGCCGTCTATCTGGAGAGCTTGGTCTATGGCGCGTGCATGGGCGGGCTTTTTGTCTCGAGCGTGCTGTGGTTCGAGGCCGCCACGTCGATGGTGGGCTACGACAAGGTGCTGGCGCTGTTCGGAAACGCCGTCCCCGTCGTGGCGCTTATGATTTCGATGTGTATGCGGCTGATTCCGCAGTTCATGCGGCGCGGACGCGTGATCTTCGCGGTGCAGGACGCCATCGACGTGCCCGGGCGTGCCGTGACGGAGCCCGTGCGGGCACGGTTGCGCGCCTCGAGCGTGCTCATGGGCTGGAGCATGGAGGACTCACTCGAGCGGGCCGACGCCATGCGCGCCCGCGGCTGGGATGCGGCGCGACGCCGCACGACGTACGCGCGCTACCGGTTCCATCGGTCGGACGCCGTGGCCCTTGCGGCGCTTGCGGCATGCGGCGCGCTCTGCGCGGCTATCGCCTATATCGCGACGACGCAGTTTTCGTTCTATCCGCGATTTTCGGTACCGGTTGCCTGGTGGGGCTATGCGGTGTATGCCGTCTGGATGTTCGTGCCGTGCGCTATGCAGGTGCTCGACGAAAAGAGGTTCGGCTGATGTGCTCTGATAAAACGGTGGCGCCCCTTGCGATCGACATCGAGGGGCTCCGTTTTTGCTATGCGGGTTCCGAGACCCCCGTGCTGGACGGCTGCAGCTGGCAAGTGCCGACCGGTGCGTTCGCGCTGCTCGTGGGTGGGACCGGTTCCGGCAAATCGACGCTGCTTTCGCTGCTCAAACCCGAGATCGCCCCTGTGGGAGAGCGCTCGGGCTCGCTTTGCGTGCTCGGCGAGTCGCTTGACGGCTTGGGGTCAGCCCGCTCGGCGGCAGAGATCGGCTATGTATTTCAGAACCCCGAAAACCAGATTGTCTGCGAGACGGTTTGGCACGAGATGGCCTTTGGGCTCGAGAATCTGGGCACGCCGCAGGATGAGATGCGCCGGCGCGTGGCAGAGACCTGCTATTTCTTTGGACTTGAGGACTGGATTCGCCGCGATACCGATACACTTTCGGGCGGACGCAAGCAGCTTCTGTCGCTTGCCGCGGTGCTCGCACTGCGTCCACGGTTGTTACTGCTCGACGAACCGACCTCGCAGCTCGACCCCATCGCCGAGAAGAATTTTTTGCACGCGCTGTTTCGCGCTAACCGCGAGCTCGGTTGCACGGTGGTCGTAGCGACTCACCAACCACGTTCGATGCTCGAGTACGCCACCTGTGCGTTTGCGCTCGAGGGCGGTCGCGTGCACAAGGTGGCCGACATGGCCATTTTGGGCCGTCGTGAGGCTCTGATTGCAGAGGGCTCCGGTTCGCAGCGTACATTTTCGCGATTTGTGTATGGTTGCACCAAAGAAATGGGGGGTTCGAAAACCAACGAGACGCCCGGTGGGACCGATTTCGCGGCCAATATGCATAAAAATAAGTCAGGCATGAATAAAATAGGCGAAAATACGGCCTGTCAGGACCGTGCTGGAGAGCAGACCTATACACAAATCGGAAAAATGTACGGCGCGCCGGCAACCGCCCTGAAAGAAGGGTGGTTTCGCTATGATCGCGCGGTCGGTTGGGTGCTGCGTGGCATGGATGCGACGTTTTGCGTGGGCGCGGTTCACGCAATCGTCGGCGGCAACGGGTGCGGCAAGTCCACGCTGCTCTCGGTGCTTGCCAAGACGGCCAAGCTGCGGCGCGGCCGCATGACGCGCGCCGCGAAATCGTGCGCGCTCTTGCCGCAGAACCCCAAAGCGCTGCTCGTGGCCGAGTCGGCCCGCGCCGAACTCATGGAATGGGCCGGAACCTGCGGCTACGGCGACGCCGAGGTACGCGCCATGATGGGGCGTTTGGGGCTTGACGGTCTTGAGAGCCGGCATCCGTACGACCTTTCGGGCGGCCAGCAGCAGCTGCTCGCCTTGGGAAAGTTGCTGCTGATAGGTCCGGAACTTCTGCTGCTCGACGAGCCGACCAAGGGTCTCGACCTGACGAGTCGCCGTGTTATCGCCGACGTGCTGCGCAAGCACGCGACGGCCGGCGGCACGGTGATCATGGCGACCCATGATCTGGATTTTGCCGAGCAGGTGGCCGACGACGTCTCGCTCATGTTCGATGGCGAGCTTGCCTGCTGCGAGGGCGCAACCGAGTTCTTTGCCGACAACATGTTCTATAGGCCGTGATGCGGCATGCGGTCTAGGACAACGACCTCTTGTGCACTTGAGATCGTGCTGCTGCTTGCGGTGCCCGTGACGATGACGGCGGTACTGTTCGCAGGCATTAACCAGACGGCGTTTGCCATGCTCGCGGTGGTTGTGCTCGTGCTTGCGATGTTTTTTGCCGGATACGAGGCGTCGCGCCCCGGGCTTAGACAGATCATGCCCACGCTTGTGCTTGCGGCACTCGCCGCGGCCGGGCGCATCCTGTTTGGGCCCATCCCCGATTTCAAACCCGTCTCGGCCATCGCCATCATCGCGGGCGTCACGTTGGGCCGTCGCAACGGCTTTATGGTGGGCGCCTTGGCGGCGCTCACCAGCAACTTCTTTTTTGGTCAAGGCATGTGGACGCCGTGGCAGATGTACGCATGGGGCCTCGTCGGCTACGTGGGAGGAGCCCTGGGCCAAGCCGGTGCGTTTGAACGCGCGGACGGCACGGTGCGCAAACCGGCGCTGATGTTCTACGGGTTTGTCTCGGGCCTGCTTTACGGTGCGGTCATCAACACCTACGACATCATCGGGTTCGTACAGCCGCTCACCTGGCCGGGCGCCGTGGCGCGTCTGGCCACGGCGGTCCCCTTCGACCTTATGCACAGCGTTTCGACCTGCGTTTTTTTGGCCGCTCTGTACAAGCCCTGGTGCCGACGTATCACCCGCGTCGTGCGCAAATACGCCCTCTAGAAACAATGCCCTCACCTATGGGCCGGGTAGGGAACGGCTAACTGCGGTGGGATTCCAGCGCGTGGAAGACGTGCAGCAGAAGCAGCCCCAGCAGGCTTGCGGTGACGCTGGCGGCGAGCACGGCGCACTTGGCCACAAGCTGCTCGTGCTCCACGGTGAACGAGAGACCGCTGATGAGAATGCACATGGTGAACCCTACGCCGCCCAGCACGCCCACGCAGATCATCTGGCCCCAGGTCGATCCCTCGGGCAGCGGGGCAAACTTTGCTTTTACCAGTACGGTTGTCACGGCCATGATGCCGAGCGGCTTACCCACGACCAGGCCGAAGTACACGCCGAGCGCCACCGGGTCGCAGATGATGGCCGCGGGATCGACGCCCACTAGGCGCAGCTGGGCATTGGCGAAGGCGAACAACGGCAGAATCGCAAAGTTGACGGGCGTGGCGATCGCGGCCTCGACACGTTGCAGCGGCGGGGTCACGCGATGCATGACGCGTTCGACGCGCTTGGCCGTTGCGGTAAAGGCGTGCTGTCCGAGCACGTGCTCGTCGGGCTCATAGATGGTGTCGAGTTCCGAGCCGCGTGCCGCGAGCCATTCCTGCACGTTTTCAAGCTTGATATCGGATTTTGCGGGCAGGAAGAACGCCAGGATCACGCCGGCCAGGGTGGCATGCACGCCGGAGTTGTACATGCAAAACCACAGCGCCAGGCCCAAGATGATGTACCAACGCGCGTGATAGACCTCGAGCTTGTTGAGGATTCCCAGGCACACGCACACACCGAGCGAGGCGGCGAGCCAGGGAATCGAGGGCGACTGGCCATAGAACAGCGCGATCACGATGATGCCGAGCAGGTCGTCGGCGATGGCGAGCGTCGAGAAGAACACCTTGGCTGTGGGCGCGACCTTGTCGCCGGCCAGCGACATGATGCCGAGCGCGAAGGCGATATCGGTGGCGATGGGCACAGCCCAGCCGTGGAGCGCCCCGCCCCAGTTGAGCGCGGTGTAGATGAGCGCCGGTGCCGCGACGCCTCCGCAGGCGGCAAGGATGGGCATGGCAGCCTGGCGCGGGTTGGTGAGCGCTCCGGCGGTGAGCTCGTACTTGAGCTCGATGCCCACTGTCAGGAAGAAGATAGCCATCAAAAAGTCGTTGATGAACCCTTCGAGGCTGATGGCGCCGTGAAAGCCGCCGATCTGGATGGCGAGCGGCGTCTCGAGCAGCTCGCGCACGGGAAAATAGGCGTCGGTGTTGGCGACGATGACGGCCGCGATCGCGGCGAGCACCATGACGGCGGCGGCGATGGTGCCGTTGCCGGTGATGCGCTCCACGGCCGGACGGTATTCGATGCGACGCGCCACGGCGGGCACGGCGACGATTTTGGAGGGTTGGACGGAAGAAGGTTGGGACATGCGGGCGTGAGGCTCCTTTGCTGGTGGATTGGGTTCGCTATGGCTGCCGAATCGATGCCTCGGTGTCGCGAACGGTTGCGGCACCGAGGCGCGGCTTGAAAATATTACAGCTCGAGGGCGAGCGTGACAGGGCAGTGGTCGCTGCCGAAGATATCGCCGCGGATGTCGGTGTCGCGCACGGTGTCGGCGATGCTGTCGCTCACCAAAAAGTAGTCGATCCGCCAGCCGGCGTTGTTCTTGCGCGCGTTGAAGCGGTAGCTCCACCAACTGTAGACACCCTCGACGTCGGGGTGCGCGGCGCGCCAGGTGTCGGTGAACCCGGCGTCGAGGAGCTCCGTGAACTTGCCGCGCTCCTCGTCCGAGAAACCGGCGTTGCCGCGGTTGGATTTGGGGTTCTTGAGGTCGATCTCCTCGTGCGCGACATTGAAGTCGCCGCAGGTCACGACGGGTTTGCCCGAGTCCTTCTCGAGCGTGCGAAGAAACCCGCGGTAGGCGTCGTCCCAGGCCATGCGCACGTCGAGGCGCGCAAGCTCGTTTTGTGCGTTGGGCGTGTAGACGTCCACGAACCAGAACTTTTCGAACTCAAGAGCGCACACGCGGCCCTCGGTAGCGGCCTGCGCGACGAGCTCGGTTGCCGCGCCCGGTGCGGCGCAGGGCACCACGGAGTCGGCATGCAGCGTGCGCAGCGGCTCCTCGCGGCTGAAGACCGCCGTGCCCGAGTAGCCCTTGCGCTCGGCATAGCTCCAGGTTTGGTGGTAGCCGGGAAGGTCGACCTCGAGCTGTCCCTCCTGCAGCTTGGTTTCCTGTAGGGCCAGAATGTCGGCATCGAGGGCCTGGGCGATCTCGATGAAGCCGGGGTCCTTTTTCATGACGGCGCGCAGGCCGTTTACGTTCCAGGAGGCAAAGGTATACGTTTTGGACATGGTCCCTCCGTATGTCGGGGCGCCGGTCGACGCCCGAATCGTTCGTGGGATTAAGATTAGCGCAACGGGGCGCGCAGACGGAGCCGGTCTGCGTTGGGCGAGCTTGGAGAAAGGGGTTCCATGGCACAGGCGATTCACGATGAGCATGAAGCGCGGGCGGCGTTGGCGGAGCTGTTCGAGACCCATAAGCGCGTGGTGTTCTTTGGCGGAGCGGGCGTTTCGACGGCGAGCGGTATCCCGGACTTTCGCAGCGTGGACGGCCTCTACCATCAGCACTTTAGCTATCCGCCCGAGACCATGCTCTCGCATAGTTTTTACGAAACGCACCGGCCCGAATTCTTTGATTTCTACCGCACCAAGATGATCGCGCTCGATGCCAAGCCCAACCGCTGCCATGTCAAGCTGGCCGAGCTCGAGCGCGAGGGGAGCCTTGCCGCCGTGGTGACGCAAAACATCGATGGCCTGCATCAGGCGGCCGGCTCCAAACGGGTCTATGAGCTGCACGGATCGGTGCACCGCAACATCTGCCGCGGTTGCGGTGCGACCTACGGTGCCGCATGGGTCTGCGCCCGCGAGCACGAGGACGCCCGCGGCGTGCCCGTATGCCCGGCATGTGGCGGCGACATCAAGCCCGACGTGGTGCTCTATGGGGAGCCGCTCGACGAGGACGTGCTTGTCGGCGCTATCGAGGCGATTGCCGCGGCGGATGCGCTCGTCGTGGGCGGCACCTCGCTCGTGGTGTATCCCGCGGCGGGCCTCACGCGCTACTTTGACGGCGATACGCTGGCCATTTGCAACCTTGCACCCACCGAGCAGGATGCAAGTGCCGACCTGCTGATTTCTTGCGACATCGCGGCGGCGTTCGACTTCTAGGCGCCTTGCGCGCATACAATGGGAAGACTGATTGCAAAGCGACTCTGTCACCGCCGGTTCGCGACGGCAGAGCTTTCGAGGAGGATGTTCATGGCGCACGACAGCAAGACATGGCGTTGCGGAAAGTACGAGCTCGGCTTCGACCGACCGCGCATCATGGGCGTCCTCAACGTGACGCCGGACTCGTTTAGCGACGGCGGCGAGCATTTTGACCAGGACGCGGCGATCGCCTATGGCCTGGAGATGCTCGATGCGGGTGCCGATATCATCGACGTGGGCGGTGAGTCCACGCGCCCGGGCTTTACCCCGGTCAATCCCGACGAAGAGGCTCGCCGCGTCCTGCCCGTGGTGCGCGCGCTTGCCAAGGAAGGGGCCATCGTCTCGATCGACACCCGTCATGTGGCCGTGGCGAAAGCGGCCGTGCGCTGCGGTGCATCGATCGTCAACGACGTGACCGGCTTCACCGATCCCAAAATGGTTGAGTTCGTCAAGAACAGCACCTGCGGCGTGATCGTCATGCATGCCGGCGAGATCGCCGAGCCGGCGCGTGCCCACGCCACGGTGCAGCTCGATACCTCGGCCGCGGCCTTTGTGGCCGAGAAGGCGCGCGAGGCGGCCGCCGAGGCTGCCCGCGAGGCCGAGAAGCCGGCGCGCCGTCGTCGCGGCAAGCTGCTGGGCGAGCCCAAGGTCGAGACCAAGCTGCCCGGTGGCGTGGTGCAGCCCGCGCTCGACTTTGGTGAGCCGGCGGCCGCGGCCGAGGCGCCAGCGGCCGCTGAAGATAAGGCCGAGAAGCCCGAGCCGGCGCACGCTGCCGCACCGGAGCCTACGCCCGCCGCGGCACCTGAACCTGCGGATGACCATCTGGCCGCGATGATGCGCCGCAGCGCCCGCCGCGAGGAGGCATATGTGCCGACCTCTCAACTCCGTCGCTTCACCCTGCCCGACTCCGCCCCCGTTATGCGCCGCGTGATGGGCTTTCTCTCCGATCAGGCGCGGGCGCTCATCCATGCGGGCGTCTCGCGCGATCGTATCTGCATCGACCCCGGTCCGGGTTTTGGCAAATCGGCCAACGAGGATGTCATCATTCAACGCGAGACCGCCAAGATGGCCTCGCTGGGCTATCCGCTTATGTGCGCCGTGTCGCGCAAGCGCTTCGTGGGCACCGTCTCGGGCGTAACCGAGGCGTGCGAGCGCGATGCCGCGACCTTCGGCGTGTGCCTGGGAGCGATCTTGGCGGGTGCCAACATCGTGCGCGTGCACGACGTGGCCGGCTTTGCGCAGTTCCTCAACGGCTTTTGGGCTGTCGCCAAGCCGCAGCCGCGCCGGGCGTTTATCGCCGTGGGTTCCAACCTGGGGCATCGCTGCGACAATATTCGAGCCGCACGTGATATGGTCGCCGAGATTCCGCTGACCTGTGTTTCCAGCTGCTCCAAGATCTACGAGAGCGAGCCGGCCTACGAGGAGAAGCAGGATGCCTTTGCCAACGCCGTGATCGAGATCAAGACCGAGCTGGCGCCGCTCGTGCTGCTCGACGAGCTCATGAAGATCGAGATTGAGCTGGGGCGTGACCGTTCGGGCAAGGCCCGGCCCAACGGCCCGCGTACCATTGATCTTGATCTGCTGTGGATGGACGGCGAGGTGCATGGTGGCAAAAAGCTCCGCCTGCCGCATCCGCTGATCGGCGAGCGCGATTTTGTGCTCGTGCCGCTCGAGGACCTCATGCACGATCCGGCGCGATTCTTCCGCTACAACGGGGTCGAGGTCAAAGAGCCCGAGGAACGCGTGGGACATATCGTCGGTGAGTTGGGGCGCATGTAGATGAGCGAGATGAATGCCGTCAAGACGGGCGCGGAGCTCGATGCCGCGCGAGATGCCGGGCGCGAGGGCGCGACCGCTGGCTGGTGCGCCTGGTCGCATGCAAATAACTCGCTGGTGTTTTCGGTTGTCGTGAGACCCTCTGTGGGAATGCAGGCGTTCCACGCGTTGCCGTTTGTGGCGGCCATGGGCCTGATGGATGCGCTTGCGGGCACGCTCGACGATGCAGGGCTGGGCCTTTCTGGCAAGGTGGGTATCCAGTGGCCGAGCGATATCGTGTGCGGGGCTCCGGATTTCGAGACGCTGCTTGCCGGCGTGAACGTTAACGGCGGCGCCGGTGCGGCGGGAATGTTTGCCGCGGTCACGGTATCCGTTGAGGTCGATCAGCTTGCGGGGCTGGGAGTAACCGCGGCTGACGAGGAACTCGTTTTGCGCCTGTCCGGTGCCATTGTCCGTAGGGTTGATGCCTGGGCGGTTTTAGCCGACACGCCCCAGGGCAAGATGGGCCCGCTGGCTCCGGTGCTCTCCGAGTACTTTGATATGGTGCCGCTGCTGGGGCACCAGGCGGCAGCCGTTTCTCCCAACGGGCTTCCGCTGGCGGTCGGTGTGTTTGCCGGACTCGATATCTGGGGCCGTGCAACGCTTAAGACCGATGCCGGTGAACAGGAGTTTCCTCCCGAGGCGGTCAAGATTCGTCGCGTTTAGGCATAATCGCTGAACTACTGGTAAAGCGGCACCGCCGGATCTGACCCGGGCGGCGCCGCCCGCTTTGAGTTCTGGATGCGTGCGTTTTTAGGGTTGTGCCGCGCATCGCCGGATGGTCGCGCGTTTGTGATGGTCAGTTATTTCAGATATGTATTGTTCTGCCGTGGGGAATACGCGCGCCGTGGCGTATGCATCGCCTCTATTGGCCAAAAGTTAAATAATTGTAGAGAAACGCCGTCGTCTTTTGACGCGCAAAGGCCTGCCTTTCAGGTAAATCGCGGCAATTTGACTATAGAAATGCCCCGATGGCCACGTGAAAAAATACATATCTGAAAAAACTGTCCACCGCCAGATGTTCCAAGGGGTTGACGGTGCGAATTTGGCGGCATTCTATTCGAATCGGCCTATTCCCTATGCGAATCGCCGTTGATCTTGGCAACTCTGCGATAGATCTCGCAGATGCCCTTGATGGTGAGCTGCCCGTCGATCACGTCGAAGACGTCGGTCGAATCCGCGACGATGCCGGCAAGGCCGCCCGTCGCGATCACGGTGGCGTCGTCGCGGCCCAGCTCGCGCTTGATGCGGGCGACGAGCCCCTCGGCCATGGCCGCCGCTCCCACTACGGAGCCGACCTGCACGCATTCCACCGTGTCGCGCCCGATGGCGTGCTCCGGCGTCTCGAGGGGAACGCTTGCCAGTTTGGCCGCACGTGCCGTGAGCGCGTCCATAGAGATGCGGATACCCGGGGCGATGGCCCCGCCGATGTAGTAGCCCTCGTCATCGATGACGTCGATATTGGTCGCGGTGCCAAAGTCCACCACGATCGCCGGCGCCCCGTAGTAGCGCTCAGCGGCCACGGCGTTGGCGATGCGGTCGGCGCCGACCTGCCCGGGCGATGCCGCGCGCAGCTTGGTCACGCTCGCCGTCTGAGGTCCCACCACCACGGTGCGCGCGGCGATGCGCTCGGCCACGGCATGCCACTCGCGCGACAGCTGCGGCACCACACCGGCAAAGGCGATGGCGTCGACGGCATCGAGCGAGAGCCCGTACATTCGAAAGAAGCCCATCAGGCGCACGTGGATCTCGTCGGCGGTGAAGGAGCGGTCGGTGGGCATGCGCCATGACTGCACGAGCGCGTCCCCGTCAAACAGGCCCATGGCTGTCTGCGTGTTTCCCATATCGATAGCGAGTAGCATGTCCACTCCCGGAGTCGGTGCGATTCAACGCGCACCATTGTATACGCGCTGCCTATCGTCTGGGCCATGAACCGGAGTCGGGCTTCAACGGCTGGTGGTCGCGCACGGCTTGATCGGATTGAATGTGAAGGATTTGTGCAATGCAAATGAGTGCTTGCAGAGCACCTGGCGCCCGCGTAATATTTTTTCTTGCGCACACGGTGCGTCCAGACATTGCGGGGTGGAGCAGTCTGGTAGCTCGCCGGGCTCATAACCCGGAGGTCGTAGGTTCAAATCCTGCCCCCGCGACCATTGAATTTAGACCCGTCGGTTAACCGGCGGGTTTTTGTTTTAACGGCACGTGCGACTCTCCGCCAGGGGGATCGACTAACGTATCAGTTTATACCGCCCAGAAGGTAAACAAAACGTTTCGCGTTGATGGAAGCGCCAACAGCGAACGATCAATAGGTTCTCAAGCCCCTCTGGATAATGATGGGGAGGGGTTTAATAATTAACGGACGAATAGTGTTGCTAATAAACTGGTAAAACAATAATATCGGTACAGCACAATTTACAAATCTAGGGCTTTACCAGCATAAATATTTGATAAAAATATATATCCTACAAGCTAGATAACAAAATATGGGTGTTTCGTCGTTTTCAATTACCGCCTTGTTTGGGCAAATCAAATGCTACTATCTAACTTGCACGTTTTGGAGCAATTTAGATGCATGGTCGTAAGAAGTGGCAGGTATGTCAGAAGCTAGAAAAGCTCGCACATATGGTCCCGAAGTGAGAAAGCAGGCCGTCGAGGTTCTTGAAGCTGGAGCCGGGCACCGTTCGCTTGCTCGCAAACTGGGGATCCCCGAGGCCACCGCGCGTCAGTGGGCGCGCGCTTTTGCGGTGGGCGGAGCCGATGCCGTGCTCAACGCGGGGTCCACGCATCGCGTGTACTCGTACGACCTCAAACTTGCCGTGGTCAAGGATCGGATCGAGGGTGGCCTGACGGTACGCGAGGTTATGATCAAGTACCACATTCCCAGCGAGTCTTCGGTCAAGGCATGGTGCCGTCAGTACCGTGAGGGCGGCGCTGACGCCCTGGTCGATAAGCCGCGCGGACGCAAACCGCACACTTCGGTGCCCTCAGAGGACAAGGCCAACTAGTTCCTTCATCAATACTTGACTGCCGTTTACCGATAAACGGGCGCTTTTGGCGCCGCGTTGCGTTATAGCATTAAACATTACCGTCAATGGGCGCGGGGGATGTAATGCTATGGAACTGCTCTGCTTTTTGATTTTATTTCCGCTGGTACCGGCGCTGGGAATGCTGCTTGTGCACAACGAGCGCACCCGCGATGCGGTCGGCATCGTCTCTTCGGTGACGATTATGGCGACGACAACTGTCATCGCCGGGACCTTTTTTGGTACGGGGGAGCAATATTTTGAGGTTGCCCCGGGCATATCACATGCTATAACCCTGGGCACCTCGGTCGTCGATGTCTTCCTGTGCGCCGTGATCCTCGCAAACGCCCACCGGTACAACAACCCGCTCACCACGATCCTTGCCATCGTTCAGCTCGTGGGCTCGCTCGGTTTTGCCGCCATGACGCTGCCTTCGGGCAAGCCGGTCAGCTATCGGCCGCTCTACCTGGACGAGATGTCGGTCATCATGCTGCTCATCATCGGCATCGTCGGCAGCCTTATCTGCATCTACGCCATCGGCTATATGAAGGACTTTCAGACTCACGAGGAGCACGAGGCGGCCCTGTGCGGCAAGAAGGCAACTGACCGCCGGCCGCAGTTTCTGGCCCTTATGTATCTGTTCCTCGCGGCGATGTTTGTCATCGTGACCAGCGACAACCTGGAGTGGGTGTTCTGCGGCTGGGAGATCACCACGGTGTGCTCGTTTCTCATGATCGGCTACACGCGCACGCCCGAGGCCATCAAGAACTCCTTCACCCAGATCATTCTCAACATGATCGGCGGTATCGCCTTTTTAGCGGCACTCATCATCGCGCATCTCAACCAGATGCCGCTCACGCTTACGGGCATCGTCGCGCTCTCTCGCGCCGGCACCGCTCAGGGCGCCTTGCTGGTGTTGCCGGTGATCCTGCTTTCGCTGGCAGCTCTTACCAAGGCGGCGCAGATGCCGTTTCATCGTTGGCTTCTGGGCGCCATGGTCGCCCCGACGCCCACCAGCGCGCTCCTGCACTCCTCGACCATGGTCAAAGCCGGCGTGTTTCTCATGGTCAAGCTGAGCCCGCTGTATATGGTCTATCCGGTGGCGAGCTTTATGGTGACGAGCATCGGTGCCATCACGTTTTTGCTTTCGGCCTTCATGGCGATCTCGCAGAGCAACGCTAAGCGCGTGCTCGCCTATTCCACCATCTCTAACCTGGGCCTTATCAGCGCCTGTCTGGGCGTGGGCCAGCCCGAGTCGATCTGGGCCGCAATCTTTTTGATTCTGTTCCACACCGTGGCCAAATCGCTGCTGTTCTTGTGTGTCGGTACGGTCGAGCATCACATCGGCAGTCGTAATATCGAGGATATGGACGGCCTCTTTAGCCGCATGCCGCATCTGGCGCGTCTGATGATGCTGGGCATCATGGGCATGTTCGTGGCGCCGTTTGGCATGCTGGTCTCCAAGTGGGGCGCGCTGGTGTCGTTTGCCCAGACCGGCAACGTGCTCATGCTGCTGGTGTTGGCTTTTGGCTCGGCGGCGACGTTCTTCTTTTGGGCCAAGTGGCTCGTTAAGCTGGGCGGGGTCGACCGCGACGCGCAAAACGTCGAGGCCGGCGTGCACCGCACCGAATGGGCGGCGCTCGGCACGATCGCGGGGCTGCTCGTGGTTTGCTGCCTGGCGTTGCCATGGCTTTCGGACAACGTGGTCGCCGTCTATCTGCAGCATAGCTTTGGGCATGTGCCCGAGCTGATCGGCCACGATGCCCTGTATCTCATGGCGATCGTGGTGGCGTTTATGGCGGTCGTGCTGCTCACGTCCTTTAAGTTCTCGAGCAAACCGCAGGTGGACATGTATCTCTCGGGCGTGTCGGTCGAGGGCGAGGCGCATCTGTTCGCGGGTTCGCTGGGGCATCCGGTTGTCGCGTCCAAGCGCAACTGGTATCTGCCACAACTCTTCAGTGAGCGACGTATCGGCTTTGCGGGCATAACGGTAAGCTGCGCGATCATCGTGCTCTCGCTGCTCTATTGCGCCTGGGCGGATCCGGGCATGCTTTCGGCCGGAACGGTGGTCGTGTCTCGCCCTGAGTACACCACGGGCGGCAGCCTGGCCGCCGTCGCCTTGGGAACGGTGGCGTTTGCCGTGCTCGCTCCCATCGCGGGCGGTCTTGTCGACGGTATCGACCGCAAGGTTTCGGCCCATATGCAAGGGCGCGTGGGGCCGCGCGTGCTGCAGCCGTTTTGTGATGTGGCAAAGCTTTTGCGCAAGGCTCCTGCCAGTGTGAGCACCGTCGACGACACCTATGTGACCTGCGCGTTGATCTTTACCTGTCTGGCCGGCGGCGTCTTTGTGGCCGGCGGAAACTTTTTGCTGTGCGGTTTTATGGTCACGCTTGCCACGCTGTTTGTGGCGATTGCGGCGGCCTCGACCCAAAGCCCGTTTGCGCAAACCGGTGTCGACCGCGAGCTGCTGCAGGTCATGAGCTATGAGCCCACGGTGCTGCTGATCGGTGCGGGTCTGTTCCTAGCGACCGACAGCTTCGACGTTTCGAGCGTGCTTGCCCAGGACCTGCCCATTGTGGTGCGCCTGGTGCCGATCTTCTGCGCACTCATGGCGGTGCTCTCCATCAAGCTACGCAAGTCGCCGTTTGACCTGTCGATGTCGCATCATGCGCATCAGGAGCTCGTCTCGGGCGTCACGACCGAGATGAGCGGCTCCACGCTCGCCAAGGTGCAGCTCATGCATTGGTGCGAAACGGCGCTGTTTTTGCTGTGGGTGGGCATGTTCTTTGTCTGCGCTCAGCCTGCAAGCTGGGCCGTGGCGCTGATCGCGGTGGCGCTGGTGTATTTTGCCGAGATCTTGATCGACAACACGTTTGCCCGTAGCACGTGGCGCACCTGCCTCAAGCTGGGCTGGGGCGCGGCACTCGTGGCCGGTCTGGTCAATCTGCTGCCGATTCTTATCAACGTGTTTATCTAGGGGGATGCGATGAATAAAACCATGTCGCGCTCGCCGTGGGTGATCCATTACGACGGCTCGAGCTGCAACGGATGCGATATCGAGGTGCTTGCGAGCCTGACGCCGCTGTTCGATGCGGAGCGGTTTGGTGTGGTCAACACGGGTAATCCCAAGCATGCCGACATCTTTTTGGTGACGGGGTCGGTCAACGCGCAGAACGCGCCGGTGGTGCGCCAGATCTACGAGCAGATGGTCGAGCCCAAAGCGGTGGTTGCCTGCGGTGTGTGCGCCTGCAGCGGTGGGGTGTTCCGTGACTGCTACAACGTTGCCGGCGGTGTGGACCGTGCCGTGCCGGTCGATGTGTACGCGCCGGGCTGTGCCATCAGGCCCGAGAGCGTGATCGACGCCATCGTCGAGGCCTGCGAGGTGCTCGATGCCAAGGAAGACGCCATGCGGCAGGGGCGCGATCCGCTCAGCGTGGGCGGGGCCGCCACATGGGATGGCGGGGATCCGGCTTTTACGGGTGCCTCCGGTGCGGCCGGGCCGGCAGGCGCTTCCACGGCGACCAATACCGCGGCGCGAACGGATGAGGGGGAGTAGCTGTGCAGGAGTTCGAGTTTGAGCGCGTGGCGCTCGGGGACCTGTTGGGGCGCGTTCAGGCGCTGCGGGGACGCGGTGCTCGGTTTGTGCAGATGCATGTGGAGCACCATGCGGATGGCGAGCGTTTCAACCTGGTATACACCTTCGTCGACGTCGATGCCGCGCGTGCGCATGTGGCCGCGGGCGAGCCCTATGCAATCGAGAATCTGCTGATCGAGGGCGTGAGCGCCGATGCGGACGTGCCCTCTATCAGCCGCTTCTATCCGGCCGTCTTTCCCTTTGAGAACGAGGCGCACGATCTGTTTGGTATCCATGTCACCGACATGCAGGTGGATTTTGAGGGCTATTTCTACCACGTGGCGGTGGATAAACCCATGAGCGTGGTGTCGCCTGAGGTCAAGGCGGCGCGCGAGAAAGCTGCCAAGATCCGTGCCGCCAAAGAGGCCAAGGCCCGTGCGGCGGCTGCGGCGAAGGCGGCGGCGGAAGACGCGAGCGGCGCGACGGGAAATGCCGACACGTCCGCGCCGACAGCGGCCGCGGCATCGAATGCAAAGGAGGGCGAGTAGCCATGGCCAAGAAGACGGTGATCCCCTTTGGTCCGCAGCATCCCGTGCTGCCCGAGCCGCTCCATCTTGATCTGGTGGTCGAGGACGACGTGGTTATCGAGGCCGTGCCGCAGATCGGGTTTGTGCACCGCGGGCTCGAGAAGCTGGTCGAGAAGCGTGATATGCATCAGTTTGGCTATATCGCCGAGCGCATCTGCGGCATCTGTGCCGTGGGCCACAGCTATGGGTACGCCACGGCCTGCGAGCGCCTGCTGGGAATCGAGGCGCCCCGCCGCGCCCAGTACATCCGCGTGGTGCTGCACGAGCTGTCGCGCATCCACTCGCATCTGCTGTGGTTGGGGCTTTTGGCTGATGCCTTTGGCTTCGAGGCACTCTTCATGCGCAGCTGGACCCTGCGCGAGCAGATCCTCAAGATCTTCGAGCGCACCTGCGGCGGTCGCGTGATCCTGTCGATCAACGAGATCGGTGGCCTTAAGCACGATATCCCAGACGAGGAGCTGGCGGGTATCGTCGAGGTGCTCGATCGTATGCGCCCCGACTACGAGCGGCTTATGCACACGTTTTTGGACGATGCGAGCTGTGGCGAGCGCCTGCACGGCGTGGGCGTGATCGGGCGCGATAAGGCACTCGAGCTATCGATGGTCGGCCCGTTTGTGCGCGCGTCGGGCGTGGACTACGACGTGCGCATGTTCGGTGATGGAGCCTATGGCGAGCTGGGGGACTTTGCGCCCATCGTGGGTACGGACGGCGATTGCTACGATCGCTGCCGCGTCCGCTGCGCCGAGGTGCTGCAGAGCATGGATATCGTGCGCGAGCTGGTGGCGCGCATGCCGTCGGGCGACATCGGCGGGCGCACCAAGCTCGTGCCGGCCGACGGCGCACGTGCCGAGGTACTGCTCGAGCAGCCGCGCGGCGAGGCGTACTATTATGTGAGCGGCAACGGCACCAAGAACCTCGACCGTTTTCGCGTGCGCACGCCTACATCGCAAAACCTGGCGGGGCTCACCTATGCCCTGCAGGGCGCCAAGCTGGCCGACGTGCCCATGATCATTTTGACAATCGACCCGTGCATCAGCTGCACCGAGAGGTAGGGAGCACTATGGGAATGATGACGTTTGCCAAGACGGCGCTATCGCAGCTGACGTCCAAACCGGTGACGGTGGCGTATCCTGCCGAGTCGCTTGCGGCCCCCGCTGGGCTGCGCGGGCACGTGGTCAACGATACCGATACGTGCGTCTATTGCGGCATGTGTGCGCGGCGTTGTCCGGCGGCGGCGCTTGCCGTCGATCGCAAGGCGGCGAGCTGGACGATCGACCCGCTCGCCTGTGTGGCGTGCGGCGAGTGCGTCGAGAGCTGCCCCAAGGGATGCCTGTCCATGGCTCCCGAGCGCGCCGCCGTAACCCGCAACCTGCAATTGGGGACGTAGCAAAACAGCAGGTTTTTTTTGGACGGGTGCCGCTGAACCTGCTGTTTTGCTACGTCCCCAATTGCAGGTTAGCCGTGCAGGTAGGCGATGGCGATCTGCGTGCGGTTGCGCAGGCCGAGCTTGGCGAGGATCGAGCTGATATGGTTGCGTACCGTACCCTCGCCCATATAGGCCGTGGCGGCGATTTCTTTGTTGTCGAGCCCACGCGCGATAAGCTCCGCCACCTCAAACTCGCGATCGGTGAGGCAGTTGAACGCCGCGGGGCGCCGTCGGTCGATGCCGGGGCGGTCCACCGACGCATTACTTGCGCTGAAGTCAATGCCTTCGACCGCCTTGCCTTCGAGCACGCGCTTGCCCGCCAAGACCTGCCGCAGTGCGGGCGGAATGGCGGCAACGTCCTGTTTGATGAGGTAGCCGGCCGCACCGAGCTTGAGCGCCTGGACGATATACTCGTCATCGGCAAACGTTGTGAGAAACACGACGTGGGGTGCACTGGCCCCGGCTTTCAGAATCTCGCGCGCGGCGGAGAGTCCGTCGCGGACCGGCATCTGGATGTCCATGAGCACGATGTCGGGCGCGATCTGGGCTGTGAGCCGTATGGCGTCGTTACCGTCGAGCCCGGTGCCCAGGACCTCGATATCGGGCTGGGCACCCAAGATGATGCCGAGCGAATCGCAGACGAGGCGATCGTCGTCGATGATCACGATCTTCATGGGCGGACTCCTTTGGAGACGGGCCGATTGTCGCCGGACTGGGCAGTATCGGCGTTCTGCGGTTTGGGGATGGAGGCGAAGACGCGCCAGCCGGGGGCGGTACCGGCGCCGTTTGCAGTTCGTGGCCCGGCGTGAAACGTGCCGCCGAGAGCTTCGACCCGCTCCTGCATCGAGGCGAGCCCCATGCCCGAGGCCGCGGCCCTGACTTCTTGGCTGCAGCTGCCCGTTCCGTCATCATCGATGGTTAGGTTCCAAAACCCGGGCTGTTCGGTGCAGCGGACGCGCAGATGTTGCGCGTGTCCGTGGCGCTCGGCATTGGAAATCGCCTCGCGCAGGATCGCGAGCAGCGCCGTGCTTATGACGGCGGGGGCGCGGCCGGCAGCGACGTCGAGGTCGATGACGAGGGCGTCTCCGCAGCGCTCGGCGATGCCCCGCATCTGAACGGAGAGATCGCAGGCGTCGTCGCGAAGCGCGTGCACGCTCGCACGCACGGTGCTGAGTGTCTCGGCGAGCGTTGATCCTACATCGGCAAAATCGGCTGCGGTGTTGGGCTCGGCCGCATGGACTACGCGAAGCGCTTCGACTTGGAGCGTCGCACGTGTGAGGATGTGACCGACGTTGTCGTGAATCTCGCGGGCGATGCGGGCGCGTTCGGAGAGCGTTGCGAGCTCGACTTCGTAGCCTTGGCGATCGATGAGGTCGCGGTTCTTGGACTCGAGCGAAAGCGCCCGTTCCTGCAGGGCGTCGCGCGTGCGGCGGTTGTGCTCCGCAGACCGCACCGCCTGGGACGTGCGAACGGAGAGGAGCACCGCCGTGCATGAGAACAGGCAGGTCAAAAGGGCTGCGGTGTTATTTGCGTCGAGTAGAGCGGTGCGGACGCATGCGACGGCTATCATCGCGCCGCCGATGGACGTGAGCGGATCGCGCCACCCGCGCTCACCCGGCCTCAGCGCGTCATAGGCGGCAAGCGGGATAAACGGGCATGCATCCGGAAAGGCGAGCGCGCAGATAAGATAGGCGAGCGCGAGGGTCGCGCGCCCACGCCGGGGCGCGATCTCGCCCAGACACGTTGCGGCGACGGCGGCGAGCAGCTACGCTACGTGCCCGGCATCGATGGTCGCCTGTGCCAAAAGCGCCAGGCAGCACAGCATGACGATGGTCTTATCGAGCAATCTATCCATGAAGGCATTGTAGGGCCCGCGTCCCGTTGCTCGCCAGTGACAATCCTCCTTCTACGTCGGGGAAACGATGACATACGTCACTGGTGCGATAGGGCGCCGCCTGCGATGATGCGGCTATACCTAAAACCCTGCGGCCAAGGAGGCCTCCATGGCGGACATCGTCTCGGTCGAGAACCTCGTCAAACGCTACGGCGAGCTCGTGGCGCTCGATCACTTCAACTTGCATATCGCCCCGGGCGAGATCTTCGGCTTGCTCGGCCCCAACGGCTCGGGCAAGACCACGGCCATCAACTGCATGCTGCAGCTGCTCACCTACGACAAAGGCGAGATCGCGCTCTTTGGTGAGCCCATGTCGCCCATCCGCTACGATCTCAAGCGCCGCATCGGCGTGGTGCCGCAGCAGATGGCTGTCCTTGGCGAACTCACCGTGCGCGAGAACATCGACTACTTCTGCAGCCTCTACGTGGACGATCGCGCACGTCGTCGTCAGCTCGTAGACGAGGCGATCGATTTTGTGGGGCTCGGCGACTACGCGAAGTTTCGCCCTGGTAAGCTATCGGGAGGCTTGGCGCGCCGACTCAACATCGCCTGCGGTATCGCACATCGGCCCGAGCTCATCTTTTTCGACGAGCCCACGGTTGCCGTTGACCCACAGAGTCGCAACGCCATCCTCGAGGGCATCGTGCGTCTGCGCGACGAGGGCGCGACGGTGGTCTATACCAGCCATTACATGGAAGAGGTCGAGCAGATCTGCACCCGCGTCATGATCATGGACGGCGGCCGCGTGCTCGCGCAGGGCACAAACGACGAGCTCAAGCGCATGATCCAGATGGGGGAGAAGGTCACAGTCGAGGTCGGTGCCCTGGACGACGACACGCTCGCGGCCGTCCGTGCGCTTGGCCATACGATTTCGGCCGAGTGCACGGCGGGCGAGCTTGTGTGCTCGTGCGAGGCAAGCCCTCACAACCTCGTCGACATTCTCGACACGCTCCGTGCGGGCGGTGTCGGTATTGGGCGCGTGTGGTCGGAGCCGCCGACGCTCAACGATGTGTTCCTTGAGATCACCGGCCGCGAGCTGCGCGATTAGGGGGCGGGATCGATGCTTCAGACGATCAAGGTCACGGTCCTGGCGCGGGCGCGGCGAGCAGATTTCTGGATCTGGTGCCTCGTCTTTCCTCTGATCCTGGCTACGCTATTTATCTTCATGTTCGGCAGCCTTAAGAACGGGGCATCGGTCGAGGCGGTGCCGGTCGCCGTGGTCGAGGATGACGCGTGGGATAGCTCGGCGTTCTCGCAGGTCGTGGACGGCCTTGCGACGGGCGATGACCGCCTTCTCACCTGTCAGCGCGTGTGCTCGGTCGAGGTGGGCGAGCAGCTGCTCGATCAGGGCGAAGTCGCGGGCGTCTATGCGGTCGATGCTTCGGGCAAGCCGCAGGTCGTGTTGGGACCTGGGTCGAGCTCCACGGATGGAACGGATGCGCGGAGCGTCAACCGGTCCATCTTGGAGACCGTTGCGACTGCGTACATCCGCACCTCGGCGCTTATCGAGCGCGTGGCCCGGGAGAATCCGTGGACACTTGCCGATCCCAGCGCTGTAACACGTGCCTTGGGTATCGAGGGCAACGTCGAGCGCGTTTCGCTGACGCGTGCCACGCCCGACGACACGGTGCGCTTCTACTACGCACTTTTGGGCATGGCGGCGCTCTACGCGAGCACGGCCTCGGCTGGTGCGCTTCTTGACGCGGCGGGCAACTTGAGCCCGCTCGGCGCGCGTCGCAGCTTGGGAGGGCAAAGCCGTCTTGCCATGCTCGCGGGGACGCTGCTGGGCTGCTGGGCGATCGCGTATTTTTGCCTGGTGCTCGTCTTTCTCTATGTTCGCCTGGTCGCGGGCGTCGACTTTGCGGGACGCGACGGGCTGGCGCTTTTGGGCCTGGCCGCGGCATCGCTGCTGGCGGTGGCCTTTGGCATGCTGGTGGCCGCTCTGCCCCTGCGCGGCGGCAGAGAATCGCGGACCGGTCTTATCACGGCGGTGAACTGCGTAGGGTCGTTGTTCGCCGGGCTTTACGGTATGCCGGCTATGGCGCTTGCCGACGAGGTTGCCCGTGCCTGCCCGGCCGAGGCCTGGCTCAACCCGGCCAAGCTCATCAGCGATACGTTCACCGATCTGTACTACTACGAGGGGCTCGAACCTTTCTTTGCCCACGTTCTCGCATGCGCGGGGCTCGCCTGCGCGTGCCTTGCCGTAACCACGTTCGTCTTTAGGAGGCAGCGCTATGAGCACCTTTAAGGCAGCCCTGCGCGTCGCTGCAGCCCATCCGCTCTACATAATCATTTACACCGTAGTCGTGTCGTTGATGGGTGCGTTCATCGCGCAGATGGTGGGCGCCGTTCCGGGGACTTCGGCGGGCGAGGTCTACGAGCCGTACGCCGCGAGCGTGGCCGTGGTGGATCGCGACGGATCTGCGCTCTCGCGATCGTTCGCAAGGTATCTGGGGGAGCGCTATGAGCTCGCAGATGTTGCGGACGATGCGGACGAGCAACAGGATGCCGTGGCCACGGGTCGTGCAGATTGTATCTTCTTTATTCCCAAGGGCTTCGGTGCCGATCTGCTTGCCGCGGCGCGTTCCGGCTCTGAGTTTCCGCAGGCTGAGGAGGCGTACGGCGTGAGCACGCAGGCTTCGGCCCTGGTTGGATCCGATGCGGCGCACTGGGTCTCGCTTGCTGGGTCGGCCGCCGCGCTCGAGCCGCAGGCGGATGCAGAGCGGGTTATCGAGCTGACCGAGACATCGGCCGATGCGGCTGCCGACGTGCGTATTCACGCCACGGCGGGCAAGAGCTCCGCTGCAGATCAGCTCTCGGTCTTCCTCAGGTTCGAATCGTATGCCATCACCTCCTCGGTTATCGTGTGCGTGGGATTGGTGCTCTCGGCGCTCTCGGAGCCTGATGTGCGCCGGCGTCTTGAAGCTGGGCCGCAAACGCCGCGTTCGCGGGCTGGGGGCATGCTTGTCAGCTGCTTGGTGCTGACGCTTGGGGTGTGCGTGGTGAGCGCTGCGGTCGGGCTCATCGCACTGCACGATGCAGTGGCGTCGCTCGTGGCTTGGCAGGTGGTGCTTGCCTTCTGCGCGAATCTCGTCTTTGGGCTTGTGCCGCTCGCGATCGCGTTTCTCTGCAGCGGTCTGGGGGCGCGCGAGGAGGTGCTCAACGCCTGCGGTAACATCTTGGGCATGGTCATGAGCTTTATGGGCGGGGCATGGGTGCCCTTGAGCTTCATGGGCGCGACGGTTGTGACGGCGGCGCATTTCTTCCCGACGTTCTGGACAAACGATGCGATCGTGGCGGTGCTGAGCGCCAGTGCACCTACGGGTAGCGTCCTTGCAACGTACCTCACGGATGTCGGTATCACGGCGTTATTTGCCATCGCCATTGCCGCTGTGGCGCTCGCCCTCTCCCGGAACCGCCAGCGCTAGCTGCCCGCCCCCTCCTCTCTCGTTGAAGTTCGACTTTCCAACGGGTACCGAGCCTTCAAATTACATAACCGCAGGTAAAACGCTCGGCAGGTTTTACGTTTGCCGAGCGTTTCGTTGGAAAGTCGAACTTCGATGAGGGGGCGGGGGAACCGGCATTGGAAACTCGAACTCGAACGGGGCGGGTGCCGCTGAACCTGCTGTTTTGCTACGTCCCCAATTGCAGGTTCGCATATACGCCGGGGGTGGGATGTTTGTCTCGGGTGCAGGTTGGGACATGTGTCACCTGCTCGCGACCTGCTCCTTTTCTCAAAATGTGACCTATAAGGGTCGTATTGACGAGAAAGGGGGCCATCATGGCCAAGATGCTCAAGGGCTTGCTGGCGGTGACGCTCGTAGCGCTGCTCGTGCTGCCGGGCGCGGCGTTTGCCATGCTGCCCGAGGCCAATGCGCGATCGAGTACGGGACCGACGGTGAGTGGTCGCACGCTCGATCCGGATACGACTGCTCGGTGGGAGCACTGGGCTGCCGGCGGTGGCGATGAGAGTCGGCTGACGACGGAAAACGTCGGGCGCATCTGGACGGACAAGACCGTGCGCGAGGCGGGCGACGGGAGTGAATCCGATTTCGAGACCACGCTCTCGGCCATGTCGTCGACGAGCGATACGACGTCGCTTTCCAACAAACCGCTCGATATCGTGCTGGTGCTCGACGCGTCCGGGTCGATGAGCGATCCGATGGGCAACGGTGATCAGACCAGCCGTATTAAAGCACTTAAGGATGCGGCGAATGGCTTTATCGATACCATCGCGGCGCAGAACGCGAATATCGCGGATGCGGACAAGCAACATCAGGTCGCCATCGTGAAGTTTGCGGGGACGAGAGCAATCGCGTTGGCAACGACAAGTATCGGGATAGGCAGTACACGTATAACTACTCGCAGATCATGAAAGCGTCCGGCGCCTGCACGGACGATACCGCCGATACGTTCAAGGACACGGTTAATTCCATCGAGCCGGCCGGTGCCACGCGCGCCGATAACGGCATGAAAGTTGCAGGCGACGAGCGCTGCGCCTCGAAGCGCGCGGACGCCCAGAAGATCGTCGTGTTCTTTACCGATGGCACGCCGACGAGTCAGCAAAAATTCGAGTCAAATGTGGCAAGCCCGGCTATTGCGTCGGTAAAGGCCATGAAGGATGACGGCGCCATCGTTTATACGATCGGCATCTTTAGCGGTGCCGATCCGAGCGCTGACGTCGCGAACACCCGCACGACCGACGAGAACAAGTTCATGCAGGCTGTGAGCAGCAACTACCCGCAAGCGACGTACGACCGATCCGGCTGGGGCGAGTGGGCTGATTACGCCTGGAGCTTCGGGTCCCGCGCGGAGAACTCGGATTACTACAAGTCCGCGACCAATGCCGATGAGCTCAAGAAGGTCTTCGAGGGCATCTCCCAGGCCATCACGAGCGGCTCGGGCTATCCCACCGAGACCAGGGACGGCTACGAGACCAAAGACGGCCACATCACCTTTACCGATGAACTCGGCGACTTCATGCAGGTCGACGGCTTCACAAGCGCCGAGATCGATGACGCAGCGTTTGACGCCGCGAAGAAAACGACCAAGGGCAACACCGATACCTACACCTTTGGCGGCAAGGCCGCAGACCTCGTCATCACCGTTGAGCGCGCGGGTTCGGACAGGCCACAGCGGGGCGACAAGGTGACGGTCAAGATCCCGGCGGCGCTCATTCCGTTGCGCGAGTACAAGGTCGACAAGGCCAAGGGCACCTTTGCGGTCGAGGCTATCGGCAGCGTGTCGCCGATCCGCGTGGTCTATACCTCGAGCGTCAAGGATATCGCGCGTCAGAATCTCTTTACGCCGGGCGAGGTCAAGGGCCTGGCCGATTACATCGAGGGCCATCGTAATCTTGAATCCAACACGGTGTATTTCCTGGCAAACAAATGGTCGGGCGGCGAGCTGGGCGACACCGTCGCCGCGTTTGAACCGGCCGATACCAACAGCTATTACTACTTCCAAAAGGACACGCCGATCTATACGGACGAGGCCTGTACGGAGCGTGCGGTCAAGGCGCTCGATCCTGGTGTGATCTATTACTACAAGGACGAGTTCGTTGCCAAGGGTGCCGACGGCAAACCGGTTGACAGCCACCGCGTCGTCTCGTTCCCGGGCGAGATGGCGGCGCAATTCGACGGCGCGCTGAAGGCGGATGGCACCGGATACTACTTCACCAAGGGTATCGCGCGTCTGGCCTATATCGACCAACTCCATACCGAGAAGGACGCAGTGGGCGGTAATAAAACCGCCACGGCCCGCGACGTGCTCAACCCGCGCTGGAACAAGACCGATGCCACCAAGAACGCCACGCATGTCCAGTCCCATCTGGGCAACAACGGCAAGATCGCTTTCAGTCTGGGCACCACGTCGGTCACGCTTGATACCAAGGCCGCCTTTGGCCTGACCAAGGTGCTCGCGGGTCGCGATTGGACGGACGCGGACGGGTTCACGTTTAACTTGGAGCTTGACGCGGCAAAGTCGAGTGACCTCGAGGGTGTGGATCGGCTGCAGGGCTCAACCACGGTGACCAAGGCCGATGCAGACGAGGCCGGCGCAGCGAAGATCGACTTTGGCAGTTTTACCTTCTCCAGGCCCGGTACGTACGTATATAAGGTCTGGGAGCTCAAGGGCGGCAACACCCACGAGGGTATCACATATAGTGACAACGCCGTCACGGTGACGGTTGAGGTCACGATCGACGCTGCGGGCGCGCTGCACGCCACCGTGAAGCCGATCGAGAGCCCCGTGTTCACCAATACCTACACGGCGGAGACGCCGGCCGACGGCGCGCTCGTCATAAGTGCGAACAAGACGCTGACCGGTCGCGCGATGGCCGACGGCGAGTTCACGTTCGGTCTGGGCTATGCCAAGGCGAACAAGCCCTTCGACTCCGCCAAGAATAAGGACGGCAAGGTGACGTTTGCCCCGATCAAGTTCACGACGGCCGCCAAGGCGAAGGACGGCTGGACCTCTCTGCCCGAGCTCGTCCGCAGCGGCCGTGCGACGCTCGGTGCCACCGAGGACGGCAAGCGCGGCTGGACCATCAAGTACGTGGCAGCTGAGGAAACCGGCAAGCTCCCGTCGGGCGTCAGCGCTGCGCTCGGCAAGCTTGAGGTCACGGTGACCGTGGTCGACAACGGTGACGGCACGCTGGCGGCGACAGCCGACTACGGTGAGCTCGGCAACACGTTCAAGAACGAGTACAGGACCGATAACGAATCAATCGAGCTCGAGGGATCTAAGGAGCTCGAGGCGGCGGACGGCCTGACTCCGCCTGATATCGCCGGCCAGTTCACGTTCACCGTGTCTGGCGAGGACGGTGCGCCGATGCCTGAGCGCACGAGCGTGGCTAACGACGCGAACGGCGGTGTCGACTTTGGGCAGATCACCTTCACGCTCGACGACCTCAACCGTGTACTCGGCAGCGAGGGCGGCAAGCGCGAGCATACGTTTACCTACACCATTGCCGAGACGGGCGAGGTGCCCGGTGTGACCAACGATGCTCAGACGACGCGCCAGGTCAAGTTTACCGTGAGCGATAACGGCAAGGGTGACCTCAGCGTGACGCGCGACCCCGAGGCGGACATCTCGTTCACGTTCACTAACACCTATGACGTAAAACCGGCCGAGTCCCGTGTGACCGACCAGGTCGCGGTGACCAAACAGCTTGCAGGACGCGACCTGCGCGACGGTGAGTTCTCCTTCGAGCTCGTCGAGGGCAAGGGCGACGATGCCAAGGTGGTCGCCACCGGCAACAACGCCGCTGACGGCACGATCACGATGAGCCCCGTTACGTACGATAAGCCCGGTAAGCATACGTATACGCTGCGTGAGGTCGACGGCGGCACCGTGAGCCGCGGCGTGACCTACGACGATGCGACCTACACCGTCGAGACCACCGTGACCGACAACGGCGACGGCGCGCTCAGTGTGAAGCATGCGCTCAAGGGCTCCGATACGGCAGTGTTCAAGAACGAGTATCGCGTGGTCCCGCTCGAGACCGAGGTCGACTTCGGTCTGACCAAGCAGCTTGTCGGTCGCGATTGGGCCGATGACGAGCGCTTCGACTTTGAGATCTCCGCGGCCGAAGGATCGCCCGAAAACACGCCCCTGCCCGTCCAGGCCCTGGTCTCGGTCTGGGGCCGCGATGCCCGCAACGGCACGGCTCCTGTGCGCTTTGGCAAGATTCGCTTTACCGCGGCGGGAACCTACAAGTACCAGATCCGTGAGGTCGCGGGCGACATTGCGGGCATTGCCTACGATAGCCATGGCGCCACGGCGACCGTGACCGTGACCGAGGACGGCGAGGGTAACCTCACCGCCGCCGCGCCCACGGTGAGCGCCTCCACGTTCACCAACTCCTACCGCAGCGTGCTCGACTACGGCGCGATGGGTGGCCTGAGCATCTCCAAGACGCTCTCCGGACGCCCCATGGCGGCTGGGCAGTTCAGGTTCACGGTGACGCCCGTCGACGAGGCTTCGGCCGCGGCGCTCGGCCTGGAGGCCGGCCCCAACACCTTTGCGTCCCCGGCGACTGCCGAGGGCACGGTTGGCCTGATCGATGTGCTGGGCGGACGCTCGGTCGAGTTTACGCAGGCAGATGCCGGCAAGACCTTCAGCTATGCCGTGGCCGAGGTTAACGACGGCAAGGCGGGCTACACCTACGATGACGCTGTGCGAACGGTGACGATCTCGGTGGCTGACAACGGTGATGGCACGCTCACCGCGACCACGACGGTTTCCGGTGGAGCATCGGGCACGCTCGTCACCACCTACACGTCCGGCAAGCAGACGGCCGAGCGCGCCGTGGTGCCGTTCGTCAACAGCTACTCCGCGACGACCGATGCGCCTGGCGGCACCGGTGCGCAGGTGGTTGCCACCAAGACGCTGGACGGCCGCGATATGGTCGACGGTGAGTTCTTCTTCGGCATCGCCTATGCGGGCGAGACCGAAGCCATAGGGGGTACCGTGTGCTCCAACATCAACGGGCAGGTGAGCTTCGGCACCCTGCACTACAGCACCCAGATGCTGGCCGATCTGGTGAGTACCGGTCGCGCCCTGCGCACCGATGCGGGCGGTCACCTTGCCTGGACTATCAACTACACGGCCTTCGAGTACACCGGCCTGCTCGCCGAGAAGGGCATTACCGCCGAGAAGGAGAGCTTCGGCTTCAAGGTCGTGGTGGTCGATAACGGCGACGGCACCCTGACCGCCACGCCCGACTACGGCGGCGAGGTCCCTGCGTTCGAGAACACATACGACGCGACGTCCGTCGAAGCCGAACTCGCGGGCACCAAGGTACTCAAGGCGGCTCCCGGGCTTGCCCCGTCCGACATCGCGGGCAAGTTCACCTTCACCGTGGCCGGTGAAGAGGGCGCCCCCATGCCCGAGCGCACGTCCGTGAGCAACGACGCCTCCGGCAACGTGAGCTTCGGCAAGATCACCTTTGCGCTCGACGATCTCAACGCCGCGCTGGGCGCGACGGATGAGGCGGAGGTCCTGTCTGCCGCCGATGGGGAGCTCGACCCTGTCCCCGCGCCCGTTCGCAGCCATACCTTCGTCTACACCATTACCGAAGCGGGTGAGGTTCCCGGCGTGACCAACGATGCGCAGACGACACGCACCGTGAGCTACACCGTGACCGACAGCGGCGACGGCAGGCTCTCCGTCACCCGCGAGCCTGGGCAGGGCACGGCCTTCACGTTCACCAACGTCTACAGCGTGGAGCCGACCTCATCGAGCGTGACCGACCAGATCACGGCGACCAAGCAGCTTGCGGGACGCGACCTCGCCGACGGCGAGTTCTCCTTCGAGCTCATCGAGGACGGCGCGGTGGTCGCCACCGGTTCGAACGATGCCGCGGGTGCGATTAGCATGAGCCCCGTCGTCTACACCGAGCCCGGTACGCATACCTACACGCTGCGCGAGGTGATTCCCAATGCATCCGGTGTCTACAAGGGCGTGACCTATGACGGCACGACCTACACCGTCGAGACCGTCGTTACGGATAGGGGCGATGGCATGCTCGACGTGAAACATGTGCTCAGGGGCGCCGATGCCGCCGTGTTCAGCAATACCTACGAGGCCAAACCCGTGACGGTCAAGCTCGGTGCCATCAAGGTACTCGAGGGCTGTACGATCAAGCGCGGCGAGTTCGTGTTTATCCTCAACGGGGACGACGGAACGGAGCGCACCGTATCCAACAGCGCCACGGGTGCGATCGACTTCGGCGCGTTCACCTTCGCCGAGGCGGGAACGCATGTCTACACCATCGCCGAGATTGCGGGCGATGAGAGCGGCATGACCTACGACCGATGCGTCTACACCGCAAGCGTCGAGGTGACCGACGATGGCGAGGGCTACCTGACGGCCAAGGTTTCCTATAAGACCGAGACCCAGGGCAGCGAAGGCATCGTGTTCCACAACACGTACAAGACGCCCGAAGAGCCCAAGACCCCCGGCAAGCCTGACGAGCCTGGGATTCTTAGGACTCCCAGCCTTTCGCCCGTTGTCATCAAGAACGTCAACAAGTTCGTAACGCACGTCAGGGGCCTGCTTCCGGCCACGGGAGACCAGACTGCAGGAGCGCTGGTCCTGGCAGGGATCCTTGCCGCTATCGGCGCAAGCCTGATCGTCTGGACGCGTCACCGTAGCTAACGGCCCGTATATCCAGGGGCAACGGAGCACGGACCCGTTGCCCCTGCCCCTGCTCCTGCAATTGGGGACGTAGCAAAACAGCAGGTTTTGGAGCGGTTGCTACCGAACCTGCTGTTTTGCTACGTCCCCAATTGCAGGTCTCAAACAGTTATCCATGGGTTACTATAAGAAGAACATAAGTAACGTTCGGTTAACTGTTGGGGGATGACATGGCAACGCACGAGCCTTACGTCTGCGTCCGAAACCTTATCAAGCATTATGGAGATGGAGAGGCGCGCCTTGCCGTGCTCGATGGCGTCGACGCTTCGATCGGCAAGGGGGAAATCTGCGTGATGCTCGGCCCCTCGGGCTCGGGCAAATCGACGTTCCTCAACCTGATCGGCGGGCTCGAGAACGCCGACGGCGGCAGCATCTCCGTGGACGGTTGCGAGCTCACGTCTCTCAAGCCCGGCGAGGTGGGCGAGTACCGTCGCCGCGAGTTGGGCTTCGTCTTCCAGTTCTACAACCTCGTGCCCGATCTTACCATCAAGGAGAATATCGAGGTCACGGCGTATCTCTCCAAAAACCCGCTCCCGATCGACGACCTGCTGCGCTCGCTCGGGCTCTACGAGCATCGCAACAAGTTCCCGCGCCAGGTCTCCGGCGGCCAGCAACAGCGCTGCGCCATCGGCCGCGCGCTCGTCAAGAACCCGGGGCTGCTTCTGTGCGACGAGCCCACGGGCGCCCTCGACTACAAGACATCCAAGGAGATCCTCGCTCTCATGGAGCAGGTCAACCGCGACTACGGCTGCACCATCGTGATCGTGACGCACAACGCCGCCATCGCCCAGATGGCTCACCGCGTGCTGCGCCTGCGCGACGGCCATATCGCCGCCGACGAGGTCAACGAGCACCCGCTCGCCGCGGCCGAGCTCACCTGGTAGGCCGCCATGAGTCCGCTTTCCAAGCGCTTTTCGCGCGAACTCAAACACAATCTTGGCAAGTATCTCGCCATCTTTTTACTGATGGCCGTCTCCATCGCGCTCACTTCGGGCTTTCTGCTCGCGGCGCATTCGATCAGCGTGATCATCGAGGACATGGGGAGCGAATACGCCATCGAGGACGGCCGCTTTACCACGAGTTTCGAGGCCACCGAGGCGCAGCTCGATGCCGCCCGCGATGCCGCCGAGGACGCCGGCCACAAAGTGAAGGTCTATCCCAACTTTTCGATCGACGCCGCCTTCACCAAGGCACATGGTGATGACGGCACCAAGCGCACCCTGCGCGTGCGCGCCATGACCGAGGAGATCGATCTTTCGGCCTACGCGCAGGGCCGCAAGCCCAAGACCGCCGACGAGCTCGCCGTCGACCGCGTTTTCGCGACCAACAATGACTTGGGCCTGGGCGACAAGGTCAAGCTCCATGGTCGCACCTACAAGATCGTCGGCATCATGACCCAGTCCGACAGCCAAGCGCTGTTCCTCAACAATTCCGACTTTACCGTCAATACCATCACCTATGGCGTCGGCGAGCTGACGGACGATGGCTTTGCGGCGCTGCAGGCCGCCGGGGCCGCGCCCGCGTACGTCTATTCGTTCAGCTTTGCGGGCAACCCTTCGGTTGCCAAGCGCACCGATATCGAGAAGGACATGGTGAAGGCCCTCGATAAAGCCGATGCACGCGTGACCGATCTTACCGATGCGAGCGCCAACCAGGGCATCGGCTATGCCGCCGACGACGTCAAGGGCGACTCGGCCATGTGGACCGCGTTGCTCGAGATTATCATCGCCATCATGGCCTTTGTCTTCGTGGTGCTCACCACCGCCACCATCGAGGAGGAGAGCGCCGTGATCGGTACCCTGCTGGCGAGCGGTTACCGCCGTCGCGAACTCGTGGTGCACTACCTGGCGCTGCCGACGATCGTGGGCGTTACGGCCGCCGTGGTGGGAAGCGCCTTGGGTGTGGCGGTGTTCACCGAGCCCATGCGCAACCTCTACTACGGTTCGTACAGTCTGCCGCCGTTCTACGTGAGCTGGGATTGGGGCGTCTTCGTCATCACGACGGTCGTTCCGGTGGTGGTACTCGTGGCGATCACGCTGCTCGGCCTGCTGCGCAAGATGAACCTTACGCCGTTGCAGTTCCTGCGCCACGAGACTTCGGGTCGCGCCGGTACCAAGCGCGGCTTCGACTTGCCCGAGGGCCTGAGCTTCACGGCACGCTTCCGCCTGCGCGTGTTTCTGCGCAACCTGGGCAACTTCGCCACGCTGTTTCTGGGCATCGCCTTCGCCTCGCTGCTGCTGCTCTTTGGCCTGGCGATCCTGCCGACCATGACCCACTACGCCGACAACCTGCACAACACGCTCGTGGCCGAGCACCAGTACACGCTCAAGAGCCCGCTCGAGCTCGAAGGCACCGATGATGAACGCGCGGCATGGGCCGCGGCCGACACGCTGCTCGATGCCGATCCGGCCAAAACCTCCGCCGTAGAGGATACAGCCGAAGAGCTCGAGGATGCCGTCGCCGCGCTCAAACAGGGCCCCACGGTCGAGGCCGCCTCGCGTATGCAGGCGGCGCAGCAGGGCTTTTACGACAAGGTCGATGCGATTGCGACCGATCTGGGCATGAGCCGCGACGATACGCTCGACCTGCTCAAAAAGGTTGAGGATCTTGACGTGGATGACGAAGACGTGCATCCGGTCAACACGATCGATAACGGCGAGGCCAAAATCGACCAGGCCGAGAAGTACGCGGTCTATTCGCTCGATTACGATCGCGGTGAGGATCGTGGCACTGAGTCCATCACGGTGTATGGCGTGGCCGAGGATTCGCGCTACTGGCGCGATTTGGACGTGGGTGACGGGCGCGTGGTGCTCGGTGGCGGCCTGGTCGACAAGTTTGGCTTCGCTGCGGGAGATGCGCTCAAGCTCTATGACAAGTATGAGGACAAGACCTATACGGTGACCTATGGGGGCGAGGACGCCACCTGGGGCACCAAGTCGGATATGAACATCTATATGAGTCTGACCGACTTCAACAAGTTCTTTGGCAACGATGCGGACTACTTCAACGCCTACGCGAGCAACAAGGCGCTCGACCTCGATGCGCGCTACTTTGCGAGCGACCTCACGCCCGATGACATGGATGCGATCGGTGAGCAGTTCGTCGGCATGATGAGCGATCTGATTGGGCTCATGGTGGGTCTTGCGGTGACGATCTTCTTGATCTTCATGTACCTGCTCACCAAGGCCGTCATCGACCATTCCGCGCGCTCGATCAGCTACATGAAGATCTTCGGCTATCGCGATCGCGAGATCTCGCGCCTGTATGTTCGCTCGATCACGCTCGTGGTGGCGGTTTCGCTCGTGCTGAGCCTGCCGGTGATTATCTGCAGCCTCACCGCGATCTTCCGCTCCATGCTGCTGTCCTATAACGGCAACATCGAGATTTATGTGCCGAGCATCGCCATGCTCGAGTGCGTTGCCATCGGCTTTGCGACCTACCTGGTCGTGGCGGTCCTGCATACCCGCGCCATCAGGCGCGTGCCGCTGGCGGAGGCCCTGAAGGTCCAAGAATAGCCCCACCTGCGATTGGGGACGTAGCAAAACAGCAGGTTTGAAACCTGCTGTTTTGCTACGTCCCCAATCGCAGGGTGTCATGCTTGACCTCGAGTGAACTCCAATGGGTACAATCCTCTTTGTCTGTAACGTCATAGGGATAGAGGGGATTTTTCTATGACCGAGAACGCATCCCAGGCACCTGCCAAGGTGTACTTCACCAACCTACGCACGCATGGCCGCGAGAGCCAGCTCGACAAGCTCAAGCGCCTCATCCGCCGCGCCGGCATCGAGCAGATTGATTTTGAGAACAAGTTCGTCGCCATCAAGATCCACTTTGGCGAGCTGGGCAATCTCAGCTTTTTGCGCCCCAACTATGCGCGCGCCGTGGCCGACGTGGTCAAGGAGCTCGGCGGCAAGCCGTTTCTTACTGACTGCAACACGCTCTACGTGGGCAGTCGCAAAAACGCGCTCGAGCATATCGACACCGCCTATCAAAACGGCTTCACGCCGTACGCCACGGGCTGCCAGGTCATCATCGCCGACGGTCTCAAGGGTACCGACGAGACGCTCGTCCCGGTCAAGAACGGCGAGTACGTCAAGGAGGCCAAGATCGGCCATGCCCTCATGGACGCCGATATCGTGATCAGTCTCACGCACTTCAAGGGTCACGAGCAGGCGGGCTTCGGCGGCGCCATGAAGAACCTTGGCATGGGCGGCGGCAGCCGTGCCGGCAAGATGGAGCAGCATGCCGCGGGTAAGCCGAGCGTGGCGACGGGCCAGTGCGTGGGCTGCCGCGCCTGCGAGAAGATCTGCGCACACGGTGCCATCTCCTTCGACGGCACGCGAGAGCGCGAGCTGGCAAACGGCACGACCCGTACCGTGCACGTGGCGTCGATCGACCACGACCGCTGCCTGGGCTGCGGCCGCTGCATCGGCGTGTGCAACCAAGACGCCATCACGCCCGATTACGACGGCGCCCCCGACGTGCTCAACTGCAAGATCGCCGAGTACACGCAAGCGATCGTCCAGGACCGTCCGAACTTCCACATCTCGCTCGCCATGGACATCAGCCCCAACTGTGACTGCCACGCCGAGAACGACACGCCCATCGTCAACGATATCGGCATGTTCGCGAGTTTCGACCCGGTGGCCATCGACCAGGCCTGCGCCGACGCCGTGCTGGCGGCAAAGCCCCTGCCCGACACCGAGCTCACCGAGAGTGCGGCCAAGATGGAGCACAACCACGTGCATCTCGAGGGCGAGCAGGCCGCAGATCCGTTCTGCATCACACACCCCGACACCGACTGGCGCACCTGTATCGCGCACGCCGAGAAGATCGGTCTGGGCACGAGCGACTACGAGCTCATCGAGGTCAAATAGCGTGCCCGTGGGCCGTTTTCGCACCGAAACGCTGGTTTAAGCCGTCGCGGGGGATGTCTCCTGCGGCGGCTTTTTGCAAGTGAGTGGACTTTTTGCGACCTGCCGAGTATATCGTCGGCATGGCTCTATAAAACCGCAGGTAGAGCAATTGCTTCTTGCCGTGATACTCGAACCTTTCCAAAAAGTCCACTCACTTGTATCCAAGGGTGCTTGCAAAACGGTCGAGCGGGCGAAAAATCAGTCGAAATGCGCTTCGAGGAATGCCCCGACCGTGCTCCAGTAGAGCCCGGGATCGGTTTGGGCGCTCTGGGCGTGGGCCGCACCGTGCACGGTGAGCTTTTGCTTGACCTTGCTGGCGCACGCCTCGTAGTTTTGATTGAGCATGCTGTAGGGGACGAAGGTATCCGCATCGCCATGGATGAACAGCATGGGCAAGGTTGCCTTTTTGAGCTGCTCGACCGAACTTGCGGTGCGAAAGTCGTAGCCGGCCCGCACGTTGCACACGAGGTTCGCCGCATCGAGCAGCGGGAAGCTCGGCAGGCCGAACACGTCTTTGAGCTGCAGCGAGAACTCGTCCCATACGCTGGTGTATCCGCAGTCCTCGATGATGCACTTGACGTTATCGGGAAGTTTCTCGCCTGCCACGTTCATGGCGGTGGCTCCACCCATCGACACGCCAAATACCACGATGCGCGCCTGGGGATCGCGTTGGACGATGTCTTCGATCCATTGGACGACGTCGAGGCGTTCGGGCCAGCCCATCCCGATATAGGTTCCACCGGAGCGCTCGTGCGCCCGCGCCGCCGGCGCCAGCACGTTCATGCCGCGGTCGAAAAATCGTTTGACGTAGCGTGCCATGCCGATGGGTTGGTTGGTATATCCATGCAGGCAGACGGCGTAGTCATGGCTGTCCTCACCTTGGTCAAAGTACCAGCCCTTGAGAGGGGTGCCGTCATTGGCGGCGAGGCTGCGGCTCGCGCGGTGCTCCTTGAACCAGGCGCGCGCCTCGGTTTCTTCGGCGTCCATCTGCTCACCACCCGCTTTGGCGGCCTGACCGTCCTGCATCATCTTCATGGTATAGGCGGCGTTTGGGTTGAGCGCGAAGTCAAAAAGAAAGTTGCCGGCAAAGCAGAGCAACGCCACGACAAGCACGGCGGCGACGCAAGCGGCTATCTTGAGCCGACGGTGGGGACGGGTGGTTGCAGAAGACACGAAGGAACCTCCGAATATACAACGGTTAACAAGTCAACAAATGAATCCAACGCATTATCGGCGTTTGATGTTGATGCGTCAACATGCAAAGATTGGGTAAACGAATCCTAAGGGCCGCGGCGCGTCTCGCGTGCGCCCAGGCGCTTTGATATAGTGTTGAGAACTATTTATTTGGAGGCAAACGAGCGTCATGCCCGATTCGAGCGACAGTTCCAAGCCGCGACCCCAGGCCGCGGCCGTCCCGCATTACACGGTGGGCGAGGAGATCATGAACTCCGTCACCCATGGCGTGGGCTGTCTTTTGGGTATCGCCGGCCTGGTGCTGCTGATTGTCTTTGCGGCGCTGCGCGGCGGCGGACCTGCGCATATGGCCGCGGCCATCGTCTACGGCGTCTCGATCATTCTCGAGTATCTGGCCTCCACGCTCTATCACGCCATACAGCCCGTTCGTGCCAAACGTGTGTTCCGCATCATCGACCATAGTTGCATCTATCTGCTCATTGCGGGCAGCTATACGCCGTTTTGCCTGATAACCCTCGCCGACGACGGCGGCCCGACGCTATTCTTTGCTGTCTGGGCGATCGCCATCGTCGGCATCGCGTTCGAGTGCTTCATGCGCGAGCGACAGCCGCGGTGGCTCACCGGGCTCATCTATCTTGCCATGGGCTGGCTTGTCGCATTCAGACTGCCGGCGCTGGTGGCGTTGCTCGATCCGGTCGCGCTGGCTCTGCTCGCCATCGGCGGTGTCTGCTACACCGTGGGCGTGCCCTTCTACATCGCCAAGAATGTTCGCTACCTGCACAGCGTCTTTCACCTGTGGGTGCTTGCGGGCAGCATCTTCCAGTTCATGGCGGTGATCCTCTTCGTTATCTAACGATCGCGTGCACCGTGTGCCGTCGGTCGGCCGCGTCTCTTTTTGACCTTTTCATCCGATCCCGAATCTTGGAGGTTCGAGAACACCCCGATGGACATAACCATCTCGATCATCACCACCCTCATCCTCACCCTCATCAACGGCTATTTCTCCATGTCCGAGATGGCGCTTACCACGGCCAAGCGCGCCGTGCTCGAGCACGAGGCCGATCAGGGCGACCGTCGTGCCGCCCGCGCCGTCAAGCTTGCGAGCGATTCCGACGAGTTTCTCGCTACCATCCAAGTGGCCATCACCCTCGTGGGTTTTGCGTCCTCGGCCGTGGCGTCGACGAGCCTTTCCGATCCGCTTGCCGGCTGGCTCATGAGCTTTGGCATCGCGCCGCTCTCGGCCGTCGCGCGCGGCCTCGCACCCGTCATCATCACGCTTGCCGTGGCCTTCATCTCGACGGTCATCGGCGAGCTGGTGCCCAAACGCATCGGCCTCGCCAACGCCGAGAACGTCTCCAAGCAGGTCGTGGGCCCGCTCTCGGTCTTCCAAAAGATCGCGCGCCCCGTGGTGTGGGCGACCGGTGCCTGCGCGGACGGTCTCGCCACGCTTCTGCGTATCAAGAGCGCCGACGACCGCCAGAGTGTGTCCGAGGAGGAGATCAAGTACATGGTCTCCGAGCAGGATGATCTGCGTGACGAGGAGAAGCGCATGATCCACGAGATCTTCGACCTGGGCGACGCCGTGGCCCGCGAGGTCATGGTCCCGCGCGTCGATATCACCATGTGCGAAGACACCGAGACCGTCTCGGACGTGCTTGCCACCATGCGCCAGACCGGTTACAGCCGCGTGCCCGTGTTCCACGAGGATCCGGACAACATCGCCGGTATCGCCCATATCAAGGATCTGATCGAGCCGGCCCTTGCCGGTCACGGGGACGATGCCATCGCCCAGCATCTGCGCGATGCGGCCTTTGTGCCCGACACCAAGGACATCCTGCCGCTGCTCTCCGAGATGCAGACGAGCCATGACCAGATCGTCATGGTGGTGGACGAGTACGGCGGCACGGCCGGTATCATCACCATCGAGGATATCGTCGAGGAGATCGTGGGCGAGATCGAGGACGAGTTCGATCCCGACAACAAGTACCTCACGCGCCTTTCGCGCCGCGAGTGGCTCGTCGATGGGCGTTTTTCGTGCGATGATGCGATTGAGCTCGGCTGGCCCATCCAGGAAAGCGATGATTATGAGACCATTGCCGGCTGGATCCTGGAGCTGTGCGACTCGGTGCCCGACATCGGCGAGGTGTTCGAGGTCGAGGGGTATAAGTTCAAGGTGCAGTCGATGCGCGGCCAACGTATCTCGCTCATTCGCGTGATCGCGCCGGCCGATACGGACAAGACGGATGCTGCGCCCGGTTCGGACGCCGATGCGGTTTCTGGTGGCGCGAGCCATGCAGAGCGTATCGACGGCGACGAGTAGGCAAGGCGGCGAAGGAGAGACATGGCAGGCCTGTTCAACATTCTCAAGGTCACGGTCAGCGAGGATAAGATCTGCGCGCACGTGTTGGTCAACCCCAACATGCCGCTCATGACGTCCGAGGATATCGAGGCTACGGCGCGCGTGTACTATCTGGTGCCGGCTATCGCCAAGCATCTGTGCCTGGGCGATGCGGGCCGCGAGTTCCAGGACTGCATGGGCAACACCGAGCTCGCCCATCTGCTGGAGCACGTGACGGTCGAGCTTATGAACGAGACGGGGCTCGCCGGCAAGATCGCCTGCGGCCGCACGCGCGTGAGCGAGCATGACGAGCGCGTCTTTGAGATCGAGATCTCGTGCCCCGATGACGTTTTGACCATCGGTTCGCTCTCGTCTGCCACCTTTATGATGGATTGGGCGTTTTTGCATGCCGATCAGCCCGCCCCCGATGTCGAGGGCACGGTCAAGGGTCTGCGCCAGCTGGTGCTGGGCATGCGTGCCGAGCTGGAGGGCACGACCATGGCCGCCGAGGCGCCCGACGGTGAGCTGCAGCTCGACGACGCCTCCGAGGGGCAGGAGACTGCTGGGGACGAGCCCGAGGATAGTGCGGATGCTCCCGTCGATGAGGGGCATGAGGCCGCGCAGGACGCGTCAGGCGAGGGCGATCCCGAAGTTGCCCCTGCACCCCAAGGTGCGCCGAGCTTTGAGGATGAGCCGCGTCAGGTGATCGATACCGAGGGCGCGACGGTCGAGGCCCGCGAGACCGCAGGGGCCGTGTTCGGCGGTGCTGCCACGGTGCCGCACGAGGGCCAGCTGCCCTTGCAGGCCGGCGCCTTCGATGCGGACGCGGCTGCGCCCGGCGAGGGTGTGGATCCCGATGCCACGGCAACCATGCAGGCGCTGCCGCTCGAATAGGATCGCGACCCGCGCGCATTGTCGCCGCGAGCAGCGAGGATACCGTATACGGATGGGCGCGCGAATACCGTGCGCCCTCTGGGTATAATGGACAGCATTCAACCGATGGGCGCCTGTCGTCCAGGTGAGAGGAACGATTATGGGTAAGACTTTCAACTTTATCTCCGGTGCCCTGCTGGGTGCCGCCGCCGGCACCGTCATCGGCATCGCCCTGGCCCCGCGTTCGGGAGCCGAGACCCGTGCGATGGCTGCCGATATGGCCAACGACGCCTGGGACAGCGTGCGCGACACCTATGAGCACGGTGCCGATACCGCCCGCGCCGCCGTCAACGATTTCGGCCCCATGGTCGATGCCAAGACTGATGACCTGCGTGCCAAGGTCGACCTGGCCCGCGAGCGCATGGATCAGCTCCGCGAGCAGCTCAACGAGGCCATCTCGGGCGGCAACGTCACGCCGGCGGCCGACGTCGTGGTTGAATCTGCGGTCGAGAACCAGGACGAGGAGCCTGCTGAGCAGACCTCTTCCGAGGCCTAATGCACGCCGGGGACTTTATCGGCGCCAAGCTCTATCGCAAACCGGCCGAGGACAAGCGCACCAAGAAGGACGGTACGCCGCGCAGCCCCAAAAAGCTCGGCAAGATCCACTTTCCGGTTTTTACGCCGGGCGGCACGCGCGTGGTGGGCTTCATGGTTCGCCAGCCCGATATCGCCGGTATGATCAAGCAGCCCGACCGCTTTGTTGCGCTCGATGCCATCGGTGTCTACGAGGGCGCGATCGCCGTAGAGGACGTCAAGGGTTCCTATGACGAGGCCGCGGCCAAGCGATTGGGCATCGATCTGGACGACTGCATCATCTGGGTCGGCATGGACGTGCGCACCGAGTCGGGCGCCAAGGTGGGCTATTGCTCCGATGTCGAGTTCAAGCCGCGTGCCGGAACGGTCATCTCGTTCGCGATCACGGCGGGTGCGGCCTCCAGCGTGCTCGTGGGCGACGTTCAGATGCCGCCGACCATGCTGCGTGGTTACGAGAAGGGCGCCATGATCGTCTCCGACGACGTCAAATCGCTCGGGTTTACGGGCGGTGCCGCGGCAAAAGCTGCCGAGGCGACGGTCGTGGTGGGCGACAAGGTCAAAAAAGGCGCCAAAGTGCTCGATGACAAAGGCTCGGTCGCTGTGGACAAGGGCAGCCGTGCGCTCGGCAAGCAGCTCGGCCGCACGCGCGGGATGTTCAAATCATTCGCCGACGAATACAAAAAGGCGAGCGGTTCATCCAAGACCAAGGGCTCAGCAAAATAGCGTATCGATATAACTGTTATCAGGCCGGCGACATCGCGTCCCGGCCTGATGTGTTTGAGGGTGGGAGTACCATTGCAAAAACGTACCAGCTCCAACTCGCATGTTCCCCGGCGCCACGACCTGGGCCATCTTCCCGGTTCGCAGACGCGGCGGCGCCGTAAGCCCGGGGCGATGTATCTCAACCACAGCCGCGGTTTCAGCGATCGCAGCGCGCATATCGGTTCCCATGGCCCGGGGTTTCGCCGAGGCTCGCGTCTGCCCTATGCCCTGATCGGTGTGGGCTGTGCGCTCGTACTGTTTGTCGCCGCGGTGATCGGCTATGTCAACCGCAGCGTCGACGTCACCCTCAACGGCGAGAAGACCGCGGTGCGCGTGGGTTCGACGCTTCAGGTGCTCATCGACGATCAAGGTCTTACCGATACCTATAGCGCGGGCGATTTGCTTGCCGTGGACGATAGCGTGCTCACCCGCCATGGCGGCGAGCAGCTCTCGATCAAGGTGGACGGCAAGCGTGTTGACCAGAAGGCCTGGGACGAGCGCGAGCTTGCGGGCGGCGAGAAGATCAAGGTCAAAAACGGCCGCAATGTCTACGAGAAGCATCAGGTACAGGCTACTGCGATAGAGCCCAAGCTCACCGTGGAGGGCACGGGCGCCATCGAGTATGTAAAGACCTGGGGTGTCGAGGGGCGCTCCGAGGTATGGGTGGGCGAAAAATCGGGCAAGACGCAGGATCGCGGGCAGGTAAAGCCGGCGACCGACTGCGTGGTCGAATGCGTGAGCGTGACACCCAAGGGCAATGCCAAATATGTCGCCCTGACCTTTGACGAGGGGCCGAGTACTGCTACCGCGCAGCTGCTGCAGGTACTCAAAGACAAGGGCGTGGGCGCCACGTTCTTTCTTTCGGGCGATGCGGCGGCCGCAAACCCTGCGCAGGCCAAGGCCATCGTGGACGCCGGCTGCGAGATCGGATCCAACAGCTATAGCGATGACAGCCTTAAAGGGCAGGATCGCGATGCGGTGCGCAAGCAGATCAGTCGTGGTGCCAAAGCGATCAAAAGCGCAACCGGCACCAAGACGGCATTGCTGCGCGCGCCCTATGCGGCGTTTGACGAGCAAAATTGGCTCGACGCCATGGACCTGGTGAGCGCTGTGGTGTCGTGGAATCTCGATTCGGGCGACTGGTTGCTCGAGGGTTCCGATACCACGGTGCAGACGGTGCTCGATTCGGTCACGCCGGGAAACATCGTCCTGATGACCGATAGCGACGAGACGGCCGAGCAGACGGTCGAGGCCCTGGGCCAGATCATCGATGGGCTGCAGGCGGACGGCTACCAGATCGTGAAGCTTTCAGAGCTGGTGGGGACCGATAGCTCGCTGAGCAAGAAGCTCACCTCGCTCGACAGGGTCCAGATGCCCAAAGGGGCCGTGGTTCCCACCCAGATCGCCGAATCCTAACCTGCAATTGGGGACGTAGCGTTTTTGCAGGTCGTGCCTTTGGGTTGATCGACCTGCAAAAACGCTACGTCCCCAATTGCAGGTAATGTCAGCGCATCGTCAGGGTGCTATATGCCCAAGGTATGCAGCGAGAAAAATCGGCGACCCCGGACGGCGCTGATGCTATAGTTACTGCGGTTGCGGCGGGACGCTGTCCCGACCGCTCAGCAAGGTGAGTCAAGAGAAAGGTTACAGGTGAAATCCAAACCTCGACCATATAGTCGATGACCCCTTGCAGGTGCTTGATTGCGCGTGCACGGGGTGAAACGCCGGACGGTCCGTCCGCCCGTGCGCGCAAATATAACCATCTATGCCCATTCTGTTGCGGAGGCGCTCCGCAGGCGGCGTGCGGCTAAACGATAGGGAGCACCGTTGAATTATCTGAGTGAGATGCTCAAGTTGCCGGTCGTCGATGTCGACGGCGAGAAGCTCGGCGTGGTAAACGATTTCGGTATCGCCACGGGCGAGGTCTTTCCACACGTCACGTCGCTTGCGTTTCGCGGCCCCGGCAAGACCCCCTTTATGATCAGCTGGCGCAAATACGTCGACCGCATCGACGACACCGGTGTCTATCTCAAGACCTCGGCCACCGACGTGCGCTTCTCCTACCTGCAGCCGACCGAGCTTTTGCTGGCACGCGATGTGCTCAACAAACAGATCGTTGACACGCAGGGTCTCAAGGTCGTGCGCGTCAACGACATCAAGTTCTCGATGTCGGGCGAGAATCAGCTTCGCCTGCTGGGCGCCGAGGTGGGCGCGCGCGGCCTGCTACGCGCTATCAGCCCGGCCCTCGAGCATGTGGTCGAGGGCTTCATGAAGCGTATCGGCAAGCCAATGTCCGAGGACATCATCGCTTGGTCCTATATGGACCTGCTCGAGCGCTCGACGCAGAACATCCAGCTCTCCGTGTCGCACAAGACGCTCGGCGAGCTGCATCCGGCCGACATCGCCGACATCATCGAGCAGCTCGATCCGCGTCTGCGCGCGCAGGTGTTTGCCCAGCTCGATACCGCGCAGGCCGCCGAGGCGATCTCCGAGCTCGACGACGACGACCTCATGGCCGAGATGCTCGAGGGCCTGTCCGATACGGACGCCTCCTCGATGCTGGCCATGATGGACCCTGACGACGCCGCCGACCTGATCGAGGAGCTCGATTACGACAAGGCCGAGAAACTCCTGCGCCTCATGGGCGTCAAGGAGGAGAAGGCGATCCGCAATCTGCTCGGATACGAGGAGAACACCGCCGGCCGTATCATGACCTCGGAGTTCGTGGCGCTGCCCGCCACCGCGACCGTCGACGACGCCATCGAGGCGATCCGTAAGCTCGACGAGGACTTCGAGAGCGTCTACTACGTCTACACCGAGGACGATCGCGGCGTGCTGACCGGCGTGCTGTCGCTGCGCACGCTGATCGTCGCCGACCACGACCAGCGCCTGTCCGAGCTCGCCTACCGCGACCTGGTCTATGTCTCTCCCGATCTGGACCAGGAAGACGTGACCGACGAGATGACCAAGTACGACCTGGTCGCCATCCCGGTTTGCGACGAGAACCGTCATATTCTGGGCATCGTCACCTTCGACGACGCCATGGACGTTATCGCCGAGGAGCATCAGGAGGACCTGCAGATCGCCGGAATCGGCTCGGGTGACAACGCGACCGATGACTCCACGCACGTGCTCAGCTGGTTTGTGCACCGCCAATACTGGGTTGCGGTGTGGGCGATCGCCTCGAGCGTTATCGCCGCGGTGCTCGGCGCGGGTATCTGCGCGCCGCATCAGGTGATCTATCCCATGTGTGCTATGCCCGTGGTCCTGCTCGCGGCTTCGCGCATGGTCTCCTTCGTCAAGAACTACTTTTTGGAATACGACGGGCACGACGACGAGCCTAAACCCTATCTGGGCTTTTGGCTGCAGAACACCGGTATGGGCCTCATCCTGTCCGTGGTGATCTATCTCTGCGCGCAGCTCGTGCGAACCTCGGCGTTCCCCGATGCGCCCATGTTCGAGGAGACCCTGTTTACCGGATGCTTCAATATCGCGGCCGTTGTGTCTCTGCTCGGTTCCATGAGCTCGGTCATCTATCTCAAGGTGCTGTTCTGGCGCGACGAGCACGACCTCAACACCTCGGGCACCGCGCTCAACGTTACGGCTGTCATGCTCTCATGCGTCGCGTACAGCATCGCGTGCGTGGCACTCATCGCGCGCGTCATGGGATAGGCGAGGCCCATGCAAAAGAAGACCAAGCAAAAGCTCACCATCGGCGCCATCTTCGGCGCCATGGGGCCGGGGCTGCTCGCGGCGCTTTCGGGCAACGACGCCGGCGGTATCGCCACCTATTCGAGTGCGGGCGCGAGCTATGGTTACAAGATGCTGTGGATGCTGCCGGTGATGACGGTGCTGCTGATCGTGACGCAGGAGACGGCGGCGCGCTGTGGCTGCGTGACCGGCAAGGGTCTGGCGTCGCTCATCCGCGAGCGCTTCGGCGTGCGCAAGAGCGTGCTCGCCATGGCGGCGCTCCTGATCGCCAACACGGCCGTCACCATCTCGGAGTTTGCGGGCATCGCGAGCGGCCTTGCCCTTTTTGGCGTGCCGGCGAGCATCTCGGTGCCGCTCGTGGCGTTGCTTATCTGGTTGCTCACCATGTCGGGCAGTTTTCAGCGCATCGAGAAGATTTTGCTGCTGGTGAGCTGCGTCTTTGTGACTTATATCGTAGCCGCTTTCATGGCCGGCCCCAACTGGGGCGAGGTGGCGCGCGACACGCTTATCCCCAGCATTCAAGATGACCCCAACTACGTTTCGCTCGTGGTCGCCACCATCGGCACCACCATCGCGCCGTGGATGATCTTTTTGGCGCAGAACAACGTGGTCGACAAGAACGCGGGCGAGGACGACATCGTCCTGCAGCGCATCGATACCGTGAGCGGCTCGATCGCAGCCGATATCATCGCCGGTTTTATCATCATCACGACCGGCACGGTGCTGTTTCCCGCTGGTATCCAGATCAGCGATGCCGCCGACGCCGCACGTGCCCTCGAACCCATCGCCGGCCAGTGGTCGACGGTGCTGTTCGCCTCGGGTTTGGTGGCGGCGAGCTTTTTGGCGGCGTGCGTGCTGCCCGGCGTGACGTCGAGCGCCATTTGCGAGGCTTTTGGCTGGGAGCGCGGTGCGGATCGCAGCTGGGAGGAGGCCCCGGTCTATCGCGGCATCATCACCGCGATCGTGGGCATCTCTGCGCTGCTCGTGCTGCTGCCGGGCGTCGATCTGTTCCAGATCATGATGACCTCGCAGGTCATCAACGGCGTGCTGCTGCCCGTGGTGCTGGTGTTTCAGGTAATGATCGCCGCCGATAGGCACATCATGGGGGCGAACCGCAACGGCCGGGTGTGGAACGTGCTCACCTGGGCCACGATCGCCATCATCACGGTGCTCACGGTGATCATGTTCGTATTGCAGGCGATGGGCTACAGCGCCTAGCATCCAGACTCTCGCATCGTGCTCGCTGCGGGGCATTTGCGGTATCGGTTTTGGTACCCCAGCGCCCCTCAGTAGAGTGGTTTACGAATCCTGACCTAGCGTGTGGGGCTGATAGGCGAGCGCCTTGATGAGCGCGTTGGCGGCGTTTTGCACGGCCTGGGGCTGTGGGTCGCTCACATGGTCCTCGGGATGCACGGGCAGCTCCTTCTTGACGGTGTCGTGGATGAGCTGCAGGTATTCCGTGACACCTGTCGTCGAAAGATGCGTGCCGTCACCGTCGAACAGGTCGTTACGGTTGGCGCTGTAGCTGTACCAGTCGATCACGTGCACGTTCTTGTAGCGTGTGGCCGCGTTGGCGATCGCCTGGTTGGTCGAGCTGACCCAGGGCTGGGGGCTGCGTGTGTTGATAAAGACCACGTAGCGCGCGTCTCCGGCATCGGTCATGATCTGATCGATCTGGTCGTCGGTCACCAGACCGTTGGTTCCCAGCGCGAAGACCACGATCTTTCCCGCGAGATTTTGCTGGATATAGCTTTCGAATGTGGTGATGCCCTCGCTAAACTGGCGTCCCTTGGCGGCATCGATGTGGCTGTGGGGGAAGACCCCGTCAAAGCTGTCGACCGCGCGCAGCGATACGGAGTCGCCGATCATGAGCACGTCGTAGGCACCGTCGGGAAAACCGTCGTTATCGTCATCGGTGTCGTCGGCCGCCTGCTGTTGCTCGGGCGCCTCGTTTTCGGTCTCTTTTTGGAGCAGCTCGGCACCCTCGCCCGAGAGCGCCGAAGTGTCGGGTACGAGGGCGCATCCGCCCACGGCCACCGCGAGGACCAGGCCGCAGATGCCGCACAGCACGGCATGTTGGCGCGCCCAGAGAGCGGGCGTGGTCTGGCCGCGGCGCACGGCGTCGATAAAGCGCCCGAAGGCTCCCTTGCGAAAAGGCGTCTCGATAAAGCGATAGGAGACCTCGGCCGCCGCGACCACGATCGCTACCTGGATCACGTATTGCCACCAGGGGGTATCGGAGATATTGGCGACGGGGTTCATGAGCAGCAGCAGGGGATAGTGCCACAGGTAGATGCTGTAGGAGCGCTTGCCCACCCATACGAGCGGGGCTGCCGAAAACACGCGGGCCACCAGACCATGGGGCTGCACGCAGGCGGCGATGACCATGAGTGTGAGGATGGAGCACAAAAGCGTGCCGCCCTGATATTGGAACGCGGTGTAGCCGTTGGTGAGCGCGATCATGGCGATCAGCCCGGCAAGGCCGATAAGGCCGAGCACATCGATGCTCGCCGGAGAGGCCAAAAACTGCACGAGGGCCCCGGGGCGAGCAGGCTTGCCGTCGGGGGTGCCGGCGCCGTCGCGATGCGGAATGAACGGCAGGGCGCGTATAAGCCGATCGAGATGCAGGCGGCGCACCAGGCGCGCGGGCGCCAGATCGCGGTCGGGGATAAATGCCATCCAGGCGCCGAGCAGCAGCGAGAACGCGCGCGTGTCGGTGCCGTAGTACAGACGGCTCGGGTCGGCGGACGGGTTGTAGAGCAGTGTCATGGCGGCTGCCGAGGCTATGGCCAAGCCGAGCGATACGCGGCGCGCGGCAGGCTTTTTGGCGCCGGCGGCAACCAGGCCAAAGAGCAGCGGCGGCCAGATAAGGTAGAACTGCTCCTCGATGGCGAGCGACCAGAAATGCGTGAGCGGCGAAGGATCGCCCACGGCGTTGAAGTACGAGACGTTATGAAGGATCTGCCACCAGTTGTTGAAGAACAGCAGCGACGGCAGGATGTCAGGGCGCATCTTGGTGAGCATGACGTGGTTGAAGATGGTGCAGAGCACGGCGGTCACGGTGATGACGGTGACGACGGCGGGTACCAGGCGACGCACGCGCCGGATCCAAAAGCCTTTGAGGTCGATGCGGCCGGTTTTGGCGATTTCGTTCAGCAGCAGGCGCGTGATGAGGTACCCCGAGAGCACAAAGAACATCGTGACGCCCAAAAGGCCACCCTGTGCCCAGGTGAGGTTGAGGTGATAGAGCACCACGGCCACGACGGCAAACGTGCGCAGGCCGTCCAGTGCGGGGATATAGCGCGACTTGGGGCGCTGCGCCTCTGCTCTTGCGGGGCTTGCGGCTGGGGATGGAGTATTTTTGCGGGCCCGTGCCGCGCTCGCGTCGGCAGTGCGGCGCGATGCCTGTCTGCCCTCGACTGCGGTGGCCCGAGCAGAAACGGCGCGCGCGTCGCGGGGGTGACGACTGCGAGAGATTCCGTTGTCGAGACCGGGCTCTGGTGTGGACGCCGCGCGGCGAGGACGGGGCACAGGTTGGCTGGATCGATCCATCTACATATCTTCCAATAACGCGAAAACGCAAAATAATCAGCACGTTTATACATTGTAGCGGGTCTTGCCTATGGATGGTTGCTGCCGCTTGCGGCTTGGGCGTTCGTAAATACGAAAGTGAACTAAAGTTATAGGGGTATCGGCCGCGTGGCGGTCTGTTCGGTGCGAGGAGGCCTCATGGCGCAGGAAAACATCGTCGTGGTGTTCGGCAGCTTGAACATGGACCTTTCGGTGGCATGCGAGCGTCTGCCTCAGGCTGGCGAGACCGTGCCGGGTCGCGGGTTTATTTCCAATGCCGGCGGCAAGGGCGCCAATCAGGCCGTTGCTGCCGCGCGGATGGGTGCGCGCACGTTTATGGTCGGTGCGGTCGGCGATGACGCGTTTGGACGCGAGCTCGTTGCGGGGCTCGAGGCCGCCGGCGCCGATTGCGGTCATGTGGTGATTTGCAAGGACGTCGAGACGGGTACCGCCACCATCATCCGTTGCGGGGGCGATAACCGTATCGTGCTCTCGCCGGGGGCCAACCACGCGCTTACGGGTCGGGATGCGTGCCGCGCACTCGATGACCTGATGGTCGGGTTGCATGCCGATGCCGACAGGGCCGATATTGCACCGGCTGCCGGCAGCGTCTTTATCGCCCAAGGGGAATGCGATGGCGCCGCCACGGCCGCGGCGCTCGCCTATGCACACGAGCTGGGGTTCTATACGGTCTTCAACCCGGCGCCGGCATGCGACCTGCCTGCCGAGGTATGGGCCCATGTCGATTTGGTTTGTCCCAACGAGACCGAATGCGCCGCCCTCACGGGGGTGCTGCCCGACGACGACCTGAGCTGCGTGGCTGCCTTGGAGGCACTGACGGCCAAAGGGGCCGCATCGGCGGTCATCACGCTGGGCGGCGCGGGGTCGGTGACGCTGGGAGAGGACGGCGGCGCGCTGCGTATGCCGTCGCTTTCCCACGAGGTCGTAGACACCACCGCGGCCGGGGACACCTTTATCGGTGCCCTTGCGGCGGCGCGTGCTGCGGGACAACCCTTGTACGACTGCATGACGGCCGGTGCTCGTGCGGCGGCGATAACGGTTTCGCGTCTGGGGGCCCAACAATCCATTCCCTCGCGCGCCGAGGTTCAAAACATGTTTATGGGAGAAGCGGAGTAGAACAATGACAACCAAGAAGCTGATCCTCGATCTTGATATGGGCGTGGACGATGCGATGGCGCTCGCCTATGCCCTGGGAAGTCCCGAGGTCGAGCTCGTGGGCGTGACCACGACGTTTGGCAACGTGCGCGTGGAGCAGTCGGCGCGCAACTGCTTGGCGGTGCTCGATCTGCTGGGGCGCCCCGAGGTGCCGGTGTACCTGGGTGCCGATCGCCCCATGGAGGCGACCGAGCCCTATATGCCGCCGGCTTCCACGGCGCTTATCCACGGCAAGAACGGCATCGGCGGGGCGAGCATTCCCGACTCGCCCTATGAGCCGGTCGGGGCGAGCTCGGCGGGCGGCAAGGCCGCGGTCGACTATCTGATCGACGCGGCGCGCACCTATGGTTCCGAGCTCGTCTACGTGGCGACCGGTCCGCTCACCAACCTTGCGCGCGCTCTCGAGCGCGATGCGGCGGCCATGATGTCGATCGGCCGCATCGTGGTGATGGGCGGCGCCCTCACGGTGCCGGGCAACGTGAGCGCCGGCGCCGAGGCCAATATCGCCAGCGACCCCGAGGCGGCCGACGCCGTGTTGCGCTCGGGACGCAAGCTCACCATGGTGGGGCTCGATGTGACGCATCGCGTGGTGCTCACGCAGCGCGATATAGCGCCGTGGACGGGTTCGGGCACCATGGCGGGCTGTGCGTTTGCGAGTATGGTCGAGCATTATATCGAGGCGTACGAGGCGACCTCTCCGTACCTGGGGGGATGTGCCCTGCACGATCCGCTGGCCGTCGCCGTGGCGATCGACCCCACGCTCGTGGGCGCGTTCGGATGCAACCTGCGTGTCGATCTGCTGGGCGAGTATCGCGGCCGTACGATCTGCGATGAGCGCCGTCTGACCGATCCCGACAAGAGCGCCCTAGTGGCCCTCACCGTGGATGCTCCGCGCTTTGTTGCCGAGTTCAAATCCCGCATCTCCCGCGCCCTCTCCTAGCAAAATTAGGACGGGGTCCAGAATCGCAAACTGCCTAGCCGTTTGCGATTCTGGACCCCGTCCTAAACGTCTGCCCGGAGGATTTGCTCCGTTGGGGGAATAGTGCCCCCACAGCGCTTGACAACAGGCTAAACTAACGATGTAAACATTTACTAGTTTGTTTAGATGCAATTTGCGTCCGTTTATCTCGAACCTGCGGGGACGAATGCCGGGCGTTGCCATAGGGGGTTCGACATGCCAAAGGCCAGCGTTCGCGAGATCAGCCGTATCACCGGCTTTTCTCCCGCAACCGTCTCCAACGCGCTCAACCGCAAGCGCAGCGTGAGCGAGGAGACCGCCAAGATCATCCTCGAGTGCGCCCAGTCGCTCGGCTACCAGCAGGCGTCGCAGCTCGAGAGCATCCAGTTCGTTCTCGCCCGCAAGACGGGCGCCATCTTCGACGAGAGCACCTTTCATCCTGCTGTGATCGAGGGCGTGGAGCGCCAGGCCCGTCGCCACGGCATGAGCACGAGCTTCGTTTCGCTCGACTTCTCAGATCTCGATGCCGTGCGTCCGCAGGTCGAGGGCCTGATCTCGGACCCTTCGGCCGCGATCGTCCTCATGGGCACCGAGCTCGGTGAGGAGGACTTTGTGCTCTTTGCGAACGCCGCGGCGCATCTTATCGTCCTCGACGGCTGGAGCGACCGGCAGTACTTCGATGCGGTCGTCATCGCCAACAGCGACTCGGTCCTGCGCGCCGTTGACTACCTCATCGAGAAGGGACATCGCCAGATCGGTTATCTTGCCGGCGAGCTGCGCATCTGCAACTTCAAGGACCGCGAGCGCGGCTATCGTCAGGCGCTCGAGGATGCCGGGCTCACCATCAACCCGGCTTGGCGCGTCACACTGGGCACTACGCTCGAGACCGCTTATCTGGATATGGGCAAATGGCTCGACGAGACGCCGCGCGACCAGCTACCGACCGCCTTTTTCGCCGAAAACGACGTGCTCGCCGTGGGTGCGATGCGCGCGCTTTCCGAACATGGCATCAACGTGCCCGAGGACGTGTCGATGATCGGTTTCGATGACCTTTCGGTGGGTGCGTTCTCCAACCCGCCGCTCACCACGGTTCATGTTCCCAAGCATGAGGTGGGCGAGATCGCGGTGCGCCGCCTGGTGGGCAACATCCGCAATCCCAAGAGCTACACCTGCAAGACGGCCGTGTCGACCTATTTTGTCGAGCGTCAGAGCGTGCGCGAACTTTAGACGGCTATGTCATAAGACTAGGGACCGTTCCTTTGTCTTGTCCGAGCCGAGGTGCCGATTCGGTACCTCGGCTTTTTTGTGCACCGTTTGCATTTGGATTGTTTACATACCGTTTAGCCTGATTTATCTACCGTTTGCGGGTATCTAGCGCTAAACTCCTAAACAGCAGAGTAAAACATTTAGTAAACAGAACAAAACATGCGATGGCTTTGTTTGCTAAACGCCTGTGTATAGGGGAGGACATACATGGATAAGATCAAGCTCGGCTTTGTGCCCACGCGCCGCAGCATCTTCAGCGCGCCCGATGCGGTCAAGTACCGTGGGCTCACCGCCGACCGACTGCGCGAGATCGGCGTCGATATCGTCGATATCGACGACATCAACGACGAGGGGCTGCTGTTCGACGACAGTCACATCGAGCCCATCGTCAAGAAGTTCCGCTCGGCGGGTGTCGACGGCATCATGCTGTGCCACGCCAACTTTGGCACCGAGTACGTCTGCGCCCGTCTGGCGCGAGAGCTCGGCCTGCCGGTACTTTTGTGGGGGCCGCGTGACGAGCGCCCCGAGCCCGACGGCACCCGTCTGCGCGACAGCCAGTGCGGTCTGTTTGCCACCGGCAAGGTTCTGCGTCGCTTCCAGGTGCCCTTTACCTATATGACCAACTGCCGCCTGACCGATCCCGAGTTCGAGCGCGGTGTCTGGGACTTCTTGGCCGTGTGCAACGTGGTCAAGACCTTCAAGCACACCCGTATCCTGCAGATGTCCACGCGTCCGTTCGACTTCTGGTCGACCATGTGCAACGAGGGCGAGCTGCTCGAGAAATTCAACATCCAGCTTTCGCCCATCCCCATGACCGAGCTCGTGCAGGCCGTGCGCGACGCCCAGGCCGACACGCAGGCCATGGACGCCATGCTCGCCCATATCAACGAGAGCTTCGAGATCTGCATCCCCGAGGACAAGGTGCCCGCCGTGGCCGGTCTGGCCATCGCTATGAAGCGCCTGACCGAGAAGTATGGCTGCAACGCCGGCGCCATCCAGTGCTGGAACGCGCTGCAGGACGAGCTGGGCATCATGCCCTGTGCCGCCAACGCCATTCTCAACGAGATGGGTATCCCCATCGTCTGCGAGACCGATATCCATGGCGCCATCACCGCGCTTATGGTCGAGGCGGCCGACCTGGGCCGTCACCGCGGCATGTTCGCCGACTGGACCGTGCGTCATCCCGACAACGAGAACGGCGAGCTGCTGCAGCACTGCGGCCCGTGGCCCTGCAGCTGCGCCTCCGTCAAGCCCAAGCTCACCTATCCGCTGGCCTTCGACCATCCCGGCGCGCTGACCGCCGAGGCCAAGCACGGCGATCTGACCCTGGCCCGCTTCGACGGCGACAACGGCGAGTACTCGCTGCTGCTGGGCAACGCCCGCGGCATCGACGGCCCGGCCGGCATGGGCACGTATCTGTGGGTCGAGGTCGACAACCTCAAGCGCCTCGAGGCCAAGATCGTCGAGGGCCCCTACATCCACCACTGCGTGGCCATCCATGCCAACGTGGTGCCGGTGCTCTACGAGGCCTGCAAGTACATCGGCATTCAGCCCGATCTGTACGACCCCATCGAGGAGGACGTCAAGGCCTATCTCCGCGGGGAGTAACGACCTCGTCCATCTGCTTAGCAACACTCTGAAGGGAGTTTTTCGTGGCAACTATCGAAGAGCTTGAGTCCCTGCGCTGGGACCTGCGCCGCGACTGTGTCGACATCATCATGGCCGGCGCCGGCGGTCATATCGGCGGCGACATGTCGGTGATCGACGCGCTCATGACCCTGTATGCCAACCATCTCAACATCACGCCCGCTACGGTCGACGATCCCGACCGCGACCGCTTTGTGCTGTCCAAGGGCCACGCCATGGAGGCGTACTACGCCGTGCTGTGCCACGAGGGCTTTTTGGACCTCGATGACGTCAAGGCGCGTTTCTCCAAGTTCGGCAGCCCCTATATCGGTCACCCCAACAACAAGTTGTGCGGTATCGAGATGAACTCCGGTTCGCTCGGCCACGGCCTGCCCGTGGCGGTGGGCATGGCGCTCGCCGGCAAGATGGACGGTCGCGACTACCGCGTCTACACCATCATGGGCGATGGCGAGCTGGCCGAGGGCTCTGTTTGGGAAGGTGCCATGAGCGGCGGCAACTACAAGCTCGACAACCTGTGCGCGCTCGTCGACCGCAACCGTCTGCAGATCAGCGGTAACACCGAGGACGTCATGAAGCAGGACTCCCAGGAGGAGCGCTGGGCGGCCTTTGGGTGGAACGTGCTGTCCATTCCCGGTAACGACATCCAGGCCATCGACGCCGCGCTGACGCTTGCCGCCGAGACGAAGGGCAAGCCCACGGCCATCATCCTCAACACGGTGAAGGGCTACGGCTCCCCGGTCATGGAGAACAAGGCCAGCTGGCATCACCATCTGCCCAACGACGAGGAGTACGCTCAGATCGTCGCCGATTTTGCTGCTCACAAGGAGGCCATCAATGGCTAACAAGATCGCTAATCGCAAGGCTATCTGCGATACCCTGCTCGAGGCCGCCGCGACCGACAAAGACCTCGTGGTCCTGTGCTCGGACTCGCGCGGCTCCGCCTCGCTCACGCCGTTTTTCGAGCAGTATCCCGAGCAGGCTATCGAGGTGGGTATCGCCGAGCAGGATCTGGTGAGCATCTCGGCCGGTCTTGCCGCCTGCGGCAAGAAGGCCTGGGCCGCCTCGCCGGCATCGTTCATCGCTGCCCGCTCCTATGAGCAGTGCAAGGTCGATGTCGCCTACTCCAACACCAATGTCAAGCTGATCGGCATCTCCTCGGGCGTGTCCTACGGCGCGCTGGGCATGAGCCATCACTCCTGCCAGGATTACGCGGCCATGAGCGCGATTCCCAATATGCGCGTCTACGCCCCGAGCGACCGCTTCCAGACCGCTGCGCTTGTGCGTGCGCTGCTTAAGGACGAGAAGCCGGCCTATATCCGTATCGGCCGCAACCCGGTCGAGGACATTTATACCGAGCAGGACGTGCCCTTCGAGCTCGATCGCGCCACCTGGGTGCGCGAGGGTTCCGACGTGGCCATCGTTGCCTGCGGCGAGATGGTCAAGCCTGCTATCGACGCCGCCGACCTGCTCGCCGAGCAGGGCATCTCGGCTACCGTGCTCGACATGTACTGCGTGAAGCCGCTCGACGCCGAGGCCGTCGTCAAGGTCGCGACGGGCGCCCGTGCCGTGGTGACGGTCGAGGAGCACAGCCCCTTCGGCGGTCTGGGCTCCATGGTCGCGCAGGTCGTGGGCGAGCGCTGCCCGCGCCCGGTCAAGTGCCTCTCTCTGCCCGACGCGCCGGTCATCACCGGCACCTCGCCCGAGGTCTTCGCCCACTACGGGCTCACCGGCGAAGGCATTGCCAAGACGGTTGCCGAGTTCCTTCCCGAGAAATAGGGCAAGGGGATCATCCGTTGCTCAAAAGACGAGCTTAACCAAAAGACGGCTGGCCGCTCCCGTGAGCCGGCCCGCCGTCTTTCTTTACTTGAAAGGGGTGGCCATGGGCCGCTACATCATCGGTATCGATCAGTCCACGCAGGGCACCAAGGCCTTGCTGGTGGATGAGGGCGGGCATCTGATTCACCGCTGCGACCGTGCGCATAGGCAGATCGTCAACGAGGCCGGCTGGGTGAGCCATGATCCGGCCGAGATCGCGGCCAACGTGCTGGCCGTGGCGCGCGCCGTGGTGGAAGAGACGGGGGTCGATCCCGCCGATATCGCAGGTGTCGGCATCTCCAACCAACGCGAGACCACGGTTGCCTGGAACCGCGTGACGGGCGAGCCGGTGTGCGATGCCGTGGTGTGGCAGTGTGCCCGCGCCCGCGAACTATGCGATGGCCTGGCCGCTCGCGAGGGCGTGGCCGAGCGCGTGCGCGACGTGACGGGTCTGGTGCTCTCGCCCTACTATCCCGCGGGTAAGATGGCCTGGATTCTGGCTAACGTCCCGGCAGCTGCCGAGGCCGCGGCGGCAGGGGAACTGTGCCTGGGCACTATCGACGCCTGGGTGGTCTGGACGCTCACGGGCGGAGCGGAGTTTCGCTGCGACTGGTCCAACGCCAGCCGCACGCAGCTGTTCGATCTGCGCCACGGCTGCTGGAGCGAGCAGATCTGCCGGGATTTCGGCATCGATTCGGTGTGCCTGCCCACGGTCACGGATTCCGACGGGTTGTTCGGCACCACGGACCTGGGCGGCTTTTTGCCAGCATCCGTGCCCATCCACGGCGTGCTCGGCGATTCTCACGCGGCGCTCTTTGCCCAGGGATGCCATAGCCGCGGCATGGCAAAGGCCACCTATGGCACCGGCAGCTCGGTCATGATGAACGTCGGTGATGCGTTTGTGGCTTCCTCGCACGGGCTTTCGAGCTCGCTTGCCTGGCGTATGGGCGGAGTGACCGAGTACGTGCTCGAGGGCAACGTAAGCTATGCCGGCGCCGTCAAGACGTGGCTGCGCGACGACCTGGAACTTATCGACAACCCTGAGGAAGTCACCGATCTCTGCTATGCGGCAAACCCTACGAGCCATGTGTACTTCGTGCCGGCCTTCACCGGCCTGGGCGCACCGCATTGGGCGAGTGACGCCGAGGGCTGCGTCTTCGGCATGACGCGCACTACCGGGCGCGCGGAGTTCGTGAAGGCGGCCGACGAGTCGATCGCCTACCAGATCTTCGACGTGATCGATGCGATGGTCGAGGATTCTGGCGCAGCCCTTGCCGAGCTGCGCGTCGACGGCGGCCCCACGCGCGACGCCTATCTCATGCAGTTCGAGAGCGACCTTACGGGCTCGCCGATCCGTATCGCCAGCAACGACGAGATGAGCGGTCTGGGTGCGGCTTGGACCTGCGGCATCGCGCTCGGGATGTACACACGCGACGTGGTCAACGTCTACGGCGCGCGCGGCGTGGTCGAGCCCTCGATGGACGACGAGACGCGTGCGGCCAAGATCGCCGGATGGCGCCACGCCCTCGCCGCCACCATCGCGTATATTTAGGACGGGGTCCACGATGCGCATCCGGCCATCTGGTACGTACCGGATGCCGGATGCGCAAATTGACCCCGTCCTAAATAACGCATCGACCGAGGAGGCCGCCATGGAGCGTATCGCCAGCTTTTCCGTCAACCATCTGCTGCTTGAGCCGGGTGTCTACGTGAGCCGTATCGACCGCGACCCGGCGACCGGCGCCGCGGTGACCACGTTCGACCTGCGCCTGACCCGTCCCAATATGGAGCCGGTCATGAACACCGCCGAGTGCCACACGATCGAGCACCTGGGTGCGACGTTTTTGCGCAACCATGCCACCTGGTCGAGCCGTATTGTCTATTTTGGCCCCATGGGCTGTCGCACCGGCTTTTATCTGGTGGTTTTTGGCGAGGTGACGAGTGAGGAGATCCTGCCGCTCGTGCGCGAGCTCTTCGAGTTCGTCGCCGGTTTCGAAGGCGCCGTTCCCGGCGCCGCGCCCGAGGAGTGTGGCAACTACCTCGATCAGAACCTGCCCATGGCAAACTGGCTCGCCCGCCGCTACCTCGACCGCGATCTGGCGGACATCGACGAGAAGCACCTGCATTACCAGACGGCCTAGGAGCGGCTCGTTACGCTTTTGATGCGCTGGGCTCGGTATGCTTTGCCCCGATAGTTTGTTCAACGTTTAGGAACATGACGAGGTAGGCATATGGCAACGGATTACGAACCGCTGGCGCGGACAATCGTCGAGTTGGTGGGCGGACCGGCGAACATCGGCTCCCTCACGCACTGCGTGACCAGATTGCGTTTTGTCCTGAAGGACAACGGCAAGGTGCAGACCGAGGAGCTCAAGGCCACGCCGGGCGTCGCCGGGCTCTTCAACGTCGCCGGGCAGACGCAGGTCATTATCGGCTCGCACGTCACGCCGGTCTACGACGCGGTCTGCAAGGTCGCGGGCATCACCGGTGCCGGCGCCATCGACGTCGACGAGGGCGACGACGTGCCACACATGCGCCAGACCCCGCTGCAGCGGTTCTTCGCGATGATGACGGCGATCTTCGCGCCCTATCTGGGCGTCATCGCCGCCCTCGGTATGTTCAAAGGGTTGTTGCCGCTGCTCGCCGTGGCTGGCATCCTGCCTACCGACAGCTCGACGTACGTCATCCTGTACTCGCTTGCCGACGGCTTCTTCTATTACATGCCGATCCTTTTGGCCTACACCGCTTCCAGGCATTTCGATCTTCCCGTCATCGAGGGTTTGGCCATCGGTGCCGGCATGATGTATCCGAGCCTGCTGCAGGCATCGACCGCCGCCCACGACAGCCTCTTCGGCATTCCCGTCATGATGCCGCCCAGCGGTGATTACTCCACGACGGCTATCCCCATCATCGTGGCGATCGCTTTTGCGGGCTGGTTCGAGAAGCGCTACAAGCGCTTTATCCCCGACAAGGCCAAGACGTTCGTCGTGCCGCTCATTACCTGCTCGGTGACGTTTGTGCTGGCGATACTTGCCGTGGGCCCGGCGGTGACGGCGCTCACCAACGTGCTCTCCTCCGCGCTCACGTGGCTCGAGAACCTCAACGGAATCGTCTATGCCGCTCTGCTCGGCGCCATCTGGCAGCTCGTGCTTATGGCGGGCGTGCACTTCGCCGTGTTTCCGATCGTGATGGGCAATCTCTCGACGATCGGCTTTGATACCACGCTGTCGAGTACCTTCGGCTGCAACTTCGCCGCGATCGGTGCCGTGCTCGCCACCCGCCTGCGCAGCAAGGACGAGAACGTCAAGAACAACTGCATCCCATCGCTCTTCCCGGCCGCCTCGGGCGTGATCGAACCCGCGCTCTACGGCGTCACGCTGCGCCGCCGCACCACCTTTGTGATCACGTGCATCGTGAGCGGTCTCACCGGCATCGGCATGTCGCTCACCGGCGCCCGCGCCTACCGCTTTGCGGGTTTTGGCATCTTTGGCTATTCGTCTTACGTCAATCCGGCGACCAACGATCCGACCGGTCTGTACTGGGCGATCTTCTGGTCGTTCGCCGCGGTCGTCGCGAGCTTTGTGCTCGTGTTCTTGAGCTACACCAAAAAGCCGGGCTTTGCGCGTAAGAAGGCCGTGCAGGAGGCTGTGGCTGAGTAGCTTTGCCTGGTTCAAATTGTGCGAAACGATGTTTTCTGGGGCGGCTGCGCTTTGGCGCGGCCGCCCCTTTTATAAGTGAGTGGACTTTTGTGCTTTCGGCGAGTATGGATGAGTCCGTCAATCGCGTGACCTGCGATTTTGTAGTCTCGCTTGTCCGGTATAGTCGGCTGATCCTCAAAAGTCCACTCACTTGTGGAACGGATCGCAGCGCATGGAGCGCCGTTTGCCGGATGCATTCCGATAAATGTTCATATTCGGAAATAAGTGTTCTAGAATGTTCGTAACGATCCGAAAAAACGAACAGGAGCGAACATGCATATCTATTCCGTCGATGATCCCGAGTTCAAGTCCTACGGCAACGTTTGGAATGATGCGCCGAGCGAGCTGACGGCGCCCGTGCTTGAGGCGCTTGCCGCCACGCCCGTGCCCGAAGGCAGCAAGTACGTGGCGAGTGCGCCGGAGCTCGAAGGAGTCGCCGGTGCCGACAAGCTGGGCTTTCTCATGTTTGGCGGTCGTCCCTTCCAGCTCGGTTGGTGCAACGGCCACAACACACGCCTCAACTGCCTGGAGTATCACCGTGCCAGCGAGTTCAACCTTGGAGCGCGCGACTTCATCCTGCTCGTGGCGCATCGCTGGGAGATTGAGGACGGAAAGCTCGATACGTCGCTGGTCAAGGCGTTCCGCGTGCCGGCGGGCAAGGTTGTCGAGGTCTTCAACACCACGCTGCACTACACGCCCTGCATGGTCGATGACGGCGGCTTTCAGGTAATGGTGGCGCTGCCGGCGGGTACCAACGGGGCGCGTCCCGTTGCGGCGGACGATATGGTCCAAGCGGGAGACGCCTACTGCTACTGGAAGGCTGACAAGTGGGTGCTCTGCCATGCCGACAGCCCCAAGGCGGCCGAGGGTGGCTACGTGGGTCTGATCGGCAAGAATATCGACATCGCGGTGGATTAGGGAGTCGTTCCTAGTAACGGACTCGCAGATAATCCGCCATATAGGGGACGGCGAACTTGACATACCCCCTTCGGGCGACTTCGATCACGCCGGCGTCGATAAGACGTCGGCGATATTTTTGCGCGTAGTCCGGTGTGACCGACATGCGCTCGGCGATGTCGGAGATGCGGGACGCGCCACTCTCATCGTCGGTCATAGCGGCCAAGAACGCGACGTCCTGGTCCGAGAGCGCGGCGAGTGTTGTCTCGCACACGTCGTTTTCAAAGTCGAGCTTCGAGGCTTCGATCGCCCCATCGATCTGTTCCGGCGTCGCCGTGCTGCTGGCGGAGCAGCGGTTGGCGATGTTGTACCCCACAAGCTGCATCATATAGGGCGAGCCTACGGTCGCACGGGCGGCTTCCTGACGAAGGTCGCTCGGGATATCAAGCTCGAGCTCGGCAAAGGCGCGCTGGTAGTAGCCATCGACGTCTCCGAGCGCGAGCGGGCCAAGCGTTACCTTGCGGGCACGGTTGAGAAACGTGAGCACGCGGTCGTTAAGTGTGGCCGAGACGGCGCCGGGCAGTCCCGCCATGACGAGGGCGACATTCAAACGTTCACCCACGAGCTCTTGATATGCGGTGACGAGCTGTCTGATCTCCGATGAGTTCGCCTGAAGCTCGTCGACGAGGATCAGGATACCGTGCCCCTGCTCGGTGAGCGTGCGGGCCAGTTGGGTGAGTTTGAACTGGAAGCTTTTGGTCTCCTGCACGTCGCGCGTGAACTCGAGGCCTGCCGAGAAACCGAAAGCGCTCAGGCTGCCGCCCGTGAGCTTGGGCAGCCGCCTCTTGTTGACATACTGTTCGCCCGCTTCTTGTATTTTTTCAACGATGCGTTCGAGCATGTCCTCTGAGGCAACGGTAGGAGTAGCGACGACAAAGCCGAGTTTGCGCGCGCGGTCGGCAAGCTCCCAAAGCAAAACGGTCTTTCCGCTGCCTCGTTGGCCGAGCATGAGCATCGCGCGGTCGCGGTTGCCCGGCTCCTGTTCGAGTCCTGAGAGGAATGTCGCGATCACTTGCCCGCGTCCCACGAGGTACGAGGGACGATTTCCAAATGAAGGGGAGAAGAAGGTTTCGACCATCGGAAGTCCTTTCCTTTTTTTCCTATTTTTTCCTTTTTTTCCTATTCGGTCAAATGGGGCGGCAGGGGTGAGGGACGATGGCGTTCGCCGCTCCTCGTCGTTGTTGTTTCATCGCGACCTTCCCTGCGGCACCCCGCCGCATCCGCTCCGCCGTAATGTCCGTCGCCTCATCGCCCGGGTGTCAAAAAGTATCAGCGAGACGTGTCTCCGTGCTCGGCATCCCGAAAAGAAGTGTCGGTTTACCTGCGAAACGTTGAGAACGGGCGAAAACCTCGGCATACTTGGTATCTGGAACACGGGGCGCGACCGTCGACATGCGCGCCGCTTGAACGAAAGGAACGATACATGGGTTTCCGTAAAGACTTCCTGTGGGGCGGCGCGACCGCTGCCAACCAGTGCGAGGGTGCCTACGACGTGGACGGCCGCGGCTTGGCCAACGTCGACGTGGTTCCGCACGGCAAGGATCGCTTTCCGGTCTGCCTGGGCGATCGCAAGATGCTCGCATGCGACGACGAGCACTATTACCCCGCGCACGTGGGCATCGATTTCTATCACCACTACAAGGAGGACATCGCGCTGTTTGCCGAGATGGGCTTCAAGACCTTCCGCATGAGTCTGGCCTGGACGCGCATCTTCCCCAACGGCGACGAGACAGAGCCCAACGAGGCCGGCCTCGCGTTCTACGAGGACATGTTCCGCGAGTGTCAGAAGCACGGCATCGAGCCCCTCGTGACCATCACGCACTTCGACTGCCCGATCCACCTGATCAAGGAGTACGGCGGCTGGCGCAACCGTAAGCTCATCGACTTCTACAAGAACCTCGCCACCGCGATCTTCACTCGCTACAAGGGTCTGGTGAAGTACTGGCTCACCTTCAACGAGATCAATATGATCCTGCACCTTCCGTTCATGGGTGCCGGCCTGGTGTTTGAGGAGGGTGAGAACAAGACGGCCGTCGAGTACCAGGCTGCGCACAACGAGCTTGTCGCCAGCGCCTGGGCCACCAAGATCGCCCATGAGATCGACCCCGAGGTCAAGATCGGCTGCATGCTCGCCGCCGGCTCCTACTATCCGTACAGCTGCCGTCCGAGCGACGTGCGCGCCGCCCAGCTCGACAACCAGAACAACTACTTCTTCGTCGATGTGCAGAGCCGCGGCTACTATCCGGCTTACGCCGTCAAGAAGCTTGAGCGCCTGGGCATCGATGTGGGCATGACCGACGAGGACCGCGATATCCTAGCCGCCAACACCGTCGATTTTATCAGCTTCAGCTACTACAGCACTCGCTGCTCCGCTGGTGCCGACAATCCCGATGTCGAGCTCACGAAGGGCAACGCCTTCAAGGGCGCCAAGAATCCCTACCTGCAGGAGAGCCAGTGGGGCTGGGCCATCGATCCGCTGGGCTTCCGCATCACGCTCAACGATCTGTACGATCGCTACCAGAAGCCGCTCTTTGTGGTCGAGAACGGTCTGGGCGCCAAGGATGTCGTCGAGGAGGACGGCTCCATCAACGATGACTACCGCATCGACTATCTGCGCCAGCACATCGAGGCCATGCGCGATGCCGTGACCGAGGACGGCGTTGACCTGCTGGGCTACACTACCTGGGGTCCGATCGACCTGGTCTCCGCTTCGACGGGCGAGATGTCCAAGCGCTACGGCTTTATCTACGTCGACCGCGACGATGCCGGCAACGGCACGCTGGCGCGTTCCAAGAAGAAGAGCTTCGACTGGTACAAGAAGGTTATCGCCTCCAACGGCGAAGACTTGGCCTAGGCTTTTCTGACCACCGCGCCTTGGGCTTTTAGGGGCACCCCATTGTTCAAGTGCGAGTTTCCAATGTGAGGATTGGCTGGGCGACAGCATAACCGCAGATAAGACACTCGGCAGGCTTGCGCTTGCCGAGTGTTTTTGTTGGAAAGTCGAACTTTAAAGGAAAGGCGGACTGTCGCCGCTCGCCGAGCGTACTCGACCGCTCGCCGTTAAAATTCGTTTCAATTTAGAGCACCGACCGCTGGGGGAGTCTAATAACACATGCGTTAGCGCGCTTGAGTGCGACTCCCCGCGAGGCATGATCGAGCAGCTCGTAGTATCCACGGCGTGGAGTCGTTGGAGCAGGCTGTGTAAACAGGGGAGTGCCGTGAAAGTCGCCAAGAGAATCAACAACAACGCCGTGATGTGCACGGATTCCAAAGGTCGCTCCGTGGTCGCCTTTGGCAAGGGCATCGCCTTCGCCATCGATAAAGAAACGGGCGATCTTCCCCTTGCCGCGATCGAGCGCACGTTCTACAACGTCGACGAGCATTATCTAGCCCTGCTTGAAGAGCTCAAGCCCGAGGTCCTTGCTGTTTCGGCCGATATTATCGAGGCAGCCGACCTGGAGCTTCCCTACGAGCTCAACCACAATGCCGTCTTGGCGCTTGCCGATCACATCACCTTTGCGCTCCAGCGCGAGCGCAAGGGGATCCATATCCAGATGCCGCTTGCTTATGACGTGGCGCAGCTCTATCCGGTCGAGTGCAAAGTGGGCGAATATGCAGTGACGCAAATCGCTCGAAAACTCGATGTCGATTTGCCCAAGACGGAAGTCGTGGGTATCGCGCTTTGCCTGGTCAACGCTTCAGCTGCGCCCGATGACGAAGGGCTGACCGCCGAGCAGGCGGCCGAGGATGACGCTATCGTCTCCGACATCACGCGCATTATCGAGCGCACCTATGATATCGAGGTCGACCATTCCGGCTTCGAGTTTGCACGGTTTGCAACTCATATGCACTATCTCCTGGACCGTCTTCGTACGGGAGAGCCGATGAATACCGAGGGCGCCGAGCTTTACGATGTCGTGCGCGCTCAGTCCGAGCGCGCCGCCGCATGCCTCGATGGGGCATGCGAGCGTATCGGTAAGAGTTTCGATCAGCCCATCAGCGATTCCGAGAAGCTCTACATGCTCATGCACATCATTCGCATATCGCACCCGCGGGTGTAGATATACCGTGGCGACGACGGTTATCGTCGCAGGTAAACCGGCCTGAGACCGCAGCGAGACCCCACCCCATATCCTCGCAGGCGGTCGGGCGACGGGTTGTTGTGGTGCCTCTGCGGCACCGGGCGGGCAAGCGCCTGCCATGCGAAAAGGGAGGCCTTTTATGGCCGACAACAAACAGATCGCCGAGGACGTGCTTGCGGCCGTCGGCGGCGCGGAGAACGTGAGCGGTGTCACGCACTGCATGACGCGCTTGCGTTTTACGCTCAAGGACATGGGTGTCCCCGACACCAACAAGGTCAAGAAGATCAAAGGCGTCATCGGCGCCCAGGAGTCGGGCGGGCAGTATCAGGTCATCATTGGCCAGAACGTGCCTAAGGTGTATGACGAGGTGTGCGCCATGGGCGGCTTTGCCAAGAAGGCTGCCATCAATGAGAACCTCGATGCGTCCAAGCAGAAGCTCACGCCCAAGGTGATCGGCAACAACATCCTCAACTACCTGTCCGGCTCGATGGTGGCGCTTATCCCGATTCTCATGGCCGGTGGTCTGTTCAAATGCATCGGCACGCTGATCGGCCCGCAGGTCTTTAACCTGGTGCCCGAGACCGATCCCACCTATCTGCTGTTCTACACGTATCTCTTTGATGCGGCCATGTATATGCTGCCGGTCTACCTCGGCTACACCGCGGCCAAGAAACTCGGTGCAAGTCCGGTGCTCGGCATGTTCTGCGGCGGCATTCTGATCTGCCCGGATATCGTGGCGCTCGCCGCCGACGGTCAGACCGCGCTCAACGTCTACGGTATCGATGCTCCGCTACAGAACTACCAGCAGACGGTCCTGCCGATCCTGCTCTCGGTTGCCGCGCTCTATTGGGTAGAGGGCTTCTTTAAGAAGATTGTGCCTGACGTCCTGTCCACCATCTTCACGCCGTTCCTGACAATGCTCGTTATGGTGCCGATCGAGTTTATCGTGCTCGCGCCCATTGGCAACGAGCTCGGTAACCTGCTCTCTGCGGCGCTCTTTGGCATGGCTGACAATGGTGGTATCGGCTTCTATATCGGCATGGCTATCGTCGGTGGCCTGTGGCAACTGTTCGTGCTCACCGGTATGCATATCGCCGTCATCATGCCCGCTCTCGCCACGTTCATGAGCATCGGCGAGGACAAGTTCATCTTCGTCGCCTCTAACTTTGCCATGATCGCCGTGTGGGGCGCCGTCTTTGGTGCGGCTCTGCGCATCCGCGATAAGGAGAACAAGACCCTGACCTTTGGCTACGTGGTCTCGGCTATCCTGGGCGGCGTGACCGAGCCGGCTCTGTTCGGCTGCATCATGCGGTTCAAGCGCATGATTCCCTGCATGGTTATCGGTGGCGCCATCTCTGGTCTGCTCGCCGGTATCCTGGGCGTCACGCTCGGCATGCCTGGCGCCAACTCCAACTTCCTGGTGTTCTTGGGCTACATGACCCCTGGCATGGGTAACCTTATCAACTTCTTTATCTGCTTCGCGGTGGCCTTTATCGTCTCGGCTGTGCTTGCCTTCCTGTTCGGTATCACCGAGGAGGAGCAGAAGGAGATGGAGGCCGAGTAGGTTCATTTTCTGCTATGACATAACCGCAATAGAAACGCTCGGCAGGTTTGCGCTTGCCGAGCGTTTTAATGTGTGGTCCGTTTGCCCCTGGCACTTTGGGACCATTTTAGGCGACGGTGAGGGCGAGCTGGGCGTAGCGGGTGGTCGGGCGCGTGGCGCGCGTGCGGACGGTCAGCGTGAGGACGATGCGGTCGCCGGATTGTACATCGGCGGGCACGGCAAACGTCGTGTCGAGATCACATTGCTGCCAGAGTGATAAATCATGTGCGCCGGAATAGGTAGTGGGAGCGAGCGCGATATTCCAGCGCGCATCAAAACCACGCTCGTCGAGATCTTCGACTGTTGCAGCGAGTTCGACGGAATCGCCGGCGGCAACGATGCGGTCGGCGGTTACATTGCCGATGCGCACCGGATGGCTGCAGGTTTGAGGCACGGCGTTGCACCACTGCGCGCGGGCGGCGAAATCTTCCTGGTAGGCACGCAGATAAGGATTGGGATTGCCCTTGGTTGGCGAGCCGATGGCGTCAAAGCCCGCGGGCGCGTCCGTATCGGGGCGCCCGTCGATAAACATGCGGCCGAGCACGGTGTCGAATCCGCGGTTATCGGCCCCACGCAGGCCAAAGGGCAGCAGCGGGATGTACGTCATCGAATCGCCCTCGGCCATAAAGTCGCCGGGATTGAACTGCAGTGCCGGCATGCCTTCGAGGCCCCAGTCGAGCCGTGCATGCTTGCCAAACTGGAACCGCTCAGGTTCGTTCTCATAAACCTTACCGTCCCCGTAGAGCATGTAGCGCTCCATGAGCGGGCCGTTGCCGCGGGTGAGGTTTTGCTCGGGCCACGGCGCCCGGAACAGCTCGATCGAATCCTCTTGGGTCATCTTGGCGTCGACGTAGCCGCCGTACATATGTGGCACGCACCAAAAGGCGAGCTCGGGGAAGGGCCCCTTGCCGTGGTCAAACCAAGAATTGTCTTGTCCGACGCCATCGGTCACGCCCATCACGCGCACCTTGCTATAGACACGCTGTTGCACGGCGTGCCACTCCGGTGTGTCGCGATAACGTTCGGCGATCGACATGAGCGCACGCACGATGGTGTTCATACCACCCCAAGAAAGCAGCCAGAGCGTGCGCGGATCGTCGTCCAAAATGGCCTCGGCGATCTTGCGCGATCCGGGGGTTTCGGCACGCACATCGCCCTCAAAGGCCACGTTGCCCTCGTAGGTGCGCTCGATCATCTGTGCAGGCGTGGGATAGGGCGGCTCGCCTGCGGCCTGGGCGTTTGCCTGCAGATGCGGCCAGGCCTCGGCGTATTCGTTACCCCACAGACTTTCGCACCAATGCTCGGGGAAGGGACGGTATTCACGGAGTGCGTCGGCCTCGGGATCGGGCTCGTGCGGCACGACCTCCCATTCGTAAGAGCGACGTCCCTTGGTGCGCCAATGAGGATTGACCTCACCGAGCGTATGAATGCCGTCGCCCAAGAAGTGATACTGCGAGGCGGTATAGATGACTGCCTCGACATCGAGCAGGTTGAGATAAAGCGCCAGATGGATCATCGAGTTCATATCGTCGACTTCCATATCGGTTGTGACGATCACGCGGGCGAGATTGGGAGAGGGGGCCATAGAGACTGCCTTTCTGGGAAGAAGGGGTTCGTAGTGCAAAAGGGAGACAGGGCAAGGCACGGAAAATGCCCCGACGGAAGCGTCCGCGGCCGTGCGATTTGCGTTATGTGTAGGTAAGATCGGATAGTGCGGATAGACCGACTTTTACACGAATAAAACCGCAGGATTCCGAGCGCATGAAATGCGGCGTAAATACGACTGAAGCTTTAACCTACACATAACGCGAAATAGTGCCTCATCTGCATCAATCGGGCGAGCCTCAAGGGGCTACTTCGGAGGGAAACGGGCGAACGATGAACGGTTCAGCCAAGTCCTATCCAGATAGTTACGCGCAAGGCAAGACGGGACCAGTGCCTCCATCGCCGTCGATCCAGTGACCAGCCGGAAGCGGCCGTCCAGGGTTTCCAGCAATGTGATCGCAGCGGGGCCCGAGGGTTATGCCTGCAAACATTCCGCAGGGGGCGATGACCAGCGCCGCGCGAAGCGCAAAGCGCCGGTCATCGCATGCCCGAGGACGTTTGCAGGCATAACCCTCGGGCCCCGCGTTGGGACGGATTACCGGGAAACCCTGGCCGCCCACTCCCAGCAGCCCACCGGCTCGCCGTCGATGAGAACGTTGCCCCCGTCGATGTCTTGATAACAAAAGTCGTTGAACTGGTTGATCCACACGCCGTGATTGAACGTCTTTTTGGCCGAGCCGTCAGCTTCGCGATACACGCCGGTGAGATCCTCGACATGGTCGAAATACGTGCAGTGCGTGTTGGCACCGGCCTCACGCAGGCGGCTGACCAGCGGAATCACGGTGCGGTGCGGGTCGACAAGTTCGTCGCCCTTGGAGTGCGTGAACCACAAGGGCGTCTTGGCCAGCAGCTCCACGTCCTCGTCGGTCGCGTTGTACCACGGAGCACAGCAGGGCAGTCCCGCCGCAAAGAAATCGGGGTAGTCGCGGCACAGGCGCAGCGTCATAAAACCGCCGTTCGAGAGGCCTCCCACCACGATGCGGTCGGTGTCGATGCGGTCGGCGTGCTCGGCCACGAACTCATCGATGAGTGCCTTGAGGACAGGGGAGTAGATGCTCTCGTTGGACTCACCGAGCTGCTCTTTGCCGTTGTCCATCCAAAACGTGGGAGATTGCGGCGCCAGCACCCAGGCGAAGCCGCCAAAGTAGCGCTGAATCTGCTTTTGTGACAGAGCGGTCACGCGGTTGCCGATATAGGCCCTCGTCGCACCCTCGCCCTCCGTCGCGCCTTTGCCCTCGCCGGCACCATGAAGGTAAACGATGAGCGGAGCCTTCTCGGGTACGGGCGTGGCCTCGGGGCGGAAGGGATTGAACAGGGCGGAATCCCGAGTTTCGAAGCTGGGCTCGAAGTAGCCGTATTCGAGTGCGATGCCGTCGACCGGGGTTGCCTGCACGGTATTGGTCCAACCCTTGAGCGCGGGGCAGATATCGCCGCGGCAGGTGTCGAACACCAGGCCGCAGGTGGGGTCGTCGCCATCGTCACCGGGGAGCGCCGCGAGCTGTGTGACGCGCAGGCGGTCATCGAGCAGGCGTGAGCCCATGACCCCGCCTTCGATCTTCTTGGTAAGACGCTGCTCGGAGGTCTCGAGGGCCACGTGGGTGCCAACGGCGGCTCGCTTGCCGTTCTCGTCGCACGGATAGGCGGCATCGATGGATACGTAGCCCACGGACGGCGCTGCGTGATCGGCTCCGCGCTCTTTGCGCATAAGCACCTCGCCCGAGCGTTCATGGCGCTCCATATAGATATTGAACGAGTGCGCATCGATGTCGTTGGCGCGCACGCGGCACGGAAGGTCGAGCACCACCTTCGAGATCCAGGGACCGAAGTCGCCGAGCGTGGTGACCGTCGCATAGGTCAGTTTGTCGTCTGCCATACATACCCTTTCGAAAAGACATTAGTAAACATGTTTAGTTTAGTGTTTTGGTCAAGCAAGCGTCTAACAACTCGGCGAACGGTCCCAAGACGGCGATTTGTGCGCGAAATCGAGCTCGTAAACGTACATAGATACAAAAATGAACTCATACCGGTCACTGAACTCTATAAACACGCAATCGTTTAGCGAATTTGTCGAACATAAACACCACCGAGGGTCAACATTTCCCGTTCGCCCGCTGTTTACTACCGTTCACCGTTCGTTCAACGGCAAAATCGCCACAAAATATGGTTCCCGTGTAAACTGAAGCCCGTAAACGTTCAGTAAACAAAGTGTTTACACAACGTGTTCGGTGTTCCGGCGACCGTAAGGGGTTATAGCCGCCGGGCAAAGACGCGCTCGCACTCGGAATGTTGGGCGCATGGAATATGGGGAGGGGTCCCATGGCAGTAGACAACAAGCAGATTGCCACCGACGTCCTCGAGCTGGTCGGCGGCGCCGACAACGTGCAGATCGCCACGAACTGCATGACGCGCCTGCGCCTGACGCTCAAGGACAACAGCAAGGCCGATCTTGACAAGATCAAGAAGGTCAAGGGCGTGCTCGGTGCACAGTTCGCCGGCAGCCAGCTTCAGGTTATCATCGGCCAGAACGTGCCGAAGGTGCTTGCCGAGTTTGTCGCCATCTCCGGCGTCAAGCAGGGCGAGGAGGTCAAGGAGAATCTCGACGCTCCCAAGGAGAAGTTCGAGATCAAGAACCTGCCCAACATCATCCTCGACTATCTGTCCGGCTCCATGACCCAGCTCATCCCGCTGCTCATGGCCGGCGGTCTGTTCCGCACCATCGCGGCCGTCCTCGGCCCCACCATGCTCGGCGTTCTTTCCGACACCGACCCGACCTACACGTTCCTCTACACCACCCTGTACGAGGCGACGTTCACCTTTATCCCCATCTACCTGGGCTATGCTGCGGCTAAGAAGCTCGGCGCCAGCCCCGTGCTCGGCATGCTCCTCGGTGGCGCTCTCATGGCCCCGTCCGTCGTGAGCGCGGCTGCTGACGGCGGCTCCGGCATCATCTCCGTCTACGGCATCCAGATCGCTGCGGCCAACTACCAGCAGTCCGTCCTGCCGATCATCCTGTCGGTGCCCGTTCTGTACTTCGTCGAGAAGTTCTTCAAGAAGGTCATGCCCGACGTGCTTTCCACGGTCTTCACGCCGTTCTGCACCATGATCGTCACCATTCCCATCGCCTTTATCGTCCTCGCTCCGATCGGCAACGAGATCGGTAACGTCATCGCCAACGCGCTCTTCGGTCTGGCTGACCTCGGTGGCATCGCAGTCTTCATCGTCATGGCCATCCTCGGTGCCTTCTGGCAGCTGTTCGTGGTTTGCGGTATGCACATGCCCGTCATCCTGCTCGCTCAGGTCCAGATCATCGCCGCCGGCTACGATCCCTTCGTCTTCGTGTCCACCAACTGCGCCATGGCCGCTGTCTGGGGCTGCGCTTTCGGTGCCTTCCTCAAGATGAAGAACCCTGACGAGAAGTCCCTCGCCATCGGCTACGTCATCTCCGCCATCGCCGGCGGCGTCACCGAGCCCGCGCTCTTCGGTATCCTCATGCGCTTCCGTCGCACCATGCTCGGCATGTTTATCGGCGGTGCCATCGGCGCTGTGTTCTCCGGCATCATGGGTGTCACCTACTACCTGGCCGGCGGTGCCTCCAACTTCCTGGTCTTCACCAACTACCTGCAGGGTGGCCAGATGAACACCGTCTGGGCCATCGTGGGCATGGCGATCTCCTTCGTCATCGCTGCCATCGTGGTCTATCTCACCGGCTTCTCCAAGGAGGAGCTCGCGGAGATGGAGGAGGCCTAAGGTCTCAGCCGCTCAGCGGTCTTTGGTAAGTCTGTGGCCGACCTACACGACATATGATCGGTCGATCAGCGGGCCCCGTCAGGCGCAAGCCCGGCGGGGCCTTTCTGCTAACCTGCAATTGGGGACGTAGCAAAATCGCAGGTGCGCAGATCTACTGCAGGGTAAATCCGTACCTGCGATTTTGCTACGTCCCCAATTGAAGGTCGTCGGTGTGCCAGGCGGCAAAACGCGAGAGAGGACATTCGGATGAGTTTGGGAAAACTGACCGTCAACGCGCGCAAGGACGGTTTTCTGTGCGACGGCAAACCGTTCTTCTGGTTTGCCGACACGTGCTGGAGCGCCTTTACGAGCATTTCGCTCGAGGACTGGGATTATTACCTCACGCGCCGTGCCGAGCAGGGCATGAACGTGCTGCAGATCAACACGCTGCCGCAATGGGATCGCTGCCTGCCCGATCTGGGCATCTGGCCCTACGCGAGCGAGGACGGCGTGCACTTCGATTGGAGCGCGCCCAACCAAGAGTACTGGGATCGCGCCCGCACTATGTGCGAGATGGCTGTCGAGCATGGGATTCGACCGGCGCTTGTGCTCATGTGGTGCAACTACGTGCCCGGTACCTGGGGCGGTATGATCGCGCAGCGGCTCGGCGCCGAGGCCATGCCGCGCGAGGAGGTCCGCGCGCACGTGGCCCGCGTCGTCGAAAACCTGGGGGAGTTCGACCCCGTCTACGTGGTGACGGGCGACACCGACTTCAAGTCCGATATCGCGCTCGATTTCTACGAGGACGCGCTCGACGAGGTTGTGAAGCTGGCCCCCGAGGCCCTGCGCACCATGCACATCAACCGCGGAAACCGCACAGTGCCCGAGCAATACCTCAACCGTCTGGATTTCTATATGTTCCAGCCCGGCCACAATTATGAGGGTCAGCCCGAGGCCTGGCATCTGCCCGAGGACTTTCGTGCCAACTATCCCAAGAAGCCTATGGTCAACTCCGAGCCCTGCTACGAGCAGATGGGTGCGAGCCGCAACGTCTACTGGCGCTTCACGGCGCAGGACTGCCGCGCGAGTGTGTGGTCGAGCATCCTCGCCGGCGCCAGTGCCGGTGTGACCTACGGCGCCCATGGCGTGTGGAACTGGCAGACGTCGCGTAGCCAGGGCTCGGTCCTAGGCGAGGGCTTCGACATGCCGTTCCGCTGGCAGGAGTGCCTGCAGTTCCCCGGCGTGTGGGACTTCGGGGCGATCGAGCATGTGCTCGGTATGCTCGGTGCCACTGCGGCCGACGATGCGGCGGCCGTCGAGCCTGCGCAGGAGCTGCTCGACGATGCGCGCGAGTCCATCCGCGTGGCACGCGTGGGTGAGAAAGTCGTGGCCTACGTGCCGCGCACCACGGCGCTCAAGCTCAAGCTCGACGCCGGGGTCGACTGGCATGCGACGGTCCTTGACATGGAGGACAAGCGCATCGCCCGGGTACCGGTGCGTGCGCTCGACGGCGCCGAGGGTGTGCGTGTGGCGCAGCATCCCTTTGAGCGCGATGCGCTCGTCGTCGTGGAGCCGGCGCGTTAGCGGGCTCGCGTCCTCGAAGTGATCCGTTTTCCCCTGGCACTTTTGGATCACTTATGGATTAAGGGCGGTCTGGCGAATGCGCCGGGCCGCCCTAACTTTTTGTAACGGTCGGTGTGTCCGCCCCATCCCGTCATCGATGCTCCCGTACAATGAAACGATAGGCGGCCAAGGCTCAGGATGGGGGTGACGCGCATGCACAAGCTCGATGAGCTGCTCATTCAGCTGCGCGATGGCGCCCGCGAGATCCTGGCCCTGTCATTTTTCTTTTTCGCTGCCATCGCGGCGGAGCGGCTGTTCGCCGATCGCGTCGCCGCGTTTTCGGATGTGGGACCCGTGTTGCCGTCGTTAGCGGCGATTGTCCTGGCGAGCATTGCGGGTTTCTTTCTGCGCCCTTTCCTCGTCTACCGCTTTGCCGATGATCACAACCGTCGCTCGGTTTCGGTCGTCATGGGAACGCTTGCCGTCGCGGCACCCGTCGTGGTCATCATGGCCCAGCAGTTTGCGGCTATGCTTGCGGGCGCTTTGGTTGCGGCTTGCGCTCTGGGCTACGCCGGGTCAGCCGCACACGCGGGGCTTGCGCGCAAGTTTGGGCGTAACGCAGGTCTTGCGCATGTCGTTGCGCTCTCGTATGCAGCGGGAGTGGCCTTGCAGCTTGTCAACAATGTTGTGGTGCCGGGCGAGGTGCCGTCGCAGTTTATCTTTATGGTCGTCGATATCGCCATGATCGCGATGCTCCATGAGGCGGGCGACCGTTGGGCATCGACACGTCGTGCGCGGCTGGCGGCGGGTATCGTGCCCGATGCGGGCCGGCACGCTTCCGCCGCGGAGCGTTCGCTCGCCGGGCGCCTGATGCTCGCGACGGCGTGCCTGGCCGGCATGTACGGTCTGCTCGACGGTCTGCTCGTGGCGTCGGGGACGCCGGGCGTGCTGGATCTTGACGCTGGGGCACGGCTGCTGCTGATCGTGGCGACGCTTGTTGCCGGCTTGCTCTGCGGCGCGTCGATGCGGATCGTGCGTCTTCTCGGTCCGGTTCTTGCAGGTTTGTTGGCTTTGGTGGGGCTGCTGGCGGTTGCCGGGGGTACGATGGCGCGGCTGCCCATTACTGCCCTGAGCGCGGGTTCGGGCTTTCTGGTCGTGTTCTACACCACGGTCTTTATGGAACTGAGCCCCCGTATGCATATGGCCGAGCTCTGGCCTGTGGCCGGTTGCGCTGTCGCATACGGCGCCGGCCTCGCCGGTGCGCTCGTGGGCATGGCGCTAACACGGACGTGCGGACCGGCTGCTGTTGCGGCTGCGGGCACGATGCAGCTGGCGGGTGCCGCCGTTGCGCTGCGAAGCTGCGCGGGTATGGGTATTAGCCCGGCATCGCAGCCGATCGATGCCGAGGATGCGAGCCATGGGGTTGGTTCTGAGGCGGGTGCCAGCACGGTTGCGGGGTACGATGCCGCCGTGAGCTCGCGGGAAGATTTGTCCGCCGGCAACGAGGCGCTTGAGGTCGTTTCCTCCGCTGTGCCCTCACCTGCGCCCATCGAACAGCTCAAGTCCGGTGAGTTGCCCTCCAGTCTCTCGTTCTCCGACCGTGTGGCTCGCTTCGGCGAGACGAATGGCTTCACCCCGCGCGAGTGCGAGATCTTGGCGGAACTCCTCGTTTCGGACGATAGCATGCAAGAGATCGCCGGTCGTCTCTACCTCTCGCGTTCGACGCTCTACCGCCATATTGCGACGATGAGTAAAAAGACGGGCGCATCCTCTCGCGCGGGCCTCATCAAATCATTCTGGCTCTGGGATGAGCGGCGCTAATCAGCGCTTATGGGGGCGCGGTCTATAGGGCCGCCGCGATAGCTTCTGAGACAAACTTATTGAGCGATTCGCCTTTTTTGGCGGCAGCTAACGCGGCTTGCTTATGTAGCTCCGAACCGGTTCTCACATTGAACGATCCCTTGAAGGCGCGCTCTGGCTCCTTGCCTTTTTCTGCGCAGTAATCCAGATAATCATCGACGGCCTGATGGAAGCCATCTTCGATTTCTTCGACGGTGGAACCCTCGAAGAGAATTGCATCGCGAATTCCCGCCACCATGCCCGTCAACAGATGTTGCTCTGCATCGAACTCGATAGGGGCAAAGTAGCCTTTGTAAGCTAAAACGTTGCTCATGAGTGCCTCCCAGCATCTTGGAAAACGGACGATGACTGCAACTATAGTTTAGTTGCAGTCATCGCTGGTATCCATATGCTGCTAAAAGGCAAGTTGAGACATATGTCACCTACCGCGCGACCATGGCCTTTTCTATCGTGGGACAAAACGCGAGCGAGAGGGGTGCGTCATGAGTACTGCAGCGGGTGGGTTTGAAAGCAGCCGGCATGCGGACGATCGGCATGCGGTGGAGAGCGTACGCAGCTGCGGGTTGACGTTCCATATGCTCGATGATGGGCAGGGTGGCGCGACGCTTGCCCAGCTTGCTCTGCCGAGGGGATGGAAGGCGGGCCGCGCTCGGCTCGAGCGCGACGAGGTTGTCGGCGGGCCGTACATCCTCGCGTTCTCGGCGACCGGACCGTATGGCGAGGAACTTATCTACCGTTCCGAGATTAGGAGTCCTCAGACGGCAGCGTCTGCCGAGTTGCGCCGTACCACGCCCATACGGGGCCCTCGGGACTTTCTGGCTGCATCGTGCGACCGTATTGCGGCCCAGTTTGGTATTCGCCTTTCGGGCGCTGCGGAGTTTGCGGGCGAGCGGGCCGGCGGCGGTCTTGGCGGCATCGCGCGCAAAGTGCGCGCGTCAGGTATGCGCGTCTATGAGCTCAACGACGGCGCGACAGCCCCGTTGATGCTGGGCGTCATGCTTTCGGTCGAGGATGCGTCGGCGCCTGAGATGGCTCGTCGGCGCGAGGCAGAGGGCTCGGCGGCGCTCAGCGCGGCTCCATGGCATGCAGTCGATTGCTACTGCCTCGTCACGCCGTACGGTCGTTTTGAGCATGTTGCCGCCACCGCCCTCGCCGCTGCAACCGCGACGCTTCGCATCGATCCTGCCTGCGCCCGTCGCCTCGTGGTGCCACGCGCCGGCGCCAGAATCGCCTGATTTCACAGGGCGTTCGGGTAACTCCGGGCTTGATGATGTTGATCACCACGGTTGGATGCCAACAAGATCACCGTTCTGTGGACGAGCGCTAAGATTTCAATAACAGAGATATGCGGATGTTGAGGCGGCTGCCCGTCTCGGCATCCGGCGTTTAGAGCTAAGGGATCAAGAGGAGACGATACATGAAAGAATTCTTTGGCATCGATGTGGGCGGTACCGCCGTCAAATGGGCTGTGCTGGGAGAGGATTTCTCGATCCGGGAGCGCGGCAGCCTTCCCACGGGTTTCACCACCGCGGCTGAGACGGTCGATGCGCTGATCGGGCTGGTCAAGCCCTATAGCGACCGCATCAGCGCGGTAGGCGTAAGCGCGCCCGGCGGCATCTATGAGGGCGATCTGGACGGCACGATCCATCGCGGTGGCGCGCTCACTTTTATGGACGGCTGCCCGCTCGGCAAGCTCATGCGCGAGGCACTCGGTGTGCCGGTGGCGGTCAACAACGACGGCAAGTGCGCGGCGCTCGGCGAATACGCGGCGGGCGCTCTGCGCGGGCAACGCTTTGGCGTGGTGCTTGCCATCGGCACGGGCATCGGCGGCGGTATCGTTATCGATGGCAAGGTGCTGCGTGGCGCTCATTGCTTTGCCGGCGAGTTCAGCTTTTTGCGCACCGACGAGACCGTACCGGGTTTTGGTGGCTTTTTCGGCGGAACGGGTGGCTGGCGCGCTCTGCGCGATGCTGCCGTGCGCGAGAAGAAGCTGCCGGCTGACACCCCGGCCGACGGGCGCCGTGTATTCGAGTGGATCGCAGACGGCGATGTGGCGGCCCAACGTGCGCTTAACAATTATGCGCGCGATTTTGACAAGCAGCTCGTCAACCTGCAGGCCGTGCTCGACCCCGAGGTCTTTGTGATCGCGGGCGGCATCTCGTGTCACCCCGAGCTTATCGATGCCCTGCGCGACCAGATGCCTGTTGCGCTCAAAGACTACACGGGACCGCTCGCTGGCATTCCCGTACCGCAGATCAAGGTGGCCGAGCTCGGCAACGATGCCAACCTGTACGGCGCCGTGCAAGAGGCCATGCGCCTGCGCTAAACTGAAACCATCTGCGACATCTCACCGAAGGGAGCCCGCATGGAGGCTTACAAGCAAGAGTTCATCAAGTTCATGGTCGAGTCCGACGTCCTCAAGTTCGGCGACTTTACCCTTAAGAGCGGCCGCCAGTCCCCGTTCTTCATGAACGCCGGCGCCTATGTGACGGGTTCGCAGCTCAAGCGCCTGGGCGAGTACTACGCGCAGGCCATCCACGACAACTTCGGCGACGACTTCGACGTGCTCTTCGGGCCGGCGTACAAGGGCATCCCGCTGGCCGTTGTCACGGCCATTGCCTACCACGAGCTCTATGGCAAGGAGGTCAAGTACTGCTGCGACCGCAAGGAGGCCAAGGATCACGGTGCCGACAAGGGTAACCTGTTGGGCTATGAGCCCCAGGACGGCGACCGCGTGGTGATGGTCGAGGACGTGACCACCTCAGGCAAGTCCATCGACGAGACGTATCCCAAGGTCAAGGCCGCAGCCGACGTTGAGATCAAGGGCCTGATCGTGAGCCTCAACCGCATGGAGGTCGGCAAGGGCGGCGTCACCACCGCGCAGAAGGAGATCGAGGCCAAGTACGGGTTCCCCGTGGCATCCATCGTCTCTATGGCCGAGGTCGTCGAGGTGCTCTACAACCACGAGATCGACGGCAAGGTCGTCATCGACGACGACCTCAAGGCCGCAATCGACGCCTACTACGAGAAATATGGAGCCAAAGAGTAGCTTAGTTACGCCGCCATCGGGCGAGGCGAAGGCCGTCGAAGCGATCCGGCGGCCTTTTTATGTTCAGCGGATCGGCTCGGCGTCTTCTCTGAGAATCGAAAGATATGCTTCGTAGCAGTACTGTCGATATCGTTGCTTCGACTCGTCGAGCGGATGCAGGATGCCCAGCTCTTCAAACGTTTTTACAAGCGTTCCTGCGGTGCTTCTACCGATTTCGAGCCGTGATGCGACGAACGCGGTATCGACGATGGGGTGCTCTTCAAGAAGGGCCAGAAGTCTTTGGCCATTTGCAACGGTTCGTCCAAGATTTGTGGTGATATCGAGCGTCGTGCGGTTATGGAGATCGACAAGACGCTTGAGCGAGGCGACCGAGTCGCTTGCGCTTTCAAGGAGACTTTTACAGAAGAATTCAACCCAGTCCTCGTATGTCCCCCGTTCTCTTACGGACGTGAGCTGCAGATAATATTCACGGCGGTTTTTCTTAAATTGAAATGATGGGTAAAACAGACAAGAATGAAGCACTCCATCGTTGATGAGCATGAGGGTGATCAGGAGCCTGCCGAGACGGCCGTTTCCATCGAGGAACGGATGGGCAGTTTCGAACTGATAGTGAACGAGGGCAGCGCGTACGATCGGATCCATCTCAACGCGCGGCTCGTTGATGAACTGCTCGAGGTCTTGAAGCGTGCTCTGCAAATCTTCGATGTTGGGGGGCACAAACGATGCGGTGGCTATAGTGCACCCCGAAGGGCCAATCCAGTTTTGAGATGAACGAAGCTCGCCAGGATTCTTTTCCGTTCCGCGTACTCCATCCAACAAGATTGCGTGGACTTGTCTGAGAAGCCGTGTGCAGAGAGGCATGTGGCCAAGGAGCTCGACGCCGAACTCGATCGCTCGAACGTAGTTTACGACATCAGCGATTTCCCTATGGTGAAGTTGGGACTGTGATGGACTGAGAAGGTCGTCGAAGGTGCACTGGGTTCCCTCGATTTGGGAAGAAAGAAGCGCTTCTTTTCTTACGTACATCGTCAGATACATATCAGCGTTGGGGACAAAGTAAAGCATGCCTTCGAGCTCCCCGAGTTTTCTCGAACATGCCGAGAGCGTGCGATAGGTTTCTTCAGTTAGGTTCAAGGGCCTTAGCGACTGAAGGGGAGTGGGGAAGAAGGAGCGGTAGGCAAGTTTTCCCGACAGGTTGGTCCGAAGCGTTCCCTGACCGTTGCTTTCGATTTGCACGGCAACCTCCTTTTACTGACGAGAACTCGGTATAAGCGCAATCTTAACAATTCTAAGAACTAAATTAGATCTTAACTCGTCATTAGAAGTAAATATTTAAAAGCAGTCATGAGAACTCGGGTTTAGCCGGTTGCACTTTGCGCTTTACAGTTTGCGGCGATATTTGCCAGCACTATTTCACTCCGGGGAGCCTTGTGTAGGGGAAGGTCGATTCCAGGAAGGCCATGCTGCGGGCGTAGTCTCGGGCAAAAAAGCAGCTGTAGAGCGTGTCGAGCGCGTACTGCACGGCAATATGGCTCGCGAACTGCGTGATGCGGTGCGATAGGCTCTCGATATCGCTGATCGTGAGATAGGCCGCAAAGCCCGGATGCAGGCGCGCGCAGCGCGGCGTGCCGATGATGATGACGGGGACGCGCCGGCTGCTGAGGATCGGCAGGACCTCCTTGAAGTTGGGTGCGAGGCCGCTGTACGAGATGGCGATCGCGGTGTGGTCGGGACCGGACGCGAGCGCCGTGCGCACCTGGGCCTCGATACTCGCGTGACACGTGGTGTCTTTGCCGGCGGAAAGCAGGCGGTCACGGAACATGCCCGCTGGATAGAGGTTGTGCGACCCCGTGTAGATGTCGATCTGATTGCCGCTTACGAGCAGTTTGGCAGCGCGTTCGACCTGGGCGACATCGAGCATGTTGCGTGTCTCGCGCAGCGTGCGCGCGTAGAGGCGCTCCATGCGCGCCATGATCTCGGGGGCGGTTGAGGCGGCGTCGAAGGGAAAGTTGATGTCGACGTCGGATTCGCTGGCGCGGTCACTGCGTTCGGCGGCGCGGGCGAGCTCGATCTTGAGTTCTTTGAATCCCTCGAGGCCGAGCTTCTTGCAAAAGCGGTGGATGCTCGCGACCGAGACGTTGGCGGCCTGGGCGAACTCCTTGATCGAGGTGCCCCGCATGCGCTCGCCCATGGCAAGCGCCGTGCGCCCGAGCTGCTGCTCGGTGGGGGTGAGGCTATGCGTCTCGTCGATTCTGCGCTTGATATCCATAGGGCTCCGTTTCGTCGTGCATCGATTGTACCGCAGCATAAAAATGCCCGGTCTGGCTGGGGATTTCAGACCGGGCATCCCGTAAGGGGACGAATTTGCAAACCGAGCGCGGGCGTTAGCGGGCGATGATGCGAACCGGACCCAAGATACCGCTTGGGGCGATGGGCTCGGTAAGGGCGAAGATGTCGGAGACGGCATGGTCGAGGGTGTTGACCACATCGATGACAAGCTCGTGCTTGCCGGCGTTAAGCGTGTCGAGCGACCAGGCGTAGGGCGGGGCGATGCGCGCGCCCAGCGGATCACCGTCAACCGCAGCCGTTGCGACCTCATAAACGTCGCCCAGGTCGAGGACGGCGTGCTCGACCGACTCGTCGAGCTCAAGGGACGTACGGTAACGGAACGTGCCGCATGTGCCGGCAAAGCGCTCGGCGGTCAGATCGACCAGCGTGTCGAGTTTTTGCTCAGGGCCAACGACGGTGCCGGAACCTGCGGGGGCAAACGAGACGGTCCAGGGGCCGGTCAGCTCGCGCACGACGGCGGGCTTGCCGGGTTTGGCAGAAGGCGCCGTGGCGCCCAGAACAACGATGCAGCTCTCGGATCCGGCCAGCTCGAGTGAGCCATCGAAGGCAGCTGGCGCGGCGCCGTTCAACAGGTCGAGCCGTGCACCTGCGACCGGAGTGCCGTCGGGCAGCGCTACGCGGCAGGATATGCGCTCGCGCGGATGCTCGTTGGCAAGCATGAGGTACGTCTCGCCATTGCGCTCGTAACGAAGCGCGCGCAGCCAGGGCTGCGGCGTGTCGCAGATGACGGTGGCGAGCCCTGCGGTTGCCGACCAGGTGGCCAGGGCGTCGAGCGGGGTGAGCTCGATGCCGGCAAGCGCGCCGGCGAGATCGAAGTTTACCGCTCCGTCGTAAGTCTTCTGCGGCAGCGCATCCACGGCGGTGACGGCGACGCCGGCGGTTGCGGCGCGCCCGGCGAAGCCCGCGACCGCGGTCCCGGTGAATGCTGCCCGAGGCAGCACCAGGGCGCGATAACGGCGCCCGTTGACGAAAAACGCGCCGTCCAAGAGCTCAACTGCATAACGCGTATCGTCCTCAAAAGCCTCCGCCGGCACAAAATCAAAGTCGATCTGCGCGCGGGTGAGCGCCGAGGCCACCTGCTCGATCGGCATCGCGTCACCTGCCCATTCGGCGTCCGCATGGTAGAGCACGGCGACGGGGCAGACGGCGCTGCCACCCGAGAGCAACGTGGCGGTGCGGTTCATATAGCTCATGAGCTGGCCAAAATGCGGCCACGCGGGGTCGTTGCCGTGAGCATAGAAGTGCGGCGGGCAGTCCCAATCGGGGAAACCGGCCATGCTAAAGGCATGTGGCGTGAACCAGTTGACACCGCGTACGAGCATATGGTCGGCGACCCATTTCATCTCGCGCAGGCCCTCGTGCCATCCAAAGGCGCCAAAGACCTCGGCCATGCAGCGCCCCTGTTTTTTGGGGTCGAGATGCGCGGCCGAACTGCCGAGCTTGGCGAGCGCGTAGTTGAAGAACTCCATGTCCCACTTGCCGTGGAAATAGCTGGCATAGCCCCGGTCGATACCGGGCACGAGCTGGTTGATGACAACATCGACGCCCGCCATGTCCTGGCCGGCAACAGCGCGGAAGTAGTGTCCCGCGCCCTGGCCCAGGCGCGTGTGGTAGCTCTTGTCCTCGATCACGTGGCCGATGTGCATGACGCCGTGTGCGCGGCACCAATCGCCCACCTGCTCGTCGAAGCATGCGCGGTAGAGCTGCGTGGCGATATCCATATAGGTGTGGCGCACGGACGCGCCCGCCTCATCGCGGGTCCAGAGGGGCGGCAGTTGCGCAAGCCAGTTCTCGCCCAACGCCTGGCGCAGACGGTGCGCAAGCTCATCTGACCAGGGTAGCGCCTGACCATCACGGCCGATGTAGCTGTCGGCGCTTGCATCGGGCTGCGCAGCGCCCTTTTCGTTCATAAAGCCCGGCTCGTCGGTAAAAAAGCCCAAGATCGTCTTGCCGAACTCATCGCCCAGGTGTTCGAACGTGGGCTCGTAGACGGCATCGATGAGCACGCGGCACGAGGCGGCGTCTGCCATGTTGATGTACTCGTCGCGATAACCGGTTTTTTGGCTCGTCACAAAGAGTTCGATGCGCGTGAGCCCCGTCGGAGCGTCGAAGCGGAGCATGGGGGGCTTGCCGTTTTCGGTCTTCTCGATGGCGATGTCGAGGTTCAGCGCGGCCCCATCTTCGTCAAAGGCCGCCGTGCCCAGGAGACGCTCGGTCTTGTCCATGAGGTTGCCGAGCTTGATGGAAGTCGAGGGCTGCGGCCCCACGACGCTCAGCGTGCGATGCTTGAGCACGGTCTTTTTGAGTGCCGGGTCCGCATCGTCTTTCTCGAGGGCGCCGTTGGCGTAGCCCGTTGGAAAGTGCGCATCGTCAAGCAGCCAGATCTTGAGGCCCAGGCGACGGCACTCGGCGATGATGAAGCGCAGGTCGCTCCACCAGCCGTCGCCGCAGAAATCGGGGTGCGTGCGCGATTCGAGGCAGACCTCGTGGATATCCGCCGCAGCGATCTGCTCGAGGTAATCGGTGATGGTTGCGCGCTCTTCGCCCTTGAGCCAAAGAAACGGCAGCACATGGTTGTCATAGGTGCCGTCGAGCACCTGCTGGTAAAACGCCGTCATCGGACCTCCTTTGGATGGTGTTCGCGTCCTATGGTATGCCGTGCTGCCGGCTCTGCTAATATCCATTTCAAGCAAGAAATATGACCGAATCAACGATTGCGGGGCACCCATGGAGATTGCAGAGCTCGATCGTCGTCTCCTTGAGTTGACCGCAAGCGAGATCTCCTACCGTGACGGGGCCCACTATGATTGGGAAGTGCTTGGAAGTCGTGTGGAGGTCGATGGTCGCAGCGTGCTTGAAATGGGACGCGCCGTGGTCGATCGTGACCAAGACGGTATGCCCGAGGGGTTTGCCATCGTGCGCAATTCGCGCTTCAACCAGGTGCCCGAACACGTGCACGACTATGTCGAAATCAGCTATGTATATCACGGCCGCTGCCCGCAGGTCGTCAACGGCGAGGCGCTCGAGCTCGCCGAGAACGAGGTGCTGCTGCTCGATGCTTCATGTCCGCATGCGGTGGCATCGCTCGATGAAGGCGACGTGATGCTGAGCGTGATCGTCTCGCGTGAGTTTTTGCAGGCGAGCATGGTCTCGAGCCTGCCGGGCGAGGGCGCGGTGTCGCGCTTTCTGCTCAACGTCCTCAATGCCGAGACCGATCACCGCGGCCACGTTCACTTTCATTGCGGGCAGAGCCGCCGTGTGCGCCGCTGTTTCCAAGAGATGCTCTGCGAGCGTCTGGAGCCCACTGCGGTGAGCCCCCGGATCGTGCAGCATCTCTTTTTACTGCTGCTGATCGAGCTCATGGACTGCTATGAGCGCGAGCTCACCCAGACCGGTGGTCTGCACGGTGGAACCGAAGCCCTCGTGGCCGGTATGCTCGGTTTTATCGAGCGCCGGCAGGGGGCGTGCACGCTGGGCGAGGTGGCGCAGCACTTCTGCGTGAGTCCCAACTACGCGTCGGCCCTGCTCAAACGCCGGTGCGGCAAGACGTTCATGCAGCTTGCGCAAGATGCTCGCCTGACTCGCGCGGCGACGCTTTTGCGCAGGGGCGCCACGGTCGACGAGGCCGCGCACGCAGCGGGCTACGAGAACCTGACGTTTTTCTACCGCAAGTTTCGCGCGCGCTACGATTGCACACCGGCGGCATACCGTCGGGCCCGATAGGGCTTGTAAAAGGCTGCTGCTCATCGATAGGTATCAAAAAGTGTCAGCATGTGGGCGCGCGGGCTGCTCAGCTGCGAAAAGAAGTGCCAGATTCGCCGCGGTCGATTGATACCGACCGATCGGCCGCGCATACTCCAAGCCATACGTAAGGCATCTGTTGCGAGGAGGCAACCATGGGATTCCCCAAGGGATTCTTCTGGGGCGGCGCCACGGCCGCCAATCAGTTCGAGGGCGCCTGGGACGTCGACGGCCGCGGGCCGAGCGTCGACGACCATTTTACCGGTGGCAGCTACAAGGAACCGCGCCGCATCACGCTCGATATCGAGCCCGGCACCCTCTATCCCAACCACGACGGCATCGATTTCTACCATCACTACGAGGAGGACATCGCACTGTTCGCCGAGATGGGCTTCACCATGTTCCGCATGTCCATCTCCTGGAGCCGCATCTTCCCCAACGGCGACGACGCCGAGCCCAACGAGGCCGGCCTCGCCTTCTACGACCGCGTCTTCGATTGCCTGCGCAAGCACAACATCGAGCCGCTCGTGACCCTGTCCCATTACGAGATGCCCTATCACCTGGTCGAGAAGTACAACGGCTGGGCGAGCCGCGAGCTCATCGGCTTCTTTGAGAAGTACTGCCAGACCGTCTTCGACCGTTATCAGGACAAGGTTCGCTACTGGCTCACCTTCAACGAGATCAACTGCGGCACCATGGATATGGGCGCCATGATGGAGACCGGTCTCATCCAGGGCTTCGAGGGTCCGGCGAGCGCTATCAAGACCACGGCTCAGCAGCGCTATCAGGCCCTGCATCACCAGTTTGTGGCGAGCGGCCGCGTCGTGCGCTATGCCCACGAGCACTATCCGCAGTTCAAGATGGGCAACATGGATTGCTTCATTCTCTCCTACGCCGCCACGTGCGATCCGGCCGACGTGCTGGCCACACAGGGCGAGATGAACCGCATGAACTGGTACTGCTCCGACGTGCAGGTACGCGGCAAGTACCCGTTCTATGCCAAGCGTTTCTGGGCCGAGAACGGCGTCGAGCTTGCGATGGAGGACGGTGACCTGCAGGACATCGCCGACGGCAAGGTTGACTTCTATACCTTTAGCTACTACATGTCGGGCACCGTGGGCACCCACAAGGACCACGAGATGACCGAGGGCAACATGACCTTCGGCGGCAAGAATCCCTATCTCCAGAGCACCGACTGGGGTTGGCAGATCGACCCGACGGGCCTGCGCGTCGCCCTCAACGAGATCTATGCCCGCTACGAGATCCCCCTCATGGTGGTCGAGAACGGCATGGGCGCTTATGACGAGGTCGAGGAGGACGGCTCCATTCACGATCCGTACCGCATCGCCTACCTGCAGCAGCACATCAAGGCCATGGGCGAGGCCATCGACGACGGCGTCGACCTCATCGGCTACACCTGGTGGGGCCCCATTGACCTGGTCTCCGCCGGCACGGGCGAGATGCGCAAGCGCTACGGCTTCATCCATGTCGACAAGTACGACGATGGCACCGGCACCTACGAGCGTCGCCGCAAGGACAGCTTCTTCGCGTATCAGAAGATCATCAAGTCCAACGGCACCGAGGGTCTGTAGGTTACGCCGTTTTAACAAACGGCGTAACGGGTCGACGCTGCGCGGGCCCCAGGTGCCGCATCTTGCCGTTCAAACCGTCGCTCGCGTACCAAAGTACGCGTCGCTCCTCTTTCACGGCAACCTGCGGCACCTGGGGCCCGCTCGCTGACTTATGCTCTACCTGCGCCATTTCCACTATCGAAAGGTCCGACATGTCAACTGCCAAGATCCTCTTCCTTGATGTGGACGGTACCATCACCGACTACGACAACAACATTCCCGCATCGTGCGTCTCCGCCATTCGCGCGGCCCGCGCCAACGGCCATCTGGCCTACATGTGCACCGGGCGCAGCCGCGCCGAGGTGCCGCCCGAGCTCGAGGCCATCGGCTTTGACGGCATGATCGGCGGCAACGGCAGCTATGTCGAGAGCGCCGGAGAGGTGGTCATGCACCAGCTCATCACGGCCGAGCAGTGTCGTCATATCGTCGACTGGCTGCACGGACGCGGGCTCGAGTTCTATCTCGAGAGCAACAACGGTCTGTTTGCGAGCGAGAACTTCCGCGAGGCGGCGCGTCCGGTGCTGCGCGCCTATATGGGTCGCAAGGGGCTTGCCGGTGCCGATACCATCGAGCCTGAGCAGGCCCTGCACGGCTTGGTCTACGGTGCTCCGCTCTATCGCGACGATCTCAATAAGGTGAGCTTCATCCTGTCGAGCTATCAAGACCATCTCGACAGCATCGAGGAGTTTCCCGATCTCGAGTGCCATACGTGGGGCGGCGCCGGCGAGACGGCGCTCTTTGGCGACATGGGCGTCAAGGACATCACCAAGGCACATGCCGTCGATACGTTGCTGGCCCATCTGGGCGCGCGGCGCGAGGACACCATCGCCTTCGGTGACGCCAAGGTCGATATCCCCATGTTTAAGGCCTGCGCGATGAGCGTGGCCATGGGCTCGGGTGGTCCGGAGTGCCAGGCGGCCGCCGACTACGTGACGACCGATGTGGACGATGACGGCATCTACAACGCTTTCGTCCACCTGGGTCTCATCGAGGGGTAGGAGCCGCGTCGTGGCACACGCGTTCTGTAATGCATTTGTGTGCGAACGGCTTGGTATGTAAATAGACGGTTTCGCCGTATAATCAACTCAAGCATGCGCACGATAAAGCGCTTTATCAAGAGGAGAGAACACATGGGTCTGTTCGATATGTTCAAGAAGAAGGCCGAGCCCGCAGCTCCTGCGGTCCCCGCTTCCATCGAGGCCGCTGCCGGCGCCGACGTGCTGTGCTCGCCCGTTAACGGCAAGGCCATCAAGATGGCCGACGTGCCCGATCCCGTCTTTGGCGGCGAGGTCCTGGGCAAGGGCTGTGCCGTGTGGCCCGAGGACGAGATTATCTACGCTCCCTGCGACGGCAAGGTCACCGTTACCATGGGTCACGCCGTGGGTATCCAGTCCGATAGCGGCATCGAGGTCCTGGTGCACGTGGGTGTCGATACCGTCAACATGAACGGCGACGGCTTCACGGGCTTCGTCAAGGCCGAGGACACCGTCAAGGCCGGCCAGCCGGTCCTCAAGATCGACCGTGCCAAGATCGCCGCTGCCGGTTACAAGGACTGCGTCGTCGTTGCCGTCTCCAACACCGCCGAGTTCGCCAACGTCGAGCTGGCCGTCGAGGCCGACTCCGCCGTCAAGGCTGGCGAGGCCGTGGTCAAGGTCACCCGCAAGTAAGTTGCTGCTTATAGAGCGCATCTACCGGGGCGGTCGGAGTTTTCCGGCCGCCCTTTTTTGCTGCCGGGAGGGGGTTCGGCTGCGTTTGCCGCCGCCCAAAGGCGGAGTCGAGCCATTCACTCGAAATTTGGCGCCACTGGGGCACCGTCTGAGGCCATATGGGCCGCTCGGGTATGATGGGGACACGTTACAACGCACGCCGGGTCGGGCCGGCGACGCTGCAAGGAGGAGTGCCATGAAAAAGAAGAAGCTGCTGCTGCCGTTTGCTGCCGTGCTGGTTGCATGCCTGTTGGTGCTTGCGGGCTGTGGTGGGCCCTCGGTCGAGAGCCTCATCACCGATGACTTGACCGAGCAGTTCGATCAGATCAAAAACGGTGGGGACGATTTTCTGGAAGGTCTCGAGGAGGCCTCGGGCGATGAGTTCGAGCAGCTCGGCATCGATCCCAAGGAGTACGCCAAGACCTATCTCGATGGCTTTGATTACAAGATCGGCGATGTGACGGTCGATGAAGACAAGGGCAAGGCGACGGCCGAGGTTTCCGTAACCTGCAAGTCCATGAAGACGATCGTCGATGACTTTGCCACCCAGTATCAGGAAAAGATCACCGCGATGGACGAGCTACCCGGCGAGGATGAGCTCTACAAGATCGCGGGCGAGGTTATGGTCGACGTGACCAAGGCGACCAAGCCCAAGACCACCAAGGTGACGTTCAAGTACACCGAGAACGACGACGGTGAGTGGTCGGCCGACGACTCGGCGTCGGACGAGATGATGAACGCGATGATGTCGTAGCAGACAAGGCGATATCGCATGCAAAAGGCCGCCGGGAGACCGGCGGCCTTTTTTGCGCGCAGGGACGGAGACTTGCCGCCGCCTGCCGTACACATCGCAAGGGCGCTGCTTACGCACCCAGGACGAGCTGGCAAAGCTGTTGCTGCGTGTCGACAACGTGGTCGGCGCCGGCGGATTCGAGCTCGGCGCGGCCGCGGAAACCCCAGGTGACACCCGCGCAGGCGAGGCCGGCGTTATGGGCGGTGAGCACATCGACGTTGGAATCGCCCACGTAGAGCGTCGAGGCCGCCGGTGCGTCGAGCTCGCTCATCACGTGGAGCGTAACAGGTGCCTCGGGCTTGGGCGGAAAGGCATCGATGCGACCCTGTACCAGGGCAAAGCGATCGGGTCCAAAGTATTTTTTGATCAGCGGGGCTGCCGAGACATGATCCTTGTTGGTGAGGACGGCAAGCGTCACGCCCGCCGCGCGCAGGCGGTCGAGCATCTCGATCGTGCCCGGATAGGGGGCGGTGTGGTCCTCTTTATGCTCGCCGTAGTAGGCCCTAAACTCGGCCAGTGTCTGCTCAAAGACGCGGTCGTCGCCTGCAAACTCGGCAGGCATAAAGCGCTCGACCAGCTTGAGCATGCCGTTGCCAACCTTATAGCGGTACTCGTCGACCGAAAACGTGGGCCAGCCGTGCACTTCGCACGTATGGTTGCCGGCGGCGGCCAGGTCCTCGAGCGTGTTGAGGATGGTGCCGTCAAGATCGAAGATCACGTGGGAAAAAGCAGCGGGCATAGATGCTCCTTCAAAACATATCTAGCAAAAAGGACAGATACATTTTGGTTGGTTTTGGGCCGTCTGTCGGCAAAATGCAAAACCTACCAAAAAGAACCTGTCCCTTGTCACATGGTTGTCAGGGCGCGTCGTGCACTCTAGCAGATGCGAGGAAGCTGCTCGCCCACCAGCATATCGAGGATGCGGGTCGAGCCCCAGCCGGTGCGGACGCGCACGGCGGGACGCGCGCCGGCTGTGAGCGGTTTGACGCTACCGATGATGGCGGCGTTCTCGCCATACTTGGCGCCGCGCATCGCCGCGAGCGCGGCATCGGCCTCGTCGGCGGGCACCACGGCCACCATCTTGCCCTCGTTGGCAACCTGCAGCACGTCGTAGCCGAGCATCTCGCACGCGCCGCGTACTTCGGGGCGCACGGGCACGGCATCCTCGTCGATCTCCATCTCGACGGCACTTGCCTCGGCAAACTCATTGAGGGTCGAGGCAAGGCCGCCGCGCGTGGGATCGCGGAAGCACCGCGTGCCGGGGGCGGCGGCGAGCACCTGCGCGATCAGATGGTTGAGCGGCGCGGCGTCGCTTTCGATGCTGGTGGAGAAGGCGAGCCCCTCGCGCTGGCTCATGACGGCGATGCCGTGGTCGCCGAGCGTGCCCGAGACCAAGATGACGTCACCGGGCTGGCAGTTGGCGCCGGAGAGCGCGATGCCTTCGGGGACTTCGCCGACGCCCGCGGTGTTGATGTAAACACCGTCGACGCTGCCTCGCTCGACGACCTTGGTGTCGCCGGTGATGATCGCCACGCCGGCCTCGCGTGCCGTCTGTGCCATGGTCTGCACGATCTGTCGCAGCTTGTCCATGGAGTAGCCTTCCTCGAGGATAAAGCCGCACGAGAGATAGCGGACGTTGGCGCCCGACGTGGCAACATCGTTGACGGTGCCGCAGACGGCGAGTCTGCCGATGTTGCCACCGGGAAAGAACTGCGGTGTCACCACAAAGCTGTCGGTCGACATGGCGATGCGCCCCGTGCCCGGCAGCGCGGCAACACCGGCATCGTTGCCGGCAAGGAGCTCCGGCGAACCGAACGCATCGAGGAAGATCTCGTCGATGATGCGCTTCATCATCTGGCCGCCCGAGCCATGACCCAAAAGGACGGTCTGGTCGGTAAAGGTGTGGGACATAGTGAGGGGTTCCAATCTATCCGAGAAAGTTGGATTCAATGTTGAGCATGAGTCAGCCGGCCAACGCGGCGTCAAGCGGCTCCAGCGTTTGTAAAACCGCGGAACATCAAGCCTCGCGATAGCGATAATAGGCGGCACAGCTGCCCTCGGAACTCACCATGCACGGCCCCACGGGATGTTCGGGCGTGCAGGCGCGACCAAAGAGCGGGCAGCCGTTAGGCGTGATGGCACCGCGGAGCACATCGCCGCAGCGGCATCCGCGCGGCTCGACGGTGGGCTCGATAGCGACGTCAAAGTGGCGGCCGGCGTCAAAGCGGCAAAACTCGTCGCGTATGCGTAGGCCCGAGCCCGCGATGGGGCCAAGCCCGCGCCACGTGGTGTCGCACGGCTCAAAGACCTGGGCGACCAGCTGGCGTGCTACGGCGTTGCCGTCACGATTGACGCCGCGGCGATAGGCGTTGTCGATCGCGGGCTTGCCGCTAACGATCATCTCCACCAGCATGCAGATGCCCTCAAGAATATCGACGGGCTCGAATCCCGTCACCACGCCCGGCGTCGAAAACTCGTCTACCAAAAAGCCGAACGGTGCCAGGCCCGTGATGGTCGAGACGTGTCCGGGCAAGATAAAGCCATCGATGGTGGTTTCGGGGTCGTTGGCGATCGCGCGCAGGGCCGGCGGCGTGGTCTTGTGGGCGCAATAGACCGAGAAGTTGGCAAGTCCGCGTGCCTGCGCCTCGAGAATGGCCGCCGCGATCGTGGGCGTGGTGGTCTCAAAGCCCACGCCCATAAAGATGACCTCGCGATCGGGGTTGTGCTCGGCTATATCGAGCGCGTCGAGCGGCGAATAGACGATACGGATATCGTGGCCGGCGGCTTTTTGCGCGGCCAGCGAACTCGAGGATCCGGGTACGCGCATCATATCGCCAAAGGTGGCAATGATGGCGCCGTCCATCTTGGCGAGAGCGATGGCGTGGTCGATGTCGCGGTTGGCGGTCACGCAGACCGGGCAGCCGGGGCCGCTCAGCAGCTTGAGGCCTGCGGGCATGATCGAGCGAAAGCCGTAACGGCCGATGCTTACCGTATGCGTTCCGCAGACTTCCATGAGGTTGATGTGCCGGTCGCCGACAAGCTCTTGGATGCGTCCGATAAGATCGCGCGCGAGGGCGGGGTCGCGAAAGGCGGCAAAATCGATGGAGTCGGGCATCAGAGGGCTCCCGCAAGAGTCGTCTGCGGATGGTCCTCGTCGATCAACTCGGGCATGGCCGAGAGCAGCTCGATGGTCTCGGCCGCTTCTTGCGGATCGACGATCTGGATTCCAAATCCCGCATGGACCAAGATATAATCGCCCACCTGGGCGGACGGTACCAAGCGTGTCGAGACCTGGCGCTCGATGCCCATCATGTCGACGGTCGCTTTGGAGTCGCCGTCAAGTGCGGTTATTTTTCCTGGTACGGCTAGGCACATGGCTGGAACCTCTTTTGAACGGACGGCGCGCGAGGGCGCCTAAGATGTCAAAAGATGATGGTACCGCGCAGTCGGGGACACGGGCAAACCCTGCGCTACAGCTGTGCGACAGCCTCCTGTTTGGTGACGCCGGGGAAGCAGCAATTCTGCGTGGTCGCGGCGAGTCGAGCGCGTGCGATGGCGGCCTGGCCATAGGCGATGCAGCCGTCGTTGACGGGAACATGACGGGGAATCAACACGTTGAGTCCAGTGGCTTCCAGCTCGCGCGTGACGAGCATGAGCAGCATGCGGTTCATGAACACGCCGCCCGATAACGCTACGGTGTCTAGGCCCTCGCGCTCGCAGATGGCGCGTGCAATCCGGACCGTGTCGTGCGCGATAGACCGGTGAAAGACGAGTGCGAGCAGATCGGCCGGCATTTTTGCCGCGAGTCCGTCGAGCAGCGCCTCGATAAGTGGCTTAGGGTCGAAAATCGCATCTTGCATCGATGGGTCTTGGCCAGTTAGTTCAGATATGTATTTACCTGGCATGTCCATAGGGTCCCAATCGGGATGATTGGACTGCAAATGCCCTGATTCCTGGGGGCATTCGGGGTCTGTTGGGGGCTGCGGGACGCTTTTGGGGCTGCAAAGGGCTCCATCGGACGTTTTGCTCGCTCGGTTATCTATCTCTGAATGTACATATCTGAAATAACTGCCCACCCAGGACTCGCTGAGAGCGTCGAGAGAGGTCAAATCGGCGTCGCAAGGTGTCGATGCGCGGCCGAGAGCCCGCCAGGCGGCAGCTTCGAGCGCGATGGCGGGCTCACCTTCGTAGGTTGCCTTATCGCAAATGCCCAACAGCGCGGCGACGGCGTCGAACAAACGCCCCATGCTGCTGGTGCGCGGGCTGTTGATGTCGCGCGCGATCATGGTGGACGTGACGGAGCGCGTCTGCTCGTCAAGGCGTCCCAGCAGCGTCGCCGCGGCGGGGTGATCGAGCAGGCCGAGCTCGGTGAGCAGCGCAAACGCATTACGCCGTGCGTCGCGTACCGATGCCGCGCCGCCCGGAAGCGTCCAAGTGCGTAGGTGGGCAGCGCGTGTGAAACCTTGGAGTGTGGCGACCAGAAACTCGCCGCCCCAAATAGCGCCATCGGTACCGGCGCCCGTGCCGTCGAAAGCGACGCCCAGCACGCGTGCGTCGAGGGCAATCGCGCCGCTGCCGGCTGCCTCGGCCAGCACGCTGGCGATATGTGCGTGATGATGCTGGACTTCGATCAGCGGCATGCCGTTGGACGCGGCGGTGGAACGGCCCCATTGACTGGGCAGGTAGCTGGGATGAAGATCGCAGACGACCGCGCGCGGCGTTAGGTCAAAGAGGCCCTCGAAACGCTCGCGGGTGTTGTTCCAGGCGTCGAAGGTGGCACCGTTCTCCACATCGCCGATATGCTGCGACAAGAAGCACAGGGCGCTACCGTCGGGCTGTTCGCGCGTGAGGGCAACGGTTGCTTTTTGCTCGGATCCGCAGGCGAAAAGCGGCTTTGGCGTGGTCGCGGCGGGCTCCGCGAGGATGGGCAGCCTCAACGGTTGCGGCGCGTACCCGCGCGCCCGTCGCACGGGCATAACGCGACCATCGACCACGCGTACGACCGAATCATCGTAACGGGACAAGATGGCCCGGTTGTTGCCCAGAAGTGCATCGGCGATACCGCTTGCCACAAGTTGCTCCCAAGCGTGGTCATCATCGACCTCGATGGGTTCTTCGCTGATGTTGCCGCTCGTCATGACAAGGGCATGCATATCGTGTGCACGGGCCGCGGCAAGCAACAAATGCTGCAGGGGTGTATAGGGCAGCATCACGCCCAGCTCGGGAAGGTCGTGCGCCACGGACGGGGCGAGCGCGATGGAACCGCTGCCCTTGACGTTGCCGGCTGAATCCGCGGCGCCTGCCCGGAGATCCGACGCGCGTCGGCGCAGCAGCACGATGGGACGCACACTGCCGCACAGAAGCTCGCGTTCCTTCTCGTCAACCTGGCAGAGCGCTTCGGCCTCATCGATGTCGCCCACCATGACGGCAAGCGGCTTGTTGCTGCGACGCTTGCGCTGGCGCAGCTCCTGCACCGCAGCCTCATCGCAGGCGTTGCAAGCCAGATGAAACCCGCCGAGGCCTTTGATCGCGATGATGCCGCCCTTTGACAAAAGCGTGACGCACGCCTCGATGATGGCATCGCTCGTCTCGCGTGTCGATCCCACGGACGCGCTGCGGTCGCCGTGCTCGCGCCAGGTGATATGCGGTCCGCAGGCAAAGCAGGCGTCGGGCTGCGCATGAAAGCGGCGGTCGAGCGGGTCGGCATATTCGGCGGCGCAATCGGGGCACATGGGAAACGCGTCCATCGAGGTCGCTGCTCGGTCATAGGGCAGCGATCGGATGATGGTAAAGCGCGGCCCGCAGTTGGTGCAGTTGATAAAGGGGTAGTGAAAACGCCGATCGGCGGGATCGAACAGTTCGCGCAGGCAATCATCGCAGGTGGCGATATCGGGTGACACCAGCGTGGTCCGCTCACCCTCACCGTCGGACGCCACGATGCGAAATCCCCGCTCATCGGCACGGCTCCAAGAGCCGTCTGCAAGAGGGGAGACGGAGACATACTCCACGCGGGCTGCCGCCGGGGCCTCTGCGGAGAGCGCTGCGACAAACCCGTCGAGCGCCTCGTCCTGGGCATGCGCCTCGATGTGCACGCCGTCACCTGCGTTGAGCACCCAGCCGTTTACGCCGTGCGCCACGGCCTCGCGGTACACGAAAGGCCGCATGCCAACGCCCTGCACGATACCCGTGACATGGATATGAACATGGCGCATGGCTTCTCCTTGTTTGTCGGGGCGTTGGCTTTTCTGTTGGCGGCGGCTTTTAGAATTCGAGGCTTTGCTTGGTAGCGGCGCAGGTGAGCTCGCCGTGTTTGACACCGCGCAGGCCCAACAGCCGGTCGGCGAGTTCATAGACACGCTCGCCGCGGCCCTTGAGCGCCAAAATCTCAAGGCAGTTGTGGTGATCGAGATGTACGTGCATGGTCGAGACGATCTCGGGCGTAAAGTCGTGCTGCACCTCGTCCAGGCGGCGTGTCAGATCGCCCGTGTGATGGTCGTAGATCATCGTGAGCGATCCTATGACCTGCTCATCTGGTGTACGCAGCTCCTCTTTGACAAGCGAGGCGCGAATCAGATCGCGCACGGCTTCGGAGCGGTTGGCAACGTCGCCGCGCCGCGCGATCTGCTCGTCAAAACGGTGCAGCAGATCCTCGGGCACGGTGACCGAAAAACGCGTGAGCTCGGAGCCCGCCTGCGTGCCGCAACCGTGCGTATGCTCGCAGCTGGCCACTGCTAGACCAGCTTGACGGTACCGACGGAGTTGTGGTCGGCCTCGATGGCGTCCTCGTAGCCCTCAAGGGCGTCGTGCGCCTCGTGGAGCGCCGCCATGGCGGCCTCGAGCTTGGCACCGATGCGCTCCATATCAAAGTTCTCGGTGGCGTGCAGCAGCTGATGGCTCCACTCGTGCGCAAGCTCGATGGTATCGTCGACCTGCTTGACGCTCATGGCGAGCTGGCTCATGTTCATTCCGACATCATGCATGATGGGTCTCCTTAAAACGGTAGCGTGCGATATCGTTCCACCGATTCTACTACGGGCCCGCTGCGGGGCGTGTTGTGTATCCCAGGCGTGCTACGCCCGGCAATGCGTCACAATAGCGAGCGAAGGCGATGGGCGGGGGAGTGTGCTGTGCGTATCCGATCAACGTGTGCGAAGGGCTGCGGAGCGATGGCACCGGCGAGTGCTGTCGCGGCACTCTGCCTGTTGCTTTTGCTGACGGGCTGCTCGGGTGCCGGCGCATCCCGGTCAGACGGCAGCATGTTTGCGGCCGAGTCGTGCAGGAGTGCGGTTCGCGACGCTGCCTCGTCGTGCGTCAAAGATGCCGCGGATCGGGTCTCGCAGGAGGTCGATACCGCCGCGAGCGCCGATGCCCAACGTCTGCGACTCAACATCCAAGATTGTTGCTATGATGATCTTGCTCACGGCATCAAGACGGCCGAGTTTCAAAAATATATCGTGCTGCACGACACGGAGGGCGAGATGGCGCCTGTCGCCGTTGCGGACTGGTGGGAGTCGAACGGCAACAAGGTCGCCGCCCATTTTGTGGTGGGAACGGACGGCACGATCGTCCAATGCGTGCCGCTCGATCAGATCGCACACCATGTGGGGTTTGGGGACGCGGGCAATAACGAGCGCTACGGGACAGGCGATGAGTCGCGCGACGATAAGGTGGGAACATCGCCGATCGGCGATGCGTACCCCGATTACGGCATGAACTCCTATTCGATCGGCATCGAACTGGTCCATGTGGGTGGCTCGGGGGACTATCCGGCCGCCCAACTCGAGGCGCTTGACGGGCTCATTGCCTATATCGACGCGTATTACGGCTTTGACAGCACGGTCATCGACCATAAGGCGTGGCGCGCGAGCAACTCCGATACATCGGCGGAGTTTGCGCCCTATCTTGCAAGCTATCAGGCGTGCCGTCGGCATGCGGCGGAGTAAACGGGCGGGTTTGGCGCAGGTGTCCGGCATCGATTGATGGCGAAGGGGCGTCCACCCGCGAGGCGACCCCGGGACCCGGAGCTCGCGCACAAGAAAACGGGCGCGAGCCGGTGCCGGTTCGCGCCCGTTCACTGGGGGCAAGTTGTTAAGACCATGGTATCCGGGACGCCAAGAGCCAAACACAAGCTTCCGGCGAGCGGCGCCAAACTCGGTGCGGACGGTCTGCCGGTAACGATTGCGTTACAGATGCTTCTCCAGAAAAGCGGCGAGCCTGGCCTTGGGCATGGATCCCACCGAGCGATCGACCTCCTGGCCGTTCTTGAAGACGATGAGCGTCGGGATGCTCATGACGCCGTACTTCATGGCAAGATCCTGGCTCTCGTCGACATTGCACTTGGCCACGGCAAGTTTGCCGTCGAGCTCATCGGCCAGCTCGTCCACGATGGGCGAGAGCGTGCGGCAGGGACCGCACCACGGGGCCCAAAAGTCAACAAGGACCGGCGTGGGGCCAGAGACGGTTGCATCGAAGTTGTCAGGTGTGACCTGGGTGATAGTAGCCATAGCAGCCTCCGTTGCCATAACGCAGCGTGTGCGCATATGCGATCAGTACGCCCGTGCTTATACCCAACCGCCGCCAATGCAAGCACTCGGTCGGGCACGCTTTTATATAATGGGTGCCACGCAATCGATTGGAGTCGGCATGCCCATCTCGCAAAGTCAGAAAAAGGAAGCGCTCGCCCAAGCGATCGAGCAGGGGCTCGCGTCGCTCAAGAGTCGTGGCGTTCGTATGACGGGCAACGCTACCTCTCCGATCGTGCTGGTCAAGGGCGATTTGGACGAGGCCGAGCGTGCCGGCGGAGAGCTATGCGCCGGCGCAGACGGCAAGGCGTTGCGCAGCGCCTTGGGCGCTATCGGCTATGCGCCCGAGGATTTTTGTGTGCTGGCGAGCGTCGCGGGCCAGGTGGAAGATCCTGCCCAAGCGGCGGCCCCAACAGGCGAGACCCTGCCCTGCGATACGTTTCGCGAGGCGCTCGAGACGCTCGATCCCGAGGCCGTGCTGTTGCTTGATGACCGCGCTGCCGACATCATGCGCGAGACCTATGCCGACATGCTGGTGGCGATCGATGACTTTGACACGGCGATGCTCAAGCCCGGGCTGGTGGCGCATGTGCAGGGACGTCGCGTGCTGGCGCTCGATGGCTTTGAGGCGGCCCTGACCGACAAGGCGGCCAAGCAGCGCATGTGGGCCTACATCAAGCAACTGCCCCCGGCGGGAGCCCCGCTGTAATCTAGATGATGGCGCGCAGGATAAACCGGTCGCCCTCGACGCTGAACTGGCAGTTTCCACCCATGCGCTCGACGGCCAGGCGAATGCTCTGCGTCCCAAAGCCGTGACCGCTGCGGCCGGCTTGCGGCATGCCGTCGACCATGACGGGGGCGCGGTCAAAGGTGTTGGAAACCTCGAGCAGGAGCTTTTCGTCTTCGAGGCGCAGATCGACATCGACAAACCGATGTTCCGGGACCGCTTCTCCTGATGCCGTGATGGCGTTTTCCACCGCATTGGAGATCACGCTGAACAGATCGATATCCGAAAGCCCGATCTGCTCGGGCACTGCCACGCGATAGTCCGCCACGATGCCGCGTTGCGCGATCGGGCCGTCAAACGACGAGAGAGCGATGTTCACCGTCTCGTTTGAGCTGTAGCGGTGCACGGCGGTGCGGTCGTTGGCGTCGCAGATCGCATCGATGCGCTCTCGCGCCTCGTCGATTTTGCCCTCCTCGAGTAGCGCCGAAAGCCCTCGCAGGTAGTGGCGCATGTCGTGGCGCAGCACCGAGAGCTCGCGCGCCGAGCGCCGCCAGGCATCGAGCTCTCGAGTGGCTTGGACGCTGCGGCTCTCCACAAGCCAGCTTTCGCGGCGCGCACGTTCTTTGGCTTCGTATTCGCGCAGGTAGACCGTTAAGAACAGCACGTAGAACAGGCACAGGGCAAACGCCAGAAACTCAACGGTCACCACCGAGCCCGAGTGAAAGAGCCCGGTGTAGACGTTGGTGGCATAGTCAAAGATGTAATAGACGGCCGGCAGCATCACGAGGATCGAGAGCTCGGTGGAAGTCTTGGCCGCGAGCTGCGGCGCGATCGATGGCACGTATTTGAGCATGGCGGCAAAGACGGCAAGCGTGGTCACGATGCGTGCGGCGTAATAGACCGCCGCGGTGCCCGATAGGGCGAGTGCCGCCAGACCCACCCAATTGCTGATCTGGCAGGTGAGGTAGGCGGTGGTGATGGCCAAAACGATGATAAGGGGGCGTCGACGGTGACGCAGGGCCAAGAACAGGCCGAGCGGCAGGTGCACGATCAGCGGATAGACCTGCCGGGCGAAGGACTCGCCGATGCAGAAGCTCGCGGCGGCAAAGCCCGCCCCGGTAAGGGTGCACACGGTTAAAAGCTCGATCACGTTGCGGCGGTTGAGCTCCACGTCGCATAGCGTGGCAGAGGCAAAGACGCCAAAGAGCAGCGTCGTCGCATGATGGACGGCCCAAAGGGCAATGTCGAGCGGGGTGATGGCGGACATGCGCTATCGCCCCGGGCGCGAGAACCGCGCGGCAAAGTAGGCATCTTGAAAGCCCTTGCGGCAGCTGCGGGCGAGGGGCAGCACGGCGCCGGTGCGCGTGACGATGTCCGAGCTGTTGAAGTGGTCGATGTTACGCAGGTTGACCAGGTAGCTGCGATGGCATTTGAAAAAGTCGGTGTTACCGGCCAGACGGTCCTCGACGGCGCGGAACGGCTCGATGGCTTCGATCTCGTGGCCGTCGCGCATGCGAAAGATCACGTGCTTGTTGCGGGCCTCGGCGTACTCGATGTCGGGCGTGCGCAGCGACTGAAAACCCAGCGCGGTTTTGGCGACCAGCTCGCGCGCGGGTGCCTGCTGCCGGGCCGAGAGCTCCTCGAGCACCTGGGCCAGGCGCTCGTAGCTCAGGGGCTTGAGCAGGTAGTCGAAAGCCTTGACCTCATAGGACTCGAGCGCGAATTCGGGCGACGAGGTTAAAAACACGATGGGCACGGCGGTATCGGTACGGCGCAGCTCGCGCGCGGTGTCCATGCCGTCGAGCAAGGGCATGATCATATCGAGGATGACGGCGTCGGCGTGATGCGCTGCATGGGCGGCGAGCAGATCGTCGCCGTTGTCGCAGGTCTCGATGCTGGCGACACGGCCGGTCTCGCGTGCCCAGCGGGCGACCATACGCTCGAGTTCATCCAAAAATGCATTGTCGTCATCGCAGGCCAAAAGCCGCATAGACACCTCCTCGCTGTGACAGTTTGCTACGAGTCTGATTTTCCCACACCGGGCCACGCCGGCGATGGGCAACGGTTCCGATTCGCACCCCGGGCTGCGCAACTCGCGCCAAAAGGCCAGGGGGTTGATTTTAATGGCGGCACAATGGCGATGGAAAACTGCGTCGAAAGCGGCAGCGTGCTGCGCCGCTCGTGGATAGGGGAGTGCTTGATGATGAACGTGAGAAAGGGTCTGAGCGGCGTCCTCGCTCGTGCGATGGGCATGCTCGCCGTGGCATGTGCGCTCATGGCAGCCCCAGCGACAGCGCGGGCGGCGACGACGAATGATATTCCATCGGATGTGAAGATAGCTCAAACAAGCAGCTCGAATTCTTCCGTTGCCGACACGGTTACACTCGAGGCGGGTGAAGATTACGTTGTCGGTGGCGAGATCAAAATCAACCATTACGAGGTCAAGGGTGGCACGGAAGATAATCCGACGCGCATCTATCTTACCGATAACGCAAAAACTGGGCGCTGGCTTGGGTCTCTTAAGGATATGAGAGGTTCGGGATATGACGAGCTCTTTGTACTTAACGGAGGTTATGTCGAGTTCATCGGCACGTCCGGCAACAATCGGACGCCCGTTTACTGCAATGGCAAGAGCTTCCTGACGGACAACGCCGGCAAGAAGGCGGGCTATGCCGACGGGGCAGATAAGAACAAGGTTTATTCAAGCCTGAACCTCAAGGTTTCCGGCATCGACTTCATGACGCTGGATGCTTCAAAGGTCTCGAAGCGGCCGCTTGCGCTGTACGGCACGATGGCCTACGGCGAAAAGGCAACCTTCGACAACGTTAAGGTCAGCGGTTGGAATTGCACGGCGAATGGTGCGAATTACGGCGGTGATTGTCATTACAGTAACATCAAAGGGGATTATGAGGCTTCTCCGGCGCCGGTTACGATTCTCAGCTCAGCGAATGGCGCAAAGAGCCTGGATGTCACGTTTAACAACTGCGAATTCTCAAATAATGACGATGACTGTGCCGGCGCGCTCAGCGTTGTGGGCCGCGGGTGCACGCCTAAGGTCGTGCTCAACAATTGTACCTTCAAGAACAATCACCAAGGATCGATCTGGTGCAAGGAACTTGGGGTTCCGGATACGAACGAGCACACTCATGCCGGCAATATCGTTGTCAATAAGGCGGACGTTACGTTAAACGATTGCGTGATCGAGTCGACAACGGAGGCTGCGAACTATACGCCCAAGATGGCAATGGCGAGCGCTATTGCTGTGGCAAAGAACTCATCGTGCACGATCAATAGCACTAAGATCAGTGACACGTATGCATCTGGAACCTATTACTACCCTGATGCCAACACGCTGCGGAATACCGTTTATACACACGGAACAGTTACCCTTGCTGGCGACACGAGCATCATTACGAAAGGTGATAAGGGGGCTCGTGCGCTGAAACTCGACACGCCGGGATACTATTGCTACGGCAAGCTCAACATTGCCGATTCGTTTACGGGCAATGTCAAGCTTTCCATTAAGGATGAAGAGCTGGGTTCTTATACGGGTACGCAGTGGAAGCTCGGCACCTGCGGTATCGATGAGGACGCGCTCGTCAAACAGGTGACGACGGATAATGCGAGCATTGGGATCGGAAAGACCTTAGACGGTTATGTCTATGCCTCGCGCCTTGCGCACAAGCACGTTTGGACGGCGACAAAGGATTCCGGTAAGGATTATCAGCTCAACGTGACCTGCACCGGCAAGATGAGGCCGAGCGATTGCAACTACCCACGGGGCTATTCTGTTGAGCTCACTCTCGATGGGGGCACCTTGGATAGCAATAAGCTCGGTGTCACATATGGCAGCAAAGCAGTTATTCCAAAACTCGAGGCGAATACCGGAGGCTACGGCAGGGACGACGCTGTGTCGACGGGTGCTATCGAGATTATCGAGACCCGCTATTACAAGCTTGACAAATGGGGTGGCACCGCCGGCGATATGCTGGAGTACGTCCCCGTCGATGCGGGGATCTACCGCATGGAAGCCAAAGTCAGGGTTAAAGATCAAGGCGATCTGACGTTAACGCGTGAGTTCCAGATTCATCCGCTTGACCTTAGCAAAGTTTCTGGGCTGACGTTCAGTTTCGAGGATGGCGAATCCGTCACCATTGACGAGCGGGACATGCGGGGATACCCGTGGACTGGCGAGCGGATTACACCGCAATTCTCAGTGATGGTCTACGACTACGGTGCTCATACCTGGAAGTACTTTACCAAGGGCGTTGACTACACCGTAGATACGACATCCAAATACAGCACGACGAGCGCAATCGATCCTCCGGATGCAAGCGTGTACCCCTACACCCCTTACTACCAGCTCTATATCAAGGGTGCCGGCAATTACACGGGATCTGCCTGCGCACTTTGGACCATCACGGGCACGCAGTTCGAGAACGTGAAGGCGACCGGTTTTGAGGGAACGTATGACGGCCGCGACCACAAGGCGAGCGTTACGGTGTCCAATGCTCCTGAGGATATGAAGGTCGAATACAGCGTCGACGATGGCGAGAGCTGGACCGAGGAGGCCCCGAGCTATCGGGATGTTCAGCGTGACAACGGTAAACCGAGCGGTAAGCCCTGTGCCGTTACGGTCAAATATCGCATTACCGCTCAGGATTACGTCACCAAGAACGGTGAGGTGACGATTAAGATCGAACCTGCCGAGCAGCCTATCCCACAGCGCTATACCGCCAGTTTGGGTACCGGTATCAAGGTCAAGGACGAGAGTGCGCATCTCCTGGGCGATGGGTCGTTCTCCAACTTGGACGAAAACCTTGAATATAAGGGTTACTACGACTACGAGTACAAATCTCTGTCCGCGGGTCAAACGTCGATCGAGAATCTTGAGCCGGGAAATTACACATTCCGATATAAAGCGGATAACAATCACTGGGCCTCACAAACCAACACTTTTGAAATCCGACAAGGGCCGTGCGCGCCGGAGGATGACATCTGGTATAAGACCGAAGGCGAAAACGGCTCGCATTGGCAGAAGTGCCGTTGCGGGGAAAAGATAAACAAAGGAAGCCATGGCTTCTACTGGGAAGAAGTCAAATCTCCGACAGCCGACAAGGCGGGCCTGAAACGTTATCAGTGCGCCGTGTGCGGTTATGTTCTGCGCGAGGAAGAGATCCCGCCGGCATGTATCGGTGGTTATGTCGGCGAGTATGACGGCGAAGAGCATCAGGTGACAACTGACCTTAAAGACGGAGAGTCGGTGCGGTTTAGTGCCGATGGTGGCAAGACATGGACAAACGATGCCCCTGCAATCAAGGACGTCGGAAAGATTACGGTTGCTTTTGAACTGACGCGTGCCGATGCCTCAAAGCTGAAGGGCAGCACGACGCTCGAGATCACGCCGCGTGACGTTACGGTGGCGCCGGCGCCCGCGTCTAAGACGTATGGCGACCAGGATCCTGATTTCACCTATGAGGTCAAGGCGGGTTCGCTCGTCCAGGGAGAGAAGCTTGCAGGAATCACCTATACGCGTGAGGCCGGCGAAAACGTGCTGACCGGATACAAAACCTACAAGGTGACGGCTTCCCAGGCTAAGGATGCCAATCTCAATTACAACGTTGAGTTTGAGCCGGGAGAGTTTACCATCAGGCGCCGTACGGTCGAGGTGGAATGGGCGGTTGCTCACTACGTATACAACGGTAAAGAACAGGGTCCGACGGCTAAGATCACCAATCTGGTCAATGGCGATGACGTCTCGCTTAAGCTCAAGGACAACGCCAAGACGAATGCTGGCAGCTATACCGCAACCGTGAATGGGATTACTGGCGATAGCAAGGTTCTCGCTAACTACTGTGAGCCGAATGCGAATAAACAATGCAGGTACTCGATCGCAAAGGCCGACTGGGAAAGTGCTCCGAATGTAAAGGCAGTTGCTGAAACCGTGAGCGGCAAGCGAGACGGCAAGATCAAGGGCGTTGACAGCTCGATGCAACTGAGTGCTAAGGGCACCGAGATGATGTTCATCAAGAAGGACCAGCTCGTTGATGGTGACACGCTCGAGAATTTGGCACCGGGAACATACAAGTTGCGTTACGGCTCGACAACGAACTATAACGCGTCCAAGACCGTTGAGGTCACGGTTGCCGCGGGCCGCAAACTCGCGGTGGCGCTGCCGGCCGAGCAGGTCGGCTACAGCCTCACCGCGGACGCGACCGAGCTCGACTGGCATCAGAACCTTACGCTGACGTTTGCGCTGACCGACGGCTACTACAAGTCCGACGCTTTCTCCGTCCAGGTGAACGGCGAGCCGGTAGCGCTCTCCGAGGACGGCACCGCGACGGTCGCCGGCCTCGAGAATGATGTGACGGTCGCCGTTGAGGGCGTCCGCAGGCACGAGGCCGCAAACGACGCGTGGCACTCCGACGAGAGCGGGCACTGGCGCGACTGCACCTGCGGCGGCAGGATCGACGAGGCGGCGCATGCCTTCGAGTGGGTCGTCGACAGGCAGCCGACGGCAACCGAGGCCGGCGCGAAGCACGAGCGGTGCACGGTCTGCGGCTACGCCAAGGATCCGGTCGAGATCCCGGCTGTCTCTGTGGCTGGCTACGAAGGTGAATACGACGGTCAGTGGCATGGCCCCGATACATCGAAAGTGCCTGAGGGCTTGATGATCTGGTACAGCTACGACAACGGTGCGTCGTGGACCACCGGCGAACCTGGGCGAAAGGATGCGGGCACCGAGAAGTTCATCTATAAGGTGACGGTCGATGGTGTCGACATCGAGGGCGAGGCGGCAATTACGATTGCCCCGCGCAAGATCACCGTGGCGGCCTCGGATGCCTCCAAGGTGTACGGCGAGGCCGATCCCGAGCTCGGCTACGCCGTGACCGCGGGTTCGCTTGTCGAGGGCGAGAGCCTGAGCGATGTCTCGGTTGCGCGCGAGAAGGGCGAGGCAGCGCGTGACGCCGGCTATGCTATCAACGTTTCGCAAAAGAAGGACGCCAACCCCAACTACGACGTTTCGTTCGCGCCGGGTTCTTTCGCTATCACCAAGCGCCCGCTTACGGTGACATGGGGAACCACGGCGTTTGTCTACGACGGCAAAGAGCATGCTCCCGTCGTGGAGCTCGGCAACATCATCGTCGGTGATGACGTCGAGGCAGTTGCCGAGGGCGCGCAGATCGAGGCCAACCGTGCGGACGAGGCCTACGTCGCCACCGTAACGGGGCTCACGGGCTCCGATGCGGGCAACTACGCGCTTCCTGCCGATGGCTTGACCTGCGACTTTGTCATCGAGAATGCTCCGCAGGGTGCCCCGGCCGTCCAGGCTCGGGCCGAGAGCATCAGCGGCAAGCACGACGGCGTCATCTTCGGTGTGGACGCCTCGATGGAATACCGAGCCGAGCGGGATGACTCCTACACAGCCATCGAGGGCTCCAAGCTCGAGAAACTCGCGCCCGGTGCGTACTGCGTGCGCTATAAGGCCAAGGAGAACCATGACGCTTCGCCTGATACCACGGTGACGATCGCCGCCGGTCGCAAGCTCGTCGTGGCGCTGCCTTCCCAGCAGGAGGGCTACACTCTTACGGCCACGGCGTCTGAGCTCGATTGGCGCGGTTCCGCGACGCTCAAGCTCGATATCGACCAGGCGTACTTTGCGGGCAAGGATTTTGCCGTCAAGGTCAACGGCGAGAAGGTCGCCTTCGCCGCCAACGGGACCTACGAGCTCAAGGACGTCGAGTCCGACATCAACGTGACGGTCGAGGGCCTGCTCAAGCACGAGACAGACGGTACCGGGTGGAAGAGCGACGACGGCTCGCATTGGCACATCTGCCGCTGTGGAGATGTGATCGACAAGGCCGCGCACGACTTTGAATGGGTCGTCGATACGCCGGCCACCGCCGAGTCCAAGGGCTCGCGTCATCAGGAGTGCAAGGTTTGCGGCACCAAGGGCGCAGCGGAGGATATCGCGATGCTACCGCCTTCGATTATCGAGGGCGCAGGACAGACACTCGCCAAACCCGCCGAGGTTCCCGTGAACAGCGATCTCACGGTGCGTTCCAACGCGCCGATCAGCCTGTTCAAGCAGGTGCTGGTCGACGGCGTCGAGGTTGCGGACAAGAACTATGAGCTGCGCGAGGGCTCTACGATCGTAACGCTCAAGGCGAGCTATCTGGCGACGCTGGGCCTTGGCGAGCACAAGCTCTCCGTGGTGTCCGAGACCGGCACGGCCGAGACCACCTTTACCATCGTCGAGCAGCAAAAGCCTGCCGACAACGCCGGCGCGGGCGCTGCGGGCGGTGGCAAGACCGAGACCACCACGACCACGACGGTCACCACCACGTCCTCGTCAAAGGGCAAGGCCGGCAAGGGCGCCATGCCATCGGTGGGCGATAGCGCCCTGGTGATGGCAGCGTCCCTGTGCGCCGCCGGTGCTGCGGCCTTGGTGCTGGCCGTTATCGTCAAACGCCGCTAAACCAAAGACCGGACCGCCGCGAGCACACGCGACGGTCCGGCTTATCTGCGCCATCCGGCGTTCTCCGCCTCATCTTTAGCTCAACTTTACACTCAGGTTTACAGCTGTCTTGTCAGGTGTAAACCTGAGTGTCATACTATGCCACCAAGATTCGCAAAGAGGAGAGGGGCCTTGATGGCACAGGGTGCGAATAGGGAGGCGGCCGAGCTCGCGCGTGACATCGCGGAGGGCCTGGCTTCGACCACGACGGCGACGGAGCGTGCGGCGATGGTGCCGGCAGAGCTCGTGGCCGCGATTGAAAAGCTCAAAAAACAGCATGACGCGGTCATCTTGGCGCACTACTATGTGGCGCCTGAGGTGCAGGCCGTGGCCGATTATGTGGGCGATAGCTTTTATCTGGCCAAGCTCGCCAAGAGCTTGCCGCAGCAGACGATCGTGCTGTGCGGCGTGGAGTTTATGGGCGAGAGCGCCAAGCTCCTCAATCCCACCAAGACGGTTCTGCTGCCCGAGCCGGGCGCCGACTGCCCTATGGCCCACATGGTCAAGCGCGAGACCGTCGATGCCGCCCGCGCTGCGTATGGTGACGATCTGGCCGTGGTGTGCTATGTCAACTCCACCGTTGAGATCAAGAGCTGGAGCGACGTGTGCGTCACAAGCTCCAACGCCGTCAAGATCGTCTCCGAGCTCCCGCAGCACAACATCCTGTTCATTCCCGACCAGAACCTCGGTCGCTTTGTGGCTGAGCAGGTGCCCGATAAAAACGTCATCCTCAACAAGGGCTATTGCCCTCGTCACCATATGATCACGGTCGAGCAGATCATCGACGCCGAGGAGGCCCATCCCGACGCACTCGTGCTCGCGCACCCCGAGTGCAAGGCCGATGTGCTCGCGGAAGCCGACTACATCGGTTCCACCGCCGGCATCATCAAGTATGCCGAGGAATCGGAGGCAAGCGAGTTCATTATCGTGACGGTGCGCGGTGTGCTCTACGAGCTCGAGCGTCGCTGCCAGGGCACCGGCAAGAAGTTCTACTTCCCGGCCGTGCGCCCCACCTGCATCAACATGGACATGATCACGCTCGAAAAGCTCGTTCGCTGCCTCGAGACGGGTGAGGGCGAGGTGCGGATCGGCGTCTCGGAGCAGGCTGCCGATCAAGCCAAGCTCACGCTCGACCGCATGCTCGAGTACGCAGCCAAATAAGACAAAGGGACGTTCCCTTTGTCTTATGGATAGGAGTAAACGATGGAATCCAAGACGTACCGGAACATGGACTGTGACGTGTTGATTGCCGGTTGTGGCGTGGCGGGGCTCTATGCCGCGCTCAACCTGCCCGCGACGACGCGCGTGGTGATGCTCAGCAAGGGAGACGTGGACGAGTGCGACTCGATGCTTGCCCAGGGCGGCATCTGCGTGCTGCCCGAAGGCGATGACTACGACGCGTTCTTTGAGGACACCATGCACGCCGGGCACTACGAGAACCGCCGCGAGAGCGTGGACATCATGATCCGCTCGAGTCGCTCGGTCATCAACGACCTGATCGCGATGGGCGTGGACTTTGAGCGCAAGGCCGACGGCAGCCTCGATTTCACCCGCGAAGGTGCGCACAGCCGCCCGCGCATCGCCTTCCATGCCGATATCACGGGCAAGGAGATCACGACCAAGCTGCTCGCCGCGGTGCGAAAGCTCGGTAACGTGCAGATCTTGGAGCACGTGGCCATGACCGACATCCTCACCGAAAAGCGCGACGGCGCAGTCGTCTGCACGGGCGTCGCGGCGGTTTCCGTGACCGAGGACAACTCGACGCGCCCCGCCGACGAGCTTGACGGCCGTGCCGGCGCGGCGGGAGCGGGCGAGCCCTTTGAGATCCATGCGGCAAACACGCTGTGGGCTACCGGCGGCATCGGTGGCGCCTACGACCATTCGACCAATTATCCGCAGCTCACCGGCGATGCGTGCTATATCGCCACGGAGCACGGTGTTCGCTGCGAGCATCTTGACTACGTGCAGATCCACCCCACGGGCCTGTTCTCGCCGCAGCCGGGCCGCACGTTCTTGATCAGCGAGAGCTGCCGCGGCGAGGGCGCCGTGCTGCTCGACGCGAACGGCGAGCGCTTTACCGACGAGCTGCAGCCGCGTGACGTGGTGGCCGCCGCCATCAAGGAGCAGATGAAAAAGGACGGCGCCGAGCATGAGTGGCTGAGCTTTGACCCCGTCGAGCGCGATGTGGTCAAAAACCACTTTGCCAACATCCGCGAGCGCTGCCTCGAGGACGGCCGCGATATCCTGGACGAGCCGATCCCCGTGGTGCCCACGCAGCACTACTTTATGGGCGGCGTGTGGGTCGACAAGGACGGTTGCACGAGCATGCCGCGCCTGTACGCCGCTGGCGAGACGGCCTGCAACGGTGTGCACGGCAAGAACCGCCTGGCGTCCAACAGCCTGCTCGAGTCGCTCGTATGGGGTCGTCGCGCCGCGTGGCATATGCGCACCGGGGCTTCGCTTGCTGTCGAGGCGTCGGGAGAGCCCGCGCTCGATGGGCGTCATCGCAAACTCGATGATGTGAACCTTGCCATCGACGAGCTCGCCGCATCGTTTGGAACGCAGGCGTAAAAAGGAGTAGACCATGAATCCCATCACCATGAAACTCAACGCCGACGACCTGATCCTGCAGGCCCTGCGCGAGGACATCACGTTCGAGGACGTGAGCACCGCGAGCGTGTGCCCCCAGGCGCGTCCCGCCACGGTGGAGCTGATCGCCAAGGCGAACGGCATCATCGCGGGCCTTGATGTGTTCGCGCGCACCTTTGCCCTGCTCGACCCCGAGACAAGCGTGATCTTCGACGTTGCCGACGGTGCCGCGGTGCACGCGGGCGACCATGTGGGTCAGGTGCGCGGTGATGCGCGCGTGCTGCTGTCGGGCGAGCGTGTGGCGCTCAACTACCTGCAGCGCATGAGCGGTATCGCCACCTATACGCATAACATGGCAGCCGCTCTCGAGGGTACGGGTACCGTGCTTGTCGACACGCGCAAGACTACGCCCAACATGCGCGTCTTCGAGAAAGCCGCGGTCGAGATCGGCGGCGGGCGCAACCATCGCTACAACCTCTCGACGGCCGTCATGCTCAAGGACAACCACATCGATGCCGCGGGTGGTGTGGCCCGCGCGATCGAGATGGCCCGCGCCCATGCGTCCTTCACCGCGACGGTCGAGATCGAGTGCGAGGACCTCGATATGGTGCGCGAAGCAGTCGAGGCCGGTGCCGACATCATCATGCTCGACAACATGAGCCACGACGATATGGCCGCCGCGATCAAGCTGATCGGCGGGCGGGCCAAGACCGAATGCTCCGGCAACGTCGATGCCAGCAACATCCGGGCGCTTGCCGATCTGGGTGTCGATTACATCAGCTCGGGCGCTCTGACGCATTCCGCCCCGATCCTCGACCTGTCGCTTAAGCATCTGCGTATGTTGGACGGTGAGTGATGACCGGCGACGAGCGCCGCGTGGCGATACTTGCCGAGCTGGGAAGCGCGACCGGGCCTGTGTCGGGCAGTGCGTTGGCGCGCGCGGTAGGCGTGAGCCGCCAGGTCGTGGTGCAGGATATCGCCCTGCTGCGCGCCGATGGGCATGATGTGGTCGCCACCAATCGCGGCTACGTGCTGCAGGCTGCCGAGCATAGCCCGGCGGTGCCGACGCGCCTGGTCAAGGTGCGCCATGGTCTGGACGAGATGGCCGATGAGCTCACGAGCATCGTCGACATGGGCGGCGCCGTGCTCAACGTGATCGTCAACCATCGCGTCTACGGCAAGATCCAGGCCGATCTGGATATTCGCAACCGTCGCGACGTCGAGCGCTATCTTGAGGCCATCAAGAGCGGCAAGAGCTTTCCGCTGCTCACCGTGACCAGCGGCTATCACTTTCATCGCATTGCCGCCGACAGCGAGGAGGCGCTTGACGATATCGAGGAGATGCTGCGTGCCAAGGGTTACCTAGCCGAGGTCTTGCCCTACGAGGACGATCTGTCCTAGCGCCATCACCAGCGCACTTTTTCATGCTTCCGATATAAAAAGACCCCCGTTGCAGGCGAATGCAACGGGGGTCTTTTGGTGCACGGTGTACTTCGGGGTGCACGGATGCGAAGGGAGCGCTTACTCCTCGACGATCTCGGTGATCGCGCCGGCCGGGCAAGAGTCCTGGCAAACGCCACAGGCGATGCAGGAATCCTCGTCGGTCACGGTAGCGGTGTCCTGGAGCTCCAGAACGCCCTGGGGGCAGGAGTCGACGCAAACGCCACAAGCGATGCACTCGTCGGCATCAATTACGGGATGAGCCATGGTAGTTTCCTCTCTGTTGACCGGTGCGACAGGCGATGCGCGCCGGTTTGATTCGGGCAAAAACATACCACGGGAGCGGGCGTTTGCAATACCCTCTGGCGCCCTTCTACATACCGTTCGCCGAGTCAACCGTGGCTTACTGAAAAATCGCCTGCTGAGGGCGCTGAGCTGGGAAGATGTTAACTCAAGCATACTCGAAATAATAGGCAGGTCGGCCACAGATGGAGTGTGGGGTGGGCGGCCCGAAGAATCGTCTGCCGAGATGTGGAAGGCGACATGGCTGGACACTATTCCGCGCAAAACCGTCCAGCTATGCATCTCAAGAGGACACAGGCGACGCTGATGGACGCTTTGGTCCTAAAAACCGTCCGGCAGCGTCTTCCGTGTAGATCACAGCAACTTCCTTCGGATGTCAGACAGATCGATCACCTGCGGTTTTGTGAACCTAAACTCGCAGTGATAAAAAATCTTATATGGAATGACTTAGATTTTGTATATTTCGGCGCATAAGGGGATACACTACATCTCGAACGAAAAGCCAGAGCGCCGCGGGAGATCCCGCCCGCCGGCGCAAAAGCACGAGAGAAAGGGATTCCCAAATGGGCAAGATTCTCGGTATCGACCTTGGTACTACCAACTCCGCTATGGCCGTCCTCGAGGGCGGTTCTCCTACCATTATCGTCAACGCTGAGGGCGACCGCACCACCCCGTCCGTCGTGGGCTTCCGCGCCGACGGCGACCGTGTCGTGGGCAAGGCCGCTAAGAACCAGGCCGTGACCAACCCCAAGAACACCGTGTTCTCCATCAAACGCTTCATGGGCCGCAAGTACTCCGAGTGCACCTCCGAGCTCAAGACCGTGCCGTATGAGGTCAAGGAGGGCCAGGGTGGCCGTGCCGTCGTCAACATCGAGGGCCAGGATTACACTGCCGAGCAGGTGAGCGCCATGATCCTCTCCAAGATGAAGGCCGACGCCGAGAAGTACCTGGGCGAGACCGTCACCGACGCCGTCATCACCGTCCCGGCTTACTTCAACGACGCCCAGCGTCAGGCCACCAAGGACGCCGGTAAGATCGCCGGCCTCAACGTCAAGCGTATCGTCAACGAGCCGACCGCCGCGGCACTCGCCTACGGTCTGGACAAGGCCGACAAGGATCAGAAGATCCTGGTCTTTGACCTGGGCGGCGGCACCTTCGACGTCTCTATCCTCGATCTGGCCGACGGCGTCTTCGAGGTCCTTTCGACCTCCGGCGACAACCATCTGGGCGGCGACGACTGGGATCAGCGCGTCATCGACTGGATGGCCGATAAGTTCCAGCAGGAGAACGGCGTCGACCTGCGCCAGGACCCCATGGCCCTGCAGCGCCTCAAGGAGGCTGCCGAGAACGCCAAGAAGGAGCTCTCTGCGGCCCAGCAGTCCACGATCAACCTGCCGTTCATCACGATGAACCAGTCCGGCCCGCTGCACCTCAACTACACGCTGACCCGTGCCGAGTTCGAGAAGATCACCCGCGACCTGCTCGAGCGCTGCAAGCAGCCGGTCACCAACGCACTGCGTGACGCCAACCTCAAGCTCTCCGATCTGACCGAGGTCATCCTCGTCGGCGGCTCCACCCGTATGCCCGCCGTTCAGGACCTGGTCAAGACCATGACCGGCAAGCAGCCCAACATGTCCGTGAACCCCGACGAGGTCGTCGCCGACGGCGCTGCCGTCCAGGGCGGCGTGCTCACCGGTGACGTCGAGGGCATCCTGCTGCTCGACGTGACCCCGCTGTCGCTCGGCGTTGAGACCATGGGCGGCATCATGACCAAGATGATCGACCGCAACACCACGATCCCGACCTCTAAGACCGAGATCTATTCCACCGCTGCCGATAACCAGACCAGCGTCGAGATCAACGTCCTGCAGGGCGAGCGTGAGCTTGCGCGCGACAACAAGTCGCTCGGCAAGTTCCAGCTGACCGGCATCCCGGCCGCCCGCCGCGGCGTGCCGCAGATCGAGGTCACCTTCGACATCGACGCCAACGGCATCGTCAAGGTCTCCGCTAAGGACAAGGGCACCGGCAAGGAGCAGCAGATCACCATCTCCGGCTCCACCGCGCTGTCCGACGACGAGGTCGACCGCATGGTCAAGGACGCCGAGGCCCATGCCGAGGAGGACAAGAAGCAGAAGGAGGAGGTCGAGGTTCGCAACCAGGCCGATTCCCTCGTGTACTCCACCGAGCAGACCCTGAACGAGCTCGGTGACAAGGTGAACGCCGACCTCAAGTCCAAGACCGAGTCCGCCATCGCCGACGCCAAGAAGGCGCTCGAGGGTACCGATATCGAGGCCATCAAGTCCGCCACCGAGGCGCTGCAGTCTGCCGGTTACGAGCTCGCGCAGGTCGTCTATGCCGACGCCCAGCAGCAGACCGACGGCGGTGCCGCCGGCGCCCAGTCGCAGGGCGATGACGACGTGGTCGATGCCGATTACGAGGTCGTCGACGACGAGGACGACAAGTAATCATGTCCGCCCGTAAAGCTCGCACGGAGACGGCGGCCGCCAGCGCCGCCGCCCCCGTTGACTCTGAGGAGAAGGACGTGAAGATTCCCGTAGAGGCCGCCGACACCGAGGCCACCGAGGCCGAGGCTGCCAAGGCCGCCGAGAACCAGGCAGAGGATACGAATGAGGAGGCGACGATGACCGAGGACGAGATGGTCGAGGCCGCCATCCGCGCCGGCGAGGAAGCCGCCGACAACGACTTCAAGCTGAAGTTCGAGCAGGCGCAAAAGGAGCTCGCCGATGTTCGCGCTGAGCTCGATGCGGCTGCCGAGGCCCAGAAGGCCGCCGAGGGCAAGGCGAAGGACGCCACCGAGCGCACCGCACGCCTCCAGGCCGACTGGGAGAACTTCCGCCGCCGCACGGCGAACGAGCGTCTGGCCGAGCGCGAGCGCGCGACCGAGAAGCTCGTGACCTCGCTGCTGCCCGTGGTGGACGACATCGAGCGTGCGCTCGATCATGCCCGCACCCAGGAGCTGTCCGATGACTTCAAGCAGTTCGTCGACGGCGTGGATGCGGTGCACGCCAAGCTGCTCGACGTGTTCTCGCACGAGGGCGTCGAGGCGATCGACCCCAAGGGCGAGGCCTTTAATCCGCTTGAGCACCAAGCCGTGGGTCGCGTCGAGGACGCCTCGCAGTACGACGAGACCGTCAACGACGTGTACCAGAAGGGCTACCGCATGGCCGACCGCATCTTGCGTTCGGCGATGGTCACGGTGACCTACGGCGGCGAGAAGCGCCCCGCGCCGGAGCCCGACGAGGCCGGCGAAGATGCCTCGGCAGATAAGGCCGAGGGCACCGAGGAGTAATTGACGAGGGCTCCGGGTCAACACCCGGGGCCCTTATAAGTTGAAGACGAAAGGGAGGTTCGAGATGCCTCAGGGTAACAAGACGTTCTACGATGTCCTCGGCGTGTCGAAGAACGCCTCCGATAAAGAAATCAAGAGCGCGTTTCGCAAGCTCGCGGTGAAGTATCACCCCGATGCCGGCGGTGACGAGCAAAAGTTCAAGGAGATCAGCGAGGCGTACGAGACGCTCTCGGATCCCAAGAAGCGCAAAGAGTACGACCAGATGCTCATGTTCGGCGGCATGCCGGGTGCGGGCGGCGGCGCATATGGTGCCGGCTATGGCGGTGCCGCCGGTGCGAGCGGCTGGGGAGACATCTTCGACAGCATCTTCAGCGGCAACGGAGCCTGGGGTAGCGATTGGGGTTCTGGCTTCGGCGGGGCTGCGGGTGCCGCCGGTACCGGTCGTAGCCGCTCGCGCAAAGGCGGCGACCTGTCGCTGACCGTTGACGTGACGGCCGAGGACGCCTTCCGTGGCGTGACGCATAAGGTCACCTACCGGATCCCCTCCACGGGCGAGCAGCAGACCATCACGGTCTCGGTGCCCGCGGGCGCGGTCGATGGCGGCAAGCTGCGCTACAAGCGTCGCGGCGAGTACGGTGTCAACGGCGGCGAGCGCGGTGACCTTGTGGTGACTACGCATGTCGAGGAGCATCCGCTGTTCAAGCGCAGGGGTGCCGACGTGACGATGGAGGTGCCGATCAGCATCTACGAGGCCGCCCTCGGTTGCACGGTCGACGTGCCCACGCCCGGTGGCGCCACGGTGCGCCTCAAAGTGCCGGCGGGCACCCAGACGGGCAAGAAGTTCCGCTTCAAGGATATGGGCGCGCCCGACGTCAAGCACCGTGGTCGCACGGGTGCCCTGCTCGTCGAGATTAAGGTTGCGGTTCCCACGAGCCTGACCGACGAGGAGCGCGCTACCATGGAGAAGTTGCGCGAAGCCGATCATCGCGATTATCGCGAGAAGGTGGATCGCTATCGCGGCACGTATTAGCCCGGCTTTCCCAAGCACCGCACCTTGCCCCTCAAACCGTCGCTTGCGTACCTAAGTACGCGGCGCTCCTCTGATCGGGCAATCTGCGGCACTTGGAAAACCCGGAACGACGGGATCAAATGAGAAGACAAGGGGTCTGGGATACATGGCTGAGGATAACAGGAATAAACCGCTGTATATGATCAGTGTGGCGGCCGAGTTGACCGGCATGCATCCGCAGACCCTGCGCGTCTACGAGTCCAAGGGTCTGGTAAACCCGCAACGCTCGGGTGGCAACACACGTCTCTACTCGCGTGCCGATATCGAGCGCCTCGAACTCATCAACCAACTCACCGACGAGGGCATCAATCTTGCCGGCGTCGTGCGCATCCTCGATATGAAGGAACGTGCCGAGGAGCGCGAGCGCGAGAACGAGAAGCTTCGCGCTCGTGTGCGTCAGCTCGAGGACGAGTTGCACGAGTTCAAGATGCAGAAGAAGATCACCGCCTTGGCGCCGCGCGACGGCTCGGTCAACCCCGAGCAGGTCATGCGCAAGCTCTTGGGTACCGGCGGCGAGATTTAGACCGCGCGATTTTGGGCGCCGCTGATGCGCTTCTGATGCGCGGTGCCGTATAGTCTGCTCGTAACGATCCATTTTAAGGAGCAGCTTATGAGCGCCACCGCATCCGCGCAGCCCGTGCTGAGCGTCAAGCATTACAAGAAAGCCTATGGTGACAAGGTCGTCGTGCCTGATCTCTCACTCGAGGTCATGGCCGGCGACATTTTTGGTTATGTCGGCCACAACGGTGCCGGCAAGACCACCCTTATCCGTTCGATTGTGGGCGCCCAGCCCATCGACGGCGGCACGATCACCGTCTGCGGCCACAGCGTGGCGGACGAGCCCGTCGCATGCAAGCGCCGCATCGCCTACGTGCCCGACAATCCCGACATCTATGAGTTCATGACGGGCATCGCCTACCTCAACTACATCGCCGATCTCTTCGCGGTGTCGGCCGACGTGCGAGCCGAGCGCATCGAGCGCTACGCCGAGCGCTTGGGCATCACCGCGGCCCTGGGCAGCAAAGTCGGCTCGTATAGCCACGGCATGCGACAGAAGCTCGTACTCATCGGCGCTTTTGTCCATGAGCCGGAGCTGCTCGTGCTCGATGAGCCCTTCGTGGGCCTCGACCCGGCGGCCGCCCATGAGCTCAAGGGGATGATGCGCGAGCTCGCCGATCGCGGCAGCGCCGTGTTCTTCTCGTCGCACGTGCTCGAGGTGGTCGAAAAGCTCTGCAACCGCGTGGGCATCCTGCGCGCGGGCAAGCTGCTTGCCTGCGGCGATACCGACGAGGTGCGCGGCGACCAATCGCTTGAGGACGTCTTTATGACGCTCGTGATGGGCGAAGACGCGGAAGGCAACAAGCCCACGGACGCCGCCCACGCCGGGGAGGGTCGCTAAGATGGCCTCATGTAGCGCATGCGGCGCCGATACCGGGCGAGAGACGGCTTGCGCCTCGCCGCTTAGGGCGCTTCTCATTCTCACCCGTGTGCAGATGCAGTCGGTGTCGAGCTCGCTTGGTTTCTCGAAGGGCGACGGAGCCTCGGGCGGTATCGGCTTCAAGGCGTTTTTGCTCGGCCGCCAGCTGCTGTTCTTCGCACTTGCCGTCGTGGCCTCGCTTGCCGCTGCGGTTATCTTCGGTATCTTGTGCCCCCAGGCGCTTCCCGGCCTTGCCGTGACGGCGACGACGGTGCTGGCGCTCATCTTCACCTTTGTGGGTGCCACGGGCAGCCTTTTCGGTTTTCGTGATTACGACATGACCATGGCGCTGCCGATTTCCACCCGCATCGTGGTGCTGTCGCGCGTGGGTGCGCTCTTCGTGACGCAGCTCATCTGGTCGATCGTGATCATGGTGCCCATGTATGTCGTCTACTTTATGCTCGTGCCGGCTACGGTCGCGTCCGTCGTGACGGTACCGATCTCGATCTTGCTCGCCTCGGCCTTGCCGGTGAGTTTGGGCATCTTCGTGGCCTTTTTGCTGGCAGTGGGTTCATCACGGTTTAAGTTCGCGAGCGCGATGTATGTGATCGTTGCGGTCGCGGGGAGCTTGGCTCTTATGGCGTTAAGCATGAACTCGCAGCAGCTCTCGGCCTCGATGAGTGGCCTTGACCTTGATGGGATGATCGGCGGCATGCGTGCCGTCGCGTGCGCGTATCCGCTCGCGGACATGGTCGCTGCGGCGGCCGACGGCGCCCTGATCCAGCTGGTGCCCTTTGCGGCTATCTCGGCCGTGGCGGTCGTCGCTGCCATCGAGGTGCTGTCGCGAAACTTCATGCGCGTCAATGCCCTGCTCGAGGCGAGCAGCGGTGGGCGCAGGGTCGACGTCGCCCGTGCTTCGCGTGGGGCCGCATCGCCGGTGCGCGCCATGGTTCTCAAGGAGATCCGCATGGTGCTCGGCGTGCCGCAGGTAATGGTCAACAGCTGCTTTGGCGGCTTCATGTTGTTGGCGCTTTCCCTGTTTATGGCGGTGGCAGGCAAAGACTCGGCCGGGTCCATGATCGCCCAGAACTATCTGTCGCTCGGTGCGGACGGCGCCGATCTCTTTACAGGTCTCATCGACCTTATGACGCCGTGGATCTTCGTGTTCTGCCTTGGTCTGTGCTCGCCCAGTGCGGTTCTGGTGAGCATGGAGGGCCCGAGCGCCTGGATCATGACGACGGCACCCGTGCCGGTGCGCGATATCATGCGCGCCAAGTTGCTCGTCAGCATGGTGTGGGGCGTGCCGGTCGCGGTGGCGTCCGGTGCTCTGATGCTCGCGGGCGGCGTGCCGTTGTTAGCGGTTGCCGAGGGTGTCTTGCTGGGACTGGCTATCTGCGCCGCCATGGGCGCGTTGGGGCTGATGGTCGACGCTCGTAGGCCCAACTATGGTTGGAATTCTCCCAACGAAGTCGTCAAGCGCGGCCGCGGCGTCGTGGTGACGGTCGTCGCCGGCATGGTGATCGCCTTCGCCGGCGCTGCCCTTACCGTGTTTGCGGCACTCAAGGTAAGCCTTCTTGCTGCCCAAGCGATCATTTTTGTCATCGCGGCGCTTTTGCTTGTGCTGGCCTTCGCCTGTTTCAATCGCGTTTGCAGACAGGACCTCCATCTCGTCTAGGGTGCTTTAGCAAAATAAAGCGAATCTTGCATTTCGTAACCGTTTCGCAAACCGCCTGTAGTTTAATAAGGAGCCAAATGTATGCCTATGTGCCCGTGCCGTGCCGGTCGGGCAGAGTGGGGGACGGTATGGTCAAGCTGTATGAGGACGGAATCTATCTGCGCAACGGGTCCGAGATCGTGCCTGCTGCCGAGGCGGTCGAGCGCGGTATCGCGCAAACGCCGGCGGATGCCAAGCGCGGCACCATCGCCTATTCGATTCTGCAGGCGCACAACACGTCCGGCGACCCTGAGGCGCTCAAGATTCGGTTCGACGCCATGGCTAGCCACGACATCACGTTCGTCGGCATCATCCAGACGGCGCGCGCCTCGGGTATGACGGAGTTCCCGCTGCCCTACGTGCTCACCAACTGCCACAACTCGCTCTGCGCCGTGGGCGGCACCATCAATGAGGACGACCATGTCTTCGGCCTCTCGGCCGCCAAAAAGTACGGCGGCATCTTCGTGCCCCCGCACATCGCCGTTATTCACTCCTTCATGCGCGAGAACTTTGCCGGCTGCGGCAAGATGATCCTGGGCTCCGACTCGCACACCCGCTACGGCGCACTCGGCACCATGGCCGTGGGCGAGGGCGGCGGCGAGCTCGCCAAGCAGCTGTTGCGCGACACCTATGACGTCGCCTATCCCGGCGTCGTCGCCATCTATCTCAAGGGCGCTCCGCGTCCCGGTGTGGGTCCGCACGACGTGGCGCTCGCCATCATCCGTGCCGTCTTCGCATCAGGCTACGTCAAGAACAAGGTCATGGAGTTCGTGGGCCCCGGCATCGCGAGCATGACGACCGACTACCGCAACGGTGTCGACGTTATGACCACGGAGACCACCTGCCTGTCGTCCATCTGGGCGACGGACGAGGACACGCATGCCTTCCTTATCATGCACGGTCGCGGTGATGAGTACCGCGAGCTTAAGCCGGCGAACGTCGCCTACTACGACGGTTGCGTCGAGGTCGACCTCTCGACGGTGAAACCCATGATCGCGCTGCCGTTCCACCCGTCCAACGGGTTTGAGATCGACGAGCTCAACGAGAACCTTGAGGATATCCTGCACGAGGTCGAGCTCGAGGCGGCCAAGGTCGGCGACGGCAACGTTAAACTCAGCCTGCTCGACAAGATCGTCGACGGTAAATTGCACGTGCAACAGGGCGTGATCGCCGGCTGTTCGGGCGGCAACTACGACAATGTGGTCCAGGCGGCCCGCGCACTCAAGGGCGCCAATACCAGCTGCGGCGAGTTCTCACTTTCCGTCTATCCCACGAGCCAGCCCGTGGCGCTCGAGCTCACGCGCCGCGGCTACATCTACGACCTCATGGAGGCCGGCGCGATCGTGCGCACGGCGTTCTGCGGACCGTGCTTCGGTGCCGGCGACACGCCCGCCAACAACGGTCTTTCGATCCGTCATACCACGCGCAACTTCCCCAACCGCGAGGGTTCCAAGCCCGGCAACGGACAGCTGTCTGCCGTGGCGCTCATGGATGCGCGTTCGATCGCGGCGACCGCGGCCAACGGCGGCGTCCTCACGCCGGCGACCGACCTGCCCGACGAGATCTGGGACGAACACTGCGAGTACACGTTCGATGACGCGCCGTACAAGAAGCGCGTCTACTGGGGCTTTGGTAAGGCTCAGGCCGAGGATGAGCTGGTCGAGGGGCCCAACATCAAACCGTGGCCGGCGATGGAGCCGCTCGGCGATGACATTCTGCTCAAGGTCTGCTCCAAGATCTTGGACCCGGTTACCACGACCGACGAGCTCATTCCCTCGGGCGAGACGAGCTCCTTCCGCTCCAACCCGTTGGGTCTGGCCGAGTTCACGCTCAGCCGTCGCGACCCGGGCTACGTGGGTCGCTCCAAGCTCGTCGACGCCGTGGAGAAGCGCCGTGTGACCGGTGAGGCCGCGGGCGATCTGACCGCGCTCGACGGCGAGCTCGCCGTCGTGTTTGAGGCGCTCGCCGGTGCGGGCGTTGCTGCGGACGCGAAGGCCACCGAGTACGGCTCGATGGTCTACGCCAAGAAGCCGGGTGACGGCTCTGCCCGCGAGCAGGCGGCGAGCTGTCAGCGCGTGATCGGCGGCCTAGCCAACATCGTCCACGAGTACGCGACCAAGCGCTACCGCTCCAACGTCATGAACTGGGGCATGGTGCCCTTCCAGATGGAGGAGGAGCCCGCGTTCGAGGTGGGAGACTACGTCTTTGTGCCGGGTATTCGTGCAGCGCTCGACGGCGACCTCTCGAACATCGCGGCCTATGCGGTGCGTATGGCCGAGGACGGCTCCGTCGCCGGTGTCGATAGGCTCGAGCTCCACATCGCGCCCATGACCGACGAAGAGCGCGCCATCGTCAAGGCCGGGTGCCTGATCAACTACAACAAGTTCAAAGCCGCCGCCGAATAGCGTCTGCTCTGTCCGTCCGGGGTCTCCCCTTTCCCGCCTGCTTACGCGCTTTGCGAGGGTCGCGTGCGGGAAAGGGGAGACCCCGGACTACTTGTATCGGCGCTCTTCGGCGGGGCTTTGGAGAAACGCTTAAAGAGACGTGGGCTGGTGCGGCCCTATTTGTCGAATTTGAGGGCACGGATGCTATGAGTATGAAGATGGGGTAGAATAGTGCCGACGGCAGCCCAAGTTTGAGGAAGCTGGGCAGAGCCGTTGCTTGTGAAGTTAGCTCATCGTCTTAGTGACGGTGAGCTTTCTTTTTGGGCTTCGAGCCCTGCTTGAGTGCCTTGGAAAGGCCGACGAGGGCCGTGAGGAGCGAGACCAGAGCGGTCAGGAGCTTCACGAGCTCGGTGAAATCGGTCATGGGCATCACCTCCCATCGGGTGGAGGGCTCTGCCCGGCACAAGGACTGCCGACGGTGACAAAAATTCTACCAGAGGGCACTCGGGGCAAATATGCTTCAAAGAGATGTTTTGTTGACCTGCTTGCCGTGGAAATTGCTAAAAGGCAGTATCATTATCTAAATTGATCATAGGGCCGGTTTATGAGGCGTGCTGCGATGAGGCGTTCTACCTATATTGGGTTGCTCGTATTGGCGATTGGTATCGCTGTGATCGGCGTGGGCGTTATCTGTCTGGCCTTTCTACCGCCTTCGGCGACGGAGGCGGCAGTTGCGGTCGTGACCAAACCGATCGAGATCGTGACCGACACCGTTAAACCCGAGACCATCACGGTCGATTTCAGTGAACAACCGACGGTCCTGGGGGTCAGCAATTACCCACGCCTCGAGCTTGGGGCTACGCGCTACACCAAAGAGGCGGCTCTGATCGACAAGGCGTCTGAACTGCTTAAGGGTAAGACCTTTAAGCGCTGGTACGGATACTCGTCCTATCGGGCGAAAACGAACAGCATGGTCGGCGGGTGGCACTCATCCATCGAGCTGGATACTGCGAACGGAGCAAAACTGTGCGACGTCTCATACGATCCGGGCTTTGAGGACAACGAGGGCCCGGGCATCTACATCCTGGACGGCGATGTCGCCTATGTCATGGAGGGCGACCAGACTGAGCTCAACGTTTTTATGGACCAGTGCATCCAAGATGCCTACGAGCAGACCTGTCTGCCCGACCCACAGACAGCACGAGACAACGGTTCTGCGCGAACCTGGCTTTTTGCGGATGAGGTGCCCTGGGACGGTGAATCGGGAAGCGTAAACTCGGCCAGCGCGAGGTCTTAAGCCTTACCTCATTGTCACTCATAAAATCTTATATAGAGACACTTAGATTCGTGAATAAACCACGCGAGTTTGGCAACAATACACCTCGAACAACGAAGGGTCGCCCCGTAGGGCGACCGCCGCGCTCTCTGGAGCGCGACAACCCAAGAGAGGTGATTCCATGAGAATCGATAAGCTGGCCATGACATCGCGCGAGGCACTTCAGACGTCCATGAGCATCGCCGCAGATGCGCAAGCCGGCGCCGTCGAGCCGATCCACCTGCTGTCTGCCCTGCTCACGGCCGGTGAGCGCAACCTCAACGTGATTATCGAGCGCATCGGTGCCGATCCGGCGCAGCTTGCCAAGTCCACGCAGGAGGCTATCGATCGGGCTCCCAAGGTTTCGGGCGAGGGTCAGCAGATGGGGCTTTCCAACGAGCTCGTCCGTGTGATTGAGAAGGCCGAGAAGAAGGCCTCCAAGATGGGCGACAGCTTTGTGGTGACCGAGCATCTGCTCATGGCGCTCGCCGAGGACAAGGGCGACGCGGGCCGCGTGCTCAACGCGGCCGGTGTCACCCGCGACCGCATCGAGCAGGTCTACGAGGAGCTGCGCGGAGATGACCGCGTGACGTCCGCCGAGGACAAGACCCAGTTCGAGGCGCTGGAGCAGTACGGCCGCAACATCTGCGACCTTGCGCGCGCCGGCAAGCTCGACCCGGTCATCGGCCGTACCGACGAGATCCGCCGCACCATCCAGGTGCTCAGCCGCCGTACCAAGAACAATCCCGTGCTCATCGGCGAGCCGGGCGTGGGCAAGACCGCCATCGTCGAGGGCATCGCCCAGCGTATCGTCGCGGGCGATGTGCCGTCGACCCTGCGCGACCGTGACCTCATCGAGCTCGATATGAGTGCGCTTGTGGCCGGCGCCAAGTACCGCGGTGAGTTCGAGGACCGCTTGAAGGCCGTGCTCAAAGAGGTCGAGAAGGCCAACGGCAAGGTCATCCTGTTCATCGATGAGCTCCACACCATCGTGGGCGCGGGTGCCACCGAGGGCTCCATGGACGCCGGCAACATCCTGAAGCCGGCGCTCGCCCGTGGCGACCTGCACGCGATCGGCGCCACCACGCTCGACGAGTACCGCAAGTACATCGAGAAGGACGCGGCCCTTGCCCGTCGTTTCCAGACGGTCATGGTCTCTGAGCCCTCTGTCGAGGACACCATCTCGATCCTGCGTGGCCTCAAGGAGAAGTACGAGATCTTCCACGGCGTGCACATCACCGATGGCGCGCTCGTGGCGGCCGCGGACCTCTCCGACCGCTACATCGCCGACCGCTTCTTGCCCGACAAGGCCATCGACCTGGTCGACGAGGCGGCGAGCCGTCTGCGCATGGAGCTCGACAGCATGCCCGTTGAGATTGACGCCACTACACGTCAGCTCACCCAGCTGCAGATCGAGGAACAGGCGCTCATGAAGGAGACGGACGACGCCTCCAAGGAGCGTCTCGAGGCCCTGCGCCAGGAGATCGCCGAGGTCCAGGAGAAGCTCAACGTGCAAAAGGCCGGTTGGCTCAACCAGAAAAACGCCATCGATCACGTGCAAGAGCTCAAGGGCAAACTCGACGACGCCAAGAGCGAGGAGGAGCGTGCCACGCGCAACGGCGATCTGGGCCGCGCCTCGGAGCTGCGCTACTCGGTGATTCCGGGTCTCCAACAAGAGATCAAAACGGCCGAGGATGCGCTTGCCGCACAGAAGGATAAGGACGGTGAGGGCCTCAACGAGCAGGTGACCTCCGATGAGATCGCCGAGGTCGTGAGTGCTTGGACGGGCGTGCCCGTGTCAAAGATGATGCAGGGCGAGCTCGACAAGCTCAAGGGTCTCGAGGGCGAGCTGCATAAGCGCGTCATCGGCCAGGACGAGGCCGTCCGCGCCGTCGCCGCAGCCGTGCGCCGCAGCCGTGCCGGCCTCTCCGATCCCGACAAGCCGATCGGCAGTTTCTTCTTCCTCGGCCCCACCGGCGTGGGCAAGACCGAGCTCGCCAAGGCGCTCGCCGAGTGCCTGTTCGATGACGAGCGCGCGCTTGTGCGCATCGATATGTCCGAGTACATGGAGAAGTTCAGCGTCCAACGTCTGATCGGTGCTCCTCCTGGATACGTGGGCTACGACGAGGGCGGCCAGCTCACCGAGGCCGTGCGCCGTCGTCCGTACAGCGTGATCCTGCTCGACGAGATGGAGAAGGCGCACCCCGACGTCTTCAACGTGCTGCTGCAGGTGCTCGATGACGGACGGTTGACCGACGGCCAGGGTCGCCAGGTGTCCTTCAAGAACACGATCATCATCATGACGTCGAACGTGGGCTCCAAGGCCATCGCGGAGCTCTCCGGCAAGGACGAGGAGGAGATGCGCCACCAGGTCGACGCAGCCATGGCCCAGACCTTCAGGCCCGAGTTCCTCAACCGTATCGACGATATCGTGGTGTTCCATCCGCTCGGTATGGCGCAGATCGAGAAGATTGTCGAGATTCAGCTCGCCGACGTCCGCGCGCGTTTGGCCAAGGAGCGCATGACGCTCGCCATCACGCCCGCGGCCAAGCAGATGCTCGCGGTGGGCGGCCTCGACCCGGTCTTCGGCGCCCGTCCGCTCAAACGCCTGGTTCAGCGCGAGGTGGTCGACGCCATCGCCGGTGCCATTATCGACGGCACGGTGCACGAGGGCGATCAGGTGACGGTCGACGTCGATAAGGACGGCGGTTTCACCGTGGTCAACGACGGTACTCCGGCTGCGAGCTACGAGGTGCCCGACGGCGAGTAGGCTGGCGGCTTAGCCGCCGCGCCGCTCCCGCTTTTGCATGCTAGGATGAGGCAAACGCAAAGACGGGAGCGGTTATGACCGATAGCAAAACAGACGATTCATCCAAGAAGACGGGTCCTGCACCAAAGACCGATCGAAAGGCCAAGGTGCAGGACCCGTTTATTCGTGCCGAAAACGAGGACGACGATGGCTATGATCCCTATAGCGACCGTCGTCCCGAGCGCGAGCCGATGTTCGAGCCCGATCCCTGGCGCTAGCGGCGCCGATGGACGCCGAGCACGCCGTGGGCGGCTCTGGGGCTAGTCCTCGGCTTTGATGCTCGGCAGCAGAATCTGGGCGAGGTAGTCGGTCTCGAGCTTGGTCGCGGCGTCGGCTTTGCCGTTCTTGTCGACCAGGTCGTTTTTGATCTGGTCGTAGGTGTAGCGGTTGCCGGTCGTGAGCTCGACAAGCTCGATGGCCTCATCCATGGAGTATTTGGAGACCGGATCGTTTGTCTTGCCGTTTATGGTTTGAGGCACGATATAGGGGTAGACGGGACCGCTTGCATAGACGGTATATCCGTTGCCCAGGTCGACGGAACCCAGTTGCGTGTCACCATCGTCGGGGGTGAAGCTCTGACCGGTTGCCACGGTGCTGAGCGTCACGAGCGGTGTGGCGGTGTCGCCTGCCATATAGATACACAGCGTGTTGCCGTTTTGCCAGGTAGCGACCTTGCCATACCACTCGACGGGAATATCGAGTTGATAGAGGTTCGTGGCCTTGTGGCGTGCATCCGCCTCGCGTGCGACCTGGTTCTTGCGCGCGGTCACGGCGTTGACAGCGGCATCGCGGCGAGCGGTCGCCGCCTGTTCGAGCACTTTGGCGACGGCGGCGGAGTTGCACCCGCCATCCTCGGCATATTTGGCGGCTGCCTCGATCGCCTCATCGGTCACCGTGTCGGCGCTGGGAACCTTGAGCCTAAACGCGCAGGTACCGCTCAGGTCCTGCCCCTCGCTCTTGACGGTCACCTCGGCCTTTTTGGTGGGTACGGTGTAGACGGTGCCGTCGGCTGCGATGGGGGAGGCGGCAACCGAGAACGTGTAATCGCCGGGCATGAGTTTGATGCCGCGGCCCTTTTCGTCCACATAGCAGGTCTCGGTCACGGCGGTGCCGTCTGCGTCCTGTCCTGTCACCTGGATGGGGATCTTGGTTCCGGTCGACGCATCGAGCCCTGCGGCGGTGATGCCGATGCGCACCGACATCATGGTGTGGGCGTTGGCGGCCTCGGCGGCAGCCTGCTCGGTTTGGTAGCCGCGCCAGGCATAGTAGCCCGCCCCGCCCGCGGCGAGCGCGGCGATGACGGCACCGGCGACAATCAGGTTGCGGCGGCGCGGCGACAGGTGGCGGTGACGCGCTTCGGCCTGCTGCGCGGTGGGCACGGAAGGTAACGGAATGTCGCCGATGGCGATCGTTTCGTCGACGGCGGGCGCCGAGCCTAGGCCGGGCAGCTCGCGGGTGAGCGATTCGTCCTGGGGGAGCTCGTCGATGAGCACGGTCTTGTCGGCCGAAGGGGCCTGGGTCTGAACTGGCTCATCGTCGGAGGTGTCGGGGCCCTGCTCGCGCTCGGGGCCGTCTTCGCGCTCGGGGGCCTCGTCCTGACCGTCGGATGTTGCAGGGTCGATGTCGTCTTGCGCGGCCTCATCGGCGCCTGCGGCCCCGTCGTCCCGCGCTGCCTCGGTCGTTTCGTCATCCTTGCCTTCTGTTGGCGTATTCCCAGCGGCTGACATATCTTGCGCCTCATCCTCCGCGGCGATGTCGTCCTCCTCAAAGGTGACGACGCCGGCCACGTCGATTCGGTCGAGGCTCTCGAGCGCCTCGGCGCACGCTTCGGCGTCCTTTTCTTCGGTTGTCAGACCTTGCGTCTCGTCGTCCATGGATCCCCCATCAAAGAAACCGTAAATTCGGAACACGATGTACCCAAAATAGGGGTCTTCGCCCACGATTCCAAGGACTTGCTTGCAACCTTTTGCGTCTTTATCTCTTTTTTAGCCCGCAGCGGGCCGCGAACGGCCGTGTCTCTCTGATAGATACGACCATGTCAAAACGTTATGTGTAGGTTAATTCCATTTGTTGAAGTAGCCCAGGATCGACAAATATAAAAGCCCAGGAAAACAGCGGTGTTTTCTTGGGCCTGTATAGGGTCTAGACGACCAATTCGAATTTACCTACACATAACGCGTAAGATAGCGCTTTCGGTGGCTGTTTTTGGTGCTACTCCGCGTGGGCGTAGTCGACCTTGGCGCGGCGGGCGGTTGCGATCTCCCAGTCGCGGGTGCCCTCGAAGACATCCTGCTTGTAAGGGTTGCGGCCGAGCTTCTTGGCGCGATAGACAACGTAGATGATCGCGGCGATGTTGGCAACGAGCGCCAGGATCGAAACCACGAGCGCCGAGGTGGGGTTGAGCGTGGAGTGCGTCACGAAGATGCTCTGCTCCTGGAAGTAGGGGAACACCTGCGCGAACATGCACCAGATAGCCAGCGTAAAGGCGCGGTTCTGGATCCAGCCGCCCTTGTTCCACAGAAGACCGGCGACCGTCGGGGCCAGCAGCAGCGCAAAGCCGCAGAACCAGGAGTGGGTGGGCAGGCAGTTGTAGGTGTAGCAGAAATTCCAGATGTCATAGGCGATGATATAGACCCAGGTCATATCGGGCCACAGCATGTCGCACTTGTCCTCGGAGGCATAGACGCTCCACCAGCCGGTCATGCAGAAGATGTTGATGATGCCGGCGATGCCGTTGAACACGTTGTTCCAGCCGGCGAGCTGCGTGGCGCCCTCGGAGGTGACCCAGGTGCTCTCGCCGAGCACGAAGAAGTGGTAGGCGCTTTCGAAGTCGGAGACGACGGCGATCATGATGTTGATGGCAACGATCACAAACGGCCAGGCGCGGAACCACTTGGCCTTACCGATCTTGCCCCACTGATACTTGATGGCGATAAAGCCCCAGCAGCCGGCGAGTGCAGCGTAGACCTTGGCATAGTGGAACCAGCTGTTCTGATACACGTGCGTGGGGTTGGTGAGTGCCCACTCCTGACCCTGCGCCACGCCCACGGCGATGGCGATGCAGTAGATGGTCATGGCGGCCGGTGCCACGCCAAAGATGATGGCCGCGCCGATCTTGGAGCGGCGGCCCACCTCGTTGAGCACGATCAGGCCGATAAACACCATGAGCCAGCCGGCCCAGTGGATAAGGGTATTGCTACCCCAAACGTCGAACAGCATGCTGTTCCCCTTTCCCTCAAGCCCGTCGCGACTATTCCCCTTGCGGCGGGCGGATTGGTGTGTAAGGTGCCGGGTCTGGCGGCGCTAGTCCTGTGGCTTGCGCTCCGGATACTTGGCCGTGTAGCCCTCGATGTGGAGCGTCGAGGCGATGATGTCCTTGACCGTCTCGTCCGAGACATCCGGATGCGTGCGGATATACATGAGCAGGCCCATGATGAGCGTGTAGAACGTTTCGTAGACATGGTCGATACGCAACGTGTGGCGCTGGGCGAAATCGACCACGGTGGTCTCGCAGATATAGCGCGTGACGCGCTCGACCACATGGTGCAGAAAGCCGCCGAAGAGCGCACCGCTGCCCGAGGTGAGCGTGTCGGGCAGCTCTTGCCCATCGGCCACCATGCGCTTGAACAGTGGCGCCACGGTGTCGAGCGCCCCCTCGATGTCGCCGACGGTTCGGCTGGCGTTCCAAGCGTCAAGCTCGGCGATAAAGTCCTCGATGACCTGATCCTGGACGGCGGCGATGGCGGCATCCATGTCGGCAAAGTAGTGGTAGAACAGCGAGCGCGTACAACCGGCCCGTTTGGTCACGGCGGCGACCGAGAGATGCGAGACGCCGGAAGCGGCGGAAACCTCGCGCACGGCGGCGAGAATCTCGCGTCGACGCTCATCGCCCACGCGGCGCTTGGGAGCGTCGGTGTCGGCGGGCATCGGGTCGATGCAGTCCATGACGCGCGTCGCCTCCTCAAAATGTCGTTCTTTTTCAACGACAACAGTCTTGAATATTGTTGACGGTTCGTCAATACTATTTTTGACAGAGTGTCAACTTTTATGAGCTGCTCGGCACGGAGGCCCGCGCGCTCGTGTAAAAGGGGACTGACGCGCGGCGCCACGCCTCGCCGCGCACGGAGAGGGGAAACATGATTCTCAACGGACCTGGGATCAGCTACACCGAGCCCGACATCGGAGCCGAGTTTGTGCCGCCGCTGCCCGAGCACCCGCGCGAGGCCATCGTCAAGCTGTGCGAACATTGCACCAACCGCCTGCTGCACCGTGACGAGCTGCTGGGCTATGAATACTGGTCGTTTGCCGAGGCTGCGACCGATGAGCAGGCCGAGCTGCTCTGCAAGATGAAGATGCGTCGTCCCTACACGCTGGCCGAGATGGTCAAGGTTAGCGGCATGCCCGAGGCCGAGGTCGAGAAGATGCTCGACGAGATGAGCTATATCGGCCTGCTCGAGTACAACTGGGAGAACTCCACCCGCACCAAGCAGTGGGTGCTGCCCATGCTCGTGCCCGGTTCGGCCGAGTTCCTCAACATGCGGCTCAACCAGCTCGACGAGCATCCCGTGTTCGCCAAGTTCTTTGAGCAGGCCTCGAAGGGCCCGCTCTCGAAGGCCACGCCGATGGTGCCGCCCGGCGGTGCGGGCATCGGTATGCACGTGATCCCGGTCGAGAAGGCCATCGATGCTGCGAGCACCTCGGTGCCGATCGAGCATATCGAGCACTGGCTCGACAAGTACGAGGGCAAATACGCCGCCTCGACATGCAGCTGCCGCGCGAGCCGTCGCACCATGGGCGAGGGCTGTGCGGACGATCCCCGCGACTGGTGCATCGCCGTGGGCGACATGGCCGACTACGTGGTGGAGACCGACCGCGGCCACTACGTGACGCGCGATGAGGTCTACGACATCCTCCAGCAGGCCGAGGACAACGGCTTCGTCCACCAGATCACCAACATCGACGGCGAAAACAAGATCTTCGCCATCTGCAACTGCAACGTCAACGTGTGCTATGCCCTGCGCA